>PPCM01000011.1_pt1 | contig 590873 bp, 524 predicted proteins | sample 1555541 | NCBI WGS metagenome assembly PPCM01 (sample SAMN05284479, study PRJNA326546) | Marine sediment metagenome, whole genome shotgun sequencing project. | isolation source: marine sediment | place: Germany: Wadden Sea | collected 2012-09-05
GCTTCTTTTTGAGCCTTAGCCCATAAACCTTCAGCACCAACATATGCTCTCATTCCAGACAGGGTGTTACAACCACTGTTACCAATGAAAAACATTACTCCAATGACACATAAAATTACAAAAATAGCAGCATTGGTTATTGCCTTGATACTCATTTAAGCCTCAAATTATTTTATTTCATGTAAGGTGGATAATTCAGTAAGATTAGAGGTGTTGGTTTGCTTATTTGTTGTGATCATATTCACTTTCTAAGCATGTCGGACAAATGCTATTGGTAAAACAAAGGTTTGAGTTTTTATAGAAATACTCCTCAACATCTTGCCATTCTTTTTCAGTTTTCCTTAGTTTTGTGCAATGCATGCAAATAGTGATTTCTTTTCTTATATCGATAAGTTCAGTAATATTTTCTAGTGTTAGAATAACTAGTTCTGTGTTTTCTAATTCAATACATTTGCCACTTACAAGTAGGGTGACATCTTCTATGAATCCGTTTTTTAAGAGCTGCATGTGACTAAGTTTTCGGAATTTTTTTTCACCCGTTGAAAGAGTCTCAACCATTGATCTTATCACACAATCCTTACAGTAAGGTGTTGATCCACATCCTGCTTCAGATCTTCGCTCATGAGCGCAAGAAAGTAACTTCCCGCATAATTTATTGCTTTTTGGTGTCTCTGTATTCTCAAATAATTCTTTTGCTGCGTCGTTGAAATATTTTATTTCGAGGTTTTTGTTTGCAACAAATACAGGTAAGGGAAATGCATTAAAGATATTAACTAATGGGCTGCTAATGATTTTCATTGTATGAATTGTAACTCCTGGGCATCACAGTTGTCTTTATAGGTCATCTCTTCGTTTTATATAACTAGCTAATTGATTAAAGCGGAAATTAACTTCTAATCGACAATAAATCAATTGCATTAACACTACCATCATGATACCTTTTGTGCATTATGTTCACATTACAGCAACTTATCCATGCTCAAGCATTGTTTCAGTTTAAAGGTTTTAGAAAAGCTGCAGAGAAGGTCAATATTTCTCAACCAGCTTTCTCCAGAAGCATTTCTAATCTTGAAGATGTTTTAGGAGCAAAGCTGTTCAACAGAAAAAGAGGGGATGTTACTCCAACTGTGTTTGGGGAAGTCTTTGAAAAAAGGTGCAACCTTATTTTGGCAGAGTCTGATGAGTTAAAGAGAGAAATTAACCTTTTAAAAAATCTAGATGATGGTTTTTTAAAGTTATCTTTTGCACATATGTCTGGCGAAATATCTGGTTTCAAGGCTGTAGGGCAATTAACAGCAAACTATCCAAAGTTACGATCAAAGGTAGATACCACAGATTGGTATGGTGTTGAGAAGTCTATACTAAAAAGGGAAGCTGATATTGGATTTGCCGAACTAGGTGAAGCCAAAAAAAACACTAATCTTCAAACAGAAATAGTAGGTGAACATCAGTTTGTGTTCTATTGTCGACCTGGACATCCACTTCTAAATATTGAATCAATACAAAAAGAAGACTTAGCACCTTATCCAATTGTATGTTCAAAAATACCAATTAGATTTATACCATTTTTACCAGGACGTTTTTTCGTTGAACCAAACTCTTCTTATGTTTTACCAACCATTGAAACGACTGGCCTGATTAATAGCCAACATATTGTAATGCAAAGTGACGCTATTAGTATTGCAATTCCACACCAGTTAAAAACTGACCTAGAAACTAATAAATTAAAAGTGATACCCTATATACAGCCTTGGATGAAAACCAATTACGGGTTTATATATGAAAAGGATCGGTTACTATCTCCAAGCGCTATTATTCTCATGGCATACGTTAGAGAAATAGAGCAGGAGGTTGCAATGAGAAATAAGGAATTAGTAAACGAGCTTTCCAATAGTTCAAGCAATTAATAACTAACGTTTATATTGTTTGGCCAATGCTTTCCTGTAGTTATTTAGTTAGTTTATCTGATTTTGTTAGAGAGCAAATTTAAGTTTGAACTCTCTCTGTGATAATAATGAAGTGTTTCTTCTGTATCGGTTTCTTTTTTTCATATATTTCTAAGGTTTTTTAGCTTTTAGAAAAATCATGTCCTGATGGGTCAAAAAAATGTCCTGATCAGTCAATTTTTATTCTATTTTAGAGTTAATATGCCGGCCGTTTAAGGAATAGTTAGTTAGATTTTTATATATAAAAGGACGGCATTAAATGAACACAATTAAGACTGTTTTAAAAAAATTACTCTTTGAATCAAAAGATCTCGTGACAATTACCTTGTTTAGCCTCATTGGTTTAGCTGGTTTTGTACTCTATTTATCATATTTTACGACTGTGATGTTTGGAGTAGCGATAGCGTATCTCACTTTCTCGCTGGCTAAACATGTGTTGACTAAAAAGAACAACGACAAGGCTCTTGCTTCACACATCTGATGATAGTGAATAGAAAATAGCGACAAACATAAAACCCCTGACTCTCAAATTACATGAGGCTCAGGGGTTTTTATGTTTGAAGGGGTAAGCTTATTAAAACAGAGCCTCATTTGTATTATAAATAGGTTAGGTACAAAGGGCTTGCAATAGGAATGAAAAGATATAATTTACTCGACCTCAAGGTCGATTTCCATAAAGTTGAACCAGATGCCATTATTGGTGGCGTGGTCGAGTTCTATCTGAACAACATCGACGTGACCTTCTTCAATCTCTAGAAAACGTTCTAAGATTTCCCGAATTTTCCCCTCTGACTTATCACGGGCATCACGATAAAAAGAAGAGGTCTCAATTTCCATCTTTAATGCACTATTGAGAACCATTTTGATATCACCCAGCATTTGTTCTGGAATCTGGGCTTTCATCTTTTCAATGTTGGTTTCAATATCTATTTTTGCTGGAATGTTGGTTTGCAGTCTCTTTGGGTCAACAGTGTTGTTAGCCTTGAGTTGTTCAAGGCTGTATTCAAGAAAATCGACGTGACTTTGTTCATCATCTGCAAGGGCGCCGAATATTGCTTTCCCTCTTTCATCGTCAACAATACTCTCGGCCTCACGATAGAGATCTCGGATTTTAATTTCGTACCTTAGAGCTGTGGTAAAAATTTCAATGGAATCCATAGCTACTCCTTAAAAAAATCAGTATTGATAAAAATTACCCTTGGACTGTAATAGTCTCTTATAGAAGTAAGATACTAATGGAATGCGACCTTGTCGACGTCTCACTGTTCAAATACCAACTATCTATTGAGCAATGATTGTAAGGCTTTTTGTTTAAATAGATGTTTCACGGTTTTGTTATGAGCTAACAATCTTGTTGAAATCTATAAGAATCATTTTTTCTTTGGTAATTAAAAAGAAAATAGGATAAATTCTCAGGTCAAGAAATATGTTAGAGAAAATAAGGCCTGTTTTTTTGAGTATTACTTTAACCAAATTCAAGATTTGTTAGTGGAAACACTAGCTAAAAGAGAAAAATGACATCTTTTTCTACAAACATGAAAGAAATATTTTTGGGAGCAGCTGTTATGATAACAGCTATTGGTGGAATAACGTTAATTTTTGTGGGCTCGTTTGATATTGCTCAAAGTTGGTTTGGGATGCAACCACCTAACATCTTCTTTGGCTAAATTACTAAAGTTATTTCTATCTATAGTTTAGCATAGTATTCAAGCAGCTTGTTAGCAGAAAGCCAGCTACTTAAGTCTTGTTATCTTTAAATTCCCCCCATGACGTTTTTCTAATTAACTATTAGTTGTTGTTGAATTTCTATTTTTCATAATTTGTTTTTGCTACTACAAACAAGCTAAAAATATTATACTCTGTAAAAAATATAGTGAAGTGTAAGAGTTGTCAAACAAAAACAATAAAAAGTAAAATGTAGGTTACATGTCAACGCTATTACGTATTTTCCATGATGGAATGTTTATTATAATAAATACCATCATTATCAACAGTTTGATTGTAATAGGCACATCTTTAATGATGCTTACTATTGATGGTGTTGATAGCCAAGAGGTGCAAGTAGAGATTAGTCGTAAAGGTTTAATTTTAACAATATTTCTAGCATTAGCCTGCATACCTATTTGCATACAGTTTTATCGTAAAATAAAGAAATTACCCCTTCTCAAACCAAAGCCTATTACCGTTGTAATAGTCTGTATCTTAGGTGTTTTGACTTTTATTAATCAGTTCACTTTATATAATAATATTTAGTATCGACTATAGTCACTAATCTTCCCGTAATAGGCAACTGGTGATTGGTCACAAGTTGAACCCCTCTCAAAGTCTCATCTACTAGCAGTGTTCAACTCTATAGCTATGGTGAGGTGCTTCACAGGTAGCGTTAAACTGTGATTTACCTTGCAATTTATTAGTGAGTGTTTTAAAAAGCCTCTCCTTTTAAAATATAAGATAAGTTTTCTATTGCGGGCATGAATTTCCGATGGGGATTCATGCCCGCTTTTTTTTGCAATATTCATAGATAAAGCGAGATTCATGTTTGAACTGATAAAAAAGCGGACCAGAAACGTAAAAACAGAAATAACCTCAGGTATTACAGTAGCGCTAGCCTTAGTTCCAGAAGCAGTAGCATTTTCTTTTGTTGCAGGGGTTGATCCATTAGTTGGTTTATATGCAGCTTGTATGATTGGCTTTATTACATCTATTTTTGGTGGCCGTCCTGGGATGATTTCTGGTGCAACAGGGGCATTAGCTGTTGTAATGGTCTCGCTTGTCAAAGAAGGAAGTGCCATGGGTCTTGCTATGGCAGAACCCATAGCCGGTATGGGGTTACAGTATCTTTTTGTTACCGTTATCTTTATGGGCGCAATTCAAGCACTAGCAGGAGTTTGCAAGCTTGGTAAGTTTATCAGACTAGTCCCACACCCAGTAATGCTAGGCTTTGTAAACGGCCTTGCAATTGTAATTTTTATGTCTCAGCTGAGTATGTTCAAAACCATTGACGCCGGGGTCGTAAGTTGGATGCAAGGGACTGAGCTAATGACTATGGCTGGGTTAGTTGTTCTTACAATGGCTATAATGATATTGCTACCTAAGGTAACTCAAAAGATTCCAGCAGCGCTTACCGCAATTCTTGTAGTTACAGGTGTTACAGTTTACTTCAATATGGATGTAGCAACCGTTGGTTCATTCATCAGAGATGGTGGTGGGGAAGGGCTTAAAGGTGGATTACCTGTTTTCCAGACTCAGATATTTACTATTGTTCCTTGGAATTTTGAAACATTAACATTTGTCCTGCCTTACGCATTCATTCTTGCTGGGATTGGTATAATAGAATCGCTTCTTACCCTAAATTTACTTGATGAAATTACTGAGACCCGTGGAAATAGTAACCGTGAGTGTGTTGCTCAGGGTGCCGCTAATATCGTCACAGGTCTTTTTGGCGGAATGGGTGGCTGTGCAATGATTGGTCAGTCAATTATCAACGTCAACTCTGGTGGACGTGGTCGCCTTTCAGGTATTGTTGCCGCGATTGCACTTCTCTGCTTCATTCTTTTTGCTGCGGCGTATATTGAGCTTGTCCCGATTGCAGCTCTTACTGGTATTATGTTCATGGTTGTGATTGGTACCTTTGCATGGGCTTGCTTGCGTATAATTCATAAAATACCTAAATCCGATGCTCTTGTTTTAATTACAGTGTCAGGGCTTACGGTAGCTTTTGATCTTGCTATTGCAGTTTTTGTTGGAATAATCATGTCTGCGCTTGTGTTTTCTTGGGAAAATGCTCTTAGAATTCGTGCTCGTAAAAGAATAAAAGAGGATGGTACAAAAGTTTACGAAATTTGGGGCCCACTGTTTTTTGGTTCAACACAAATGTTTGTCTCAAAGTTTGATGTTAAAGGTGACCCTGAACATGTTGAAATTGATTTTGTTGAATCAAGGGTTTCTGATTACTCAGGTATTGAAGCAATTTCCAATATTGTTGATAAATACGAACGTGAAGGTAAAGAGATAACATTAAAACACTTAAGTACAGATTGTAAAAAACTTCTTAATAAATCGGATAGTAAATATAAGAAAATTATTTTAGAGAAAATTGATGATCCTAGGTATCACGTTGTTGCAGATCCGAACAGTTTTAAATAAGAAAATAGTTGCTAGTAAATTCTATTTAAATGATATTTGTGATTAATGAGTGGTAAAGGTAGATTGCTTGTCTAATAACATTATAGATATCATTATTGTCATAAGGCAATAAAGGTGTGGAAAAGTAACATTTTCTAGTGAGAAAAAATATGTCGGAAGAACAACCCAATAACCCGTTACATGGGATTACCCTTAAAACAATAGTAACCCAGCTTGTTGATCATTATGGTTGGGAAGGTCTATCTGCCAAAATTAAGGCAAATTGCTTTTCAAATAAACCATCTATTACCTCAAGTTTGAAAATGTTGCGTAAAACTCCATGGGCAAGAGAAAAGGTTGAAAGACTTTATGTGCGAACTTTTATAAATAAAAGACAAAAAACGAGAGGAAATAGGAGATAGCAGCCAATAATTATAGTGATGATGTAGATTTGATAAATAAAACCAACAATACAAAACCTTATAAATCATCAACTCGGGTTCTGAATAATACTAGTCTCATTCGTGCTAAGAGTACCAATAAAATCTCTGTTCCCCTCTCTTGTATTTTGAGGTGAAGCGATAAAATCTATTTTACATCAGGTGTTTTATTATGAAACTCATCTCTGATTGAATTAATCAATATTTCAATATCAACAGGCTTTTCAAAATAACGTTTAATACCTTTTGCCAAAGCTTTTTTCTCATCAATTTTCTCACTATATCCTGTATACAAAAAAACAGGAAGTTGCGGCCTAATTGCCATTGTTTGTTCAGCTAGTTCTTCACCTGTAAGTTTTGGCATTGTCATGTCAGTAATTAATAGATCATAGTTGTCAGGGGCTTTGGCAAAGCTATTGTAAGCCTTCACACTTGATGAGAAAGACTGGTTATGAAAACCAGCAATTTCTAACTGATTTGACATGATTTTGAGAAGTTCTTCGTTGTCATCCACTAACATAATCTGTTTGTCAACTGAGTGTACAGTATGGTCTACGCTGTTGTTCGTTGTTGAAGGTTTATCAGCAGCACACACAGGTAAGTAAATTGTAAAAATAGTATTACCAGGGTGTGAGTCGACTGTGAGGACTCCTTTGTGTGTTTCAACAATGCCATGAACAATTGCTAGCCCCATACCTGTCCCTTTACCTACTTCTTTTGTTGTAAAGTAGGGGTCAAATATCTGATGTAATTGATCAGCTGGAATGCCTTTACCGTTGTCTTGGACTGTTAGCTTTATATATTGACCAGAAGGAACGTCTTTTGATGTGATGTTTTTAAAAGATGAAATGTATGTAGTTTTAGCTTTTATAGATATATAACCGTCTGAATCAATAGCATGGGCAGCGTTGGTACAAAGATTCAAGATAATCTGATATAGTTGTGTCGGATCAGCTTTGATGTGTGTATTATTAAGTAGAATCTCTGATTTAATAGTAATTGTACTAGGAAGTGAAGAGCTGAGAAATTTTATAGAATCCTCTAGTGTTTCTTGAATTTGAACAGATTTAAACTCTTTTGCTTGCTTCCTGCTAAAGGCTAAAAGGTGTTGAACAATATCTTTGGCACGATGGCTTGCTGTTTTTATGCTTTTCATTCGAGAAACATAATCTGCTTTTTCTGGTTTACTATGCAAGGCAAGGTCAACGTTGCCAATGATAACACTTAAAATATTGTTGAAATCATGTGCAATTCCACCAGCTAAACTACCAATTGCCTCCATTTTTTGAGATTGTCGTAATTGAGCTTCTAGCTGATTTTTCTTTTTTTCAGAGCGACGCAAAATTATAATTTGAACAATAAGGCTTGCGTATATTTCCAGTGGACGAACAACTTCATCAGTTGGTCGCAAACCGGATTTGGAGGTATCTACAGAGATCACACCGCAAAACTCACCGTTTTCATCGTTCATACGAACGAAAAGGTTATCTTCAGGATGCCATGAGTTTTCTACTTCATTTATTTGTCCTTCACCATAAATTACAGCTTCTTGGTTAAGGATATCTTTCATTGTATGTGGAATATAATAACTGAATTGGCCAAGTTTAATACCTTTCTCAAACACGTCTGTATACCAGCTTTTAGAAAGCTCTGTATTGATGACTCTTTCAACTATTTTATCACTTACACCTGCATAACCGATAAGTTCTCTGTACGGCGGTTCGTTTTGAAAAAGAGATATCAAGACTCTATTAAAATCCGAAAAATCAACTATAGCTTTACTAATGCCATCAAATAATACTTGCTCATCATTGATTGAAAGCATTGAAGCTGCTGAGAGACTAAATTGTTCAGTCTGTTTAACGTGCAATGATAGTTTTTCTTGACTCTCTTGAAGCGCTTTTGAGGTGTTTTCATGTTCAATGACCTCATTGGTTAATTTTTTATTAAGAAAGAACAGAAAAAATGTCATTGCTAGTGCAGCAAGCAAACTGAGAACTAACCACCAATTAATTTTTAAAAAAGGATTTTGTAAAGAGTTGTGCGGATTAAAGATAAAACCATCTATATCAAACTCATCAGAGATGATTCCACTCTGAGCAAAAATATTTCCAATGTGTTTCCATCTCCCTGGATTCATGTGACCAATTTCGATCATTTCAGGCAAGATTAGCTTCCTCATCTCTTTAGCTTCGCTAATTAGGTGGGCTTTTGTTTTCTGACAATTGTATTTGTTGATAAGTATATCTGCAATTTCTTCAGGGTTATCCATCGCGTACTTCCAGCCTCGAAGACTTGCTTGAACAAAGTCATAGACCCGTTGTGGGTCTCGGTCGATTTGCTCGTTAGAAGTAAAAAGGGAGTCACCGTAGAAGTCGACACCATATTTCATCGGTGAAATAACTGAATATTCAACATTCTCTTTTTCAAAGTAATAACTTTGATCAGTTATGTAAGCTGCGACAACATCGATTTTAGGATCAAAGTAATCTTTTGGTGTAGCCTGTTTTTCGGTAATATGAAGTTGCTCAAGACTGACTCCTTCATTATACAGCATGGTATGTAATTCAACATCCCGATTACTTTTACTCATTTTTACAACTTTACCTATAAAATCTTGTGGATTTGTAATTCCAGTCTCGGTTCTAGTTAAAAAAACATGGGGGGAGTGTTGAAATATTGCAGCTAATACTACTACAGGTTTACCTTCAAGGTATTCGAGAAGCAACTCAGAATTTGTTACTCCGTAATGTGCTTTACCATTTATTACCTCATTAACCGTGTTAAGCTTAACCCCACCTTCGACAATTGTTACATTGAAACCTGCATCTTTATAAAAGCCCTGTTCAAGTGCTGCGTAATAACCAGCAAACTGAAATTGCTTGACCCAGCGTAATTGTAAAACTACATCCTCTGAGGCAATGGTGGGATTATGAGTGAAAAGAACGAAACACAGTGCTAGTAAAAGCCTAAAGTTCATATAGGTGTCACTTTGAGTTATGATAAAGGTTAAATTGAATATCTTTATGATTAGATTATCAGGGAGGTAAAAAGAATACTAGAGATGAATTAGTCTTTTAATAATTAAGTTAGGTAATGTTTTTAAAATTAAGTGGATACATTTCAAAAATTTTATCGACCAAATAATTTTGAAATATTGAATAATTTATTTGCTAATTCATCTGTTAGAAATTCAGGAGCACAGCGCCATCGCCAATTACCAGAAGCAATACCAGGTGTGTTAGTTCTGCAGTCGCCACCAAATCCGAGTAAATCTTGAAGTGGGATCATGGAGAGACGTGCAATAGAACTATGGGAAAGGTAGATAAAATCATCATGTATTCCTTGATCGTCATGGAGACTTCTGTTAGCGAGGCTTTTAATTTGTGTTCTTAAAGTATCATCTAGTTCATTATCAAGAAACCAGCCAACTGTGGTGTTGTTGTCGTGTGTTCCGGTGTAACAAACACAGTTAGTTGTTTGAAAGTTGTGAGGTAAAAAGCTGTTACTTGGGTTGCCATCAAAACCAAATTGTATAACTTTCATGCCAGGGAAACTTAGAGAGTCTCGTAGTTTGGTAACTGCTTCAGTTATTATTCCTAGATCTTCTGCTACTATGTTAAGCGTACCAAGTTTATTAAAAACTTGATCAAAAAACTCTTTACCTGGTCCTTTCTTCCATTGTCCTTCTATGGCTGTAGGCTTGTCTGCTGGAATAGACCAATAAGACTCAAAAGCTCTAAAGTGATCTATTCTTGCAATATCAACTTGTTTGAAAACAGATTCAAACCTTTTGATCCACCATGTTAATAATTTATGTTGGATTTTAGAATTTGAATCGTTCCAGCGGTAAAGAGGATTGCCCCACTTTTGACCTGTCTTTGCGAAATAATCAGGTGGAACTCCAGATACGTGAGTAGGTTTCCCCATAGAATCTAAAAGGAAAATATCTGGATTTGCCCAAACATCTGCAGAATCAAGGCTAACATAAATCGGAATGTCACCAAAAATTTTAATGTTATTCTCCACAGCTTTGTCTTTTAACAATTGCCATTGTTTAAAAAAGATAAATTGCTCAAAATTGTAATAATTAATTTGATCAGAAAGTTTAGACTTTAAAGATCCAATGACTTGGTCGTCACGTTGTTTTATTTCCTCTGGCCAATCATACCAACATAATCCCTGGAGTTTATTTTTTAAGGCCATAAAAAGTGAATAATCTTCAAGCCAGTTGGTAGTTTTCACAAAAGAATTAAATTCTTTATTAGCCTCTTTGTTAAATCTTGAGAATGCTTTTTTTAAGAGACTAGTTTTGAAAAGAGTCACTTTGGTAAATTCTGTGGTGTACTTTGAAAATAATGGGCTTGCTTCAAGCTCTTCCCGTAAAATCAGATTGTCTTCGAGTAGCAAATCTAGAGAAATGAGTAATGGTGAGCCAGCAAAGGCTGAACTAGACATGTAAGGTGAATTATCAAAAACAGGGTTGCCAACACCCGTAGGCAAAATTTGCCAACATCCTTGACCTGATTTTTTGAGAAAATCGAGGAAATTATAACTTGAAGGACCAATGTCACCAATTCCATAAGGTGAAGGTAGACAAGTTACATGGGCAAGTATTCCAGATGATCGGTTGTTCGATAGAAAGGTCATAAAATACCGTAATAATGTTGGCGGTTAATAGAACTTGATATTAAACAAAGGTAGGCATTTTTAAAAAAAAGTGTAGTAGCTTCTTGCAACCTGTTAACAAGGACATATTCTATTGTCTGTATGTAATTTATAATAGCTGGTTAAACTAATAACTGTTGCAGGTTTCAATGTTGTGTGTTAATAAAAGCGGTTCGCTTTTGAAGTAGAGGCTAGCAGTTATCAAATCTCATTTTCAACCTATCTGTGGAGTTTTCTCTAGTGCAGACTGAATTAAAAGAAAAGTTACTGGAAGCTGGGAAAAAAGAAGGGTGTATTAGTTTTACAGCCTTAAATAAAATCATCCCTGAAGATGTTAAAGATCCCAACGCAGTAGAGCAGATTTTTAATTTTCTGAGTGCTCATAATATTGAAATTGTAACTATAGAAAAGTCTGGTGAAAAGCGGACTTTATCTGGGGAAATATGGGAGAGACGTGATCCTGCAGATATAGAGGCTGAGCTTGAGTCAGGTTCAGCTCTAGTCGGTGATGAAGAATCACACGAATCTGAGGAAACCACCACAACCTATCTTCGTGAGATGGGGCGTTTTGACTTACTCACTCCAGAAGAAGAAGCAAAATATTCAAAGACCATTCGTCAGGGTTTTGAAGCAATAATTACAGCTATTCGTGAAGATTCTTCTGGTGTTGAGGAGATGGACATGCTCAAAGATAGAATTGATCTTTGGGAAAAACGTGATCCAACTTTGAAGCCGAAAAAGCAGCAGTTAAACTTCATGCGTTACAATGTAACTAGTGCATCGAAAAAATATCCTGAGATTAGACAGCTTTTTGAGTTACAAGCAAAATTAGAGGCCTATAGTCGATCTATTGAAGTAGCAAAAGATACAATGATTCGAGCGAATCTTCGCCTTGTTGTATCGATCGCCAAAAGATATATGCACCAAGGTCTAACCCTTGCTGACTTGATTCAGGAAGGTAACCTCGGTTTAATGCGTGCCGTTTTTCGTTTTGACTACACAAAGGGAAATAAATTTTCCACCTATGCTAGTTGGTGGATTAGGCAGGCAATTACTCGTGCTATTCTAGATAAGACCAGAACAATTAGACTTCCGGTTCACTTTCTCGAGCTTCGTAGTCAGTTCTTTAAAGCTTTCTATGCACTCTTTAAAGAACTTGGTCGTGAGCCGACACCTCTAGAAATATCCAAAACCACCAATCTTCCAATGGATAAAATTCTATCCATTCTCGAGGCTTCAAGAGAACCAATTTCCCTTGAAACTCCAGTAGGAGATGATGATTCCACTTTAGGTGATTTTCTTGAAAACCAAGAATCCCAATCACCATACGAAGCTGTTCAAAATCGTGAATTGTCAGGTCGAGTTAATGATATCCTGTCCACTCTGAGTGAGCGTGAGGAAAAAATCATTCGTCTTCGTTTTGGGATTGGTGAAAAAGCCGAATACACACTTGAGGAGATTGGTAAACGTTTCAATGTTTCCAGAGAGCGTATTAGACAAATTGAGAAAAAAGCGCTCAATAGGCTTCGTCACTCTAGTAGGCGAGATAAACTAAAGTTTTTCGTAGATTGATACCATATACTTTAAAGTCGGCTTAGGCCGACTTTTTCATTTCTATACTAATCATATTGGTCAAAAGATTGTAATAGAGGAGCAAGAAAATGACTGAGGCTATGCTGACAACTAATTTCCCGAATCTCAAATTGGTTCACCGTGGAAAAGTTCGTGATATGTACGAAATTCCTGGCCATGACGATAAACTTCTCATGGTTGCAACTGATCGTATTTCCGCTTACGATGTCGTAATTAGTGCGATTCCTGGAAAAGGTGAGGTTCTCACAAAGCTATCCCTGTTTTGGTTTGAGCTGCTTGGAGATATTGTTGAAAATCATCTTATCACTGCAGATGTAGAGATGTTTCCAGAGGCATGCAAACCTTATGCTGATGAACTTCGTGGTCGATCAATGCTTGTTAAGAAAACAAAGCCTCTTGCAATCGAGTGTATAGTGCGTGGCTATATTTCAGGATCTTTCTGGAAGGCATATCAAAAGTCTAATATTGTTTGTGGATTTGAATTGCCTGAGAATATGCAGGAATCTGATAAATTTCCAGAACCGCTTTTTACACCTTCTACAAAGGCAGAACTAGGCGATCATGATGAGAATATTTCTCTAGAAAGAATGCGTGAGATTGTTGGTGAAGAAAAAGCAGATGAGATTGCAAGAATTTCTACAGAACTCTATTCTCGTGCTGCAGATTATGCTCGTAGTAAAGGCGTAATGATTGCTGATACAAAGTTTGAGCTTGGCGAACTAGATGGTAAACTTATTTTAATTGATGAAGTCCTTACCCCAGATTCATCAAGGTTTTGGCCTGAAGACAAATATGAGCCGGGTAAAGGACAGCCTAGTTTTGATAAACAGTATTTAAGAGATTACCTCTCAACACTTGATTGGGATAAGAATCCTCCTGCGCCTCCACTTCCAGATGAAATAGTTGAGAAGACCAAAGAACGTTATCAGGAAGCTGTAGATAAAATTACTGCTTAAAAATAGTTGCAACGAAACACAAACAAAACAGGCTATCTCTCAATATGAGATAGCCTGTTTTGTTGAGATCAAATGTTGGCTATTTAATTGAGTACTCCAGAGCTTTTTCTATTGTATCGTCTTTAAAAGAATAACCTGCATCAAGTAACTTGTCTGGGCTAGCTTTTGTTGATGCCAACAACATCTCTTCAACCATCTCTTTGCCAAGTAAAAGTTTTAACAAAAATACTGGTGGTGATAGCACAGTCGGCTTGTTAACTGCTTTACCAATTGCTTTAGTCAATTGAGAGTTGGTTACACTGTGAGGTGATACAACATTAACTGGCCCTTTGAAAGATGTGTCTTCGAGTAGAAGAGGCAAAATCTCAACAATATCTCTTACGCTGATCCAACTGATATGTTGATTGCCAGAACCAATCTTGCCACCTAGGCCTGCTTTGAATGGTGGGAGCATTTTGGTTAATGCTCCGCCCTGAGGGCTTAATACCATGCCAAAACGCATGTTAATGACCCTTGTTCCTGATTTACTTAATTTGTTAGCTTCGTTTTCCCAATCTCTACAAATATCAGAGAGAAACCCAGAGCCTTTACTGCTGTTTTCATTTAATGAGTCATTACCGCGGCTACCATAATAGCCAACAGCAGAGGCGATTATAAAGGTCTTTGGAGGTTGTTTAGTGGAAATTAAAAAATTTACTAATTCCTCTGTTCCTTTAATTCGAGAGTCATATATCTTTTTCTTTTTTGTTTTTGACCATAAACCTTCTCCAATGTTTTCTCCGGCCAAATGAATTACAGCATCAAAGGGCGTATCGTCAGAGGAAAGGTTGTCAGTTAGCCAAATTTTTTCAGAGGACTCTTTGTCTCGCTGTAAGCAGCTAATTGTATGACCACTGTTAAAAAGTGACTCAGTAAGAGCGCTTCCGACTAGGCCAGATGAACCAGATATTAGAATTTTCATTTCTACCTCAAGTTGATTTATGTTTCTGTTCTGGTCTTTTGAAAATCTCATCAAGTAAATGATAAACAGCAAGAACAGGATGATATAGCATCATCCTAGGCCCAGAATACCGCATAACAATTCTTATCTGTTCTTGTTTTGTAGGTTTATAGCAATGGATATTACATTTACCACAAGTCGGTTTTTTATCTTTATATTTACAGTTTATAAGACGTCCCAGTGCGTAATCTTCTAACTCTGCACAGCTATCACATAAATCAGTATAAGTATCGTGGTTTCCATGACAATAAATTTTTATCATTGCCTGGATAGTTTTGTATTCTCTTTTCATTTTTCGAGAAAATACCACACTCATAATTATAAATACCTTGTCTTTTTAGTTACCAAGATTTTTCAAAATTGTATCACAGGTGGTTTCTTGGTCAATTCCTGAACAATCAACTTTAATATCCATATATTTATTATAGAGCAGGAAGCGTTCATCAAAAAGGTCTTGAAAAGATTGTTCTGGGCGTTTGGCAAGACCTCTAGTCTCGTAATTATGTATTCTATCTCTGAGCGTTTGAAGGTCTGCATTCAAAAAGACTATTGTTCCTTCCTTAGCTAAGTGAATCATTGCTTCATGGCTGTAAGCAGCACTTCCACCTGTAGCAATAACTGTATTAGTGCAGTTTATATTCTTTAAAACCCGTTCTTCTATTAATCTGAGTGCCATATGGCCTTGACTATTAACAATTTCCTGCAATGTTTTGTCTTCTTCAGACTGAATAAGTATATCTGAGTCAAGAAACTCCATACCAAGATTTTTTGCTAAAATCACACCAACGGTGCTTTTGCCTGAACCAGGCATTCCAATTAAAACAATATTACTTTTTTTATTAATCATGTAGTTAAGATAAATTATGGGTTATAGGTAACATTTTAAAACTATTAACAATAATATTTTAAACATCACATATTATAATCATTATTTTAAGAAGAACATAAAAAATAATTAATCTTACTCTAAACATATGTGTTGTTTGCATATTGAGAATATATGCTCTCATTGTTAGTACTTATTTCAAGGAATACACGTTAAGTTTGTGATAAAAAAATCGTAAAGTGTGCGTTCTGTGTTGAATTTATTTAAGATTTTCTTGAAAGTAGTAATGCAATCGCTAAAAAACCATAATTGTGTGTTTTGATAAAAAGGTGTAATAAAAACATTTAAGATCGTAGAAAAGAAAATTAGAGTAAAAATCTATTAGAATATAAGTATTTTGAGAACATTTATTGTAGTATGTGAAACTAGTTATTTAGAGTAATTGAGATATCGGTTGTTGTGAGTACATCCAATAATTCTTTGAGTGTTATTGGCTTAGATTTTTTTAATCCGGAGAGACAGATGTCAATAAGAGAAGATGCGATAAAAGGAAACGTAACCCAAATATTTGAAACATGTGCCGAGATCGAGGGAATGGAAGTACCTACCCTTATGAAAGGTGTTGCAGATGGTACAATTGCTATAACAAAAAATAAGAATCATGATTTTGATAAAATTATCGCAATAGGTAAAGGTGTCACTACAAAGGTCAATGCTAATATTGGATCTTCTAAAGATATTGCTAGCCTGGACGAAGAAATAAAAAAACTCAGGGTCGCCATCGATGCTGGTACAGATACCATTATGGATCTTTCTCTTGGTGGAGATTTAGATGAGGTCAGAAGAGGGATTCTTGCAAATTGCCCTGTGCCACTTGGGACTGTTCCAGTGTATCAAGCAATTGCAGAGACCGTTGAAGAGAAAAAAGATCTCACTGAGATGTCGGTTGACTATCTGTTTAAAGTCATTGAAAAGCAGGCAATTGATGGTGTTGACTTTATGACTATCCATTGTGGTATCAATAGGCACCTTCAAGAAAGACTGAAAAATCAACCTCGCAAAATGGGAGTTGTAAGTAGAGGTGGATCTTTTACTCTTGAATGGATGAATAAAAATAATCGTGAAAATCCGATGTTTGAGCATTTTGATGATTTGTTGGCAATTCTTAAGGAACATGAAGTTACTTTAAGCTTAGGTGATGGTATTCGCCCTGGTTGTCTTGCTGATGCAACTGATAGAAATCAAGTACAGGAATTAATAACCTTAGGTGAACTAACAGAAAGAGCTTGGGATGCTGGTGTGCAGGTTATCATTGAAGGCCCTGGACATATGCCATTAAACCAAATCGAAGCTAATATCTTACTTCAGAAAAAACTTTGTAAAGGGGCTCCATTTTATGTTTTAGGTCCTTTAGTAACCGACATAGCTCCAGGGTACGATCACATCACTGGAGCTATTGGTGGAGCAATTGCTGCTTCTGCAGGTGCCGATTACCTCTGTTATGTAACTCCGGCAGAGCATCTTAAGCTTCCAAATTGCGCTGATGTACATGAAGGTGTAATTGCATCTAAAATTGCAGCCCATGCTGCAGACATTGTAAAAGAAGTACCTGGTGCCATTGAAAGAGATAATAAAATGGCAGAGTACAGAAAGAATCTGGATTGGAAAAAGCAGATAGAAGTATCAATTGATCCACCTAAGGCAGCTCGTTTTCGACATGAGGGTGGTGGAGACAAAACTGATGCTTGTTCAATGTGTGGTGAATTTTGCGCAATGAAAGTTTTTGATAGATCACAAGAATAATTTTTAAATTGGTGAATTTACAAATTTAATATCAGATTTAATATTTAACAGAGGTGCAACTATGCAAGATTATCTAGGAAAAATAGTTGATTTTTGGGATTCAACGCAAATATATCAACAGGTTACAGATGTTGATTTAGCGTTGTTTACAAACCCTTGGTTTGTTGTACCTTTTGGACTTGCAATTCTTTATTTGATTTATAAGCAGGGTTGGAAGGATTTAATTATTATCGGAATATTAACTTTTGTGTGGTGGGTAAGTGGTACTCCATATATGAACGGCCTTATTGTTGGAGATGAAATTCAACTCGAACGTGTGTTGCCTGTTGTTTTTGGAGGTGCCGTTTTACTTGGATTTGTTATTTACCTACTTTTTGGTAGATCTGACTGATTATGGAACATAAGTTTAAAAATGGTGTTTTTGTTATCACCGAAGAAAATCAATGTCCTCTTTACAACGCTGGAGAAGAACTCAGTGTTGAAGAGGGCTTTTTGAACCTGCCTGCTGCTAAACCGACTTGTTTAATTTTAGCTCAAGATCTTCTCGCTATAACCTCTCCAGAGACATTGTTTGAAAAATATAGAACTGCAGCTGAAGAAAAAGTAAAATTTGAATGTAGCGGCTGTTCTGGAATTATCAGGTTTGAGTTTAAGAAAGAGAAAGGTTATGCAACCTTGCAGATGAAATTGTTAGCTGCATCAGAGCGGAAAGAGAAGGTAAAGAAAATGTCAAAGTTTGCCTCCATGCTCAGGACTGTTGAAATTTTTGAGCCGCTCTCTGATGATGATTTGATTGATTTAGCTGTTTTATTAAATTTAAAAGAATATCCTTGGCAATTTCCGGTTGTACAAAAAGGTGATCCAGACGGAAAGTTTTGTGTAATTATTGCAGGAAAAGCTGAGGTAGTAGATGAACATGGGGTTGCTGTTGCGACTCTACGAGAAGGGGATGTCTTTGGTGAAATGAGTCTTTTGTCAGGTGATCGCGTAACCAGTACAATTATGGCGATTGAACCTTGCAAAATTGCAGAAATGAGCCAAAAGAATTTTAAACATATACTCAACCGTTTCCCTGTTCTTCATATTTTCTTTTATAAATTAATGGTTAGTCGTATTAATGAGGTTAATAGACAAAGAGCGGAAGAGTTAAGCTCTGGAATGGTTGGTCAACTGTCTGATATCGGAGCAGTTGAACTATGCCAACTTATTAATTCTAGTCAAAAAACCGGAAAATTACAGATTGAATATCAGGACCAAAGGATTGTTGCTACTTTTTATGAAGGAGAACTTGTAGCTATTGATGCCGGGGCACTAACTGGTAAGGATGCATTTTACAAAATGTTGACCATAGAAAAAGGCAGATTTAAATTTACCCAAGGTTTAACTAGTGCAGAGAAGCAGCTTGATGTTATAGGTGGCTTTATGGGGATGTTGCTTGAAGGCATGAAGAAAATAGATGATCGAAAAAATAGAAAATAATAATTATGGTTTCAAGGATTTCTCTTAAGAAAACGCTCAGCAATGAAATATGTGAGAACCCTTATATTTCGTTACCAGATACACTATCCAAATATGAAAAGCGTGACCTGATAAATCCCCTTTTTTCATATATTTGTAGCGGTAATGAAAAACTTCGATGGCGTGCTGTTACCAGTTTTGGAATTGTGATTCATGGCTTAGCAGAAGAAAACATGGAGTCAGCTAGAATTATAATGAGAAGATTCCTCTGGAGTCTTAACGATGAATCCGGTGGAATCGGTTGGGGCGCACCTGAGTCCATGGCAGAAATAATGTGTAAAAACCAAATTCTGCGTAATGAGTATTTGCATATGCTTATCTCATATATGCGAGAAGATGGTGAAGAATTATTCCAGGATGGAAACTTTCTAGAGTTACCTATGCTTCAACAAGGGCTATTGTGGGGTGTTGGACGTGTTTCGAAAGATTTTCCTGATTTAATGAGAGAAAAAGGTGTGGTTGAGGATGTTACATCCTACCTCAATTCACAAGATTTGATTGTTGTTGCCCTAGCTCTACGCTGTTTAACATTCCTTAATGAAGAGATTCCTCAATGGGCTATCGCTAAATACTCTGACGCATCATGTAAGTTTAATCTTTTTGAAGATGGTAAAATTCGATCAGTTACAATTCAAGAATACCTATAGAATTCCTGAAGGTAAAGCAGGAACACATTCCCCACCAAGAGTATAACCACCATCCATTTTGATAATAGACCCTGTCATGTAGTTTGCTTGAGTCGTAAGAAAAAGAACTGTCTCTGCGACTTCTTCGGGCAAGCCAGTTCTTTTTAAGAGTGTATGCTTCTTAATTGATTGCTTTTCTTTTTTTGTCATGGTTTTCCAGCCACGAGTGCCTTTGCCGTGTCTAGAGTCGATAAGGCCTAGCATCAACTCGTTAACTCTAACCTTTGGTGCGAGTTCATTGGCCCAATTTTTAGTAAGAGTGGAGATTGCATTGTTTGCAGAGCTGTAGCCATCACTAAAGAAAAGTGCGGCTGGGCCTGAACGACCAATAATTGAGGCAATGGAGCTGATATTTAAGACAGAGGCATTTTCACTATTCAATAACAGGTTTTTACATTCGTTATATAACAAATGTTTGGCTTTGAGCGTTGTTTCGAGTTCAAGGTCCCATTGGTTATGATTGTGGTTATGGTCATAGCTACCATGTACAATTGGCATACCACCACGCTCTATATTGTTTATGAGAACAGTTAGGTGTGTAGTTTTCTTTTTCACCTTTTGAATGAATTTCATTACCTCATTTTTCTTTCTTAAATCGACTTTACAGGAAGTGAAGTTATAGCCTTTGTGGTTAAAATCTTGTTTCATTTTCTGAACTGATTCAGGCCAATCATAATAGGGTAAAAATAAGTCGTAACCGGCATCCCCAAATTTTTCAGCAATTGCCTTACCAATTGGGCGTGATGCACCGGGGATAATTGCAGTAAGATTATTATTAGACATTTAAGAAGTTATGAGGATGAGTAAAAAGATTAAAAAATTGTGTTTAGAAAAGGTCTCTCTGGTTCTCGAATCATGTCATCATATCCACTGTTAAGACCTAGGGCTGCATATATATGACCATCTACACAAAGTGTGTAGTCATCAGAAGATATAATATTATGATTATGCGGATTAATTAAACGCATTGAGATATAGAGTGTACGATCTGCTCTTGTAATTGTTCCAACAAAAATAGCCTGAGCTAAATGTTCGGATTTTAATTTATCCTGATCTCTAGTTAACATTGTTTCACCTGAACCAGGAGTAATATTAAGCTGACTCTCAAGCTTTGTTTCTCTTACTGTATAACCTAATTGTACAAACCTAGAACTAATATGTTCCTGTAGTATTCTACTTAATGTGGTTGTTTGTTGAAGATTATTATTGTCAACAGGTGTTGTCATGAGGATCGGTTTATTAGGTGCCATTGGCATAATTGGCGGCATTGCTTTGCCCGCAAGATTATCCGCAATCTGGTAAGAAAAAGTAACTAAATCTGCATCTTTTCCTAAAAACTTCTCTAGTGGGGTGCAATTAAATTGGGAAAAGCCGCAACCGCCAAGTATCAAGCTTGTAAAGAAAACAAAGATTAACGGAAAATTAAAAACATTCATTTTAGGTGTTTTGTTGTAAAGGTTTTAGTTGTCGTTTGAGATTTTGTGATTTCTCTGTATTAGCACTAGCTGGAGGTGGAGTGATGTCTTTTGGAGCAACTTTTATGGTTGCAGCATCGTCACTAAAGTCTTTGTAATGCCAGAAATCTTTATCTTTTATAGTATAGATACCGGATTCACGAAAAATATACCTATCTTTTAGTAAAATAGAAGTAGTGATAATTACTTCATCAGCTAAAAAACGACGGGCGCTAAGATATAATTCCTCAACGAAATTTGGATCTTTGGTGCCATGAAAAACGACCTGTGCCTTGTAGGTAACGTTAACAGTGTTGTCTGAATGTTGCTCAACAGTTGGTACTGCAAGTCTTACTAGTTCTGTTATAAGAAGATCACGAAACGCTTTGTCAAAGGCAGTTATTTCAGGTTCACAAGGGTAAGGGTCGGAGCAAGCAGGTTTTACATAAACTGATTTGTTGACATAGCCTCTAGCAACAAGCTCCTTATTAATCTTATTAGCTAATTCAATGGCATAATCCTTCCAATCTTTTGAGGCGTACATCGTCGGTTGAGGTGGTGGTTCTGAGTCTATTTTTGATAATTCACCATTTTCCTTGGGCGCTTCAACAGTCATATCCTTTGAGTTGGGTGTACTATTGTGGGTTGTTTTAGTAGGGGAAACTTGGGCCGTACCTTCCTCACATTCGAGTCCACAATCAACTTCAATAGGAAATGATGTGCAGCTACTTATTAAAAAAATAGAGAAAAAAAAGATTAAATGAAGGCGCATGAACGATTCTCCTGAATTATTATTCTATTATCACAGAACTTTATCGGTTTCTTCTGGAAAAATATATAGAAAAAACTAATGGTTGTAAGATTATCAAAAGATGATGATAATATATTTATTAATAGTAAATCTATTTTGACAGATATAACCATATGAAAACAAACAAAATATATTACAAATGAGCCTTGATCTCCATATACATTCTACTTTCTCAGATGGTTCTCTAACTCCTAGTGAAATTGTTAGAATGGCTAAACGAAAAGGGTTAAAAGCAATCAGTATAACTGATCATGATAATATTGATTGTGTAGAACATGCATTAAAGGCTGGCGAGGAAAATGATTTAGAGGTGATTCCTGGTCTTGAGCTCAGTGTTGTTCATGATGGTATCAGTATACATTTACTTGGCTATCTTTTTGATCAAAACAATGCTGAACTAGAGTCCTTTTTAAATAAAATTCAAAAGGGCAGAAAAAGAAGAAATGAAAAAATAATAAGTAAATTGTTGGTTGCGGGTATAGATATTAGATTTGAAATTGATAAAAGTATCAATAACCAAAGTCAGATTGGTCGACCTCATATTGCTAGAATTCTTGTTACTCAAAATCATGCCAAGAATGTCAATGATGCATTTAATAGATATTTAATTCCTGGTGGCATTGCCTATACCAAGAGAGAAGCATGTTCTGCTCAAGAAGCTGTCGAAGTGTTGCATAAAGCTAAAGGGTTGACCGTCATCGCACACCCTTTAAATATTCGTAATGTTAATAAAGATTACAATCATGTAATTGAAGAACTGGTCGATTTAGGTTTAGATGGTGTTGAAGCATATTATCCGACTCATTCGAAAAAAGTTTCTAAAAGTTTAGTGTCATTTGCCAGGGAAAACAAATTGATTTGTACTGGTGGTAGTGATTATCATGGAAATTTTCGACCAAATACAACTCTTGCTGGTGGGAAAAACGTGTTTGTACCTGAACAAGTACTTGATCATATGCGTGAGCGGCATAGTAAATTATATCAGTAACTATATCTTGTTTTTTAGTTTTCACCTTTTGCATATAAGGAATTTAAATGAGCAACTATTCAATACTTATTGTTGATGATGAACCGAATTACCTCATTATAATTGCAGAGCTTCTCAAAGACGAAGGGTTCGATGTTTTTACAGCGTCAAGTGGTAAAGAAGCCCTAGATATTTGTAAAGAAGTTGACCTTGATTTAATCCTTACCGATATGCAGATGGAAGGAATGGATGGCATGGAGCTGTTAACCAATGTTAAAGAGCTTTATGCTGGCTTACCTGTAATTGTAATTACCGCATACGCTGATGTTGAAAAAGCGGTAAAAGCTATGCAGGCAGGTGCTTTTGGTTATCTGTCTAAACCTTTTGCAAATGATGAACTTCTTGTAAATATACATAAAGCTGCAAAACACTATTCTTTGATTAAAGAAAATCAGAGATTAAGACGACAGCTCAAAGAGCAAGATAGTTTTAGTGGTATTGTTGGAAAGAATACGAGGATGAAAAAGATCTATCAACTAATCCAAAAAGTTTCTCCAACCCCTGCATCTGTACTTATTAGTGGTGAGAGTGGAACTGGTAAGGAGCTTGTAGCAAGAGCTGTTCATATGAACAGCCCAAGAGAAAGTGAGTCTTTTATTGCTGTAAATTGTGCTGCTTTGTCACCAAGTCTTCTGGAAAGTGAGCTCTTTGGCCACGAAAAGGGTGCCTTTACTGGTGCTGCAGCGATGAGGAAAGGGCGTTTTGAAGTGGCAGATGGAGGAACTATCTTTCTTGATGAGATTAGTGAAATACCACTAGAATTACAATCTAAACTTCTCAGAGTTTTACAGGAAAAAACCTTTGAAAGAGTCGGTGGGTCGAAAACAATAAAGGTAGATGTGAGGGTCGTTAGCGCGGCAAATAAAGACTTAAAAGAAGAAGTGAATGCAGGGAAATTCCGAGAGGATTTGTTTTACAGGTTAAATGTTATTCATCTTAATCTACCTCCTTTAAGAGAGCGACTTGATGATTTACCTCTTTTGGTTGATGCGTTCATTAATAAGTATCAAAAAATTCTAAATCTAGATTCTCTTTCAGTTTCAAGTGAGGCAACAAAACTGTTATTAAAGTTGCCATGGGAGGGTAATGTGCGTGAACTTGAAAATACTATTGAAAGGGCTGCAATTTTATGCTCTGAAGGAGTGATTGAATCAGAAGATGTTCAGCCCGAAGAGATGTATAATAGTGAAACAAGTTGGAAACTTGGAACTGATCTTAATCAGTTGATTCCTGAAGCTGTCGGTTTAAATGAAGTTCTTTATGCTGTAGAGGAGAAAATGCTTCTAAAGGCGCTTGAAGAAACCGATTATGTACAAACCCGTGCAGCTGATAAACTTGGTATTACCAAGAGTCTTCTTCAGTATAAGATGAAAAAATATAGTTTAAAAAAGAAATAATGTAATTCGATTTTAACTGAGGGTTTTTTACTTTAGTTTAAAAATTGTTTTTTCGGTCTACACCCCAATGTAGTTTTTTTCGTAAGATAGAAAAATAGTTGTGATTGTCAGCCACTATGAGTTTAAGTGGTTGGCCTGCAGGTTCTATTTCAAGTGTATCTTTGTTATGCATTTTCCAAAGTCTTTGGCCATCGACTATAACCTGTGCTGTCTCTTCTTTGCCTCGGGCTCTGAATTTGGTGGTAACAATATTATCTGCTGGTAAAATTACAGGTCTGCTACTTAACATGAAAGGGCAAATAGGCGTAACTAGAATGGTTGAGAGGCCAGGATAAACAAGAGGCCCACCAGCTGATAAGTTGTAAGCCGTTGAGCCTGTTGGAGTAGAAAAAATTAAACCATCAGCTCGGTACTCTGTGAGTAATGCACCGTCAATACGAGTTGTAAGGTTGAGAATTCTATCTAAAGCATTCTTAGTAATAACAACTTCATTTAAGGCAAATCTATATTCAGTTGTAGTTTCATCTGAGACGACCCTAGATTTAATCATCATTCTATTTTCGATATTTACTTCTGAATTGATGATTTGTTCAAGAGTGTTAAAGGTGTCCGCTTTGTTTAGTTCTGTTAAAAAACCTAAGCTTCCAAGGTTGATACCTAATATGGGAATTGACGATTTTGCTGCTTGTTCAGCAATATGCAATAAGGTGCCATCGCCGCCTAGAACTATAATAAGATCAAGTTGCGAAGTAATATCATTGAGCAAAACCGAAATCTTTCTTTCACTAAACCAATGAATGATTTGCTCTGAAAAAGTACGAGCTTCTTCAGAGTCAGGTTTTGTTATGATTGAAACTTTAGTTGGTGTTATTTTTTCTCTAGTTACAAACACGGTTGATATTTACTTTTTACCTAGATCTTTTGCTCTTTGGGTTGCTGCGCCAACAGCCTCCATTACTATGCCACGAAAACCTTCTTTGTTTAACACCTGTAAGCCAGTAATTGCAGTGCCTCCCGGCGATGTTACTTTGTCTCGCTCAACAGCTGGGTGTTCTTTACTTTGTCTAAGCAGCTCTACTGAACCATAAACTGTTTGTAGTGTAAGTTCTGTCGCAATTGGTCTCGTTAATCCTTGAGCGACACCTGCATCAATTAAAGCTTCTATAAAATTGAAAACATATGCAGGGCCAGAACCACTTAGACCTGTGACAGCGTCCATGTGTTTTTCCTCAATTAAAACAGTAGTGCCAATTTCTGAGAAAATTTTCTCTGCTCTTTTAATCTCAGCAGTTGAAACATTAACATTAACAGCAAAGACAGTTGCACTTTTACCAACAAGTGCAGGGGTATTTGGCATGACCCTAATGACCTTAAGCTTATCAATTGTAAAAAGTGTCTTTTCATAAAAGGAAAGTGGTAGGCCTGCAGCAATTGAGATAAGCAAATGATCTGCTGTAATTTTACTCAAACATCCGGTTAAAACAGCCTCCATAACCTGAGGTTTAACTGCTACTATTATATCATTACAAATAGAACAGAGTTCCTCTGTTGAGTTCAAAGTTTCTACACCGTATGTATTGTTTAGAAATTGTCTTCTCTCACTATTTGGCTCGGTAACTATGATGTTTTCAGGAGAGTACAGGTTAGATGTTATAATCCCTTTTATGAGAGCTTCTCCCATTTGACCGCCACCAATAAATCCTATCTTATTACTCATAAAAATCCCTACAACTTATATATTAATTAAATTACTATGAAAATATCTGAATTTTACTATACTAAAATAGTATCTTACCAAAAGGTATATTCTTTGTCGCAAACTTTATGCAAATCATAATAAAAATAAAAGATAAAACAAAAACATAACGAAATGATTGATCAAGAACTTATAAACATACTTACATGTCCAAACTGTAAAGGACCAGTGAAAGCTCATATAGAAACACTCATATGTGAAAAATGTATGCTTGCATATAGAGTTGAAGATGACATTCCGGTTATGCTGTTAGAAGAAGCTGAAAAACTTGGTGAACCTTTTAGTAAGATAGGAGGGGAGAGTGATTGACACACAAAAAACAGAACAATTATTTAATCAATATGTTGTTGAAAATAACCATAGTCAAAGTAATTATTTTGGTTTGATAAGAGAATTGCTTGAAAGAGAAGAATATAATAAGTCTGGCGCAAAGGATATTCTTTTAGGAAAAGCTTATAGCTTATTAAGAGATGAAATTGTAACAAACAAAAACCTAGAAACAACAATTTCTTTTGGAACATCTGGTTGGCGTGGGTATCTTGGCAAGGAAATTAATATTCATACAGTCTCTTCAGTAACCTCAGCAATTACAGAAATTTACAAAGCAGTTGAATCTGGTGAAGAACTTTCTCGATTACTTTCTGTCGATTCCTTTAAAGAGGTTCAAAAACGTGGGTGTGTAGTTGGGTTTGATAATAGATTTTGTGGTGAGTTATTGGCCTCAACAGTTGTTGATGTTTTACAGCAAAATGGAATATTTGTTTATTATGCAGGGGAGTCAACGACTGGTGTTTTGTCAGCAGCAGTTCTTGAACTGAATGCAGCATTTTCTATTAACCTTACACCATCGCATAATCCGTTTGAATATGGTGGATACAAATTCAATGCAGCAGATGCAGGACCTGCTGCTGCTGAAATCACAAAACTCATTTCAGAAAAGAGTAATAGAATTGTAAAAGAAGAAGGGGAGTATGTAGAAAAAGATATCAACGAACTGTTAGCGATACAGTCTGTCAAAAAGATCGACTCGTTAGAATTATGGAAAAGCTTTGTACAAAAAAACAAAGATTTTCATAAACTTGACTTAGAAGTACTCAAAGGAAAAATACTTACAAATAAAAAAGATTTAAAAGTTGTCATAGACTCAGTACATGGTGCAAGTCGGCTTCATATTAAAAGGTTACTTGGGGCTGATGTTGGAAAATGCATAACAGCACTAAGAGATACCTATGATGTCACATTTGGTGGTGTTGCTCCTGAACCATCTGGGACAAATATGGCTCAAGTTGTAGAAGATTTACAAGCATCAGAGCAAAAACTCAAACTTGGGGCAATTATTGACCCGGATGGTGATAGAATAAGATTTACCGATGGAACAACTGAGATTAGTATGAATCAGTTTGGAGCCATGGCATACCATTTTTTACATGAGGTTAAAGGTGTAAAGGGGATAGTTGCAAAAACTGTAGCATCTTCCAACCTTGCTAATGAGTTAGCAGGCCATTTTGGTGAGGATGTCTTTGAACCACGGGTTGGCTTTAAAGAATTTAAGCCAGTGATTGGCAAGGCTGTAGTGATGTTTGAAGAATCAGATGGTATTTCAATCATCGGTCATACACCAGAAAAAGACGCCTATATCGGTTTAGTGTTGGCTTTGGATATGGTTTTGACGAAGAACATGAACCTGGGCGACTATCTGAGAGAAATTGAAAATACTTATGGATCATATTATCCAGAAAAAGATAGTATTGAGGTAACTGTAAAGGGCTCCGAACTCTTAAATATGTTAGATGGCTTGTCTGTTTTTAAACAAGGTGATTTAATTAACGTTGGTGAAAGTAAGAGAAGTATTGATGAAACTATTGACATAGATGGTCATAAAATAGTTTTTAGTGACGGAAGTTGGTTGATGATTAGACCATCAGGTACCGAACCAAAAGTAAGGTTTTACGTCGAATCACGCGACAAAATGGGCACTAAAGCACTTGTTCAAACAGCAAAAACGTTATTAAAGAAAATAGGTGTTTTAAAGTAAGGAACGCTCTCGTCAAATAGTCTTAAAAGAATAAAGTTTTAGATCGTTGAGATGGTTATTCTTGACAGTATGGCATATGGTATTATTTTGCCCATACGGTTAATTTTTAATAATCCATTAAAACGAGGAGTTTATATATATGTGGGAATATACAGATAAGGTACAGCAACACTTTCTTCACCCTCTCAATGTTGGTGAAATTGAAAATGCAAGTGGAACAGGTGATGTTGGCTCACTTGCGTGTGGAGATGCACTCAAGCTTACCATTGCAGTTGATGAGAAAGATGTAATTACAGATGCCAAATTTAAAACCTTTGGTTGTGCAAGTGCTATTGCATCTTCATCCGTATTGACTGAAATGATTAAAGGGATGTCAATCGATGAAGCCTCAAAGGTTACAAATGAAGATATAGCCGAGAAACTAGGTGGTCTACCAAAAGAAAAAATGCACTGTTCTGTAATGGGACGTGAAGCTCTTGAAGCTGCAATTGCAGATTTTAAAGGAGCTGTATTACCTATGGTTGAAGGCGAAGTCGTATGTGAATGTTTTGGCGTTACTGATTTAGAAGTAATTCGTGCAATTAACGAATCAAATCTTCGTTCAGTTGAAGAGATCACTAATTTTACAAAGGCTGGCGGTGGTTGCGGTAAGTGTGAAGATAAACTTCGTGATCTGTTAGTAAAAACATTGAACGAGCAAAGTGTTATTCCTGTAACCGATGCCAGACCAAAAAGAATGACAACTCTTCAAAAGATCAAGAAGATTGAAGAAGTTCTTGAGAAAGAAGTTCGTCCTGGTTTGAAAAAAGATGGTGGGGATCTTGAACTTATCGATGTAGATGGCGATTTTGTAACTGTATCTTTACTTGGGGCATGTAAGAGCTGTAACAAGTCTCAAACTACAATCAAGGAATACGTTGAGAAGAAATTAAGAGAACTCGTTTTGGAGACTTTGATTGTGGAGGAAGTAAACTAATGGATAAAACAGTCTATCTCGATAATAACGCCACTACCATGGTGGCTCCCGAGGTTGTGGAAGCAATGCAACCATATTTCACAGAGCTCTATGGTAACCCATCTAGCATGTACACATTTGGTGGTCAGGTAGGGGCCGCTCTTGATAATGCACGAAATCAGGTTGCTAATCTAATTGGTGCAAATCCAGATGAAATTACTTTTACAAGTTGTGGCACAGAAAGTGATTCTACTGCAGTGCTTTCAGCGTTAAGAGCAAACCCTGAAAAACGTCATATCATCACCACACGTACCGAGCATCCAGCTATTAAAACGTTATGTGATAGTCTTGAGACTATGACAGGTATTCGCTACCGTATAACAAGACTTAAGGTAGACTCTGAAGGAATGCTTGATCTAAATGACTATCGTGACGCAATTTGTGAGGATACAGCTATTGTTAGCGTTATGTGGGCTAATAACGAAACTGGTGTTATTTTCCCTGTTGAAGAGATGGCACGAATTGCAAAAAATCGTGGTGTACTGTTTCACACTGATGCTGTACAAGCGGTTGGTAAAATTCCGATCAACTTGCAAGAAAATGATGTTGACTTTCTTTCCCTTTCTGGCCACAAGTTACATGCACCAAAGGGTGTAGGTGTCCTTTATGTAAGAAAAGGGACTATGTTTACTCCATTTTTAACCGGTGGTCATCAGGAACACGGACGTCGCGGTGGTACAGAAAATGTTGCATCCATTATCGGTTTAGGTAAAGCATGTGAGTTAGCAGGCCAAATGATGGAGGAGGAGAACACAAGAGTACGTGCTTTGCGTGATAAATTAGAACATGGTTTACTTTCCTCCATACCTAAAGCTCTTTTAAATGGAAATAAGGAAAATCGGTTACCGAATACAACTAATATAAGTTTTGAATATGTTGAGGGTGAAGCGATTTTGCTCTATATGAATCAATTTAACATTTGTGCCTCATCTGGATCTGCATGTACATCTGGTTCTCTTGAACCATCACATGTACTTAGAGCTATGGGCGTTCCATTTACCGCAGCCCACGGTTCTATTCGGTTTTCACTGAGTGTTTATAACACTGAGGAAGAAGTTGATTTTGTGTTAGAAAAAATGCCTGCAATTATTAAGACTTTGAGAGAGATGTCTCCATTCTGGAAAGAAGATTAAGCTTTTAAGGAGTAATTCTGCATGCTGATAGTTGATCCTTCGTTTGAAATTCTCGATGAGTTAGAAGCAATTCCACTTGTTGAGAGAATAGAGACCTGTGGCCGTATTTGTTATAAGAGTGAAGATAAAATAACTTCTGAATCTGCAATACCTTTTGTTAAGAAAATTGTACAGCATGGACATAATTCAGTTATGGAAATGGCTGCTCTGAGTTTGAAGGTGATTTGTTCAGAGACTCAATTAGATTCATTTTTTAAAAACCAACCAAAATATCTCGTTGTAGATAATTTTGAAGAAGGTATTTTGATTACAGGAACTCTTCGTGGCTTTAGAGAATTTTATTCCTTTAATCAGAATGATGCGATTGCTCAATCATGTATTGCTCTACTGGCAGAGAAAGAGCCCTACCTTTTTGCTGATATTACTCCTCAAAACGTTGATGATTCAGGTGTTTATGTAACTAAATTGACTCTAGCTGAAGTTGAGGCATTAGAAGCAGAATTATTATTAAATCATCGTTTTGTTGCTGTTAAATTTATAACTAATCGTGCCGTAACCCATGAGCTTGTGCGTCATAGACCAGTCTCATATCTTCAAGAAAGCCAACGATATTGTCGTTATAATCAAGAAAAATTTGGTAATCAGGTAACATTTATTAAGCCAATGTTTTTTGACGACGGTACTGATGAGTTTGAAGATTGGAAAACTGCAATGATAGAAACTGAAAAACTCTATCTCAAACTCTTAGAGACATCCAGTCCTCAGGCTGCACGTACTGTATTACCTAATTCTTGTAAAACAGAAATCATTACTTTCTGTACTCTTGCAGAATGGAAGCATATATTTTCATTAAGAACTACGAAACATGCTGAACCCTCTATGAGAGAGGTTATGATTCCCTTACAAAATGAGATGCAAAAAAGATTTTCTGTAATCTAAATTTCATCTACCTATCATTACAAATACTAGGAGGCTTTTCTGCAAAGGAAAGCCTCCTTTTTTATTCTAATAACGACCTGTTATTGACATCGGTACAAGAAACACAGTATTGTGCCAGCAGGCTTGCTTTGTATTATATAAAGCAAATTTTATAATATAAGAATACGGTTATATAAATTAGTTGTTTATCTACCTAATCCTCTATCCAATATCGTTTATATTAGGAGTAATTCAATGACTTTAGATCCTAAAGAATACAAAGATTGGCAGATCGCAGAAGAAGCTGAAAGTAGAATGAAAAATGTTTTCCAACTAGGTGAAGAACTTGGTTTGAAATCTGAGGAACTACTTCCCTATGGCCATCATGTAGCTAAACTTGACTATAGAAAGATACTCGACAGATGTTCAAATAAACCCGATGGTAAATATATAGATGTAACCGCTATTACCCCAACACCATTAGGTGAAGGTAAATCAACAAGTGCTATGGGGCTTGTCCAGGGGTTAGGTAAAAGAGATAAAAAGGTTATTGGTGCGATTCGTCAGCCTTCTGGTGGCCCAACAATGAATATTAAAGGATCTGCCGCAGGTGGTGGCCGAGCCCAATGTATTCCACTTAATGAGTTTTCATTAGGATTAACCGGTGATATCAATGCAATCATGAATGCTCATAACCTTGGTATGGTTGCACTCACCGCTAGAATGCAACATGAAAACAATTACACAGATGAACAACTTGCCCAAAGAAATTTAAAGCGCCTTGATATCCATCCTAAAAAAGTAACATTCAATTGGATTATAGATTTTTGTGCACAGGCTCTTAGAAACATTACAATTGGTATAGGCGGTAAAATGGATGGGTTGACAATGCAATCTTCTTTTGCCATTGCTGTTTCCTCTGAACTTATGGCAATTCTCTCTATTGCAAATGATCTAGCAGATATGAGAAGGAGAATTAGCAAAATCGTTGTTGCCTATGATAAACAAGATAGACCTATAACAACAGCCGACCTCGAAGTTGATGGAGCAATGACAGCTTGGATGGTGCAAGCAATTAATCCAAATTTAATGCAAACCCTTGAAGGACAACCTGTTCTTGTCCATGCTGGTCCTTTTGCAAATATTGCAATAGGGCAGTCATCGGTTATTGCTGATCGTGTAGGGCTTAAAATTGCTGATTATAATATTACAGAATCGGGTTTTGGTGCGGATATCGGTTTTGAAAAGTTCTGGAACCTTAAATGTCGTTATTCAGGTAATAAACCAAACTGTGCTGTTGTCGTTGCAACTATTCGTGCACTTAAATGTCACGGTGGTGCTCCAATTCCAGTACCTGGTAAACCTATGCCAGAAGAATACGGTAAAGAGAATGTTGGTTGGGTCGAAGAAGGTTGTAAAAACTTGCTTCATCATATTGAAACAGTGAAAAAAGCAGGTATTAACCCAGTTGTATGTATTAATGCTTTTTATACAGATACAGATAACGAAGTTAAGGCTGTACGTAGAATTTGTGAAGATGCTGGTGCACGAGTAGCGGTATCAACACATTGGGAGCATGGTGGAGAAGGAGCACTTGAATTTGCCGATGCTGTTATTGACGCATGTGAAGAGGAAAATGATTTTAAATTTCTTTATGAACTTGATACTCCCCTTGAAACTAGAATTGAGTTAATTGCTAAAGAAGTGTATGGAGCAGATGGTGTTTCTTATAGTCCAGAAGCTAGAACAAAATTAAACCAACTCGCTAACGATCCAGATATGAAAGAGCTTGGAACCTGTATGGTAAAGAGTCACCTCTCTCTTTCTCATGATCCAAAACTCAAAGGCGTACCAAGTGGTTGGACATTGCCTGTTAGAGATATTTTAACATATAAAGGTGCTGGCTTTGTTGTCCCTGTTTCTGGGGCAATTAGCCTTATGCCTGGCACTGCATCTGATCCAGCGTACAGAAGAGTTGATGTAGACCTTGAAACTGGACGTGTAAAAGGCGTATTCTAAATGTACCAGTTTTATTACATCTCTATTTTATCCTCAGTAAGGAATTAGACCTATGGCTTTAACCAACAATAGGCCCGGTAGTAAGCGTAAAACAATTAAAGATCAATCCGGGGCTGGTAAAATCAAATTGGGTGAACTGCTGAGTAAGGCAGGACAGATAACGGTTGCTCAATTAGAGGATGCCAAGAAAGAGGTTAAGAAGAAAGGTTTAAGGATGAGTTATGTCCTTAGGCAACTTGATTATGTTGATGATGATACAGTTGTAAACTTTCTTAGCAGACAACATAACTATCCTCCCGTTTCTATAGCTAAGGAGCCGCCTGCTCAAGATGCTTTAAAACTCATGAACTATGATACAGCAAAAGAGTTTATGGCATTTCCGTTGAGGATGGCAGGGAACACTCTGCAAGTCACAATGGTCGAACCTTGTGACAGTGCAGCAGTTGAAAGCTTGCAGGATATGCTCAACAAAGAACTCGCAGTTTGTGTATCGTCTGAAATCGATATTGTAGAGGCTTATAAGAAATATTACGAAATCGATGATGAAGAGGCCAACTCTCTTTTAGGAAGCAAAGCTGGGGCTGATGATTCAGAGGAAGAGATATCAGTTACAGAAGTAGAAGATTTTGGTTCCATTGTTGCAGAAGCTGCGGATGATTTTGAAATTGAGAGTTTAGATGATGACGACGGGATGGATCAGTTTAATGCTTCTGATGCTCCTATTATCAAACTCGTTAATGGTATTTTGGTAAAAGCAGTACAAGATGGTGTTTCAGATATTCATGTTGAACCTTATGAGAAAACAATGCAGGTTCGTTATCGTAAGGATGGTTCACTCTTTAAATCAATGAACCTGCCGCTCAACATTAAGAATGCACTCGTTGCTCGTATGAAAATTCTTTCGGGTCTTGATATTACAGAAAGAAGGGTGCCCCAAGATGGTCGTATTAAGATGCGTTTAGGGCGAAATCGCTCTGTTGACTTTCGTGTTTCATCGCTTCCAACTCTTTTTGGTGAATCAGTTGTTCTTCGTATTCTTGATAAAAGCTCACTAAACGTAGATCTCACAAAGCTTGGTTTTGAGGTAGAAACCTTTGAAGCCCTGAAACGTTGTTTAAATCGTCCCCAGGGTCTATTACTTGTCACAGGTCCTACAGGTTCCGGTAAAACAGTTACACTTTACTCAGCCCTTAACTCATTAAATAGTGAAGATATCAAAATCCTTACAGCTGAGGATCCTGTAGAATTTAACTTTAGAGGTATTAACCAGGTTAATGTTCATCAAGAAGTTGGAATGACATTTGCCGCTGCCTTGAAAGCCTTTCTTCGTCAAGATCCAGATATTATTATGGTTGGTGAAATTCGAGATATGGAGACCGCTGAGATTGCAATTAAAGCTGCAATGACAGGTCACCTTGTTTTTTCTACACTTCACACCAATGACAGTGCTGCAACGATCGGACGTCTTATTGATATTGGAATTCCATCTTTTATGGTTGCATCATCAGTAACGATGGTACTTTCACAACGCTTGGGTAGAAGATTGTGTCAAAAATGTAAAAAGGAAGAAACATTTTCAGAAAAAGAACTTCTTGAAGCTGGTTTTCACAAAGATGAACTAGAAGATTTAGTGACATATGGCCCAGCTGGTTGTCCTGAATGTAATGGACTTGGTTATAAAGGACGTGTTGGTTTCTTCGAATTGATGGAAGTTACAGAAGAAGTAAGTAAAGCTATTAGTGCTCAGGTACCTGAGGATCAATTGAGAAAAGTAGCTGCTCAAGAAGGGATGAGAACATTAAGAGATGCAGCCCTACAAAAAGTCCGTGACGGTATCACGAGTGTCGAGGAAACTCTTAGAAGAACAGTAGCTCATAAAGAAAGCCTACCTGCATATATGGTAAATCCTGATGTTGAGGCATATGAGGATAAGGATGTTATCATCCGTGAGGGTAATAATGATAAGGACTTTTTTAAACTGATTAAAGGTGGTCTAACTGTTGTTAAGGGTGGGAAAAAGATTGCAGAGTTAACAGAACCTGGAGAATATTTTGGTGAAATGGCTGCAATTACAGGGGAGCAACGTACTGCCTCAATTGTCTCAAATGGACGGGCTGAAGTGAAAAGGTTTCCAGGTGACAAGTTAGACGAAATTATAGCAAAGCAACCAGAAGTTTCAGAACATTTATTTAAAACAATGACTGTTCGATTACAAAAATCTAATCAAATTATTGTAAAACTTGCTAGCGGCAGAAAACCAGGTCCACCACCACCCAGATAGTAACTGAAAAATAATTATAGAAAATGTTATCGGTTGAAAAGTTGGATGATTTTATCTAACATTTTGCCTGGTATTTCGAAGACAGATAGAAAAATATTTTGTTTATCTGTCTTCGGTCGACTCTGCCCTTTGATGAGTTTGAAGTCAGAGTGGATTTTCTGTCCACAAGAAGGGCACTTCATTAAGATTCCTCCAACATTCGTTGGAATTCGTAATTGTTGGTCACATTTTGGGCATTTTTGAATTTTTGAATCAGACATATTATTGAAATTTACTCTGGCAAACTACTGTTATTATGTTTGCTAACTTTGTGAACGTCCGATTCTGTTGCCTTGTTTGAACTGAATAAGTTTTTAATCTTTTTTATCAGTATAGCAATTCCTTTGATTAGTTTTGGAAGTAGCCAGATTGCAAAGATAATAAAAACTATAAAAACAATCAGAAATAGAATTGGGTTATGCAAAGCAAGCCATATGCCTCCAATTACTGCAATATCTTCAATTATTGATGCAGACCAATTAGAAAATGGTTCAGGTGAAGTGTTTATCATTACCCGGCTTCCAGCTTTTAGGGTGTGGGTAACTCCAGTCACAGTTCCACCTAAGATGCCAGCAGCAATAACAAGTGCAGGAGTGACATCTCCTACTGCCCCTGCTGCAAGCATTACCCCTGCAGGGATACGAATGAAAGAGTGAATTACATCCCATCCTGTATCTACACCTGGAGTTTTATCTGCAAAGAATTCGATGCAGTACATAATCGAGGCCGCACCTATAACTAGCGGATCTTGAACAACTAGCAGTTGATTAGGTAAATCAATGTTTCCAGTAGAGCCTAGAAAGCCAAGCATGGCAATGGTGGCATAAAGATTAATCCCACTTGCCCATGCTGCTCCCATAGTGAGAGCTAAAGTTGTCGTTAACTGTTGATATGCGTCCATAAACTTGTATTGTAATTATTGAGAATCTTTGAAACAGTGGTATAGGGCATCTCCATCTTTTGGTGATAGATCATACTGTACTATAGCTTTCTGTAAAAGAGTATTAACAGGTGTGTCTGGATTAAGTTCAATTAACTCTTGAAGTAGTTTTAATGCTTTTTTTATTTTCTCACTATCTGTGCTCAAAGGAGTAGTCATGTAATTTTCCGCCTATAGTTTTTTTGAAGGATCCGTTTTTAAAACAATGCCACCAAGAGGTGGTATTGTGATTTTCCCAACAGATTTATCGAGTTCATTTAACAAAGGATTAACTGTATGGTTGCTGTGGTCACCTGTCCCGCCAAACTCTTTAGAATCTGATGAAAATATTTCAATATATGAATTGTGAGTAGGTAAATTAATTAGATAATTATCTTGGGGTTGAGGGGTGAAATTAAAGATACACACTAAGTGATCTTGGGCATTTTTAGCATATCTAACAAAAGCAATAATAGAATTCTCATGATCGGTTAGATTTAACCAACCAAAACCAGAACCGTCTGTATCAGCTTCCCACAATGGTTGCTCATCTTTATAAAATGAGTTCAATTCGGAAATAAAATCATGCAATTTAAAGTGTTGTTCATTCGCTAATAGGTGCCAATCAAGGCTTGCCTTGCAGTCCCACTCCTTATATTGTGCAAATTCCCCACCCATAAATAATAGTTTTTTTCCAGGGTGCATCCACATATATGTATAAAGCAACCTGAGGTTAGCAAATTTTTGCCAATCTGAACCGGGCATTTTTTCAATTAAGGAGTATTTACCGTGCACTACCTCATCATGGGATAAGGGTAGTACAAAGTTCTCAGAAAAGGCATACATTATGGAAAAGGTCAGTGTGTTTTGATGGTGCTTTCTAAATAATGGATCTGTCTTGAAATAGCCAAGTATATCATTCATCCAGCCCATGTTCCATTTAAAACCAAATCCCAATCCTCCGAGATTGGTTGGTTTTGAAACTCCGAAAAAGGAGGTGGATTCTTCTGCAATGATAAGTGCTTTTGGATGATATTGATATGTTATTGTGTTGACATGTTTTATAAATTCAATTGCTTCGAGATTATGATTGCCACCGAATCTGTTGGCAACCCATTCTCCATCTTTTCGTGAATAATCCAGGTATAGCATAGATGCAACCGCATCTACCCTTAAACCATCAATATGATATTTCTCAAGCCAGAAAAGAGCATTGGAAATAAGATAGTTACTCACTTCATCGCGACCGTAATTGTAGATAAAAGTACCCCATTCAGGGTGGTCACCAAGTCGAGGGTCACCATGTTCGTAAAGAGATGTTCCATCAAATTGCCCGAGACTGTGTTCATCTTTAGGGAAATGAGCAGGTACCCAGTCTAAAATGACACCAATACCTGCTTGATGAAATAAATCGACAAAATACATAAAATCTTCAGGACTACCGTGTCTAGATGTCACGCTAAAGGGGGCAGTAACTTGATACCCCCAGCTTTCATCTAGAGGATGTTCCATAATCGGTAGAAGTTCAATATGAGTGAACCCCATTTCCTGAACATAGTTTACTAACTGATGGGCGAGATCGCGGTAATTGAGAAAGTTATCACAGTTATCCGGGTCCCTTCGCCAGGAACTAAGGTGTACTTCGTAAATGGAAATAGGCTGTTCATGATGGGGTTTAAAATCCCTGTTTTGCCACTCCTGATCGTGCCACTCATAATGATTCAGGTTATAAATAATAGAACTGGTATTAGGTCTTATTTCTCCGAAAAATTGGAATGGATCTGCTTTGTTACGACGAATATCATCAATGCCTAAAATTGAAAATTTATAATATTCATTTTCGGAGAGTTGGGGGATGAAAAGCTCCCAAACACCACTGTTGCCAAGACTCCTTAGTTGATGAACCAGGTGATTCCAGCCGTTAAAATTTCCAATAACTGACACCGCTTTGGCGTTTGGTGCCCAAACTTTGAAAACAACGCCATTTACACCATCAACCATACGGAGATGTGCACCCATATGATTATATAGTTGATAATTGTTCCCTAAGTTAAAAAGATAAAGGTCATCCTTTGAGGTAATAGGTAAAAAACTATAAGGATCGTTAATAGTCTTTTCAGTTCCATCGTTAAAACAAATTCTATATTGATATTGATATGGAGTAAGAGTACTCAGGTCACAATCTTCTAATTTGAGAATTGTATAATAAAAACCATATCTGTCCTCGCTCATTTTGTATGTGCGACCATTTATTAACAGATCAATAGTTTTAGCATGTGGTTGATAAGCTCGAAAAATAGTCCCATTATCTACAGCATGAGCCCCAAGAAACGTAAAAGGGTCGTGGTGACAACCATGGTGAATATTTTCCTGGTCACTGTTGTTAAAAATCATAGGAGTAATCAATATGAAGAAAGTGAATAATCATTTATACTATTGATTTTATTGTATGCAGTTCTAGTTACTTTGTCATGAAGAATCTAATACTTTTTGTATATGTTCCCAATTCTTGACCTTGTTTTCGAATCTTTGCTACAATACTTTTTAAGAGTGAAGGATATTTAATTAAGTGAGGATTCTTATGGAACACATCTCTGACACCAATGCGGAAAGTTTAAAAGGCTCTTTTTTAGTTTCAACACCCCTTATGCCAGACCCGAGGTTTGAAGGGCAGGTGATTTATATTTGCTCCCATGGTGTTGATGGTACAGTAGGTGTTGCCATAAATCGTCCAGACCCTGGTCTTACTCTTGCCCAAATTATGAGTGAAATGAATCTTAATATTCCTGTTGCTGATCTACCACCAGTATATATTGGTGGCCCTGTTTCACTTGAAGCAGCATTTATTCTATACAGATCTGAGCATAAGCTGGATACTGGAATGTATATTGATAACGATATTACTCTCACAAGAGATAAAGAGATGCTCACGGCAATATCAGAAGGAAATGGCCCCAAAGATTATCTCTTTGTCTTAGGCTATGCTGGTTGGGGGCCTGGACAACTAGAAGAAGAACTACACGACAATGGTTGGTTAGTTTTACCAGGTGATAATAAAATAATATTTGATTTGCCTGATGAAGATAAATGGAAAGCAGCAGCAGAGCAATATGGCATTGATATAGTCACCTTTAATGAAAGTGCAGGTAATGCGTGACAGTATAGAACATAGTAGAGTAATATCTTTCAATTAATTCTCATTATTATTTCTAATTGTTTTGTCAATGATTTCTCTGGGTGAAAAATTGATCGAAAAAATATTTTGCTGTACTAAGTGTGGCTTTTGCTGCCATGGTGAAACGACAGTTTCGCTTGATGAAACAGATTTAACTCGTATGCAGCGTGTTCTTGCTCTTTCTTCTGAGGAGATGTATCAAAAGTATCTTGTAGTATCTAAAACTCAAGTTCAGATGAAAACCATTGATGGTCATTGCATTTTTTACACCGAAAATGGATGTTCTGTGCATGCAGGACGACCATGGAGATGCAGAGAATGGCCTTTACACAAAGCAATTCTTAAGGATGAGGCTAATCTAATCACCGTTTCAGAATCATGTCCTGGTATAAAAAAAGATATTGGATATAAAGAATTTTGTGAAGTATTAACGCAAATTCTAGAAGATGTGAAGACAAGAGGCGGTTGGGCATCATAAAAAATTGGATTTAAATGAAACATCAAATACTCCTGCTTGGTAAAATAAAAGACTCTTATATAGAAGAAGGGGTTATTGAATTTACAAATCGCCTCAAACACTATACTAAATTCGAATTAAAATATTTAAAAACCAAGGGTAGAAAGGGCTCACAGCTTTCTACAGAAGCAGAAGGAACAATTCTTTTAGAAAATATACCTCAAGGTTCTCTAGTTGTTGCTCTTGATATTAAAGGGAAAATGCTAAGTTCTGAAGAGTTAGCTCAAAAGATTATTAATTGGGAAAATATAAACACCAGAAATGTTTGTTATTTAATTGGTGGCCCACTTGGTCTCTCTCGTGAGGTTCTTGATCGAGCAGACTTGAAGCTATCTTTTTCAAAGATGACCTTCACCCATGACATGGTGCGTTTGCTGCTCATAGAACAACTGTACCGTGCATATACTATAAAAGCTGGAGAGAAATATCATAAATAACGAAATCACTAAACGGACTATCTCAGCGTATAATAATAATACTGACAAGTACGCCAAGAAGTTTATGCACTTTGCGACATATGTAGAAAAAATTGAATTATTTCAGGATAAATACCTAAAAAACTCCTCCACTATTTTGGACCTAGGTTGTGGTCCTGGTAACAATGCAAAACTACTCAAGAGTAAAAATGATAGCTATCAGATTACTGGAGTAGATCTGTCCGAAAAGATGATTGAGCTAGCCAAAGAAACAGTCCCTGATGTTACTTTTCAAGTATCTGATATAAGAACTTATAAAAGCAATGTTGTTTTTGATGTTGTTATCGCTTCTTTTTGCATTGTGCATCTACAAACTTCTGATACTCGCGAGCTCATTAAACATATCAGTTCATTAATGACTGATGGAGCTTATCTCTATTTGAGTTTTATGACAGGAAAAAAGGCAGGGTATGAAACAACATCTTTTTCTCAGGATGAACTTTATTTTAACTACTATAATGAAGAGGAAATCAGCAATTATCTTGACGGTAACAGTTTCATAGTAAAAGAGAGATACCAGGAGGGCTACCTAGAAGAAGACGGTTCAACCACAAAAGATATTTTTATCTTTGCTCAAAAAAAGGTTATGTGAGGTAAATATCGAACCGACTGTTCTTCATCTTCATTTCAAATGAAGGCTTTTGTTGTTTTATATAAGGTGCTCCTTTAGGTCTTTTAACAACGACTCGATTATTTGCAATACATAAAGCTTTTTCAAGAAGAACATCACTGTCTGTATCATCACCAACTAATTCTCGTATGATGCGCATCTCCTTCTTATTAAGTGCCGATTTTGTTCTATGAGGATACATCGGGTCTAAATAAACTGTATCTGGAGTTGTGTTCAATTGATCTAAAGCCTTTATGGAATCGTTTCCTAAAAGATGTAGATTGTTTTTTATGATATTGGCGGTCTTGTGTTCTGCTTCGGCCCTTTCAATCGCATCTTGCAGAAGAATATACAAAAAAGGTGATCGTTCACATAAAAACACGTTACATCCAAGGCATGCTAAAACAAAACTGTCGCCACCAAGACCTGCTGTTGCGTCAAAGATAGTGGGCCGATATCCTGGTTTAATTCCTACAGCTTTCGCTAAAGGCTGTTTTATCGTGCAGTTCTGTGCATGCCTGTAACCATTTTTCCCTTGGATGAAGTCAATGAATAGTGCTTCTTTTAATAATTTTCCTTTCTTTATTTCACGAAGTGATAATCCTTGCTCGCTGTAAAAGAAAAAGAAATGATCACAGTTAAGATCAACTGAGAGGGGTGTCTCTTTTTTTAAATCGAAAGTGGTGAGATGTGATGGTAGATTACTTATCTCAATATCATCAGCCACATAAAATGAAATGTTTTTTAACGTTGGATTTGGAAACATAAACAAGTAAAGTAAGTATTTTTCTAATGTCGCAAAATATAATGTTTATTAGAGTATTTAAGCGTTAGGGGTACTACAGTTAATTAACGTCATATTATGAATTTTTAGATTGGCTGTAATCTTAATTTTAAAATAATCAAAAATAAATCAGTTCTATGCAAAACCAAAAATCAGATGTGATTGCTATTATACCAGCACGATACGATTCTAATAGATTTCCAGGAAAGCCGCTTGCAAAGATTGCCGGAAAACCGATGATTCAACATGTTTTTGAACGTGCAAAGAAAGTTAAGATGCTTTCTAGGGTTGTTGTTGCAACAGATGATCAGCGAATAGCCGATTGTATTGCAAACCTAGGTGGTGAATATGTGATGACTAGTTCTGAGCATGTTTCAGGATCAGATAGACTTGCTGAAGCAGCAGAAAAGATAGGAATTTCCGATAATGATATTGTTATCAATATTCAGGGTGATCAGCCTGTTTTTGCAGAAGAGGTAATTGAGCAGGTCGCAGCTCCTCTACTGGATGACCCTGCTTTACCGATGTCTACAATTATATATAAAATTAAAAGAGAAGAAGAAATAAACGATCCAAACCATGTGAAGACAGTCTTTGATCGTGATAATTATGCACTTTATTTTTCTCGAGCTCCAATCCCATTTCAAAGAAACCCAGAAGATGTTGAGAGACCAACATATTATAAACATATTGGAATCTATGGATATCGTAAAAGTTTCCTCCTTAAATACGTAGCCTTACAGGAAGGAGAGTGGGAACGTTTTGAGAAACTTGAACAACTAAGAGCCTTAGAATATGGTTATAAGATCAAAGTCACTATTACTCAGCATGATTCAATGGAAGTAGATACCCCTGAAGGGTTAAAACGTGTTGAAGCGTTTCTTAGTAAGTAAATAGCTTAATTTTGTTTAACCACTGAAAAACATCTTATTCTAATATGGTTAAAAAAAGTTTATCAAAGATTATTAATCGGCTTCATTCACCACTTGACTTTTTGCCTCAGGAAAACTCTCAAGAAAGATTGGTCGCCTTGATGATGGAAGGGGTACCATCATTCATTAAAGGTGAAATAGAAGTACAATTATCGAACTTGTATAGCAGATTGAATAATGCTGATTTGTCACAAGTTAAAGTCGTTGTTTTTGGTGGTGGAACCGGACTTGCTAATTTAATTGGTGGAGGTAGTCGTCGAAGCAATTGGAAGGATGCTCCATTTTCTGGGCTTAAGGAATTATTCCCTCATACCAAATCTATTGTATGTGTAACTGATGACGGAGGTTCAACAGGTGAATTACTAAAAGATTTACCTTTGATAGCATTAGGTGATATTCGTCACGTATTGCTATCATCAGTTCAAAGAATAAAGCTACAGCTCAAATATAATCTCAATCTACAGCAAGCGATTAAAGTTGCAGGACTGCTGGCAGAGTTGTTCAATTCTCGACTGATTGTAAAACGCAACGGTACTGCATTAGAAATATCAGAAATTGCAGATGTAAACGGATTACCAGAACCTCTTCAGAATTATCTTACTGATTTATATAATTATTTACTAACAGATGAACGCTTAAAACTTGTTATACAACGTGAACATTGTGTTGGTAATTTATTGATTGTTGCTGCGATTTATAGAAATTTTGGCATACACTCAAGTTCTACTTCAGAAGATGAAATTAATGATATCCATTTAAGCATAGAGTCAGGACTAAAAGAATTATCACTTATGTTAGGTGTTAATGAGTTTGGTGTAATGCCATGTACTTCTACACCCGCACAGTTAAGAGTTTTGTATACCAATGGTGTGGAAATCATTGGTGAGTCAAAAATGAGTGATAGTCGCAGAGATTATCCCGTAGAACGTGTCAGTGTTGATTTTTCTCAAAAACCTCGAGTTTATAGCACTGTAATTAAATCAATTAAAGAAGCAGATTTGATTATTTTTGCACCAGGTAGTCTATACAGTTCAATTATTCCGATATTTAAAGTAACAGAATTAGTAGATGCAGTAAGAGAAAATAAAAGTGCTCAAAAACTTCTTGTTTCTAACCTCTGGGTCCAATCTGGTGAGACTGATCTTAGCATTCCAGACCCGAGTCGGAAGTTTCTTGTTTCCGACATGATTAAGGCCTATGAACAGAATATTCCAGGTGGTACAGAAGGCCTCTTTCAGAAAATACTGTGTCTAAGACTCAATGATGTACCTGCCTCCATTCTTCAAGAATATGCAGTTGAAGGTAAGGTCCCTATTTACCTCGATAGACTGCGAGTTGAAGAAATGGGCTATACCCCTGTAGAGTGTGGAGTATATTCTAAAGAAGCGCTGAGAGAGGAAGGCGTTATTCAGCATGACGCAAACATGTTAGCAGGTGCAATAAGAGCATTGTTTTGTGGTGGTGATTTTTTAGATTTTACTGAAAAAACACCAATTGTACACAGTAGTCATAACAAAGTTTCCCATCATGCAAGTTGGAAATTTCAAATTCCTGCAACAAGATACAATTTATTAGTTGATCACTTTAAACAACTTGATATTCAATGTGATTATAAAGACAAAACATGTTCATTGCTTATAGACTTATTGTGGAAAAATCGTGATATACCTCTTTGTCATCTTAAGTTTTTTAAAGGCATCAAGTGTATTGATGTTAAAGATTGGAAGCGTAGTCAACAGTGGGATAACGTTTTTTCATTTTATGATCCAGAAGATGAATATATAAAAATACGTAGCGATTTAGTCGAAGATCCAAGCAATTTTTCTGTAGGTTTTCTTATAGCATTAGGCCAAACCTTACTCGGAAATTATGCTTTGGCAAAAAAGATGTCACCTATTATTTCAGAAGGTATAAGACTTGGACGTGTTTACCATCTCTTCTTAAGAGATACTGAAAGTAGAAGTTGTTATTTTTCTGAATCTGAATTGGATCATTGGTTGCAATTAACTAGAATGAACCCTATTGAAGGGAAGAAAAATCAATACACAAGATTATTAAATAAAGATGAAGGGTTCACTCCACCAGGGTTATTTCTTGGCTTACTCTATGCATGGTACATTGATAATCGCTTAGCTAGTCATATCGAATACAAAATGAGTGTTCTTAAAATTACTGAAACTAACCTTGTGCCAGAGCAGAAAAAGATGTCAAATAGAAGACAGCTCATGATTCAATTTATGAGAAAAATAGTTTTTGATAAGAATCGATAAAATATAGGAACAGAAGTATTCATGACAATATCAAGTGAACAGGTGAATGTACTTGTTGTAGATAACAATCCGGTACTTTTAAAAGCTTTAACATCAATCTTAATAAAAGAAGGTTGTAATGTTAAAACAGCTGATAACGGTTTAGAAGCATTGGATGTATTAAGGGAGTGGCCTGTTAATATAGTCTTTTCAGATCTTGTAATGCCTTTGGTTGAAGGTGATGTCCTTTGTAGGATTATTAAGAGTAAGGAGCAATACAAGAACATATTAGTCGCAATATTATCAGCAATAGTTTCAGAAGACAGAGATAGAATTCTCTCAGATGTACCATGTGATCTCTGTTTCGAAAAAGGTTCTATTGTTGAAATGAAACAACAGGTCAAAGAAACACTTGAATCTTATCACAAAGGTTATGTTCGCCAAAAGGATTGGTCGGAGAAAAAACCGATTAATTTTGACTCCTATTCGTCCAAAAACAATGAAACCACGATCACACAAGAGTTGCTTGCTGAAAAGGGTCATTTAAGACGCATTCTAGAAGATTTGGCAGAAGGTATTCTTGAGTTAAACAGCTCAGGTAAGATAGTAAGAGCCAACAGTGCAGTTGCCAAAATATTTTCTCGACCCCAGGAGGATATGATTGGTCTTCCGCTGAGTGAAGTAATTCCATGGAATTCATATCAAAAAGAAGTTGAGAGTTGGATTCAAGAGCAACTGGTTAATGAAGGGCAACAAACATTAACCTTTGATGAAACGGAACCTCTTTCAATTAATGACAAGTGGGTTACTGCAGACTTTTCTGTAGTAAGGAGTGAAGACGGCTGTTTTGGTATTGGTATTATTCACGATATTACTCGTCAGTATCTTGCTGAAAAACATCAACAGGAAGTTGATTCGGCTATCGAACTCATGAAAAAGATGGAAGCCATGAGAGGAATGGCTGGTGGTGTTGCCCATGACTTTAATAATTTGCTGACTGTCATTTGTGGAAACCTTGATATTGTTTTAGCTGACTCTAATAGTTCTAGTTTATCAAAGGATGAAACAACACTTATTGAAAATGCCAGAAAGGCATCACTTGTAGCAGTTGATTTAACTAGAACTATTTCCTGTTTTTCTAACTTTGGAATAGTACACAGAGTTGATTATGACTTGAACAATCTCGTGAAAAATTGCTCACAAAAGTTTTTTAATGAGCAGCAACTATCACATAAATTTAAACTATCTGATTTAAATTTTAGAGTTCAGGTCGATCCAACTGAAATTGAGCTCGTTGTATGTAACATACTTGAAAACAGTGTAGAGGCACTTGAGGGAAAAGATGGTGTTATTACCATCACATCAGAAAAAATTGATTGGCAAAAACCCCACCTGTTGGCTGGACAATACATCCCAGCAGGTGTCTATGCCAAAGTTGACATACGAGATAAAGGACCTGGCATTAAAAGCCAATTCTTATCACAGGTTTTTGACCCGTACTATTCAAGTAAGGAGCGATCTAGCGTTAAAGGAATGGGTTTAGGGCTTGCTGTCGTTTATTCAGTGATGAGAAATCACGGTGGTTATGCTGTTGTAGATTCAGTTGTCAATGAAGGTACTACTGTATCGCTGTTTTTTCCAGTCTATCAAGAAAAAGATAAGTCACTTGAGAGCAAACAATCATCTAATGGTGATAAGGTAATAATTCTAATAGAATCTGATTCTCAACTTCGTGAACTTGGTAGAATTATGCTAGAATACCTTGGCTATACTGTTGAAAGTTTTGAAAACCCAATCTTGGCTATAAAACATATTAAAGAGAGCCATGAAACAGGAAAACTTCCTGAGGTGATCTTGTTTGAAATAAGTGAGCTAGAAGAAGCTGTTGTACAGAGTATTTGTTCTGAACTGAAGAAAATACATCCAGCTGGAGAGATCGTTGGAATAAGTGGAGCACCACTTGATCCGATTATGGAGAATTGTCGTAAATATGGTATGTCTAATACACTGTCAAAACCATATACCTTAGATAGTTTAAAGCATGTATTAAAGACTGCTCAGAATATTCAATGATTTCATAAAGAGTTATTTACGACGATTTTTGTTCATTACGATGATACCTGCAACAAAAAGCAAAATACCGATTGGTGCCTGTCCGTTATTAAGGAGAATAAGACTCGACAGGCACATTAAAATCCCAAGTGTTGTAGAATTCATATTTATACCAATTAAATATACCCTCTGATTTTATCCCATTGTTCCTTGAGTTTCTTATCAGAGACAGGTTTTTTTGTTTTAATTTCTGGTGCAAAAATCGAAATTTTATATTCATTTACTAGTGCTTTGTATTCATGAACAAGTTGTACGATTTCTGGTTGTAAATCTTTGTTAGCTAATGAAGCGAAGTTGTTAAGGTGTGATAACAAAGGAGTTTCTTTTTGTGAATCTTTAAGAGGATTCATAGAATAGCGTTCCAGTCTAATTTCTAGGCACTTAAGCTGCCTTATACAATCATTCATGTCTTCAGCTGTATAATGTTTGAAAAACTGATCTGGAACTATTTCCTCTAGTAGTGCTATAAAGTCGCCTCTTGTTTTGACTGTGTTATTTGATTGTTTTTCAGGTAATAAAGAAATCTTTTTTAATAGTTCTGCTCTAAGGCGCGATATCTCACCGAACTTAATAGTATAATCAATGCCGACTTTAAATAAACCAACTGACTTAACGGTTTCTATTATAGATTGGAATTCATTTCTAGATGGAATAGTGGTTCTATTATTGATTTGAAAAATGGAGTATAGAATAAAGCTTAACATACTCTCAGCTGCTTCATTCTTGTTTTGATATCCTTTCACCAGCCACATTGCAGAAGGTGCAGACAAGGTGCTAGAACAAGCTTTTTTCAATGTCTTCACCACTGTAGAAAACTGGAACCTAAAAAGGAAAAGGGTTCCTATCTGGTTGTTGTTTTTTGCATCTTTTTTATTTTCAGTAAAACAAACAGTCACCTTGTTGTTGTTTGAAATCTTTTTTAGAAACGGATACTTGAAACCACTAATCGAATTGTTTGGCAAATAAAGAGGAATTGATTCCGGAAGGTTTTCAAAGTTCCAATTGTCGGTTTCGAATCCATTAAAGTTATCGATAATTGACTGATGTTCTTTTGTTGGTTTTGCAGTACTTTTAGTTTTAGTTTGGCTTGTATTGCTTTGGCTTTTAAGAGCTTTGGATAATTGTGATCCTTCAGCTATTGTTCTTCCAGTTTCATCTTGAACAACAAAATTTGGCTTTAAATATTCAGGTAAAGCTGTTGGCCAGTCATTTCTCTGAACATTGAACTTATATAGTTTAAGAATTGAATTCTCGACCCTGGCATAAAAATTCCCTGTACCAAAATCTTGCGATATATCATCTAAAATCTTATCAACTGCGAGATTTACAGGGACTAATCTTTTTCTTAAAGATTTAGGTAATCCTTTTAGTAAAAAGGTAGTTTTTTCATGCAGAAATCCAGGGACAAGCCAATCGAATTGAGCTTGAGAAAATGTTTCTGCTATAGATATCGGGATATGAACTGTTAATCCATCCCTCTTGCCGCTAGGGTCGAACTTATAAGAAACCTTGAGTGTGAAATTGTTTACGTTGATTTTAGTTGGAAATTCACTGAACTCGCTTTGTTCGGGTGTTCTTAATAAAACATCTTTCTCATGCATCAACAACTGGTCTGAACTGTTGTTCTTTTTGAGCCATTTGTTTAGCGTTGGTCGGTCATAAACTGTTTCTGGTAAATTTTCTGAGTAAAATTGATGAAAGACAAGATCCGATTGAAGGATATCTCTTTTACGTAGTCGATCTTCGGTCTTCTGCCATTTGCGAACTAGTTTTAAATTATGTTTTAGGAAAGGGTAATTGCCAATTATTTCACCAGTAAGAAGGGCAGACTCTATAAATATGTTCTGTGCCTCTTTCTGATTTTTCATACTTCTCTTGCCAAAATTCACTTTTCTTGAAGCAACTATTACAAGACCAAATAAGGTGACTTTCTCATCTGCTACAACCTGCCCACTCTTTTTTTCCCAGCGAGGTGATGACCAATTGAATTTACAGAGGTTGCCCGCTAGTGGTTCAATCCATTCAGGTTCAATAGTTGCGACTGTAAGTCCATAAAGACGATTTGTTTCAAGAAAATCTGCCGCCATGATCCATTGACCAGAAGTCTGAAACTGTTGTGAACCAGGGAAAACCATCAATTCTTTATTACCTGCACCTTGGTAAATTTTCTTTTCTTGTTTAAGTGCTATGTTTCTAAGAAAACCAGAAAGAAGTGACTTATGAATCTGATCATAAGCTGGTTCTGTGGTGTTATCGATAAACTCGTCATATCGACTCAAAATACGTGAAAGCTGTTCATGAAGATCAAACCACTCACGCATACGTTGAAACGAAAGAAAGTTACTTTTACAGAATTTTTTTAAACGTGACCAAGAGAGTTTTTCTTCAGAAGAATGAAATGAATTCCATATATTTAAAAGAGCCATAAAATCTGAATGTTTATGGCTAAATGTACCATGAGCTAAATCTGCTTCTTTTTCTTTCTCAGCAGGTCGTATTCGTGGATCTTGAATAGCTAAAACAGAAGCAATTATTTTAATTTCCTTTAAACAGTTGTTGGAGTTTGCTTCAATTAATATCCGTGATATACATGGATCAATAGGCAACTCTGACATCAACTTACCACGTTTGGTAAGATTATATTTTTTATCTATTGCACCAAGTTCGCGAAGAACGGAATAGCCATCCTTTATGGAGTTTGGGGTTGGTGGATTCAGAAAAGGAAATTTAACAGGGTCTCCTAACCTTAAACTTGCCATCTGAAGCAAAACCTCTGCAAGGTTAGATCGCTTAATTTCAGGTAAGGTATATTGTTCTCTATTAAGATAATCTTCTTCTTCAAATAATCTTAAACAGATTCCAGGCCCAACACGCCCACACCGACCTTTACGTTGGTCACAGCTTGCCATCGATATCTTTTGAATTGGAAGGCTTGTTGTTTTAGACCTAGGATTATAATAAGTCATCCGTGCAAGGCCACTGTCAATCACGTAACGAATCCCGGGGACGGTAATAGATGTCTCAGCTATATTGGTTGCAACGACAATTTTTGTTTTTGAACTGTTTTTAAAAATACGTTGTTGGTCACCTGATTGTAAGCGACCAAATAAAGGTAACACTTCAACATTTTTAATAGTTTTTGAAAGTGTTTCACAACAGCTTCGTATATCTTTCTCTGTTGGTAAAAAGATAAGGGTATCAGCTGGCCGATCGGTAGAAAAAAGCTTATCAACTACTTTAACACAGTGATCTAAGTAATCATCTTCTCCATCTAACGGGGGTTCATAGCGAACATCTACTGGATACGTTCTACCTTCAATTGAAATAATTGGTGCCTTATCAAAATGTTTAGAAAAAGATAAGGTGTCAATAGTGGCAGAAGTTATAATCAGTTTTAAATCAGTTCTTTTCTTTAGTAAATTTTTAATGTATCCAAGTAGGAAATCAATATTACGATTTCTTTCATGAGCTTCATCAATGATGAGAACAGAATATCTTTTTAATAAGGGATCATTTTTAGTTTCAGCAAGCAGAACACCATCGGTCATAAATTTAATCTTGGTAGCTGACGTGGTTTTGTCATGGAACCTGATTTTATAATTAACCTTTTTAGGATTATTGAGTTCATACCCTACACGTTCTGAGACAGATACTGCTGCGAGTCTTCTTGGTTGAGTGCAACCAATGATTTGTTTAGAATTTGTGGAATCAAGAGCAAGGCAGAATTGTGGGATTCTGGTTGTTTTACCTGATCCAGTATCACCTGCAATAACAACTACTTGATTTTTGTTTATTGTATTTACTATTTCATCCCTATGATTATCTATAGGGAGTGAATCAAAGTTCTTGAGCATGTGTAGTAATAGCGTTAAAAGTATGTCTGACTATGTGTGTAATAATGACTCGTCTTCATCACGAAGTATGATAATTATCTATGCAAAAAATATAAATATTGATGGTCGACTTTTACCATAGGAATTGTTGTAAAAACAGTATTTAAATTAAGAACCGTAATTCAAAAGGTTTTTTAGATAAAGCAGAGGCAGATTTGACCTTAGAACAGAAACAATTTGTAGAAGTGGCCGTTGCTTTACCTTTATACCAGACTCTTACCTATCTAATAGATGTAGATCATAAGGTGGCAATAGGGAGCAGAGTGCTTGTCCCGCTTGGACGAAGGCGAGTAACTGGCTTTGTGGTTGGATTTTCAAAAGAACAAGAATTTGAATACAAGTTGAAGAAAATTAATTCAGTTCTTGATGCAGAACCGCTATTTCCTCATGATCTTATAACCTTTTTTAAGTGGATATCCGAATATTATCATTATCCACTTGGGATGGTGATAAAAACAGCAATTCCTTCAGGACTGAACAAGAAAAGTGTAACAATTATTAAACAAGGACAATCTTGGTTAAAGATAGATGAGCTTCATGAAACATCGGAGCTAAAAATCCCACAGGAATTACTACAGCTAGTTGACAAAAAACAACTATCAGCAACAGAGAGCAAAAAACTTCTTAACACTACATCTTTTAAAAAGGTTCTATCAAAGCTTGCTGAGGCAAATATCATTGAAATAGCTGACGAGGTTACTGAAGATCAAATTAAGGAGAAAAAAGAGATATGTTATATCCTTAACAAAGATAAAGTCTCTCTTGAATTTTTAGAACCCTCAATCACACCTGAGCATTATCAGTTTGAAGAACTCAAACAAGTATTAGAGGATCAATTAGGAGAAAAAATACGCTTATCTGAGACGAAGGCACTATATTTTCACAGATTATTTTCTAATTCATCAGGACATAGCGAAGTACCTAAAGCTGATATAGTCAAAGCTTACTCTGGTAGCCGCAAGCCATTAAATTGGTTGCTTGAACGAGATTTACTTAGAGAAACTAGTCGAAGAGTTTATAGAAACCCTTTTGGTGATGAATTACCATTTTATCCGAAAGTAGAAGAACTGACAGAACAACAAACGACTGTCCTAGAAAAGATCAACAAAGCCTTAACAGAAAAGGAATATCGTCCCTTTTTGCTTTTTGGTATAACAGGTAGCGGCAAGACAGAGGTATATCTACAGGCTGCGGAAAAAACACTTAAAGAAGGTCGAGATGTAATTGTTTTAGTCCCAGAAATAGCTTTAGCTACCCAACTTGAGGCTCACTTTGTCTCACGATTTGGTGATGAGGTCGTCTTGCAGCACTCTGGGTTAAAAGCTACTGAAAAATATGACCAGTATCATTTAGCTCTTACTGGCCAAGCGAGAATTGTTATTGGTGCCAGGTCAGCAGTGTTTGCACCTTTAGCAGACCCTGGGCTGATCATAGTGGATGAAGAACACGATGCAGGCTTTAAGCAGGATGACAGCTTAAGATATAATGGTCGAGATCTCGCTGTGTTAAGAGCACAAAATAATAAGGCTACAGTTATACTTGGTTCTGCAACTCCTTCGGTTACCAGTTATGCTAATGCAAAAAACGGAAAATATAGCCTGCTTGTTATGGACAAAAGAGTGGGAGAGAGAAGTCTTCCTAAGGTAAGAATTGTTGATCTAGGGCAGGGAAAAAACGGAAAAATTGGTTCCGACATATTTAGTAATGATCTAAAGCAGAGTCTTGATCAAACGTTTAAAAAGAGAAAACAGGCTATTTTACTATTAAATCGTAGAGGGTTTTCTTCAATTGTTATTTGTAGAGATTGTGGAGAGATAATACAGTGTAAGAATTGTAACGTATCCCTTACTCTACACAAGAGATCAAAAAAGCTTGTCTGTCATTACTGTGGTTTTTTCTTGCCTGAGTCTGTGAGTTGTAGGAGTTGTGGCTCTGATAAAATTGTACCTGTTGGTTTTGGAACCGAAAGACTCGAAGATGAGGTAAAAAAGCTGTTGCCAGAAGCAAGAGTTGCAAGACTTGACTCTGATACTGCAGCAGATAGAGTCAAGTTCCTTAAAATTTTGAAAGAAATGCGTGGTGGAAACATTGATATTCTTATAGGAACTCAAATGATTGCGAAAGGGCACCACTTCCCAGATGTTATTCTTGTTGGTGCAGTCTTTGCAGATGGAGGAATGAGTTTGCCAGATTATCGTGCTGCGGAAAAAACATTTCAGTTAATCAGTCAGGTAACAGGCAGGGCAGGGCGAGGTGATCACCCAGGTGAGGTCATAATACAAACAATGAGACCAACCCACTATGCAATTACTTATGCACGAGAACACAATTATGAGGCATTTTATGAAAAGGAAATGCAAATACGTGAAAATCCGGCATTCCCTCCATATGTTAGGATTATTGTTTTTCACCTGCATGGAGAAGTAGAAAAGGACGTACAGAAGACATGTTCCAATATAGGAATGTTATGTAGACAACAGAGTCGAGATAGTGGTTTAAAAATCTCAGTTTTAGGGCCTGCGCCATCACCGATAGATAAAATTAAAAATAATTATAGATGGCAGGTACTTATAAAAGCTGGAAATATTGAATCGTTGCACAAACTTTGCTCTATTGTAGAGAATAAAAAGAATGAGTTACTGATTAGAAAGACAAAAATGATTATAGATGTAGATCCAGATAGCCTAATGTGAAAAAGCTACAATCTACTTTAGTGTTTTAGCATGTTGCTGTAATTACAAACTATATTATTGAATAAGTATTAAAGAGGTAGAAAAGATGGGTGAAAAAAATTATCAAAAAACATATCCAATATCATGGGATCAATTGCATCGTGACTCAAAAGCACTTGCCTGGAGATTGTTGGAGAATGAATATTATAAAGGTATTATTGCAATTACTCGTGGTGGCTTAGTACCTGCTGCCATTATTGCTAGAGAACTTGATATTAGACTTATTGATACAATCTGTATCTCGAGTTATGACTGGAAAGATCAAAAAGGTGACACTGAAATTCTCAAAAGTTTTGATAATGATGGGGACGGTTGGTTACTCATTGATGATCTTGTAGATACAGGAAGAACTGCAAAACTTGTAAAAGAACTTATTCCCAAAGCACACTTTGCAACAGTATATGCAAAACCTGCTGGCAGAGATTTAGTTGATACATTTATTACAGAAGTGAGTCAGGATACTTGGATTCTTTTTCCTTGGGATTCAGAAGTACAATTTGTAAAACCACTTGTTGGTAAGAAGTAAACTGTGGTGGAAAATAAAGGATTAAGATTAAGACTTGAGTCTATAAGTAAGAGTTATAACACCACTAGTGCAAATAATGATATAACCTTTGAAATATTTGAGGGAGAAACATTTGCGCTAGTCGGACAAAATGGTGCTGGCAAAACAACACTGGTATCAATCTTAGCAGGACAGGTGCAACAGGACTCAGGGGCTATCTATATAAACGATGAAAAAACTGTTTTTAAAAGCCCTGACGATGCTATAAAAAAAGGTATAAGTATTGTTTATCAAGAAAACAAACTGGTTGATGCTCTCAATGTCGGAGAGAATATCTTACTCTCCAAAAAAGCATCATTTTTTACTCGAAAGAAAACTCAATTATTAGAAATTAGCTCTATTTTAAAAGAGTTTGAACTCACCATACGATTAGATCGTAATATTGGTGAGTTATCTATGGGTGAAAAGCAACAAGTTGAAATCCTCAAGGCACTGTATCAAGAGAGTAATTTTATTGTTTTTGATGAACCTACCTCACTCTTGAATAAAAGTGAGACTGAATTTTTCTTTTCTGTCCTGAAAAAGCTAAGAAATAAGCAAAAAACGATTCTTTTTATTAGTCACAATTTAGAAGATGTAAAAAAAGTTGCTGATCGAGTCTGTATTTTAAAATCCAGTAAAGTAGTTGCAATTGAATCTATTAATCGTATTTCTACTAGAGACATTGCCAATAAAATGATCGGTGAGGTAGTAAGTTACCATCTAGATAAGAAAACTATTATTCCAAGCCAAATTATTTTAAAAGCGATTGAGGTATGTGCCCAAGGGATTAGTAATATAAATCTTTCGATTAGAAAGGGTGAGATATTTAGTCTGGTTGGTATGGCTGGCAATGGTCAGAAAGAACTTATTGAGGCACTAACTGGTCGTAATAAAATTACCAATGGTGAGTATTCAGTTTTAGGAAACAGTTCAGAAAGGTTTTTTAAAAAACAGGATTGGGCTGCAACATTAAGCTACATCCCTGAAGACAGATTTAATTTAGCCACAGATGAAAACCTTACTCTTTTAGATACCTTCTTGCTGACCACTCAACATGGCTTTTCGGAAAATGGATTTTTACAAAAAGAGCAAGCAAAGACTAAAACAGAGGAGTTACTTAAAAAATTTAAAATTAAAGCCCAAGATACTGATATGCTTGCTGGTGAGTTATCGGGTGGAAATCTACAAAAATTAATTCTAGCTCGTGCTTTTTTTACTAAACCAAAGGTAATGATAGTCGAACATCCCACACAAGGGCTGGATATTTCTGCCACTCATGAAATATGGCAATTAATACTGAATGCTAGAGAACAAACAGGAATTCTTGTCGTCACTGCTGATTTGTCTGAGGCGGTTAGTATTTCCAATCGAATAGGGATCATGCATAAAGGGCAAATTGTAGATATTATAGAGACCTCTGATCTTGAAAAGATTAATCAACTTCTACATCGCATTGTAGGTTTTAAAGAGTTTTACCAAGGATAAAAACGTGACTGACAAAAGAGTTGGAATTACAAAAGAATTAGCCGCAGTTGCGATGGGCAGGATTCCTGCTGAACTAATAATTAAAGGTGGCACACTTGTTAATGTTCTTACAGGCTTATTGGAAGAGAAGATTGATGTTGCTGTCTATAAAGGATTTATAGCCTTTGTTGGTGATAGTTCTGACTTGCCAATTGATGAAAAAACTAAGCTAATAGATGCGAGTAACAATTATATAGTTCCAGGGCTCATTGATAGTCACATGCATGTTGAGAGTTCAATGGTGGACCTTCGTTCACTTGCTGCAGGAGTGCTCGTTCATGGTACAACTACTATATGTCCTGACATTCATGAGATGACAAATGTTTTTGGTTTAAAAGCAGTTGAACTATTCCATGAAACATCTAAGTCACTTCCTTTAAAGGTTTTAACAGCAATGCCAGTTTGTGTTCCATCAATTGCTGGAATGGAAAATGCAGGAGCAGAAATTAATGCAGAAGATGTAGCAACTGCTTACAACGCTGGTTGGGTTTCTCTTCAGGGTGAACAAATGAATTTCCCAGGGGTCATTTTCGGGGATGATAATGTTCATAATATTACAGCCAAGGGATTAGAGGCGGATATGGTCATGACAGGCCATTACGCATCAACTGATCTTGGTCATGGTTTGAATGCATTTATTGCATCTGGCCTCACAGCATGTCATGAGAGTACATCAGCTGATGAAGCTTATGCCAAGGCATCAAGAGGCATAAATGTACAGATGAGGTATGGTTCAGCTTGGCTTGATCTTCCAAACCTTGTGCCAGCCTTTCTTGATCGCCCGGGAATTGATACACGTATGTTCACTATCGTCACTGATGATATGAGTGCAGCAACCATCACAGAAGATGGACATTTAGTGAGGGCGGTAAGAAAGGCAATAGAATGTGGAGTACCATCGATTACGGCTATTCAGATGTGTACAATAAACTCTGCTCAATTACTTGAGAAACAGAGATGGATCGGATCAATCTCTCCAGGTAAAGCGGCTGATATATTAATTGTTGAGGATTTGGAAAAATTTAATATTGAAAAGGTATTTTGTGATGGTTTTCTGGTCGCAGAAAATGGTCAATTAACTGTTGAAATTAAAAAGTACGATTATCCTCGGTGGGCAGTTGATTCTATTCATATAAGTGATTTAACAGCCAACGATTTTAAAATTAAAGTCTCTTCAGAAAAAAATACGGTTCAGGCTCGCTCTATTCGAATATTTCCTGGGGAAGTTTTAACTAAAGAGGAAATTGTCAATCTATCAGTAAGAGATGGAATGGTTGAGGCAGATACTGATAATGATATTGCAAAAATTGGTGTTTTCTACAGACATTCAGCAGCTGTAGATGAACAACATAAAAAGGCATTTTCCTTTTTACGTGGCACTACTTTTAAAAAAGATTGTGCCTATGCTTCAACTGTTTCTCATGATTGTCATAATTTACTGGTAATAGGAACTGAAGATGAAAATATGGCTATTGCAGCCAATGAATTAAAAAAGTCTGGTGGTGGCATCGTTGTGGTAAAGAATAAGCAGGTCCTTGCAAAAATAGAACTTCCCTTTGCAGGCTTGATGAGTACAAAATCTATAGAAACAGCTGCATCTGAGTTAAAAAATGTTCAACAAGCAGTTCATGAGATTGGCTGTAAACATCCATCAATTGAAATGACTATTAGTCTTCTAGGTTTAATAGTTTTACCTGAACTACATATATCAAATAAAGGCCTAGTGGAACTAAAGGATGGTAATCCTCCAAAGTTTGTAGACCTATTTATATAGTGTATAATTAGAAAGGGCACTGAATGTGAAATCATTCAGTGCCCTTTGATATCGAAAGTACTCTATCTATTTATTACTTCGGAATAGATCCTTCAACACCTTCAACATACCAGTTCATACCTGCAAGCTCTGAATCTGGAATAACTTCACCTTCTTTTACAACAAGCGTTCCAGACTGGTCCTTGATTGGACCTTGAAATGGATGATAGGTGCCTGCAATAATACCATCTTTAATTTCATCAGCTAACTTTTGAACATCGGCTGGGACAGCATCACCATAAGGTGCCATGTGTACCATACCTGGCTTTAAACCATCCCAAGTATCTACAGAGGACCATGTGCCGTCCATAGCAGCTTTTACACGAGAGATGTAATACGGGGCCCAGTCATCAACGATAGAAGTCAATTGAGCTTTAGGAGCAAAATCTTTCATGTCTGACGCTTGACCAAATGCATATACACCACGTTTTTCTGCAACTTGCAGAGGTGCTGGAGTATCAGTATGCTGAGTAATAATGTCACAACCTTGATCAATAAGAGTTTTTGCTGCATCACTCTCTTTGCCTGGATCTAACCAAGTGTAAACCCATACAACCTTAACCTTTGCCTCAGGGTTTACCTTACGCATAGCAAGGGTGAAGGAGTTAATTCCACGAATTACTTCAGGGATTGGAAAAGAAGCAATATAACCAACTGTGTTGCTTTTGGTCATTTTTCCAGCAATAGTACCAATTACAGCACGACCTTCATAAAAACGTCCAGCGTATGTACTTACGTTATCTGCTCTTTTATAACCTGTAGCATGCTCAAACTTAACATTTGGAAACTGCTTAGCCACTTTAAGGGTTGGGTTCATGAAGCCAAATGAGGTGGTGAAAATGATATTGTGTCCAGATGTGGCAAGCTGACGAATAACACGTTCGGCATCAGCACCTTCTGGTACATTTTCAACATAAGTGGTTTTTACACCTAATTCTTTTTCTACGGCAAGGCGACCTTCGTTATGTTGATAGGTCCAACCGTGATCACCAACAGGTCCTACATAAACAAAACCGACTTTGGTCTCATCTGCTGCTACTGCTGTGGAGCCAATTGCTAGTCCAGCAGCCAAAGCAAGTGAAACAAGCGCTTTTTTTAACATTTCTCGTCTCTCCCTTTAAAATAATCTGAATTGTGATTGTTTCACTCTAGTTGAGAGGTAAAACAATTCCTAAAAATACTTCTAAGGTCTACAATATTTTTTTGTCTTAATAAAACAATTTCTATCTGCTTGGTTGAAAATCTTTTCCTAAACTTGCAGGAGCGTTAAGTTTAATTTTTGTTGAATCCCTCGAAATGAATACAAGCACTATGATTGTTGCAAGATAGGGAAGCATTGACATTATCTGAGAGGGAATTCCAACTCCTAGTGCTTGAGCATGTAATTGTAAAATTGATATTGAGCCATAAAGATATGCACCCATCAAAACTCTTTCTGCACGCCATGTGGCAAAGACTACGAGTGCCAGTGCTATCCAGCCTCGGCCAGCTGTCATCTGTTCCATCCACATTGGAGAGTAGGCAAGAGACAGGTAAGCACCTCCAAGGCCTGCCATACCACCCCCAAAAAGAGCTGCAAGAAAACGAATTTTAATTACAGAATAGCCCATGGCGTGAGCTGCATCATGGGAGTCACCAACAGCTCGCAAGATAAGACCTGCACGGGTTTTATTTAAAAAATAATAAATAAGACCTGCAACTATAAAAGAAAGGTAAACTAAAAAGTCTTGGTTGAATAATATGGTGCCTGCAACTGGGATCTTAGATAAAAATGGAATTGCAATCTTAGGTATACCAACATAGGTAATTCCTACTAATTTTTGTCCAATCAGTGAGCTAACTCCAATGCCAAAAATTGTAAGTGCAAGCCCGGTTGGAACCTGGCTTGCATGAAATTTCAGAACAAGAAGAGCGAAAATCCCAGCCATTAACATACCTGCACAAACACTTACTAAAAGAGCAACTGTGGCATTGTTGGTTAAATGGGCTGCTAAAAAGCCAGCAACAGCACCCATAATCATCATTCCTTCAACACCAAGATTCAATACACCTGACCTTTCTGTTACCATTTCACCAAGTGCTGCAAATAACAAAGGGGTTGCGGCAGTAATTATTGTAAGTATTGCTGGAGTAAGAATATCCATTACTTAACCTCCTGTATTGAATCTGATTTAAAAATTTGGAGTCTATAATGGATAAGGACATCTGTTGCTAAGAGAAAGAAGAGTAAGAGTCCTTGAAAAACACCAGTTACAGCAACGGGAAGGTTAAGAGTTATCTGAGCTGCCTCTCCGCCAAGATAGGTGAGAGCAAGAAAGGTACCAGAAAAAAGAACACCAATAGGATTTAAGCGACCAACATAGGCAACAATAATAGCTGTGAAACCATATCCAGGTGAGATGTTTGGTAAGAGTTGACCAATTGCTCCGGAAACTTCGATAGTTCCAGCAAGACCAGCAATACCGCCTCCTATCATTAAGGTGATCCAAATTATTCGTGATCCGGAAAACCCAGCATGTTCACTTGCCGCTGGAGCAGAACCAGCAACCTTTATTTGATAGCCTAAAATGGTTCTTGAAATTATCACCCAGCCGATTCCTACAGCAGCTAAAGCTAAAAGAAATCCTATGTGGAGTCGAGTTCCTTCTAGAATTATTGGTAGTATTGCAGAATCACTAAAAAGTCTTGATTCAGGGAAATTAAAACCATCAGGATCTTTTAAAGGACCATGAACCATGAGATTAAGAAAAAGTACTGCAACATAACTAAGCATTAGACTAGTTAAAATCTCATTTGCATTGAATTTAGTGCGTAAAAAGGCAACGATTGCAGCCCATGCCATACCACCTGCAATACCAGCAAGCATCATGAGTGGAATAATATAAAAACCTTCTTGTTCATAAAATAAAAGAGCTACAGCGCCACCACATAAGCCACCAATGGTGAGTTGACCTTCTGCACCAATGTTCCAGACACCTGCTTTAAAGCCGAGTGAAAGTGCAACTCCAATTAGAATGAGTGGGGTTGCTTTCATTCCAAGTTCGGCTATGCCGTATAACGTTGATAAAGGTTGGATAAAAAATGCATACAATGCAGAAAAAGGGGAATGCCCCATCATAACGAACAGGATAATCCCGGCAACAAGGGAAAGCAGAAGGGCAAAGATTGGGGAACAGTACACCATCGATTTAGATGGAGTCTGGCGTTTTACTAACCTAGGAAGCATTGTTCTCTCCTTTATCCAGTGTAACTCCGGCCATTAAAAGGCCAACTTTTTCAATATTCATTTCTCTTGTTGGATAAAAGGAAGAAACTTTACCACCACAAATTGCGCCAATGGTATCAGAAATTTCCATCAACTCATCTAAGTCTTGGGATATAACTAAAATAGCAGCTCCAGACTCAGCTAGCTCCTGAAGTGCTTTTCGAATAGTAAAGGCTGCACCAGCATCAACACCCCACGTTGGTTGAGAGACAATGAGAATATCCGGTCGTTGTGTAAGCTCTCTTCCGATAATAAATTTTTGTAAATTACCACCGGATAAAGATTCAGCAGCTACATTAGAATTAGGTGTTTTTACGGAAAAATCATCAATAACTTGTTTTGCAAAAGTTTTGGTTTTACCGTAGTTAATTATACCCTTAAACAGTAAGCCCATTCGCTGAAAACCTGTCATAAAGGCGTTATCAGTGAGAGTCATATCTGGAATAGCACCATGACCAAGACGTTTTTCAGGTACACTTGATAAACCAGCCTGGCGTCTGGCGTTTGGATTGAGTTTGCCAGCTTCAAGATTGTCTATAATTACAGCAGATTCATCAAGGCAACAATCTTCACCATTAAGCGCTTTTAACAGTTCTTCTTGTCCATTTCCAGCAACTCCTGCTAAACCGACTATTTCTCCTGCTCGAACAGTAATATGAATATTGTTAAGATTAACACCTGTTGTTTCTTGAGATTGTAAAGAGAGATTATTAACCTGCAGTCTAGCTTCGCCAAATTTTTTATTTATGCTTTTTTGAACCACTTCAAGTTCTTCACCCATCATCATCATTGCAAGGGTGGAGGTAGTTTCACTTTCAACCTCTACTGTGTCAATGAGTTTTCCAAGACGTAAAACTGTAGCAGCGTGGCATAGTTTTTTAATCTCATCAAGCTTGTGGCTAATATAAAGAATAGCCATGCCTTCTTCAGCTAGACGATTGAGAGTAATGAAAAGCTTATCGACTTCCTGTGGGGTTAATACTGAGGTTGGCTCATCCATTACGAGAAGTTTAGGATCCTGGAGTAAGCAACGTATAATTTCAACACGTTGTCGTTCGCCTACAGAAAGTGTGTAAACGTGTCTATGTGGATCAAGAGGTAGTCCATATCTCTCTGAAACTAAGTTGATCCTCTCTGCCAAAACATTAAGATCTATTTTTTTGTCTAGACCTAATGAAATATTTTCAACGACAGAGAGAGAATCAAAGAGAGAGAAATGTTGAAACACCATAGCTATTCCTAACTCTCTTGCATGAGCTGGTGTTTCAATTTGTACCTGTGTACCATTATAATAGATGTTACCACTATCTGGTTTCAGAATGCCGTAAATCATTTTAACTAATGTAGATTTGCCGGCACCATTTTCACCAAGCAAAGCGTGTATCTCACCAGGTTTAATTTTGAGATTTACCTTGTCATTTGCGAGTACACCAGGAAACGATTTAGTCATTTCCTGTAAATTAATTAAATATTCAGAATCTATAGTCATTAACTAGTATTGGTTAAATTGTGTAGAATTAAAAAGGATTATATCAACAGGCCAAAACTAGTCTATATGATAGTTTTTTTCAATTTAATAGATGGATGATTGATGTGAAGCATAAGGAAAAGGAAAGCACCTATCACAGAATAGTAGGTGCTTTAAATCTTTCTAGGAAAACCAACCTTTCTTTTTCGGTTTATATTCAGCTACTTGATTGCGGCCCTGAGATTTGGCTGTGTAAAGTGCAGAATCTGCTTTGCCAATAAAATCACTCTTTATAAAAGTGTCCTCTGTCGCCGGTTTAGCTGTGGCCACTCCAAAACTAGCTGTTATATTGTAGGTGTCACCATTTTCATCTTCAAAAGAATTGTCTTCGATCGCAGCTCTAATTTTTTCAGCAACATTTTTTGCTTCTTCTAACTCGGTTTCTGGAAGAATAACAATAAACTCTTCGCCTCCATATCTTGCAATAGTGTCATATTCACGTAGGTTGCTTTTTGAGAGTTGTGCAAGCTCATAGAGAATAAAATCACCAGTTTGATGACCATAGGTGTCATTGAGTTTCTTAAAGAAATCTATATCAAACATAACTATTGATAAAACAAGTTCTCTTCTGGTAGCCCTGTTAATTTCTTGATCAAGGATATTTTGAAAATAACGATGATTGTAAATATCTGTTAGTCCATCAACATTAGCTAAATTTTCTAATTTCTTGTTTTTCTCTTCAAGCTCTTTTGTAAGATTTTCAAGTCTAACTTTTGTTTCTATTAGCTGTTTGTTCATCTGATCATAATCAAGATTAAGCAGACTCAAACGAATATTTGCTTCTTGTAGAATCTCCTGGACAGATTTAGGTGAATCCATCTTTAAATCGAAATAGCTGGCAGCAGCCTTTAATTCTGTATGAAGATTATTCAGAATATTTTCAATAGCAGAATTCTTCAATTTCAATAAAGAGGTAGCCTTTTTTCTAAAAAGCTTATGGTACACTTCAGGAGTATCTGTAAAGAGAATTTTTGTTAGAATATCCGACAGGTAAATTGCGGAGATTGTAGTTTTCGCCTCCGGATTATCACCTTCATATGATTCAGGTGTGTGATGGTGTAATATGGGAAGGCATAAACTCTCAGGAAAACCCCAGGCTTTTGCAGTTTCATACCCCATGGACGTATGATCTATACCAAATACGGACAATTCATTTTCAAGCTGATTGGTTTCATTTTTTTCATTCTTGGTTAACACAGTCTCATTTTCATCTGTAAAAGTTAAAGCAAAAATGAGTTCTCCAAGATTTTGCAGTAGACCAGATATTAATACTTCTTCTGTGTTGCTACCCTCAACATTTTCAAGAATTAGTTTAGCTGCTACAGCTGATGCAAGTGACTTTTTCCAGAATTCTTTAAAATCAAACTTAGTTGCTTTTTTACCGCTTTTAATAGATAAAAAGGAAAAGGAGAGAACTAAACTTCTTACAGCATTGGTACCAAGCAGTGATACGGCTTGATTAATAGAGGAAATCTCTTGTGAAAAACTATAAAAGGCTGAATTAGAAACTTTGAGAATTTTAGTTGAAAGGGCAATGTCTTGGGATATGAGATTTGAAATGTCAGTGAGAGTAGTATCTTCTCGAGCTGTTAGAGTAATTAACTGTGTTGCAACGGTAGGCAATGTAGGAAGATCACTAGAGTTAAGTGCCATTTCTATTCGTTCTTGCTTTTGCATGTTGTAATACCTTGGTATATTTTATAGTTGCTCAGCGTTAAATGAAAGGTGTAACTAATTCTGAATTTTATATTCTATAATTATATTTTACAAGTAATCTATAACTTCAGGGTACTCTGTTAATTCACCGAGATAATTTTTAAATATTAATTTGTCGGTTTCATACTGTTTTATATATTCAGGTGATAAAGGGATTTTGCCTTTGCCACCAGGTGCATCAAGAGCAAATCTTGGTATGGCCATGCCAGAGATAAAGCCATACAGCTCTTTCATTATCTTAATTCCATCAGTTGTTCTAGTCCTGAAATGATCTGTACCCTTTGTGAGGTCAGTCTGGAAAAGATAATATGGTTTAACCCTCATTTTGAGAAGCCCTAAAAATAATTGTTTTAAGGTTTCACTATTGTCATTAACACCTTTTAGTAAAACTGTTTGGCAACCAAGGGGAATGCCTCCATCAGCTAGCATTTCACATGCTATAGAAGCTTCTAGGGTAAGTTCACGTGGATGATTAAAGTGGGTGTTTATGTATAGTGGGTGATACTGTTTTAAGATCGAGACTAGTTTTGGTGTTATTCTCATTGGTAAAGTACAAGGCACTCTGCTGCCTATACGTATCACTTCAATTGTAGAAATCTTTCTAAGATTAGAAATGATATCATCAATTCTTTCATCACTGAGTAAAAGAGGATCACCACCAGATATCAAAACTTCACGCACTTCAGGGGTGTTTCTTAGATATTCATAACATTTTTCTAAATTCTCATTTGTTACAGAGAGTTTGTCTGTGCCTACCATTCTGTTTCTTGTACAAAATCTGCAGTAAACGCCACATTGATTAGTAACAAGTAACAACGCCCTATCTGGGTACTTATGAACTAAGTTAGGCGTCGGACTGTGTTGTTCTTCACCAAGGGGGTCTTCGATGCAAACATTATCAGTGAGCTCCAGAGAGTCAGGTATACACTGTCTCCATATAGGATCTTTGTACGATTGAATTAGATCTAGGTAATATTTGTTTATTCTAAGAGGCAGTTTAACTGGAAATTCAGTGAGATGGTTGTCTACTTCAATTCCTTTAAGTTTGAAGTAGATTTTTAATTCATCAAAATTATTTAAACTATCTTTATATATTTTTTGCCATTCTTCCATAAAAGACTATATTAGCTGGGTTGTTTAAGTGAAAATTATACTGAAGTACTGAATTTAATAAACATAACAGGAAAGTTTAATATGTCATCCGATTTGTATAGATTTAAGTATGATGAGTTTGGAAATACCCGTGATATTGTTGTTTACGGTTCAGGGCAGTCTGTAATGTCCTGTTGTTTTACTAATAAAAGTACAGGATTCAGTGTTAAAGAAAGAGAAGAATTTGGCTTACAAGCTGCACTACCTCCAGGTTTTCGTGATATTGAATCACAAATTGAAATATGTGGTCAAAAATTAGAGGAAAAGGAAACAGATGTCGAAAAGTATATATTTATTCGTTCTCTTTTTGACAGAAATGTAACCCTTGCACATGCTCTTATTCGAAGTGATTTAGAAAAGTATATGGGGATAATCTATACACCTACTGTTGGTCTTGCAGTTCAAAAATATTCTGCAATGTTTAGACAAGCAAATGGCCTACACTTCACACCTGACAATATTGATAGGGCAGAAGATATTTTAAGACGTTTTGCCCATAGAGATATTCGAGTTGCTGTAGTTACCGATAATCAGGGTATCTTAGGTATTGGGGATCAAGGTGCCGGAGGTATTGCAATATGTCTTGGTAAATTAATGCTTTATACTCAAGGGGCTGGTGTAGCGCCATGGCATTGTTTACCTATATCCCTTGATGTTGGTACAAATAACGAAGAGCTACTCACCGATAACCAGTATCTCGGGTGGCGTCATAAGCGGTTAGAAGGTGATGAGTATATCCATTTTATTGATCGCTTTGTAAGAGCTTTTAGAAATGTGTTCCCTAGTGCTTTATGCCAGTGGGAGGACTTTTCTAAACAAAATGCTTTTGGTATCCGTGATAGATATCTTGATTCATTAATTTCTTTTAATGATGATATTCAAGGTACAGGTGCAATTACTCTTGCTGCTGTGCTATCTGCAATGAAAATCAAACACTCTAAACTAAAAGACCAGGTCTTTTTGATACACGGTGCTGGAGCTGGTGGCGTTGGAATTGGCGAGCAAATTAAAATTGCGCTCATGGAAGAGGGAATGAGTGAAGAAGATGCAGTTGAAAAGATTTTTACTATAGACTCTAGGGGAGTCGTAACAACAGATAGGGATATTGAAAGCTACAAGAAAAAATTCGCCAAAGATAAAGGTTATTTACCCTGGTTGAGCAATACTGAGAACAACAATCTTGAACAGGTAATTAAACATGCAAATGTAACAGTACTCATTGGTACATCAGGGCAGGGTGGTTGTTTTACTGAAGAGGTAATAACAAACATGCTCGGTAATACAGATAAACCTGTTGTGCTTCCATTGTCAAATCCAACTAATATGACAGAAGCCTTGCCAAAAGATATATATAAATGGACTAATGGAAAAGCATTAGTCGCAACAGGTAGTCCATTTGATCCTGTTGAGTTGGACGGGAAACAATTACAGGTTGGACAATGCAACAATGTATTTGTATTCCCTGGAGTTGGTTTAGGTGTACTCGCATCTGGTGCCAAGCGTGTTTTACCACAATTTTTCACAGCAGCAGCGCATGCAGTTTCAGATTCTTTGACTCGTAATGATTTAAGTGAAGGTAAACTTGTGCCGGATGTTTCCGAAATTGCAGCTATTAGTGACAAAGTGGCTTTAGCCGTTGCAACCTCTGCAATTGAAAATGAAGTTTCAAGACCTTGCGCTTATTCAGATTTTAGTCATAAGCATGACCCTGCAAGAATGAAAATACTAATTTCTAAAATGAAATGGGAGCCAATCTATTTGCCGATGACTCCCATGTAGGACTTATGATCAGGCAAGTTATTTATACTGAAAAGTAACTTGCCTGGCTATGATGAACTACAACTGCTGAAACTGATTGTTCTGGAACCATCTGCATTTCCTCAGTAAGGCTAACACCGATCTTTTCGGCTTCAAGCAATTCAAACAGAGGCTTTTGAAGGTTAAGGTCAGGGCAGGACGAGTAGCCAAAACTATATCTTTCACCTGAAAACTGAATTCCCATTTGATTACGCATCCATTTATGGGTTAGTTCAGCTAAAGCCTCTGCTCCTTCAACACTGAAACCATGTAGTGTGAAGTATTCATGGTATGAGTCTTTATCGTATAAATCATGAAGTAACTTATCGATCTTTTTACCAATGGTACAAACAAATAGACCTACTATGTCTCTATCTTGATCGGTGGTTCTAAAATAATCAGATAAGCATAGACCAGGTGCTTTATCTTGTCGTGGAAAAGGAAAGACAAACTCTTTATCGTTGTGATACACAATAAGATTGTCCTCATTTCGTTGACACTCAAACCAACCATATTGAACTTTAGGTTCAAAAAGATTCTCAGAAATTATTCTTTCTCTAATCTCATTATATTGTGGTACAACTTCAGTTTTTATAAGCTTTTGATATTCCTCTTTTGATAATGCTCCGCGTGTATATCCCCAACGACCACGAAAGAGAATGTTAGTTTTGATGAGATCAAGGAAATCATCTGTATTAACTGAAAGTTCTTGGGCACCGAAAAAAGGAACTTTAGGAATTACTTCTGAAGCAGTAATAGTAGACATTGCCTTTTCTGGCAATTCTTTAGTAGATGTTTTTGCAGACCACTTGGTTGTTTGAAGCACACCTTTCTCAAATTCTTGCAAGGCAGTTAAACCAGAAAAGGCATCTTTGCAATAAATAACCGGTGAATCATAATGAGGAGCACATTCGGTTCCTACAAACTTTTTAGTGAGTGCGGCACCACCTAGTAATATAGGTTGAGTAAGCCCGGCATCTTTATATGCTTGCATTGATTCTTGCATTACAATAGCTGACTTCACTAACAAACCACTGAGACCGATTACATCTACATTGTTCTCTTTTGCCGCTGCTATTATTTTTTCAACAGGAGCCTTAATACCTATATCAATAACCTGATAGCCATTATTTGAGAAAATAATATTTACAAGATTCTTGCCAATGTCATGTACATCACCCTGTACTGTTGCAAGCAAAATTTTAAGAGAATCATCAGTTTCACTCTTTTCCATAAATGGTTCAAGATTATTAACTGCAATTTTCATAACCTCCGCTGACTTCAACACAAAAGGTAGAAGCATCTTGCCGTCGCCAAAGAGTTCGCCAACTTCTCTCATAGCTGGAACGAGAAGAGTATTAATGATCTCAAGTGGTGAATATTTATCAAGAAGCATGTGTAGCGTATCTTCAAGATTATCTTTGTTGCCCTTTAAAATCGCATTGTGAACAAGCTTTTCAGGTAAAAGAATTTCTTTGCTGGAGTCTTTGTCGTCTTGTTCTTCAGTTATAGTTTCAAAGTGAGCAATGAACTTCATTAAGGGTGTTTCCTGCTCAGAGTCGCAACGATTATAAATAAGATCAAGAGCAAGACTGACACTTTCTTTGTCGATAGAGTCAAGTGGTATACAGTTTGTTGGGTTTATGATAACAGCATCAAGTCCTGCCTCTACAGCTTCATGTAAAAACACAGCGTTAAGTATTCTTCTGGCAGCAGGGGGCAAACCGAAACTAATATTAGATAGCCCAAGAATCGTGTGAGCGCCGGGAATGTCACTTTTAACTCTTTTAATTGCATCTAACGTTTGAATAGCAGCATCTTTTAAAGTTTCATCTCCTGAGCCGATTGTAAAGGTCAGAGTATCAAACAATAAGTCTTCGTTCTTGAGACCGAATTCGTTGACCGCTATGTTATGGATTTCTTTAGCAATGCGAATCTTTTCATCGCATGTCATTGCCATTCCATCTTGGTCAATTGTTAAGGCGACAAGAGCAGCACCATACTTTTTGGAAAGAGCCAACACTTCACGTATGGTTTTTCCTCCATCCTCAAGATTAATGGAGTTAATAATTGGTTTGCCTGGATATGATTCAAGTGCAGCCTTAATAGCCAATGGATTAGTCGAATCAATCATGAGTGGAGCTTTCAAAGTCTGACTATATGCTTGAACAAGAGTTGTAAGGTCTTCGACCTCGTCTCTACCAGCCCAAGCAGCACAAAGGTCGACTACATGGGCACCGATCTCTTCCTGATCTATGCCGACTTGCAAACAACCATCAAAATCATCCGCAAGTAAGAGTTCACGGAATTTTTTGGAACCAGTAGGATTAGATCGTTCACCAACTATAAGTGGTGGAATCTGTTGGGAAATATCTACGGCCTGAAAGAGGCTTGAAACTTGGGATGAAATAATAGATTTATTTGACATAATTATTAAGCTATTCTTTGAGGCGTTATATTTTCAAGGGTTTTAGAAACTTGTGCGATATGTTCTGGCGACGTTCCACAACACCCCCCAACAACTGACACACCGTACTCTGTAACAAATTTAAGCATATATTCACTATATTCTTTAGGAGAAAGTGGATAGTGAGTTTGGCCATCCTTTACAACTGGCATACCTTGATTTGGAATGCAAGAAATTCTACCTTGCCAATGTTTAGTTAAATATTGAATGTGTGAAACCATATCATTTGGTCCTGTTGCACAGTTAAGTCCAAGTGAAAAGATTGGAAAAGGAGCTATAGTTGCACAAACTGCTGCAATGTCAGTGCCTAGTAACATAGTACCTTGCTTTTCAAAGGTTACTGAACAAAACACTGGCACTTTGGATTTAACAGACTCAAGAAGCTCAAAGCAGGCTACAAGGGACGTTTTTAATTGAAGCATGTCCTGGCATGTCTCAATGATCAAAGCATCAACACCAGCCTCTAGGAGAGCTATAAGTTGTTCTTTAATAGACTCAGACAAATCTTTAGGTGAAATGTGCCCAAGAGTTGGAAGCTTAGTAGTTGGACCAACAGAACCAATAATATACCGTTTTCTAGTGTTATCCTCTAGTGAATCAATAGCCTTTTTTGCATTCTCAACTGCAGCAAAATTAATTTCTCTGACTTTATCCTGAAGGTTGTATTCAGCTAGTACTATTGAAGATGCACCAAAGGTGTTTGTTTCAATTACAAAAGCACCTGCATCTAAAAACTGTTTATGAAGATCAATAATATATTCAGGTGCAGTAATATTGAGTAGTTCGTTGCAGCCTTGGTTACCTTCCCATGAAGAAGATGGGATATTCATGGTTTGAAGTGTTGTACCGCAAGCACCGTCAAAAATGATCAGTTTTTCATCTATTAAAGCCATATTGTATTCACAAGTCATTTAAAGAGAACAAAAAAAAAGACCCTGTACTTAATAGCACAGAGTCTTTGACTGATACTATAAAAAAAGAACTAAGCTTTTTGAACCTTATCAGCAGCAGGGCCTTTAGGACCATCAACGATCTCAAAAGTTACACGTGCCCCTTCTTCAAGAGATTTGAAACCTTCAGTTTGTATAGCGGAATAATGTACGAAAACATCTTGTCCACCGTCTTGTTCGATAAACCCAAAACCTTTAGCATCATTAAACCACTTCACTGTACCTTCAGCCATTGTTGCAACTCCTTGTGTGCTCAGTTCTTAATTTTTGGAACTGTTAATAAAATTCTGCCTAACATAAGACAGATACTCTAAACTGTAAGAAAGAATCGATATTCTTATTCAAACAGTAATTAATCGTTTATCATAAGAAATTTCTAAAAGCAACATATTTTCCTGATATTACCAGAAAAAATAAAGAGTCAATAATGTGATAGGCATCAGTGTGCAAATAAAACTCTTAATTCTCATCTAATATTAAGGTCTGGATGGGAAAACAAATATTAACGCTAAGGTGCATATGGCTATTTTAATGAATGATTATTTAGTATCTGTCGTACTTTGCCTGTTAATTCGTCATATTGAACTGGTTTATCCAAGACGGCTTTAATACCTATGCTATTAATGTAATCCTCTGTGAGATTACCACTAAAACCTGTGAGAATAAGAATAGGTATTTTTGGCTCTATTTTTAAAATTTTACTCGCAAGCTTGTCGCCAGTTAGATTAGGCATTGTTAAATCTGTGATAACCAGATCATATTTTGTTTTATTTTTCTTAAAGTCCTTTAGAGCTGACAAACTATCATCAAATACCGATACTTGGTAGCCGGCTAGTTCAAGAGTTTGTTGAGTGAGCTCAAGAATTTTTACATCATCATCAATAAAGAGAATGTGTTCATTGTTTTTGCTTTTAGTGTCGAGAAATTGAGAAATCTTTGGAGTGTTTAGAGTTTGATTATCAGCATAAGGAAAGAAAATAGAGAATTTAGACCCTTCACCTGATTTGCTATCTACAAAAATATTACCACCGAGTTTATTAACAATCCCATGAACTACAGATAAACCCATACCAGTTCCTTCTTCTTTAGGCTTTGTTGTAAAAAAAGGATCAAATATCTTTTCTATTATGCCATCAGTCATCCCAATTCCGGTATCTACCACTGATAATTTAACATATGAATTTGCTGGAAGATTATAGATAAAGCTCTCTGTTTCCGTAATTTTATAATTAGCGAGTTTAATAAATAATTTTCCACCGTTTTCTTTCATCGCATGGTATGAGTTTGTAGACAAATTCATTACAATCTGGTGGATAAGAGTTGAATCAGCATTAATTAGGCCACAATCCTTGCAAATATCTTGTTCAATATTGATAGTAGATGGTAACGATGATCTTATAAGCTTTATTGCTTCTGTAACAATTGGTTGGATTTTAATTGGTGAAAACTCTATTTTTTCTTGATGGGAAAAGGTAAGGATTTGTTTTACTAAATCTTTTGCTCGTATTGTCGCTGTATGGATCTCTTTTACATTTCTACAGAGTAAAGAGTCATCATCAACTGTTTTAAGAATGATATCTGAATAGCCAAGGATAGGTGAGAGTAGATTATTGAAATCATGTGCTATTCCGCCAGCAAGTGTGCCTAGAGATTCCATTTTTTGAGTTTGGCGAAGTTGGTTCTCAATTTCTAATTTGCTTGTTATGTCCTTGAGCATACAAATTGATGTGATTTCATCTAGAGGAACAAGACTCAAGGTGGCAGTCCTGATGTTATCATCCTTTCGTCTCAGTTGTACCTGACCGAGATCTTTAGCGGTTTCAGATGTGTGTATTTCTTCTAAAAGGTTTACCTCAGCTTTGACAATCAACAGTTCAAAATTCATATTCTTAATAGATGTAGAACCATAACCTGTAAGTTTTAAAGCAGCGTCATTCGCATCAAATATTTTTAAGGATCTTCTATCAACTATAAAAAAACTATCTTTTGCCTTTTCAAAGAGTGATTTGTACTGTTGCTCACTTTTAAGTAATGCTTCTTGAAATTGTGTGCCGCGAAGTGTTTCACTTACATATGAGATAAGTATATTACCAATTTCGAGATCATGATTGGTAAATGGTGGGGTTCGTTTGTTGTGAAGTGCTATAACAGCAATTGTCTTTTTATTATTCTCAACTAAAGGGAAAATCAAAATAGAATCACTTGTGTAACCGCCCCAGCCACTAGAATTAATGTTGTCTAAAGTATTCAAGTCGTCTGCAAGAATTGGTTTGTTGCTGTCTATAGCTCGTTTAAGAAGGGATGTCTCTGGAAGAGGAAAGTCCAAAGAGGTTATGGCGTGATTCGGGTCAACTGAGTGTAAAAGTCGAAGTCCATTGTCTTCAACGAGATATAAACTCCCGCCAGTTGCATCCATATGTTTTGCAAACTCTTCAAGGATAAGGCTGCCAATTGATTGAAGACTATTTCTTGAAGTGAGTTTGTTGATAGAATCAACTATACCACGAAGGCGTTGGTTGTGTAATTGTAGATGTATGTTTGCTTCCTGAAGATCTTGATTGCGCTCACGCACAAGATTTTCAAGTGCGCTTTTAATTTTATAGAGTTCAATGAAAACTCTTACTTTACTGATTAAAATGAATGAATTAAATGGCTTGACAATATAGTCGACTGCACCAGTTTCATATCCTTTTAACTCTTTTTCATCATCCTCATCAAGAACGGTTATAAAAATTACTGGGATAGTGTCAGTTTTATCATCATATTTTAATATCTCAGCAACTTCATAACCATCCATTCCCGGCATTTTTACATCGAGAATTATTAAAGCAAAATCGTTATACAAAGTTGTTGATAAGGCTTCATTCCCAGAAGTAGCTTTAACTATTTTAACGTCCAGTTTTTCAAGTATTTTTTCAAGTGCGAAAAGGTTTTCTGGATTGTCATCAACAATTAAAATTTTAGGTGGATCAATAGGATGATTTCCAAGAGTATGTTTTATAAATTGTCGTTTTTTCTGTAACTCTAGGTGGATTTTTATTTTACTGAGTAAAATGATTTCATTTATTGGCTTAAAAAGAAAATCAACGGCACCTTTACTGTAACCTAAAGATTCGTTAGCATCATTTTTATCCATAGCAGAAATAAAAATGATTGGTATATAGGCTGTCTTATCATTGTTGTGCAGAAATTCGGCAACTTGATACCCATCCATTTCAGGCATCATTACATCTAAAAGGATGAGGTTAAAATCATGATGAAGTGTAGCTTCAATTGCTTCTTTACCAGAAAAGGCCTTTACAACTTCTACATCAATTTTCTTCAAAAGCATCTGAAGAGCAATTAAGTTTTCAGGAATATCATCAACAATTAAAATTTTAGGTCGCTCTTGAGTTTCAAGCATAAATTACTCCATCAAAGTGAGTATCAAAGCAGGTATTTCATTAAGTTCTTTTATATAATCAATATTGCCAGTTCCGATTGCTGAAGATGGCATCATAGCTGAAGACGCAGTTTCTGGATTTTGAGCAATAGTTATTCCACCATGGTTTTTGATTGCTGTTATACCACTGCTTCCATCAGAATTAGCACCAGTTAAAATCACCGCAATTGCATTGTTTTTATAGGCGATTGCACCAGTTTCAAAAAGTACATCAATTGATGGTCTAGCAAACATAACGGGATCATCAGCTGATAACGAATGGGAGAAGTCTTTTTCTACTAGCAAGTGGTAGCCACCAGGTGCAATATAAGCACATCCTCCCTTGCTCTCTTCTTTGTCTTCTGCCTCTTTAACATGTAGCTTTGATTCAATATTTAAAGATTCGACAAGATAATTATCCTGAGCCGCAATTCGATGTTGTACTATCAATATTGGTATTGAAAAATTTTCAGGGAACAAAGGTAATATGGTATGTAGAGCCTTAAAACCTCCAGCCGACACACCAATTAGTATAGCCCTAGAACGTTTGCTCATCTTGTAATACCTTTTTTTGGAAGATTTTTTGGTTTTCATCAACTTGTTGATATTCTTTTGCAATTGATGAAAATTTTAAACTTTCTTTACTCCCTAAACATAAGAAACCGTTATTACACAGACTCGAATCAAAAAGTGAAAAGGCTCTTTCCTGTAAATCTTTGTTAAAGTATATCAGAACATTGCGACAAAGAATAAGGTGCATTTCACCAAAGATTGAATCTGTAACAATATTATGGTTGGCAAAAACTATATTTTTTTTAAGAGATTGATCGAGAATTACTGAATCATAGTCTGCATGGTAATAGTTTCCAAACGAGGTTTTTCCTCCAGACTCCTGATAACCTTTGGTACTGTTTTGTATAACCTCGTTGCTATAAATACCACGTTTTGCAACATCAAGAACCGTATTGTTAAAATCAGTGGCATAGATGAGAGCTTTATCATATAGACCCTCCTCCTTTAAAAGAATAGCAAGTGAATATACTTCTTCTCCTGTGGAAACGCCTACTGACCATATCTTGATAAATTGAAATGTTTTGAGGTAAGGAATTATGGTTTCTCTCAATGTTTTGAAAAAAAGTGGATCACGAAACATTTCAGTTACATTAACCGTTAAGTCATGAAGAAATGTATTGAAAAAGACTGGGTCATGAATAACATTTGGTATCATTTCAGAGATTTTTTGCATACCACAGGCTTCTAAACATTTACGGATTCGACGATGCAGGGATGCTTTCGCATATTGTCGAAAATCGTAACCGTAACGTAGCCTGATAGCTTCTAACAGTATTTCTATCTCTATCTCTTCAATGTCCATATCTTTCAAATGTATTTAACTATAAAGCCACACCCTAAGCATAGTTAAGAGTTTAGATGTATCCACAGGCTTTGACAAATAATCGTTTGCTCCGGCATTAATACAATCATCCCTATCAGAGTCCATTGCCTTTGCTGTTAAGGCTAAAATTGGTAAATCTTTATATGTTGGATGTTCTCGTATTAGTTCCATTGCCTCATAGCCGTTCATGACAGGCATCATAATATCCATTAAAACAATATCCGGCGTTGCAAGTTGATCATCATCGAGTATGTCTAGAGCTCTTTGGCCGTTATCTGCGATAATGACGTCCATGCCCTTAGTTTTTAAAAATTTATTTAATGCTAAAGCATTTCTCATGTCATCATCGACAACAAGCACAGTCTTTCCAGTAAGTACAGATTCACGATCTCTTAACTTTTGAATCATTTTTCTTTGATCTTCTGGAATATTTGCTTCAACCCGGTGCATGAACAGAGCTGTTTCATCAAGCAAACGATCAATTGATGCTGCACTTTTTAAAACAATGCTAGAGGCATATTTTTCAAGAAGATTTGTTTCATTTAGGGATAACTCACGACCTGTGTAAATAATAACTGGAACTTCTGATATATCGCTTGAAGATTGAATTGTATCTAATAATTCAAAACCTGAAATATCTGGTAGACCTAAGTCTAAAATCATACAATCATAATCTTTCTCAGAAAGCATTTTAATAGCCTGTTCTCCATTTGAGGCTGTTTCGGCATTTATATCCTTTGTTCTCATTACCTTGAGCAAATTACTTTGAAGGTCAGTATCATCTTCAACAATGAGTAATCTCCGCACATCATCTTGTAGTACAGTTTCAATTCGAGCGAGGACAGTATTCAAATCAGATGTTTCAATTGGCTTTGTTAAATAGCCAACGGCACCTTTCTCGAGGCCTTGGCGGGTTTCATCATAACCAGAGAGGATATGAACCGGTATATGTCTTGTCGCAGGGTTTTCTTTGAGTTCACTTAAAACTGCCCAACCATCAATTCCTGGTAAACCTATGTCTAAGACTATGGCTGTTGGTTGATGTTCAGCTATGAGACTGATACCAGTTTCACCATCTGGTGCAATAATTGATTCATATCCATTTGTATTAAAAAAATTAGAGAGTACATTAGCAAAATCACTATCATCCTCAATAATGAGAATTGTTTTACCTTGTGAAGCTATGAAATGTTTTGTTTCCTCATCTTCTGATAGTGGTGTTGGTGTGATAATGTTTTTTGGTTGTTCTGTTGCTTTAAATGAAAGAGTTTTAGTTTGTAATTCCTCACTCTGTGTGTGATCATTTTGTTGGGCAGGTAATTGATTTAAAATAGTATTGTCATCATTCTCATCGATTTCAAAAGGGACGTATTGTTCTGGTATATAAAAGGTGAAGGTTGAGCCTTGACCGAGAGTTGATGTTGCTGACAATTCTCCACCAAGTATAACTGCCAATTCTTTTGAAATTGACAGACCTAGGCCGGTTCCACCATGTCTTCTGCTAATTGAGCCATCAGCCTGGGTAAAGGCCTCAAAAATTGCATCGATGTTTTCCTGAGTAATTCCAATTCCGGTGTCAGTTATTTGAAAAGCAATTGTACTTTCATGTTTGAGGTGCGACTTATTAAAAACTATTGATAGGGCAGGGCGATGAATAGATAAGGTAACACCACCTTTATCTGTAAATTTAATCGCATTACCAATAAGATTTCTAATTACCTGATTGAACCTATGTTCGTCGGTCTGTATAGCTTGAGGAAGGTTTTCTGCAAGATTAATTTCAAATGATAAGTTTTTTTCTTGAGCCATGTGTGAGAATTCAGCATGACAATTTTGACAGATGGTTTCAATAGATGTAACACCTACTATAAGATCAATTTTTCGAGCCTCAATTTTAGATAGATCAAGAATGTTATTGATAAGATAGAGTAAATTTTTGCCGCCTTTATATATAGCATTTGCTGATTCAACTTGATCTTCTGTTAAGTTTTCTTCTTCATTTTCAGAGAGAAGTTTAGCAAGAATTAGAAGACTGTTGAGTGGAGTCCTTAACTCATGGGACATGTTAGCCAAAAATTCAGATTTATATTTAGTTGCAAGTTCAAGTTGTCGTGCTTTTTCCTCTACTTCTACTTGTTTTCGCCTAAGGATTGCATTTTTCTCGGTGATCTCAGTTTTCTGACCTTCAAGAATTTCAGTTTTCTCTTCAAGTTCCTCATTACTTGCCTGTAGCTCTTCTTGTTGTAGTTGTAGTTTGGCTTCAGAGGTTTTTAAAATTTCAGTATGTTCTTGTAGCTCTTCGTTAGCAGTTTTTAATTCTTCTTGCTGTTCTTCTAGTTCCTTTGCTTGTTCTTTTGTTTGTTCAAGTAATATTTCTAGTTTCTCATTGAAAAGGGCAGTATTCATTGCAATTGCTAGAAGCTTTGCAGCTAAATCAATAAAATCAATTTGAATTTTTGAAAACCTACTAACAGCACCTAGTTCAATGACACCTTTAACTTCCTCTTCGTAAACGAGAGGGACTACGGTAAGAAATCTAGGTGGAGTATTACCTAGAGAGGATTCTATCCAGATATAATCCTCAGGGATGTCTGAGAAAATCACAGTCTCTTTTTCTAATGCAGCCTGGCCAACTAGACCTTCTCCAATTTTAAAGGTGGTGGAGAGCCCTTTTCTTTTTTTGTACGCGTAACTGGTTAAAAGAGAATATTCGTTACTGTTTGAAGATGTTATGAAAAATGTACCGACCTGTGCTCCAACATAATTTGCTAAGAATAACAATGCTTTGCCACATAAGTCATTGAGGTTTCGCTGTGAACTGATTATTGAGTTGAGATGGGCTTCACCTTCTTTTAGCCAGGTTTGGTTTTTACTTGAGAAAGATGCCGAATCGAGCGCTTTTAACATTTCATTTAGAGATGCTATAAGATCTGCTCTTCCTGCTTTAGCGTCAAACCTAAAGGTGTAGTTTTGACTCCCTATTGCCTTCTGCAAGTCACTAAAGAGATTTTTATACTGTTTCTCACTCAATTGAAGTGAAATAGTTGCCTTGCTAATATTATCGAGAAGTGTGTTAAACTCTTTTGCTACATAACCAATTTCATCACCTGATGTTTCATCCGCTCTAATGTCTTTATTCCCTGCTGCGTATTCGCTAAATACTGAAACCAGGTTATTTATAGGGTTCGTAATTGATCTTGAAATAACAAACCAAATGATGATTGTAAAAGCTAAAATAACAAAGCTAGCAGTCACAATTATTAAGTTGTTTTTATCACCAAGCAATGAAAGTCTAGTTGCTACTTGAGTAAAGTCTTGTTCGTCAGCTTCTGCTGCAATTATCCAGTCCCATGGTTTAAAATAAACAAATCTAGTGTCACGCAGAATTTGGACATCACTCTCTACGGTATGGATGAATTTTTGTGATCCAATTTCTCTGGGTTTCAGTTGAACTGCGGTTTTTATTCTTTCATTTATATACTGTTTACCATTTGCATCTTTTTTATATCTATCATTTTGTCCATCTTTCAAGCCGTTGTTAGAAATAATAAATTCACCACTGGAATCTATAACTGTAACAAAACCGGTTTTGCCAACAACTGTTTCCTGAATTGCTTTACGTAAGCTCTCAACATTTTCTTGTGGAATACCAACATATAAAACCCCAACCACATTTTTTTTATCATCATAAATTGGTTCATAGGCGGTGATGTACCATTTGTTTACTACATAGGCCCTACCTTTAAAGGTTTCACCTCTCAATATTGTGGAAATAACTGGATTGGAAATACCATCAGGGTTAACTGAAGGTATATAAGTACCTATAGCTCGTAACCCATTAACTTTTTTAACATTTGTTGCAATTCGCAACATATCACCTGAAGGGTTCATTCTTTGGAAAACTGTACAAGTGACATTGAGCATATCTCTGATTGGATCAACAAGAGGGGTAAATTTAGCTTGAGAATAAATCTGACCAAACCAGTTTTGACCTAATAACATCTTAGGTAGTTCAATTGAGTTTACTGATTTGGTGTATTGATTGATGGCATTCCACTGAACAGTTTCCGGTGAAAAAGTAATTTCGCCAGAGTTGTTCATTAATTCGCGTGCAACCTTGAGGGCGGAAACGATATTTTTTTGAGTAACTTCTTGATGGGACTCAGCTAGTGAATATAAATTGTTAACTATATGTTCCAGGTCACCATATGCGAGCCTCAAACTTTCTTGTTCACCGATTTCAATCATAGACTTGTTTTGTTTTAAAACAGTGAACATAATTACTAACAACAGGACCAAAGATATTGTTATGCCAGTTAATAGTAATTTTGTGTGAATTTTAAGATTCGTCATAGGGATTTGCCTTACAATGCAGGTTCAATAAAAACTGGATATTTAAGATATTTATCAAAAAATTGTCTCACAGAGGAAAATCAAATTCAAGGATATTTGGTGTTCTGCCTATGTTTAAGTATAATAAATAAGAAGAGGTAATTTTTTGGTAAGGCTTGTTAAAAAAGGCCGATGATAGTTGTTGTCATATTATAAACTTGCTAAACTGATTTCTAGGAAATGGTAATTAATATGAGCCCAAAAAAACAAGAAAAAGATATGGAACATGAACATAATGGTAGAGTTTGTCTCAGAACTGAGTTCTCCGCTGAGGTAGAACTATCAGACATTATAACAAAAAAGACATTGAACGGCAGAATGGTAGATGTTTCTATGTACGGTATGTTTGTAGAAGCAGATGAAACATTAGCTCTCAATACATTATGTCAAATAAGCATAAAAATAGAAGCTAGAAACAGTCGTTTAACCCTTCAGGATATAGAAGGGGTTATTGTCAGAGTAAAAGACGACGGAGTAGGTATACGGTTTACTTCGAATATGGAATGGTATGCTCTTTTTAATGTTTATTCATGTTATGGCAAATACGGTAAGATTGATTAACTTGAATAAAAAACTTAGGGGCTAATCAAAGCCCCTAAAATAATTAATTGTATTTGTACTCCCCACCATAAACATAAATATGATTAGGATCTTTTATGTTTGAAAATTCCACTAGATTGTCTACTGCTGAAAGAATATAATTTACAATGTTGTTTTGTTCATATCTTTGACTCAATAAGATATGAGTTTGTGCGGATAAAAGTTCGAGCATTCTTGTCTTAAAGGATGGCGATGCTTGAATATAAAGAGGCTCATAGTTTTCGATTTTAGCAAGTTGTGCAGCTGTATCGATAGCACCATCTAAATTTCCAAGCATATCGACCAAGCCGAGTCCACGGGCATCACGACCTATATAGACCCTACCTTGAGCTATTTGCTCGACCTTGTCCATTTTAATATTGCGACCCTCACTGACTATTGTAAGGAATTTCTCATAACCGTGCTCAACAGACATTTGTATTGACTGTTTAAGATTATTTGGAAGAGGGCGAGTTAAATTTAATCCTGATGCAATTGGTGTTGTTCCAGTTCCATCACTATAAACACCAATCTTAGACAACCCCTTCTCGAAAGTTGGAATTGCTCCAAAGATACCTATAGATCCGGTAATTGTCGCGGGAGATGCCCAAATTTCATCAGCATTAGCACTAATCCAATATGCTCCTGATGCTGCAAGACGGCCCATTGAAACAACTAATGGTTTGCCTGTCTGTTTAAACTGTAATAACTCTTGACGTATAACCTCTGAGGCAAAGGCAGAGCCACCTCCAGAATTAATACGTAACACTAAGCCTTTAATATTTTTATTGTTACTAGCAGATCGAATTTTTTTAATCAACAACTCAGAAGAGATTACACCGGTACTTTGACTTTCTGCAACAATGTTACCCTCTGCAATAATAACAGCAATTCTCGATATATTATCTTCTAATTGCTTATCAGGAATTGTGCTTAAATAATTAGTTAAGTTTACTGTGTTTATTGTCTCACCCTCAGAAATCTGGAGTTTGTCCTTAAGAAAGTCTGAGATCTCGTGGCGATATTTCAAGTAATCAACTAATCCGATTTTTAAAGCTAATGCACCAGCGTCACCATCCGTTTCTCGCAAAAGTGATGGTGTGTAGTTTGTGTATTTAAGCAAAGCATCTGGGGCAAGTATTCGTAAACGATTGATGTCTGTTGTATAAATATCCCAAAGACCGCTAAGCCATTTTGAGCTTTGTTCTCTGTCTTCTTTGGACATTGAACTTCTAGTAAATGGTTCAAGTGCAGATTTATAGTCGCCAACCTGAAAAACATTGTAAGAAATTTGCAATTTATCTAGTAGATCTTTGAAGTATAGTTTGTATGCACCAAATCCATGCATCAAAACGCCTCCTTCAGGATTAAGGATAATTGTATCTGCATGTGCGGCAAGGTAATACTGTAATTGCATGTAGTTATCCTGAGCAATTATAATTTCTTTACCACTTGCTTTGAATTGTTTTAGTTTTGTACCAAGCACTTGTAGATTATCAAGCCCCGCACTTTCCATTTTACTAAGATCCAACTGAAGCAAGGCTATATTTGGATCAAGAGATGCAGCATCAATTGCCTTAAAAACATCAAAAATGAGTGTCTCTGGCGGAGGTTGCGACGAAAAAGGTGAAAAAAGCTGATTAAATGAAGTTGGTGCTGTTCTCTGTTCAACTAGGTCACCAGTTATGTCAATTTTAAGAATTGAGTTTGGTTTAACCGTAAATTGTTCCTGATTTATCAGACTAAAAACTATTAATCCTAAGAAGAGGATTATAAAAGATGTCAGCACAAACTGATAAAAACCTAGGATAAGTTTGCCGGAAAATTTAAATATTTTGAAAATGGAGGTAAATAGTTTTTTCATTTTTAATAGTTGGTTGTAATTAATGTGTTGGTCGTTAGATGAATAATAGATTTTTCAACATTAAACTTAAGAATGAACTATATCTTAATATCTTTGAACTCAAAGTAATCTTCAAGTGTTTGTTTTTTTTGAGATTCATCAAAAAAAGGTAATAATAACTGTTTTGGCGAAGTATCTAGTTTTGATAACTTGCTTAATGAAACTCCAATTAGTCTAATAGGTTTTGATTGAAGATTACAGTTTTTTAAAACCTGAGGCAAATGTTTGTTAATATCATCTCTGTTTTTGATTGGTTTTTCTGTTGTGCTAGATCGAGTGATTGTCATAAAATCATTGTATCTGATTTTCACAGAAACAGTGTATGCGTGTTTTTCATTTCTTAGTAGTGACTCTCCAAGCTGCTCAGTTATTAGCATAAAGCTTTCTTTTAAAACTGACATTGACGAAATATCAGTTTTAAAGGTCGTTTCTTTTCCAATAGACTTTCTTTTTCTTTCAATCTTTACAGGTCTGTTATCAACACCTCTTGCAATATCATAAAAAAAGGCTCCATGTTTACCAAATCTTGAGACAAGGGTATCACGACTGTAATTCAAAAGATCCTTACCTGTTTGAATACCAAATTGTTTCATTTTTGTTTCTGTTGCTTTACCAACCCCAAAAAACTTAGAGATAGGTAGTTGATTAATAAACACCTGCGCTTCATCTGGTTTTATGGTTGTTATACCACATGGTTTGTTTATGTCTGATGCTATTTTTGCTAGAAATTTATTATATGAAATACCTGCCGATGCTGTAAGTCCGGTTTCTGTATAAATATGTTTGCAAAGCTCTTTGGCTATTAAAGTAGCAGAACCTGAGTGTGTTTTGCTTGCAGTGACATCAAGAAAAGCTTCATCAAGTGAGAGTGGCTCTACAAACGGTGTATATTCTTTAAAGACGGACATTATTTGTAATGAGATATTTTTGTAATGTCCCATTCTAGGTCTAACAAAAACTGCGTCAGGGCATAACCTTTGGGCCTTAGAGCATGACATCGCTGAATGAACACCAAATTTTCTTGCTTCGTATGAACAGGCAGCAACAACCCCTCTTGATTTTGGCGATCCACCAACTACAACAGGTTTTCCTCTTAAAGAGGAATTGTCTCGTTGTTCAACAGAAGCATAAAATGCATCCATATCAATATGTATAATTTTTCTAGGTTCACTCATTAATTTTATTAATTCTTAATATAATGATTAGAATAAGTAGAATATTGTAGTATATGATAATCATCTTTTTAACCAGAATAAACGAATTGGTCTAACAGGAAAAAACAATGAATATTGCTGCTGTGTTAAATAGTTGTCCTCTCTTTTCAGGACTACCTGAAAATCAAATAGTTGAACTTGCTAACATTGCCTTTTCAAAAAAAGTAAAAAGAGGTGTTAATATATTTTTTGAAGGCGACGCTGGCGATGGTTTTTATCTTGTTGCTAATGGCAAGGTGAAAGTTTTTAAGTTAGCTTTTAACGGAAAAGAGCAAATTCTACATATTCTCGGAGATTCACAACCTTTTGGCGAAGCTGCCGTATTTCAAGGCAAACCTTTCCCAGCAAACGCTGAAGCTTTAGTCAATTCCGAATTAATATATTTTCCCAAAAAAGATTTTTTAAGGGTAATTGAGAAAAATCCCCAAGTTGCCCTTAATATGCTTGGTTTACTTTCAGCTAGACTAAGAAAGTTTGCTCATCAGATTGAGGATTTATCATTACATGAAGTACCTCACCGACTTGCTAATTATCTTCTATATCTAACAGAAGAACAGGAAAATGAGAATCAGGTAACACTGGAAATATCAAAAGGGCAGTTGGCTAGCTTACTTGGAACAGTACCAGAAACATTATCAAGAATATTAACCAAGTTTAGTAATGATGGTGTGCTTAAAGTTTCAAATCGAACAATTGAAATAACAAATTTTGAGCAATTAAAAGAGCTTGTTTTATAGAGCAATTCAAATACCTTTTTTCTTAAACTGTTTTTCAAGAAACTTTATTTCTTTTGCACGAACAGCGAGTGTCGACTGCTTTTCTGGGTACATACCAGTTTTGTCTTTGTAAAAAGAAGCAATTTCTATAAAATCGTTTTCTAGATTACCAGATGGTGTGATAGTTGCTCCAATACCTAACTTTTTCGTTTTAAAATCTAAATAGCCAAGTGCTATTTTTGCATCTGCCTCAACAGCGACCTGATAAAAGCCACACTTCCAATGGTCAGTAAATGAGCGTGTACCCTCTGGTGCTATTGCTATGGTAAAATCATCTTTTTCGTTAAAGTATTTTAGAATAACATTTAAAAAGTCATTTCGAACCTTCCGATTAACTGGTATGCCACCAATCTTCTTAAAGAAAAACCCTAATGGGAAGAAGAACAGGGAGTGCTTAGCTGCCCACGAAAATTTAATTCCGGTTGCTGCAATTGTCAGAAGCGCAAGCGGGAAGTCCCAATTAGAGGTATGAGGAGCACCAATAATTACGTACTTATTAGCAGGTAGTTCTATCGAATCCACCTGCCAGCCGAACAAATTTAAAATTTTTCTTGAAATCGATTTTAACATTGTATAACCGAATTAGGTTATTGTTCAGATTTAAGTACAGCTAGAAATGCAGTTTGTGGAATATCAACATTTCCAACTGTTTTCATACGTTTTTTACCAGCCTTCTGTTTTTCAAGGAGTTTGCGTTTTCTTGAAATATCACCACCATAACATTTGGCTGTAACATCTTTTCTAAGAGCTGAAATATTGGTTCTTGCAACTATTTGTCCGCCAATAGCACCTTGAATTGCAATCTTAAACATCTGACGCGGTATTTCTTCCTTTAACATCTCACATGCATGCAGTCCACGTTTACGAGAATTATCTCTATGAACCAACTGGGAAAGTGCATCGACAGGCTCGCTATTAACTAAAATATCAAGTTTAACGAGATCAGATTTACGATAATCGATGATCTCATAGTCAAAGGAACCATAACCTTGGGTGACAGATTTTAATTTGTCATAAAAATCGTAAATAACCTCTGCAAGAGGAAGCTCACAGTTGAATTCTATTCGACCAGGAGTAGGGTAGTGAAAGCTTGTGTTTTCACCACGTCTTTCCATACAGAGGGTCATGATTGCTCCCATATATTTCTCAGGGATGAGGATGTTTGCCTTAATAAATGGCTCTTCAATTTTATTAATATGAGTAGGGTCAGGAAAATGGGCAGGATTATCAACCTCAAGTTCTGTGCCGTCAGATAATGTAAAAATATATTTAACAGATGGTACTGTTAAGATTAGAGAAATATCAAACTCTCTCTCTAGTCTTTCCTGTATAACTTCAAGGTGTAGAAGGCCAAGAAAACCACATCTAAAGCCAAAACCAAGAGCTGCAGATGAATCTTTTTCGAAAGTGAGGGCGGCGTCATTTAGCTGTAGTTTTTCCAGTGCCGCAGCTAAATCTTCATACTCATCAGTTGAAATTGGGTAAATAGATGAAAAAACTACCTGTTGGACTTCTTTAAATCCTGGTAATGGTTCAGCACAAGGATTACTTTTTAAGGTAATAGTATCACCTGGTTTTGTGTCACGAACCGTTTTGATACCAGCGATAATATAGCCAACTTCACCAGCAGAGAGCTTTTTCTTCGCCTCTCGTTGAACCTTAAAAAGGCCAACCTCTTCAACTTTATATTCAGCATCGTTAGAAGTGAAAATGATAGTGTCGCCACTTTTGAGTTCACCATTAATAACTCGAACAGAGATTATTGTTCCTCTAAAAGGGTCATAATTAGCATCAAATATTAGAGCCTGTAGCGGTTCTTCTTTATCACCTTCTGGTGGTGGGAGCCATTTAACAATGGCTTCAAGTATTTCATCGACACCAGTTCCATTTTTAGCAGAACACAGTTGAACCAGATCTAAATCGAGCCCTAAATCTTCTTCGATTTGAATTGAAACTTTTTCAGGTTCAGCAGATGGAAGATCAATTTTATTTATAACAGGTATGATTTCAAGGTCATTTTCCATTGCAAGATAAAGATTTGCAAGTGTTTGCGCCTCTACTCCTTGAGCGGCGTCAACTATAAGGAGAGCTCCTTCGCAAGAGGTGAGTGCCCTAGAAACCTCATAACTAAAATCAACATGACCTGGTGTGTCAACAAGGTTAAGAATATACTCTTTACCATCCTTTGCGGTATATGGCAGACAGGCAGTTTGACTTTTTATAGTAATGCCACGTTCACGCTCAATGTCCATACTGTCAAGTAACTGATCCTGAAACTCACGAGCAGTGATAAGACCACATTGTTGAATCATTCTATCGGCAAGAGTCGATTTGCCGTGGTCAATGTGAGCAATAATACTAAAGTTGCGAATATTCTTCATTTTATCTATATTGTTATATGTAAATTATATTAATTGGTTATGACGTTGTTTTATGGTGGGAAATAAACATATCAAAAACCTATATAGCCAAATCAATCAGCTTTTTTCTTAAAAAGAAGGCATTTTTATCACAAAAACAGTAATAAGAAAATAGAATTTTCACCTACAACAGTACTGTGATAAGATAGAAAGGTACTCGAAAAATTCAATCTACGAAAGTTACTTATAATTATATTGCACTTTAACTAGAGTGCATTATCTTACAGGTTTTTTGCAAAACCGCACCCTTGTTGAGTATTAAACAAAATGGCCAAAGATAATATAGAAGAAATAGCTCCAACTGAAGTATTACCTCCTGAGGAGTCCAATTCAGAAAGCACTAGTTTTGAAAATCCTCTGGTAGCACTTTCTGATAATGAGAATTTACCTGCAGTTAGTAATCCTGCTTTACACCGATATCTTCAGGAAATCAGTCATTACGAGCTGCTTACCCGTGAAGAAACCGATGAACTTGCTATTAAATTCAAAGAAACCGGTGATCAAGATGCTGCTTACCGACTAGTCTCGTCAAATTTACGTTTAGTTGTAAAAGTTGCGATGGATTTCCAGAAATATTGGATGCAAAATTTCATGGATCTCATCCAAGAAGGTAATGTCGGTCTTGTTCAAGCAACAAAGAAATTCGACCCTTACCGAGGTGTTAAATTTTCTTACTATGCCGCTTATTGGATACGAGCATATGTACTAAAATTTATTATGGACAACTGGAGACTCGTAAAAATTGGCACAACCCAAGCACAACGTAAACTTTTCTTTAGTCTTAATAAGGAAAGAAAATTACTAGAGTCTCAGGGGTTTAAAGCTGAGCCAAAGCTTTTGGCAGAAAGACTGAACGTTAAAGAGAAAGAAGTAATTGAGATGGGACAACGGATGGATAACTGGGATGTGTCTCTAGAAAGCCCGGTTCGATCTGATTCTGACGATGAACAGAAGTCCTTTTTACCGAGTAGTGGCCCTGGCATTGAGACTCTTGTTGCTGGCAAACAGGTTAAAGTTAAGTTAACTGAATTAATTGACGCACTAAAAATAGATCTCAATGACAAAGAACGAATGATTCTTGAAAAACGACTTCTCACAGATGAACCTCTTACGCTACAAAACATTGCCGATAAGTTTGGTATATCTCGAGAAAGAGTTCGTCAAATTGAAGTGAATCTTCTCAAGAAAATGAAAAAATATTTCGAAGCACAAATGCCAGATATAGTTGACTATCTTGATGGTGAGAAAATTGTGATTCAATCAGAGAAAAATTAAACATCAAATAATAATATGAATGTACCATTATTAGATTTAGGCGCTCAGCTTAAAACAATTGAACAGGAAATGATTGATGCGGTTGTAAACGTTGTTCGATCAACAAGATATATTCAAGGACCTGAGGTTGAGTCACTTGAAAAAGAGATAGCACAGTATTCTGGAGCAGCACGGGGTGTTGGTGTAACAAGTGGTACAGATGCTCTGCTTGTAAGTCTGATGACCCTCAATATTGGTCCTGGCGATAAAGTGCTTACAACACCGTATTCTTTTTTCGCCACAATGGGCGTAGTTTTAAGAGTTGGTGCAACTCCTGTTTTTGCTGATATTGAAGAAGATAGTTTTAATATAGATCCTGTTAAAATGGCAGAAGTTCTCGAAAACGATAAGGATCGAAAGATTAAAGCAATTATCCCTGTCCACCTTTATGGACAGTGTGCAAATATGAGTGAAATTCTCAATCTTGCAAAACAGTATGATTTACCAGTTATTGAAGATGCAGCTCAAGCAATTGGTGCTGAATATCCCTCGTATGATAATGGTAAGCTCGTGTCGCAAAAGGCAGGCTCTATTGGGCTTTGTGGTTGTTTTTCTTTTTTCCCTAGTAAGAACCTTGGGGGAATAGGTGATGGAGGCATGGTGATTAGCAATGATGATACTTTTGCTGACAGCCTTGCGCTTAACAGAAATCACGGTATGGAGCCGAAGTATTATCACCCTAATGTTGGTGGTAACTTTAGACTCGATCCAATTCAAGCTGCTGCTTTGAGAGTAAAACTTCCTCATCTTGACAGTTGGCACAAAGGTAGACAGTTAAATGCTGATACATACGAAAAACTGTTTCAGCAAACAAGTCTCTTAAACAACGAGACAGTAACATTACCTAGAAAAATATATTCAAAAGAAGCTGAGCAGTTAGGTGGAAATTTCCATATATATAATCAGTTTATCTTGCGTGTGAAAAATCGAAACGGTTTAAGAGACTTTCTCTTAGAAAATGGTGTAGGTTGCGAGGTTTATTACCCGGTTCCATTGCACAAGCAGGAATGCCTTGGTAGTTTACAGGAAAATTTATCCTATCCTATTGCAGAAAAAGCAGCTGATGAGACTATAGCTTTGCCGATTTACTCTGAACTGACGGATGAAATGCAACAGTATGTTGTTGATAAAATTGCTGAGTTTTACAAATAGTTAAAAGTAAAACAATTGTTTCCAGAATTTTTAATGTAATATCATAGATTCTGGAAACAATAAACTCTACCTAAGACACTTTTCATAAAACACTTCATCTTAATATTTTGAAAGATCGTGAGATATCTTAGTCTCAAAATAGCGTTTTTCTTAATTTCAATTACCTTAACTTCCTTTTGTCAAGCCGGGGTCGTACCGGATAGGCAACTCTATATTTACTCGCCAGAACAACCACTATGGAAAGAGGAGTGGGATGCGGGTCGTCAACTCGTAAAAACCGGACGATTTACCGAAGCAGCTAAACTATATAAACGTATTTTAGAAGAAAGGCCTGAAATTGATCAGGTAAGATGGGAATATTCACAGATAATTTATTATCTTGGTAATAGTTCTTTAAGCACTAAACTATTATCTGAGCTCATAGATAACAATCCAGACAGAGAAGATATTCTCTTTTTTGCAGCAAGAGTATCTTTTGCTGAGGGACATTATAGCGAGTCATCACAATATTATCGCAAAGTATATAAACAATCACCATATAGTGACATCGGACTTGATGCTTTAAAAGGCCTTGTTGTTTCTCTATTACAAGAGAAAAAAGGGAAAGAAGCGTTACCATTGATGCGTCAGCTTACTATTCGCACAAAAAACAACATGGCTATCATAAAGGAGCTTGCTCTCCTTACATCCTCCCTTGGATTACTCCAGGAATCGCAAAACTATTACCAAGAACTTTTAGAAAAGAACCTGATTACAGGTGAAGATGCCCTTGAGGCAAGTCAGTTTTTTGAAAATGAAGAAGAATACTCCTATCTTGATAGAACATTGAAAGAGGAATATTTGGCAAGTTTTTCTGGCGACCTTCTTGTGCGTGGCAAACTAGGCGAATCATATTTGCAAGCTGGTTTACAAGAAAAAGCAGTTGTGCACCTAGAGATTTTAGCTGAGTCAGGTGAAACACTACAGTGGTTGAAAGCGGCTAGGATTTATGAATTCAGTATGGATCGACCTGATAAAGCTCTTTATTGTTACGAGCAATACCTACAAATATACCCAAAAAGTAAGTTTGTAATCAAAAAGGTCGATAACTTAAAAGCCGAAATGGCAAAGGAATTACTGGTACTTGCTCAAAACATAAAACCTAATGTGCTATGGCAAGATATTGATCAACTTATAGATTCTCCTGAAGAAATATATCTTAAAATGGTTGATATAACAAAGAAAGACGGTGACAAAGCTTTAGCGATTCAACTTGTTGACATTATAGCAGAGAAAAACACCACTTTTGATAAAATTAAGATAGCTGATATTTACAACGAATTAGGGGCATTTGAAAAAAGTTTAGATGTTCTAGCAAAGGTAGATTTATCTGATCGAAATATTGATTATTACAAAAAACGTTTGAAGCTTGAGAGGCAACTAGATTATTCGATTCAAGAATATAAATCAAAATTAGAGCTTTTCTTTCTTGAGTCAGATCAGAATGAAACCAAACTTATTTACTTTATTAATATAATAAATAAGTTTGGTTTCATTGATGACCTAGATAGACTTCTTTCTCAAAAGAACATATATAAAAAAATCAGTGAAGATATGTTTTTAATAAAAACAATATCTAATATATACGCCGAAGCTGGTAGATTCAACAACGCCTTCCATGTCCTTAAGAATGCTCAAGTCAACTCGCTGGAGAACCGTAACCAACTTAGTTTGTTAAAAGCTGAACTGCTTTCTAAAAGGGGCTTTTACTTTGAGGCTGAACAATTTTATAGGGAATATTTAATCAATGATAACTTTCGCGAGACTGTTATCTTTAGCAAAATAATTGATTTAAACTTAAAGAAGAAGAACCTTGCTACTGCCAATTTATGGTATGAAGAATTTGTTGAAAAAAGAGATCGTTATCAACTCGACTCCCTTGATAAAAGAATTCTGTCCCTAACCAAAGCAAAAATTCTATCTCAGGAAGAATCTTATGCGATGGCAGAGTTTTTGCTAAAAACTGAACTTAAGAGAGATAACTCAAACAAGAATAATGTTATTCTCAATGAAATCATAACCGTTCTAGCAGATTCACTATTTAAACAAAAAAAGTATACTGAATGTGTCGCCCTCTTGACAAATTATAACATTAAATCGGCCACATATTATCTTAGTTTGCAAGCTTTAACAGAAATAGAATTAAAAGATGAAGACTATCTGTTAATCGTAAAATACTATATTGAAAACGACAGGATTCAGAATGCACTTCAACTTATAGAAAAATTTGTAACACATTATCCTGAATCTCTTGTTGGCCAGAAATATTATGCTGAGGTTCTTAAAAGATCTGGTGCATATTCTAAGAGCCTTTTGGTTTACCAGAACAAGTTGCAGAAATCAGATAATATAGAATCCTTCTATTTTTCAGAAATTGTTGACCTGTTAGCTAATCTCGGAAAAAATGACCAGGAAATTGAGCTTTTATTAAACAATGAGTTAGTTGAAAATAATATAGATCAAGTTCCTTTTAATAACGAAAAACAATTAAAAACATGCAGAGCACTCTGGCGTGCTGGATATAAAGAAAAATCCTTATCTTTATATCTCAAAACAATTAATAAACTTGGCCAAAATTTGGAGCTGATCGCGGCCATTGAAAACCATGAACTACAAAGTCAAGGTTACTGGTCTGAAATCACCTCAATTTTCTATCCTGAAAAACCTATCCGAGAAAAAGTAATGTCTCCTGGTTTTTTACTCACTTTCCACGAAAAAGAAGAAGCTGAAGTGATTAATAGCTTATTCTCACACTATCGGTGGCATAGGCTATTTAGTAGTGAGTATCGAGCTAGAAATGCAAGCTATCAGAAAAAGCTTTTTTTGGCTGAAAAAAACTATCGGAAGCTTTTTTCTGAAGAAGGTACTTCAGAAGCTATGATGGATCTTGCTACAATTTATAAAAGATTAGGGCATTATGGAAAGGAAGCTCAAGTATATAAAACAGTGCAAAAAACAGGTGTAACAGCTCCAGAGCTTGATGAATCTATCAAGGAAAATGAACAACAACGTAAACCACAAGCCTCTGTTGAAGCTAACTTTAGTAATAGGGATGGTAGAGATGGTGCCATTGATATGATGAAATATCAACTAGGTACTAGTTTTTGGTACATGCCGAATCTCAAAACAGATCTATATGTAAAATATTTACGCACTAATTATGAAGATGATCTTTTTGATAAAGAAAGTAATTTTATTGGAGTTGGTGGGAAGTATATATTCAACGATAAAACTAATCTTTCTTTTAACATCGGTGGAGAAGATCTCAGTGGTGATAGTGAAATCAAAATACTAACTAGTGCAAAACTTGAGCATCGCTTAAGTGATAACTTTAGATCTTACCTTTCCTTTGATCAAAAAAGAGTTGATGACACTATCGAATCTGTTGAAGAACAAGTTATGACTCAAGACGTAGAAGCAGGACTAGTCCTTGAAACTGAGTTGGGACTTGAGATTGGTGCAGACTATAGATATAGCTTTTTAAGTGATGACAATGAAATGGATCGTATACACGGCTGGCTATTCTACAATATATTCGGGGATGAAACTCGATTAGATTTCCATTATGATTTCGAATATATATACGGTGATCAGCCACAATCTGGGCTTTCATATTGGAGTCCTCAAGATTATAGGATACACGAGTTGTCTCTATACTTTGAGCATCAATTTGCATCAATGGACTCAATTTCTGAATTAAATAGTTATTATTCTTTTGAATATTCTATTGGGTTTGAAGATGATCAGAATATCCTATACACAGGTGAGTTTGATATTTTCCTTGAAATGAGTGACAATTATTTATTAAAAGGTAGTGTCTTATATTCCAGAAGTGATGACTACGATGAATCTGGAATTAGATTGCTGTTTGTTTATCGCTGGTAGAAAACAGAAAACGTATCCTGTTGATGACGTTATAATTCCTATAATGTCTAACAGGAATTTTTTTTTAGGAGGTTTTAGATGGTTGAGCGTATCCCTATGTCCAAAAGGGGAAATATAAAATTAAAAGAAGAACTCCAACAACTTGAAAGAAATGATAGACTTGAGGTTGTAAAGGCAATTGAGGTCGCAAGAGAACATGGTGATCTTAAGGAAAACGCTGAATATCACGCAGCGAAAGAAAGACAAGGAATGATCGAAGCACGAATGCTTGAATTAAAAGATAAATTAGGTCGTGCAGAAGTTATTGATTGTTCAAAAGTGCCTAGCGATAAAGTTGTCTTTGGAACAGTCGTTAAACTTTATGATCTTGATTCTGAAGAAGAGGTTACATATCAGCTTTTAGGGCCTGAGGAAGCAGATGTTAAATCTGGTTCAATATCTGTCCTCTCACCACTTGGTCGATCAATGCTTGGAAAAGAAGAAGGCGACGAAATTATAGCCAAAACGCCAGGTGGGACGAGAGAATTTGAGGTTGTTGGCATTAGCTCTGGCACCTTTGCTTAAACCTCAGTGTTTCATTTATTTTAGGCAGTTATTTTTACAACAATCTGGAGATATAAAATGAAAGTTCTTGTGGTTGGTTCCGGTGGTAGAGAACATTCCTTAGTTTGGAAAATTGGACAGAGTAAAAAGGTGAAGGAAGTTTATTGTGCACCAGGAAACGCCGGAATTGCACAACATGCTACTTGTATTGATATCTCAGCGACAGATATTGACGGATTATTAGCTTTTGCAAAAGCTGAAAAGGTTGACCTCACAGTCGTTGGTCCAGAATCGTCTCTTGTGGAAGGTATTGTTGATCTTTTTGAAGAAAACGATATGAGAATATTTGGCCCTAAAAAAGATGCTGCAATACTTGAAGGTAGTAAGGTTTTTACCAAAAACTTCTTTAAAAAGTACTCTATTCCTACTGCAGACTTTGGAGTGTTCACAGATAGAGATGAAGCAAAGGCTTATATCGATAAATGTGGTGCACCAATAGTTGTGAAGGCTGATGGACTCGCAGCAGGCAAAGGAGTGATTGTTGCCTCAACTATCGAAGAAGCAAAATCTGCAGTTGATGACATTATGCTCGATAGGGCTTTTGGTGACGCAGGTGAGTCTGTAGTTATCGAGAGTTGTCTCACAGGAGAAGAAGCGTCCTTTATTGCCTTTACAGATGGTAAAACTATTTTACCACTTCCGACCTCACAAGATCATAAAGCTGTATATGACGGTGATACAGGGCCTAATACAGGTGGAATGGGTGCCTATTCACCAGCTCCAGTTGTAACCTCAGAAATTGCAGAATATGTAATGGACAACGTCATGTTGCCAACTGTTCAGGGACTTGCAAAAGAGGGAAGACCATATAAAGGAATGCTTTATGCTGGCCTCATGATAGATGGAGACGACATTAAGGTACTTGAATTTAATTGTCGTTTTGGTGACCCTGAAGCACAGCCACTCTTAATGAGACTCAAAAGTGATATTATTGATATTTTTGAGGCATCGATTGATGGTACACTCGATAAAATTGAAATGAAAATTGACCCTCGTCCAACAGTATGTGTAGTTATGACTTCTGGTGGCTACCCTGGTTTATATAACACTGGGGACGAAATAAAGGGCCTTGAAAAAGCAGAAAAAGTTAAAAACGTAGAAGTTTTTCATGCTGGTACTGCGTTTGTTAATGAAAAAATTGTTTCTAAAGGTGGTAGGGTACTAGGTATAACCGCAATAGGAAAAACCCTTGAGAAAGCAATTAGTAAATCATATGAAGCTGTAGAATGTATTGAATGGGATAATAGCTATTACAGAACTGATATTGGAGGTAAAGCTTTGGCGAAAAAAAACAATAAGGAAACACCCCTAGTTGGTATATTAATGGGAAGCGACTCAGATCTTCCTGTGATGAAGGCAGCAGCAGATTTGTTCGAAAGTGTAGGTATACCTTACGAGATGACTGTTGCATCTGCTCATCGAACCCCGGCAAAAGCAGCAAACTATGCTCAAACTGCAGCAGAACGTGGACTGAAACTCATTATTGCAGGAGCAGGAATGGCAGCTCACTTAGCAGGTGTAATTGCATCTCACACCGACCTACCTGTTATTGGAGTGCCACTTGATGCATCACCATTAAACGGCATGGATGCACTACTTGCAACAGTGCAAATGCCTCCAGGAATCCCTGTGGCAACTATGTGTATTGGTAAGCCAGGTGCAAAAAATGCAGCTGTTCTTGCTATGAAAATTCTTGCGCTAAGTGATGAACATCTTGCGAATGAAGTTGTTAACTTCAGAGAAAACATGGTGAAGGAAGTTGAGGAAAAAGCAAAACGCATCCAGTAATAAACCTCTAAACATCAACAGCCTATCAAAACAAATTGAGGAGGCTGTTGATGTTTTAAGAAATGGAGGTATTATTGCATTCCCAACTGAGACCAGCTATGGACTTGGTGTTGATCCTTTTAATAAGCTTTCGGTAGAAAAACTATATCGACTAAAGAAAAGAGACTCATCAAAACCAATTTTACTACTTATCGATTCAGCAAAAAAACTTTCAACATGTACCGCCTCTGTGCCAAAGCAATACCATTCACTTATGAGTGCGTATTGGCCAGGGCCTCTTACCCTAATTTTCCCTGCTTCTAAAAATATTCCAGAAATCTTAAAAGGTGGAAAGGACACAGTAGCAATTAGACAGTCTCCTCATAAGGTAGCAAATTCTATTGTAGAACAATTTGCTCAACCTATTACTGCCACAAGCGCTAATATATCCAACCACAAACCAGCGGTTTCAGCAAAAGAGTGTTTGACTATTTTTGGTAATAATATAGACTATATTATTGATAATAATGAAAAAGGTAGTAATACCTTCTCCACAATTGTAGGTTTAGTTGATAATAAATTAACTGTGTTTCGTCAGGGTGTTTTAACGATACCGGAGATAGGGAAATAGATTAATGTTATCTCTTTTCATTTCTTTTAGCATTTCTTAATGATAATTGACGAACGACATACTTAATTAATACAAAGATTAACCATAGGTGCTCTAATGGAATGGAATAAAAAAACTGCATTAGAATCTGTCGATGGAGACGAAGAATTACTTCAGGAATTAATCAATCTTTTCGTTGATACAATGGAAGGTGATATTAATAAAATCAAGGAAGGGAACAGAATCGATAACAATAGCGAAATTGCTAGTGCAGCTCACTCGATTAAAGGCTCGTCTGTTGCATTAGGTTTTGAAGGAATAAGAGAAGTTGCTGAAAAAATTGAAAAGAAAGCAAAAGTAGGTGATAGTACAACTCTTTCAGATGATATAAAGCAGCTAGATGCATTTCTAGAAAAAACAAAGGAGATCAACTAATAATTTAGCTGACCTCCTCTAACCTTAGCGTGTCAATTGACGATACTTAATGCGATGTGGCTGATCGGCTTCAGCACCAAGTCTTGCTTTACGATCTTTCTCGTAATCTGAATAGTTCCCTTCAAACCAAACCACTTGTGAATCTCCTTCAAAGGCGAGAATATGAGTGGCGATTCTATCAAGAAACCACCTGTCGTGACTAATTACTACTGCACATCCGCCAAAATTCTCAAGCGCCTCTTCAAGTGCTCTTAAAGTGTTTACATCCAAATCATTTGTTGGCTCATCAAGGAGTAAAACATTCCCTCCTTCTTTTAAGGTGCGTGCTAGATGAACTCGATTTCTTTGACCGCCAGATAACAAACCTACCTTTTTCTGCTGATCAGTACCTGAAAAGTTGAATTTCCCTACATATGCTCTACTGTTCACTTCCTGAGTTCCCAGCCAGACAGTATCTTGGCCTTCAGATATCGCTTGCCATATTGAATGCTCAGGGTCAAGAGTATCTCTTCCTTGATCTACATAGGCAAGTTTAACGGTTTCACCAATTTTAATTGAACCGTTATCAGGTGTCTCCTGACCAGTAATCATTTTAAATAATGTACTTTTACCAGCACCATTTGGACCAATTACACCAACGATACCACCCGGAGGTAAATTAAAATTCATGTCCTCAACAAGAAGCCTATCACCAAATGCTTTTACTATGTTTTCAGCATCAATAACGACCTTACCAAGCCGTGGCCCTGGAGGTATGAATATTTCTAGATCTCTTTGAAGCTTATCTGTCTCCTGAGAAAGTAAATTTTCATAAGCACTGATACGTGCCTTTGATTTACTTCTCCTTCCCTTAGGAGACATTTTGATCCACTCTAGCTCACGTTTGAGAGTACGTTGTCTATCGCTTTCTTTTTTCTCTTCCATGGCTAAACGCTTTTGCTTCTGGTCAAGCCATGAGGAATAGTTACCCTTCCATGGAATTCCAACACCACGATCAAGCTCAAGTATCCAACCTGCAACATTGTCAAGAAAGTATCTATCGTGTGTAACCGCAATGATAGTTCCAGCATACGATTGGAGGTGATGCTCTAGCCAAGCAACTGATTCAGCATCAAGGTGATTTGTTGGCTCATCGAGCAATAAGATATCAGGTTTCTTTAAAAGTATTCTACAAAGAGCAACCCGTCGTTTTTCACCACCAGAGAGAACCTCACAAGTTTGGTCTGCTGGTGGGCAACGAAGTGCATCCATAGCCATATCAAGACGACTATCTAAGTCCCATGCATCAAGATGGTCGAGTTTTTCTTGTACCACACCTTGTCTATCAATAAGATCTTGCATCTCATCGTCAGACATTGGTTCTGCAAATTTTTCATTGATTTCATTGAATTCCTGAAGAAGGTCAACTGTTTCTTGAACACCTTCTTCAACAATTTGACGAACTGTTTTTTGCGGATCAAGTTCAGGTTCCTGAGGAAGGTAGTCCACAGTTAAACCTGGTGATATAACAGTTTCACCATTAAAATCAGTGTCAATTCCTGCAAGAATTCTCAGTAATGAACTCTTACCTGCACCGTTTAAACCAAGAACGCCAATTTTAGCACCGTAATAATAGGACAGAGAAATGTCCTTTAAGACTGGTTTATCATCATAATATTTGCTGACTTTTATCATCGAATAGATGATTTTTTTATCATCTGTGCTCATATACTCACCTCAAAATATTTGTTTAAAAATAAAGCGATTAAAAAAGGGGAACGTATCAAAAATGAAAGAAAATCTCTATCTATTCTTTAACAGGTAGATATAATATCCATTAATTTTACCAATCAGATTTTCTGTTTCAGAATAAGGCGCATGTTGCATATATTTTAGATGTTTAACATTCTCTCCAGCGTTCCAGGCAGAAATAACAAGTTCTAATTTTCCGTCGAATTTATAATTATACTTGGATATTAAATAACAGGTAAGAAGAATGTTAACTGCTGGATCAAAAAGATCACTTCGTTTCAGGTTGAGTAAGGTCTTAGTAGATACATACTTAAAATGATACCCGCTTTTTGCCAGTTCTTTTGCTGCTGGTTGGGCTGTAGTTAAAAGAATTTGTCCTAGACCAAGTGCGTTATCCACCGAAACTGCTTTTGGATTTCCTGATGATTCTGCCAAAATTAATGCATGAATGAATTCTGGACTAACTTTATGATGTTTCTCAAAAAAAGAAAATGAAGAAAAATATCGAACTAAATGGTCATATTTTTTTGTTTTCTTAATAAAATCTGTTGAAAGTGAAGTGTCTTTATATTGTCTGACCGAAGATCTTAAATCAGCAGCAACAAAAGAAGGAAATAAAAGACAGCAGATAAGAATAAAAAAACACTCTTTCATTCTTATCTATGGATTGAAGAGGTTAAAAATTCTTTTGCTACTCGGTAAAGATCGTACACATCGTTACTGCCAGTAATTTCTCTAATTGAGTGCATACCAAGAGTAGGGGCACCAACATCAACTGTTTGTATCCCAAGTTTGGCTGCAGTCATTGAACCAATTGTGGAACCAGATATCATGTCACTTCTCATTACAAACTCTTGTATATCAACACCGGCTTGCTGACAAAGCACCTTAAAAATAGATGAACTATAAGCATTTGATGCATAACTCTGGTTCGCATTTATTTTTAAAACGATACCTTTATTCATCTCTATCTGATGTTGTGAATCTGATTTTTCGGTTGCATTTGGATGTGTTGCGTGCGCATTGTCCATGGAAACATGAAAAGAGTTTGCAAAGCAAATCCTTTTATCTTCATTTGTTAATAGAAGCCTATCGAATACAGCTTCTACAAAACTTGATTGTGCACCACTAATTGATGTAGATCCATTTTCTTCATGGTTGTAACAAAGCAACATGGTATTATTTGAAAAACCAACATTTTCTATCGCTTTAAGTGCCACAAAACAGCTGAGTAAATTGTCTATTCTACCTGCAGAAATAAATTCTTTGTTTATTCCGGTAAAGCTTGGTTTTTGTGTGTCATAACAAAATATATCAAAGGAAAGTATTTCTTCTATTTCAACACCTGGATATTGAGAATGAAGTTGTTGTTTTAGTGTACGGTTAAAGTCAAATGATGTGTCACCCAAATATCGACCAAGTAATGGTGGAATGTCTTTGTGGGCATTAATTGATCTGTTTTTATTTGCTTCACGATCTAAATGAATAGCAAGACTAGGAATAGTTAAGACAGGGTCACTGAAGTCAGTAAGCAGTTCTAATATATCATCACCAGCAGTTTTTACATAGACTCGACCAGCAAGCGAAAGATCTCTGTCAAACCATGTCGCTAAAAGCGGTCCACCATAGACTTCCACCCCAACACTAATGTTATTATTAACATTTTTGGATGGTGATGGCTTTAATTGCAAACAAGGGCTATCTGTATGTCCCCCGAGTAATCTAAATCCGTTTGTAAGAGGCTCTGAATCACCTATTGTAAAACTAATAATAGAGCCAGAGTCTCTTGTTACAAAATACCCGTGCCCCGGTTCAAGTTCCCATCGTTTTCTTTCAGATAGCTCGATAAAACCATTTTCAAGTAACGTGTTTTTAATATTTAGAGAGGCATGAAACGAAGTGGGGGAATTAGATAAAAAACTAAAAAAATCTCTATTGAATTCTGAAATATCAGTCATGGAGGTAGGTTTTAAGTAGAGTTTAGGCAATAACCGAAATTGAACTATTAGGCCCTATATTAGAGTAGTTTTGTTTGAACTGTGCCGTGCTATTACCAGAGTCATTGACAGAGGAGTTATCACTATTCTGATAACTAGTTGATTCACTGTTAGCTTTTTCAGTTTTCCGCTCTACAGGCTCTTTATCATTTCCAATCAGATTTTCTTGGTTAATCTCCTTTTGTGCCTGTTGTTCTATCATAGCTGCCTGAGAAGCTACCGAACGGTCTGCAGATGATGGGTTACCTGGAGCAAGAGCAGCCTTTTTTACAGTACGCATTTTTGCGACGGTAGCTTCTGGATTCTTTTCTTTGCTGATGTCCACAGAGACATGACCTGAGGTCGCGTAGGAATTACCATCAGGGCCCTTGGTTGTTTTAAATTTTGCACCTCCCAATGCATGAGGGCCGGCAGCTATAAGATGAGCTTGTTCATGGGCTCTTACTTCCGTATCTCTTGCTTGGAGTGTTTTTACTTCCTTGAGTTCAGCCTCTGTAAGTTCTTTTAGCCCGTTCTGTTTGTTTTTCTGATTTTCATCAGACAACTTTTTACCAGCCTCAGAGATTGACACCTTATCCTCTTTGCTTCCTTTTTCCTCAACCCTTTTGGCCTGACTAGTCGCAATTTGTCCCTTTTGCTGAACCTGGTACGGATTAGCAATATTTATAGAGGATTGTTGGGATAAATTAATTTGGTCCATTTTTGCGATTTATAGGTGTCTATCTATCTGTTTGTTCGTTGATCTATTTCGTAAAGCCTCTCTAAATATGTATCACGCATTAGTAGCTTTTGTCCATGGTTTTCGACTTCTTTTATTAAAGAAGTAACAAATGGAATAACATCTAAGCCATGATTATTCAGACCTTTCTCTTCTGCTTTCTCGACAAAAAGGATAGAATAATAGCTTACAACCATTCTTATCTCCATATCTCTTCTAAACATATATAGCCTACCACCCATTGTGTTCATGAGAAAGGAACTATATTCGTAAAGGGCAGTGTCTGTTATTTTAATATTATAATGCTTAAAGAGCATGTCTGGATAATTTAGTACTATAAATAAATCCTCAGAAAGAGATTCAATTTTATCAGCTTCATGGGTAAAGATTTGTTTTAAAAGTACAATATTACTTTCACCTAACACCCTGAAGAAGTGTGCTGTGTTCTTTAATAAAGTAAAAAGGTCATCAGCCTCACCTGAGGTGACAGGGGGATTATCAATAAGTTTTTGCACAAGAGATGAAAACGTATCTCTGCTATTCATCGGTAGATTTAAGTTCTGATAATAATTTTGTTCATCGAGATAAATAAAAAAAATATCGAGGTTTCTTATTGCAATATCAAGTCTTGAATCTTGATCAGCAGTTAGTTCTTTTGTTTCGTAAACGTCTTTTTCGTTTATAACATTCTCAATAGGAGTATTTTCAGCAATCTCCGATACAGGATATGTTTTTTTGAAAATATCACTCTGATTTGTATTTTTATCTATCTGGGAATTATCTTGATTCTGTATGACTATCTTTTCTTGAGTTGTTGGTTTCGGAGTAGATTGTGTCTTTTCTGAGAAAGGTTTGTTAATAAAATATATTAAGACTAGAAGAGCTAAAATAAAACCTATTCCAGCTAAAATGAATGGCAGCTTATTTTTATTTCTTTTCATTGTAGACCCTTTAAAGGTTTATAAAAAATTAAAACATAATTTACTGTATTAAAAAAAATCTGTCACTACAGATATCGTTCAAAATGAAAGGTCGGTTGATGATAAAATGTAGCTTGAAACCTTTAGTTACCGTTTTGTACTTGACCAGTATGGACTTATCCACTATTTTATTGTGGGTTTTTGAAACCGACAGTCATTATGTCTGTTTTTAATATTTGTTTGGATAGTTTTTAATTTTAATTTTAACTGGAGGAATACAAATGGCTATTTCTGTTGTTGGACACTCTAATCCTGATACCGATTCAGTAACATCTGCAATCGCACTCGCTGCATACCTCAACGCAACCGGCCAAGAGGCTGTTGCTGTTATGCAATCTTCTGCTGCTGACCTTAACCCAGAATCAACCATGGTTCTTGAGCGTTTTGGCCTCGAGGCACCTGCTGAGATTACTGATGCTGCAGGAAAAGATGTTGCACTTGTTGACTTCTCTGACATTGGACAAGGTCCTGCTGGTCTTGCTGAAGCTAACGTTGTTGCAGTAGTTGATCACCACAAAATTGGTGATCTTACCACTAACGGACCAATTCTTTTCCGCGCAGAGCCTGTAGGTTGTACCGGTACCGTTTTGAACAAAATGTTCAAAGAAGCTGGTGTTGAAATTCCAAAGGCTGTTGCAGGTGGTATGCTTGCAGCGATCCTTTCTGATACCGTAAACTTCAAGTCCCCAACTGTTACTGACGAAGACAAAGCTGCTGTTGCAGAGCTTAAAGTTGTTGCAGGCGTTGAAGATACAGAAGAACTTTTCATGAGCATGCTTGAAGCTAAGTCTTCTGTAGCTGGTGTTCCTGCTAAAGATCTTCTTTTCCGTGACTACAAAGATTTCGATATGAACGGAAACAAAGTAGGCGTTGGCCAGCTTGAGCTTGCTAACCTTGGACAGGTTGCTGACATTCGTGCTGACCTTATGGGCGCAATGGAAGAAGTTAAGGCTGACGGACGTCACTCTGTACTTCTTATGCTCACCGATGTTGTTAAAGAAGGTACTGACCTTGTAGTTCTTTCTGACGATCCAGCACTTGTTGAAGGTGCATTTGGTGGTAAGCTTGAGAACAGCTCCATGTGGGTTGACGGTATGATGAGCCGTAAGAAGCAAACTGTACCAAATCTTCAGGAAGCTTTCGGTTGCTAATTAATTAGTTACCTAGAAGTTTAAAAGGGGTTTTGGCCTATGGCCAAAACCCCTTTTTGCGTTTTAAAAATCATGTTAGTTTTTCATCTAACATGATTTGTTAAATTGCTTATTATCTCAAAATAGCCTCGATAGCTGGGTCTTTATCAATTGTGATTTCAATAGGTACAAACTCAACTTTAAAACTTGAACCTTGCTGTGTGGCTAACTCCTTTTCTGCCTTCTTTATTTGATTTGGTAACTCTGCGAGTTCTTTTTGCAACTCACTTAAGCGAACAGCATTTTCAGTTCCAGATTGGCTGTTTTTGAGTTTGTTGATACTTCTTGGAATTGAATGTTGTTTTCGTTTAAGACTATTTATTTTAAAATAGTTCTTCTTCCACTTCTTATTTGGATCTATCTCGATATCAAGTACGCCAATATATTGTCCCAGGGTACCTGTTTGTGTTATTAAGGTCCTTCCTATTAGGCTTGGGGAAAGGTTGCCAATTTTATCATCAGCGCTCACAATTACATTCACACCAGGATAGTCTTTTGCAATTTTTCTGTTTTCTTTAGTGGTAAGATTAGAGAGCAAAACAATGAAATCTACTTCTTCCTTCATCAAAGGTAGTTGCTTATTTAAAGCCTTCTTCCATGAGATAGTTGTATATTTCATCTTACCTTTTGTCGGTGCAGCTATAGAGGTGATACCAACTTTATAGGAACCTGCTTGAATGACATTGTATGGTAAGAATGGGTTATCTCCCTTTGAATCAACAGTGTTGAGAGAAACAAAGGGGAGTCTTTGACTAGGTGATTTTTCATCCTTATGGTACCCGGCAGATAAATCCAGATTACCTACACCAATTGCATCATACTTCATTCGTTTTAAGCTTTTTGCTATTTTTCGAGCAGAAGCATGTAAACTAAGACTCATTGTAGCCTGCTTGTCCTTGAAAAGAACATTTCCCGACTCTAGTCTTATGTAAGTTCTATCTTTTTTAAAACTCAGCTTTTTTAAAAGTGTTGATCTACTGGACAGACCGCCCATTTTGCTAACTGCTCAGCCACAAGCGGTTGTTTGGCCATGTAAGTTGCTAGAAAACAATATTCTGACCTTTTCTGTTTGAGTGGCTTGTGCAGCAGAAGCAGGCATAGCAAAAAATACAAAGAGAACACAAAACAATAAGAGCTTGGTGATTTTCATAGTTTTCCTTTTATAATTGAAATTCGGATTTAATTACTCAAAAGATACTCGGTAGTTTTGGTCATTAAAACATATTACATCGCCAACTGTGAGCTGGCGACCCCGTCTCGTTTCGATTTGATCGTTTACCTTAACAACGCCTTCTTGAATATGGATTTTGGCCTCAAAGCCATCTTGAACAAGATTTGCATGCTTTAAGAATTGACCAAGTCTAATAGGTATAGTTTTAACATATACCGGTGTAGATTCCCCACAATTAGTCATAAAGTGTTATCCTAGTTTAAATTTTCATAAAAAGTTGAAGGAAAATATAAGTACGAACATTGGAAAAACCTCGACTTTCTTTAACATTTCAACTAGTTTTATCAGTTAGAAAAGTAGTTATATTATATTAATAAACGATATTTAAAATAACATGTGGAGGGTGATTATGACTAGCATCAATTACCATAGTAAACAATATTTCTTTTTAGCTCTTCTTTGCATATCTTTCATAGTCAGCGGTTGCTCTAATTTTATGAATCCCCAAGCCTCCGACAATGAAATGGCTGAGTTTGAGACACCAGCTGAAATTGTCACACTCTCAACAACAATAGAAGGGTATACTGACATTGAAATACCTTTTGAAATGAAAATTGATGAAAATAAGGCAATCCGCACCAGTTCCTTTAAAGGTGGCATTCACACCTATGCTGGAAAAGTGGAAATCAACTCTTTAAGAGATTATATCATCACATCAATGGACAATCATAAGTGGAAACTTGTTGCAGAAGCGTATTATGATGGTGTTTTGCTTACCTTTGTTAAACCAAACAAGACCTGTATGATAGAAATCTACAATGGAACAGGTGGAACCTTTGGCAAAACCTATGCAAAATTTTATGTTGCTGTAGACCTTGCCAGTGCAAACAAACTCAACCCTTTTGGTGAGCCCACTCAACAGTAACGATTATTTGCTATTGAACTCTTTCAATTTATTTTCAAAACAAATTGAAAGATCAATAAACTCGTTAATAGTTAAAACTTCCGGTCTTAACGTAGGTTTTAGACCGGAAGTAACAATTGTCTCTTCTGTAAGCTGCTTATTTCTAGCTTTATTCGATTTGTCCCCACTATAAAATAATCCTGCACCACTTAGTGTATTAAGAATGGTTTTTCGACGTTGGCTAAAAGCTGTCCTTACAATTCGATTAAATATTGAATAGTCGAAATTTGGAAAATCAGGAAAGGTAGTAAAGTCAATTGTGATAACTGCTGAATCAATTTTAGGCTTTGGATGGAATTCAGCAGGTTTTAATATCATTTTCTTTTTTATTGTCGAACAACAACCAAGTAATACCGTCGGGATACCATAATCTTTGGTTGAAGGGGCAGCCATTAGACGTTCTGCAACCTCAAGCTGTAACATAATAGTAGCTTGCGTAATATGTTGCCTATATTCAATCAGTTTAAAAATGAATGGGTGAGAAATTGAATAGGGTAGATTGGCTAGAATCTTTAACTGGCCTCCACACTTATCAATCAGATCATTAAAGTCAGTTTTCAGTATATCCTGATGAATAAGGGTTACGTTATCAGGTAAATCATTTTGCTCTTCATGATATTGTACAATTCCGCTGTCAATCTCAACCCCGTAAACATGTTTTGCTTTTTCTGCCATTGGAACTGTTAAGGCACCAAGACCTACTCCAATCTCTACTATAATATCTTCGCTAGTAACTTCACCTGCAGCAACAATAGATTCAGCTGTTCTTTTATGAACTAGAAAATTTTGGCCAAATTTTTTCTTAGGGGCGAGTTTGTGTTCTTTCAGTTCACTCTTTGTTTTTCCGTAACTGCTCATTAATATTAACCGTATATTTTATTGATAATTTTACTGGTTCGCTTTTGTTGTATTTTTGTAAAAAAACGAAGCATAAAAAAATAACTTAAGATTGTTATAGGTAGTGCAAAGACTAAACCACCTACTAAAAGAACGACAATTGTTTCATAACCAAGATTGAGAATAAGGTGGATCGATTCAAGGAACTCTGTAGAAGAGACAAGTTTATCAACAATTAGCTCAACTTTAGTCCAGCTTAATCTATATGGCGTTACTATATTACCACAATATACGGACGCAAAGTATATTGGTGCAAATGTAAGGGGGTTACATACCACCCAACTCATAATTATACCTGCAACTGCAGATGTCCTTGTCAGTAAAGATAAAAGAAGTATAAGTACCGTATGAAAGGGAACTGTGGGTGTTAATCCAATCAAAACCCCAATACTAGCGCCACCTGCGAGTGACAGAGGGTTACCCTGTAAACGAATAATTTTATAATAGTAGTATCTTAATATTCGCCTAAAATTCATCACTAACCTAATTGTGAACGAGAATAGACATCTAAATCAAGTGTATCAGCCCCTGACTGGGAGTATTTATGATATCCTGCAACTGCAATCATAGCCCCATTGTCTGTGCATAGTAGTGGATGAGGAACAAGAAACTTCAATTTTTCAACAGTACACTGTTCTTTAAATTTATTTCGTAAATACCCATTCGCAGAGACACCACCACCTAATACAATTGAACCCATATTAAACTTCTTAGCAGCCATTATTGTTTTAGTAACAAGAACATCCGCCACTGCATCTTGAAAAGAGGCACATAAGTCAAAAGATTCATCTGCTGTTAATTCGGCTTTTTGAGTTAATTTGTTATGGTGATTGAGAACAGATGTTTTTAAACCACTAAAACTAAAATCAAAGCCATCCTTATCAAGCCAGGCTCTCGGAAATTTTATCGCTTTAGGATTACCTTTTTCAGCAAGTTTTGAGATATGTGGGCCACCGGGGTAGGGAAGACCAAGCACTTTTGCAACCTTGTCAAAAGCCTCACCTGCGGCATCATCTCTCGTTCTACCTATATGGGTAAATGTAGTTTCATTTTCAACATAAAAAATTGATGTTGTTCCACCTGAGGCAATAAGTGATATAAATGGGAACTTTACATCTTGGACTTCAAGTAAAATTGAAAGAATATGTCCTGCCATGTGGTCAACCCCTACAAAAGGGATTGAGGTAACTTGAGAAAGTGCTTTTGCGTACGAAAAACCAACCAAAAGTGAACCACTGAGGCCTGGTCCTTGAGTGGCTGCAATTAGGTCAATTTCTTCAAGTTGTACATTTGCTTTCTCAAGAGCTGTAGCAACTACTGGCTGAACAGCCTTAAGGTGACTTCTTGAAGCAAGCTCTGGTACGACTCCACCAAAGCAGTTATGTATTTCATCTTGACCACTTACTATATTTGAAAGAACTTTATTACCATTCACAACAACAGCTGCGGATGTGTCATCACATGAACTTTCAATTGCTAATACTTTCATTTGTTTCCGTTTTGAACAAAGTCTTGTTATAAACTCTGACAGAGTTTAAGTTTCTTACTGAATTAAAGACAATTCTAGTCTATATGCTTATTATAATTTAAAGCATGGCACTATAGCTTTGGCTAATTTTAAAGTCAATGACTCTAGAGTTAAGATAAAATTCAACCATCATTGAACTGTGGCTTCTAATAATATACTAAAAGACCAATACGAACGTACTATTTCTTACTTAAGAATATCTTTAACTGATAGATGTAATTTAAGATGTATTTATTGTATGCCTGAAAATGAAGAGGGGAAGCATACATCCACGGGTGTTATTCTAAATCATGTTGATCTATTAACATATGAAGAAATATTAAAAATCACAAGACTTACAACTCAGTTGGGAGTTAAAAAAGTTCGACTGACGGGTGGTGAACCTTTAGTTCGCAAAGGTGTTTTAGGGTTTATTAAAAACCTAAGGGAAGTTGATGGCATTGAAGATTTAGCGCTTACAACTAACGGTGTATATTTAAATAAAAACGCTCAATATTTATATGATCATGGCGTTAGAAGATTAAATATCTCTCTTGATAGCCTTAATCCAAAGAAGTTTCTAGATATTACCAAAAGAGATGAATTTGACGAAGTTCATTCAGGTATATTAAAGGCAAAAAATATAGGATTTAAGATTAAATTAAATGTTGTTGCCATGAAAGGTGTAAATAGTAATGAGTTTAGTGATTTTGCACAATTTGCTATTGATAACCAAATACAAGTTAGATTTATAGAGTTCATGCCACTTGGCAAACAAAGCAGTTGGAGTAAGGATAAGTTCATATCTTCTGATGATATCGTCAAGCTATTGCAGCCTCAATATGAACTGAACTCTATAAATTCATTAAATCATGCGGGTCCAGCTAAGATATTTCAAATCAAAGATCAAAATGGGTCTAGAGGCGAAATCGGTTTTATCAGTCCCCTGAGTCATCATTTTTGTAACCAATGTAATAGATTACGGTTAACTTCAGAAGGTAAATTGCGATCTTGTCTACTCAATGATAATGAGACCGATTTAAAAGAATTATTAAGAAATGGTTGTTCTGATAATGACTTATTAGAAGTGATCAAAGAAACGGTAAGAAAAAAACCTAAGGGCCATTCTATTGATAAAAATGGCCCTGAAGTAGGTGATGCATGTTCCGGACAAATGTCACGGATTGGTGGGTAAGTACTCTGGACTTGATTCATCTTGTGGATAAGAACCAAGCCATTCAAAGTAAGAACATTGTTCTTTAATCCTTTCACAGCCTTTCTTGATTTGTTCATCATCAATGTGACCGATCATATCCATAAAGAATAGATATTTCCATTGCTTACCTTTTTGAGGTCGCGACTCAATTTTCACAAGGTTAATATTTTCCTCTGATAAAATTGTGAGAATGTCATTCAGAGCACCTGGGCGATCCATAAAACCAAGCAACAAGGAAGTTCTATCTTTCCCACTTGCAGATGGGGCTTCTTTACCAATAACAAGAAACCTAGTGGTATTACCCTGATAATCCTCAATTCCCTTAACAACTACTTGTAAGTCATAAGTAGTTATTGCAAGAGAGGAGGCTATAGCTCCAATATTAGGGTTATCTGCTGCCATCTGTGCGGCTAAACCAGTTGAAAAGACGGGTAGGGTCGGAGTTGTTGGCAGATGTTTCCTAAGCCATTCTCTGCATTGTGCTAGTGGCTGATCGTGGGATGCCACTGTTTGAATGTCATTAATGTCTCCAGATTTACAAACGAGATTGTGAGAAATTGATAATTGCATTTCTCCACAAATCTTTATCTTGTATTTCATAAAGGAATCTAGTGTAGAAGAAACTGCACCTTCAATCGAGTTTTCCACAGGAACAATACCGTATTGAACTCTTCCTTTATCAACTTCTGCAAAAACTTCATCTATTGTTTCTTTTGGTTTATAGTTTGCTGAGTGGCCAAAGTATTTAACACCGGCCAGGTGTGAAAAAGTGGCCTCTGGACCTAAATAAGCAACTTCTGCTTTTTTCTGGGATAAACGGCAGGTTGTGATAATTTCGTGAAAAATAGTTCTCAATGAATCATCAGGAAATACACCACTATTTGTATTAATTAATCTGTCGTATATCTCTCTTTCTCTTTGAGGATCCCATTTAGCACGATTACCTTCGGGTTTATGTTTACCTATATCTATTGCTAAAGATAATCTATTTTTTAAAAGATCGAGAATTTGATTGTCGATTAAGTCTATTTGATCTCTTACGTTTTTTATGGCAGGTTTATCAGTCATGTTTTTCTCAATTATAATTTAAATATTATTAAAAATAATAAATTAGATAAAACAAGCATACTTGTCAAGCATTAGGAGATATCTATGATTAACAAAACTGAATTAAGCAAAAAAGCATCTCAGGTTAAAAATGTTTTGGTAAAACTCGACAAACTTGTTGTTGCATTCTCTGGCGGGGTTGATTCAACATTAATTCTTAGTTTAGCAATAGAAGTTCTAGGTAAAAATAATGTGAAAGCTGTCTACTTTTCTTCATGTTTACAAACAATAAAACATGAAAAACAGATCTTAAATTTTATTAAAAGCCAGTTTGGTTCAGATGATTTTTTTGGAATTATTAAATTTAACCCATTAAATGACAAGGATTTTATTAAGAATAATGAGCAAAGATGCTATATTTGCAAAAAAAATATCTATGCAGAGTTAATATCTCAATTTTCATCATTTAGTTCTAATATTGTTGATGGAACTAATTTTAGTGACCTTTCAGATGATCGTCCTGGTTATCGTGCCATTAAAGAGCTTGGAATTTTAACTCCTTTAGCTGATTCATATATAACCAAAAAAGAGATTAGAAAACTTGCAAAACAACGCAACCTTCAAAATTGGGATTTACCTTCTAACTCTTGCCTTGCTACACGAGTAATTGAAGGAGAAGAAATCACAAAAGATTCTTTGTATCTTATCGAAAAAGCTGAAAGATATCTAAGTGAGAATGGTCTATCAGGTATACGAGTCAGAAAGGACAACAATAATGCAATTGTAATGATTCCTGAGCTAAATTATGACAAGGTAATTAACTCAAATTTCCATAAGGATATTTCAAATCAATTAACAGTGTTAGGATTTGAGAGTGTCTCTTTCAAAGAACTACCGAACAAGGAGTAAGGAGCAATTAATTTTCTTAACCGCTCCCACTCTGGGTATATACGTAAATAGTTTGTTAAAAATCTGTTTTTTATACTTGAATATGAGTAACTATTCAATTAATGTGTTTTGTCACAGATTTTTGGAACCGATGTCCCCTGAAGCTGATATTTGTTAAATTATTGTGATTGTTTAAACAAAATGATTTTTCTTTTGACAATCGCATAGACTTTGGGTAAAGCATTGTTTGAAGAAGAGAGGGTACAACTTACAAGTTGTCCTGTTACAACGTAACGAGATTCAAGCTGGGAGGAATTCATGAACAAAAAGGAACTGATCGAGAGTATTGCAGACGCAGCTGACATTAGTAAGGCTGCAGCAGAAAAAGCCCTTAACGGAACCTTAGCAGCAATTGCTGAGACTCTTAAAAAAGGCGACAAGGTAACTCTTGTAGGATTCGGAACATTTTCCGTATCCAAGCGTGAAGCACGAAAGGGTAGAAACCCACAGACTGGTGCTGAAATCGAAATTCCTGCGAAAAATATTGCGAAATTCAAAGCGGGTAGCAAGTTGTCCGAAGCAATCAACTAATGATTGTTGCCAGTTTTTCTTTCTCGCAAACGATAGCTTTTAATCTACGTTATTAATGTAACCGGACACTATAACGGGTAAGATATAAGTATCTTTCTTTAAGCACGTTACGTTTGCTTGCTAAGGAGGTTGTTCTCATAGAGAGCAACCTCCTTTTTTTATTTAAATCTAATAGACAAATGACTCAGGGAATATTTTCTGTTTTTACAGGTAACGGTAAAGGAAAAACAACAGCTGCCCTAGGCCATATTGCAAGAGCTGTGGGTCACGGCAAAAAAGTCTGTGTTATTCAATTTATTAAAGGTGCTTGGGCAACAGGTGAAGAGGCATATTTTAGCAAACTAGAGGGTAACGTTGACTTTTATGTTATGGGTAGAGGGTTTACGTGGAAAAGTGACGACCTTGAAAAAGACAAAAAGGTTGCTAAAGAAGCATGGGAGTTTGCAAAAAGAATTATTAAAGCTCAACAGCATGATTTAATAATTCTTGATGAACTAACCTACCTCATAAGATATGAGATGATTGAAGAAGATGAAATATTAAATGTAATAAACTCTAGATCAGAATCTATTCATCTTATAGTTACAGGCAGATATGCTTCAGAGAAAATGATAGAGAATGCGGACCTTGTTACTGAAATGACACTGGTAAAACACCCATACGAAAAAGGTGTTAATGCACAAGCCGGGTTTGATTTTTAGCTTGTATCTCTTTAGAATAAGGATGATATCCTGTCTCAAGGTTAAATTCTTTTAAAATACTTTAACAAAATACAATAATAACTACATAAAGGATGTTGTTGAAATGGATATCAGGTTATTAGATTACGGTGGAGGAAATGTTCGTTCTGTTCGAAATGCCGTAAAGACTCTTGGTTATGAGATAAAAAATGTTGAAACAGCTGAAGATATAGTAAACGCTGACAAACTAATTTTTCCTGGTGTGGGAAGCTTTGGTTCCGTTATGAATAGTATTCATAATAGTGGGTATACCGAGGCACTTATTAAAAGAATTCAAAGAGACAAACCATTTTTAGGCATTTGTGTTGCATTACAATCCCTTTTTGAAGGAAGTGAGGAATCTCCAGGTGCCTCTGGTCTAGGTATTATTAAAGGTCAAGTGAAAAGATTTCCTCAATCCGATCTTGCAGTTCCACAGATTGGCTGGAATGATGTCAGAATTCAAAAATCCTCTAAAACATTCCATAATTACAAGGGTGATAAACTATACTTTGTACATTCCTTTAGTGTACCATCTGATATTGAAGAAAATGAGTGGATATTAACATTGACGGACTACGGTGTCCCTTTTGTTTCGTCAGTCGAAAAAGGTAATATTACTGCAACTCAATTCCACCCAGAAAAAAGTGGTGAAGCTGGTTTACAGTTATTCAAAAATTTTCTTACGAAACCAGACGAAATAATAATTCAATCGGAACTTCAAAGTAAAAAACAAACTAAACTTGGGCAACGTGTCATTGCCTGTTTAGACGTCCGCTCCAATGATAATGGAGATCTTGTTGTCACAAAAGGTGATCAATACGATGTGCGAGACAAAGGTGAAGTACGAAACCTTGGAAAACCAGTTGAACTTGCAAGACGATAATGAGACTACTCATAATTGTATTAAAACAAAATTTAAAGGGCCAAACAATGAAGAGTACTGTTGGTATCAATGTACTGTTCAGGGTGGTAGAAAGGGAACCGATGTTGATGCAGTTCAACTGGTAACTGCGTGTGAAGCTCTTGGTGCTGGAGAGATTCTTTTAAATTGCATTGATAAGGATGGAACCAATTCAGGTTTTGATCTAGAACTCATTAATCAAGTTAAAAGCTCTGTATCCATTCCAGTTATTGCCTCTAGTGGTGCCGGATCTACAGATGATTTTGTTGAAGTTTTTCAAGAGACTGAAGCTGACGCAGCACTTGCGGCAGGGATTTTCCACAGAAAAGAAGTAGAAATTTCTGAGGTTAAAGTTGCTTTAAAAAAAGCAGGTATCGAACATAGGTAAAGAGGTTCTAATGAAGACCTGGATGTCGAAGCGAAACTTTTATACCTTGGCAACAGGTCTTTATTGTGTCTTTGTTCTTTATGCAGTTCACTATGCATCAAATTGGGCATGGGACACCAAACTAAAAGAACTCAGTGTACAAGGCGTAAATAAACAAATTTTCTACACAACCTATTTACGCGGTCTTCTCGAAAAATCTGAAAACCTACCTCAATTACTCGCTAGAAACGAAAGGATATTTACCGCACTAAAACATTCATATAATCCTCGAGAACTTATCGAAATAAATAAACTTCTTGAATCTATTACTTCAATTAGTGACACTTCAGATATTTATTTGATGGATAATCAGGGCAATACAGTTGCTGCCAGTAACTGGCGAACAGATCATTCATTTGTAGGGAAAAACTTTTCTTTTCGACCTTACTTTAAAAAGGCGATGCAGGGCGGACATGGTCGTTATTATGCGATGGGAACAACATCCTCAAGGCGAGGATATTATTTTTCTTACCCGATTAAAGATAACAATCATATTTCTGGTGTTGTAGTAGTAAAAATTGACATTGAACTTGTTGAAAAGAACTGGGATCACCTCAATGATAATGTTCTTGTAACTGATCCTGCAGGGGTTGTTTTCTTAACAGCTAAGAGTGATTGGAGATTTAAACCTATCACACCACTTGCTGAAAATACTCAGAAGGAAATTGTAGCTTCTAGAAGATATCCTAATATTTCATTTACTCCGCTTAGCTCAGGGATAATAAATGAATCTTTTTACCAATTTGTAGAAGTGGAAGATGATAATTCAACACCTGTTCGTTACCTTAAACAAACAGTTCCTATGCCTGAAGCAAATTGGGATGTACACATCCTAAGTTCGACTACAAATGCACAAAGATTTCTTCGTATCACACAAATTGGAACCTGTTCATCCCTTATCTTCATCTATATTTTATTTTGCATGCTCATTCAAAGAAACAGCAGAATGAGGCAGTTAGATAAAATCAAAGAGGATGCACGCAAAAACCTTGAACACTTAAACGAAGAACTCGAGTTAAGAGTTAAAAAAAGAACAGAACAACTTGAAAATTCAAATGAACGTTTGAGAAATGAAATTCAAGAAAGAAAACTAGTAGAACAGGTACTTAAAAATACACAAAGCGAATTAACTCATGCAGCTAAAATGGCCGTTTTAGGTCAGATGTCTGCACAGATCAATCATGAGCTCAATCAACCTCTTGCAGCAATTCGCAGTTACACAGATAATGGTATTCAATTTCTAAACAAAGAAAGACTTGAAGATACCATGTGGAATCTTGTGCAAATTGGCGAATTAACTGAGCGAATGGCAGAAATTGGCAAACAACTCAAATTATTTGCAAGAAAATCAAGCGATCAGATATCTATAGTACCACTTCATGGCGTTATTGATGGTGCTTTGGATATCTTAAAACCTACACTTAAGAAATCTGGTGTTGAAATATTCATTAAACTTGAACCAGAATATATTAATGTTCAAGCGAACTCCGTATTACTGCAACAGGTTTTGGTTAACTTATTATCAAATGCCGTTCACGCAATGGAAAACACTGAAAGCAAAAAGGTTTTTATTGAAGGGATACAAAATATAGATCGAGTAAACATTTCGGTTTGTGACACAGGCATAGGAATAGAAGAAGATGATGCTAAATATATATTTGATCCTTTTTTTACTACTAAAAAATCAGGGCAAGGGCTTGGCCTTGGGCTAACCATTAGTGATCGAATAATACAGGAGTTTGATAGTCAACTTGTACTTTCAAAAAATGACCTTGAGAATAGCGTTGGTGCCTGTTTTAAATTTTCTCTTAAAACGGCATGATAGAAATGCGAACATAATTGGATAAAGTACCTAATATGAGAAAACAGGTAATTTTCATTGACGATGAAGAACATATACGAACTGCAAATAAACAAAGTCTTGAGCTTGCTGATTTAGAAGTAATTTGTTTTGGAAACGCAGAGGATGGCTTAGCTGCGATAACACTAGATTGGCCAGGTGTGATTGTATGTGACATACGGCTGCCACAGATGGATGGATTACAGTTCTTAATAGAAGCGCTAAGAGTTGATTCTGAAATCCCTGTTATCCTAATTACTGGCCATGGTGATATCTCAACGGCTGTTCAGGCAATGCGTGACGGTGCATACGACTTCATTGAAAAACCATATCCCTCAGATCGTCTTGTAAAAACAGTACAGAGAGCTCTTGAAAAGCGAGCTCTTACTATTGAGAATAGAGTTCTTAGAAGAGAACTAGAGGCTCAAAGTGTACCGGGTCCACGTATTATTGGTAAAACTCCAGCAATGGAGAATTTACGTTCAACTATTGCACAACTAGCAGATACCGGGGCAGATGTTTTGATACTTGGTGAAACTGGAACAGGAAAAGAGCTAGTTGCGAGATCATTACATGAACATAGCCTACGAAGAACTCAGAATTTTGTCGCAGTAAATTGTGGAGCTGTATCTGAGGCTATTATTGAAAGTGAGCTCTTTGGACATGAAGCAGGGGCTTTTACTGATGCCAAAGATAAACGCATTGGTAAGTTTGAATATGCTAATGGCGGCACATTGCTTCTCGATGAAATAGAATCAATGCCAATGCGTACACAGATACACCTATTACGTGTTCTTCAGGAAAGAGCTTTAGAGAGATTAGGTTCCAACAAGCTTATCCCTCTGGATGTTCGAGTTGTAGCAGCCTCTAAAGTTGACCTCCTAAACGCCTCGGAGCAAGGTGTTTTTCGTGAAGACCTCTACTATCGTCTCAATGTTGTTTGTATCAATATACCACCACTGAGAGAGCGCAGAGAAGATATTTCACTTCTCTTTCACCATTTCCTGCTAGTTGCAAGTCACAGATATAGTAAAGAGGTACCATTGCCCAACAATGCTCAAATGAATGCTCTCATTGCACATCAATGGCCTGGAAACGTTAGAGAGCTCCGTAACTTAACAGAAAGATATGTTTTATTAGGTGAACAATATGATTGGTCTTTTGAGAAACTGCTACCGAGCGCACAACCAGCGTCTGTTAAAAACTTAAGTCAACATGTTGAGATATTTGAAAGGGGTTTAATTGAGCAAGCATTAGCGGCGAGTAATGGTTCTATAAAATGTGCAATGGAATCTCTAGGGCTTCCTAGAAAAACACTATATGACAAGATGAGAAAATTTGGACTTGATAAGAGTGATTATAAGTAAGAGATTTAGATAAATTTCTAAACAAAGCATCAAGGATATATTTTTGCCATACCCTTGATGCTTTAGTGCCTTACTGTGTTACTAATTCTGGTCCCATAATTGAGTATGGTAACAGAGTTGAGAGTGCTGGAATATAGGTTACAAGAATCAAAAAGACCATTAAGACAGCCACAAAAGGAAGGGCAGCCCTGACGACTTGAGCTAAGCTCATACCTGTAATACCTGAGGTTACAAAAAGATTTAATCCAATTGGTGGTGTAATCATACCAATTTCCATGTTAACAACCATGATTATACCTAAGTGAATCGGATCAATGCCTAGTTCCATCGCAATTGGGAAAACAACTGGAGCAACAATAACCAGAAGCCCAGATGGCTCCATAAATTGACCACCTATAAGCAGTAGTATGTTAACTGCTATCAAAAAGGTGAACCAATTAAATCCAACACCGAGCATCCATTCCGTAACTTCTTGAGGAATTCTTTCAGCAGACAAAGTGTGAGCAAATAATAATGCGTTTGCAATAATGAACATAAGCATCACAGTTGTCTTTGTTCCATCAAGGATAGTTTTACGAGATTCTGAGCCGAACAAAGCAGGGAAAAATTGTTTTATCAAGAGCATGATATTTCTTAACCAAACAGACAATCCCAACATAAAACAATGAGCAATAGAAAGTTGATTTGAGCGACACTGCTTTAAGTAATAACCAAACATAATTACAAAGCCAACAACTAGACCAACAAGCACTCTTTTGCCTGTTGTAACTGTCTCAGAACCAGCCGTTGCAAAGAAAGAAATAATTAACCAGAACAGAAAAAAGGATACAGCATAAACAGAACCGTAAAAACCAATCCTAGCAGCTTGAGAGTCTTGCTCGAGCACCCATGGAGTCTCTTTTAATGGGCCCATGTCTCTGTAAATAAAGAGGGCAACAAGCATAGAATATACAGCTGCAACGACTGCTGCTTCTGTAGGTGTGAAGACACCACCATAGATTCCACCCATAATGATAACGATGAGAAAAAGGCCCCAGCTAGCTTGTTTGGCTCCGTCTATCAAAGCACCAAACCCCTTCCATTGTTCCGCAGGCAGATTTTTTATTCTGGCAACTACGTAAATGGCAAGCATGAGCATACCACCGGCTAAGAAACCAGGGATGACACCAGCTAAAAACATACGTCCAACGGAAACATCAGTTGCCGCAGCGTATACAACCATAACAATAGAGGGTGGTATTAAAATACCGAGAGTACCAGCATTTGCAATGATTCCAGAGGCAAATTCTTTTGAATAGCCGACCTGTCGCATTCCAGCAATTGCTATTGTACCAATTGCTACAACTGTTGCAGGAGAAGAACCAGACAGTGCTGCAAACATCATACAGGCAAGCACAGATGCCATTGCCAGACCACCTCTAAAATGACCTACACTGGCAATTGCAAAATTAATAAGTCGTTTTGCGACACCACCAGTTGACATAAAGGAAGATGCTAAAACAAAAAATGGGATTGCTAGTAAAGTATAGTGTTGACCTGCTCCAAATAACGAAATCGCAACAGATGATAACGAATCATGCGAAAAAAAAGTAATAAAAAGAATAGACGATAAACCTAACGAAATTCCTACTGGTATTCCTATGAACAAAAGACCAAGAACCAGTAAAAATAAAATTAATGCTTCCATAATATATATCTCCTGGGATTAGTCTTTAAGTACATCTTTGTTTTCTTTTACAAGGTCCTGTGCTTCATGACCACTAATCAGCATGCCTCTTTTCCCTGTGAAAATATCAAAAAAAGCTTGGGCTGATCTGTAAACCAAGAGGGCCAAACTAACAGGTAGGACAAGTAGCACTATCCATCTATGAATACGTGGTTGTAAACCAAACTGTTCTTGTAAGAAAAGAGGGTAACGGAGTTCTTCAGAGCCAATACCAACTTTAAACATTTTAGCCCAGTATTCTATTGCACCTCCTCTGACATCTACTCCCATTGCAGCTAACCAGAAAGAATCGAGTAACAATAATCCATAGGTCATTGCAGCAAGGGCTCCAAACAGAGCTAGTCCTTTGGCTATTTTTTTAGGGACAGCGTTGAGAACTATATCGACACCAAGGTGAAGACCTACTTTTATACCATAGCTCATGCCGAGTAAGATTAGCCATGAGAATGCAACTGTGTTGAATTCCAGGGCAGCAGCCCAGCCTGTATTAAACCCGTAACGAGCAACCACCTGGCCAAAAGAAACCACCATTATTGACATTATTATTAACACCAAAAGGTTCTCTTCTAAACTTGCCATAAATTTAGGAAGAGCCTTTTCAAATAGAAATAATATGAAAATAAACAATACTAAGGCCATGTGAGGCCAATAACTAGATAATATAGTAGAGAAAATAGGCCAATCAGCCATGTGTGCCTCCATAGGAAAAGGGGTGAATTATTCAAATTCACCCCTTAATGATTCTATCTATTAAGAATTTGCAGCAGCTTTAATTAATTCAGCACCAATTTCTTTCTCAAACTGCTTCCATACTGGCTTCATTGACTCAACCCATGCTTCTCTTTGCTCAGGACTAAGCTCATTAATTTTACCACCTGATTTAAGAATATTTTCTTTGTTTCCGAGTTCTTTAGCTTTAACTGCAAGGTTTGCTTCTTGGGTTACTTCATCACAAATTTTAAGGAACTGTTCTCTAACCTCTGGCTTTAAGCTATCGAGAAAAGTACTAGATGTCATGAAAAGGTAAGCAAGTAACTGATGGTTTGTTTCAGTTGTACTATCTTGTACTTCAAAGAATTTCTTTGTGTAAATATTTGACCATGTATTTTCTTGTCCATCAACAACACCAGTTTGTAATGCACCGTAAACTTCAGCAAAAGCCATTGGTTGTGGAGATGCGCCCATTGCAGAGATCATTGCTTTAGCAACATCTGAAGCTTGAACTCTAAACTTAAGACCATTAGCATCCTGTGGTAAAAGGAGTTGTTTGTTAGCAGAGAAATACTTCATACCAGACATCCAATAACCTAATCCAACAAATCCAACGTCGTCCATATCGAGGAGAAGATCTTTACCTGCATCAGATTGAGTAAAACGGATAGCGTGATCCATATCATTGAAAATAAATGGAAGATCAAAAACACCATATTTTCTGGTATATGATCCAAACTTAGATAAAGAAGGTGCTAAAAGTTGCACGTTGTCCAATAACAAAGCTTCAAGCTCTTTACTATCACCATATAATGTAGAGTTAGGATAAACCTCAAGACACATAACTCCATTCATCTCTTTATTGATTCTATCTGCTAGATTGTTTGCAGCTACAACTTTGGGATGAGTGGTTCCACCAGTAACATGGCTTAGCTTCGCAACAATTTCACCTTTATCGCATTCTGCGAAGGCAAAAGTTGATGTTAGCGAAAAAGTTACAGCAGATAGTGCTATTACAGATTTCTTCAAAAAAGATTTTTTCATTTGAACATTCTCCGAATTAGACATTATTGGTGAGTGATTTTGCAATAAACAAAATCTGTGATATTCATTAAAAAGCATTAATTATGCCAGAATCAAGAAATGTATCAAATTTATTTATCATATTGATAAAACAAATAAAAACATATGTTGAGATATTAGCCACTTTAATTTTTGGGTAAGATTACGCTGAAAGGCAAAATAGAAGTGGCGGAAAATCGCCTATCATTTTTTAGCTAAAAAAATTGGGCATAAAAATCAAATAGGTATTGTACATATAACTAATATTTGAATATGCTACGATATACATAAATATTTCATCTAGGAGGAATCATCATGAAGGCGCCTGAAGTAAAACGCATACTCTACACATCAGATTTAGGAAAAAAAACACGACCTGTCTTCCATCAAGCAATTTCTCTTGCCAATAGCTGTGATGCCGATATTATCATGCTTCACGTTGTTGAACCAATTAGTTACACAGCACTTGCGATGATTGAGACCTATCTGCCATCAGCGAAGATCAAAGAAAAACAAGAAGAAGTGATGACAGAGACAATTGACACCATGAAAAAACGTCTCGAACTTTTTGCAAAAGAAGAATTGGATAAGGACAAGGCTGAGGCTACTAAAGTTCAAGAGGTTTTTGTGGTAGCAGGTAAACCAAGTGAAGAGATTTTACGAATAGCAGAAGAACAAAATGCTGATCTAATTGTAATGGGTAAGTCCACACATAAAATTAAAGGTAGAAGGGTAATTGGTTCTACAGCCAAAAGAGTCAGTAGATATGCAAAAATACCAGTGTTACTAGTTTCAAATAATAGCTAAAATGACAAATAAGAAAAAATATTTAATTTCATTAGCTTCGCCTAGAGGTTTTTGTGCTGGCGTTGAAAGGGCGATACAAACTGTTAAAGTAGCACTTAAAGAACACGGTTCTCCCGTTTATGTGTTACATGAAATTGTTCATAATAAACATGTGATAGCCGATCTCCAGTCTGGTGGTGCAGTCTTTGTTGAATCTCTTGAACAGATACCAAAAGGTGAAGTCTGTATATTCAGTGCACATGGCATTTCTGTTGAGACTGAGATGCGAGCAGCTGAATATGGTTTAAAAACTATTGATGCAACATGCCCTCTTGTTTCGAGCGTGCATCGCATGGTTGAAAAATATCACGAAGATAATTGTAATATCATTATAATCGGTCACCATAACCATCCAGAGGTAGAGGGGACAGCAGGCCGTGTACCTGATTCAGTTTTTATAGTTTCCTCAGCTGAGGAAGCTGAGCGCTTGCAGTTACCAGATGATAGGGATGTTGCTTTTGTAACTCAAACAACTCTTGCTAAGAATGATATAGAACAGGTCTTAACAGTTCTTCAACGCCGTTTTCCTAATCTAAAAGGACCAAAATCCAATATCTGTTTTGCAACTCAAAACCGACAAAATGCTGTTAAAGAGCTAGCAAAGAAAGCTCAAGTGATTCTTGTTGTTGGCTCTAAAAACAGTTCCAACTCAAACAGATTAAAAGAGGTTGGAATTGAGTGTGGAGTAAAAGCTTATCTAATTGATGACTATCAAGATATTGATCGCATCTGGTTTGATGATATTGCTACAATAGGTATTACAGCAGGTGCTTCAGCCCCAGAGAGTTTAGTAGAAGGTGTTATAAGCTGGATGGTTAAAAATTTGAGTGATTGTGAAATAATAGAAATGGACGGTGCCGTGGAAGAGGTTCATTTTAAGCCTGCAACCGTAACTGATTAAAGATAGGGTTGAGATAAGGATAAAAACAACGATCCTTATCTCAGCTCTATACTTCTATAGTTATTCAGCTAACGCTTCAGTCAATCTCTTCATAGCCTTTTCGACATTTTCGTAGCTGTTAAAAGCAGAGATTCTGATATAGCCATTACCGCATGTACCAAATCCTGCACCTGGTGTACATACAACCCCTGTCTTATTCAGTAACATGTCAAAAAACTCCCAAGAATCTGTTTTACCATCAATCCAGATATATGGCGAATTCTCACCACCAACATAGCTATAACCAAGCTTATCGATAGTTTCACAGATAATTTTGGCATTTTTCATGTAATAGTTGACCAACTCTTGACACTCTTTTTTACCTTCAACGCTATACACGGCTTCAGCAGCACGTTGGATTGGGTAACTGACACCGTTAAATTTAGTGCAGTGTCTTCGGTTCCAAAGGGCATGAAGTGATTGTGGGTTGCCTTCGGAATCATAAGCCATACACTTTTTAGGAACTACAGTGTAAGCACATCTTGTACCTGTAAATCCGGCATTTTTAGAAAATGATCTAAATTCGAGAGCAACCTCATCAGCACCTTCAATCTCATAAATTGATTTTGGGAGATTCTCATCTTGGATGAATGCTTCATAGGCTGCATCAAATAGAATGAGAGCCTTATTCTCTTTTGCATACTGAACCCATTTTGCAAGTTCATCTTTTGTAGCGGTAGAACCTGTAGGATTATTAGGGAAACAGAGATAAATCAAATCAACTTTTTCAGTTGGCAGAGCTGGAACAAAGTTATTTTCTTTAGTGGAATCAAGATAAACAATACCCTTATATCTACCATCTTCAAAAAAGCCAGTTCTTCCAGCCATTACATTAGTATCCAGGTAAACAGGATAAACCGGGTCAGGGATTGCTATTGTAATATCAGTTGAAAATATTTCCTGTATATTTCCTGTATCGCACTTTGCTCCATCACTGATAAAAATCTCGTCTGCAGAGATATTGGCACCTCGACTCTTAAATTCATTATCAGCGATAGCCTCTCTTAAAAAGCCATATCCTTGTTCAGGCCCATAGCCTCTAAATGTTTGATCGTCAGCCATCTCATCAACAGCTTTGTGGAATGCTGCAACTACAGTTGGAGTAAGACCCTTTGTAACATCACCTATCCCCAGTTTAATAACATCTTTGTCTGGGTTTTCTTCCTGAAACTTCGCTACTCTTTTAGCTATATCTGAAAATAAATAGGATGCTTGTAATTTTAGATAATTCTCATTGATTGTTATCATCTTACCCTCTATAAAGTATTATGATTTATAGTTATAAAACATATAGAACACTGTTCTTTTAATGACTTTTTATTATAGTGCTTATTAGTCCGAAGAATATAACAGCTTCGTTGTAGGTGTCAACTCTACAAAGCTTAGTTTTCTGCAAATAATATTGTTTTTTTCACTCAGAGGCAAAATATATTCTGCTAATAACTAAAAATACCAACATTTATTTCAAGGTTAAATTCTATGTCAGAGAATACTCATAAAGAAATTTATAGAAAAGATTATACGCCACCAGAATATTTAGTCACCGCCACAGAGCTTTTATTTCAACTCTTTAAAGAATCTACATTTGTAACATCACATGTTTGTTATACAAGAAATACAGATTCAAATAAAAAAACTAAAGCTATTTTCTTAGAAGGTGAAGATTTAATTCTAAAATCCATCAAGCTTAATAACCAACTGTTGACCATCGTATCTTTTTGCTCTTGTTGCAGGTGACCTAGTATCTCTTGATGATACATTTATAACTCAATCTGGTAAATCCGTTGAGCTACAGATTTTTGTAGAGAAAAGAAATCAGAAAAAATGCGAACATGCAATGACCTCTCTTAAAAAATCTATGAAATGGGACGAAGAGGTTTTTGGACTTGAGTATGACTTAGATATCTATATGATTGTTGCAGTAGATGATTTTAATATGGGAGCGATGGAGAACAAGGGACTCAATGTCTTTAACTCGAAATATGTACTAGCACTCCCAGAAACTGCAACAGATCAAGATTATCTAGGAGTAGAAGGTGTAATTGCCCATGAGTATTTCCACAACTGGACTGGTAATCGTGTTACCTGTAGAGATTGGTTTCAGTTAAGTTTAAAAGAAGGCCTTACTGTCTTTCGAGATCAGGAATTTTCTTCTGACCTTAACTCAAGAGGGGTACAACGAATAGATGATGTAAAAATCCTTAGAGATTATCAATTTAAAGAAGATGCCAGTGCAATGGCACATCCAATACGACCAGATTCATATGTTGAAATAAATAATTTCTATACAGTTACTGTTTACAATAAAGGTGCTGAAGTAATTCGTATGATGCACACACTTCTCGGTAAAGAAAAGTTTAGAGCTGGAATGGATTTGTATTTTGAACGCCATGATGGTCAGGCTGTTACTTGTGAAGATTTTGTTTTAGCAATGGAGAGTGCATCTGGTATCGATCTCACACTTTTTAGAAATTGGTATCGTCAAGCCGGAACCCCAACAATTGATATTAAGGAAGATTGGGATGAAGAAACAAAAACACTTAATCTTCATATATCTCAACACTGCCCGTTTACTCCAGAGAGAGAGGATAAAGAGCCATTTCATATTCCAATAAAGTTTGGTTTCTTAGACAAAAATGGAAATGAATTAGATAAGATAAATAACAATCTTATTGAATTAAAGGAGTATGAACAAAAATTTTCCTTCCATGACCTTAAAGAGAAGCCTGTTTTATCACTACTAAGAGAGTTTTCTGCACCCGTTAAAATCACACCTTCAAGAAGTCGTAAAGAGCTTGTCTTTCTTATGCAGCACGACTCAGATTCATTTAACAGGTGGGATGCTGCATGGACACTGTCGTGTCAGGTAATTCTTGAAATAACCAGCCAGCTTCAACAAGGTAAAGAACCTGTCATAGATCCGCTATTTAGTGAAGCCTTTACATCTGTTGTGAGTGACAAAAACTCGGACCCAGCTATTATCGCACAGGCGATTACTCTTCCTCAGGAAAGATATCTTGCCCAACAAATGGAAGTTGTCGATGTGGATAATCTCTATACTGCAATTAAATATGTAAAAGAAACTCTTGCCATACAGAACGAACAACTGTTACTTGATATTTATCGAGATAATAAAGGAGATGAAAAATACTCCATTACACCGAATGCTATGGCTCGAAGAGCTTTGCAAAATCGAATTTTAGATTATCTAGCCATGATTGGTAGCCAAGAGGCTTTAGAGCTCTGTAAAAAACAATATGAAGACTCTAACAACATGACTGATACCATTGCAGTATTAAATGCTCTTAACGATTCAAAACATGAGTTAAGAGATACAATTTTCAGTGATTTTTACAATAAGTGGAAATCTGATCCTTTAGTTATGGATAAATGGTTTGCTCTGCAAGCGAACTCTAGCTCAGTAAATTGCCTTAACAGAGTTAAGGAGTATATGGAATATCCTGAATTCTCAATGAAAAACCCTAACAAGGTTAGATCACTTATTGGCGTTTTTGCAAACAACAACCATGTCCGTTTTCATGAGCTAGACGGTTCTGGTTACAGTTTTGTTGCAGATTCTATAATCTTCCTTAACAAAATCAATCCTCAGATTGCAGCTAGACTCTCAACCTCTTTTTCGAGTTGGAAGAGATATGATCAAAAACGTAAAGACCTCATTAAATGCCAACTAGATAAAATCCTCGACACATCAGATTTATCAAAAGACGTCTATGAGGTTGTCAGTAAAATAAGGTGAGAATATAGAACGTTTATATTTACGGTTGCACGACTTGCTCTTGCAACCGTAAAAAGCAATTATTTTTTTGGTATATCACGGGTGTGACAAAAAAGGCATCGTAGTTTTGCTGGATGCTCTGGAGCTAAAGGTTTTATTTCACCATCGCCATGACAGTCTAGACAGTACTTCTCCGCCTCTTTTTTCTTCATATTAAAAAACTGTTCATGATCATCATTATAGGGAAGGGGAGTGGTACTTTTATCCGGAGCGTTGAGAAGAAAAAAGAGTATTCCACCACAAAGAACAAGAAATGAGAAGTTTAGTATGTATTTTTTCATTTTCAGAATTTTTATGCCATTTCGGCTGTATCAAATTTTAGTTTTTTCGTTCTATAACCAAAAGCCATCAGTTCAGATAACAATACTGCCGAAAACCTAGACTTTCCTGCTAGAGTTAAAATATTCTGGTGTCTTTTATGGTTCTTAAGCATTTTTTCAAAGCCAGAAAAATACGTGGTTTCCCTTTGAATCATTTCAACCACACCTTCTCCAGAGACAATTGCTGGATATATACCTTCTCCTGTTAACCCAGAAGCTAATCCTGCAGCATCTCCCACAAGAAATATATTTTTCTTAGATCCAAACCGTAACCCTTTAAAATCATAATTGATCAGCTCAGCACTGCACTGTTGGTTTGATAAGTTATAACCAAGATTTTGTGCCCACAAAGAACATTTATTTTTGAGTTGAGAACCACTCATTACCGTCCGCGGGCAATATGCCCCTATCGAAACAGACCTGTTATGTGGAAAAACCCAACCGTAACCATTTTTAAAATAAGTTGGTTTAATATGCCACTCCATATCGGTAACTCTGTTGGGTAGAAAATAGTTCACACCAACACCAACATCGATAACGGGGATGTTTAAAAAACGTCGTACTGTTGATGTGGATCCATCAGCACCAACAAGATAGGAAAATGTATATTTTTTAGTTAAATTAGTTGCTTTATCAAAGACGTGTATGTAATTATCTGTAACAGATTTAACATAATGGTTGGTGTGAATAGTAGCCCCAGCATCTATTGCTGAAGCTGCCATATAACTGCCAAGTTTAATTCTATCAACTGTTGAGACAATAGGGTGATCTGCTTTTATTGAACAATTTTGAAAGCTTGTTTTTAAAAGTTGAGTATCAAAATCTCTTTCTGTTTCAAACTGTGGATAATAGCGCTTTAAGCCATTCCAGGTAATACCACCTGCACACACTTTTGGGCCGACCTTTGACTTGCGCTCAAAAAGAGCTACACTGAACCCAGCCTCTGCAGCTCTCTTGGCGCATGCTAATCCACCAGGGCCACCACCAACAACAAGTATGTCAAAATGTAAATCTTTGTTATTCATTAAACCTATACTTTAAAGAGTTCATAAACTATCCCGTTTAAACAAAGGTTCTTCTAACAAAAAAGCCTTTCTGCCGCAATAATAACTGGCTAGAAAGGCTTTAAATTGAAAAACTCGAAAAGATTATTCTTTCGTTAATGCTGCCATCAAATATTCTCGATTAAATCTTGCAATGTTTCTAATCGAAATCCCTTTAGGGCACTGCATTTCACATTCTTTTGCATTAGTGCAATTGCCAAAACCTTCATTATCCATAGTTTCAAGCATCGAAAGAGCTCTCCGTTTTCTCTCAGGTTCACCCTGTGGCAATAAACTTAATTGAGATATTTTTGCTCCTGTAAAAAGCATAGCAGAAGCATTTGGACAAGATGCGATACATGCTCCACAACCAATACACGCGGCAGCATCCATGGCCAGTTCAGCTTTCTCAGATGGGATAGGTATAGCGTTACCATCTGGTGTGCCGCCAGTATTAACAGAAACAAATCCGCCTGCTTGAATAATCCTATCAAGAGCGGAACGGTCTACAATTAAATCTTTCTGTATTTTAAAGACTTTAGAGCGAAATGGTTCAATTATTATAGTGTCGCCGGTATCAAAATGACGCATATGCAACTGGCATAATGTCGTTTCTACTTCAGGTCCGTGAGCAACTCCATCTACAACACAACCACACATGCCACATATACCTTCACGACAATCATGATCGAATGCGACAGGGTCAATCCCTTCTTTCGTCAAACCTTCATTTAAAACATCGAGCATCTCAAGAAAGGACATGTCTGTATCAACACCACTTAAGGGGTATGTTTCAAACTGTCCAAGAGAATCTCCATTTTTTTGTCGCCAAACCTGAATTGTTATATCTATACTCTTCATATTTTAACCTTTATAAGATGATATAAACGATAGCAAAACCTATATTATTTATAGCTTCGAGTTGATGGAGTAACATTTTCGAATGTCAGTTTCTCTTTATGCAGCTTTGGTACTCGATGTTCATCATATTCCCATACTGCTACATGCGAAAATTTCTTATCATCACGAAGTGCTTCGTTTTCTTCTGTTTGACTTTCCTCTCTCAAGTGACATCCACAGGATTCTTTTCTATTAAGCGCATCTCTGATCATAATTTCTGCAAAATCAAGAAAATCAGCTACTCTGCCAGCTCTTTCAAGAGTTTGGTTTAACTCTTGTCCTTCACCAGGAATATATACATTGTTCCAGAATTTTTTCTTAATAGCAGGAAGTTGCTTAAGGGCCTTATCAAGACCCTCTTTGTTTCTTGCCATACCACAATGATCCCAGAGTAACAAACCGAGTTCCTTATGGATCTCATCTACAGTTACGCTATCTGGTTGAACTCCGTTCTTGGAGTTTTTAAGAAGTTTCTCAATACGTTTCTGTACATTCTGCTGAGTATTCTTAAAATCATCATCCTCGTTGGAAACATTTTCAAGATCATTAGAACCAAAATAGTTTGCAAGTGTATTGCCTATAATAAAATAACCATCAGCAAGCCCTTGCATCAGTGCACTTGCTCCAAGGCGATTTGCACCATGATCAGAGAAATTACATTCTCCAAGAGCAAATAGACCAGGAATAGTAGTCATAAGATCATAGTCTACCCAAAGACCACCCATTGAATAATGGACAGCAGGGTAAATCATCATTGGCTCATCAATAGGCGAAGAATCGGTGATTTTTTCATACATCTGGAAAAGATTACCGTATTTTTTAAGGATAGTATCTCGACCATCACGTTTAATTGCATCAGAAAAATCGAGATAAACTGCAAGCTTAGTAGATCCTACACCTTTACCCTCATCACATTGCATTTTAGCGTTACGAGATGCAACGTCTCTTGGTACTAAGTTACCAAAACTTGGATAAATACGTTCGAGATAGTAATCACGATCCTCTTCAGGAATCTCTGATGGTTTGCGTGTGTCATTTTTGTCCTTTGGCACCCAGACACGACCGTCATTTCTAAGAGACTCACTCATAAGTGTAAGCTTAGACTGATAGTCACCATGTACAGGAATACAGGTTGGGTGAATCTGAACAAAACAAGGGTTTGCAAACCCTGCTCCTTTTTTATATGCACGAAACGCAGCAGTTACATTGGATGCCATTGCATTAGTTGAGAGAAAATAGGCATTCCCATAACCGCCAGTTGCCAAAACGACTGCATCTGCATGAAATGTTTTTATCTCACCATCAATAATATTCCGAGTCACAATACCTCTTGCTTTACCGTCAACTATGACCAGATCCATCATTTCTTCACGACTAAACATCTCAACTTTGCCTTCACCAATCTGCCTTGACATTGCACTATAAGCGCCGAGCAACAGTTGTTGTCCAGTTTGACCACGAGCATAAAATGTGCGTGAAACCTGTGCACCACCAAAAGAGCGGTTTGCAAGTGTTCCACCATATTCACGGGCAAAAGGAACCCCTTGGGCAACGCACTGATCAATAATGTTATTGGAGAGTTGAGCTAAACGATAAACATTTGCCTCTCGTGCTCGAAAATCTCCACCTTTTATAGTGTCATAGAATAGTCGATAAACTGAATCACCGTCATTTTGATAGTTTTTAGCTGCATTAATGCCGCCCTGTGCTGCAATTGAGTGTGCTCTTCGTGGACTATCTTGAATACAAAATGCTTTAACTTTATATCCCTGTTCAGCAAGTGTTGCAGCAGCAGATGCTCCGGCAAGCCCTGTACCTACAACTATCACTGAGTACTTTCTACGGTTTGCAGGGTTAACAAGTTTGGATTGGAAGGTGTAATTGTCCCATTTCTTCTCAAGTGGACCTTCTGGAATACGAGGATCTAATTTCATGGTATTACCTCAGCCTCTATCTTTTAATTTATTAATAATTTGAGCCTAAACCGGTCATAAAATAGAGCACAACACCACCAAAAATGGTGAAGAAGAAACCGGGAACAATATAATTCAGACGTTCAATAAGATTATTATATCGAGGGTGATTTACGCCAAATGTCTGCAACATCGACCAAAAACCATGGGAAAGATGCAAACAAAGAGCTGCAAAGGAAATGAGATAAAATAGCCCGTAAATAAAGCCGCCTAGTTTTTCTTTTACATAATTTGAGATTAATACTCCTTCAGGGGCAAAGGTAAATCCTGAAATGTGTATTATTAAAAAGAAGAAAATTGCAAGACCAGACCAATGCATGGTTCGTGAAGCAAGTGAGTTTTTTACTGTTCTCACAGATACTGCGTAGCGAGAGTCACCTTCTTTTCTATTCTCAAAAAACAGAAACAAACCAAAGGCAATATGAACAAGAAAAAGGAAAAGTAAACCAATACTAAAAAGAAATACTACTAAAGGTACACTATGCAAGGTGTCTGCATAATGTTGAAATGCTTCACTTCCAAAAAAGATAATAGCATTCCCTGCAGCATGAACGACGAGAAACAACAACAAAAAAAGTCCGGTAAAGGCCATGACAAACTTCTTGCCAATGGATGATACTATCAATTTAACAAACCACATAATACCCTCCTTAAAATTTAATCCGAGAATTTTTCTCAATACAGCGATTCTAACACCCTAGATAAGCAATGTAAAACTGTTTCGATTAATAAAATGGTTGAAATGTTAGAAGGTATCCTGTTTAAAGTGTTTTGATCTTATTAACCAGATACATTTGACTCGAGAATTATATGAAAGCAGTACTTTTTGACCTTGATGGAACATTATTAGATTCACTAGAAGATATTGCTGATGCTGCGAATTCATCCCTTGCAGCTAAAGGGTTTAAAACACATCCATTTGATGAATATAATTATTTTGTTGGTGATGGTCTGTTGACTCTTATCCAACGTATTGTCCCAAAAGGTACATCTGAAGGGACAATAGCTGAATGCTGTAAACTTTTTGCTGTTCACTACAAACAATGTTGGCACAATAAAAGCAAAATTTACAAAGGGATTGAGGTATTACTCAATTCTCTTTCTGAAAATAATATACAATTAGGTGTTCTATCAAATAAGCCTGATGAATTTACTCAGGAAGTAGTTAAATATTATTTTAAAGAAAACCTATTTAGTTATATTTCAGGGCAAAAAGAGGGTGTTGATAAAAAACCAAGCCCTGCAGGTGTATATCTCGCAGCTGAGAGCCTGAATCTTTCAACTAATGATATTGTTTTTGTCGGCGACACATCTGTTGATATGCAGACCGGCAAAAATGCCGATATTTTCACCATTGGTGTCAGCTGGGGCTTTCGTCCTGTAGATGAGTTAAAAAACCATGGTGCCGATTTAATAGTTAACGAACCAAAAGAAATAACAAATTATGTCCTTTCTACCATTTGAAATAATTCCCACATTGCAATATGCTGCACCACCCGCAGTTGGTGCATTCATAGGTTATCTCACTAACAAGATCGCCATTAAGATGTTGTTCCGGCCACTTAAACCATGGTATTTTTTAGGATTAAGAGTACCGATGACACCTGGTGTTATTCCGTCAAAAAGAGGTGAACTTGCCAACAATATGGGCAGGATGGTTTCTGAACACCTCCTTACATCTACAGAAATAGGTAATGCCCTTGATCAGGATGATGTAAAAAAACAAATTTTTAAAACTATTGAAACAGAAGGAGAGAGGTTAGCAGCAAAAGACCTTGGTAACCTAAAGAGCCTAATCCCTGAACAGTTTAACTGTTATTATGATTTGGGTATTCAATATGTTTCTTATAAATCTATTCAAGGAATTTCTGGCTATATACATAGTGAACAGTTTGAATACTTTTTAGATGAACAAATCACCTCATTTGCGGGTGAATTACTCAATAACAACTTATCTACATTTGTATCTATTGATAAACAGAAAAGTCTATTTATAGAGCTTGAAAATAGTTTAACGGAAAAGATTCATACCTTTTTAGGTTCCACTGAGTTTCAAACTGTAATTACTAGATTTATTCAAAATAAGATTAACGAAATACTCCTCAAGCAAAAGACTCTCTCTGATCTTTTATCTGAACAGACAAGAGATATCATAAAATCATTTATTACAAGTCAATCCAAACCTCTTTTATCAGGTGTTTCAAACCTCGTACAAGATGAAAAAATACGGGCACAAATTATTGATGGTGCATGCCAAGGAGTTGAGAATTTTATAAACTCGATGGGCCCAATGGCAGCAATGGTTCATAACTTTATAAAAATTGAAACTGTACGTGAAAAGATTGGTGAATATCTCGATGAAAAGGAAAGCGATATTATTACGTGGTTTCAATCAGATGAGATTGTTGAAAAACTTCATGTAATACTTGAACAACAGACCGATAAACTATTAGAACAGCCTATTGTCAATCTATTACAAAACGTCGAACCTGAAAAGATTGAAAATATTAGTATATCGTTAAGCAGTTATATCTGTACTCAACTTAATGACAAAAGCTTCTCTAAAGAATTATCTCAATCATTCTGCATTCAAATCGAAGATTATTTAAAGGCGGATCCTTCAATTGGAAATATTCTCTCTACTGTAGTAGGTGATGAGAGTATACGCGATGGTGTTAGTGCAATAAAAAGAAAATGTATAAACTACCTAAGGTCTGAAAAAACTGAATCACTTCTTAAGCCTATGGTAGATACATTAATACAAGGTCTAACAAATAAAAAAATTGGACCACTTGAAAATCTTCTCAACGAGAATATGAGGAAATCTATTTATAACTCGTTGCAAAAGGCCACCCTGTCAATTCTCAAAAAAGAAATCCCAGAGGTTACAAGGGCACTTAATTTACAACAAATAGTCTCAACTAAAATTAATTCTCTTGATCTATTAAAACTTGAAAGTCTACTTCTTTCGATTATGGAAGAACAGTTTAAATATATTAACCTTTTTGGTGCAGTTCTTGGCTTTATACTTGGTTGTGTGAACCTTATCTTTATAGCAATGAGTTAATGCTCTCATCAAAGACAACCTAAGAGTCGGTTGTCTTTGAATCTATGTACAAGCCACTCTGTATGTTTCGATACCAGCAAGCTTTAATTGCCTAGTGTTAGGACTCTTCCAAGATAGCTTCCTATAAAAAACAACTTAAATTAGAAGATTGTTCTTAACGTCACAGACAATTATCTCACTCAGTTCACTTTCATATTAACTATCTAAGAACCAGATCAATAAGTCTCTAGTTGCATTGCAGATAGGAAAAACAGTAAAAACCTGTTTTGAACATAGCTGCTTCTTCGCTCAAAATTACACCTATCAGCTTGTTTTTGTTAGGAACCTACTATTTATGGTAGTTGTCTCTTCTTCCAATCATAATGTACAAATATGTTCAGTAACTACCGCATTAAACATAATGGTTTATCATAGGAGTAAGTCATGGGTCGAGTAGAAATAAACCTGGAAGAAACTGGTATAGTGGAAGATTCTGAAAAACGTTTAGATGATTTTTCAGACGTTCTGGTGGAAAAACGCAATAGTGAAAATACTGTCAGAAATGAAAATAAAGCCTCTGCCAGACAGCCAAAGGGTAAAACAAGGGTTAATAGACCTAAACCCATGTTTATAGACACTGATGATAGGTCTATGAATAGCACTCATTAAGTACCCTGTTGATTATATACCTAATTCATAAAACATATTCATTCAGCTAGCTACACTGCAATATCAACCCTTTGCTTCACTCGCTAGCTGACCACATGCGGCTGAAATGTCATCTCCTCTACTATTACGGATAAAGACAGAATAATTGGCATCCCTTAAAATTTTCTGAAATGCCATGATCCTATTTCGACTAGGGCTTTTATATGGAATCCCAGGGCTTTCGTTATAGGGAAGAAGATTTATTTTACATGGTATTTGTCTTAGCTTTTTGGCAAGCAACCGAGCTTCATCATCTGAATCATTTATTCCAGCAAGTAGGATATATTCAAACATAATCCTACTTCTTTTTTTCATCGGATAATTTTTACACGCTTCCAATAGATCATCAATTGAGTACTTATGATTAATTGGCATCAATTGATCACGGGTCTCGTCATCTACAGCATGTAGTGATATTGCAAGATTCACGTTTGCCCGATCACCAAATATTTTCATTTGAGGGACAATACCACATGTTGAAACAGTGATTCGTCTACATGCCAAATCCAAACCTTTTTGCTCTGTTATAATGGATAGAGATGTTAGAACATTTTCTGTATTATTAAGAGGCTCACCCATGCCCATATAGACAAGGTTGGTCACTCTGTCAGGCCCTATAAGTGCATCTTTTGGCTCATTAAGCAGAAAGTCTCTTACAGCAACCACCTGATTGACAATTTCGGAGGGTGTAAGATTTCTTTTAAAACCCATAGTGCCAGTTAAGCAAAAGGTACATTTCATTGCACAACCGACCTGAGATGAAATACAAAGGGTATTACGGTCTGGTTCTGGAATTAAGACGGACTCAATTATATAACCATCATCGAGCTTGAAACCGAATTTTACGCAACCATCACTGGCACGTTCAATGATTGGATCTTTGAAATGTGAAAAGTTGGAATGGTCGGCTAAAACCTTTCTAAAAACTTTAGCAAGATCAGTCATTTGCTCGAAATCTTCTATGCCTGGCCTATAAAGCCAAGACATGATTTGTCGACCACGAAACGCAGGTTGGCCAAGTTTTTCTGCAAATTCTACCAATTGATCTTGACTAAGATTCTTTAAGTCTGTCTTATTTTGGTTTGTTTCCTCAACCACAATTAATCCTATATATTTAAAGAGCGCGGAAATGTTCCGGCACAAGTTTCTGCTTTCCAGTTAGGGCATCTTCTATAATTTTCAGAAAACTTTTTTTATCTCTATTGAGTATACCTGAAATCGGTAAATAGTTGGAAGCATGATTGGCATGAAATTGAACTCTGTCAAGTGTGATTAATTCAAGCATCATCTTTAACTCTAGTAACATCTCTTTTGAATTGAGTAGTTCAAACTTCCCACGTTTATGTAATTTTGCCAAAGGTGCTGCATTAGGTAGCATCAAAGTTAATGCGGAAATGTTTTTAGGATGTATCTCATTGAGTATTGACGCAGTCTTATGTGCATGTTCTTTACTTAATTCTTTGCCACCAAGCCCTAAAATAACGGTTGTTGAAAGATAAAACCCAGCATCTTTGGCCTTTCTACAGGCCTCAATTATTTGTTGCCTGTTTGATCCTTTATTAACCTTTTTAAGTACTAGCTCAGATCCACTCTCTACACCAAGATACAACCTTCTTAAACCAAGACCTTTCAACTGGTCTAGTTCTTCCACTGTTTTACCTAAAAGAGAAGAAGGGGAGGCATACGAATTAACTCTTTTAACCCATGGTAGATCAGTCTTAACTTTTTTAAGAATTCTTAGCAATTGATCCTGTGGCATGGCAAGAGCATCACCATCAGCAAGAAAAACATTTGATTGACGCTTGCAGTAGGTACTGGCAAATTCAATATCTAGATCTATGTGATCTCTTGATTTTACTTTAAATGTTTTATCTTTATATGCACTACAAAAAGCGCAGCCATTGTGTGAGCAACCAAGGGTAACCTGAAGAATTATAGAATCAGCTTCACTGGGAGGCCTTATTACTGTACCTACATAATCCATAGAAAATAGAAAAGGCACAGTTTTAGGAAAAACTGTGCCTAATAATGTTTAAAGCAAAAGTAATTATGCTGGGTTATTCTTCTCGAATTCCTGCATAAAGGCTACCAGTTTCTCGACACCTTCAACCGGAAATGCATTGTAAATAGAAGCACGACAGCCGCCAATAGATCTGTGACCTTTAAGGCCGTTCAGCCCAATAGCTGCAGCCTCAGCAATAAACTGAGTTTCAAGGTCAGCAGTGGGGAGGTTGAATGCTATATTCATTACAGAACGAGATCCATCTTTCGCATGTGCTCTGAAATAATCGGATGAGTCGATCTGATTATAAATCAGAGCAGCCTTATCGTTATTAATCTTCTCGATAGCCTCAACACCACCAATTTTTTTCAACCACTTCAATACTTCACCCATTGCATAAATAGGGAAACATGGTGGAGTATTGAACATGGAACCTTTGTCTGCGTGAGTCTTGTATGTAAGCATTGTTGGAGTACCTTCCGGAGTTCTATCTAGAAGGTCTTCACGCACAATAACAAGGGTCACACCTGCAGGTCCAAGATTTTTCTGAGCACCAGCGAAGATGAGTCCGAACTTTGAAACATCAATTTTGCGAGATAATATGTCAGAAGACATATCACAAACTAACATTTTATCAGTCTGTGGAAATTCAGCAAATTGGGTTCCATAAATTGTATTATTAGAAACTAAATATAAGAACTCTGACTCATCGCCAATTTTGTAATCACCATCTTTTGGTACATGGTCAAATGTTTGTTCCTCAGAAGAATAGGCAACGTCAATATCACCAAAGAGTTTTGCTTCCTTAATAGCTTTTTTTGCCCATGTTCCTGTGTTTAGGTAAGTTGCCTTTTTATTACCACCTAGCAAGTTCATTGGAATCATAAAAAACTGACTTGATGCACCACCTTGCAAAAAGAGAACCTTGTAGTTTTCAGGAACCTCAAGAAGCTCACGAACTAAAGCTTCAGTGGTTGCGGCAACTTCCATAAATTCTTTGGAGCGATGACTGATCTCTATTAGGCCGATACCTGATTCTTTAAAATTAACAACATCTTTACTTGCTTGTTCGAGTACTTCAACCGGTAAAGTAGCTGGCCCTGGACTAAAATTATAAACTCTATCTGCCATCTTTGATCTCCTTAGGTGCAATGACAATAATGTAAATTGGAAAATATATTTTGATGATTATTCACCAAAAGAGATAACTCTTAACATAAATGATTGGTTTTGTCCCACATCTTTAATGGTTGTTCTGATCAAACCACCTCTAACTTACTTTAACTCTGTTGTCTCATCGCCTCGTACAGGACAATACCTACTGTCATTGCAAGATTCAAACTTCTAATATTAGGATTTTCCATTGGTAGAGTCAGACATCGGTCACTATATAGGTCAATGATTTCTTTAGGTAGTCCTTTAGTTTCTTTTCCAAAAACAAGAAAATCACCAACTTTGAATTTGGCCTGACTGTATGATTTATCAACCTTAGTAGTAAAAAAATAGAGTGAATTTTCATCTGTTGCTTTTAAAAATTCATCAAAACTATTCCAATAAACAATCTTAACGTGTTTCCAATAGTCTAGTCCAGCACGCCTAAGCATTTTATTATCGGTAGAAAAACCAAGAGGATGAACAAGATGAAGTATAGTATTAGTTGCTCCGCAAAGCCGGGCAATTGAACCGGTATTTGGAGGAATTTCTGGCTCAACCAGTACGATGTTAAATGCTGATGTGTAATCCACTGTCGACTACCTTATTAATAATTGTTAATTTAACGTTTTGGCGTTATGTAATGTACAAACAAACACATAAAACTATTTTGGAAACCCTTTATAATAGTAATAATCAAGAATAGGCAAGATTAATATGAATTCTCGGCAAAACGATACTCATGACTGTCGTTTAATCATAATGCTATTTCTAGCGTTAGCGATTCTTGCAATGCCTTGGGTCTCGCAAATGTTTTCTGCAATTAAACAAAACAAAGAAATTGTTTATTTAAGCCTAGACAATGGTTCATTAAAGTTAACAAATAATCATCTCCCATTTAATCAAGACACTGTACTTTTTGAAGCAGCCTATCCATTGCTTTTTCAAAAAGCTCCGATAAATACCGTTTCAAAGCGACTACTTAAGACGATTCCAGGAATTGGCTCTAAAACTGCTAGCTTAATTATTAATAAAAGAAATGAGTTAGATGGCTTCACAAATAAAAGCGAATTAGAAACTATCAATGGTTTGAGCAACAATAGAATTGATAACTTATTAAAATATATAACATTTGAGTAAAAAGTGACCAAAGTAATAAATAACCCAGTACTTGTACTCGTTGGACCAACAGCTATAGGCAAAACAGCATTATCTATTGAGCTGGCAAACAAATTCAATTGTGAAATTATTTCAATGGATTCTATGCAAGTATATAGGTACATGGATATCGGGACAGCCAAAGTTACAAAAGATGAGCAACAGGGCATACCACACCATTTACTCGACATAGTTAACCCTGATGAAAATTATGATGCCTCACTTTTTTGTAGAGATGCAATCATTGCTATTGAAGATATCCACTCTAGGGGAAAGAATGTCCTGTTAACTGGTGGAACAGGTCTGTACTTACAGGCACTGATTGAAGGACTTTTTCAAGGTCCACCAGGAGACGAGGTTATAAGAGCAGAATTGCAACTAGAGTTCGAAGAGCAGGGCGCAGAAAAATTGTACTCAAGATTGCATGAAGTAGATCCAGAATCTGCACAACGAATCCATCTTAATGACACTTACAGAGTTTTAAGAGCATTAGAAGTTTATAAATCTACAGGTAAACCGCTCTCTGCACACTTTAACGAACAAGAAAAGCAATTTGTATTCAATGATATTATGCAAGTTGGTTTAACTTGTGAACGTGAACGACTTTATCAAAGGATAAATCTTCGTACCAAGATTATGATAGAACAAGGTTTTGAAAAAGAAGTAAGAGGGCTTATTGATAAAGGGTACTCAGAAGAATTAAAGTCTATGGGGTCGATTGGTTATAAACATATGATCAATTACATAAAAGGTGACTGGACCTATGAAGAGATGGTTACCCTACTAGCAAGAGACACAAGACGTTACGCTAAACGTCAATACACTTGGTTTAACAAAAACAAGGAAATTCATTGGCATGACGTCTCAGTGCCTGCTGCTATTATAAATCGTGTAAGTAAGTGGCTAGGAACAGAACAATGAGATCACCTCAACAGTTAATAACAGAGCTTCTATCTCACAAGGGGATAAAAAACCAAACTGATATAGAGAGTTTCCTAAACCCTAAACTAGCAGATTTACCTCACCCAAATGAAATGTTTGGGATGGAGTCAGCTGCAAAAGAAGTGGTGATTGCTCTACAAGAGGAAATGCCAATACTCATTTGGGGTGACTACGATGTTGATGGCACCACTGCGACCTCACTTTTATATAACTTCTTCAGTGAAATTGGGGTTAAGAAGCTTCATTATCATATCCCAAATCGATTAACAGAAGGGTATGGTCTCAATATTGATTATTTTAACAGTTCTGATTGGATCAGTGACACACCGTTTTTACTCATCACAGTTGACTGTGGTATTTCAAACTATGAGGAAGTCGAGGCAATAAAAAAAATGGGTGGTAGGGTGATTATTACAGACCATCACTTGCTTCCTGACACTGTACCTGATTGCATTTTTCTTAATCCGTCTAATCCTCAATGTGGGTTCAATAATAAGTTTCTCGCAGGAGTTGGCGTATCTTTTTACTTAATAGCAGGTATCCGCAACCACCTAAAAACACATAATATTACTCTCTCAGGAATCAAGGAAACGAATTCCTTAAAGCACTTTCTAGCTTTTGTCGCACTAGGAACTCTGGCAGATATTGTTCACTTATCTGAGGTAAACAGAGTCTTGGTTAAAGCTGGTATTGAATCCCTATCTCAAACACCTTTTAAAGGATTAAAAACACTTCTTGAGTCATCTGAAATTTATAATAGTGATCTTTCATCTGAGGATATTAGTTATAATATTGCACCTAAAATTAATGCAGCAGGTCGTTTTGGAGTGGGTGAAAAGGTTGTAGATTTATTCACTGCAGATGAAGATAAAACAATAAATAAATTGGTGAAAAAATTAACTAAATTAAATGATGACAGGAAGTTACAGTGTAAAAATGCTCTGGAAGAGATACTTGAGACAATTGATAGCAAAACTGTAAAAGAAGAAAACTGTATTGTAATTACCGGTGATTTTTTTGAAGGAATCATAGGTATTATCGCTTCAAAACTCGTTGATCAATACAAAGTACCTGTATTTGTTTTTTCTAATATAGATAAGAATGGCGATATCAAGGGATCTGCAAGGTCTATTGAAGGGGTAAATATTCTAAACGCTGTAAAGGTTAATGATTTTCTTCTGAAAAAATTCGGTGGACATTCAATGGCCGCAGGAATGTCCATGTCATATCGTAACTTTAAACAATTTAAAGAGAACCTCATTAATGTATTTTCAAATCTCACATTAAATAAAAACCTAAAACAGGCTTACGATGTTGAATCATCAATTGAAGAAGTTTTTAATCCAGAGTTTCTAAAACTCTTCAAACATCTTGAACCATTTGGAGAAGGAAACAGGCAACCAATATTTTACGGTCAAAACGTATCAATTGTTTCTTCAAGGAGGGTTGGTTTTAACGGTAGTCATCTGCAACTGACTCTTAGAAATAAATATAATAACAATGTGAAAGGAGTAGGGTTTAACTTAGGCCACAAATTCGAACTTGCTGAGCCTGGCTCATTTGTAAATATTTATTTCACTCCAACAATTAACCGCTATAAAAACAGTTCCACATGGCAGGCTAGAATAGTTGATTTATTTTAATCAGCTCCAAACACAAACCACTTAAACTACCACTCAAAAACCAAACCTTAAGCAAGGTAACACACCGTTATGTTATGACTTTTTTACACTTGTACTTTATTTACATAATATATATTATGCGACATAGCGCTGGTTTGGCTAAACAACAGGCTCTCTCAGCCACTTGAGAATTTACTTCATACTTTCTCTTTATCTTTAAAGATGATATAAAGTGACTCTTTTAAAAAATACAGTTCAGAATTACCTCTAGAACTCTTTAAAGAATTTACCGCAATAAACATAACTTTTTATAGATTGAATATTTAAGCTTAAAATCTTTTTCGGAGATAATTATGTCAAACACAACAACTTACCAAGAACCACTTGTCAGTAGATATACCTCCCCTGAAATGCAATATCTCTTTTCACCAGAGAAAAAATTCACCACCTGGAGAAAATGCTGGGTTGCTCTTGCTGAAGCTCAATACGAGCTTGGTCTGACAAATATTATCTCACAGGATATGATTGATGAGCTAAAAGCGAATGTTGAGAATATTGACTACGATGTTGCAGCAAAAAAAGAAAAAGAAATTCGCCATGATGTTATGGCTCATGTTTATGAGTATGGTTTAAAATGTCCAAAAGCTGCTGGAATAATACACTTAGGTGCAACATCTCAATTTGTAGTATGTAACACAGATCTCATTATCCAAAGAGAAGCCCTTCTTCTTGTAAAAAAAGGTCTATTACAAGTAATTGCAAATCTTGCGGCTTTTTCTGATAAGCATAAAGATCTTGCGACACTTGGTTTTACTCACTACCAGCCAGCTCAACCAACTACTGTTGGAAAGAGAAACACCCTCTTTCTCCAGGATCTTGTAATGGATCTTGAGTATATTGACATTCTCATCGACAACATGAAAGCTCGTGGAGCTAAAGGCACAGTGGGAACTCAAGCTACCTTTCTTGAACTCTTCAAGGGAGATCATTCCAAAGTGCGTGAGCTTGATTTGTTGGTTTCCAAAAAGCTAGAATTTGCTTCCGTTTTCGATGTAACAGGTCAAACATACACAAGAAAACATGACATGAAACTTGCGGAAACTCTCTCTGGTCTTGCTGCTACTGCCCATAAATTTGCAGTAGACATGAGACTTCTTTCAAACCTGAAAATGCAAGAAGAACCTTTTGCTAAAAACCAGACTGGTTCCTCAGCAATGGCATATAAGAGAAACCCTATGCGTTCAGAGCGAATGACAGGTCTTGCTAGAAAACTGCTTAGCCTGCCACAGAACTTTGCTGCAACCTACTCTAACCAGTGGTTCGAAAGAACACTTGATGACTCCGCCATTCGACGTATGGATATTCCTCAATGTTTTCTCTTAACCGATGCAATCTTAAAACTGTTCGTAAATATTACATCTGATATGGTTGTTTATCCAAAACAGATTGAAAAGATTCTTCGGGCAGAACTTCCTTTTATGTCTACAGAAAAAATCCTTATGGAAGCAGTAGAAAAAGGTGAAGATCGCCAAGAAATGCACGAAGTTATCAAGGAGCACTCTGTAGCTGCAGGCCTTGTTGTAAAGGAAGAAGGTAAGGACAATGATCTTCTAGAACGAATGGCTAAAGACTCTCGCATCCCATTTGATCTTGAAACTCTACAGAACATGATTACCGATTATAATCAGTTCACAGGAAGAGCTGGACAACAAACCACTGATTATTTAAACGAGGTAATCAATCCTCTTCTAGAGAATAATAAAGAATACATGGGTGCTGTAGATTCAAGCCTTTCTGTATAAAGATTTTATTTTTTGCCTTTGAGCCACTAATGGTTCAAAGGCAAAGTAAAAACATTAGCAAAATGCTTCAACTAACTAATGAGCTATTTTAATACTATGAGCCAAAATCTTGAAACAATCTTTATTAGAATAGCACCTGAAAAATTTCATTTTTTGAAATTTATTATTGAGGGTTATGACAATCTCGCCATTATTTCTAGTGAAGACAATAAAGCAGGAATTGTTAAACTTCGATACCCCACAGAAATGAGGAAAGATCTTTTCTCGCTTCTTAATTCACTGACTAAACAAATTAGTCAGCTCTCAAATTAAACTACTTTTAGTATTACTTTTATGGAACAGAGAACATTTTTTATTAAAACCTATGGCTGCCAGATGAATGAGAGAGATTCTGAAATTATTGCTCAGATACTCTCAGCAAGCGGCTATGTTGAAATACTCGACATGGAGTCAAGTGACCTTGTTTTACTCAACACCTGTTCCATACGTGCAAAAGCAGAACAAAAAGTAATGAGTCAACTCGGTGCCTTAAGAAAAAATAAGAAAGCGAACAAGAAGATGCAAATCTGTGTTGCCGGCTGTGTTGCACAACAGGAAGGTGAAAAGATTCGTGAAAAGATGCCTCATGTCGATCTCATTATAGGCACTCAAAATATTTACTCTATTGACGAGCTGTTAAAACGAAGCAGAACTGAAGGTCCTATAATTGCAACCAACCTTGATGACAAATATTCAATTCCACAATTTATTCCAGACGTTAAAGGGACCCCTACTGTCGATAACTTCAGAAAATTTGTTACCATTATGCAGGGCTGCAATAATTTTTGCACCTATTGTGTTGTCCCATATACTCGAGGACGTGAAGTATCTCGAAGTGTAAAGGACATTGTAGAAGAGGTTAAAGTATTGGTCGAGGGTGGCGTTAAAGAAATCACCTTACTTGGTCAAAATGTTAATTCATACGCCCGTACCAACGCTGTAACAGAAGATGGAGCGCCCTACTCTTTTGCAAAACTGCTCACAGAAGTTTCAAAGGTACCAGGTCTAAAGCGATTACGCTTTACTACCTCTAACCCTAAAGATTTAACCGATGAATTGATGCAATGCTTTCGTGATATCGATATCTTATGTCCTCAATTTCATCTTCCTGTTCAAGCTGGTTCAGATAAGGTGTTAAAGGAAATGAACAGAAAATACACCACAGCTGAATATCTTGATCTTGTCAAAACATTAAGGGAATATTGCCCGGACATTTCAATTACAACAGATATTATAGTTGGTTTTCCAGGTGAAACAGATGATGAGTTTGAAGGCACGATGGATCTTCTAGAAAGCGTAAAATTCCACGGGTCTTTTTCTTTTAAATATTCTGATCGTCCAGGTACCAAAGCAAACGATTTCACCAACAAAGTTGATGAAAAGATTAAATCTGAGAGACTTACTCGTTTCCAAAAACGACAAGATGAGATTAGTTTAGAAAGAAATAAAGAATATATTGGATCGACAAAAGAGATACTTATAGAGAGAGTGGACGAAGGTGAGGTAAAAGGAAGAACTACTACCAATCATATTGTTCACGCTAAAGGTATCACCGATAAAACCATTGGTGAATTTGTGCAAGCAACCATAACCGATGCAGGCCAACACTCTTTACGTGGAAACCTTTGCTAGAATCCCATAACCAACATGCAATGCGAGGAACACCCGAATATTCCTCGCATCGCAATTTTTAACAATTAACCCTATTCAATTTACTTAATTGCTCTTCTGCAACTTTCTTTAAGGATACACCATTAAATCGGTCAACATCTAGTTCAGGAAACCGTTCACTGAGCATCTCTTGATATGTTACAGAATCAGCTAATTGATTGACTTTCTGCCAGTAGTCTAAAACATCCTCTACATATTCGCTCACCTGGAACGCTCTTGAACCAGCATCATAAATAGTACATCGCTCCAATGGATACGAAGTTGATAAATAGTTTGATTCGATAAACTCAGGTGCCATTATAGAGTTGCATCTCATAAGATCTGTACCTGTAACTTTTACAGCAACATTGGTACTTGGGGTCGGAACAAAAAAGCGCCCTTCTATGTAGCAAACATGAGTACCTTCATAATTTGGAAAATATTTTCTGCAGGTCTCATCTGCTTCTATCAATCTCTCTTCACTCATTGGCCCACCAATTGTAAAAAACACAATTGAACCAATTTCAGTATCTTCTTTAACCGCTTCCTCAATCATTATTTGAAGACCGTGACGCAAACTTGTTCCTGTTGCAACCACATCACCAATTATAATTTGAGCTTTTTGAGGAAATTTGATTTTTTTATAATCATCTTCAGTAATGTGCCACTGTTCAGACCCTTCTTCTATGCGTTTTCTTTGAGCTGTCACAAAAGATGAACCGTGATTATTCCAATTGTAGGCTTTTGCAAGAGCTCCTCGAAGGCCAAAATTTAACCCCCCTCGAAGAATGTTAAAGACAACAGATCGTTGTTCTTCTAACTGGATATCAGTTGTATCTTTAACAAGTTGCAAAAAGGTACAACAGGCTTTTTGTAGTCGTTCCGTATATTCATACCCCATTACCAAAGGGTCATTACAGATAGATCTGGTTTCTGGCGTTGATAGAATGTAACGATGAATTTTTGTCTCAACGTTATCCTTTAACTCATAAACGACGCCCGAATCATTTTTACTTATTTCTTTTAACATGCACAAAACTCACAAAGGTTATATTACTAATGGGTTCTCTCATTCATATTTTGATGAATGAAAAATAATCAGGGCGGACTATACTAGCTCTTCTGGGTTGATGCACTTATTTAGATGTAAGAATAGCATCTTTTGTTGAGATAATACCAGGTATTCTGCAATTACTTGTTATGACCTGAAGACAAATACTATATATTTATTTCGAGACTAACACCAACTTCATGCACTTTAAAGTGTTGTGCTAATGTTACTTTCGTATTTAGGTCTATACAGTGGCATGGATATATTGCCTCTATTTCTTGTTGAGATAGATAGTCAATGGTTTGCTCGAGTTGTTTTTTGTCTGGATTGAGAAGATGAAAACCACCAATAACACCACAAATTCTATCATTTCTACAAACTTCTTTTGCATATTCTATTATATTACATATACCTGCATGGGAACAGCCAGTTATTATAAACAAACCTCTATCAGATTTATAGACAAGTGCAGAGTCATCCAGAAGATAGTCAGGTTCTTCGACACCATCTTTTAAAACTATACCAATAGGGCTTTGATTCTCAAATCTATTACATCTTGGAATTTCCCCTAAAAAAAACAAATTGTCACTTATTTGGATAGGTTTTTGAGATAGATTTAACTCTAGCCCATCAACATCTAATAAGTCTTTTGTTGTGACTTCAGCTCCTATGGAAACTCTACCATCGTAATATTTCTTATGGAAGACATCAGAATGTCCTATTATTGCGGTGAATTTACTTCTCTCTATGTTTTTAAAATATTTAACAAATGATGACAGACCACCTGTATGGTCATTGTGACCATGTGACAAAACGACATAATCGACTTTGGTTAAATCTTTTTTTAGAGCTATAGAATTTCGAAGAAAGAGATCAGAATATCCTATATCAAAAAGAACCTTTACGCCCTCGTCTTCAATATAATAAGATACAGCAGGTTCGCCGTAAAAATATTGGTCAATCAATGTGTTGTTATCAACTAAAACAGTTAATTTCATTTTTGAAAATAGCCTATATAAAAAGGCTTCCCTGATCCCAAAGTAATCTCTTCTGAAAGTATTTCCTTTAACCCAAATCTTTCTGCTTTCGTTTTAAAATCATCAGGCTTAACCAATTTTAAAATAGAACTCAGTTTTTTAAGTGAATTATATTGAGTTTGAGATACCTCAGGCAAGCCTGTTGCTTCCATTTGCAAAACTACAGAAAGGACACCTCCTTTTTGCAACCAGTTTACAATTTTTTGCAAAAGAACCGCTGGCTCCAGATATTCAAAAAGTAATCTTGCAAATACCAAGGACTGATTAGAAATCACAGGTTCATCAACTGACAGATCCGCTTGAATAATTGTACACCTTGGAGGTAATGTTTTTCTACTCTGTAACTTGCTCAAATACTCTGTATTAATATCAACTAGAGTTACTTTATTTGTTTGTTGATTATCAATATACTCAAGTCCCCTGCCAGTTGAACATCCAAGAATAGTTATATTCTCAGTGTCGACATTCTTCATTTGCAGTGTGTTTTGTAAATGATCATCAAGGAACTGAGCCTGTAAAACATTTGGACTGCCCATGTGCGAGATATAATCATGGGCAGGTATTTCAAGCCAAGGATTGGACATTACTATTCTTGGGTAGGTATATCTGGTTTGTCTTCGCTCGCGTTACCATCATCTAAGCCTGGTAACAACGAGGCGTTCTGCTTAGTTTCTTTTGTTTCTGCCGGGGGCCCTGCTGAAACAACTCTTCTTACTACACGAGGTGAAACTCTCTTACCCTTTGCAGCTGCGCCCTTAATGAGATATTCATCAAATGATATATGAAAGACATTGGTTTTTGCACGTTGTGAAGGCATTACGTTTACCCGAGCATACTGCTCATCACCAAACGACATCAATAACACCTTCGAGCGCTTGTGTTCTGAAAACAATCTATATTCTTTTTCTAAAATAAATTTTGGAGTTTTGAATCTTTTTACATATGCAAAATTCTCAGATCCATCACGATATACTATGTTAAAAACTGATTCTTTTTTAACAACTCCCATATATTCAAGATCGCTCCCAACAAAAACCTTATCAGCAACTGGGATAATCTTATAACGTCCATCTGAGTAAATGAGCATTAACCGATCATATTCTGAACAGGTAACAGAAAAATCATTACTTTCATCTTCTAGCTTTACAGTATGGCCGAGAAAACCTGTTTCTCGCTGGTAACCAACCACAAGATTAGAAAGAGCAACTTTTCTTACAACTACTTCACTAAATTCTTTAATTTCAGTTTTGCGTGGGAAATTTTGACCATATTTATCAAGAATTTTATCAAGATAATCAATGGAATAACCAATCATATCCTTGAGCGATTTTTTAATAACGTTAATATCTTTATTTATCGCTTTAATTTCTTTTTGTTGTTTGTTGAGATCAAAACGTGAAATCCGCTTTATACGAATTTCAAGAAGACGCTCAATATCTTCAAGAGTGACATCACGGTTTAACTCTGGCCTGAAAGGAATAAGTGCATTTTCAACACTTTCAACAACTGCCTCATATGAAACTTCTTCTTCTATATGTTTGTAGAGTCGCTCTTCTATGAAAATTTGCTCAAGCATTCTTGCATGAAGCTTTTCTTCAAGTCTTGAAAGATTAATCTCAAGCTCTCTTGTCAAATCGGCTTTAAGTTTTGCTGTGTTATATTTTAAAACATCACTTACAGTACTAGTTGCCGGTGTTACACCTTCAATCAATGTAAGATTTGGAGAAATAGAAACTTCACAGTCAGTGAATGCGTATAATGCTTTAATGGTATCTTTTGCGTAAATTCCACGAGCAAGTTTAATTTCAATTTCTACTTTTTCAGCAGTATAGTCATTAATCGAAACAATCTTTATCTTCCCGGCTTTAGCTGCTTTTTCAATAGAATCTGTTAAAGATTGGGTGGTAGTTGTATAAGGAATTTCCTCAATGATTATTGTTTTTTCATTAAGTTCCTTGATGCGGGCACGGCATTTTATTTTGCCATTTCCATCTTCATAACCTGAAACATCTACAAGCCCACCCTGGGGAAAATCGGGTAAGATTTTAAACTCTTCTTCACGTAAAATCAGCTTTTGAGCTTCGAGTAATTCACAAAAATTATGGGGCATAATTTTTGTCGCCATACCAACTGCAATACCTTCTGCACCCTGTAACAACAACATCGGAATTTTAGCTGGTAATGTAACCGGTTCCACCATTCTGCCATCATAAGAATCGATATATTCCGTCAAATCCTTATTAAACAAAATTTCTTTTGCAAGTGGAGATAAACGACACTCGATATAACGAGCAGCAGACGCCTGATCGCCAGTAAAAATATTACCGAAGTTCCCCTGTTGATCTACAAGAAAACCTTTATTAGAGAGATTAACAAGAGCTGAAAAGATAGACGCATCACCGTGTGGGTGAAGTTTCATTGTTTCGCCTACAACATTCGCAACCTTGTTAAAGCGGCCATCATCCATATTCGACAATGTTTGTAAAATACGACGCTGTACCGGCTTCAAACCATCTTCAATTGATGGAATTGCACGCTCCCTGATAACATAGGAGGTGTATTCCATGAAATTGAAATCAAAAAGCTTATGCAGTTTACCTGTTTTCTTCTTAGGTTGTTCTTCCATTATATCCATAGAGTATTAAATCCTACTGATCTGGGTTGAGCTCGAGGTTGTCCATGATGTACTGCTTTCTCTCTGGTGTGTTTTTGCCCATGTAGAAAGCTAGTACTTCTTTTACTTCACTAAGAGAATCAAGGGTCACATTTTTCAGTCGTATATCCTCGCTAATAAATTGCTTAAACTCTTTTGGGGAAATCTCACCAAGCCCTTTAAAACGTGTCATTTCTATATTGAGCTTTTTCTTACCTCGACCAGCAAGCTTTTTAGAAGCAGCTACCTTTTCCTTTTCGCTATAGCAATAGATAGTTTCTTTTTTATTCCTTACTCTAAAAATGGGAGTTTCAAGTATATAAACATGACCTAGCTTTACAATCGGTTCAAAATAATGAAGGAAAAAAGTAAGAAGCAAGTTTCTAATATGCAATCCATCAACATCAGCATCTGTTGCGAGTATAACCTTATCGTAGCGAAGATCACCAATAGAGTGTTCCACATTAAGTGCTCGCATCAGTGAATACATCTCTTCGTTCTTATAAAGCGTAGCAAGTTGATGACCTAGAACATTAAGAGGCTTACCTTTGAGAGAAAAAACTGCCTGTGTAAGTGGGTCGCGAGAAGAAACAATGGAGCCAGCTGCAGATTGTCCCTCAGTAATAAAAACCATATTTTCACGACCTTCCGGAGAAGGTTTGTTTTTATTCGGGTGATATTTACAATCTTTGAGCTGAGGTATTTTTAAAGCCACCTTTTTTGCCTTGGCTTTTGCCTCTTTTCTTACTGATTGTAGTTCTTTTCTTACCTTCTCATTACGCTGGATTTTATCAAGAAGTGCCTCTGCAGTTTCATTGTTTTTGTATAACTCACTGGAAACAACCTCACGAACTGCATTCACAATCCAAGATCGGACTTCAGTGTTACCTAGTTTGTTTTTAGTTTGTGATTCAAAAACAGGTTCTTTAACTTTAACAGCAAGGGTTCCGACAATACCTTCTCGTACGTCAGTGTTAACAAATTTTTTACCAGAAAACTCATTGATCCCTTTGAGGATACCTTCTCTAAATGCAGAGAGATGGGTTCCTCCTTCGCTGGTATATGTTCCATTTACGAAGGTGAAATAATTATCGCTGAATCCGTCAGTATGTGAAAATGCGAACTCAAGAGTAGAGTCTTTATAGTAGATTGGCTCATATAAACTTGAATCGGCAAGTTCTTTGCCGAGCAAATCAAGCAATCCTTCTTTGCTATAGAAAAGCTGTTTGTTAAAATATAATTTTAGCCCTGCGTTAAGATAGGCATAACGCCACATCCGCTTTGCTACAAAGTCGATATCAAATGAGAAGTTTTTAAACATTTCACTTGAAGGCAAAAATTCTATCAAGGTACCGTTTTTCTGTTTGGTTTCCCCTTTATCCTGGCTTACTAATTTTCCATTCTCAAAAGTAGCGGAAGCAAATTCGCCTTCACGAAAAGCAGTAACTGTAAAATGATCGGATAAAGCATTTACTGCCTTTGTACCAACACCATTGAGTCCTACTGAAAACTGAAAAACATCTGTGTTATATTTTGCACCAGTATTAATTACAGATACACAATCAACAACTTTGCCAAGTGGTATACCTCGACCATAATCTCTTACTACAACACTACCCTCTTCGCGTATTTCAACATCAATTCGTTTGCCAGCACCCATGATGAATTCATCAACACAGTTATCGACAACCTCTTTGAGTAAAATGTAAATACCATCATCCTGATGACTACCATCACCCAAGCGACCAATATACATACCAGGTCTTTTTCTAATATGTTCAAGTGAGCTAAGTGTCTTGATTTTACTCTCATCATAGTCCACAGATTTTTTAGGAGTAGCTTTCTGTGGATTAGATTGTTGATTAAAATCCAGGGTTTTCTGAGAAGATTCGTTAGGTGTCTTTATGGTCATATTCTATAGTTTACATGAGGTTATAGCTTTTGCGACTGGTCTCAAACGAAACATAGTATTGTATTTATCATTAATACGCAAGATGCAGTGCATTTGAAATATCACATCATCCTTATACGTTCACAGTCTGGACAAATCCATGTTGGGCCATTGCTAATACCCCACTTATTTTCTTCAAAACATTCAGGGCAAATTTGAAATCCACACGGACAACTCAAGCAATAAGGTGGTTTTTCATTGCAACAGTGGCATTTATATTCGCCTAGCCTTTTACGTTGATAGTTTCTTTTTTTATCTTTCTCAGACATGTTATGTATTATTTTTCACAAGATTTTTTTACCCAATTAAAAAACTCAGAACTACATTCTTTTTCTGAATAAATAATTTCTGCAATATCATAAGGATGAATTTCTTTTAACTTTTCTTCCAACACATTTTTTAAACGAATAGTTGTTTTACACACTATTCTCACTTCTTTTTCAACACAGGTTTTGTTATCCCACACATAGAATGATCTTATAGGTGAACTGATCTGAGCACATGCTACAAGCTTTGCCTCTAACAATTTTTCTGCAATTTCTTCTGCAATTACAAGATCATCTACAGTAGTTTCTACAACAAGCAACCTGTTACTCATATCCCTTCCATTTTAACCTTTACTATTGTAGAACAGATAAAAATTCTTTTTACAATAATTGTCCTTCACCAGTTCCCTGATTAAGGGAGACTGTTTATACTGTAATCAAAATTTGAAAGAACTAGTATAATCTATTTTTTACCTTAGGCAAAAGCTAAGAATATACGGAGAAAGAAATGCTGCTCGTAATAGATGTTGGGAACTCACATACTGTAACTGCTCTATATGATAAAGAACAACTTATTGGTCATTGGCGATTAAAAACAGATCGTGACCGCACAGGTGATGAACTAGCCATTAGATATTACTCTCTTTTTATGATGGAAGGTATTCAAGCAGAACAAATTACTCATGTTGTTCTCGCAAGCGTGGTTCCTACTCTTGAAGCATCGTGGATCCATTGTTGTAAAAAACATTTTTCAAAACACCTGAAGACTCCTGTTATAACACTGGATTCCAAAACTATTTCACCACTTGTGGAAGTGGATACTGACAATCCAAAAGAAGTTGGTATTGATCGACTTGTAAATGCCTTTGCAGCTCACAGTCGATACAAAACTGATTTGGTAGTAATAGATTTTGGTACAGCAATCACCTTTGATTGTGTAACTGATGAGTGTAAATATATTGGAGGAGTTATACTTCCTGGTATTGCTATCTCTCTTGATGCTCTTGTAACACGAACAGCTAAACTACCAATGGTCGATGTTACAACTCCTCCTGATAGACTTATTGGTAAAAATACTGTTCATGCTATGAAATCTGGAATTTTATATGGATATGGCTCTTTAATAGATGGCATTGTAGAAGGAATACAAAAAGAAATGGTTGGTGATGAAAAAGAATTTAAAGTTATTGCCACAGGTGGAATGGCTAAATTGATCGCTCCAGTTTCTAAAACTATTGATGAGATTGATCCACTATTAACTTTAAGCGGTCTTCATCTCATCTTTAAAGAACTTGTTGGAGGCGAATAAATTGTTCTTACCAGCACCCGTTCTCCCTGGTGATACCATTGGTATTGTTGCCCCAGCCGGACAATTAAAAGATAGAGAACCTTTTTATAATGGAGTTAAACTTCTTAAAGAGCTTGGTTATGATGTTAAATTTCCTCGTAATTTATGGCCCGGCACAAATTTTTTATCCGACACTGATCAAAACCGCGCACTAGAGTTTCATAAACTGTGGGCTGATGATGATGTAAAGGGTCTCATGTGTTTACGTGGCGGCTATGGAAGTTTGAGAATACTTCCATATTTAGACATAAAAGAATTAAAGAAAAACCCCAAACTATTAATTGGTTTTTCCGATATCACAATTTTACAAAACCACCTTTTCCTTCAAGCTAATATTCTCTCCATTCAAGGTCCAGTTGTAACAAGCATAGCTGATGCTCCAAGGGACACTCTACAGTTATTTCAGCAAATTCTTGCTGGACAAACAGAGTATGTATTTAAAGAAAAAGAAATTGAGTTAATACATGGTACTTCAGGTGCTAACGGCACGCTCATTGGTGGTAACTTAGCCTCTCTTGTCACCTTACTAGGAACACCATATGACCTTAATTACAATGAATCGATTTTATTTTTAGAGGATGTCTGCGAACCTACCTACAAAGTAGACAGAATGTTAACTCAACTCGCAATGGCAAATAAATTTGACGGATTAAAAGCAATTCTTCTCGGTGATTTCTCTAGTGAACATAACGAATCTGGAACAGACAAGCTTAGACACACCGAAGCTGTTTGGCAGAGAATCATTCAACTTGTCAACGGAAGAAACATTCCTATACTCGGGAAGATATCTTCCGGACACATAAACCGAAACAACCCTTTCATCCTTGGATCTCAGCTCACAATTGAGCACGGATCAAATAAAATCACCACGCTATTACCTGAAAATGTTTGTTAGAAACAACTACCTCACAAAGTTTGACTTATTCATATAGAAGTGATATAAATTTCATGTATTTCAGCTTTCTACAAGCTTTTATCAATCAAAAACTGATAAGGAACCATGCATAAAAACAACAGTAACACTAAACTTAGTCTAATTTCTTGTCTGATAGTGGCTTTTTTTCTACTGCTTGCAGTTACCTGTCAGGCTGACCAATTTCTTACTGTATCCAATGACAACGTTAACGTAAGAAAAGGCCCAAGTACCCAAAATCCTGTCGTTATGGAACTTTTTGAAGGATGGCCGTTAAAGGTTCTCAGTCAAAAAGGAGAGTGGTACGAAATTGTTGACTATGAAAATGATAAGGGTTGGATTCACTCGAAACTTGTTCGTAAAAACGACACAGTCATCGTTAATGTTAATAAAACGGGTAACATGCGTTCAGGTCCAGGTAAAAACAACCCTGTTGTTGCCGAAGTAGAGCGTGGTGTGGTCTTAAAAAAAGTTGGTAGCGAAGGTAAGTGGGTTAAGGTCAAGCACAGTCAAGGTACTGTAGGTTGGATTTACCAGACACTTCTCTGGCCATAAACCGCACTACCACAGTTTAATTTTTTAAAAGTGCGTCTATCCTGGATGATAAATCTAAAGGTAGACGCACTTTTTTTTGTGCTTTATTAAAAAAAAGTAGGTGCTCATTTTCCAAAGCAAATAAAAATATATTTTTTGTGATCTCAACATCTTTTTTACAATATTTCTGAATAAGATCTATCCGCCCTTCCTTGTACCACTCTAGTGCTTGTAAACCATCTGCAGATTTTTTACTATTAAGTGTCGCCTCCGCTAATCGCTGAAGACTCAACCTGTAGCTCAGTCTGTTTTTTACTTCTATCAACAAATCAAGAGTTGGGACATTATGTTGCTTACTCAGTCCATAACCATCTAAAACTCGATTATCAAACCGAATATTATTAAACCCAACAACCAAGTCAAGTTGACATAAATGTTCGACTAAACTATCGACCTCATCTTCGAGGTACGTAACATATTCATCTAAATATGAATCGTAGACCACGCCAAGAGACATTTTCATTTTTTCAACTTGGTGCCAACCACCGACATCTTCCGCAGAGAACTGTGTCTCAAGGTCAAAGACTCCGAATCTTTCAGGTAAGGCATTTAAACCTTTTTTAATCAACTTTGGCTCTGCCTTAACATTTTTACTACTGAAGTCTTCTAATACAACCTTGCTCTTATCGGATGCAATGATTGCTCGAACGAGATAAAGACATGCCTCTTTGTCAATTGGTCTATTTCCAGAACCACATTTTGGTGAATGTACACATGAGGGACAGCCAGTTTCACACTCACAGGCTGAAATCACCTTTTCAACCTCTTTTAACAATGAATCGATTTTCTTATATGTTGGACTGGAAAGACCAACACCACCAGAATAACCATCATAAATAAATATTGATGCGGCTTCAGTCTGTTCATGATAGGGACACGATATACCACCAATATCATTCCTATCACATAATACAAAGAGTGGATAGAGGCTAATCATTGCATGCTCAAGAGCATGGATAGCTCCCATAAAATGCATTTTTTCACATTCCATTTTCTCTTTTATTTGATCAGGAATGTATAACCATAATCCTTCTGTTTCAAACTCTTGTTTCTCAAAATCTAGTGGAACATTTGCTATAACTTTTTGGGTCGATTTATTTATCTTTTGATAACCAGTTACCTGCTCAATTACCCTTACTCTTCCCCATGACACACGTGTACCAAAACTTTTTTTTGTCCCAACTTCTTCTATGATTGAGGTATCTTTTTCAGTCAAAGCTCTGGTGTAGAAATGTGGCTTCTTTTGAACTGCAGCAATCTCACGATTTACAAAATCGAGTGATTCTATTAACCAAGTTAAGCCACGGTGAAGATATACTGCACCTTCATGACATTCTTTCATTGCTCTTAGGCTATCGGCCTCACCTATTATTTCACCGCTTTCAAAGTTTATAATAGTGAGTTGATTTCCACCTCCACGCAAACTGATATGTCTTTGTGGGTATTTTCGAGTAGGGTAATACTTGAAACCTTCGCTATCTAATAACAGATTTGACTCATAAACTAACTCGGAGAGAGCATCTGTTACTTCTTTATCGCCAAAAGTATCAGTAGAGATCTCAAGCTCAGCAGCACAGCAATGCAAGTGCTGTTTCATTATGACCTTGTTATAGGGGTTGAGAATAGCCTTTTCTGATTCTCTGTTGAAAAAATCATCCGGTTTACGCATAAAATGCTGATCTAATGCGTCTTCCTGGGCAATGAGAATAACAACAGAAGGTTTATTTTTTCGTCCAACTCGCCCTCCCCTCTGCATTGTTGCCATAATCGATCCTGGATACCCAACTAAGATACATATATCAAGATCACCTATGTCTATTCCAAGCTCGAGAGCAGAAGTTGATATTACCCCCAGCAACTCTCCTGAAAATAACTTCTCTTCGATTGCTCGTCGCTCTTCTGCTAAAAATCCAGCACGGTAGGAACTTATTTTTCCTTTTAATTCTCCAAGGTTAGGAGTTACCCAAAGATTAATTAACTCGGTCATTTTCCTAGACTGAGTATAGACAATTGTCCTAAGGCCTCGTTTTATTGATGCTTCTAGAAGTTGGCAAGCAGTAAAGGCAGGACTATCCCATGGATTAATGAAAACAATATGCTTTTCAGATTTTGGTGCCCCACTATCAGTTATAGTCGTCACCTTTCTATTCACCAGTAACTCTCCAAGCTGAGCTGGGTTACCAACTGTTGCAGAGAGCATTATAAATTGAGGATTTGCCCCATAATGTTCTGCAATCCGCATAAGTCTTCTTAAAACCCATGCCATGTGCGAGCCTAATACACCTCTATAGCTATGCACCTCATCAATCACTACATATTTCAATCTAGAAAAAAACTTCTGCCAGTTATGATGATACGGCAAAAGAGATAGATGCAACATTTCTGGATTAGTAAATAAAATTGGTGGTTGTTGTTTTTTTATTTTTTGTCGCTGGTATGGAGTTGAGTCACCATCATAAATTGCTGCCAGTGGCGAGTGAACTCTTTTTGTTTCTTCTGGAAGTGTATTGAAAATTTCTAGTAAACTATCAAATTGATCGCGAGCAAGGGCTTTTAAAGGGAAAAGATATAAACTACTTGAATCTTTATTTTGGGCAACTTCATGTAACACTGGTAAATTATATATGAATGTCTTACCTGAAGCAGTGGGTGTTGAAACGAGAACGTCTTTTCCTTGAAGAATATTCTTAATCGATTCTGTCTGATGTGTATAAAGTTTATCCACACTATTTATTTGCAGATATGAGATCAATGAGGCGTCAAGCTCTGGTAACTCTTTACCAAAACGACCTTTTCCTTCATCAAATGTTTTGTGACAAACAACCTGTGGCCCGAATTTTGGTGAACCTTTTAAGGCATTTAAATATTCAGTAACAGTTGGTTCTTCGGTACTATATTCACTTTTGGACACGTCCAATCACACCTTATCCCTTGCTTTACTTAAAAAGAATGGCTAATTTGCTAGCTTCAATCTAAACAATATTAAATTTAATCTATTCTTTGAATTTACCAGTTATTTTAAAATCCTCATAGAAGTAAACAAGATATGTCTACCATTGCTACATTAGGCCCTGTTGGCTCCGATAGTTTTAACGCAGCTCAGCAATATAATGCTAACGCTGAAATCGTCGCATTTAAACGTACAAAATCGCTTATCAATTATTTTAAAGATGGAAAAGCAGATTTTTTAATAGTACCCGTCTACAACACCCGGGGTGGTGAGTTAAAAGAATTTTTACACCTAGTTGAAAAGATGGGCTATGGCTCCTGGGTCGACAACATTGTCTCACCAATTTACCTCTCACTCGGTTGTTTGGCCGAATGTGAACAAAAATCCTTTGATACTATCATTGGTACAGAAACAATATTTAGCCAGTGTAATGACTACATTGAAGAACACTATCCTGATGCTATTCGTATGGCTGTTCCTGATATAGAGGCAGCTATAGATCTTGTAAAAGAAAATAAACAGAATAACTATGGAGTTATTGCCTCAGAGAGCTATTTAAAGAAACACAATCTCACCCTTTTAGTGAGAGAACTTGTTCCACACAATAAAACCAGATTTGCAATAATTTCTCATAAAAAGACCATCTCTACTAATTACGATGCGACTTCATTTATAACCAAACCCCTTCGTGATCGTGTTGGTATGCTCTCTGATATTCTTGGAGAATTTACCCGTCGTGGTATTAACATTTTGGATTTACAGTCTGAAAACGATATAGCAACACAGAAACTCAGAATTTATATTGAACTTGAAGGCCACCAAGATGATGAATCCATACAAGATGCACTCTATCATTTAGAAACCAATATTATCAAAGAAGATAGAGCGCTTACTATTCTTGGATCTTTTCCTAGAGTTGATATGAGAGTTAAGCATATTAGCTCTTTTGGCTTCATTGGATCCGGTGCGATGAGTGTTTGGTTTGCTGACAGGCTTAAAAATGAAGGTTACAAGACTGTTGTAACAGGTAGAAGTTCAACAGTAAGTCCTAAGGAAATGATTGAACAGGTTGATGTTGTTGCCATTTGTGTACCTATTTCTGTCACACCTGACACAATAAAACGCTATGGGCATCTTTTAAAAGATGGTCAAGCTCTTTTAATCTTGGCTGGAGAATCTGAGCGAACAATCTCAACTGCTCTTGAAACTACATCCGAAGGTGTTGAGGTTATGTTTGTTCATAATCTATGGGGGCCACAAGCTCTCACGATGAAAGATAAAAATGTAACCATTGTTCGAACTCATAGAAGTGGCAAGTTCTCAAGTGAATTTGAAGCGTTTCTTTATAAGCATGGGGCTGCCATTCATTACGATTCTGATCTCAAACATGATCTACTCATGGGTGTCAGTCAAAAACTACCAACAGCAATTTCAGTAGCACTTGGTATGACTCTTAAAGAGCATGGCATTGAGCAAGACGATATCACGAGTCATTCCACCCTCACCTCAATTTATGGAATTCTTGCCATGGCCAGAATCCATAATCAGAACCCTCGCACTTATGCGGAGATAATGTCAACAAAAGGTGAAGGTAAAAAAATTGTTACAAGTTTCATTAATAACTTAGAAAAACTATCTGATCTAGCAACTGAAACTGAAATTGAGAAGCTCTCTGAGATAATGAATGAGAACAAATCAGAAATGAGTGAGGATTTCCTTAGAGCTAGAATGAAACAGGCAAAAGCAGTTGATGATATTTTAGGTAACCCAGGCTTTTAAAAAAGCTCCTTAGATAAACCAACAACAACCACAATATCTAGAAACTGTTTTATATTAAAATTGTCTTTGCAAATATTGAAGATTGTAATAATTAAAACCATACATATACTACTGCAACACTATTACAAAACAGTGACTATCTATAAGAATAGTCATCAATATATTTTAGGAGTAACGGATAATGGCAAACATTGATTTAGAGGTATTAAAAGAAAAAAAGGTGTGTCCACATTGCGACAGCAAAATGTTCGCATGTGAATCACCTCAGGTTCACGTTGGTGATGGGCTTGGCTGGGGTTCAGATGTTCTTTTCATCTGCCTTAATGACCACTGTTCCCTCTTTTTAAAAGGATGGAACCATATTGAAACTCAATATGGTCATCGTGCATCTTATCGCTATATGGAACTCCCAGGTTCGACAGAAAGTAATCTTATGATGGTTGGTAACAAAGATGCTTTCAAAGCTAGTGTTGTTGATCCTGAAGACATTAAAAAACAGAACACACGTTATCAGCAAGAGAAAGTAGCTACAGTAGCGCTGGATACTGCAGTTGAAGATAACAACCTTCAAGTGATTCTTACACTTCTGCTTGATGAAGCTGCAAAAAATGAAACAAGAGAGATGGCAATTGTTAAGCTTGCACAGCTCAATGACATTGCATGCATCGATCCGATTCGTAACCATTCTTTTAGAAACACTTCTTTCGAACAGAAAGTAAACATGGTAATTTCAAGAATTCTGCAAGCAAACTATAAAAAAGAGTGCCTTCAGTGTGGAGAAATTATTAAGGCTCAAGCTAAAAAATGTATGCATTGTAACGCGGAGTTTTAATTTTTTTTCTTCTATAGTAAGATTTTATCTTTATAACACTTGCAAAAGAATACCTTACCGTGTATAAAGTGCTCGATTTTCGCAAATACATGTGGTGGGCATAGCTCAGTTGGTTAGAGCACCTGGTTGTGACCCAGGAGGCCGAGGGTTCAAATCCCTTTGCTCACCCCATTTTTGATAAGGGTTTCAACTTGTAAGAGTTGAAACCCTTTTTTTTTGTTTTTTTGAAAATATTGCAAATATAAAATTCTGTCTAAAACTAATAACTTCATTCAGGATCAACCAAAAAACACGACTTGGCACTCTATCTATGACAACTACAAATCAAGCGTTCTACACCTACCCTTGCCCTTTTTGTGGCAGCTTCAAAGTATTAGACGAACAAGTACTCAGTTGCACAGAGTGTAAATGTACTATTAGAAAATCACAGTATAAGGTCGCCGTAGATTATGCTGAGTTTGCCTACCGTTATGGACACTTATTTAGATCTGTATATGAACAGCAGTTACAAGAAGACAACAAGATTACACCAGTTTCCTTTGAAAAAGCTCATCCCGTAGCTATAGGTGCAGCACTTGTAACAGTATGTGCTCTGCATGGACCTGATGTAAATTGGTTTTTAACGAAGAATACAGTTAAAAGAATGTGTTCCTCATTTAACGAGGTTAATGAGGACGATGTAATCCTTGAAGATGGTGAACTTAAGAATATGAATAAAAATATTCGTGATTTTTCACAGGATTTTAGTGATTCAGACCCGAAATTGAGAAATGCTGTATTCGAAGAAATATTTGGCGATAATTGCGGAAGGCAGGATCATGAGAAATTAGTAAAAATGCAATACGAAATTTCAAAATCTACTGAATCAAACAAGGCTGAGATGCAAAAAGAGTTTGATGAATTATTTCAAAAAATCATGACAAAAACATTCAAGAAGGTTTCTAAACTACCAAAGCCTGAGCCTGCTGAGTTAAACAGCTACTGGTCGAATGTTCTTAAAATGATGTAGGGTTGCTATTAAAGTATCTTTTTAATCAAAATATTCTACCGACTAACAGATAATATAACATTACATACTTACAACTATGACATACTCAAAATTAGATCAACCAGAAGCTTTATCCTTTATTTTCCACCCAGAGAAAACTGAACGCAATACAGGACCTGTAAACTCTACTGATATTGACATTGAAGTTGCTGAAGGAGTAACTCTTGGTTGCAGATTTTATGGAGCCAACCTTGAAGGGGCAACTATCCTTTATTTTCATGGCAATGGTGAACTTGTAAGTGATTACGATGAGATTTCTCAGCAATTCATTGCCCAAGGTTTCAATTTTTTCATGACCACCTACAGAGGCTATGGTTGGAGTACAGGCACACCAACAGTTACTGCTATGTATGATGATGCCGAAGCTCTTTATGCTAAAGCTAAATCATGGTTAAAAGAGAATAACTATACAGGGCCAATAATAGTAATGGGACGTTCACTTGGTTCAGCACCTGCGATCGACCTTATGAGTGAGCATCAAGATGAGTTAAAAGCTCTTATCATTGACAGTGGTTTTGCAAATACTATCCCTCTTGCTAAAGCACTTGGTATTGATGTTGAAGCCGCAGAACTTACAGAGGCTGATTGCTTTAACAATCGAAAGAAAATTGAAGAAATCACCAAGCCTACCATGATACTTCATGGTTCAAAAGATTCACTTATACCTGTAGGCCAAGCTGAACAACTTCAAGCATTTTGTGGTGCGCGCAATAAAGTTTTTCAAATGATCCCTGGAGCTGAGCACAACACCATGATAGCAACAGCTGGGGATATGTATTTTGATACTATAAAAATTTGGATTGACAAACTCATGGGTGTCACACACTGGGGCTATAAAAAGGTAGATAGAAAAAAACGGTAATAATATGAAAAGAGAAGGTTATTTATCATGGGATGAATACTTCATGGCTGTTGCAATTCTTTCAGCTCAAAGAAGTAAAGATCCATCGACTCAGGTTGGTGCCTGTATTGCAAACGAGGCAAATAGAATAGTTGGTGTAGGCTATAATGGATTTCCACAAGGATGTCATGATGACAATCTACCTTGGAGTCGTGAAGGAGATTTCCTAGAAACAAAATATCCTTATGTTTGTCACGCCGAGCTCAATGCCGTCTTGAATTCTAATTCTAAAAATCTTACTGGTTGTAGAATTTTTGTAGACCTTTTTCCTTGTAATGAGTGTACGAAAGTAATCATTCAATCAGGAATTAAAGAGGTGGTATATCTTTCTGATAAATATGCTGACACAGACCCGGTCAAAGCCTCTAAAAAGATGCTAGAACTTTCAGGTGTTAACTTTCGTCAGTTAAAACCAGCCAAAGAGAGTCTACTTATTAATTTTGTAGCACCTGAACATCTTTAGGAAGTTGTATAACCTCAGGTATGTTCGTAGCCTTGAAAGGTGATGTTTTCCTTTACTCCGTCTTGTTTGAGTAGGAACACATCACCTTCACCTTCTTCTACATATCCAATCTTGGTTACAGTCTCTCCAATCTTTGCGGCCTGCGCTTCTATCTCACGCTCAAATTCGCTGCCACCAGAAACAGTGAACACCAACTGAAAATCCTCACCACCCTTTAAGGCTAGTTTTGTAATGCTTAACTGAAATTCTTCTGCAAGTTTTGTTAATTGGCTATGTACAGGAAGTACCTTTTCAAATATCACAACTTGGACTTTACTTTCTTTTGCAATATGAGCAATGTCTGTTGCAATACCATCCGATACATCCTGCATGGCAGTAACACACTCTAAAGAAGCTAATAACTTACCAAGTGTAATTTGCGGCAAAATATTAAGGTGTTCGTCTATAAGCGCTTTGTAGTCATTTTCGGTTTTTACATTAACCCTCGGATTATTCTTATACATTTCCTGCATTATAAATAACCCTCCAGCGGCAGAGCCTAAATTTCCGCTGACATATACAGCATCACCTGCATTTGCTCCGGTTCTATAGACAGGTCTTTGGGCAACACCAAGTATTGTTACTGTAATGCTTAGCTCATTTCCTGAAACAGTATCACCACCAATCAGCTGAACATTATATTTCTTTACTGTTTGAGCAATTCCATCAATAAATAGTTCAAGCCATGCTTCATCAAGTGAATCTGGAATTGTTATCGATATAGTTGCAAACTTTGGCGTACCACCCATTGCCGCAATATCACTCAAGTTAACAGCAATAGCCTTACAGCCAAGTTTTTCTGGTGGGTGGTACCGAAGGTCGAAATGTCTATTTTCAACTAGTGTATCAGTTGAAATCAACCATTTCTCCTTACCACCCTCAAAAACAGCGCAATCATCTCCAATGCCACAAAGAAGATGATCACATAGCTTTTCATTTTTCGAAAATCGAATCTTTATCTTTTCAATAAGGCTACGTTCACGCACGTTACTTGATCCTTCTAAGACCTGATTTTTTCTTAAAAGGTGTAATTTTTGAAGATGTTTTTTTCTGTTCTTTTGACTTTAACTTTACTATTTCATTGATATCATCGACTGTTGGTGTCGGTTTTTTTGTAACATCAAGAGATTTTATAAACCTCTCCTCACCACCCATAGTAAATATTTCTTGACCAGTCATCTGTTCAGTTCTAAGAGTCCAGGTTGCTTCTTGCAAAGGTATTGCGAGAAACGAAAAACTCATATGCCACCATTCGTCCTTTCTAGAATCATCTTTAACAATCTCGGTCACAACACCGTACTGTAAAATTTGAGGATTTCTGGCAACAACAAGAATTATATCGCCTATATCTGTAGTTTCTTTAAATGGTAGTAGAGCCTTTAACTCTTGTACCATCGTTTCTAAAGGTTCTTCTTTCACGGTTTATCCTATTGAACGATATTAGTGCGTGATTCAATTATAATTGAATCCTCTGTAAAATAACTTCTGCTAGTTGTTTCTGTATACATCGAACATCCATCAACAATTGGCATAATTAAATGTTTCATCAACATATCTACTTGCTGACTCATTTCTGGTTCCTGCATAATGAGCATGTTTTTACTCCATTGCATAACGTTGACTATTTCTGCTAGAAAAAGGTCTATTCTCGCATAAACAAAAGAGTTTGATGGTTCTCCTGCTCCGGTATCAACCTTCTTAAAAAGTTCATTCTCTTCAATATTTTCGTTTTCAATTGCGTCAATACGCTTTTGAATTGATTGGGGACTATTTGCAAGGAAAAAGTAATCTTTATAAATTCCATATGTAGGTTGTAAGTTTTGTTGCAAAAATGGTCCCCAGAAGCTGTAACTGACACCTTTATATTCATTTTTTTGAACTGGTATTGAATATGCTGAAATTACCTTGTCTATTGCGCTCACTACTTTTTCTTTATCACTAACTTTAAAAAATGACATGAATGTTGGTACCGGTATAAGCTGTGATTGATCACTCTTAGAGAGGAAAAATGCTGCTTCACCATTAAACAGGGATACAAACTCATCAACACTGTTTCCAGTTATACCTTGAAAGGTCACCTCAGCTTGAATTAGTTCAGGAACTGGTTCTGATTCATCCTTATATGCTTGCCATAATGTTTCAAAATCAAGAGTGTTAGCCCAATAATAGGCGACTTGCTCGTTTGACACCCAGGATACGGTATCATTCGTTGACGGAGCTATGAGTAATTGTTTTTGTGCGTATTTATTAATTCTGTCTTTATCAAAATAAATTGCAAAGTAGTCATCCTGCATATTTGCAGTAAAAGTACCGTAATAGCTGGCACTAGTGAATCCATCAAGTGCCAAAAATTCTTCTTCAAACATCTCTTGAACTGTCTCATCAAAGCTTGCAGAGACTTTCCGACCTTCTGCTATTAACTCTTCAATTGATAGAAAATAAAAACTGTCAGCGTCTTTAGTAGGTTTTAAGTGTTTTTTAATTTCAGTGCTCGCAGCAAGTGAAGGTAGTTTTTCGTTATAAACATCAATACATTTCTTAATCATTTTCTCGCTATAGCTTACGATAAAGTAGCCATCTATTATTACAGTTGAAAGCTGTTGACCTGAGTAATTAACTCTTTTTAATGTAAACTGTTCGTAGGTCGATTCAACTATTTGACCTTCATCGAGAAATTGCTTTGCTATCTTCTCTAACAGATTGGCTGAATATTTTGGTTTTGTTATTAAAACAGTTCTTTTCTTTATAAACTCAGCAGGATCAGCTAAATTAAATTCACTTTTCTCAGGTAAAACGGCAACAACCATTTGTTGGCCAAAAATATCATGCAACAGCTGATTATCTTTAAGTGATATCAATTGGTTAATGTTTTGTTTTAGCTCTCTACTCTGTTCCTCTGATAACTCCAGAGCGAGGCAAATACTATCTAGATCAAGATTGAGAAGGTTTTTCCCTAACCTTGAACCAGTAAATGTTTTAAGGCTTTCAGAACCATTATTATGTTCGAAATAACTAATGGAGTTTGATGGTAGAAGTCCTGCTGGTACGACACTGGACACAGGGTTTCCAAAAATAATTAACCAGCCACCTATTAAAACGAGAAGTGCGGCAAAGAGATATACGATTTTTTTCATAGTTTTTCCTTTTAAGTGGAACCCTATAATGGTTTGATTTCACCACGTCTTAATTGGACAGCCTCTGCAATATGACTCTTTTTAATATCCTGTTCCCTATTTAAATCAGCAATCGTTCTAGCTATTTTTAGAATACGATAATATGCCCTTGCAGACAAACCAATTTTCTTCACACTCATTTCGAGAAGTGCATTCGATTCGTTATCCAAACGACAATGTTCTTCTATTAACCCAGTGCTCATTTGGGAATTGTTATTGACCTCTGGAGTACTTTCAAAACGTTTATGTTGGATTTCTCTGCAATTTTCAACCCTTTTTCTTATCTCTTTTGAGGGTTCAGATCTATCAGAATAATTCAATTCACTGTAAGATAAAGCAGGTACTGGAAGGTGAATATCAATACGATCAAGAAGAGGCCCAGAAATCTTATTACTGTAGCGATCTATCTGGTTAGGTGTACAATTACATTCATTTTTCAAATCGCTATAAAACCCACACGGACAAGGATTCATAGAGGCTACAAACATAAACTTCGCTGGAAATGTAACAGAATTATGTGCTCTTGAAATTGTTACCTCGCCATCCTCAAGGGGTTGACGCAGTATTTCCAATACATTCTTTTTAAATTCAGGTAATTCATCCAGAAATAAAACACCGTGATGCGCAAGCGAAACTTCGCCTGGTTTAGGCACAGTGCCGCCACCGACTAAACCAGCATCCGAGATAGTATGATGTGGTGACCTAAAAGGACGTATGCCAACAGTTGTTTTACCCTTATCTGAAACACTGATAACTTTGACCGTCTCTATCAATTCCTCAAAATTCATCTTTGGTAAAATTGAAGGCAATCTTTTAGCAAGCATTGTTTTACCAGAACCAGGTGGGCCTTTCATCAACCTATTATGCACTATTACACCAAACCGTGTTATAGTCCTTAAAATTAAGATTATGAAAATGGAGTTCACCATGGAAAACAATCACCTACCACGTTGCTTTTCGTATGTTCGTTTTAGTACGCCGGAGCAAAAAAAAGGCCGATCCTTTCAAAGACAAACCGAGGCCGCTGCGAAATGGGCAAAGGAACACGGACTAACCCTCGACAAAAGTTTAAAGGCAGACGAAGGTTTATCAGCTCACCACGCAGATCACAAGCGAAAAGGTAACCTTGGGATATTTTTACAACAAATTGAAGACGGCAAGATACCAAAGGGCAGTATTTTAATTGTTGAGAACCTCGATCGACTGTCTAGAGAAGCTATTACCGATGCTTTGACTGGTTTTCTCAATATTATCAACGCTGGGGTCGATATTGTCACCTTAATGGATGGCAAACGCTACAACAAGGAGATACTTAATCAAGACATGGGAAGTCTTTATATCTCTCTAGGCAAAATGCACAACGCTTATGACGAAAGCAAGAAAAAATCTAACCGTTTGAGAGATGTCTGGAAAGCCAAAAGGAAAATATTGTCAAAAGAAGCTCCTATGACTGGCCGCATCCCTGCATGGCTAATACTAAACCGAACAACTAACAGAATTGAAAAGATTGGTGAACGTTCTGCAATTGTCGAAGAAATTTTTGATCTTTCCATTGCTGGCTATGGTGTTACCTCTATTGTAAAGCGGATCAACAACAGAAACGAAAAATCATGGGGGCGTGGGAAGCAATGGCACAATAGCTATATTATCAAAATACTCAAGAATCGGGCTGTGTTTGGAGAGTTCCAGCCGCACACCTTCCAAAAGCGCATTAAAGCCCCTGCTGGCGATCCAATCAAAGACTACTACCCCGCTGTTATATCTGAGGATCGATTTTATGAAGCCCAAAGAGCTATGGCTGACAGAAAGCAAAAAGGAGCAAGCGGCCGAACTGGGAAGATCACCAACCTTTTCACTAAAATTAGCAAATGCGGCTATTGTAGTGCGCCCATGCACTGCGATAACAAAGGCTCTAGCCCGAAGGGTGGCGTCTATTTAGCTTGCAGCAGTGCCAAGCGCTCAGGGCAATGCGAATATAAATCCTTCAAACTGCCAGCCTTTGAAAAGGCTTTTTTGAAATACGTTGTTGAGTTGGATGTGACCTCTATTTTAAATGACGAACTTACCAGTAAGGAGCTTATTGACGCAGAAAAGCGACTAAGTACTGTTTTGAGGAAATTGGAAAATTGCAAACTAGGATTTGAAAGAATAATTACCTTAGTGAAAACCCTTGATAGTCAAGTTGCAGCCTTTACAAAGGAAGCCAACACCTTACAAGCGGAATTAACCACTCTAGAAAAAGAAAAGAAATCACTTGAGCAGCTGATCTCTAATCTGAAAAGCAAGAGCGTTAAAGTAGAAGAACATTTTTCTGCGATCCGTTCCTTAGTTGAAAAACTCGACAATGCCGGCGATAATGAAAAAATTGCTATCAGACACAAACTAAAGCAAGCTATTGCCCAGATAGTTGAGTCGATTATTTGTTACCCTGACGGCCTGCGAGAAATGTTTTTAAAATTCGATGGCAAGTCCTTTGATGTTACAGACGAAAAACCTTCATACCTCACGCCAATTCAAGCTGACACCGCCTCCAATGAAATAGACTTAAAAAAAATCGTAGAGCATAATAAAAAATGCGTTGAACAACACAGTCAGCATATCCATGACAACACCGGCCTAAAGCACGCCAAAGCGCTTATACGGCTTGTAGGCGGCCATCAACGTTGTTTCTCATGGGACAAGGTCAACAAGGAGTTTATCGAGCTAGCAGCCGTTACAGACGATAACTGGTTAACTATTGAAGGGCAAACACTGGACAGCTTAAAAGAGGTATTCCATGACTAGTAAAAAGACGGGAAATAAAGGCCTTGAAATTACACCACGGCGCAAGGCTAAAATCAAAGCTTACCTTGACTGCTTGGAGGTCTCTTCTATCCCTCTTGAGGCTGTTCCACTCAACCACAAACAAAAAAGCCCAACTAGAAAATAGTCGGGCTTCATTTGAGAATTATTTGCTAACTTGGCTTTTCTTGATTTTCATGTAAGTGCTAATCTCATTGAAATTCAAACCAATGTCTTTTTTACCAGGAAGCCTAAAAACAATTGAGCAATCCCCTTTCGTTTTGTAAAGCTGCCCTTTATAAGTCTGTCCGCTTTTCGTGTTGATCTCATAATATTTCTTTTTCCTGAAATCCGATGGGTATTTGCAGCCTTTAGCATAAGCAGTCCCGGCCATTAATATTGCAGCAGCAATAGTCAGTCCAATTATTTTCCTCATTTTTCTCTCCCTGTTATTTAATCAAAAGGAATCCCTAACAATATAAATACCAGTATTTTTAAATAATTCAAATAAAAACAGATTGGTACGAAAGCCCCACTTACTCCTGCAAACAACAAACCGCTTAGAACGGCCTGCAAAGGCTATTTAAGCGGTTTTAATACAAGGTCTTGTTTTTCAAAGATTATCTTGATAAAGGTCAAACAATATGAATCAAGATGAAGCATGGAACTTAACTTAACCAAAAGGTTACGCCTAATCCTTGATCTAACAATAAACTAGGGCTATAGTATTTGAATCTTAATTTAAAGGTTAACACCTATCTCTCTAATAGCAATTTCGCTAACTATTGCTAGTTTTTGCAAAATTCAAATATTTTATAAGGTAAAGTCTATGGGTGAAGAGTTAGAATTAATGAAAATTGCCCTATCAGCTATCCCCCAGTGGTATGAGGCTGAGACAGGCCTAAATAAGTATAAATTCAAGATCAATAGCAAAAAACTGAACTACTACTCCCATCGTACTAAAACACCACATTTAAGTAGTCTTACCACTTTTATAAAAGACAACTTTACCGACTGGATGTCTATTAAAGAACATTTCTCATCTACTTCTTTTGAAGGGAAAGTTCAAAGAGATATTGCCATTGAGTGGTTAAAAATTAATGAGTCTGGAATTGATTGGGACGAATTGATTTCATATATTGAAAAAGTACGACTCGATACCTATGAGAACAACTCAATTACTCTAAATCTTATTATTACCGAGGGGAGTGGAGGTGTAAAAATATCAGTGAACAACATCCAAAAAGTTTTTGCACCGTTGGCTGTTGGGACACAAACCTACATCAAATTAGATAGAAACTTACTGATATTAAGCTTGGAAGAAATTATGTGGGCGGATATCAACGATACTGAATCATATAAATATAACCCCGAATTTCTCCAGCCTTTTGCCTCCATTCTAGAACAAAATCAATTCTCCGTCCATCTTACATCAAAAGGTGATATTATAGTAATGAACAAAGAAGGGGTCTTGGTTTCTTGCAGAAAAGACTCTTGGCATATTTATGACATGCCAACCTTCAAAAATTCTTTACATGATATTATTGGTCATTACAGGGTAGCGTGTGGTTTATTGGAAACTATCCTTGACCTCTCCTACAAAAGACATGGCGCATTACTTATATACGATCCTGACGAGAGTGTTATATCTCAAGTAATCAACAAAGAATCCGTAATGTTGACTTCGCATGCTACCCCTGACACAGGACGAGATGTTCTAATGAGTTCAGTAAGTAATATTGCTATGGGAAGCAATGATTTTCGATTAAGAAAAAAAAGATTGTTCCTTGAGATTGCGAGCCTTGATGGGGCAGTTATCTTCCACTCATCCAACGTATTGTCTTTTGGCTCCATGGTTAACACACATCCCGGTTCAGGAGGATTGTTTGGAGCAAGAAGCACTGCTGCCCTATCTACTTATTACTATGGTGGGTACCCAATTAAAATTAGTTCTGACGGCGATGTTTCAATTATTTTTAAAAGCTCTAACTCAACCGGAGCATCATGCCAAGCAACGATTAATTTTATGTGACGCACAAATCAAACCAACACCCTGAAAATAAAATATTACAAAATGTGACCTTAATAAGAATTACATGTCAACGTTTCTCAACGTACTTGTAAAAGGTTGGTCTAGATATGCTGAATTGACGGCATATCTCAGCAACCGAGTGCGCCTTGCTATCGTACATTTTAAACATCGTCACAAGCTGCTTATCTGATAGTTTTTTCTTCCTACCGCCCTTTCTACCTCTTGCCCGTGCCTCTTGTAGTCCTGCCTTTGTGCGCTCAGAAATAAGATTACGTTCAAACTCTCCCATAGCACCAACAACCTGAAACATCATCTTGCCTGCTGGGGTAGTTGTGTCAAAGCCTTCTGTAATTGATATGAAGTCAACGCCGTTTTCTTTCATGTCGTCTACAACAGTCAATAGATGCTTTAAAGAGCGGCCTAAGCGATCAAGCTTCCAAACAACAACTATATCACCCTTACGGAGCTGCTCTTGCATCTTAGCCAACACTGGGCGATCTTCTTTAGTTCCGCTTGCGTGTTCTGTAAATATCTTTTCACAGCCAGCATTTTCAAGAGCGGTGATTTGCAATTGTGGGTCTTGGTCAACTGTTGAGACTCTAGCATATCCTATTTTCATATCTTGCCCCCTATGTAAAAAACAAAGTGTAAACTAAACGTCTAGTTGTATCTATATATTAACTTTGTTTTGTTTACAACGTTTATTTACACCTTTTTGCTGTTTATTTCCTATTTTTTACATATTGCCAATATGTAAAGCAAACGACCGTATTGTTTACAGCACTTGTGCTTGTTAATTTATTTTTTAGGTTAAAAGACAGCTGACCAACACAAACACCTCAACTACCCCATATTGTGTTGTAAAAAAAAGGAGTACAATATATTGACACTATGACCATGTGTATTATATTGTTTTTTGTATTAAAAGTGTGCCGGCGGGATGCTGGATACACACTTTTAATGAAGTCATGCATTTGATGAGAAATTTTGGAGTAAAGATAGACTTATTACTCAACTCTACAGCTTAGCTAGAACCAACTGGTCATCCATACTATGGAACCAGCAATGGCCATCTAGTTGATTGAGAGCAATGAGAGAAAGGCTATCTTACCAACCAGAATAACGCATTAGATGATACCACTTGGCGATGTTGATATTGGTATTATCAACAACAATCCTTTTGAGGGGCGGCAATCCCTCGTGAAGGCGTGCTTTGGCTTAGCACGTTAATATAATTAACCAAGGACTATGCCTTGGCTAGCCAAGGTTTTTATTGAGGACAAAAAATGCTCCGGATAAAGACCAGCAGTTTTGAAATTGTCTTTGATATTGCTGCTATCATCAGAGCAATTGCTTACCTAGCCTTTCTAGGTTGGTTTGCATAACAAGATAATTTCTTTTTGATATAAGGGCTGCCATTTAATGGTAGCCCTTTTTCATTTTTTATCCTTTCGCCAATCCCAAGGAGCTTTTGGGTTCTCATCCTGCCAAATACCTCGCCTTGACTTACGGGCGCTGTTTTCAAGCTCAACCCAATTGGCTTTTTCTGAACTTGGCAAATACTTGCGGTAAGCCCATGCGTAACCATTGGCGACCATTGCTTGATTTACATTCATTCCATTGGCATATATGACGCCGATAGTGCGACCATAACGATCTATGTCTTTTTCAACGATCTCAATACGCTTGCCTTTCAAAAACTTCTCAAGAGCTTGTTTGCTCATCTGGCCACCCATCTGGCCTTTCTCTGGAGTGTCTATGCCGTACAAACGAATTTTACGATATTTACCATTGGTCAGCTTAACGGTCACGGTATCGCCGTCTAACAGTCTTGAAACCTTTACAGACTGCTTGGCTGGGTTGATCTTCTTTTTAGTTTTTTTATAAGTGACTTTACTCTTTGAAGGTGTGCTTAAACCACCTGCATATCTTTTGGAAGATGATGAGCCGCCATGGCAATGATAATCACCAGTTTTGCGGTTATTGTGGCATCCGTTAGCGTCAAGACCACCGCCATGGCCAAACACTTGGCTAGTAAAAGTCGAAAATAGAATAACTGTGAATAAGGCTATCCCTAGTTTTTTTGATTTCATAGCGGCCTCTTGAATTATTACGGTAAACAATAAATTACCAAAAATACCTACTAAATCAATTACCAGTCCAATAAAAATTCCATACATGCAGAGGGGCGTATGAATGATTTAATACCGATTACACATGACGATGTTGGCCTTGGCATGATCCAAACAGTAGACGCAAGAGCGCTGCATACAGGTCTTGAGAGCAAGCGGCTATTTGGCAACTGGATCGAGGCAAAGGTTTTGAAGAATCCAATTTACACGGAAAATCAAGATTATATTTTGCTTAACAAATTTGTTAAGCAAAAAGGGAGAGGCGGTCATAATAAAAAAGACTATGTTTTGCTCACCAAATTTGGTGAGCAAACAGGGAGAGGCGGTCGCAACAAAAAAGACTATGCCCTGACCATCGACACGGCCAAGAAAGTTGCAATGTCCGAGCAGACCATAGTTGGCAATCGCTACCTGGATTATTTTTTCAATTGTAAGATTCAAGATCCTTCACAAGATCATGTGCGGGTAAGTGCTTGGCCTCGTACCACTCGCACTTCTCCTTGAGGCATGTTTTTTCCATGCCTATATGCCTCTTGATCGGTTCCTTGCTATGTGGGCAAAATCGGCCGAACACAACAAGGTCAGGAAAGTCCTTTCTTGTAGTACCTGTCCGTTCATAAAACTCTTCTATAAAGGGCTTAGCGTCGTTGATGTTGTAATAGGTACACATGGCACCAGGGCCAATCGTTATTGGTTCTACCAGCTCTGCGCCAACACCTCTTTTTTTCAATTCCTTTTTCAACTTTGCCAGCTCTGCCTGTAGCGATCTCATAACTCTTCCTCCAACATCTTTTTGATTTCTGCCAATTCGTTTTCTACTGCCGCCTGCTCTGCTGCTCTAAGGAATACCGTCAGGCCATACGACAAAGCCTTGTACTTGGCCTCTGTGATCTCACCATTCAAGAGCTGGTTGGTTATACGATTTAATAATCGCCTTGCGTCTGCTGCATTGCGCAGTGTTACACCTCTTCGTTTACGAGGTGCCTGGGTGGGTTTTTCCATAAAATATTGTTATTACATATTATTTAACGTTTCCAACCTGTAATTAAGGGCGTTTTACCCACCCTCAATGTCAGATTATAGGAACTTATAACGGTGCTGGGATACCATGATCGGCATACTTGCCTTTAATGGCTATCTGGGCTGTTATATCTCCGCTTTCCTTGGCCTCTGAATACATTGCGTCTAGTTCTGCTTTCTTTGCGGCCTCACTACCCTTTGATGCCTTATTTTCGCCCTTAGGTGCCTCTTCTCCATGAACTTCAACCTCTGGCATTAACCATGGAGAAAAAGTGGTTCTTAGGAGAATATCAATGCTTTCTTCAAAGTCGGCATTAGTACCGGGAAAGTTGTGCGATGGTATAGGGAGTTCTCCTTTCGGTTGAATCTCAACAGCGTCACCAACTACAACTACCTCAAAAGTGTCTGCCATTGCCTTTGCAGCGTTTGCAGGGTTAACGGTATTTTCCTTTTTGGTAAACAGCTTCTCAAGTTCAAGCTGGACGATATAACGATCTTTAAGATCAACTTTTTTATTCTTGCTCATGTTTAAATTCCTTTTTTTAACTTTGCTGCTTACATTGCAGTGCTCTTCTTTTCCAACAGTTCAAGGTTGTGGCTTGGAAGTCTGCACCAAGACTGACAAGGGGCAAGCATGTTTCTTACCCCAGTTAGGTAAGAGGCAAGCTTCTTCATGTTGTATATTCGATTTGACTGAAAAGGCTTGCCAGAAACATGTTTCACTATCCAGTTTTCATAACCTGTTAATGCTTTCCATTCCGCTTGAAGCTCTACAAGTGCTTTGTGTGGTATTTTCGCTATTGTTCTGCCTGTTCTGTAATCCTTGGTACTGTATGCAACTATGTGAGCATGCGGCCAATGCTTACCGTCATGCTTCTTTTCAAAGTAGTAACCGTCATATGCTACCCTTCCAGTCCTCAAACCTGCTTTCTTGATTAACTGAGTCATAAAACTTTCATACTTCTCAATGTCTTCCTTAACGTTCGTACCTTCACCAAAGCACAGCGTAATAAATACTGCGTTATGTTTTTTTAACAGTGGAGTATCGCAACTATTATATGTATATCCGATGAGACGTTGCTCTTCTGCTTTTGCTTCGGAAAGCCCTGCCAGCTCTTGACTTCCGCTGTATTCGCCACCTGTTTTAAACAATTATCTTGACTCCTTTCCTGATATTTAGACGCAGTTAACCTGTAACGATCAAACTACAGTCCTTTTTCTTTGGCTTGGCCGTACTTCATTTTATTGCCTGCCACCGCCTCAATGCGGCAATTTCTAACTAGGTTTACAGTGTAGCTGGTTGCTACAATCGTAAGGCCAATGATTATTTGACAGCCGCCCAAATATTTGGCACATGACGTTTCAAATAATTAATAATTAACTTTCGTCTTTCTGGGTTCGGATTCATTCTACCGGAAATGTAATTCGACATGCTGTCTCTTGGGATGTTGAGGTCATGCCCCATTGTTGTTGCATTTACGTTCAACGCCATTAGAGCCATTTTCAATGCTGTGACCCTGCCTAACTGAACTTTTTTCATTAAGATTCCTTTGTTTTTGATTTCGCTTTAGGAAGTGTTTAAAAACTTCCCTCTTACCTATTAAGGAAAAAGTGCAGAAACTGCACCAACACCGTGAATACAAATTAAGTGTCCCTCTACTTATTTAGGGAAAAGTGCCATTTTGGCACTAGACGCAAAAAGCCCGCAGTCACAATTACGCAACTACGGGCACATATGATTTCGGAGTGTTTTTGGATTATGCTAGGCGGCTTTAATCAGATCGTTAAGCATTCACTGGAATGGGTTCACATGTTTCTGCATCAAGTTCAAGTAACACTGCATGACTGTCTGACTGGACAATCAGAATCTTATTGTCTTTTTCAGCAAGATAAACTCGGCCAGCCATTGCAGTTTCATATTCGTGGTTTCCGAGTTCGGCAGCATCTGTAAGTGTCATTTTCATTTTTCTCTCCACCTTTTGGGGTTATTGTTAAACTTCTATGGTGAAAAGATAACCCTGTTGCCCCACTCTGTCAACTTTATTATCACGTGATTACAAGCACTTAAGTAAGTAACAAATTACTTACTTAAGTTTTTTATTGAGTCAATTTTACTAATTGGTGTATTGAGTCTCAACATGAACTTATTACCTCCCCCCGCCTTAGTTTGCATACACAACATCATAAATTATCATGGACAAGCTCTAATTTGAAATTGCGCTTTTGTTGTCAGGTTTCTTGGGTAGCTTGTTGCTTTGGTGTACAGGAAACACCTTGTATTGCAGAAGACCGCTCTGCTTATCTTCGCAGTGGCAATGTTAAATTCAATTATCAGTCGCTGAGATTACCTAATCAAGAACAATCTTCAATAGTATGTTTTGTAAAAGCCTGAAGGTTGCCATTTAAAATATTATGATTTCATTTCTTTGTTGCATTCACACATGACACTAATGGAGACTAAAATACAAGACTGAGCATCTTAGGATTTTTTTAATAGATGAGAGAGTGAGGAATGTTTTCTTTCATCATCGGTACTTGCCAACAATTCTTATGAACCTGTAGTCCCTCTTTATTTGATCTAACACACATTTTCAGTCCGTCTTCGAGCCTTGTTTTAGGAACAAAATCATATGATTGCCTCATTTTCATAGTGTCAATAAGATAATTTCCACCTGTCATAAAATATGGGTAGCAGTCCCAATATCTTGTTTTTGACAACAACTCATAAGTATCAACTTCAATACTCCTATTTTCATGGCCAAGTAGCTTGCATAGTATCTCTATATATTGTTTTAAAGTAAATGGCTTACCAGCCAAATTAATTGCTTCTGATTTTACATTTCCTGCTTCAATTATTTTTAGACAAAAATATGCCAACTCATCAACATACAAATTTTGAATAAACCACTTTCCTCCGTCAGGCAGAGGAAAAGATCTCCCCCGAACTATCGCTTTCATAAATGCATTTTCTCTTGAGTGAGGATCTCCGGGCCCATAGATAGCTGGCACTCGCAAAACTGTCCACGATAAATCATCGATATGTTCCAATATTTTCTCGCATGCCACCTTCCCTAACGCATATTTGTCATCACAAACATCTGGCGAAACTAGGCTCCATGTTTCCTTTACAGGAGTTAATACAGGCAATTGATATACACTAGCCGTTCCAATTTGAATGTAACGTCCAACCCTCCCTCGAAAAGCCTTAATAACTGGTCGCGTATATTTACCTCGGTATGCAGAAAGGTCTATGACAGCATCACCATTAAGTGAACACAATGTTTTATAGAAAGATGCTAACGATTTTCTATCACTAAAAATTCTACGTACTTCCTTAGAATAAGATACTTTTGTCACGCCCCTATTAACAGTTGTTACGTCATAGCTATTATCAAGTAAAATCTCTACTATCCTTTTGCCTGCAAACCCGCTTCCACCAAGCAGGATAATATGCCCACGTGGTGATTTCATACAAACCCCATTTCTGATAAAATATCATACTTTGGCAATACATTTGATTCGTAGTTATAAAGGTAAAATCCTGGAAAAATCTCAGGATGGCTATCTATCATGTTATAAATTGGAGCATTTTGATCGGATATAATATTATTTTTTCCGTTCAAGCTCTCATGCCCCGTAGCAACAAATATTGGAATAATATTCGAATGAAATGTCAGTTTACCACTATATTTTCCTTTTAAATAATCATGATATATTTCTGTTTGTGGCAAGAAGGACAGGAGGGATGGGAGAACATTTACTCCTTTTCGACGTAATCGTTCCATTTGTATCGCTGTCTGCATGAAATCGTTGACATCTTCAAAAGGAAAGCCCCATATAAAAAAAGTTTCAACTGTAGGAAAATATTTCTGTGATATCTCAACAACCGGAAGAACCTCTTTAAAAGTGAATTTTTTTACCACCCTACTTAAGATATGATCTGAGGCAGATTCAACACCATATCTTATCTCGATACAACCTACATCACGCATAGATTGTAGTGCTTTTTCAGTGACAAGGTTAATTCGACCAAAACATTTCCACTCTATTTTCAGGTCAGCATCCTTTAGAGCAGCGCAAAATGCTAACATCTGCTTTTCACTCACATAAAAGAATTCATCTTGAAACAAGACCCTAGAGACATCATATTTTTCTTTTAAAAAACGAATCTCTTTAATAATATCAGTTATGCGTCTTGACGTTGTTTGGTGATTCCAAACTGGCGAAACACTACAGAAAGAACAACGGTAGGGGCAACCTCTATTTGTTATTAGATTTTGTGCATCGTAGTATTCAAACTCCATGCGGTGGTATGCAGGGAATGGGATTGCACTCAGAGTTAACCTGGGACGATCCAAATTACGATGAACAAGACAATTGTTATCTCGATAACTAATCCCTAGAATGCTATTCAAAGATCTACCAGATTCAAGGTGTTTCACTAAATCTAGAAGAGTTGCTTCACCTTCCCCTCTACAAATAACATCTATTGCTGGAAATTCGGTTAAAATTTTCTCCTCAACACCAAACGGCCCCACCCCCCCTAAAATTATAGTTTTATTAGGATTGGCTCTCTTTATATGTTCCGCAATGAGTATTGTAAATGGTAGTAGATTTGCCATACAACTTAAACCAATTACATCAGGCATCTCACCATAAAACCACAATGAATCATCAATGTTGAACAGATCGCGATCTGGATGTTTTACAGCCATTAACTGGTGATCTATGAAATCAACAGTTAAGCCGTTATTCTCTAGAACAGATACAAGGTATAAGACTCCTAACGGTGGATGTATTTCACAATCAACTTCCTTTCGATGGTTGAAATAAAGTAAACTTAGATTTATTAGGCAAATATCTGCATCACCTTCAAAGTTACGTTTTTGCCGCTTTGTTGACTCAATAGAATGTGATAGTTTTCTATTTTTTTTTGGTCTGGCACCTACCACAGGGACTTCCCTTTTCTCTCTCAACCTCCTTGCCTTATCCATTTAGTTTACCCTCTCACTCCCATTGAAGAGGGCGGCGTAGGTTTTGGCGTAGGTTTTGGCGTAGGTTTTGGCGTAGGTTTTGGCGTAGGTTTTGGCGTGCCTTCTTTGAGAAGGCTTTCACCCTCATTAACTAGTACCAAATGCCCTGCTTGATATTGTAACCTGATAGGAGCTACATTTTTACGAATATCGTTCTGAAAATCATCGTTGTCACTTGTTAACAGTTTTAAACATCCACCAGATGTACCAAAAATGTCTACAGGTAAGTCAACGGATATAAATCCATTTCCAGGTATCTTCCCGTCTCCTTTATTAATTAGTTCATATTCTTCATCCTCGTTAGTAGTCGAACTAGTAAAAACTTGATATCGAACCCCAGGGTCACCAGCGATATTTATCACCAAAGTTCCAGGATTTTCTTTATCAGTAACGATTTGTATAACTTCAGACTTCAGATCGTTATTCACTGGTGTAGTAATACCATCCTCAACCTTTATTGGCACTTTGGGCATCTCAACTAAGTCTGGCATAGTGTAAACTGTTGTGAGTAGTATTGGTTTTTTCAATGTGTTATTATTTTCACCAAGGCTCATTTCTTCCCCCTCACTAATTTCAAAACCATTATGCACCCAATTAACCCGCTAGGCTTGCTGTCTGTTTTTTCTTATAAACACCAATGCTTTTTTCAATGATATCATGAGGCCTTGCACCAAGTGACTAACAGTTGAGATACCTGGAAGTATTTTCCATAATTAAGTTATAAAAAAAATAGTACTAATCTAAGCGTATTCATAATTCATTGTACATAATCGAGTTCTACATTTACATGATACATATATAATCATGCTGCATTCAATTGATAAATGCAACACAATTTCAGGTAAATGCTTCTAGGGGCGTTAGGTCGTGTAAAATTTTTCTAGGAGTCAAATTGATCAAAAGAATCTCACTGCCATGAGATAAATTCAAGTAATAATAGCAGTAGTCCTTAAATTAATGAGTCGTGATTATGAAGATATTTATTATTTTAAATGAACGTTGGTTAATCTTACCATGCCAAACATTTACAAATCACCGTAGAACTGAAGTTTAACCTTTCTACTGTTACTTTACTGGGACGCATGCCATTGCAACGGTAAAGGTTAGTATTTGCAATGTTAACCACTTAAGCAATTCTGCAAGTTTACACTATTCCTGTGAAGATAAATCTGCGTTAATAAAGAAATTGCTTCGAAATGGAGTAATTGCAAATTAAATCTTACCAAAGATAAGGTTTAGGCTTGCTCGTTTGGTGTAATTGACCACAACATGAAAACATTATGACCACCTGCTGCTGCAATCTCAAGTCCTCTTTTGGCAAATAACTGCCCTTTTACCTCTGAAAAATCCACATGATATTTTTCAATGAGATTACTCTTACTTGGTAAACTAAGAGGAGCAATACTGATACGTCCTGATAAATATTCAACCAGTTCTGGTAAAGATTTTATTGCTATTATGTCTACCTCAGCCCCTATTAATGCAGCTTCCATCTCATTTTGTTCTGGGATCACTACTCTGCTACAACCAGTTGCTTTACCAGCTATAGTGATTGGTATAACACCTTTTATTGGACGAATTTTACCATCTAAGGCAAGTTCACCTGTAAACATAGTGTTCTCAATATGTGCAGGAGAAACAATCTCAATCGCAGCAAGAATACCTATTGCAATTGGTAAATCAAAACCAGTACCCTCTTTTTTTAAATCGGCTGGTGCTAAATTAACTGTAATTCTGCGGTTTGGAAACTCATAGCCACAGTTTTTAATTGCGGCTTTAACCCTATCTCTACTTTCTCGAACAGCATTGTCTGGCAATCCAACAATGGAAAAAGTGGGCAAGCCTTTAGCTACATCCACCTCCACATCAACCGGATGACCATCTACTCCTATAACTGTACATGTTATAACTTTTGCGAGCATAGAATAACTGTTAGTCTGTGTTCTTGTTAGGTAGATAGAGTTTTTTCATTTTTTTGCTGTAGTCCCCATTTTGTTTCTGGTAAATATAAAATGGTCGTGCAAATTTTACTCCAACCCCTCCATTTTTCTGGCATTTAATTAACATTAATCGTGCCTCATTTTTCCCTTCAGGATAATTAAAAACAGGTTGGATCTTTTTGGGTTCTAATCTGCAGTTTTTTGCTTTTACAATAAAATCGGCTATTTCCGATGCTGGATAAATAAAAACAGCATCACCCTTATTTTTCAATAATTTAACAGCACCTTTTAAAAACGAATCAATATCACCATTTACCTGATGTCTTGCAATATGGGCTTGATTATTCTGGTTTGTTCTACCGCTACCTGGTTTAAAAAAGGGTGGATTACAAATAACCATATCAAATGCTTCAACATCTAATTTACCAGAAACATTACGAATATCACAATTGATTAGTTTGAAAGATTGCTCAAACATATTATCAATGATATTTTTACATGCTAATTGATGAAGATCTTTCTGTAGTTCAATACCGGTAATTTCTATTTTTAGTTCTTCAAGCCACCTGTATAAACATATACAACCAATTACCCCACTCCCGCACCCAATATCCAAAATTTTAAATCCTTTTTTGGGCTTCATAAATTGTGCAACCAATACACTATCGACAGAAAATCTATAACCATTCTTATATTGATTGAGAACAATATCACCGTCAAACAGGCTATCTTCTGTGAATTCAGTTGTCATATGAGTATAATGGTCGTGAGTAGAATGATAATAGCTCAACGTTTTTATTTAGCTGAAGTTCTGTTATGATACATTTTCGTTGTTTTAATTACTACTGAATTTTAGTTTATCTTTTTTAATTAATATAAGAGGTTATAGACGTGTTTGATATTTTTGTTAAAACCCATTTTTGTGGCGCTCATCATCTTAGAAACTACCCTGGTGACTGTGAAGTACCTCACGGCCACAACTGGAAGGTAAAGGTAACTGCAAAGGCTACAGAGCTTGATGAATGCGGAATGGGTCTTGATTTTACTGTTTTGAAAAAGCATGTAAAGGCTGTAATGGACATGTTGGATCATAAAGATTTAAACGAACTTCCCTATTTCCAAGACAGAAATCCTTCATCTGAATATATTGCAATATTCATTTTCGACCAACTCTCACCCAAGATTAAACATGACAGATATTCTCTTTATTCAGTGCGGGTTATGGAGACCGATAAGCAAGGCTGTACATACTATGGCCCCGTAGAAGATTAATTCATTATATTCTCTTAAATATTGATTAATTAGCTTCCATATACTTGATTGTTCATTTCATGTTCTATAAGATTAATAAACAGATAATTAACCTAAAATTAGAACTTATAGAAACTTAATGATAAGTACACTTCCTCACAGCTATAAAGCAGTTGCTCTGGTACTCATCCTGCTAGGTGCCATGATCATGGGTATCAGTATATTTAAATACTATACAACCATTCGTCTTGCCCAAAGCTTTGGAACCAGAACTACTAGAAAAGCCGCAAAGTGGTATAAATTACACCATCTTTTTATGGTCTTTTTTTTGTTTGGTTATCTAATAGTATTCCTGGCTATTATTTATGAAATCAAGATAATAGGTGATTTTTTCACCAGCCTTATATTTTTTGGTGGTGCATTATTTGTTCTGATTGGCATCATTTTACAGGCAAGAATGTTGAAATCGATCAAAACACAACACTCACGCCTCAAAATCAAGAATGAACAGTTAACTCAAATAGAAAATGCCACTATTTATACTTTGGCATCCCTTGCAGAAATAAGAGATTCTGAAACAGGGCAACACATTATCAGAACTTCAATGTATGCTAAAGTACTTGCAGAAGAGCTCCAATCAAATCCAGCCTATAGTCAATTTCTTACCACCAGTAAAATTGAAGAAATTGCAAAAGCTGCACCGTTACATGATATAGGTAAGGTTGGAGTTAAAGATAGTATTCTTAATAAAACCGACAAACTCACTAAAGATGAGTTTGAGCAAATTAAGAATCACTGTGAATATGGTGCACAAATACTTGAAAGAGCAACCAGAAATATAAATTTTTACTCCTATTTTCCACTTGCAGTTGACTTGGTCAGATCTCATCATGAAAAGTGGGATGGAAGCGGCTACCCGCAAGGTTTAAAAGGGCACCAAATCCCCTTGCCGGCACAACTTATGTCTGTTGCTGATGTATACGACGCTCTTGTTACAAAGCGGTGCTACAAAGCTGCTTTCAGTCACGAAAAGGCCTGTCAGATTATTGAAAGTGAGAGCGGAAAGCAATTCTGTCCAGATATAGTTGAAGCTTTTAAAAATTCTAAAGATATTTTCAAGAAAATTGCAGAAACAATGCCTGATGAACAGCCGACAACTTAAGTGTTGTGTGTAAATCCTTTTTCTTTCAAATAGTTACATGAGGACACAATATTTTCTGGTAGCACGTGATCAATTTGATAGCCCAATCCAGGGTATTTGTTTATTCGATCTACATCCCCCACCATCTCACTAATCAAACCAAACAACCCGACAATATTTGATATTCCGTTTGGGAAATCGATTTCAGGGCAACTTACGGTAAAACTTAAACCAGGCCACTGAATTGGTACAGTGAGTTTTACACGTAATAATGTGTTCGGTTTTGTCAGAAAGGTAACTTTTTTCACATTAGGCAACAAAAATTTACTATTGGCAATGTTCTCGCCAATATTCGTGGCTTTCTGCTCTTTTATTAATCTATTTTCATCAACCCCTCTGCTAACTGCATGATCAAAGAAAATATCCGCCTCAGGCTTATCCCAGATCATACTTGTCCAACGTCCACTATTGCCGCTAAAAACTATTTGGTCGGCTACTCCTTTTTCTAATAGCTGACAAGCGTAATCACAAACACGCAAGTCATAGGAGCAGCAAACGACAATAGCATCTGATTTTTCAATAAAATTGAAAGACTTAAAATAATTCCATAAAACAGAAGCATGTTGGAGGGTTTCTGTTTGCATTGTTTTAAAGTCGTTGGCCATTCTTATTAAAAATATGAATATTTTCTGGCTTTACAGTAACCTCAATCGTATCACCAACTTTAAAAAGACCTGTTCCAGCAATACTAATGATGAGTTGATTATTATCTTGTTGCCTAGAATAGACATATGTAATATCACCTAGATGCTCTGCCACCTCAACTGTAGACTTGATTTTAAGATCGCCCACACCATCTAGTAAAAAGTGTTCCGGCCTTACACCAATAGTTATCTTTTCATTCAAGTGTTTTTCAGGAACATCAAATTCAATTTTTACAACTTCTCCACTATCAAGTTCTATTTCACAATGACCTTGATTAATACTCTTAATTACGCCAGAAATGAAATTCATTTTGGGCGAACCTATAAAACCAGCTACAAAAACATTTGACGGTTTATGATAAAGGTCTAGTGGTGCTCCTACCTGCTCCACTCGACCATCTCGCAAAACTACAATTTTATCGGCAAGAGTCATAGCCTCTACCTGATCATGGGTCACATAAATAATTGTTGTTTTCAATTCTTGGTGAAGTTTTGCGATTTCTAAACGTGTCTGTACACGGAGTGCTGCATCAAGATTCGATAATGGCTCGTCAAAGAGAAAAACTTCTGGCTTTCTCACTATGGCTCGACCGATAGCTACACGTTGACGCTGCCCCCCCGATAATTGTGCTGGCCTACGTTTTAGATAATCGGTTAATTGCAAGGCGTCAGCTGCTGCCATTACCCGTTTTTTAACCTCATCTTTACCTTTCTTGCCAAGTTTAAGACCGAAAGCCATATTCTGGTAAACAGTAAGGTGTGGATAGAGTGCATAGGACTGAAAAACCATAGCTATGCCACGATCTTTTGGACTTAAATCATTTACTACCTGATTGCCAATACTCAATTCACCGGAGGTTATTGGCTCTAGCCCAGCTATCAATCTCAAGAGTGTAGATTTTCCACAACCAGAGGGCCCAACAAAAACTACAAATTCACCATCATCGATATCGATATCAACGTTGTGTATAACGTCTGTCTTATCAAAAGATTTGCATATATCGTTTAATCTAATTTCAGCCATAATCTAATTTTAAAGTTATTGAGAATTATTTAACAGCTCCAGCTGTAATCCCGCGTATGAGTTGTTTTGAGAGTATCAGGTAAATAACTAGAACAGGAACAATTGCCAGAGTAAGAGAGGCTAGCACTGCATTCCAATCTGTCACATATTGACCAATAAATTGTTGTATTCCTAGGGTAATAGTTTGTGTTTTAGTACTCGGAGACAAGATAAGCGGAAACCAAAGATCATTCCAGATAGGAACCATAGAAAACACACCAACAGTTGCAATTGCTGGACGAGTAAGTGGCAAAATAATTCTAAAAAATATCACATACTCACTTACTCCATCACAACGAGCAGCTTCCTTTAAATCACCAGGTATTTGTCGCATAAACTCACTGAGGATGAATATAGCAAGAGGCAAACTCTGTGCTGTATAAACCAAAATTAAGGCAGTCAAAGTGTTGGTGAGATTAAGATCGACGATCAATTGAAGAATAGAAACAGAGCCAAGTCGGATAGGCACCATGATACCTATCGCAAGGTATAAGGATAGTAAGGTGTTTCCTTTAAATTTATATTCAGATAGAGCCCATGCAGCCATAGCCCCAATGAGTAATACAACAGCTAAAGTTATAACAGTGACAACTATGGAATTATAGAAACAGATTAAAAAGTTAGATTTAGCTAGTACCTTCTCAAAACCTATGAGACTAAAGGTTTCCGATGAGGGGAATCCCATTGGTTCACGAAAGATTGCCTTGCGAGATTTAAATGAGTTTATAATAATTAATAAAATTGGCCAAAGGGCTAATATAGTATAGGAAATGAGTACTGTATGAACAGCTGCAGCACCAAAAGAAGATCTAACTTTAGACATTTTGAATCTCCTTATAATGCATATCGCTGTAATCTACGTTGGATGACAAATAAATAAAACAACACGCCAAGTAAAATAATCAAAAACATCATTGTTGCAACTGTTGCACCCATTGTCGGACTACCTATTTGAAGTTGAAAGCCAAAAAATGTCCTGTAAAAGAGTGTTCCCATGATATCACTTGAAAAATTTGGCCCGGCAAGCGCTCCTTTAACAGAGTAAATTAAATCAAAGGCATTAAAATTTGCAACAAATGTGAGAATAGAAACCATGGCAATGGTTGGAAGAATAAGAGGTAATTTCACTTTCCAAAACACCTGCCAGTGATTTGCACCATCGATTATAGCTGCTTCACTTAAATCTTCGGGAATGTTCAAAAGTGCTGCATATATTAACATCATCGGTATACCAACAAATTGCCATACCGAGATAAGAGATAGCGTAATAAGAGCGCTCGATTCTTGACCTAGCCAAGGCTGAAAAAATTCAACTAGTCCTATATAATCGAGCAAGGTCTCACTCACCCCCCATAGAGGGCTGAGAATTAACTGCCATATGAAACCTATGATTACCACCGAAAGCATAGTGGGCATAAACAATAGGGTTCTGTAAGTGTTTCTAAGACGCACCTTAGGAAGACTCAAGATGGCAGCGAGGAGTAGTCCTATTGGGTTTTGTAAACACATATGAACGCCAAAAAAGATAAAATTATTCTTCAAGGCATTCCAAAAAGAACTTGACCAATCAGGGTCTAAAAGCAGAGTTCTGTAATTTTCAAGTCCTACATAACTGGTTACACCTGCAGAGTCTGCAGTAAAGAGGCTGAGCCGAATAGAGTCAGCAAGTGGGTAGATCATAAAAAGTGTGTATATGATCGTTGCTGGAGCAAGGAATACAAGGATATGAACTGGAAACTTTTTAATCTTATTCTTCATTCCTTCTCTCTTTTACTTATCGTACAAAAACACCGGGGTAAAAACCCCGGTGCTTATTTAACCTTAATTACATCTGTGGCTTATACCATTTGGAAAGGCCATCCTGAATTTCTTTTGCTGCTGCGTCAGGAGTCATGGTTCCATTAATTACTTGCGCAGAGACATTCCAAAGTTCATTTTCCATATTCGGAGTACCTCTGGAAAGAATCTGATAAGAATTACGGATAGTCGACTTACACTGTCCACGCCAGCTTACAAATTCCTGTGCCACTGGATCTTGTACATTCACCTTATGATCTGAAAGGGAGAAAAAACCAGGCAGAGAGTTAGAGTAGATTTCAGCAAATTCAGCTGTGGTCATCCAGCTAAGAAATGTTTTTGCCGCTTCTTGGTTCATAGATTTAGGATTAAGGCCGAGTGCGATATCAGTGTGATCGCTGATATAACATTCTTCCTGACCTTCTGGCACTGGAGGTGGAAATGCACCAAATTCAAAATCTGCTTGATTATTAAAGGTTGTAATATCCCAAGAACCAGCAGGGTAAATTACACCTCTTCCAAGAGTGAAAAGGTTCTGACTATCCGGGTATTTTTGAGCCTTAAAACCTCTACCCATATATTCTCCCCAGCCTGCAAGCGCTTTAAAGGTATTAACATACTGGGCATCAGTCATCTTCTCAGTTCCTGCTATTAATCCTTTTCTTCCCTCTTCACCATTCCAGTAATTAGGGCCGATATTTTGAAAGCCCATGGTTGCAGCTTCCCACTGATCTGCAGTACCCATTACAAGTGGTGTATACTTGCTTTCTGTCTTAATTTTTGCAAGAACTGTCTCAAACTCTTTCTCAGTTTTTGGCACACTAATATCTAATTCTTTAAATATCTCTTTATTATAGATAAAACCATGAATTACTGAGGCCATTGGAACACAGAAAGTTGCAGCTCCATCATCTGTTTGCCATGCTGATTTTGCTACATCAGAAAAGTTGCTCATCCCATCCACATCATCGATGGCAGCTAAATGACCTTTTTTATAAAGATCCAGAGAATTATCAAATGGACGACAGGTAATAAGATCACCTGCAGTACCGCCACTTAATTTAGCATTAAGGGATGCGTTATAGTCTGCTGGTGGAGTTGGAGAAAAAACAACCTTTATATCAGGATGTTTTTCATTAAATGCTGGAATAATTTTATCTGTCCAAATATCAATATCATCATTTCTCCAGCTTTCAATAGTCAAGGTTTTATCAGCAGCTATTACTGCTGAACCTGTGAAAGCTACAGCACCAAGTGCCAATGTGAAAACAGTTGCCTTGGCAGCAACCTTTTTAATTCTCTTGTTCACTTCGTCCTCCTCATTGTATTTGTTGGCCAAAATAACCAATAATTCATGTCTTATAGCTAAGTTTTAGCTACAATTAAAGACATTGCCCCTCTCAAGTTACCACTGCTATTGTCTAAATGTTTTTCTGCTTCTTCTTTACTACAACCAAGTGCTATCAAGGTACCAATTTTAACAGAACCATCAGCGAGTTTCATTGCATCTTTAGCTTTAGTTTCAGTTACTTCTGCAATTCTTTGAATTATCCCAGAAGCTCTATCAACCAGTTTTGCATTATCTGCTATTACGCTTACCATCATACCATCAACGACATGACCTAAGTTCATGAAAATCATCGAAGATAATATACCAAGAGCGCATTTCTGAGCTGTGCCTGCGTTCATCCTTGTAGAACCTGCAATTACTTCTCGACCACTATCTAACAGAACTGGGTAATCCGCACGGTCAAGAAGTGGTGCTTTCTGATTGTTTGCAATAGATATAATTAAAGAGTTTTCTTGAAGCCCCAACTCAACAAATTCTAATGTATAGGGTGTTGTACCACTTGCAGCAACGGAAATTATAATATCATTTTTTGAAATATTGTTTTTATCAAAATCAATCTGTGCAGCAATAATGCTATCTTCAGAAACACCTATTGGCCGAAGCCTCGCCTCATCCCCTCCTGCCATACAAAAAACAATTCTATCCAGTGGAAATCCAAAAGTTGGCGTGAGCTCCATTGCATCTTGCATAGCTAATAAGCCGGAACTTCCAGCTCCAACATAAACAAGTCTAGCACTATTGTCGTTACTCAGCCTCTTGGCTATCTCAACAGAGGCCCTTGTGATTTCGTGTAAAGCTGATCTAACTGATGCAATTGCTTGCATTTGTCCATTCCAAAATGAGAGTGCTACTTCTTCACCTGGCCAAGTATCAATTCCCTTATATCTCTCTGAAACTTTTTCTGTTTCTAACATAACATCTCCAAGAACATGATATAGTAACAAACAACACATCAATACCAAAACAATACCAAACTAAATTCTAACCAGCTACGGTTTTTTGATATATTTTTCTTACTTATTCAACCTACACCTTAACCACAGCCTTTATGTTGTTACATATCAAGATGTTAACAACATTGTTATTTTATTTCCTTGTGTTAAACAATATTTTAGTGGCACGAACAGCTCTTTGGTATTAGACTGGTATTATTGACTCCATTTTTTATTAATTCTTTAATACATTTTTCTATGAAAACTCTTTATCTCGGGATAGATGGTGGTGGGACTCATTGTCGTTCTAGACTTATTGATGAGCAAGGAGCTCTTATTGGTGAGGCTCACGGTGGATCAGCTAATACGACCATCGGCATAGAACACGTTTACAATGAAATTATAGCTTCAGTTAAAACCATATTAACCGATGCAGGCCTTTCCCATGATTTAATCAGTAATATTAAGGCTGGTTTTGGCTTGGCTGGTTTAGTCGACAACATAGAGATTGAAAAAGTTACCTCTTTTCCTCATCCTTTTCGTGCTGTTGTTGCTTGCTCCGACGGTGTGGCAGCTTGTTACGGTGCACATGGTGGCAATGATGGGGGTATTGCAATTTTTGGAACAGGGAGCACTGGCTGTGCCATTCACAACAAAAAACTTATAGTTTGTGGTGGCTGGGGTTTTATCCTTGGTGACCAGGGTAGTGGCGCTCAGCTTGGTTTGCAGACTTTACGCCAAACAATGCTTGCTTGTGATAAATTCCTTGAACACACACCATTAACAAGACACATCCTAGAACGTTTTGATAACACTCCTACAAACATTGTTCGTTGGGTTGTTAATGCAAAACCTAAAGATTTTGGGGAATTCGCCAAAATAACCTGTCAACATGCACAAAAAAATGAAGCTGATGCTATTAAATTATTAAAAACATCAGCTCAAAATGCAGAAAATCTACTCAACAGTCTCATTAAACAGGGAGTAAATCGAATTTCACTACTTGGAGGCTTGTCAAGCTCACTCCTTCCCTATCTACCAGACCAGATGCATAAATATCTCTTTGTCCCTAAAGGAGACGCTATGGCAGGTGCGATATTTTTAATACAAAACTCTCATGTTCTACCAGAGTTAAGCCTATGAAAATTTCTGAGCCTCTACTTCTTTATCTAAGAACAGAATCTTCTCGAAATGTTACGAGTAATTCTCCTTTATATAAGAAAATTTATAACATTCTCAGTAGTGCCATAAAAGATGGAATCATCAGGGACAATGAGGCCCTACCTTCAGAACGTGACTTAACAGAAGCACTAGGTGTTTCTCGAGTAACTGTTCGTAAGGCCATTGAACAGCTTGCAGTTGATAAACTAGTCATCCAACGCAGAGGTGCTGGTACATTCGTTAATTTGCGTGTTGAACAACCTCTTTCAAAACTCACCGGGTTTACGGAAGATATAATATCAAGAGGGTCAACACCTTCCATACAGTGGCTTGATAGGTCATGTGGCTATGCTACCCCCGAGGAGTCACTGACCTTAAAACTATCACCTGGTGCAATGGTTTCTAGACTTCACAGGCTTAGATTTGCAGATAATAAAGCTATGTGTATTGAACATGCAACATTACCTCAGTATGCATTACCTGCACCTGAAAAGCTTGAAGGCTCACTTTATATTCACCTAGAAGCTAAAGGATTGCGTCCTACCCGTGCATTACAGAGACTGAGAGCTCAAATTATTACAGAAGAACAGGCTAAACTTTTAGAAGTACCCGCAGGTACAGCCTGTTTATACATTGAACGCTGCTCATTTTTACCAAATGGGGCCGAAATTGAATTTGTACGCTCATACTATCGTGGCGACTCATATGATTTTGTAGCCGAACTTCAACTTTAATTTCTCACTTATATACGATGAAGAATACTCACCGAAAAACATTGATGGAACTCGAAGCGAGAGAGGCTGGCTATGTTGTAAAACAACAACTTCAACTTAATAAAGAGGTTGTTCACCAGTTATCTAAAAAGATCCCTCTAGATTCCATCAATCTTATTGTAACATGTGCAAGAGGAAGCTCAGATCATGCAGCGGCATACGCAAAGTATCTTTTTGAACTTATGCTAGGAATACCGGTAGTGTCGATTGGGCCATCTATAGGTTCTATATATAAAAGACCAATGAACCTAAAAAACAGTCTATTTATAACAATTTCACAATCTGGCAAAAGCCCTGATCTTGTTTCATGCTCTGAATGGGCTAAATCACAAGGGGCTTTTGTTGTTGGATTAATAAACGAGGAAAAGTCACCAATGCACGATGTGGCTGACCTTGTTTTTCCACTTCATGCCGGACAAGAAAAAAGTGTAGCTGCAACCAAATCGTATATAGCCTCTTTATCCGCTATAGCAAACATAGCATCTTCCTACTCAGATGATTTAAAATTTACCGAGAACCTCTATAAGCTTCCTGATCAACTAGAACAAGCTTGTAAACTTGATTGGTCAGAAGCAACAACTCCACTTGCTGCCACCGATGATCTTATGGTTGTTGGACGTGGGGTAGGTTTTGGCATAGCTCTAGAAGCAGCCTTAAAGTTCAAAGAAACATCCTCAATTCACGCTGAAGCATTCAGTAGTGCTGAGTTAATGCATGGCCCACTAGCACTCGTAAGGAAAAGGTATCCTATCCTCGCTTTTTCCCAAGATGATGAGACTGGTAAAGGAGTTGATGAAATAGTATCTGCCTTAAGAAAAAAAGGTGCGAGAGTTTATTTAGCACAAACAGGAAAGCAGGAATCTGGTAGATTGCCTGTTGTAGAAAACACCCATCCTTTTCTTGCCCCTATCACCTTTATTCAAAGGTTTTACCTAATGGTTAATGAAATAGCACTTGCCAGAGGATTTGACCCCGACAACCCTGAACATCTAAAAAAGGTTACGGAGACCAAATAATGAAAACTGTTTTTATTAACGGTGAATTCTTTGATGGAGATATTTTTCATAAGAACAAAGCACTACTGATTGAAGATGAAAAAATTCTAGGATTCGAGACCCTTGAAGCTGCTTCGGAATCACACAAGATTTATGACCTTAAAGGAGGATTGCTAGCACCCGGGTTTATTGACACTCAGGTGAATGGAGGAGGCGGTGTCATGTTCAACGACAAGCCTTCAATCGATGGTCTCAAAACAATTGTTAAAGCACATAGGCAATATGGAACAACTACTCTTTTTCCAACTTTAATTTCTACTGATTTCAATGCAATGGACATGGCTGCAGCTGCAGTGAAAGATGCTATTGATCTTGGACTCACTGGTATCCGTGGCATTCATTTTGAGGGGCCCTACCTTAGTACAGAAAAAAAAGGGGTACATAATAAAGAAATCATTAGAAAAGTTGATGAAGGTGCATTTGAACTCTTCACTAAATCTGGTTTAGGTAAAGTTTTAGTAACACTTGCCCCTGAAAAAGCTCCAGAGGAATTCATAAAAAAATTAACCGAAGCAGGAGTTATTGTTTGTGCTGGTCATACAAATGCGAATTTTGAGCAAATGAACAAAGCATTCAACAATGGCATCTCTGGAATTACCCACCTTTTTAATGCAATGAGTCAATTCCAAAGTAGAGCCCCTAATGTTGTTGGGGCGGCACTTGAAGACCAGAACTGCTGGTGTGGAATAATAGTCGATGACTACCATGTTCACCCTTCTACCCTTCGGACAGCTATAAAGGCAAAGGTTGCGGGTAAGATGATTTTAGTTACTGATGCCATGGCCACAGTTGGAGCACAAACAAAGTCCTTCACACTAAACGATGAAACAATCACAGCCATTTCAGGTAGATGCGCAACCTCCACAGGTAGACTTGCCGGTTCAGACCTCGATATGGCCACGGCTGTTAAAAACACTACTCAATTGTTAAAGCTGCCACTAGATGAAGCACTTAGAATGGCATCACTTTATCCTGCGCAATTCGTTGGTCTTTCACACTGCCTAGGACGAATTAAAACAGGTTACCAAGCTGACCTTGTGCATTTAGATCAAGAATTAAACCCGATAAAAACCTGGATAGGAGGGCAATAATGGGTGAAACAATTAAAATATTAGTGGTTGGACTTGGTAACATGGGTAGATCTCATGCTCTTGCTTATCACCAAAAAAATCAGTTTGAAATAGTTGGCCTCTGTTCAAGAAGTGCTACAAAATTAACTGATCTGCCTCCTGAATTAGAAAACTACCCAAGATATAACGACTACCTTCAAGCATTATCAGCTGCATCACCTGATGCCGTTTGCATTTGCACGTGGCCTGACACGCACGCTGAATACACCCTTAAGGCTTTTGAAGCAGGAGCACATGTTTTTCTTGAAAAGCCTATTGCTCAAACTGTAACTGAGGCTGTAAGCATTGTTGATACTGCTAAAAAGCTGAACAAAAAATTAGTGATTGGATATATTCTAAGACACCATCCATCTTGGACTAAGTTTGTAGAACTTACCAAGGATTTAGGCAAACCTCTTGTAATGAGAATGAACTTGAATCAACAATCTAGTGGGGAAACATGGAGTGTTCACAAAAAACTTATGGAGAGTCTTTCACCAATAGTTGACTGCGGAGTTCATTATTTAGATATAATGTGTCAAATGACTGAAGCTATCCCTGTTCGAGTAAATGGAGTTGGAGTTCGACTGAGTGATGAAATTGACAGTGATATGTATAATTATGGCCATCTACAGGTGGTATTTGATGATGGATCTGTTGGTTGGTACGAGGCTGGCTGGGGTCCAATGATGAGCGAGACTGCTTTCTTTATAAAAGATGTAATAGGCCCTCAAGGTAGCGTCAGCATTGTCGCTCAGGAAAAAGATGCTGATGCTAAATCTGACGATATCGATATGCATACCAAGACATCTGTTCTCTTAAGACATCATTCAAATATTGATGATAAAGGCGAATTCTCAAAGAAAGACATTATATTTGATATGGATGATGAACCTGATCACAACGAGTTATGTGCAAGAGAACAACAGTATTTCTCTGACGCTATTTTTAATGATTTCGATCTCACCAGCCATTGGCTTGATGCAATTAATTCTTTAAAAATTGTACTTGCAGCAGATAAATCTGTTAAGACTGGAAAAGTTGTTGAATTGACATAATTTATATCATTTCGAGTGCAACGGAGGCTGCCCTTTCTGAAGCACCTTCATTGCCAAGCAGGCTATTTACCCTTGCTAGTTCACTAGTGACTTGTTTACGGCGCTCGCCGGAGAGCAAGTCACTCACTTCACTTGCAATATTTTCAGGCGTAACTTCATCTTGTAAAAGCTCTGTCACAACTTCTTTTTCTGCGATGAGGTTCACTAGAGAGAAGTTTGGAATATCAACAATTTTTGTTCCAATCCAATAAGATATAGGTGAGCCTCGATAGATGACCACCATTGGCACCGACAAAATGGCAAGCTCAAGAGTAACCGTACCTGAAACGGCAGCAACAGCATCGCAACTTGCCATTAATTCATAACGATTCTCTTTAATCACATGTAAATCGAGTCTTTCTTTATAATAATTGATATTCTGATCTTCTAACTCTTTAGTTCTAATTGTTGGAGCTTGTGGTAATAGAAATGTGATTTTTTCAGGAGACTTTTCCTGCATCAAAAGTGCTGAAGCGAGAAGATCAGGCAATAACGATGAAATTTCTTTTGAACGACTACCTGGTACTAAACCAATAACTTTTTTGTTTGGTTTAATAGCGTATTTTTCAAAAAACTCAGCCTTTGACAATGTTGTTTTCACATGGTCGAGAAGTGGATGACCAACATATTCGGCCTTAAGGCCTCTTTCTTTAAAGAAGTTTTCTTCGAATGGTAGAATAACACCAAGCTTGTCTACGCGCTCTCCGATGGTTTTTACCCTACCAGATCGCCAAGCCCAAACTTGAGGAGTAATGTAATAAAACACAGGAATACCTAGCTGTTTGGCTGTTTTAGCTAGCATCAGGTTAAAATCTGGCAAATCAATGATGATTAGTAATGCAGGAGGGTTTTCCTTGAGTCTCTTACTAAGAATACGCTTGGCTTCAAATATTGAAGGTAGATGTGAAATAACCTCTACTAAACCAACTACGGCAACCTTCTGAGCGTCATAAAGAATTTCAACTCCTAATGAATCTAATTCTGGACCACCCATACCACAGAAATGAATATCATTCTGTCTTTTCCTTATTGCCTTAACTAAATTTGCACCATGAAGGTCACCGGAAGCTTCTCCAGCCACAATCATTATTTCCTTTCTACTTTTATCAGAAGATGTAATCGACATAATAACGTGACTTACTTCTTAATGGCTGATTGATAGAGAGGACCTTCTTGTTGAATTTTAATCTGCTCAATTACTTCAAGTGCAACAGCAAGGGCATCTCTCCCCTCTTTACCAGAGACTAGAGGTTTAGATCTGTTAGTAACATGATCAACAAAGGAGATAATTTCACTCTTCAATGCATCTGAATCACCAAAAGATTCTGTAGAGATTTTTGTCTCAGGCATTCCACCTTCTGCTGGTGCCTCTCCTAGAAGCTGCACAATCATTGCAGACTTAGAACCAAAATCGACATTGATATAAGAGCCGGGTTGGAAAATCCGCATTTTTCTACTGTTATTAAATGAAATCCGACTCACTGTGACATTAGCAATAGCACCATTTTCGAAAACAAGACGGGCATTCGCGATATCAGTTGTTTTTGTTGCAACTGGTGCTCCGACACAATGAATCTCTTTTATAGGACTATTTACAATACTGAGAATAATATCGATATCATGGATCATTAAATCCAATACCACATCAACATCAATTGCACGGTTTTTAAAGGTAGCAATCCGATGACTTTCAATAAATCCTGGAGTTGTGAGATATGGTTTCATTGCTAAGACAGCAGGATTGAACCTCTCAAGATGACCGACTTGGATGATAACGTTCTTCTTTTCAGCTAATGCATTAAGGCCGTCAGCCTCATCAAGATTGACAGTCATAGGTTTCTCAAGAAGGATATCTACACCTGCTTCTATACAATCCTTTGCAACATCATAATGGTACGTCGTGGGTACAACAATTGAGGCGACATCTATCTTATCCAGGATGTCTTTATAATCAGCAAAGGCTTCACAATTACATTCTTGAGCGACGCTATTTCTGTTTTCTTCATCTAGGTCGACAACTCCAACAAGATCGACCCCTTCAAGTGCGGCGTACTTCTGTGCATGAAATCTTCCAAGATATCCGACTCCAATTACCCCTGCTTTTAAATTTGCCATATTTTTTTATAAGTTGAATTGGAACTTAAATTCCTAGATACGCTTTTTTAATATCATCGTTAGATAATAAGTCATCTGCATCACCGGACAAGGTAATTTCTCCAGTTTCAATTACATATCCACGATCGGCAATATGTAATGCTTGATTAGCATTCTGCTCAACGAGAAAAATTGTTGTGCCATGTGATTTGTTAATCTGTTTAATGATCTCAAAAATCTGTTTGATGATAAGTGGGGCAAGTCCCATTGATGGTTCATCAAGTAACAACAACTCGGGTTTTGACATTAAAGCACGAGACATTGCAAGCATCTGCTGTTCACCACCTGAAAGTGTTCCACCATACTGAGATTTACGGGCAGCTAGGATTGGGAATAAGTCATAAACATATTCAAGGTCTTTCTTAACCTCAGCTGTATCATTTCTCAGAAACGCACCAAGATCTAAGTTTTCCTGAACTGTCAGCGAAGGAAATATATGACGCCCCTCAGGTACCTGGCATAATCCAAGTTTAACAATATCTTCAGGGGATTTTTTGGTAATAGACTCGCCTTTAAACTCAATAGAACCATGTCGGCACCCTACAACCCCAGAAATTGTCATAAGCGTTGTTGATTTACCAGCACCATTTGCACCAATAAGAGTTATAATTTCACCTTTATTGATTTCTAGCGAAACATTTTTAAGAGCCTGAATATTACCATATCCGGCTTGAACATTAGTTAGTTTGAGCATTTAATTCTCTCTCAATTATACTTTTGCAAATAGTTACTATCATTTGCTAATCGACATCTTCACCAAGATATGCCTTAATTACTTCAGGATTAACACTAATTTCCTCAGGTGTTCCCTGGGCAATTTTACGTCCGTAATCCATAACAAAGATTCTATCAGACAAGGCCATAACAAGCTTCATATCGTGTTCAATAAGAAGAATTGCCTGCCCATCATTTGAAATCTCTCGAATAAGTGAGTTCAATGCGAGAGTTTCTTGTGGGTTCATACCAGCTGCAGGTTCATCTAGAAGAAGCAATTGCGGTTCTGTAGCCAAGGCTCTTGCAATTTCAAGTCGACGCTGAGCACCATACGATAAGTTCATTGCAAATTCATTAGCTGAATCAGCAAGGCCTACTTTTTCAAGTAAGCTATAGCTCATTTCAACAATTTCTCTTTCTTCTTGTCGAGTCGCCTTAGTGCGCATTACAGCACCAAGAATAAAGGACTTAGTGCGACAATGTCTACCAATCATAACATTTTCAAGAACAGTCATTTTAGAAAACAACCGAATGTTTTGAAATGTTCTAGCAAGTCCTTGTTCTGTTACCTTGTTTGGTTTTAAGCCATTCAGTAGTTTAGGTTTTTTACCACTTGGTTGAGAAAGAAGAACTTCACCAGCAGTTGGCAGGTATATCCCAGTAACACAATTAAAGAATGTAGTTTTCCCAGCACCATTTGGACCAATTAATGCTGCAATCTCACCCGAATAAACCTCAAGGCTTAAGTTATCCAGCGCACGTATACCACCAAAATCCATGGTGAGATCAGAAACTTTTAAAATTAGATCACTCATAGTTCTATCCGTTTTCCTTTACTTCTTGTTCACCATTTCTTTCGATTTTGTACTTTCTCCTTAGCGTACTAATGAGGCCTTGTGGTCTAAAGACCATCATAATGACCATAACTGCACCAAAGGCAAGCATACGATATTCAGAAAGTGCTCGGAGATATTCAGGCATAAGAATCAACACAAATGCACCAAGAATAACACCAACAATTGACCCCATACCACCAAGCACAACAATCGCAAGAATAATTGCAGATTCTAAAAAGGTGAAACTGGCTGGGTTAACAAATGTGGTCTTTGCCGCAAACATGACACCTACAAGACCAGCCCAAAATGCACCAAGAAAGAAGGCAACGAGTTTTGTTCTACGTTTATCAATGCCCATTGACTGACATGCTATTTCATCCTCACGTAGAGCCATCCATGCCCTGCCGAGCCGTGAATCTTGTAATCGATTAACAACGAAAATAGTTATAATTACAAAAACGATAGCTATATAATATACGTAGTTAATTGCCATATCCAATGACATGTCCATCCCAAAAAATGAAGGTCTCTGAATATTTGAAATACCAGCAGGTCCATTAGAGAACTCATTCCAGTTTTCTAGTACCAATCGAATAATTTCACCAAAACCCAATGTAACAATAGCTAAATAATCGCCACGAAGGCGAAGTACTGGAAAACCTAGAATAATTCCAAAAAGAGCAGCTAAAGCACCACCAATTGGTAAAACTGTCCAAAAGCCTAGACCAAAATGGGTATTCAATAGTGCATAGGAATATGCTCCAACTGCATAAAATGCAACAAAACCAAGGTCAAGTAACCCCGCCATACCAACAACAATATTAAGCCCAAGCCCAAGAACAACATACATTAAGGCAGTGGTCATAATATTGACTTGATATGTGGAGAAAAAGAATGGAAACACAATCGCAATACCGAGAATTATTGCACAGAAAATGTTTCGTCTAAAAGGGTCGGCGATAATAGCATGGATTGGTGAGACAGATTCGATTTTAACTGGTGCAATACCTTTTTGGGCAGTCTCCTCATCCTTTTTTGCTTTTAAATCTTTTACAAATTTTAACAAAAAGGAAACAATGAAAGCACCAATCGCAACATAAAGAGCATTATGCCATCTATAAATTACAGTTTCCTCAAACGGGTTTACCTTAATTACCATTAAAGGAAATGTAAGAAAAACAAACCATAATGAAATGAGAAAAGATCTTTTAATATCTTGAAATAAATTCATATCTTTTGAACTTTAAATTTCTCAAGTTAATACTTAACATATCGAATATGTTAAATATATTCTTAAACTTTTTCGTTTTCAGCTTTGCCAAGTAACCCTGATGGTTTGAAAATTAAAATCAAAACAAGTAAGGAAAAGGCGAAAACATCTTCATAGTCGCTGGATATATAACCAGTTGCAAAACTTTCTGTAAGGCCTAAAACAAATGCTCCAAGTACTGCACCTGGAATAGAACCAATACCACCTAGAACCGCAGCAGTAAAAGCCTTAATTCCTGCGATGAAACCGATATAAAAGTTAATTTGTCCAACGTGGGAGGCTATTAATAAGCCACCGATTGCAGCAAGTGCTGAGCCTATAATAAAAGTTGCTGAAATAATTCTATTTACATTAATACCAACAAGAGTGGCCATAGTCTTATCTTGAGCAGTTGCTCTCATAGCCTTTCCTATTTTGGTAAACTTAATGATATAAGTTAAAATCACCATTACTACTGTTGTGGTGACAAGAATTACAAAGTCAGTGGTTCCAATAATATGGGCTACTGGATCCATAAAGGCAAATTCCGGTATAAGTTCCGGAAATGCTATAAAATCAGAGGTTTGGGCAAGCAGAACATAATTCTGCAGAAAAATAGACATACCAATCGCACTGATCAGTGGTGATAGTCTTGGTGCACTACGCAGAGGCTTATAGGCAACTTTTTCTATTGTATATCCATAAGCACTAGACCAAATCGCAGCAGCGGCTGCGGCTAGCAACACGATTGCCAGCAAAGGAAAGCCGTAGATAGTAAGTACAGATGAGACGATAAACGCAGTAAAGGCACCGATCATATAAATTTCGCCATGAGCAAAGTTAATAAGACCGATGATTCCGTATACCATCGTATAGCCGAGTGCTATCAAGGCGTAAATAGAACCTCGAGTAAACCCGCTAAATAAGAGTTCAATAAAATATTCCATGTGATAACCACAAAAAAGAACCTGAGAAGAAGCCATACTTCTTCTCAGGTATACTTGCTATTTAAATCTACCTATTTATTACTTCAACTCTACAAACTGACCTTCTTGAACTTGGTATACAGAAAAACCTGCACCAATAGCGTCACCTTTCTCATTGAAGTAGATGTTTCCAATTGGGGTATCTACTTTCTCTGTTTGGAGAGCTTTCTTAACAGCTTCCATCTCGGTGGTGTCAGCTTTTTCAATAGCATTCAATACTGCTAAAGTTGCAGAATAAGCATTTTCGAAGAAAGCACCTGGATCAGCACCAAAAACTTCTTTATGCTTAGCGATAGCATCTTTGGTCATTTGATTTGAACTAATATCCTTTGGTCCTGACGCATAGGCACCTTCAGATCTTTTTCCGGCAACTTTGATAAAGGTCTTATCCTTAACACCATCTGGTCCTAAGAAATCAGCTTTGATGCGCTTTTTCTTCACCTGACCTACAATTTTTGAAGCTGCTGGGTGATAACCACCATAAAGAATAACATCAGCTTTAGATTTTTTGATCTTTTGAACAATTGCTGAATAATCAACTGCTTTAGGATCTACACCCTCATAAAGAACAACTTCTGCGGTACCATCAGTTTCAAGCATTCCTTTGGCAAGTTCAGCAAAACCTTTACCGTAGTCACCTTTGTCATGAAGCACTGCAACCTTTTTAGCACCAAGTTTATTCAGGACAAAATCAACGTCAAGTTCAGCTTGTGCACTATCAAAAGCGATAGTTCTATAGAAATTTTTATAATCACCGGACAGAGTAAGGTCGTCGGAGGATGCGGAAGGAGAGATAACTAATACACCAGCTGCATCATAAATTGGAAGAGCTGCTTTGGTAGCTCCAGAGCAGATATGACCAAGAACAACATCTACGCCATCAGAAACAAGCTTGGTTGCGGTGTTAGTTGCAATTTCAGGCTTACATACATCATCTTCAGAGAGAAGCTCAACCTGCATTCCATTAACACCACCTGCAGCATTTACTTGATCAATTACAAGTTTCGCAGCATTAATACTAGGGAGCCCATAAGAAGCTAAGTCACCACTATGTGCGCCAGCAACACCAAATTTAATAGTATCAGCACCAAAACTTACAGCCGGTGCGGATATCGCAATAAGCATACCTGTTGCAGCTGCTAAAATTTTTCCACGTACATTCAACTTCATCTCTTTCCTCCTATTAAAGATTGTTCCTACCTGCAAACTACTTAACTATTTATCTTTTATTGACATAGGTAAATAATCAAGCAAATATTACAGCCTCATGCTAATAATCTTTTTAGTACTTTTTTAACAATATGTTTAAAAAAACATTTTTCTTACTACCTTAATTTATTGCTAAACTCAACAAATCTTTATGATTAGTAAAAAAATATTATTCAGTTTAGGCTGGCCTTTAAGCCCACTTTATGAGTTTATTATGCATATCCGTGGAAATTTTTACACCAAAGGCATCTTTAAACAGTACAAAGTAAATACACCTGTCATTTCAATAGGTAACCTCACAATGGGTGGTACCGGAAAAACTCCTACTGTGTGCTACTTAGCAACACTTTTACAAGACAAAGGTTTCTCCCCTGCTGTAATCAGTAGAGGCTATACTGGCAAAGCGAATAAAAATGTAAATGTAGTATCAGATAAAGAAAAAATATACCTTAATCCACACCTTGCTGGAGATGAACCCTATATGCTTGCCAAAATGCTACCAGGAGTTCCAATTTTAACGGGTAAAAAACGTTACCACACTTGTGACTACGCAACTAAACAACTTGGTTGCGATATACTTATCCTAGATGATGGTTTTCAACATTTAAAGGTTAAACGCGATTTTGATATAGTATTGTTTGATAAATCTACTGGTTTCGGTGTTGATAGAGTATTTCCTGGTGGAGATTTAAGAGAGTCAAAAAAAGCGCTTAATAGAGCAAACTTATTCCTTATCACTGGTTTTAGTGAAAACGATCAGACACAAGAAAGTGTAATAGAATATTATTTAAAAACCAATTTCCCAACTATTCCTCTTTTAAAACAAATAAAAACTGCCAGCAGTTATTTTAAAGATGGCGACACTCAAGTTAACCAGAATCAGATTCCAACAGATATTGGCGCATTTTGTGGAATCGCTAATCCAAATCGTTTTAAAGATGATCTTATTGCCAATGGTTTTAATTTACGCTTTTTCACCATTTTCGAAGATCATCATAGATATAATAATTCTGATATAAGTAAATTATCAAATTCCGCTCAATCTAAAAATGTATGTACAATTTTAACTACAGATAAAGATATGGTGAAAATAGATCACGAATTATTTGAAATCCCATGTATTACCGTAAGATTGAACACTGTGATCTCTTCTGAGTTTGAAAAAATCATTCTTACATCTTTAAACTTAGGCTCAAAAAACAATTAATACTGGTCACATAGAAATGCTAGGGAATTTGATAGGTTATGTTGTTTTACACCCACTTGTGATTTTTTTCACACATATTTACAAAACTTCACACCACACAAAAAACACTATACAGCACTGATATTACACACTTTTCTCGCAAACCACACACAGGCACAACAATTGCATAACACTTGTTAAGATTTATTTAACTACGTGAGAAATATGAGATTATCAGTAAAACCTAATCAGTACACATTACGCAAAGCAGTAAGTTGTTGTGGGGTTGGCTTACATTCCGGAAGAACAGTTAACCTTGCGATTAAACCTGCTCCTGTAGACAATGGTATTAAGTTTATCCGTACCGATATGACTCCTATGAGGCCAATAAATGCTCATATGGATAAAATCGTTGATACTAGACTTGCTACAACTATTGGCGAAGATGATATTGCAATCTCAACAACCGAACATTTATTAGCTGCACTTCATGCTTACGGCATTGATAACGCTGATGTAGAAGTAGATTCTCACGAAATTCCGATTATGGACGGGAGCGCAGGTCCATTTATAAATCTTCTAAAAAGCTCTGGTAAAAGAAAACAAGATGGCTTTAAAAAAGTCCTTAGAATTACCAAACCAATTCGATATCAGAGTGGCGATAAAACAATTGAAATCACCCCTTACGAAGGCTTTAAGGTTACAGGAGAAATTGCCTTTGACGATGCAATCATCTCAAGCCAAAAATTCTCTCTAGACGTTGACGCCAATATTTTTAGTCGAGAAATTGCCTCCGCTAGAACTTTTGGATATGTTGAACAAGTTGAAGAGCTTTGGGCAAATGGCCTAGCCCTTGGTGGTTCTCTTGAAAATGTTATTGCAATCCATTGGAATCGAACTTCAGTCTTGAACGAAGATGGCCTTCGTTATGATGATGAATTTATTCGACACAAAGTGCTTGACATAGTTGGTGATCTCGCACTTCTCGGTTGTACCATTCTAGGTCATGTAAAAGCATACAAAACAGGACATACAGAGCATAGAGCATTTATGAATGCCATTGCAAATGCACCTGAATGCTGGGAATGTTATGAATTAAGTACAACAGAAAAGGATACAGTATTGGGTCGTGCAATTGATTCAACTCTTGCTGCAGCAGAAGGCATGTTAATGCCTATCTTTAGTCCACAAACATCTCCTGCAGCCGCATAAAAAACTGAACCTATATTTTAAACTAATTTAAAGAGGTATAGTCAAATGTAATTGACTATACCTCTTTTTTTATTCTCTTGAAGCATTATAAACGTAACTTCCACTTTCACGAAATTCTTCAAACACATCAATAGCGTCTTGAGTTAATATACTATTTGTAACATAGATTTTTCTCTCCGCTAGTTGTTCAATCCATTTTGAAGAAACAGGTCCCTCATCAAACCCTGTTATTTCCTCTAATTCTGGGCCATCACCAGCAATTGTTAGATATTTGATACCAGACCATATCAAAGCTCCCATACACATGATACAAGGTCGCCAGTTTACAACTAGTTCATAGTCTGGCAAATGATCCTGACCGAGGTCAAAGGTTTTCAAAGTTTTTTGAGCAAGACTTATTGCAACTACTTCTGCATGGGCAGAGGATATGTTTGTAGGCATGACTCTATTCACTCCAATAGCAATAATCCTTCCAGACTCTTTCTCAAAGACACCAGCAGCAAATGGGCCGCCTGATTGCTTTCTAATGTTTTCTCTAGAAAAAGATATAATTGTCTTCATTCTATCTTCTGAACGAGTCAAAAACTCTGGTAGTTCATTTTTCTTTTCCAGAACCCACTGGGGTAGATCGACTGAGAATTCAGTTTTCATTATAAATCACACGAAAAAGCCGTACTTATGTAAATCAGTACGGCTTTTAGAATATATTAATTACTTAGGTGTTACGGTCCTTTAAAGATCGTAACGTATCAGATCATTGTCTTTCAGGTCTCACTTAAAGGCTCCATCTATATCACTGAATAAAGCGAATAACTCTACTGACCAACAATTTCTTTAATGGTGTTGTCAGGATTAACTAAAATTACCCTTGGAGTGTGCTCTTCAATTTCTGATTCATTACAAAATGTGTAGGCAACAATGATTACAAAATCACCAACCATTCCTTTTCTAGCAGCAGCTCCGTTTAATTGAATTGTGCCTGAACCACGTTCTCCTTCAATGGCATATGTTTCGAATCGCTCACCATTGTTTACATTATACACAAAGATACGTTCAAATGGTCTAATACCGGATGCCTCAAGAAGATCGACATCAATACTCATACTTCCTTCATACCCTAAATCTGAACTGGTAATTACTGCACGGTGCAATTTGCACTTCAACATCTGAGAAAACATTTTCTTCTTCACTCATTTTTAAAATGGCCCTTACTGTTTTTGGGCCTTTAATCTTACAACCTTTGCTTCAGCAAGTTTTTTTGCTTGAGTCTCTCCCTCTACAATCGAAAGAATATATTCATCATAGGTCTTAATTGCTGTACTAATATCTCCTTGTGCTTCATAGGTTCTACCAATACCAAAATATGCAATTTCTTTATAACCAGCAACATCTTTCATCTTCATGTAAACAGCCCTTGCTTCGTCATATTTTTTGAGACTTTCAAGAGCCTGTGCCTGACCAAAAAGAGAAAGTGGGTACAATGGATTATCTTCCTTTGTTTCAGAAACGATTGCATTATAACCAGCTTGAGCCTTATCAAATTCACTTGCTAGCATTTGTTGATTTGCAACTTCAACTTGAGCCCAAAGAGCAGAGTCTGTCCCGGAGTATTCATCCACAACTGCTTGAAGTGCAGTTACACGATTCTCTGATGCTTCTTCAAGAGCTAAAGTTAACGCATTAGATGCGTTTGTTATTTTTTTATCACGGTAGGAGCCATAAAGTGAAAATGCTACAACGAAAATCACAACAATTGCTATCCCTATCTGAATCGCACGAACATGCTTTCTAATAAAAGAAATAACATTCGTTGGAAGATTGAAATGCTCAAGAACACCCTCAACATCACTCATTGTATCTTTTTCTACATACTTTTTTTCAAAAACACTCTGCTGTGCCATAAAGCTTCTCCATGATTATTTATATTGCCTTTCACCAATCGTTTATTTAACATTGCGATGGCAATATAATATATCGCAGTTTACCTGTCTATGCGTAAACTGCAGAACATCAGTATCAAAACATAAAATATGCTAGAACCTAGAAAAAAAATAATATCTGTATCCGAACTAACTCACAGAATCAAGGATATACTCGAAAACAGTTATCGCTTTATCGCTATTCGTGGTGAAGTCTCTAATCTAAGAACACCCTATTCTGGTCACAGTTATTTTACCTTAAAAGACGAATCCTCCCGAATTCGTGCGGTAATTTTCAAAAACCAGAAGAGATATCTTGTTAACCCAATCAAAGATGGAACTACTATTATTTGCCATGGTCGTATTTCAGTCTATGAACCACGTGGTGAATATCAGATAATAATAGACACCATAGATGAAGATGGAGTTGGAGCTCTACAAGTTAAGTTTGAAGCATTAAAAAAACGTTTAGCAGATAACGGATATTTTGAGAAAGAAAGAAAAAAGACGATTCCTACATTTCCTAAAACTATTGCAGTTATTACCTCAGCAACCGGTGCTGCATTTCAAGATTTTTTAAAAATATACAACCAGCGAGAATCCACAGCAAAAATTCAATTAGTTCCAGTTCGCGTACAAGGGCTAGAAGCTTCAGCTGAAATTGCAAATGCCATTCAAAGGGTCAATAACATGGCGATCGCAGATGTTATTGTTTTATGCAGAGGTGGCGGCTCTATAGAAGATTTATGGTGTTTTAACGAAGAAAGTGTAGCAAAGGCTATTTATGACTCAAAAATCCCAATTCTTACCGGTATTGGCCACGAAACAGATACAACAATAGCTGACTTTTGTGGTGATCAGAGAGTTGCAACACCAACAGGTGCTGCTGAATACCTCCTCTTTGATTCAAGACTAATGAAGGACCAAATTCATAATCTTAGAAATAGACTTATTAAATCTGTCAATCAAACTATATCCACATATCAGATCCAACTGAAACATTTAAGTAAATCGATCAGTAGAACCTCAAGTCATTTGATTGAGAAAAACCAATTTCAAGTAGATCTTGCAATGTCTTATCTCGAAAGGTCTATTTTAGACATCTTTTCTAAAAAAGAAGCTCTTCTAGCCACTAAAACTGCAAGCCTCAACAAACAAGCACCACTTCATAAAATAGATCTCAATCAACAGCATCTATCATATCTTCAAAAAAGACTTAAACAACAGATTGTTAGAACCTTAGAAAACAAAAGTGATCAACTAGGCAAGCAGTCAGCTTTACTGAACAGTGTTAGCCCTCTCAATACACTATCTAGAGGTTATTCAGTCGTTTTTGATTCGAACAAAAACATTATAGTTGACTCTCAAAAAACAGATATTGGTGATGATGTTTTCGTACAACTATCGAAGGGACAACTTTCTTGTAAGGTAACCGGTAAAAAGTAGTTTAATCATTGTCTGAAAGTTTCTTTTCACGCTTGAGTGGTAATCTAATAGAAAACTGGGTTCCTCTACCTAAAGTAGATCGTACCTCCAAATTCCCTGAATGTTGTTCATTGATAATAAAATAGGAAATTGATAAACCAAGCCCTGTACCAATATCATCTGGTTTAGTTGTATAAAATGGCTCAAAAACTCTTTTAACAGTTTTAGCATCCATACCTGGGCCATTGTCCTCAATTTCAACTACCATCCATTTTTCATCTTTGTATATGCGAATGTTTATTTCCGGTTCTCTTGCGCTACCGACTCTTGAAGAAAGAGCATATAACCCATTAGAAAGAATATTAAATATTACCTGTTGAATATTAGTCCGCTCACATGAAACCATTGGTAAATCTGCAGAGTAATCCTTTGTAACATTAATCTTATTTACATCAATATTTTGATTAATATCATAGTCACTAAGAGCAAGAGATAGAGCATTGTCAGTTATTTCACAGATGTCGCCAAAACCATACAATGTATTTCCTTTGCGACTAAATGAAAGCATATTTTTGACAAGCTTTACTGCTCTTTTAGTAGAATCTTCAATGGCCTCAAAAAGGTCATTAACACCACGCTTATCTATATAACACTGAAGATCCTCTACAGTCATACGACATTCTTCTGCGAGTCGATGGTTTTTTGTAAATTCGCTAGAAAATCGATTTCGAATTACCTGTAAATTTTGAACTATACCTGCAAGTGGATTATTAATTTCATGTGCCATTCCTGCAGCCAAACCACCAACAGACAGCATTTTTTCTGATTGAGCTACAAGCGTCTCTATCTTGACTTTTTCTGTTACATCATCAAGTCGAATTACAGCACCACTCACACCTTCTGATTGTAGTGGATATACAGTGATAGTTTCATGCAAGGTCTGCTCGTCCAAACTGTAAGGAACGTTTCGTTTTTCTATGGTGCTATTCGTTTTTATTACTTCATCTACAACGTCTGGAATCATTTTCAACCTTGGGAATATTTCTACAAGTTGCTTTTTGATTCCAAATTCTACGCCGCTATCGCTATATTTACTCGCAACAGTATTCCAGGATATTATTTTATATTCTGCATCTACAACAATGAGAGCGGAAGGCATTGAGTCATACACTGTTCTTAGCATCACCCTCAAATCTCTCATTTCTCGTTCTGCTCGAGTTTTCAAAAGAATACGCCAAACACCCTCAAGAAGCAGTGAAACCTGCCTTACATCATGTTCATTATATAAATCGTTTTTGTTACAAACACCTGCAATCATGGTGATTTTGGTTTTCTCATAACAGGGTACATCAAGGAACTTTGTTATTTTCAGATCTTTGGGATATACACTATTTTTCAGATCAGCAACCGGATAATTGTCTATTATTTCTCTGCCAGCCCTATAGCATTTTGCTGGAGAAGATTCTCCGGATACTTTTAATGGTGAGGGTAATTCTATATTTTTATTCTGCCCGTAAATTGAAATACAATGTAATTCGTCGTCATTTTCATCATACAGAGAGATATAACCATATTCACTCTTTGTAATTTCAAGCAATCTACTCAAAGCAAAGTTAGCAAGTTTTTTAGAATTTTCGCCAGACATACGTGAAAGCTCTAACAAGGTATCCAGGCGTCTTTCATTAGTCTGAATGAGTAGCTCCTGTTCCTCTCGTTCTTCTACCATTCTATTTGCATATTGGCCTAATACATCGAATTCTTCAAAAACAAATGCACGTTCTTCAGCACTTATTTTTTGATCTGCTGTATCTCTGAAAAAATTAGTAAAGAGCTCAACGCCCTCTCTTATTCTATTGGAGTGATAGGATGCTATTATAAATATTATTCCAATTGTAATAATAGCTAAAATGACATACAGGATTGCTCCTCTGATAATTAACTCTTTATATCTATTAACCTCAAAACCAATTGCTTTTTGCATCTCTACTAATTCAACCGACGCAACAATGACCCAATCCCATGGCTCATAATAGATAATGTGGCTTAACCTTAAAACTGAAGTTTCATTTTCTCCTTCTAATTCATAAGTAAAAAAACCATTTTTGATACCTTTTGTACCAATTTCGTAAAGTTTGTCACCATACGATTCGTTTTTAATATCAAGTAATTGTGATATAGAGCGCCCTTTTCTCAAAGGCTCAAGATCGGCAATAGTATTTCCATTTTTATCAATACAAATAAAATAACCATTATTGCCAAAACGAATTTCTTCCATCCGCTTGAGAACTGCATCTTGAGTTCTTCCTAGCATTTCATCAAGATATACACCAGTTCCAATGAACCAATTATATGGTTTAAAGTATTTTATAAAACCCAGTTTTGGAAAAAGGTCATCCCCTTCACCAGGTTTTGTATTTAAATATCGATAAAAGCCAGCGCCTCGTTTTTCAGAAATTTCCTTGAAAGCAGTCAAATTATCATTGAGAAGCTCAGCTGATTCAAGTGGCATGTTTTCAAATTCTGGATTGGATGAATGTAAAACAATATTCCTCTGTTTTGTATCTCCAATAAAATAATATCCTTTACCAGTATTCCAACGTATAGGTCTCAACGCTTCGACAATGGTTTCTTTAAGGACTTTTTCTGGGAACTGGTCTTGATAAAGACTATAGAGATGAGCTGCTGTGGTATATGCAGAATGAACCTGATTTCTAAGTTCTTTTTCCGTATCTCTTCCAATTTGAGATTCACGATAAACGATTAACTGCTTCAGGCTTCGCACTTCATCTTGCAGACGTTTTCGACTTTCCTCAAGGTAACGCTCTTGAATAAACGCCAAATTATCGTGATATTTTGAATATTCATCATAGGCCCAATAAGCTCCTATGAATGAGAGAAGTATAACAATTACAATACTGCTTGCTTGGAACGGTGCTGAGGAGAGCGACTTTTTGCCAGTCTTTTTTATAGTGAAGTTTTCTAAACTCATTTTACTCCACCTTTTCTATGCGAGGATATAATTTAGTTAAATAAACTGTTTTCCCTCGATCACTTGAAGAGTCAGCCAAGTTAAAAACAACCCCATCAATTTCAAATTCTTTATACATCTCTATTGCTTCAAAGAACTTTTTCCTCGTTAGAACCCCATTAATATTTTCAGTAATTGCTGCAAATATTCGACCTGCTATATAGCCTTCAAAAGAGATAAAGCCTGGTTTTTCATCTTGATCTAATTTTCTCAGTGCTTTCCTATAATTTTGAGCAAGTGTATCATCTTCCTTCCAAGGGTATGGCACTACTTGGGTAACTATTACTCCTTCAGTAAAAACACCAAGTGATTTCTTTAACTCGCTCGTACCTACAAAGGATATATTACAATACGTATCTGTTTTAAATTTTCTGATTTTACTGAGTTTTATAAATTCAGCACACGCAAGATAAGATCCTATTAAAACAATTGCATCTGGCTTTTCTTTATGTATTTTTTCAACTGCCCCAAGAACTGCAACAGTATTTCTTTCGTAAAACCCTTTACTTACAAGCTGCATGTCCTTTTCTTCTAGTAACTTTTCAAGGGCCTTCAAGTTGGTAAAGCCATAACTATCATTTTGGTAAAAACAGGCTATTCTTTTGACATTCTTCTCATTTACTAGATAATCAACAATCTTATTAATTTCCATACGATAACTAGCTCTCGTATGAATCAGGTATTTATCGTTAGAATTACGCAGGGAGGATGCGCCTGTAAATGGTGCTAGTAATGGAACCTGTTTTGCTACAAGGATAGGAACAATTGCTTCAGTGGTTGGTGTGCCAACATTTCCAATCAACACAAAGGCCTCATCAATATCAATAAGTTCATTGACATTTTGAGCAGCTCTATAAGGTTCATATCCGTCGTCTTTACTAATTAAAACGACATCCTTCCCCTTTATACCACCATTTGAATTGATTTCATTCAGAGCCGCTTTAATCCCTACTCTCATGCCGTTACCCAGACTTGCAGAACTTCCACTTAAAGCAGCTGATTGTCCGAGAACAATGAGACCAGAAGATGTGTTACCAAGTTGTGGATGTAAGATTAGAAGTAAAGATAAAAGAATTAATTTGGTTCGCATCTGATTTTTTTTGTCCGATTAGCTCATTTTTGAGATATGAAATAAAAATCACGTACCTTTAGATATTCCTTATAACTATACTTTATATACTGACTATTTTAATTTTTGTTTAGTAAAATCAGCTAAATTAGCAAAAAAAGAAAGGGGGCTTACACTTAAAACGTGCAAGCCCCCTTTGATACAACGGTGGTATAATAGATATCTTTTTACAGAAGCTCAAGTCCAGAAAAGAAATATCCAAGCTCAAATGCGGCAGTTTCTGGTGCATCTGAACCGTGAGTTGCATTTTCTCCAACGGAAGAACCGAACTCTTTTCTCAATGTGCCCTCTTCTGCATCTGCAGGGTTTGTCGCACCCATAAGATCACGCCATTTCTTAATCGCGCCTTCTGCTTCAAGAGCCATAACAAGACATGGTCCACTGCTCATAAACTCAGTGAGTTCGCCAAAGAAAGGTCTTTCCTTATGAACATAATAAAAACCTTCAGCTTCTTTCTCACTCATATATAGTTTTTTAATTCCAACAACTTTAAATCCTTCTTCGTAAATACGAGCAAGGATTTTACCTGCATTGCCTGCAGCAAATGCATCCGGCTTGATAATAGCAAATGTAGTTTCCATGATAATCCTCAATTTTTATTTTTAATTGTAACAATTACAAAGTTGGCACATCAGTATCACTCTCATACAGAATTGTCAAGAGTACCTTAAAGCAACTGAGCCAGTTGTTTTATAACAAACATAAAGATAAGAAACAAAATAGCTGTGACAAGGTTCAATCTATTAGCTGTTACTATATCAGAATCTTTGATTTCTCGTCTATCCTGCCCTATTGTCGGTTTTTCCTTTACTACACCAAAGTATGATGACGAACCGCCAAGCTGAACACCAAGAGCACCAGCTACAGCAGCCTCAGGGAACCCAGCATTTGGACTTGAATGTTTTCTGCAGTCTGTTCTCAAGGTTTGAAAACTACCTTTATAGTCAAGGTTCAATATCCCAGAGGATAAAACAAGAAAAATCCCTGTTAATCTAGCAGGGATATAGTTAAAAAAATCGTCTAACTTGGCTGCTACAAAACCAAACTTAATGTATTTATCATTAGTATAACCAAGCATAGAATCCATAGTATTTACGGTCTTATAAAGGATTCCACCAAGAGCTGCACACACGAGTTCATTAAAGCCAACATAATATCCAACAATACTTGTGAATATTGCCCAGAATATTGGTGCGATAATCCCATCTGAGCTATTTTCAGCTACCGTTTCAACTGTTGCTTTGATGATTTCTCTACGATCAAGTTTTTCTGTTTCTCTACCCACGATTCTCGACAAGCTCTTCCTTGCAGGCCATAGATCATTGCTCTGAACAAGCCTAGAGAAAACATTCATAGATTCCTTTTTGAGATCGCCATATGAGATGGTGGTGTAAAGGAGTAAAAATGCAATAACTTCAGCAAAAATCGATGAGAGAGTGTGAGTAAAATAGAGCAAAGTTACTACGCAAAACACAGTTGTGATTATTGTGCATATAACAGTTATAAGCCCAGCTACATAGAGATTAAGAGATATGATTTTTCTAGTAATTTTTTCGTAAAGGTTGATAATGAAACCAATACCTCTAACAGGGTGAGGATAACAGTGAGGATCTCCGATTAAGATATCGAGGAGAAAAGCGAGACAGAATTTAAGAAAAAACATAGACTTTCACCTGCCTATAAATTGATTAGACTGTAAATCCGATCCATATCAACATTTTCACGAACTGTAGCAGCAAGCCTTTCAAATTCATCTTCAAGAGAATAGTTGTGAACCACGTTCTTTAGAGGGTTCATACCTTTCTGAACTCTTACTTCATCAATAAACCAACGCCTAAAAGTATCTGAATCAAAAAGGCCATGTAAGTATCCTCCCCACACATTCCCTTCAGTATTCTCTTGTCCACAACAAGAATTATCATCAAATTTAAATAATGTGTTTTCAATAGAGGTGCTACTTATTCCATGATGAATTTCATACCCACATATAGGACTTTCTGATTTTCTATGGATTCCTTGTTTTCTATTAAGGCACTTCTCAACACTCATTTCAGTAACTATTTCAAGTAGCCCAAGACAATTAATCGATTCTGAATCAGACTCAACATTATGTATGTCTGTGATCTGTTTCCCTAGCATTTGGTAACCACCACATATTCCAACAACTTGCTTGCCTTTCTTTGCAAAATCAAGAACAGCTTCAGCAATACCATTTTCTTTCAGGTGAATTAAATCTCCAATAACATTTTTGGATCCAGGCAGGATAATCGCATCACAACCAGTAATGTCTTCAACATTATCTATAATCTTTAGATGTACATCTGGTTCATCTAGAAATGGTTCAAAATCAGTAAAGTTGGATATATGAGGAAGGTTAATTCCACCAATCACCACATGATCTCTTGCCGGTACATCCCTTTTGAAGGAACCTATCTTAAAAGAGACAGAGTCTTCTTCTGGTAGCCCAAGGTCATTAAGGTGTGGGATAACACCAAAAACGTCTTTATCTGTATGGCGTTTTACATAGCTATGTGCTGACTCAAGAAGGCTGGCATCACCTCTGAACTTATTGACGATAAAGCCAGAAACAAGCTGTCGTTCCCACTCCTCTAAAACCTCCATAATACCGACAAAAGAAGCATATACTCCTCCCCTGTCTATATCTCCAACGAGTAACACAGGTGAATTGGCATATTCTGCCATTTTCATGTTTACAATATCATTCTGCTTGAGGTTTACTTCTCCGGGTGAACCTGCTCCCTCGAGTAACATAAGATCATGATTTACAGAGAGACTATCATACGCCTCTGTAATTTTTTGCCATGCTTCTTTTTTATACTGATGATACCCTTTTACGTTCATGTTCCCAACAGGCTTACCATGAACTATAACCTGACTACCTGTATCAGAATTTGGTTTTAAAAGAACCGGGTTCATTCTCCAGTCTGGTAACAGTTTTGCTGCCTGTGCCTGAACAACCTGGGCTCGCCCCATTTCGCCACCATCTACAGTGACGAATGAGTTGAGCGACATGTTCTGGGCTTTAAATGGACAGACATTAATGCCATCCTGAAGAAATATCCTACAAAGTGCGGCAGTAACAATAGATTTACCAGCATTTGAACATGTTCCTTGAATCATCAAGGAGGGTGTTTTCTTGTGCAGTTTGCTTCTTTTTCTTTTGAACACTTGATCCAAACCAACCAGTAGCTGGTCGTTCTCTTTCTTGCTTTTTACTGCTATTCTAAAAAATGTCTCATCAAGTCCATCATAATTATCACACACTCTTATAATGAGACCTTTCTTTAATAGTTCATCTTTGAGTTTTTTTGCTGTACTACCGTTAACCAACTTACATAGATGGTAATTAACAGAAGATTGATAGACTACAAATTGATCATATTTTATTAGACTTTGGTATAACTCAAGCCGTAGCTCATTAACCTTAGCTACGCTCCTTTTCTTATATTCTTTGCTCTGAAATGCCTGGATACCAATCTTCTGGGCAAAATGGTTGACACTCCAGGCTGGAATAACCTCTTTTAGACCGGCAATAATATCTTCTTTAGCTGAGCAATACCCAAGACGAATACCTGGTATTGCAAAAAGCTTAGTCATTGAATTAAGGGTGATAACGTTGTCTGCAAAACCTGCAAGACTCTTTTTCCCTTCACAAAAACCTAAGAAGGCCTCATCTAAAATAAAAGTTATGTCATTTCGTGTGGTAATTAGTTCTTTGAGTAGCTCAAGGTCAGGTAGTACGCCAGTTGGATTGTTGGGTAAACCTAGTATAAGACAATCACCACATTTTAATTCTTTATCTAGTTCTGAAAAACTGACATTAAAGTTTTCTTCTTCAACAAGATAGAACTTTTCAATGTTCTTTTTGGCGATTATCGCAGCATGGCTATAATCGATATATGACGGGACAGGAATAACCACACGTGTGCATTTGATTATCTGTAGCAAGTAATAGAGTAATTCTGAGGTACCATTGCCAGAGAGCAACATTTCAGGCTTAATCTGATGATAATCGGCAACAACATTTATAAAATCAGTGCAATCAGGATCTGGGTAATGAGCAATGTTTTCTACTTCTCGACTGATGATTGAACGTAACCAGTCGGGTGGGCCAAGCGGGTTAATGTTTGCGCTGAAATCAATTAGATTAACCTGGGCAGCTTTTTTCCTAATTTTATATAAATTACCACCATGCTCTTTTTTGGCCATGACAAACTCCTATGAATTAAAAAAACATACCGCTAAAACTAAAGCAGTAAACATTTCAGTTAATTCACACGTTGCACCTAAAGTATCCCCTGTAGCACCACCTATCTTCTTTTTACAAAACCAACCAAAACTACTCACCATTATGATCATGGAAACAGTTATGATTAAGGCAGTGAAAAATGATAAGAGTAGGCTTCCGGTAAAAAAAAGAAACAGGGTGGAAATGAGGGCAGCTTTTTTACAAGACTCTGAATAGAAGAGTTGTCCAAGACCGCCCTCTTTTCTTGCATACTTTTGTAATGCCATTGCCAAGACAGTAGAACATCTACCTGCTATGGGAATGAGTATAATAGTTTTAAGAAAATATTCTTGTGGAATGGCCGTAAGAGAGGCAAATTTTATTAACATCACAAAAAGCACACCACATAGGCCCATTGCTCCAACATTCGAGTCTCGCATTATTTCAAGACTTCTCTCCTTATTACGTGATGAGAAGAGACCGTCGAAACTATCAGCTAATCCATCAAGGTGAAGAAAACCAGAAACAAAGCCAAGTAGCGGCAAAGCAACAGCAGCAATGATTATTTGGGGTGTAACAATTGTTAATAGAGAAAGTACAAGGGCCACAAAAAGACCGATTATAAGTCCGATAAATGGAAAGTAATAAAGAGCTTTTACAAAATATTCTCCATCATCTTCAGATTTCCATGAACATGGAAAAATCGTCAGAAAACGAAAGGCTGTTAAAAAGCTTTTCGTGCTAGCTAACAACCATCCGTCTCTATCAACCGTTGACTTATTATCTTCCACTTTTATTTATCTACCGTCGCTACAGAAGCTTCTTCAAAAGTGGCCACTTCTGTGAGAACTGCACGGGATGCCTCAACGATATTCATCGCAAGAGCAGCACCTGTACCTTCTCCAAGTCTGAAATTCAAATCAAGTAGAGGTCGCTTACAACCCAATGCTTCCTGCATATGAATATGACCAGGTTCAACAGAACGATGGGCAAAAATCAGATAATCTCTTACAAAAGGTTCAATTTTTGCTGCGATTAAGGCTCCTGCTGTAGAAATAAAACCATCAACAACTACTGGAGTTCGTTTAGCAGCACAACCAATTATTAAACCAGCAATACCACCAATCTCAAAACCACCAACTTTTGCGAGTATATCTAATCCATCTTTAGCATCAGGCTTGTTGATCTCTATAGCCTTTTCAATAACCGCAATTTTATTTTCAAACTGCTCATCATTTAAGCCGGTTCCTCTACCTGTAATCTCTTTAACAGACTTACCTGTACATACTGCAGCGATGGCAGCAGATGGAGTTGTATTTCCTATTCCCATCTCGCCTGTAGCAATAAGGTCATACTTTTCACACAGCACATTGGCTATATCAATTCCAGACTCAACAGCACGTGTTGCCATGGCCTTGCTCATAGCAGGGCCTTTGGCTATATTATCAGTACCTAATCCGACCTTTTTGTTAATAATTTTCCCAGCATTAACAAGATTCATCAAATCAGCATTAACACCCATATCAACAATAAGGATTTCGGCTCCTGCTTGTCTTGCTAAAGCATTTATACCAGCACCACCATTAATAAAATTGTGGATCATCTGAACGGTAACTTCAGTTGGAAAAAGACTTACACCTTCTTCGGTTACACCGTGATCCCCTGCCATTGTAACAACAGCTTTATTTTGTGTTCTAGGAGTAGCAGTGCCCTGCATCCCAGCAAGCTCAATAGCCAGATCCATTACATCGCCTAAAGCCCAGTGTGGCATGGTCAATTGATCAAGGCGTTTTTTTGCTTTTTCTCGAGCCTCAGAATCCTGAGGGTAAATATCACGTAATGTTCTTTCCAGTAAACTCACTGCATTCCTCCAATATATTAATAAAGTGTTTTGCTAAAATAATTATTTCAATTGTAACGGTATTCCACAACTTACTAAAAATACTCTATCAGCTTCTGCTGCTACTAATTGGTTGCAACTACCAACCAAGTCTCTGTAAAGTCTAGCGAGCTTATTATCAGGTACAATACCAAGACCAACTTCATTGGTAACCATTACTACAGTCAAATCACATTCTCTAATCTTTTCGATAAGTTTCAAACATTCTTTGCTTAACTCATCTAAATTTAAATCACTGCCTTTTTTGAAGAGGAGATTATTAACCCATAGAGTTAAACAATCAATCAAAATTATTTCAACTCCATCGTTTTTTTCATCCACGACCTTATAAAGATCGACCTCTTCCTCAATAGTCTGCCAGCCTCGGCCTTCCCTTTCTTTTCTATGCAAGGATATCCTTTCATTAAATTCACCATCTACGACTGGGCTGGTAGCTAAAAAAAGACGTTTATTAGAAACTTTTTCTGCAAGCTCAAGTGCAAATCGACTTTTACCACTTCGACTGCCACCAGTGACAAGGATAATTTCAGACACAATCAATAACTCCGATTAACAAAATTGGTGTTTTTTACTTGAAGCAAAATCAATATGATAAATGAAATATTATTATTTTTTATTTATGGCAGCTAGCAATGAAAAATCATCGTAATATTCAATTTCAGCATAAGAGGCAACATCCATTTTAAATGAATTAAACTTTTCATAGTTCAACCCCAGAAACCTACAAATTAGATATCTAATCATTCCTCCATGGGCAACAACTAAAATTCTCGTATCTTCTAAGGATGTAATTATATGAAAGGCCTGTTCGACTCGTTTTTTAAACTGTGCAACAGATTCCCCATCAGGAAACGTGAACTCTTCTGGTTTTTTTAACCAGCTATCAACCAACTCAGGATCACTTTCTGAAATATCTTTAAATGTTTTTGCCTCCCAACGTCCAAAGTCAATCTCCTTTAAAGATTTCTCATATCGGGTCGCAATTGATAAATCGAGATTGTCTACCGTCTGTTTACACCTTAAAAGTGGACTGGCAATTATATTGGTAACAGATTTAAGATCATCACAGTTTTTTAAACTCTTAATCTGATCTACCCCCTTCTCGCTCAAAGGAGAGTTTGTTGAGCCGATATATGTTCCGGTTAGAGGAGTATGTCCATGACGCAAAAGATAAATAGTTTTTTTCATAAACGATCTATTTATCTTTTATTTTTGGGTAAATTGTTTTAGCCAACTGACGGGCTTCTTCAATTTCAGCAGAAGTAAGTTCAAATTTTAATTCTTCAATGGATTTTTCTGCACTTTCATGTCCGTTTACATTGGCAATTTCAAACCAGGCGTATGCTTTTTGCAAATCAAAATCCTGACCCATACCAGTGTAATAGGTTACGCCTAGATTATACTGTGCCACAGGATGGCCATTGTATGCGGCTTGTTTGAAATAATAGACGGCTTTTTCTAAATCTTCCTGTATATATCTGCCTGAAGAATATATAAAACCCAACTCATTTTGTGCCTCGGAGCTACCATTCTCAGCAGCTCTGCTATACCAGTCAATTGCCATATCTATATCTCTTGGAATACCAGCTCCTAATAGATAAGCCTGGGCAATCGCCATTTCTGAGTCGACAGTAGACGTCCCTTGTTTTGCAGCATCTCGCAATAGTGGAAAAGATTTCTGAATGTTTTTCTCAACACCCTTACCAACGTTATACATAGCACCAGCAATAAACTGTGCCTCTGGATCTCCTGTATTTGCAGCGGCTAAATATAAGTTAAAGGCTTTCTCGTAATCTTGGGTGACTCCACCAATACCCCAATAATACTTTCGTGCCTTTTCTTTCATAATCTTTACAGAATTATTAGCAAAAGCATGTTGAGTAAACAGTACGGAAACAGCAATCAACAATATTAGCAGTTTCCGTCTGTTATTGTTTATGATAGAAAATTCAGTCAGCATAGATTTAAGAACTCATAATTTCGTCCAATGCAGCCTTTGCAAAATCTAGACTTGCATCTAGTGATAAAGCAACTGTCAAGTATTGGACAGCATCATCGTCCTTTCCAAGTCGCTTATAGTTAATACCAACATTTGCATAATCAATTGCTGAAGCCGGGTTCAATTCAATAGCTCTCTTAAAATGCTCGATTGCCTCTTCAAATTGGTCTAACTTAAAATAACACACACCGAGGGTATTGTGAATATCTGGACGTTCTTCATCATGATTTAGCCCTGTTTTAAGTGCTTGCACCGCATCTTCATAACGAGCGAGATCCCTCAAACAACATCCCTTATAAGAGTAAATATATGGAATGTCCTCTTCTTCAGGGCTATTTTCAAGAGCTTTATCAAAACATTCAAGTGCCTGTTGTGTTTCACCAACGGTTACCAGGTTTCTACCTTTATAAAATTCAATATAATAAGCATTTGGTAGCAATTCTTCCATTTTGCCAAGTTTACTAATCTGCTCTACAGGGTCTTCAATCTGCTCAACAAGAAGTTTGGCACAAAAAAGTCCCGCGTCACAGATCATAGATCTCTCTCTAAAATGGGCTCCTGGAACAATCGTGTATAATGCCGGGATATCAAGGCCTGGATGGGTAACATCAATCATATAAACATCAAAGCCATTTGCCTTAAGTGCATCTAAGGTATTTTCTACTTCAACCCGAATATTATCATCTGCAATATCTACCATATCATCAATAGTAACGACAGAATCGGTTTCAGTGAGATATTCTACCTCTGTCATGGCAAGAGGTTTGGGTAAGCCTGAAGCAACGTAATTAGAGCCAGTATTAAAATCACCAGCAAGTTGAGCGACCTCGGTTAAAGCTCGAATAAGAGCTTTTTCGGGATTAGGAGTTGTTCCGGCTGTATAAACAATTTCACTCTTCTCAGGAAAAGTTGAATGGTCAATGGCGAGAGCACCAACGCTTGGCACACCTGTATCAAGGCTAAAATCGTTCATATAAACCGCAATGCCATGTTTTTCAAACTTTTCAAGCAACTCTTTAGAGACAGGATCTTTGACAGAGGAAGGATCAATCTTTGGTGTGTCAAGTTTGTCTCTGTTTATTCGTGAACAAACATCTCTCTCAATAATCTCACACACACCTTGAAGGGCTGCCTCCTCATAAGTGTTACCAGCAGAAGGGCCATTAAATTCGTTAATGGCAAAGAACCAGGAAAATGGAATTAATACATCTTCACCATTACCAGTCATCTTTGTTGCCATTGTCCACTGCATAGGAATTCCCTCAAGCAATGATTCAAGTTTTTCAACTGAGGTTGTGGTGTCGTGAACTGACAACAACATTGTTTTTAAATCCAACACTGGGTGTCCAACATCCCGCATGGATTTATAATCTCCAACAATAAAGTTGGTGTCATCCTTAGTAAACGAAAAGAATGAAAATCTCTCGGCTAGCTCCATACAAGCAGAAGCTTCAGCCTGAACAGGCGAGGCTCCCTTACCCATTTGTTTTTTGGTGCCAGTATATTTGGAGGCATCTTCGCCGCATAAACTAAAATAAACTGGTATATCAAGCCTTCCATTATCTATTCTTTTAATTTCCTGGACTATATTTACATCAAGTCCTTCGACTTTTTTGTAAAATCTCTTAAGGGTCTCTTCAGGTGTGATTGCTTTATCTTGGTCTACTGTGAAGGTCTTAAAACAATCTTTGAGTACTACTTTATTATCTTTCATTCTTCGCCTATAACTTTTTCATTTCATATATTCATATAAAAAACCAATACGTTTTTTCAAAAACTTCTTTCAACAGAATTGAGACTATTAATCAGTTTTATCAAAAACACCAGCAACCAAACATACCACATTGTGCCACCTGCTTTCCATAGTACATTCAAAAATCAACTCTCTTTTATTCTCACTAATATTTTTTAGAGTAATTTTAAGATTATCTTCAGGAATGAGGTCTTCTCCTCGACTCGGCCATTCAATAACACAAAGCCCGTCACCATAAAAATATTCTTCAAAACCTAGTTCAATCAACTCGTCACCCGAACCTAATCTATAGAGGTCCATATGATACAGAGGTATACGCCCAAGATATTCATGAAGAATTGCAAATGATGGGCTTGTAACATACTCATTCTTATCTACCTCAATACCTGTGGCAATAAACTGAGTAAGAGTAGTCTTTCCTGCACCGAGGTCTCCTTCTAGGCAAATTACTCCTGATGCAAAGCCCTCACGTCCAAGTAATAATCCAACTTTTTCAGTCTGGGCTAGAGATTCTATAATAACTGATATCTTCTTCATCTATAAACAATTTAATATATTTTTTACTGTTTGGGTTGTACCTAAATATTGATAACAACTTTTACTCTAATTGCGTGTAATTATAAAGGCCAATGCTATATAGCTCTTTTAAAGTAATTGCTCTTAAAGCTATAGTAAAAAAGGTTAGTTTATTGTATTTTAAGAGTTTCGCACTAAATAACAAATAATGTAAGGCTAAACCTCTTACGAGTTGAACTTTAAACATCTGTTACGATCTCAATTGGGAGTATATATCAATGGGAAAAACTATCGCAGAAAAAATCTTTGAAGCACATTTGCGTGATCAACCATCACCTGAAAATATGGTTTTGGATCTTGATGCAGTGCTTTGTCACGAGATCACCACACCAATTGCAATTATGGATCTTGTTGAAAAGGGAATGGACAAGGTTTTTGACAATACCAAAATCAAAGCAGTTATTGATCACGTAACCCCTGCTAAGGACTCAAAAACAGCCCTTCAAGGCAAAATAATGCGTGAATGGGCTAAACGTCATGAGATTAAAGATTTTTTTGATGTTGGGGCTAACGGAGTCTGCCACGCACTCTTTCCTGAAAAAGGTTTTATCCGCCCTGGATACACAGTGATCATGGGCGATTCTCACACCTGTACCCATGGTGCATTTGGAGCTTTTGCTGCAGGCGTTGGAACTACTGATCTTGAAGTTGGTATTTATAAAGGTGTCTGTTCATTTCGAGCACCTAAAAGTTTAAAGGTCAAACTGACAGGATCACTACAAAAAGGTGTCTCTGCAAAAGACGTTATTCTTGCTGTAATTAAAAAACTCACAGTAAATGGTGGAACAGATAAAATTATCGAATTTACAGGTAATGTAATTGATGATTTTAACATGGCCGAACGTATGACCATATGTAATATGGCTATTGAAGCCGGTGCTACTTGTGGTATCTGCCTGCCTGATCAAATTACAGCTGAATATCTGTGGCCATTTATCAAAGATGAATACACCACCATCAATGATGCTGTAGCTGATTTTAAAAAGTGGCATTCAGATGATGATGCAATTTATGAAGATACCATTACGATTGATGTTTCTTCACTCACACCACAAGTCACCTTTGACTTTAAACCTGATCAGGTAAAAGACGTTACCGACTTAGCTGGTACTCCGATTGATCAAATCTATATTGGTTCTTGTACCAATGGTAGAATAGAAGATTTACGTGCTGCAGCCGAAATCCTCAAAGGTAAGACTCTTGCTGAAGGTGTAAGGGGCATTGTTACTCCAGCAACTCCAAAAATCTACTCCATGGCGCTTGAAGAAGGAATCATCAAAATATTCATGGATGCAGGCTTTTGTGTCTTGAACCCAACCTGTGGAGCATGTCTTGGTATGAGTTCAGGTGTTCTTGCAGAAGGTGAGGTTTGTGCCTCTACAACCAATAGAAATTTCAATGGTCGAATGGGTAAAGGCGGTATGGTACATCTGATGAGTCCTTATTCCGCAGCCGCAGCAGCTGTAACTGGTACAATTTCAGATCCACGTGAGCTTTTGCTTGCAGAATAATAAGAGGTAATAACAATGAAACAATTTGGTGGTCCAGCTATTTTTCTGGATAGAAGCGACATTAATACCGACGAAATTATCCCTGCTAAGTATCTTACAGAGAGTACTAAGACTTCTCTGCGCCCTCACCTGCTAGAAGATTTATTATTAGATGGTAAGGCTTTTGACTCACAATCTGACAAAATGCAAAATGCTCAAGTTGTTGTGACAAAGGAAAATTTTGGTTGTGGTTCCTCTCGTGAACATGCTGTATGGGCTTTTGAGGTTAACGACATTAACGTAATCGTCGCAAAAAGTTTCGCCCGTATTTTCCGTCAGAATATGTTCAACTGTGGAATTCTTGCTATAGAACTTGATGACGATAATCTCAGCAGTCTCTTTTCCTTGACAGGAGATGTTGATATTCAGGTAGACTTGAAAGAAAGTAAGATGACAGCAACCAATGGTACAGATTCTACCATCTGCGAGTTTGATCTTAATCCATTCGACAAAGAGCTTGTTGGCGCAGGTGGTTGGTTAGCATACGCTGACCAAAAATACTAACGGAACAAGGCCGAAATAAAAAAAAGGGTGTTTTGCAATTAACTTGTAAAACACCCTTTTTTAAACACCAGCTAGGTTATTATTACAAACCAGCTTCCGCTAAAGAGTTAATTAACTCTTGTTGTTCATCTGTCAGTTCTGAAGGTACCTTAACTCCAACTCTAACATACATATCTCCACGCTCACCATTGGGTCCATCCGGCAGACCAAATCCCTTAAGTCTAAGTTTTTGATCCTGAGTTGTACCAGAAGCTATTTTAACCATGATTTTTTTATCATCAATGGTTTCAACAGCTAACTTAGTACCCAGACATGCTTCACTGTAATTAATAAGATATTCAGATGTAAGGTCATTTTCATCACGTTTAAAGCGGTCATCATCAGCAATAAATACTTTGAGATATAAATCTCCTGCTGGCCCACCATTCTGAGATGGATTTCCCTTCCCCTTGAGTCGTAACTTCTTACCTGCCTCGATACCTTTTGGCACCTTTACAGTTACGTTTTGTTGTTCACCATTTTTGCGAAAGGCTACTGTTCTTTCTGCACCTTCAAGCACTTCTTTAAGTGTTATTGTTATCTGATATGTGACATCCTGACCAGGAGTCGGCGTAGAGCAACCACCACCTCAGCCACCACCAGTTCTATGACCTCCAGCTTGTTGGTGAAATGAGCCGAATGGATTTCCTCCTCCCATGCCAGAAGATCTAAACTGAGTCCTTCCGCCACCTCCACCACCAAAGCCGAACTGATTGAGGATATCGTTTATATCGAAACCTCTGAAAATATCTTCCTGAGAATAACGCTGATGAAAATCGGTTGAACCGTATGTGTCGTACTGCTGTTTTTTCTCGGAATCAGACAACACCGCATAAGCTTCACTAATTTCTTTGAACTTTGCCTCAGCAGCTTTATTACCATTATTTTTATCAGGGTGGTATTTTAGTGCTAACTTCCTGTATGCTTTTTTGATTTCTGCGGCGCTAGCTGACTTAGTCACACCGAGAGTATCATAATAATCTACTGCCATTTACAGCTCCCTTCATATTTTCAATGCAAATTCATGCAATTATTTAAATAAGGTAGTTACTTTGAAAGAATGTAAAAAATAGGCAGAGTAGTCCGTCTCGTCAAGTCCTTAAGTGACAAATGTTTGACTAAAAGAAAAGTATTAAAAGAAATATATTTTAACCAAAGAACGGTTTAATATCTTCTTCTTCAAATGATTTCACGAAACGAATATGAACAGAATAATCATTGTGTAAATGCGAAGAAACTCTTACTACTTTTCCAACAACACTAAGCTTATGAGTACTTGTCTCACTCTTGTTATCGAATATCATATAAAGGTGCCTAGCAAGTAAAGCTTTAGCTGTGTTCAATGTTGAACAGCGAATGTCGAGACAGCAACCATCTTGAGAAATATTTGACAAACCACCTTTGAAAACAGATTCAGTTTTCTTGCCTTCTTTGTTTAATATAGTAGCTGCGGCAACACCTTTTGCATCAAAGCGTTTGTTCTTTCGTTTTTGCAGTTTTCTACTACTAACGACTTCATCTATTTTACCGTGATCATTACAGAATTTTAATATTTTATCATACAGTGCTGGCTGTGTATCTAACCAACCAATAGCCTTTTCACGTTCAATATATCGTAATTCAACTTCACTATTAGTCATAACAGAGGCAGAACATAGTGAAATAGTCGCGAATGTATACTCACCAAGCATGTCTCCTCTGCCAAGTTGAGCAATTACTACATTCTTGCCTTCCTTTGGAAAGAAAACTGTTACATTCCCTTTATCAATAAAGAACAATTTATTATTCATTCCACCATGGGCTAATATCTTTTTCTTTGGTGGAACTATTACCTTTTTCATCGAATAAAATAGGCAATTTACTTCTTCTTCATTCAAATCTTGGTAAAGAACATCCCAAATAGCCAAATGATCTTTATCAAGAGCGGCTGTCTTTGCCTCTTCTATAATGGTATCGGATTTAATAATTTCTGAAAGAGCGGTGGGAACTTTCTCAATTAGTTGCGCTCTCAAGGCATCTGCCTGCTCAAATTGTCCTTTTCTCGCAGAATCTGCAATTTGAGAAAACAGTTGTTGTGCTATTTGTTCGGGAGAGACAGTACTAGTACTGTTTTTACCATCGGGCATATCCTACTCCTTTTTGTAATTTTGGCAAAGGAACGGACAACATATTCATAGTTAACTGTCTTATATTTATAGCATATTGTATTTATTTTGCAATATAGTACCGTTGCTGTCTATAACAGGGTTTTAAAATTGATCGCATCAAAAGCATTTTTATTAAAAACTTACTTCTCGATACATATCCTTTGTTTTGCACTTACTATTGCTGTGGATTAATGTTCATTATCTTTTTCTTGATTGTTTTATTTTGAGATGCAGGTGTTGGCATAGTCTGAGCTTCTTCCTCTTCAGCTGCAACTATTGAATGTCCTAGGTTTGTTTTTGGGCTCATGCCAGCTTCCTCTTCTTCTTCATCTGTCACAATAATATGCGCTTTTGTACCATCTAATTTTGTTCTTGATTGTGCTTCTTCCTCTTCTTTTGCAATATGACCAACAATAGTGTTTGGATTTGGCCTTGTTTGAGCTTCTTCATCTTCAGCCATCACTTGCCCTTTACCTAGATTTTTATTTTCAGCATAAGCAAATCCTGAACAAAAAACCATGGCTGCAATAATCATCAACAATAAGTGAATTTTTCTCATTATAATCTCCTTTTTAATTAAGAATATACCTTTTAAAATAGCACATTAAATGATTATCACCCTAATTTTCAATGCTTTTTTCGCAAAGCACTTACTAGGTCTTAATCAACAAATGTATCTATTTCTAATGAGATAGTTCAGAATAAATAACATTCAGCTTAATCGTTATGACTGTCTAGAATTACCACAAGAAAACCTATCTTCTTAAAAAAATTACTTTCTTTCATAAGATTAGATCTTTTAATTGAAAAACCTGATACTTTATGATGAAATTCATGATTATCATCTAACCTCAATTGGAATAAACATGTCGAATAAAACAATCTTAGTAGTAGATGACTCTTCAACCATTCGAAAAATTATTCAAAGAGAACTTTCTAAAGTTGACTACGAAGTGATGCCAGCCAGAAATGGTCAAGAAGCTTTAAATATGCTGCAATGGATGGATCCACTACCAGACTTGATCACCCTTGATATAGACATGCCACAGATGAACGGTTTTGAAGTTTGTTCCAAAATTCGAGAAGGTGAAAGCTCGGACGACGATCGACAACGGGAAATTGCAAAAATTCCTATCATTTTTGTTTCAGCAAACGACAGTTTAGAAAACCGTGAAAAGGGATATGAACTTGGCGTAATTGACTTTATTGGCAAACCATTTTCTCCTGGTCGAATGATTGAGGCCATTGAAAATGTGCTTAATAGCCAGGAACAATTTACAGACATGAAAGCCCTTATCGTAGAGGACTCTCCATTTGTTAGAAGAGTAGTAGACAATATTTTAAAAAGGCATGGGGTAAAAAACTTTTTAGTCAGTAATGGTGAAGATGCACTCGAGGTTATTAAAGAAGAAAACTTTGATCTAGATATTATTATTACAGACTATATCATGCCAGGTATGAGTGGTGAAGAACTGTGTAGAACTCTTCGAAGCCTCGACAAGCTTGAACAGGTACCCATTTTTTTCATTAGTTCGATCGCCAATAAAGAAGAGGTCTTAGGCTTTTTTAAAGCTGGAGCCAGCGACTATTTACCAAAACCTTTTATTGAAGAAGAGTTTCGTGCACGCATTGTAACTCACCTTAGAAATAGAAAGTATATAAAGGAACTAGAGCAGCTGAATTATAAACTGAAATTCAATTCAGAGCATGATCAACTAACATCTCTTCATAATCGTAGATTTTTTCAAAGAAAACTTGGAGGCTGTTTTGTTCAATATCAACAAACAGAAGGTGAACTCAGTTGTATGCTCATCGATCTAGACTACTTCAAACAAGTAAATGACAATTATGGGCATATGTTTGGAGACCTAGTTTTAAGTCAATTTGCAGAAATATTACGAAGAGACGAAAGGAGTTTAGATACAACAGCTCGGTTTGGTGGTGAAGAGTTTGTAATACTTCTTGAGGACACGAGTCTCAAAGAATGTATTGAAATTGCCCAAAAACTCCATAAAAACACTGAAGGTCATATATACAAAGATGGAGAAATAGAACTCCAGGTAACGGCTAGTATAGGAATATCTTCACTTAAGTCGCATGAACCTGTTAATTCGGACAAACTTATTTCTATGGCAGACGAAGCCCTTTATCAGGCAAAGAAAAATGGTAGAAACCAAATCGCTGTATACCAAAAATAAGAAAGGTACTTGTTACAACAGTACCTTTCATATTATTTTCTTTCGAACGACTTAATTACGAGAAACAGAAACAGCAAGTGCATTTGTCAAGCGCACATGAATAGTATCACCTAGTTTTAGTTCTTCTAGTTTCTTAACATCCTCTGCAACTTTTGTTGTAATCACATTTCCTTCTGGCAACTCTAGAGATAGAGTGCGCTTATCTATATTAACTCCAACAACTTTTGCAGAAACATCAACAGTGCCAACTATTGTTCCACCTGGTATATAACCTTTAGGGGTTCTTGTGGCCACTACTGTTGTATTTTCTTCTGGTTGAATTCCATGCTCTCCAAGATAAACGACAAGTGATTCATAGTAGGTTACTGAGATATTATCGCCAATCCTTAGTTGATTAAAATTTCTTGCTGCCTCAACAACAGTGATTGTAATAATTTCTCCATTCTCTTTTTTCAGAGTAAGTTTTCTATTATTTTTCTCAATTCCTACTACTTCTGAAGTAACGGTGAGAACCTCTTCTATAAATGCTCTCTTTTGCTCTTGGGCATAAAGACAATTTGCAGTGGTCAGTAAAAAGGTAATGAACAAAAACAGGCAAAATCTTTTCATGAGGTAACTCCTTGTTGAATTACATCCGATTCTTATTTGTGCAACGATATCTGATTATCAGCTTTAAAACCTTTCTTTGATGAATTTAAGCTTTCACGGCTATTTGCTTTGTCCAATACTCAACAGCACTTTCTATAGTCTGAAAATGCTCAATCTCATTATTACTGCTAATTGAGTGAACCCACTCAGCTGAAAAGAATCTCAAATTACCTTGCCGCTGACCAGCTAGAGATATCCTAATATTTCTCTTATGCAACTGCTCTGCAATTGATTGTAATTTCTTAAATGAAGTCACGTCAATTACACTTGCAGGTGAAAGATCTAAAACAAGAGATTTAATCTGTTTTTCTTTTCCTATCACCTCAAGTAAGTTATCTTCAAAATAATCTACATTAAAAAAGAGAAGATCAGCTTCAAAGCGATAAACAACTATTTGTGGATCCGTTTGACTATCAGGATAATCCTGAGTGCTATGATAAGTATTATTGAGTTCTTTAACTTTGCCGAGAGTCCCCGCTTTAGGTTTTGAAGCTGCAGCGATAAGTAAAATAAGAGAACAACCAATAGCGAGCAATATTCCTGGTAAAATCCCAAAAATCAGAGCACCTACAGTTGTTGCTATTGAAAGTACATATTCAATACGGTTGGAGTGTTTAAGGAAATTTAATGTAGAAAAATCAAACAGTCCTATTGCCGATATAATAATGACAGCGGCAAGAGCTGGAATAGGTATAAACGCCATAGCACCACTGAGGAAATACAATGCAGCTAACATTGTCAAAGCTGCAACTATTCCAACTAACTGTGTTTTACCGCCAATAGAGCTATTTACAGCAGTACGGGAATCAGCACCTGTAACAGGATAGCCACTACAAAGACCAGATATAATGTTACCCAAACCAAAACCAACCAGTTCACGATTAGCATCAACTCTGTAGCCATTTCTTTGTGCAAAACTTTTAGATGTTAAAATACCGCTTGTAAACGAAACCAGCATAATTGCTGTAGCGTCTCGAAGCAGTACCTTAAATTCTGTAAAATCTAAATTTGGAAATTTTATCCCTTCTGGAAGACCATTAGGAACAACACCTAAGACAGCGACACCTTTCTGTTCTAAATTGAGAAAATATACCAAAAAAATACCCACTGATATTGTAAGTAGAGGACTTGGTAGTACAGGCAAGAGTCTTTTTATAATAACCAGAAACACGAGAAGTCCTAAGCCAATCGTCAAACTATAAATATTAGTCTGTTCTACACTTGTCACAATCAGATATAATTTATTGAAGAAATGATCAGCACTTACAGAAATTCCCATTATCTTTTGGCTCTGGTCTACAATTATGCTTAATGCAATTGCGTTGAGATACCCGGTTAAAATAGGTAATGAAAAAAAATTGGCCAGAAATCCAAGCCTAAATGCTCCAGCAATCAGATAAACTATACCTGTTAGTAAAGTTAAAAGAGCAATAAGACTTAAATATCGCTCTGGGTTACCAGCTGCCAACGGCGCTATACTTGTAGCCACAATAAGGCACGTTGCAGCATCAGGCCCTATGATCAACTGTCTGGATGTACCGAAGAGTGCGTATATAAACAGTGGAAAGATAGCGCTATAAATTCCATATATTGCAGGCACTCCAGCTAGTGCAGCATAAGCTATACCAACAGGCAGAGCAATAGCTGCCACAGAGATTCCGGCCAATATATCTTTTTGAAGCCAACTCTTCTGGTATTCTTTGAGCATCAAGAGCCCTGGTATAAAACGAATAAAACTACTCTGCGCTATCTTATTCAAAGCATGTACCTCATTGGTAGGTTCAAATACGCTACTCGATTTATCTTGTGATATCTAATTCGTTGACCAAACTTGATCACAAACCACACCTTCTAATTTAAACTACATTTTCATCAAGAACTTTTCTAATTAACATGGCTAACTCGTTTTTTGTAAGAGGTTTACATGCTAAGGCTTTAATCCCTAGTTTCTTAACATCTTCCTCCGTAATCATTGCTGTATAGCCTGTACTTAAAATAATTGGTATATCTTGACGGATTTGCAACACCTGCGACGCAAGTTGTGTCCCTGTAATATTAGGCATAGTTTGATCTGTAATAACAAGATCAAAATGGGTGGGAGATTTTTTAAAAACCTCTAAAGCTTCAACAGCACTTGTTGTGCCGGTAACCTGATAACCTAGCCCTTCTAGCAGTTCTCTTCCACCATTTACAAGCATCTCTTCATCATCAACAAATAAGATCCTCTCTTCACCCTCTGGGCTCAAGTCCGATTGTGTCTCCTCTTTCTCCTTATCACCATATACAATTGGCAGATAGACTCTGAAAGTAGTACCTTGCCCATATTCACTATCGACTTGAATAAAACCACCATAAGTATTGACTATACCGTGAATTATGGAAAGTCCCATACCAGTTCCCTTGCCTACTGCTTTGGTGGTATAAAAAGGGTCGAAAATCTTATCTATGACTTTAGGATCAATACCTGAACCACTATCACTGACAGATAGCTGAACAAACATTCCAAGCTTAACATCTGATACATTGTCTATTGTATCTGATGTTATGTTTTTTTCCTTCAGGGATATATTCAGTACCCCACCATCGTCTCCCATTGCATGATAGGCATTAGTTGCCAAGTTCATTAATATCTGACTGACTTGAGTAGAATCAGCAAGGATTAATCCTATTTTTTTATCAATATCAGCTTTTATCTCAATAGTAGCTGGTAAAGATGAACGTAACATTCTGAGTGTTTCATTAATTATCTTCGTTGGATTCATTATGACAAGCTCTGTCTGATCTTGACGACTGAAAACGAGGATTTGTTGCACAAGTTTCTTAGCTCTTAAACTTGCTATCATAACATTTTGTAAATTTTTACTAGCATCAGAACTAGCAGACAACGAATCTTTAACGAGTTCAGTATAGCCAATTATCACGCTCAAAATGTTGTTAAAATCGTGAGCAATTCCTCCTGCAAGCGTTCCCATAGCCTCCATTTTCTGTGCTTGCTGAAGACGGTACTCAATACTCTGACGCTCTGTTATATTTTCTGACACAACTAAAATACGTGGTATAGAGTGGTCCTCTGCATACAGCGGTACTGTTTTACACTCGTAGTATTGATTCTCATAATGAAAATGAAAAAATTGCTCCTCTCCCTCAAAAGTATTCTCATAATATCGAAGGTCATTAAACTTACGTTTCTTAAAAAAGTCGCCTATTGAAATCTTTTCATAGTCTTGTGGGTCTAAATCGTTTTTCTTAAACTCCTGTCCGGAGGAAAATGAGATGGAGAAATCCTTTTCTACGATTAAGACATAGGAGTTCGGATAGTTTTCGGTAATTTTCATTAAGAGATTTTCATTTTCTTGAATTTCCGTTAATGATTGACTTAAGATTGAACATGTTGAATTTAAGGCATTGACGATTAAGTCAAGTTCATCACTCTCTTCGTACTTTCTTCGCTTTAATATCAAGTCGCTGTCGAGATTTTTCCAGTTTATTAACTTACAATGATCAGCAATACATTTGAGGTGTCGACCAATAAAGTAATTAAAAAGAAAAATAGCTAATCCACCACCAGCCAAGGCAAGAAACCCAACAACTACAGCAAGAAAAATCGTCTTATTAATAACCCGTTCAGTTCTAGCACCAAAACCAAGGGTAATCGATATATGGCCAACCCAGACATTTTTACCACGATAATCATAGAATAGGTTATGTTCATGCATCAAGGTTTTTGACGACTTAACCACTCCAATTGTAGTGACTTCTCCATCGTCTTTAGTTAAAACAATTTTTTCAACACTAGGAATATTTCTAAACCCAAATAAAATGGTCTGTACAACCTCCTCATTGGTGAGCCATAACGCCTTTTCTAGTGTCTCAGATGAAGTTAAATGTATTTCAGTGATTACACGCTCTAACTCGCGTTCGAACTCTTTACTATTCATGTAGGTCAGAAAAGAGATAACAAGTAAGCCAGAAAAAAAACAAAAACATGTAATAATAAGAGCAAATTTCCGACCAATTGTTTTTTCTACATGCAGGTCGTGTTGATAATTTTTCATTCTTTGATTTTTTATTGATTTAGAAGAGGCTTAATCGCATTTTGGACGATTTTATCGTATGTACCATCTTCTTTCATTTCTTTAAGCGCATTTGCAGCATCAGGGACAATGTTTTTATGTTTTTTATGCAAATACAGATACATTTTCCTAGTTGCAAGTGGCGGCTGTAATACCTTAAAGCTATCAATTTTCATAGAATGAAGTTGAGCGTATCCGACTAATTCGCCATAAATTGCTATATCAATTCTATCTTTATCAAGCATACGAAAGAGCTGCTCAGCACTGTTAGCATATGTAATGTCCGGATGGCCTTTTAAGTTCTGTTCAAGAATTTTCCAACCCTTGATAAAACCGACACGTAAAGGATATAAAGTAGCCCAGTTATCTGTGGTTAATTCATGTTTTTTTGAAAAAGCCACGAATTTAAAATCCATGTTGCTCTCTGGAACACGTATCAGATTCACATAGGTCTTTTCCAAACCTTCAATCCGATTAAGAACACCATCATGAAGCCCTTTGTTTGCAGAGTACATAGAGCGTTCAGCTGGTATATAAGGGATATCGACATCAATACCAATGCGCTTGAAAGTTTCTTTGACTAAAAGATCTAACATTCCAGTCTGATCCTCATCGGAGAACAGAAGTTTGTAAGATGTTCCAATTACAAAAGCTTTATCTGCTGCAAATCCAGAACTAACAGGAAGGTATAAAAATAAAGAACTAATAATACAAATCACTAGAGTATAACTAGTGTTATAAATAGATGTGTTGCATACATCTATTTTATGTTTTTTCATAGAAACCTCTTGTTTATTGGGCTTTTGCCCTTTTCCTTTTTTCAGGTTCAGCACACCTTTCTACAAGGTCGGTTAAAAATTCATACTTAAGTGGCTTGTTCTTTTCAAATCCCAGATCTGATTTATCGATACCTAAACAGAGACCTAACAGCTGTGGAAACAGAACAATATCCATCGGATCAAGCTGTTCTTTCCGAGCTTCAAACTGGAGATAGCAGTAAGAACAGAGTGGAATCATACACTCTGCACCGCAAGCCTTAGCATTATCAACTTTCTCGGCAAGCAAAGAAATAGACAGTTCATTATTTACTCCGGCAAGAGCAGCCCCACAACATTCAAGGCTTTTATGAAAGTCGCTATTGATAACACCCATTATACCCAGTAACTCTGTTGCAACAGAAGGGAAGAAAGTGTTGTCAAATCTGGTGATTTCCCTTGGTCGTAACAGATGGCATCCATGAAGGACTCCAACTCTTAAGTCTTTTATGTGATAACGAATCTGTTTTTTGATTTCTTCAAGACCGATTTTTTCGTAAAGAATTGAAAGAAAGTGAACAACCTGTATGCCCCCGGAATAGCTTAGTCCCTCATCCTGTAATATTCCATTTATCTCTTTTAACAGTTGTGAATCCTGCTGGACTGCTCTGTCTGCCTTTAGCAGACTTTGGAAACAGCAATTGCAAAGCACCGCTATATCAAGCTGCTCCTTCTCTGCAATAGCCAGGTTTCTGATGGACGGCAGTAGATAGGCTTTCTCATTGATGTTTCTCATTGGATAGCCACAACAGTTAAAATCCTTAAATTCAGCGAGCTCAACGCCAAACTTTTCCACTACTGCTTTTGCCGACTGACTATATTGCTCAATTCGAGTCGGAATGTTACACCCCTCGAAAAATGCAAATTTCATCTGTTACCTCCAGTTTCCAACTGCGCCATTGCACGATTTTTTAATTCATAAAATATATCTGTTAATTCAACACCATTGGGGCAATGTTCCTGGCATAGATAACAGCTGGAACAACTCCAAATCATCTGGGTTCCCGTTGCAAACTCAATATTGCCGGAACCAAGACTGAATATTATCTGGTGAGGTAACAATCCCAGTTTTTCTGCCGGGTTCTCATAGCCTCTTACAACAGGGCATATATTTGTGCATCTCTGACAGGCATAACACGATTGATATGATCGATTAACTGAGTCTCTGTTCTTATTAAGAAGCAGGGGTGAAACAACATCGTTTAACCTTATGAAGGTAGCAGAAAAGAGTTCTTCAACCTTTTTCAAAGCTTTCAGGTGATCACCCTCAAAGGCTCTGGCAAAAATGAGCGGAAATGAAAAATGGCTGCGAAGGTGTACTTCGGGCACGCCCTTTTCAAGAAGGTAATACCTCGCTGAAAGAAAGAGCTCTTTTAAGTTGATGCCAGAAGGGCATATCCTAGTGCACCTGTCACAACTGGTACAGATATAAAGTCCGTGTTGAAGTTTTTTCTGCTCTGCTTCGTTAAGCTTTCCTCCCCTTGCCACTTTTTGTAAGAGCCATACCTTTTCAGAAGGAAATATCAGCTCATTTTCGCAGGAAAGAGCATACATGGCTGAAGAACATTCAATTGTACAAGCACTGCAGTGGGTACAACTGCTTAAACCAATCATTGCAGCGGTTTCACCAATATGGCCTACAAAATTATCAACCTGTGGTCTCACTCGGCTCTGAATTAATGAGACTGGTGCAGCAAATACGTGGAACATTTTGCCAAAAGGAAGCCAAATGAGAAATACAGCAATAGATCCAAGATGAAAAATTGTTAGAAAAGTAATCACTGTTTTATCATTATGCCCAGCGACTGCATTACCAAAGATTCCGGCAATGTTTATGGAAACAAATGCAAGCTGGTTTGAGTCGTGACACATGGCACAGGAAAACTCGTTTAATTCTTTTCCCTCAGCTATGAGGGCTGGATCATTAAGTTCACTCTGGCGTGGTGAAAAAAGACCATTCTCGGCAACCCAATATGCCTCAAGGGCCTTGTCCTCCATCTCGTCCTCCCCAGGACCATAGTCGACAACCATCTCACTATAAACGAAATAGGAGGATATTTTCACGCCTTCTAGTAAAAAGCCAGATACTATAATGAGCCCTATCAGCGTTAAGGCTAACCAATCACCTGAGTTGTTCTGGATGCGTTTCTTTTTTAAACCGATGCGTATAACCACACTCATGGCTATGCCAAGGAGTACAAAAAGGCCAAAAAGATTATGTAAGAATAAATATGGGGAGAGGCTCGGTTCAAAATCAGAAAAAAACCAACCACTGACATTAGCACCGAGACCGTGAATAATGAGCAACCCGACAAATCCTGACAGGATAAAGGCATGGCCAAGCCAGCGATATAAGGAGTTAACAAAGAGTTTTTGCTGAAAAAGAATATCAGTAAAAAATGAGTAAATAAGCGGGAGGATTTTTTTACTGAAAACAGTTGAGACAAGCTCGCCCAGTGCTCCTAGCGACCTACGGGAAGTTTTCGATTGCTGATGTTCGGGTTCAATGGAATGGGTAACCCATCCAAATATACGATACAAACACCCAAACAAACATATGATAACACCAATCTTCAGAAGCGTATGAGGACTCATAATACTCCTTTTAGATAAATCAGGTACGTCGTTTGACAACACTATTATTACAATGTATCCAAATAATGTTACTCCACTCGACCACCACAGGCAAATAGATTACGCTAAAATTAGGAAAAAGAAAGATTGATATGAAAATAAGCACAAATTCATAGTTTTACTTTTTCGTTGTACCTAAAGCCAAAAAATCACTTTCTTACTGATTTTCACAAATTCTCCATTACTATTTTCTTTCTATTTGATACTCTTGAATAAGCTAGATGTTCTTTATCCAGACTGTTTTTTTGGGAACTTATCACAAAAGCTTATACAACATAGGCCCGTGGCAAGTAAACGCTACCCGAAGGAGATTCTAATTGTGACAAAGAACAACCCGGAACAACTGCCAACTGACAAAGTTGGTTCAGTCCTCGTAGTTGGTGCTGGCATCGGTGGAATGCAGGCTGCCTTAGACCTTGCAGAAAGCGGTTTGTTGGTTCATATGATCAGTGAGGAATCATCTATCGGTGGCACCATGTCACGATTGGATAAGACCTTTCCCACCGGTGATTGTGCTATGTGCATGATCTCACCCAGAATGGTTGAATCCAGTCGCCACCCCAACATCAAGCTCTACACTCTATCCAAAGTAAAAAATGTTAGTGGCAAAGCCGGAAATTTCATCGTTGAAGTCACACAAGCCCCACGCTATGTAAGCAGTGAGAAGTGTACCGGTTGTGCTGCCTGTGAAGATGCCTGCCCGGTCAAGGTTCCTAACAGCTTTAACCAGGACCAAAACAAGCGCAAAGCAATCTATGCACTTTTTCCTCAGGCTGTGCCCAATACTCGTGTGATTGATCAGGATAACTGTTTATATCTTACCCGTGATGTGTGTAAAAAATGTGTGAAAGTATGTGATGCCGAGGCAATTTCTTTTGAGGATAAAGAGAAAACGATCGAGCTCAAGGTGGGTGCCGTTATTCTTAACCCAGGTCTTACTACTTATGACCCACGTCCTAACCGGGAATATGGTTTTGGTAAACACCAGAATGTTTTAACGTCTTTACAATATGAGCGTCTCTTATCTGCTTCAGGGCCCTGTACAGGTGAGGTAGTTCGGCCATCAGATAAAAAACATCCAAAAAAAATAGCCTGGATTCAATGTGCAGGTTCTCGAAATGGTCATAACGGAAATAACTGGTGTTCTTCAGTATGTTGTATGTATGCTGCCAAACAATCCGTGATAACCAAAGAACATGATAGCGAAGTTGATACCACCATTTTCTATATGGAGCAGAGAACTTTTGGTAAAGATTTCGACAAGTTCATCGAGCGTGCCAAAAATGACCATGGAGTTCGTTACATACGATCCATGGTTTCTGAAATAATTGAAGATCCAGAAACAAAAGACCTCTTTATTCATTATGTGGACGAAGAGGGTAAGAACATAAATGAGCAGTATGACATGGTTGTCCTGTCAATTGGTTTTGAGCCCCACAAGAACAGCCAGCAAACGAGCTCTATATTTGGCGTTGACCAAAATGATGACGGGTTTGTTCAAACCTCAAGGTTGTCTCCTACTAAAACAAGCAGTGATGGTATTTTTGTTTCTGGTATTTATGAGGGGCCCAAAGATATACCTGAAACTGTAACCCAGGCAAGCGGTGCTGCAGCACAGGCCATGGAACTACTCAGCGATTCACGGGGAAGCCTTGTGGAGGAAGTTAATCTCCCACCGGAAAAAGACACCCATAAAGAGGAAGCCCGAACTGGGGTTTTTGTGTGCCATTGTGGTATTAACATCGCAGGAGTAGTGGATGTAGAAGCTGTTGCTTCTGAGGTTTTGCACGAACCTGGTGTAAGTCACACCGAAAACATTATGTACGCCTGCGCACCTGATGGTCAGCAGAAAATCAAAGATATCATCGAAGATAAAGGGCTCAACCGGGTTGTTGTGGCATCGTGCACCCCAAGAACCCATGCCGGTCTTTTTCAGGACACTATTCGCGAAGCTGGACTGAATAAATATCTGTTTGAGCTCGCTGACATTCGTGAGCAGTGCTCCTGGTGTCATCAAAATGATAAAGAAGCCGCCACACGAAAAGCAATTGATATAGTTAAAATGACTGTGGCTAAAACCAGGCTTTTTGAGCCTATATCAACAGATTCAATAACCATTGACCCCACAGCCCTTGTCATTGGTGGCGGGATTGCTGGCCTTACTACCAGCCTATCTCTTGCAAACCAGGGCTACAAGGTTGAACTGGTTGAAAAAGAAGAAAAACTTGGTGGTTTACTACTGAATGTTCACAAAAACCTTGAAGGGGATGAGATAGGACCATTTCTTCAAGAGACAATAGAAAATGTGAGCTCACACTCCAACATCACCATCCATACCAACAGTGAGGTAGAGACGAGTGATGGTTTTGTCGGCAATTTCACAAGTACACTCAATAACGGAAAAGAGCTTAAGCATGGTGCCACAATCATTGCAAGTGGTGGTAAAGAATATATACCTGAAGAGTATGGGTATGGTGACTCAGAAAAGATCATAACTCAACGCGAGCTTGAAGCGGAGCTAGCTGACCAGAGCTTTGTTCCCAACAATGTCTACGTGATGATTCAATGTATCGGCTCCCGTGAAAACCCGTTTAATTACTGTTCAAGAACGTGCTGTCAGGATGCTTTGAAAAACGCAATCGCACTTAAAACAAATTATCCTGAAACGGAAATCACCATTCTTTATAGAGATATGCGTTCCTATGGCCTTAAAGAGAAATACTACAAACAAGCCCGTGACCTAGGGGTTCACTTCTTTCTCTTTACGCCAGAGAAAAAGCCGAAAATAGTTGAATCAGAAAATGGTCTTTCAGTATTGGTATATAACAACGTAATGAACAAGGAGTTTGAACTTTATGCTGACTCTATTGTCCTCTCCACCGGTTTAAGGCCATCGGATGAAGTGGAAAAGCTGGTAAAGCTCTTTAAACTCACCTGTAATGACGACGGCTTTTTTATGGAGGCGCACGTAAAATTGCGACCAGTTGAATTTGCAAGCGAAGGCTTATTTTTAACAGGCCTTGCTCACTCACCAAAAAACATAGATGAGACGGTGAATCAGGCTCATGCTGCAGCTGGAAAGGCTGGTGCTCTTCTTTCTCATACATCACTGACTGTCTCTGGAATAATTGCAAACCATAACAGAGATCTCTGTATGTCTTGTCTTGCCTGTTTCAAGGCATGTCCTTTCGGTGCTCCTTTCCTAGATGAGGATGGCAAAATAAGTCATAACAAAGCTAAATGTACAGGCTGTGGGATTTGTGCAGGAGTATGCCCTGCAAAAGCGTTTCAGATAAACAACTTTAAAGATGACCAGATCCTTGCAATGATCGATGCTGTTTCACATACAAAACAATAGTAACTGATACTTATGCAAGAAACTATTACTCAAAAAGCCTCCACAGAGACCACAAACTGGCAACCAAACATAGTCGCGTTTGCCTGCCACTATTGTGCTTTTGCTGCAGCTGATCTTGCCGGGGTAATGCGGCTTTCCTATTCACCAAGTGTTAAAATTGTACGTCTTCCCTGTACAGGTAAGCTCGACCAGTCATATATTTTACGCGCCTTTGAGAAGGGTATTGATGGCGTTTTTGCCGCCGGCTGAATGGAGGGTCAATGTCATTTCCTGGAAGGAAATACAAACGCTGCAAAAAGAATCAAACGACTAAAGAAACAACTACAGGTTGTAGGTATTGAAAAAGAACGATTGGAGTTTTTCAATCTCTCAGCAGCACAAGGACAGCGCTGGGCCGAGATCTGTACTCAATTCACAGAGGTAGTTAAAGAGCTGGGCCCCTCCCCTGTCTGGCTCGCTTTACAAAAGAAGGCTAAAGAATAAAACAATGATATCAGTGGAGTAAAACACACATGATTATAGGTGAGCAGAAACCATTCGAAGAAATCTGGGAGATGATAAAGGAGTACAAAAAACTCACAGTACTCGGTTGCAATACCTGTGTTGCTGTTTGTCATCAAGGTGGAAATAAAGAGGCCGAACTGCTTGCCTCCCTTCTACGCATGAAGGCTACCCAGGAGAACATTGATATCGAAATTGTCAATGGCGGTGTTGAACGTCAATGCGAGCATGAATTCTTTGAAGCAGCTGAAAAGATCATCACAGAAACTGAAGCTGTGTTGAGTCTTGGCTGTGGAATAGGTGTTCAATTTATGGCATCAAAATATAAAACCATTCCAATATATCCGGCTTTGAATACCACCTTTTTAGGTGATGTGGCTGAAGACGGTGTGTTTACAGAAAAATGCCAGGCCTGTGGAGACTGTGTACTTGGTATTACAGGCGGGGTATGCCCTGTGACCAGATGCTGCAAGCGTGTTCTTAATGGCCCGTGCGGTGGCTCTACCGGTGGTAAATGTGAAATTTCAAAAGATCAGGAATGTGCGTGGCAAGCTGTTGTGGATAGGCTTGATTCGCTCGGTAAGTTAGAAGATTACGAAAAGATCACACCCATAAAAGACTGGTCAAAAGACAGGGCTGGAGGGCCTAGATCATTCAAGCTCAAGGAGGATGAAGAATAGTGGAAACCATTACCGAGAGCAGACTTGAGAAGATGCTAAAAAGTGGCAACCTCGCTGTAACAAGCGAGTGTGGCCCCCCCCGCTCCAGTGATCCTTCAGGTATCATAAAAAAGGCGGAGATGATTCGTAATCATGTGGATGCGATTAATATTACAGATAATCAAACCTCTGTGACGCGACTATGCAGCCTTGCCGCCTGTATTCATCTAAAACTGCTCGGAGTTGATCCGGTTTTACAAATGGTGGTAAGAGATCGTAACCGAATAGCTCTTCAAAGTGATATTTTAGGTGCTGCCTCCTTTGGAATAAATAACATTCTCTGCCTCTCAGGTGATCATCAAAGCTTTGGAGATAATCCTCAGGCCCAGAATGTGTTTGATCTGGACTCCATGCAACTCATTCAGACAGTGAGGCACATGCGAGATGAAGGAAAGTTTTTAGGTGGTGACAAAATCAAAAAACCTCCCCGGCTTTTTGTGGGTGGTGCAGCCAACCCTTTTGCTGACCCCTTTAAGATACGAGTTCCAAGACTTGCCAAGAAATATAACGCCGGTGCAGAGTTTATCCAGACCCAGTGTGTCTATAATCTCGACAAATTTGAAAAATGGATGGACGGTGTACGTGAACGCGGACTCCATGAAAAGCTTGCCATTTTGCCAGGAATTACCCCAATGAAATCGGTTGGTATGGCTAAATATCTGAAGAAAAACGTACCGGGCATGGATGTACCTGATGAGATCATTGACAGGCTTGCTGGTGTAGAAAAATCAAAGCAGGCCGATGAAGGTATCACCATAGCCGTTGAAACCATTGAACGTCTCAAAGAACAGAAAGGTGTGAAAGGTTTTCATATAATGGCAATAGAATGGGAAGAAAAAGTTCCTGAAATTGTTGAAAGATCAGGCTTATACCCCAGACCGTCACTAAATTAATTACTTTTAATATGGCCTGTATAAATGCAATCATCCGTTTTTGAACAGACCTGCAATGACTATCTGAGCCAGCTTTCTTTCCCTGAACTGTCAAAAAAAGGGGATTTGCTGAGTATCGGTGTCGATAACGATGTTTGCACTATTGTTTTCTTCTCAAATACCTACAATATCAGAAACTCTGGGATTTCCTCAAAAAGCCTCACTAAAATAGATTTTACAACCAAGGTTGTCTTACTGAAATACCTCCTGCACGCAAGCTCACATGAAGACAGCAAAGGTGAAGAATGGAAGCCGTACCGATCATTTGATGACGCTGCTCCCTTACAGGATTATTTCGAAAACAGAGTAGTAGGCAAAATTTCAGAAACCTTTTCAACTAAAATCAACCATCTTCAGGACAGGGTAGAAAAATGTGATGGAGAGTTGCAGCAAGTTCAGGGCTGGGACCTTGTTGCAAAATTTCAGGGCCTGCCTCGCATCCCTGTGATGCTCTATTTCAATGATAAAGATGAGATGTTTCCTGCAACCTGCTCTCTACTTTTCCATTCCTCTGCACCATATTATCTCGATATGGAAAGTCTTGCTATGGTTGGAACACATCTTGCGGACATCTTGACAAGAGGTGACAATGGGTAGACAATGTAAGAAGCATCCACACAAAGATGCCACATACCATTGCCAGAAATATGGCGAATTTTATTGTGACCGTTGTATGCGATGCAGGGATGATAAACTGTATTGCAGATATCGAACTGCCTGCATTATTCACAACATAATTAAGGTTGACGACTTAAAAACAGGAGAAGGAAGATGAGTGACCAACATTGTCCGGGTTTTGAAAATAATAAAACGTTAAGTGAAGTTACCCTTAAATGTCCAGATTGTTCCAAAACATTTGAGATTTTTTCAGATGAACTGGAAAAAGCGCATCGCTGTCCCGCTTGCCAGAGTTATGTCGATCCACAAAAGCACCAAGTTCAATAACTCCTGAATCCGTGAGTATTCAGGACTGTGGAAATATTCGACTGGAAGCGCAAGCCTGACACGAACCCGAGCGGGATCTTGCTGCATCAGATAGACTAAGAACTCCTGTGATTTTCTTAGGATCTTCATTGAAAACAAACAGTCTGCTAAGATCATAAATGATCATGGTTCTAAGACCATTTTCCAGTTTCTCATCTGCTCTGCATGAATGGACCTTCTTTGACATTATTTCCTCTGCAGGACGATCACAGGAGATTCCACGTTTATAGGCAAGAGCCAAATCAGTTTTGGAAATCACACCCGCTGCTTCACCTTTTTCATCACACATGAGCAATGCTCCAAGTTTAGTCATGGCAAGCTCTTCAATCACACTGAATAACGGTGTTTCCTTTAGCAGTGATCTTACAGAGGGTGTTATCACATCATTAATTACCAGTTTTGGTCTTTCTTCATTTTCCTCTTCACCCTCTTTAGCTGCCTGTAAGCCATATTCACATCGGTGACAATATCTGTAGAGAAGGCCTATAATATCCGGGTATGCAAGAGTTCCCACTGTTTTCCCACCATCCAACACATAAAGTCTATGGATAGATTTTCCCTGCATTATGGTAAGAGCGTCTTCTAAGGAATCATCTGCCCTGCAACAGAGCGCCGGGCTACTCATTATGTCCTGTACCAGCGTATCTTTTGGCAGTTGTGCATAATATGCACCCATTATCTCAGTTTTGCTTAAAACACCAAGAGGGCTAAAAGATGGATCGGTAACAAGCATGGCAGCCACTTTATATTTAAAAAACTGCCGTATCGATTCTTCTATGGTGCAATTACCTCCAACATTGACAACTTTTCTACGCATTGCATCCGACACCTTCAACCCGCTAAAGGTAAGTTTTCTGATATGCCTGATAGTTAGGCTGTCTTCGGGGATAGTTTTTTCCATTTGTACCACCTCCACCTATCAGGTGAGCTGCTCAAGAAGATGAAAAAACAGATCTGATATGTAAATAATGCCAACAACAGCGTCATTTTCAAGCACTGGAATTCTTCTCACGCGGTCCCTGTTCATCCTGGCAAGTACAACAAAGAGGTTATCATCCACATCCACGTTGACAATGTCTGTGGACATGATGTCACTCACTTCCATATTCCTGCTGTTTTCACATATCCTATCAATAACACCGACAACCTCCATATCACTCATTTCACCCCAGATATGGATATGTTTCGGTTGGGCAAATAAGAGAATATCCTCCATGGAAAGAATACCAAGCAATTTTCCGAAATTATCAATGACCATTATTCCAAAAATTCTGCGCTCGCTTTTATCAGCGGCTTCTTTAAAGAGTTTGATTGCACCGGCCAGAGACGTATCAGGCTGGAGCGAGTAGAAATGGGTATTCATTATGTCTCGGGCAGTAATCATAGCTAACTCCTGCTCATTGTTTAGCGCCTAGTATCTGCACTATTTCTGAACGCTCACGGATTCAGGTAGATTCCACTTTCTATTATTGGGGTATCACAGATATTGGCTATAATCAATTTATTTAACAAGGATACCAGAGACATCCGCATACATACCTGCTATCGCAACTTGCACGACAACTCCCCGTGAGGTATGTTATTTATTAACGGTTTCATCTTTATGACTTATCTTTTTGGAGGCTAAACAAATGTGCCAGATGCGTGTATACACCGAAGAAAATGGTCAGGAAAAAATTCTTACAGAAGACGTCACTCTCCTTGAAGTTGCAGGAAAACAGATTGAAGTTACCTCACTTTTTGAGGGAACTAAATCTTTTGAAGGAGTTATTGAAAAAATTGACTTCAATAGTGGCAAACTTTTTCTTAATCTCACTACCTAAAAAGAGGCATAGCTTTGGATACCAACGAAAAGCTCAGAGTACTTCTTCAACACTGGAAAGAACACAATGTGGGTCACCGCCAGGAATTTGATAAGTGGCAAAAACTCATGGTGGAAGAAAACAATCCAGAACTTGCAGAGATTCTATCAGAAACCCTAAAAAAAGTTGACGAAATCACTACTCTTTTAGAAAAGGCACAAGATGCAACTGGTGGCCCGGCAGAACATACACACCATCATCATTAACTTTTGAGAACAGGATGTAACTGTTCTCAGATTACTTTCAAGACTTAGAAAACATACCACATTCTAGCTACTGTACAGTGAATATTGAGTTTTTCCTTTCTCAGTTGGCACGAAATTGATTGCCTTCGAAATTATCGGAAAGCAGCACTAATTCTCAAGTAATTAGAATGTCTTTTTTTAGATTCAATATATCAATACAATCTGCATAAACTATAAACATTTCTTGTGCTTCTTTGACCTAACCAACTAAATATCGCTTCAAATTACTTGTTTATTCAATTACAATGGTACAACTTTCCTTTATTGTTTTTTGCAGGATCAGCTATATAAATTCAGCACAGCATAAGGATGGACACCAATGAGCGAATGTACTGTGACATTTCTCCCCCACAACAAAACTTGCTCAGCAAGTCTAGGGGAAAGTCTTATTCGTGTGGCACTGCGTGCAGGTGTTCATGTAAATGCCTCTTGCGGTGGAGAGGGTGTCTGCGGAAAATGCAGAGTTATCATTGAAGAAGGCAGTATTAAAAACGGCCTTTCTGACAGACTTACTCGGGAAGACACCGACAATGGCTATAGACTGGCATGCAGAGCCAGGATAGATGGTGATGTTACAATCTCCATTCCAACTGAATCATCCATTGAAACCCAAACATTTCAGGCACCTCCCCGCAAAACCACAAGAGTTCAACAAATTTCCTTAGACGATCTTAAGGATCAGGGATTACACATCCCACCGGTTGAGAAAGTTTACCTTGAAATACCCCCACCGGATGCGCAGAATAACATTCCAGATGTCCCCCGACTCATAAGCGCTCTAAAAGAAAAAGCAGGACTTCACAAGTGTGAGCTATCAATCCCGGTAATACGATCACTTCCAGGGGTCTTACGCCAAAGCGATTTTAAAATAACAGCGACAGCGGTTCATTCTGTTAGAGAAGGTGGAAAAAACCTCATAACTCACATCCAACCGGGAGACACATCCGGTAAAAATTATGCCATGGCGGTGGACATTGGCACAACCACTGTAAGTGGCCAGTTAATTGACCTTCATAACGGAGAAGTAATTGAAGAATATGGACAATTCAACTCCCAAATCAGCTACGGTGACGATGTTATAAGCCGAATAATGTTTGCTGAAAAGGGTGATGGGCTTACAAAACTTCAAGAGGTTATCATATCCTGTATCAACAAGATCATTAACACAATCCTTAAGCAAACCGGTGTTGAAAAAGATAACATATCCACCATAACCATGGCTGGTAACACCACAATGACGCAACTTTTGCTTGGCATTGACCCCAGTCATATCAGACGATCACCCTATGTACCAGCTTCAACACTATATCCACCATTTCAGGCTTCCACTATTGGCATTGACCTCTGCGAACATACCAAAGCACTGTTATACCCCAACATTTCCAGTTATGTGGGCGGTGATATTGTGGCTGGAGTTATGGGCACCCGCATGTATACCAATGAGGAGCTTACTCTCTTTTTAGATATTGGCACCAATGCAGAAATTGTTATCGGCAACAAAGACTGGCTTGTCTGTACAGCATGTTCTGCCGGGCCTGCTTTTGAAGGTGGTGGAATTGAATTTGGTATGCGCGCCTCTGAGGGTGCCATTGAAGATTTTTCAATAAACCCTGTCACCCTTGAGCCTATGCTGCTCACCATTGGCAACACAAGGCCGAGAGGAATCTGCGGGTCTGGACTCATTACCATGACAGCTGTCCTCTTTGAAGCAGGTATCATAGACAATCGCGGACACTTCAACAGAGATCTTGATAAAGCAAGAATCCACCAAAATGAGGGTATCTGGCAATATGTTCTGGCATGGAAAGAAGAATCTGCAATCGACAGAGACATTGCACTCACTGAGCTTGACATAGACAACTTAATACGTGCAAAAGCAGCTATCTATTCAGGTTGCCTGACTCTGCTTGCAGAAGTGGGTCTGCAGATGGATATGATAGAACATATCATTCTAGCCGGTGGCTTTGGATCATACATCGATATCGAAAAAGCCATGACCATAGGCATGCTTCCAGAAATTGATCCGGAACGAATTTCATTCATTGGCAACGCCTCTCTCTTTGGTGCCAGGATGAGTTCCTTTACAAACAGAATACGAAGGGATGTGGTTGAAGTCACAAAATCAATGACCAACTTTGAGCTTTCTGAAACCCCATCTTATATGGATAACTATGTGGCGGCCATGTTCCTGCCACATACAGAAATAGAAACTTTTCCACGATTACAAGCGAGGTTGGCAGCAAGAAAGTAAAGACGATTTAACACAACTGAAACACTTTTTAGCACCTTAAGGCGATTGAACAGCAGTTTGATAACACACCAATTAGTTATCATAACAATGAATTTTCATCTGCAAGGAGGTTAAAGTGGGATTTAAACTCAAAAAGGAATCCTATACCGGGGCGATCAAACAAGTATCCATTGGCAAGGGAGATTCTTCCCTCACCGTTGGTGGTGACACATGTTATCCCTTTTATACCTTTGAAGGAGAAATGGTCAATAAGCCGATCATTGCCATGGAAATATGGGATATAGAGCCCCTGGATTGGCCTGAGCCTGCCCTAGCCCATTTTAAAGATGTGGCAAAAGACCCGGCAGCCTGGGCGCAAAAATGTGTGGAAGAATTTGGGGCAGAAGCAATTGTCTTACAACTCAAATCCATTGACCCAAATGACATGGATGCAAGTCCCGAATCGGCAGCTGAAACTGTAAAAAAGGTACGAGCTGCAATTAAAGTGCCTCTCATAGTTTGGGGGTGTGCAGCCCCAGCAAAGGATGAAGTGGTTTTAAAAGCGGTTGCAGCAGCATGCCAGGATGAAAATCTTGTTCTTGGCCCAGTTGAAGAAAAGAACTACAAAGGCATCGCCGCAGCTGCCATGGGTTACAACCATTCCCTCATCGCATCCTCTCCTATTGACGTTAACCTGGCCAAACAGGTCAACATCCTTCTTGAAAACTTTGGCATGCCCATGGATCGAGTCCTTGTTGATCCAACAACTGGCGGGCTTGGATATGGCATGGAATACTCTTATTCTGTCATGGAAAGGCTCACAATGGCAGCTATGGCCCAGGGTGACGAAAAGCTTCAGTATCCCATGATTAACAATCTTGGCAACGAAGTATGGAAGTGCAAGGAAGCAAAGCAATCGGCAGAGGAAGCGCCAACACTTGGAGACCCTGAAAGAAGAGGGATCCTCATGGAGGCAGTCGGCGCGGTTGCTTACCTTATGTCCGGGTCAAACATACTTATAATGAGGCACCCGGAATCCATTAAACTCACCAAAGCTTTTATCGACTCACTGACAGGCGGTGGCCCACTCGATGGTGTTAAAACAATTGAAAAAATCCTCTCAGATGCAAACATAGATCTCACTCAATATTCTCCTGTGCCTGACTTAACAATTAAGGATGAGGAAAAACCGGTAGTTGAGAAGAAAGCGCCACCTCCAAAAAAAGAGGCACCTGTGGCCAAGCAACAAACAAAAGAGGAAGAGAGTAAAGAGAAAACCAGCTCTAAAACCCTCAAACTCAAGCCTCCACCAAATAAACCTGGAAGGCTTTCACGAACAGTGGAAACTTCTTCTGCAATCTCTGCTCAACCTGAGCTCACCACGGAACAACTTGCAGAAATTGAGGAAAAAAAACAGCTAGCAGCTGAAGCAGCCGCAAAAGCACAAAAAGAAAAAGCGGAACAGGAAGAAAAGACTGCTAGAGAAGCTGCTGAGGCTGAAGCTAGAGCCCAAGAAGCTGCAAAAAAAGCCGCAGAAAAAGATGCAAGGCTAGCCCGTGAGCAGGAAGAGAAGGAACTCAAAGCTCAAAGAGCACATAAGGCACACGCTCCCGAGCAGGTTGTAGATGTATCAGTTACAAAAGCAACCCCTGCCGCAGTACAGAAAACTGAGACTGAAAAAATTTTGGACACATTGAACAGATTTCATAAACGAGTGTAATCTGCCCAATAAAAAAGAGGCATGAATACATCTGAAAATGATGTGAGGAGGAACCTCAGATGGCAGAATTAAAAAAGACAGTACCAAAGAGAATCAGTCCTACAGACGCATCCATTGAACCGGCAACCCAGGAGATGATTGCCCGATCACAGGAGTTGGGCATCGAAACAGTTTTTGACCGATCTGTAACCATGAAACCATGTGCAATCGGCTTACAGGGAATCTGCTGTAAAAACTGCGCCATGGGGCCATGCAGGCTTCCATTACCAAAAGGCGGCATAGAAGGCGAAGACACCAGAAAAGGTCTTTGTGGCGCCACGGCAAATACAATTTGTGCCAGAAACTTTGCCAGAATGGTAGCAGCAGGATCTGCAGCCCACTCAGACCATGGACGCGGAGTGGCAGAAACCTTTTTATCCATGGCTAAAGGTGAAGCAACTGACTATTCAATTAAAGATCCGGACAAGCTCATTCAAATCGCACCTTTTTTTGGTGTCGAGACAACAGTTGAGGTTGATGGAGAAGTCCAGGATAGAGACCTTAAAGAAATTGCCCTTGAAGTTGGTAATGCTGCCGTTGCCGAGTGGGGTAAACCCGATGGATTTTTAGCATATCTCAAGCGAGCACCCAAACCTCTTCAGGAAAAGTGGGAAAAAGAAGGGGTTATGCCAAGGGCTATTGACAGAGAAATCGTTGAAACTATGCACCGTACTGCCATGGGTGTTGATCAGGATTACGTCAACCTCACCAAACAGTCCACCAGAACATCTCTTGCAGATGGCTGGGGTGGAGCCATGATAGGAACCGACCTTCAGGACGTTATGTTTGGCTCACCCTCTCCGCTGCAGGCAGAGGCGAACCTGGGCATCATGAAGAAAGATCATGTAAACCTGATTGTTCATGGCCATGAGCCATTGCTCTCTGAGATGATCGTCGCCGCCGCTCAGTCCCCTGAGATGATTGATCTTGCTAAGGAGAAAGGTGCAAAAGGAATTCAACTTGGTGGAATCTGCTGTACAGCAAACGAAATATTGCAACGACATGGCGTACCACCTGCTGGTAACTTTCTACAGCAGGAGCTTGCCATCATAACTGGTGCCTGTGATGCAATGGTAGTAGATGTTCAGTGTATTTTCCAGAACCTTGCTAATGTTGCAAAATGTTTCCATACCAAGATAATTACCACCCACCCCATCGCCAAGATGGAGCAGGACAACGTTATCCACATCGAATTTGATGAACATTACGCCATGGAAGATGCCAAGCGCATCGTTAGAATGGCTGTAGAGAACTTTTCAAATCGTGGAACTGACGTTGTGATTCCAAAACATAAAACAGTACAAATTGCAGGTTTTGGAGTGGAATCAATTAAGTATCACCTCGGTGGAACCTTTAGAGGGGACTACTACACCCTTAATGACAACATCATAAACGGAAGAATAAGAGGTATAGCTGGTGTTGTTGGTTGTAATAACGCAAGAACACAACATAACAACGAACATATCACTCTCATTAAAGAGCTTATTAAAAATGATGTGATTGTACTTACAACCGGCTGTAGTGCTATTGCTGCAGGAACCCACGGGCTACTCACTCCTGGAACGGCATCGGTATATTGTGGACCTGGTCTTGCTGAAGTTTGTGAAACAGTTGGTATTCCACCTGTGCTTCATCTTGGTTCCTGTGTTGATAACTCACGTATATTGCTTGCAGCAACAGAGGTTGTTAAGGCCGGCGGACTTGGTGATGACATCTGTGATCTGCCAGCTGCTGGTAGTGCACCAGAATGGATGTCTGAAAAAGCAATTGCCATCGGTCAGTATTTTGTCTCTTCGGGTGTTTATACCGTCTTTGGTTACCACATGCCTCTTGATGGAGCTCCTGAGTTTAAGAATTATCTCTACAATGAAATGGAGAAAGTGTATGGCGGAAAATGGGACTGCGAAGCAGACCCAATCAAGCACGCACAAAAGATGATAGCTCATATTGATAAGAAGAGAAAAGAGCTGGGTATCGATAAGGCTAGAGATCGTGTTCTCATGGATATGGCTGACAGACAAGCCCTGGAAGTCTAATGGTACAGAAGCAATTAAGATTTGAACAAGATCCTCAAAGAAGGAGGAAAACATGTCAAGATTAGTAGCATTTGCAGCAATTCAGGGCGGATATAAGGTTGTTTCTCAAGTTGAAGGTGAGCTTGAAAAAGCCCTGCAGTCATTTGATGCCAGCACCAAAATAGGCTTTCCAAACACGGCCTATTATCTTCCGGTAATTTATTCTCTTACCGGAATGAAATGTGAAACACTGGAAGACCTTCAAAAGCCAATGGCTTTTGCCCGGGGCCTTTTGCCACCACATATGAAAGGTTCAAACCACCTTCCCTACCTTGGGCCACTTCTTGATGCTGGAATGGCAGGCATCTTTGCCTATGAAATAAAAGAAGCCTTAAGGTTACTCAACGAGCCGGACTTCTATACCCCTACAGAAGACCCGGACATCGATGCTGGTAAACTCTGGGTCGGCCCTGCAGACGATACCATCCTAAGAAAAAGAGGTGTGGAATTTGTTGATGGTTCTGCCCCTGGTTTTGCAGCCATTGTTGGTGCAGCTCCTGACGCTGAAACAGCTAAACTCATTGTTGAGGACTATCAGAAGAAAAGTCTTTATATATTCTGTGCTGCTAACCATTATGGCAAAACAGTAATCGAGCAGTGTATTGAGGCCGGCATGCAAGTTGGCTGGAATACACGGATTGTTCCTTTTGGCCCAGACATATCTTCAGCTGTCTTTGCCTTGGGATTCGCCAACCGTGCAGCCATGGCCTTTGGTGGTGTAGAGCCTGGTGATTATCGTAAAATGCTCATGTATAACAAAAACAGAATCTTTGCTTTTGTTAACGCACTCGGCGATGTTGGAACAGAGTGGGCAGTTGCAGCTGCTGGTTGTGTTAATTGGGGTTTTCCAACCCTTGCAGACACTGACATTCCAGAAATTCTGCCAACAGGTATCTGTACCTATGAACATGTGGTTGCAAATGTGCCCCATGATGAAATATGTCAGAAGTCCGTTGAAGTTCGCGGCTTAAAGATTAACATCACTGAAATTGACATCCCTTGTGCTTTTGGTCCGGCATTTGAAGGTGAGCGAGTTCGTGGTGCTGACCTGTTTTGTCAGATGGGTGGTGGAAAAACACAATGTACTGAGCTTGTCAAAATGGCTGAGATGAATGAGCTCGAAGATGGCAAGGTTACAGTAATAGGACCTGATATCGGCGACTTAAAGGCTGGCGAAACTTTACCACTTGGAATTTCGGTAAAAATTGCAGGCCGTGAATTCCAGGCAGATTTTGAGCCAATCCTCGAACGCCAGATACACCATCTTGTCAACTATGTTCAGGGCATAATGCACATTGGACAGCGCGATATTTCCTGGCTTCGTATTTCTCAAGCTGCAGTGGACAAGGGGTTCACCTTAAAAGATATAGGTGTTGTGCTACACGCCAAGTTCCATCAGGATTTTCAAAAGATCTTGGACAAAGTGGAAGTTACCCTCTACTCCAATCAGGAAGATGTGGACAAACTCACTGCGTATGCACGAAGTGAGTATAAGAAGCGTGATGAACGAGTAGACAAAATGACAGATGAGGATGTAGAAACCTTCTATTCCTGCACCCTGTGTCAATCCTTTGCGCCATCACACGTTTGTGCGGTTAGCCCCGAGAGAACCGGCCTATGTGGAGCATATAACTGGATGGATTGTAAAGCCTCTTTTGAAATCAACCCAACCGGGCCAAACCAACCTATTAACAAAGGTAAGGTACTAGATCCTGTACTTGGTCGCTTTGCCGGAGTTGATGACTTCATCAAAAGTGCTTCTAAAGGAGCCATTGAAACATATAACTTCTATTCAATGGTGAATGCTCCGATGACCACTTGTGGTTGCTGTGAGTGTATTGCTGCTATGTTGCCAAGCTGTAATGGTGTCATGACTGTGAACCGTGAATATGGTGGTGAGACACCTTCGGGTATGAAATTTACAACACTTGCTGGTGTGATGGGTGGTGGAGCTTCATCGCCTGGCTTTGTTGGACATTCCAAGTTCAACATTACCCAGAAGAAGTTCATCCTGGGTGACGGTGGTTTACTAAGAGTTGTCTGGCTTCCTAAGATGCTCAAAGAAGAAATATTTGAAAGAATTAATGAGAGAGGCAAAGAGATGGGAGTTGAGAACTTTGCCGATATGATTGCCGATGAAAGTGTAGGGTTAACAGAAGAAGAGATTTTACCTTTCCTTGAGGAAAAGGGTCATCCGGCATTGAAGATGGATCCATTGCTTGGTTGATGATTGACTTATTTCTAATTTGATTATGCATACAGTCCTGCAGATTGTCAGATATCTGCAGGATTTAACTTCTCCAACGAGGTGAGGAGGAAAACGAATGGCATTAACCGGAATACAGATTTTCAAGCACCTGCCACAGACCAACTGTAAAGAATGTGGCGTTTCCACTTGTTTAGCCTTTGCCATGAATCTGGCATCTGCCAAGGCGGCACTTGACGGATGTCCCTATGTAAGTGATGAAGCCAGAGAAATTCTTGCAGAAGCCTCGGCTCCACCTATAACACCAGTAGGTGTGGGTAAAGGTGTTCGCCAGGCGACAACTGGTGGAGAAACTGTTCTTTACAGACATGAAAAGACCTTTTTCAACCCGACACTTTTTGCAGGAACCATACAAAGCAATCTCGATGAAAGCGATGTAGAAAAACTGCTCAAAGCATGGAACAGCCTGCAATATGAAAGAGTTGGCTTAAACCTGAGACCAGAACTCATCGCATTAAAAGATGTGGATGGCAATAGCGATAATTTTGAAAAGCTTGCCAAACTCATTGCTGAAACTTCCGAGTTCAACCTCATTCTTATGAGTGGGAATGTAAAAGTTATGGCAGCAGGGGTGAAATCAGCCGGTTTTAAGCGACCACTTCTTTATGCAGCAACCCTGGAAAATTATGAAAAAATGGGTCAGCTTGCCCTTGATAATAACCTGCCCCTGGCAATAAAGGCAGACTCGCTGGATGAGCTTATAACCCTGTCAGATAAACTTACAGAAATGGGCCAAAAGGATCTGGTGCTTGATTCTGGTTCAAGAAATTTGAAACAGTGCCTTGAAGACCAGGTTCAAATTAGGCGTGCTGCATTGCAGGATCAAAACAGATCACTGGGTTTTCCTACCATCACTTTTCCTTCGGAGATGACCGACAACCCTGATATGGAAACCTTGATTGCAAGCATGTATGTTTCCAAATATGGTGGCATTGTTGTTCTTTCAGAGCTTACTCCTGAAGCAATCTTCCCGCTCCTGCTGGAACGTCTTAATATTTATACAGATCCGCAGCGGCCAATGACGGTTACTGAAGGTATATTCGAGATTGGTAATCCAGATGAGAATTCACCTGTGCTTGTGACGACCAATTTTGCTCTTACCTACTTTATAGTTTCAGGTGAAATCGAAGCTTCAAAATCTCCTGCATGGCTTCTTATAAAAGATGCCGAAGGCCTCTCGGTTCTGACTGCCTGGGCAGCAGGAAAGTTTGGTGGCGATGACGTGGGTGCCTTTGTTAAAAAATCTGGAATAATGGACAAGATTAACCATACGGAACTGATAATACCGGGTTATGCTGCTGCTATTGCTGGAGACATTGAAGAGGAGCTCCCTGGGTGGACCATTACTGTGGGCCCAAGAGAGTCAGCCCACTTACCAGGATTTTTAAAAGCCAGACAACAATAATATGCTGAAATATCCTATGAGGGAGGAAAAGCATGCTTCTTTTTGGTGAGAGTCTCAACGTAATCTCCAAAGTAATAGGCAAGGCCTTCAAAGAACGGGATCCAAAACCTATTCAGGCCGAAGTTCTTGAACAGAAGGAAAAAGGAATGGACTATATTGATATCAATATTGGTCCTTGTAAAAAAGATGGTCACGAACTCATGCCGTGGGTATGTCAGGTCGTTCAGGAAGTTGTTCCCGATATTCCTCTGTTGCTTGACACTTCAAATATAGCTGCCATTGAGGCTGGCTTAAAAGTAATAAAGCCAGCCTCAAAGCCACATATCATCAATTCGATCATGGCACGAAAGGAGCGTTATGAGGCTATGATCCCCTTGGCTTCCAAATATAACGCTGACTTTGTTGCTCTTCTTTGGGGCCCGGATGGTTTACCACGTGATGAGAATGAGAGAGCTTCGCTTGGTGTTGAACTCATCCATGCAGCAAATGAAGCGGGAATTTCAAATGACAGAATATGGGTGGATGGCATTGTTACCCCCGTGAACATTCAGCAAGCCCAGCTTATCAGTTTACTCAACTTCATGGCAGAGCTTGAAGAGATGGCACCTGGGATTAAATCAACCTGTGGTCTTTCTAATATTTCAAATGGCCCACCTGTGGAATTACGACCAATTTTAAACACCACCTATATGGTTATGCTTGACAGGTATGGCATGGAATCGGTAATTTCTGATCCTCTTGATGAAAACCTTACTGCCGTTGCTAAAAATAAGCGCCCGGAAATAGTAGATATTATCTATCACGCCATGGATGGGACAGCACCGTCTCCTAATACCCTTGATAAGGAAGTTGGTGATTATCTTAAGACTGCAAACGTCATTCTTGGTGAAACCCTCTTTTCTGATTCTTATCTTGAGTTATAATGATTAATTAACCCTCTTTACCTGTATGAATTGTTTTTCATGCAGGTAAAGAGGTATTAATAGTTAAGCATAATGAAGAGTTGGAAAAACTGCATTTTTTCAAGTGACTCATGAAATAGCCGGGCTAAACCCCAAAATATTTTTTTAGGTAAATCATGGAACAGAAAAATAGTGGTGAAGAGTGGGTATGGATCATCGTATGCAACCCAGGGAATAAAGAGACTTTCCTTGGTCTGTATGACAAAAAAGAAAATGCACAATTCATCCCATCTTTTGCAACAAAAGAAGACGCTGAATCATGCTTGCATGGGTTACCAACCGAGCCGGGGAATAAATATGAAATACAGGCAATTCATATAAATGAACTACAACAAACTGCTCGGCAAGAAGAATTCCTTATTGCCTGTGTGGATGGTAATGGAAACATCATAAAAGAAGACATGCAAGGAGAAGATAGTGGCTCTTAAAATTGCCTTTGGCGGCAAGGGTGGGGTTGGCAAAACAACAATAACCTCTCTTCTTGCCAGATGCCTTGCTGCACATAGTGACCAATGTGTAATTGCAATCGATGCCGATCCTGTAACGAATCTTGCAGCAGCCCTTGGGTTCGATGAATCAACACAGATAACTCCAATTGCTGAACTCAAAGAATTTATAGAAGAGAGAACAGGAGCAAAACCAGGCGCTCTTGGTACCTTTTTCTCCCTCAACCCAAAGGTAGATGACATCCCCGAACAGTTCTCACAAGAAAAAGATGGCGTCAAACTTCTTGTTATGGGCACAATTAAAGACGGGGGTGGTGGCTGTATCTGCCCGGTATCCAGCATTTTAAAGGCTCTTATGAACCATCTTGTTCTTTATCAGGATGATATTGTCCTGATGGACATGGAGGCCGGAGTCGAACATCTTGGCAGGGCAACATCTGGTTCCATGGACGGTTTGATTATTGTTGTTAATCCCGGGGCAAGAAGCAGGGCAGCGGTTCCTCAAATACAGAAAATGGCAATAGATATTGGTATAAAAAAGATCTACATCCTTGGAAACAGAATTCGAGATAATGAAGATAAGGAGCTGATCAAAACTTCTGTTGGTGAGCTTCCTGTAATCGGTTTCATCCCAGAAACAGAAGAGATAATTAACGCCGATCGTGATGGAAGAAGACCATATGAGGACATAACAACAATACCAGAAGAGATTAAGCAGATAGTGGATAATATAATTCAATTAGGAAAAGGCTAAGAGCATCCTCGTCATGAAAACATTTTCACTGACATGGGATATGGAAACCAGAACATGTATCAATGTTCTGGTTGTCCCTAAAGAAGCCATACAAGAACCTGGGAAGATTTACTCTCCACAAACATCTATGGGCTCCCAGGAGAAGCATGCTCTTTATGCAGTTGTGCAGACTTTATATTATCAATATCAGGACAACGAGATTTCTCCTGATATTGCCCGCTCTTCATGTGAAATAGTTACCCATGATTATAAAAAAATCATAGAAGATGGTATGATTCTGTTTCGAGCCGATGATGGCAAAATGGGTCTGTTAACTTTTGATACCAGTAACGTCAGTAAACTACTGGAAACAGCATACAGGTTTTGTACACGTTGGATACGTTTAGACATCTAGTGCCTAAACATTGTATTCTTGTTTTTGAATTTTGGAATATTTATATTTAAATCAAATGATTGATACGCATATTTTCAAATTGTTGTTTATCAATACCATGAGTGGACAAAATTCAAAACCTGCGAACCCTACGGGAACGCCCATTGACTCGATCTGCTTCGTTATCGACTACTTGCGGTAACTTATTACAGCAGCGTGGCCGATGCCTCGCATATCAGGCCAATGACCGTTTACAAAATTTAGGCAGCAAATTAAAATATTATGAGTAAGAGTCTGCAAAAAATCACTGTCTTTCAACAAAACGGAAGTGCGGATCGCAAAGTATCCGGAATTGCCAAGCAGGCGCCTGATACAATAAAACTTGATATAATATCCATTAATGGCTCATTTCCTGACTTTATTGATGACTCCTCGGAAATACTTCCTATCAATATTAAAGCTGATCTTGTTCTCAACTTTCTCCAGCACCCAGATCTGTCCCAGGATCTTATAAAAATATGCATGAACAACAAAATACCTGTCGTATCGTCCGGGAAAAAGAAAAACGTACCCTGGGGATTTAATCCACCAACCTGCTGTGGCCTAATAAAAGATGATAATCTAGGTACATATGGCGAACTTTTTGGCAGCCCTGAATTTTCTGTAACCATCACGAACAATATAATAAGCCACATTGAAATTATACGAGGTGCTTCGTGTGGCGCCACATGGGAGGCAGCCAGAAAGGTTACCGGGCTATCTATCGAAGAAGCAAGACATAGAATTGGTTTGGAAACTCAGTTTTTTTGCTTTGCAGACCCAGCAAACTGGGATCCAATATATGGCAAAAGCCCTGTTCACTTTGCTGGTAACATTCACGCCAAAGCCCTTAAAAAAGCATTGGAAAATAGTCTTTCAAAAGACATTATTAAAAACTAAGCTACTCCTTTTTTTTCATGGCATTTTAAACAAAAAAATATCATATAAAAAATTCTACATATATAGCTCTTTGAGCCTTTATTTTATTGAATTTTCACCTTTATTTATGAGACACTATTTTGAGCAAGTCTAAGCTGGATTTCTTTCATGAGAAGGATTTTCAAGATAGATCTCGACGTGGCAAACCATTTTTTCTATTTACTCGAGACCATCTTGCTTCCATTCGAATTCATGAAAGAAGCCTGACGCTAGTTCGGTGCACTACAAAATCAATCCTGGAGCGGCTACCTCAGTTTCAAAACCTGGCTCTTAGAGCCTAAAAGTAGAAGGGAGTGTATTATGCCATTGGATCCTATTAAACATGCAGATTGGGAGATTGCGCAAGAAGCGGAAAAAACCATGTCAACGATCTATGAGATCGGCGAAAAACTTGGCTTGACCAAGGAGGAACTTCTTCCTCAAGGCCACTACATAGCCAAAATCGATTTTCGTAAAGTACTTGATCGCTTAAAAGACAAGCCGGATGGCAAGTATATTGATGTAACCGCTATTTCACCAACACCTCTAGGTGAAGGTAAATCGACATCCTCCATGGGACTGGTTCAGGGTCTTGGAAAAATTGGCAAAAGTGTTAGTGCCGCTATCCGCCAACCTTCGGGTGGCCCGACCATGAATATCAAGGGGTCTGCTGCCGGTGGCGGTCTTGCCCAATGTATCCCTCTTACTCCTTTCTCTTTAGGTTTCACCGGCGACATCAATGCCATCATGAATGCCCACAACCTGGCAATGGTTGCGCTCACTTCTCGTCTTCAGCATGAAAGAAATTACACCGACGAGCAGCTCGAAAGACTCTCTGGCATGAAGAGAATCGACATTGATCCCACCAATATTGAGATGGGGTGGGTCATGGACTACTGCTGCCAGGCTCTCAGGAACATCATCATCGGTGTAGATGGTGTTAATGGAAAATCTGATGGCTTTATGATGAGGTCCAAGTTCGGTATCGCTGTATCTTCAGAGGTTATGGCAATTTTATCTGTTGCAAGAGACCTCAAGGATATGCGTGAGAGAATGGGTAAGATCGTTGTTGCCTATACCAAGAAAGGCAAACCTGTTACCACTGAAGATCTCAAGGTTGCAGGTGCAATGACCGCATGGATGGTAGACGCACTCAACCCATCTTTAATGCAGACCCTCGAAGGTCAGCCTGTTATCGTTCACGCAGGACCCTTTGCCAACATCGCAATTGGTCAGAGCTCTATCATTGCTGACCGTGTCGGACTGAAACTGGCCGATTACCATGTAACTGAATCCGGTTTTGGTGCGGATATCGGTTTTGAAAAGTTCTGGAACCTCAAATGTCGCTACTCTGGCCTCAAACCTGATTGTGCTGTTGTTGTCGCAACTATCCGTGCCCTTAAATGTCACGGTGGTGCACCTGTTCCTGTTCCTGGAAAACCGATGCCAGAGGAATACAACAGCGAAAATGTCGAATGGGTGGCCAGGGGCTGTGACAACTTGATCCATCATATCAAGACGGTTCGCAAGGCAGGTATCTCTCCTGTCGTCTGTATCAACGCATTTTACACCGATACTGACGCCGAAATCGCCAAAGTCCGAGAACTCTGTGCAGCCGAAGGTGCGCGTGTTGCACTTTCCAGACATTGGGAACATGGTGGTGACGGAGCTATCGAATTTGCAGAAACCGTTGTAGAAGCTTGTGAAGACAAGACCGACTTCAAACTTCTCTATGAGCTCGATATGCCGATTAAAGAGAGAATTGAACTCATTGCCAGGGAAGTTTACGGAGCTGATGGTGTTGACTACTCCGCAGAGGCCAACAAGGCGATTGACAGAATTCAGGCAGATCCTGAACTTTCAAAAATGGCTATGTGTATGGTCAAAACTCACCTCTCCCTCTCCGACAATCCTGCCCTTAAAGGTGTACCTAAAGGCTGGAGACTCTCCATCCGTGAGGTTCTCACCTATGGTGGCGCAGGCTTTATCGTACCGGTTGCCGGAACCATTAGCCTGATGCCTGGCACTGGTTCCAACCCGGCATTCAAGCGTGTTGATGTTAACGTTGAGACTGGAAAAGTTGAAGGTGTCTTCTAAGATCTCCTCATATATAGGGGTTGGAATATAACATTCCTACCCCTATATTTTTCTCTTTATTCTACAGGAGCAAAGCAAACAATGAGTGCTGAAATTATTAGCGGTATCGAAATACGTAAGGAATTTCTTGCCGAGATCAAGACTGAAGTAGAAGCGATGAAAGAAAAGACCGGCAAGGTTCCAGGTCTCGTAACCATCCTCGTCGGCTCCAGCCCTGCATCTATCAGCTATGTTGCCTTAAAAGTTAAAACTGCCCTGAGCCTTGGTTTTCATGAAATTCAGGACGATCAGCCGGATGACATCTCTGAAGCGGATCTTCTCGCTCTCATCGATAAGTATAACAATGATACCGATATCCACGGTATCCTGGTGCAACTTCCGCTACCTGATCATATCGATGACAAGAAGGTTCTCAATGCAATCGACCCCGACAAAGACGTTGATGCCTTCCATCCAGTCAACGTTGGCCGTCTCATGATCGGTGGCGATAACGTGCGTTTCCTCCCCTGTACTCCAGCCGGTATTCAGGAGATGATTGTTCGCTCCGGCACTGAAACCTCTGGTGCTGAGGTTGTTGTCGTTGGGCGTTCTAATATCGTTGGTAAACCAATCGCTATGATGATGGCACAAAAAGGTGTCGGTGCAAACTCCACCGTGACCATCGTTCACACCCGTACCAAGGATCTGGCAGAACATTGCAAACGTGCTGATATCCTGATCGTTGCAGCTGGTGTACCTGATTTAGTGAAGCCAGAATGGATCAAGCCCGGTTCCACCGTGATCGACGTTGGTGTTAACCGCGTTGGTATGAACAAAGAGACCGGCAAGGCTATCCTTAAAGGCGATGTTGACTTTGAACAAGCAAAAGAAATCGCCGGCAAGATCACCCCGGTACCAGGAGGGGTTGGGCCAATGACCATCGCCATGCTCATGAAAAACACTCTGACATCGGCGCAGAAGTCTATCAGTTGATGTTGAAAAGGTAGTATTTTCAGAACCTAACTCGGAGATCCACATGAGTAAAGTAATAGCATTTGCAGGTAAAGGCGGTGTTGGTAAAACCACTGTAGCATCACTTGTGCTTCATTACATGGGCACCTCCGGTAGATCACCCGTTTTAGCAGTTGATGCAGACCCAAACAGCAATCTTGGTGAGACCATAGGTCTTGATGTGACAAGTACCATAGGTGACATCAGAGAGACCTATATGAAAGATCCTCAAGGAGTTCCCTCAGGTATGGATAAGGTTAATTACCTAGAGACACTCGTTGAACAGGCTCTGATTGAAAGGCCAACCTATGATTTACTGGTTATGGGCAGGCAGGAAGGACAGGGCTGCTATTGTATGGTCAATAATATTCTCAACAACTATACTGATAAACTGGCTACCCATTACAAGTACATGGTTGTAGATAATGAGGCTGGAATGGAGCACCTGAGCAGAAGAACCAGTGGCAAGGTTGATATGCTCTTTCTGGTTACTGACTATTCGCTGCGCGGACTCCGTGCTGTTCGAAGAATCAACACTATGCTGGCCGGATTGAAACTCGATGTAAAAAAGCTTGCTATAATTGTCACTAGAGGCCCTGAAGAGCTCAGTGATGCCTTTCTAAAAGAGGTAGAAGAGATCGGCTTGCCAATTGCCGGTGTGATACCCCATGATCCTGCCTTACTTGAGTTTGATATGGAGCGTCGCTCCCTGCTTGAGCTGCCGGATGATTCCCTATCTGTTTCGGCGGTGAGCAAGGTTATGGATGAATACTGCCCTGCAACGTAAATAAAAAAGCGTCTGAATAAATCTGTCCCCTTTCCGGGCAATTCTTTTTTTTGCCCGGGCCATACCCCCATCATCGTTACCCCGGATATTTCATGAAAACAATGGACAGACAGAAAAAATACAATCTTGCTATAACAATATTTTATCTGTGATTTCTGTTATTTATTTAATGGTACACTTTGTACCATTAAAGTTTTCACCCTGCGGGCAAGCCATAGAAGGCCACATCCTTCGTTGTGTTCGATTCACCGTAGATTTACTACCGCTGAATCGAACACGCCTCGACTGCGGCCTACTATGGCTCGTGCAATATCCAGTTTCGTTATTTCTTTTTTCCATACTTGACTCAAGTCAAAGTCATTTTTCACTTATACGCTATATTTATAGAATATCGGTAATATAATATTTCTCATGATGTTGTTTGACTCAATCAATATCAAAGGAGGAATGACATGAAATGTCCTGGTCAGGATATGAAACATTGGAAGGCTGACGCTATATTTGAGGTCGACTGCCCTAAATGTGGTAGCCTAGTTGAATTCTACAAAGATGATACCAGTCGAACGTGTCATAAGTGTGTACATCGTTTCGTAAATCCAAAGCTTGATTTTGGCTGTGCCTCATATTGTCAGTTTGCAGAGCAATGCCTTGGTACCCTGCCTGAAGATTTCACAGGGGCGCTAGTTGATCTGTTAAAAGATAAGGTCGCAGTGGAAGTAAAACGATACTATCATACCGATTTTAAAGCTATTCGTATTGCTACAAGTGGAGCCAGACATGCCGAGGCAATTGGCAAAGGTGAAGGAGGCAACTTACCTGTCATTCTCTGTTCAACTTACCTATATGCCATTGAAAATGAGATCGCGAAAACTATCTTACTAAAAGTCGGTGCAACTCCTGAGATGAGTGACCTTATTCAAAATATCATTTCATCCTCCTCATCTGATGAAACAACAAAAAAGTCCCTAGAGGCGAAGATAGTATCTGATGCTCTAATGATCAGCAACATTCAGGATATGATTAAGTCTGGAGGGCATCAGGAAGACGACTTGCAGCAAATGGTGGAGCAACTTGAAACTGAAACAGCCAGAACCCTTGCAAATACGATTTAGTCAAAGAACCACTTGCCTGACATCTCAATTACATAATCACAAGACAAAAAAAAGGCCTCGTAATATCGAGGCCTTAAGTTACATACTTTACATCTTGAGTATTATGTGTCTTTTAGAATGGCACATCTTCTCCGGTGCCACTGCCTCCGGTTCCACTACCGGTTGACCACTCAGGTTCAGGAGGCATAGGTGGTTCAGTATTAGAAAATCCACCTTGACCACCATCCCCACCCTTTGGAGATAGCATTTTCATTTCTTTTGCAACAATTTCAGTGGAATAACGATCATTACCGTTTTGATCCTGCCATTTTCTCGTTTGGATTTTACCCTCAATATATACTTTTGATCCTTTTGAGAGATATTCTCCACATATTTCAGCAAGTCGATTCCAAGCTACCACTCTATGCCATTCAGTAGACTCCTGCATTTGACCATCTTGTCCCTTCCAGCGTTCAGTGGTTGCCACATTAAATGTAGTGACTTGGGTTCCACTTTGAGTATATCTCACTTCTGGATCGGCACCTAGATTACCTACAAGAATTGCCTTATTAATCATAACATTCTCCTGTTATAAACGAATTATATTTAATTAAAATATTCAAAAAATCACGATACAATAAAATTAAACTATTATAAATCAGAATCTTTTTATTATTAAATACTAGACTGATTAAACACTTATAGTTCTCTCTACCAGCCTACTGATTTATCGAGCATTACTCCCAAGCCACCTTTCTCTTCAGGGGTAAAGCCCATCACTTCCTGCCATATTTCATCACTTTCCATACAAAAGTAAATACATGTTCTCGGATCTGTTTTTGCCGCTAATAAATCATAAATATACTTATAAAGAGTTACCCTATTGGGCCTGAAATACCGAGACTTACCATCTAGACCTTCAATAAATTCCTGAAAAAATATTTTTGTATGAGAAAACCTTTTATTACCAATATCTTTTAACTTTGGGAGAAAACGTAATGCACCTAGTGATATCCAGGCAATTGATTTTGGGTCAACATATTCAAAAATCATTTCAATTGTTTTGCGGTACCCGCTCTGCCAATCATCATAGAAAACAATCGGATCAAAATGAAAGGCAAGCTGATACCCCCACTCACTCACAGTCCTTGCTGCTTCTAGACGTTGCACTAAAGTCGCTGCCCGAACCTCTTCTTTTTGCATAATTTCTTCACTATTCAGTGACCAGGCAACAATGGTTTTCCCATTATGTTTCAATCCTTTCAGATTTTCTATAACAGCACTTTTGGTTTTTAGTTCAAGGATACCATTATCAAGCCCACCCATCATTTCAACCAATGGAATGCTAAGCTTTGTCAAACGATCAATCGCAAGTGAATCTGTAAACTCACCTGTTCCTATTCTAAAGAGCTTTTCAGGTTCAGCAGCAAGAGCTACCTTCACCTCATCCATCATTTTTTCAATGTTTGTATAATGAGTAATCCAGGGTGTATTAAGGTATGCCTGTAGAATACAATAGACACAATCAATTGGACAATTCATACCAACACCTAAGACCTGATAATCACAACATTGATATTCACGGGTTCCAGGGCATGGCTTGAAAAATGTGCCTCTATTTTCGCTTAAAAAAAGATGCTTTTTACCATCACTGAGTTCATCTATATAACTTTCTCCAAACCCTTCTGGTTTTTCACGGTCCTCAACAATTGAATAGGGTAAATTTGCTGTTTTCAGAAGGGCTTGGACATCATCTCTTTTAAGTGATGATCTCTCTACATGTATATGTTTTATATAGGTTGATGGGTCACGCATAATTGTTCAACTTTAGTTATGAAAATTTCTTAGCAAGATTTAAGTAATATTGTCCTTCTTCAAGGTTGTTGTGTTTAACACACCCTTTTCCAAAAATCTGTGCTTTTTTCACAAGCTCTTGACTTGCAAATTTGTATTGTGATGAACTTAACTCATTACTGGATATTAGTTTTTGTAGCGCCTTAATACGCAATTTATCCATTCCTATGCGGTATTGATATGATACTTGATCTTCTCGCCCACCTTCTTTGATGGTGAGCTTTTCAGGGATAAGCAAAAAGTTGTAATTGCAACTCACTCTAAGCCACAGGTCATAATCTTCGCAACACCTCATTGTTTCATCGAAATATCCAACTAACTCAAACAACTCTCTTTTTACCATAACAGTGGACATGCCTACAGCACATAGTTGCAAACAGTGTTCGAAAATATCACCATCTCGTGGAATGTGAATCTTCTTCTGATTAAGATGTACACCTCTACGAAACCATTTTTCATAAGTATGACTTATAAGATATTCTTTAGCTTGGAATAAGCGTTTATATTGGACTTCGAGTTTTCTCTTATGCCAATGATCATCTGAATCTAAAAAAGCTATATAGTCACCTGAACAATTTTTTATACCTAAATTCCTTGCTGCAGCAGGTCCATTATTTTCTTGAAACAGGTATTTTATCCTTTTATCTTTTTTTGCTAGTTGGAGGATAAAATCTTGAGTGGAGTCTGTTGAACCATCATCAACAACAACAATTTCTTGACACTGAGCTGATTGTCTCTGAACAGAAAATATTGCACGCTTAAGGTAATCAACCCTATTAAACGTTGGGATTATGACAGAAATAGGTAAGACGGACATAAAAAAATAAATATAGGGTAAAATTAAGGATTAGCTCTGGCTTTCTTAGCAATGTAAGTTATATTATCATTCTAATCGAACGAATCATACTCTAATAAATTAGAGTTACAATATAGCAGTACAAAAAATCATTTTATAATGGCTACAGATATACTAATCAACTCACGAAGCTATGAGGTGCGCCTTGCCCTCGTGGAAGATGGCAACCTGAGTGAATTTCACATGCAGCGCCCTACAGAGAAGGGGCTCATGGGTAATATTTATAAAGGCAGAGTAGTGCGTGTCCTACCTGGGATGCAAGCTGCATTTATTGATATTGGTCTCGAAAGAACAGGTTTTCTCTATGTTGATGATGTCTGTTTTCTCCCAGAGAACCTTGAGGACGGCTGTAGTGTAGATTGCTCAAACTCTAATCTTCGTGCACAAGGTATTCATATCGAAGATTTGCTTACTGAAGGACAAGATGTAATTGTTCAGGTTACAAAAGACCCTATCGGCACCAAAGGTGCTCGTCTTACATGTCACATAACTCTTCCCTGTCGCAACTTGGTTTTTATTCCTCAAACTGATCATATTGGTATTTCAAGAAAAATTGAAGATGAGGAATTAAGAGAAACTTTAAAAGCCAAAATTGAAGATATCAGACCAGAGGGCACTGGCTTTATTGTACGGACTGTTGCAGAGCACGCCACACCAGCTGAGCTTGAGGCTGATATGGAATTCTTGCTCATATCATGGGATGAAATAACCGATGCTGCATCATCAGCTCGTGCACCAGAATTAATACATGAAGACCTTGATATTACCCTGCGCTCTGTACGAGACTTTTTCACAACTGATGTAAATCGTCTCATTATTGATGATGAGAAGGCCTATAACAAGTTACTTGGATTTGCCAAAACTTTCGCCCCACAGCTTAACGATAAAATATCACTCTACAATAACAACGTACCCCTTTTTGACGCCCATAATATTGAAGTAGAGATAGCAAAGGCAATAGAGAAAAAGGTTTGGCTTCGTTCTGGTGGTTATATCATTATTGAAAGTACAGAAGCTCTTTCCGTAATAGATGTTAATACAGGTAGGTTTGTTGGAAAAAACAATCTCAATGAGACAATTTTCAAAACAAATATCGAAGCAGCAAAAGAAATTGCCTACCAACTACGACTTCGTAATATTGGTGGTATTGTAATTATAGATTTCATTGATATGGAATCTGCTGAACATCGTGAAGAACTCTACCAGACTTTTCTACAGGCTGTAAAAAAAGATAAGAGCAAGATCAACATTCTCAAATTATCTGAGTTTGGTTTAGTTCAGATGACTAGAAAAAGAAGTAGTGAGAACCTGCATCAACTTATGTGTGAGCCTTGCCATTATTGTGCTGGAGAAGGCATGAATAAGTCAAGGCGAACAATATGTTATGATATTTTTCGTAAAATGAGCCGTAATGCCAAGAAAAACAAAGGTACCACTGTTACCTTAAGAGTACATCAACGCATTGCTAATATGCTCGAGAATGAAGAAGAACTTACCAAGCAAAAACTTGAAAAAGACATTGGCAGAAGAATTATTATTGCCCCATCAAAAGACTTACATATAGAAAAATACGAGATTATCTGGCAACAATAACCTCTATAATCCTATCCTTCACACGCTGAGAAAAACTATGGCAAGTTCTAGACAAAGAAGAAGGAGTCCCCTTTCAGGAATAAGCATTATTCTTATAATCTTAATTTTATTATGTGTTGGTGGAGGTTTCGCAATATACTTCACCTTCTTTGAAGGTGACAAACCAACCTTATCGTTTGACAACACACCTGAATTCTTTAATAAAAGTGGTGTGATTGAACTTTCCGCTTCAGATTTTGGTTCAGGCTTTAAAATTGTCACCATTACAGCAACACAAAATGGCAAAACTGTAAATTTATTTAATAAAGAATTCCCACGATCAGGCTACAGCAATCCAGTTGGGCCTCTTGGCTTTACCGAATCAATTATTTTTGATCCTAAAGCCAGTGGATTTACAGATGGTAAACTTGAACTTACTGCTAGAGGAACCGATTTTTCTGCAAGAAACCTTCTCAAAGGTAACAGTTCGACCACAAGCAAAACAGTAATCATTGACAGCAAGCCACCTAAAATTAATTTACTTCATACTGAAATGTATATAACTCCTGGAAGTACCGGAATAGTTATATACAAAGTAGACGACCCAAACACTCTACATGGTGTTAAATTTAATGATAATTTTGCCAAAGGTTTTCCTGTTTCTACTATGGACAACACTTATATTTCATACTTTGGCTTACCTCATAATACCAATTCACTCAATAATTTATCTGTTGTTGCTAAAGATGAGGCTGGAAACCAGGTTTCCATACCATTTCAAACCCGCTTTAAGATACCTGCTAAAAAGAAAGATAAAATCAACATCAGTGATGGTTTTCTTAACAAAAAAATCCCTGAATTTGAACAGAGCAACCCTGGCATGAGTGGAGCCTTGATCGACAAATTCCTTATCGCCAACAATGAAATGCGTAAAGCGAATAATAAAAAAATTTCTGAGCTTTGTTCTTCCCCACTCCCAACTCGTATGTGGAAAGGAAAATTCTATAGAATGCCAGGCAGTCCCAAGGCTGGTTACGCAGAGTATCGCAGCTATTACTATAAAAAGTCTATCATAGATAACCAGGTTCACCTTGGTTTTGATATTGCCTCTACCAAACGAGCAAACGTAAAAGCTGCTAATAATGGAACAGTTATTTTTTCTGACTATTTAGGTATTTATGGCAATATGGTCTTAATTGATCATGGACAAGGTGTATTTAGTCTTTATTCACATCTTAGCCAGCTTGATGCCGTTGTGGGCAGCAACGTAAACAGAGGTGATATAATTGGACTCACAGGAACTTCTGGAATGGCAGGTGGAGATCATCTCCATTTTTCTATGTTAATACATGGCATATTTGTTACACCAAAAGAGTGGTTTGATGCAAAGTGGATTGAAGATACTATAGACGGTCCCTTATTGGACTCAAAACTTTAATATTTTCTTTATTTAATATTGCCCATATTGAGGTTGTTAATAATGGGCAATATTATTTAAGAGAAGGTTGTTAACTAAATTATTTCTTATACTAGCAATATTTTTTAGTCTTCAATCTCGTGGTCGCCGTGATTACAGAGTGAACAGCGAAGGGTTTGATCTTCTTTATCGAAAATCCATTCCCATTTTTTCTCTAGTATCATCTCCTGTTTTTCAACTCCACAAACAATGCAAACCCATTTATCCCCTTCTTCTGTTTCAAATAAATGCATTTTTTCTCCCTATCTGTTATTTGATATAAATCATGAAAATTAAATTATTATTTCTATACTATAACTATTACAAGGTTATCAATTAAACCATGACTTTTTTACCACGAATACCTTTTTTATTATACAGCTATCTAGCCACTGAGATACTTGCTCCCTTTTTTGCTTGTTTTCTTATTATGAACGCCGTGTTCTTCCTAGTAAAGCTTATACCCTTTCTCAATTTCGTATTACAACTTGATATAAACATCGCCGATTTTTTAAGGCTTTTATCTTATATGTTTCCTAGTATTTTCCTCTACACTATTCCAATGTCAGCAATGCTTGGTATTACCATTGGTTTTTCAAGATTATCAAGTGATTCTGAAATACTCGCAATAAAAGCTGCTGGGGTGAGCACCTATAGGATATTACCACCTGTTGTAGCAGTCTCTTTGGTTATCTCAGCAATTGCCTTATATTTTTCCACTGTACTTATTCCTGTAAGTGAAATGTCTATGAAACAGCTTACTTATCAAATAATTAAAGAGAAAGTTGATAAAGGAATCCAAGAACATAAATTCACAGAAGCATTAGGAGACATTGTTCTTCACATTGATGAACTTGATGAAGAAACGGATGAGTGGCATAATGTTTGGGTATCAGACACACGTAATGTTGAATTTCCTACCATTATTATGGCTTCCAAAGGCTTAATGCAACGAAATAAAGATATGTTTGCTGTCACAATCTCTCTTTTCAATGGGAGTATGCACCGTACAGGCCTTAAAAATTCTGAAATCATCACCTTTGATAAGTATACCATCACCATACCATTACAGATGAAGGGTAATGCATTCAACAAACTTCATAAAAGATTGCTTTCAATGCCCCAACTACTAGAAATGGCCGAAAAAGTTGGTTTAGACGACAAGACCGGTAGAAAATATCTTGTTGAATACCATAAAAGGCTTGTATTGCCAGTTGGTTGCCTCATGTTATCTTTTCTTGCTCTACCCTTAGGATTACAGGCTAGAACCGGGAAAAAAGCCATAGGTATCCCTATGGGACTTCTAATTTTCATTATATACTATGTAATTCATACAATGGGTAAGGAACAGGCAGAATCTGGCAATCTACCTATTGGCCCTACACTATGGATCCCAAATTTTATATTTTTTGCTCTCGCCATATTTTGGATTTACAGGGTCACCCATGAAAAACCATTAATTCCAGAAAAAATTTATTATTTCATCAAAGGGTGCTATCAAAACAGCTTAGAACCTGTCATACTTTCTATAGGAAGGAGGTTCAGTCGCAGAAGTTCTAAATCTTCTTAATTTGGATCATAATACATCAAAAAGATTACTTTTATTAATGGTGGGTTACTATGAAACTGTTTAACGCTGCTAATATGCACTTAATTGATCAACAGGCGATTAACAGCTTTTCTATTCCTGGATGCATTTTAATGGAAAATGCTGGCAGGGAGACAGTTCGACTTATGTTGAACGAAATTGGTGACTGTAAAAACCTATATGCCCCTATTTTTATTGGCCCAGGCAATAATGGCGGCGATGGGCTTGTAATTGGTCGACACCTTAAACAACATGGTTGCACTCCATTATTTTGTTTTCTTAGTGATCCAGAAAAACTACCTGAAGACGCTCTTTTAAACTATCGAATTGTTGAGAAATCTGATCTTCCTTGTTTTCATCTTTATGAGTCAAGTCATTACGAAGAACTCATTGAATCCATCTACCAAACCCACGCCACAGGAAAGCATTGTTATGCTATTATTGACTCAATTTTTGGTATTGGCCTCACAAGAGATATAACAGGATTATTTCAAAAAATAGTACATATCATTAACGACAAAAATACATTTACCAACTCCTCTGTAAAACCACCTATAGTAGCATGTGATATTCCTTCTGGCTTACATGCAGACAGTGGTAATATTCTAGGCGCATGCGTTAACGCTGACCTTACAGCTACATATAGTTTTGGTAAACCTGGACTATATATGAACCTCGGAACCGAGGTTTCAGGGGCTATTCATACACTTGATATTGCTATTCCAGAAACTATAGTAGAGCAACATACGGCAGATGCGACCCTTATAACTAAGACTAAAGCATTCGATTTAATACATTCTATCCCCAGGTTTTCAGATTCACACAAGGGGAAAAATGGTCATATATTGCTCATTGCGGGCTCTGAGGGAATGACAGGTGCGGCTATTCTTGCCGCCAAGGGTTGCCTAAGAATTGGTACTGGTCTTGTTTCAATAGCTGTAACAAAAAAACTTAATCCCACCTTTGAAATAACAATTCCTGAAGCAATGACATTTCCTCTAAGCTCAGATCTTGCATATTTTGGTGAAAATGATTTTCAATCAATAGCTCAATCAGGGAAAACAAAAGATGCTTTTCTTCTAGGCCCTGGCCTTGGCCATAGAAATACAACCTCTGCACTCATCAAGCGACTGTATGAAGAATCTTCTAAACCCATGATTATAGATGCTGATGCAATTAATATCCTTGCAGCATATCCTGAAACACTTGTAAACCCAGGCGGCCCGCGCATATTTACTCCTCACCCTGGAGAAATGAGTCGACTACTGCAAACTACAGCTCAAAAGATCCAAGAAGATAGATTAACAGCTGTTCACAATTTTTTAGATATCTTCAAGAAAAACCATAATGAGATTGTCGTTGTTTTAAAAGGTGCCGGCAGTTTAGTCGCAAGCAATAAACAACCCCTTAATCTTTTTCTCAACACAACTGGTAACAGTGGCATGGCAACTGGTGGTATGGGCGATATACTAAGCGGGATCATTGGAGGCTTGTTTTGTCAGAAAATGTCTCTTTTTGATGCAGCGCTTCTTGGTACATATATCCATGGCATGTCCGGCGACAGACTACTGAAAGAAAAAGGGATTGGTTACAGTGCAGGTGAATTAGGAGACAGGATACCGAATTGCCGTAAAGAGTTGGCATCTACCATTTAATTGGTTCGAGCTCTTTTTCAGCGAGATATTGATTACACTTCACAAAAACATCTGAGCCATTAAAACCACGATGAGCCGATAGTGGTGAAGGATGACTTGTTGCAAGCACAAGATGTTTGTTTTTATCTATAAGCTGCATTTTCTTTTGTGCAAAAGCTCCCCACAACATGAAAACAACATTTTCTTTTTTCTCAGAAACTGTCTGAATAATATTATCAGTCAACTTATGCCAACCAATACTTGCATGGGAATTAGGTTTTTTGGCAATAACAGTCAAACTCGCATTCAACAGTAACACCCCCTGCTCTGCCCATCGAGTAAGGTTGGGATCACTGCTCACGCTTTCACCGTTATAGAGACTACGATTAACTTCTTTTAGAATATTTCTCAATGAAGGTGGGACAGGAATACCCTCTTTAACTGAAAAACAAAGACCATGAGCTTCAGGACCTGCTGAATGTTCATTGAAATAGGGATCTTGACCAATTATAACAACTTTAGTTTCTGTAAAAGGTGTGACCCTCATCGCATCAAACACATTCTCACGATACGGAAAAACCTTAATATTGTTGGCGTATGCCTGCTGAGTGAGTTGTTTATGAATTCCCTGCTGTAATAGAGGAACTATTTCTTCCCATAGCACTTAAAAATCTCCCTAATCAACTTTAAACACCTGCACTTGTGTTTCCATTTCTATGGAGAATTTTAACCTGCTGAACAATTTCAGCTTCACCCAGGTCATCCAGTGAATATTTTTTTCGCACTTGCTGTACAATGTTTTTATAAATACACGATGAATCTGGCAAAGCGAAGATTGAGCCACCTGCTTTTTCTACCTGGCCAATTCCTCGTAGGCCGTCCTCACCTTCACCGGAAATAGCTATTACTGCAGATTTACTTTTGAAAACCTTTGCTACTGAGGCAATCATGATATCCATTGGCCCTACACCGTCTATTAGCTGTGGTAGCTTTTGTAAGCGTAATGCCGCACTGTATGGCTTCAAACAGATATGTTCACTTGCAGCAACGAGGTAGCAATTCCCTCCTTCTACAGGTATATCATCTGCTCCTCTTTGAACATTGATACAGCTAACTGATGCTAAATATTCTGAAAAGCCATCAACTTGTTGTGGCGGTGCATCTAAGAGACAAATTACTGCCCCAGTCATATCATTCTCAAGTCTTGGTATAAGATCTAGTAGGTTACTAAAACAACCATAGCCACCAGAAATAATAGTCAAATAATTATTGCTTCTATACTTGTCATCCTGATGAAGATAAATAACATCACCACAAGAAATACACCTTATAGAACCATCTAGTACATCTGATTCCTTTGATACAACCTGTCTTGTTCCACAGTCTTCGCAGAATACAACTTTCTCCTGTGGCTTAACAATAGCTCCTTCCAGATTTGATGGATTAAACACTTCAACTGGTTTAACAACCATCTTGGAAGCACCAATAACCTTTTCAAGAACTGTCTTTTTAAAAATTGGATAACTATCTTCTTCAAAAACAAAATCTTTGCAGATAAAGTCAACAGCACCATTTTTTAATGTATCAAAAGCACGTGCTGTACCTTCCCTGGTAAGACTTGAGAAGAATATAGTTGGAGTGGGTCTATGAACCATTAAGTGCTGCAATGCCGTCATACCATCCATCAGCGGCATTTCAAGATCCATGAGAATAACATCTGGATTAGACTTAAGAACCTGATCGAGAGCTTCGATGCCATCTTTGGCTTCAGCAACAATAGATATTTCAGAAAAATCTTCGATTAAATCACGCAATAAACGCCGAAAAACTACTGAGTCATCAACAACGAGGACTTTTACAACTTCTTTAGATGATATATCTGGTCTGGCACTCATTCTATTAATTATTTCCTGCTAAAAAATATATTAGAATTTAATCAGTCATTTATTACGATAAAACAGGTAACATTTTAGAAATTATTTCGCAAGCTATGAGATTCTCATTACAAGCAATACAACTTATTTTCCTTGATGTATTTTCGAACATCATTCGTTATTAAATTAGAGACATGGACATCACCAGTGCCATTTTCACGAATCATTGTTGAAGATATTTTTGGTGGTAAAAAGTCAAGCCTGTAAATGCTTTTGTATGAATGGTGAATCCACTTACCTTCTTCACTAACATAGCCAAGCCCGACTAAAAGATCATTAGTTAATTTATCATCAAACATCATCCTTCTACAAAGGATAAAAGATACAGAACTGAGTAATTTTTTATAACCTTTCCAACTCTCAATTTCAATAAAGGCATCATCACCAATTATAAAAAATAATTCATAATGAGGGTTTTCAGAAATGAGTTGCTCTACAGTATCAACAGAATAAGAGGGATAATTTAGATGATTCTCTATATCCAAGTTCTCAAAGTTCGGATACTTATTACAAACAAGATTAACCATTTCATAACGATCATGAAACGGTGTAACTTTTGAAAATCTTTTGTGAGGAGGGCACCCGGCAGGAATAAAAATAATTTTATCGAGGTCGCACTGCTCCAGTGCTGCCAATGCTAACTGCAGATGCCCGTTATGTATAGGATCAAATGTGCCGCCAAACAGACCGACTTTAATCATGTTATAGTTAATTCCGAATTTGTCCTTCACCATAAACAACAAATTTTCTTGTTGTTAGTTCTTCTAATCCCATTGGTCCATATGCGTGAAGTTTAGTTGTCGAAATACCGATTTCAGCACCTAATCCTAACTGCCCACCATCATTAAATCGAGTTGATGCGTTTACAACAATAGCTGATGCATCCACCTCAGCAACAAATTGTCTAGCGGTTGTATAGTTTTGAGTAATAATAGATTCTGTATGCAGTGAGCCATATTGCTGGATGTATTCCTTAGCCTCGTCAATAGAATCAACAACCTTTACACACATGCAAAGTCGTAAAAATTCTTCACCCCAATCTTCATCTGTCGCTGCTTGAATATGACTACTTAGCTCAGTACTTTTACTGCAACCTTTCATTTCGACCCCTAAACTATGCATATGATCAGCAAGTTTAGGAAGACATGCAGCTGCAATATCAGCATGAATGAGAACACCCTCCAAGGCATTGCAAACCCCAGGACGTTGTACTTTGGAATTCTCTATAATTGAATTAACTTTAGTGAGATCGGCGTCCTTATCAATATAAACATGACAAACACCTTTATAATGCTTTAAAACCGGTATAGTTGATGTCTTTGAGACAAACCGAATCAGCCCCTCACCACCTCGTGGAATGACTAAATCAATATAATCTTCAAGACCAAGCATAAATGTAACTGCATCACGGTCAGCTACAGGCACAACCTGCACAGCGTCTCTACTTACACCTTCAGTCTCTAAGGCCTCTTGTAAAATAGAAGCTAATGCCAAATTAGAATGAATCGCCTCAGAACCACCTCTTAAAATTGTACAGTTACCTGCTTTTAGACACAGTGCTGCCGCATCTACGGTAACATTTGGGCGAGATTCATAAATCATCGCTATAACACCTAAAGGAACCCGCATTCTCGCAACGTCTAATCCATTAGGACGCTTTACGGAATCACTCATTACTCCTATAGGATCAGGTAAGGCAATCACTTCTTTAAGACCAACAATCATAGATTCTATCACAGAATCACTCAACGCCAGGCGATCAAGCATAGCATCGGACAAGCCTTTTTCTTTTCCGGCAGCTAAATCTTTCTCATTTTCTTTTTGAATAAATTCCTTTTTTTCAATCAGAAGCTCTGCCATTTTATTGAGTGCTCTGTTTTTAACAGCCGTGGGAAGTGACATTAACCTAGTGGAAGCAGCTTTTGATTTTTTGCCTATCTCTATAATCTTTTCCTCTAGATTCATATCCTCTCCTATTTTGTATAATTGAACCTTATATTCGAATGATTTAATTGCTCTATAATAAAGGCCTTAATCAACCTACAATTATTTGACTATCACCATATTGTCACGATGAATTATTTCTATAGTATCAAAACATTCTAGCTGTTTTTCCATTTCATCGCTATGCAGACCTTTAACCTTTTCAACATCATCTTTGGTGTAATTCACGAGCCCAACACCAATTCTATTCTTTGCTGTATTAACGAGCTCAACAGCATCACCACGCCCAAAGATCCCTTCAACCTTTTTAATCCCTGATGGCAACAGACTCTTGCCTCTTTTTGAGAGTGCTTGACATGCCCCATCATCAAGAATAATCTTGCCTTTAGGCTTTAACACATGTGCTATCCACTGCTTCCTGCTTTTCATTCTTTCTTTACAAGGCAGAAAGAAAGTACCAAAACAATCTCCATTGAGAAGCTTCTGCAACACCCTATCTGTTTTTCCAGGACCAATAATAGAACTTCCACCACCTGCATGGACTATTTTAGCAGCCCTTATCTTGCTTTGCATACCGCCAGTACCTAAAAGGCTATTGCTATTACCAGCCATGGCTTCAATCTCATCACTGATCTCAGAGACAATGTGTAAAGGTTTTGCAGTTTTATCCTGTTGAGGATTTTTATCATACAGTGCATCTACATCGGTAAGACAGATAAAGAGGTCAGCTTCAAGAAGATTGGTTAATAGTGCAGCAAGATTATCATTATCTCCAAACCTTAACTCCTCTACAGAGACAGTATCATTTTCGTTAATAATTGGGGTAACCCCGAATTCAAGAAGGGTGAGAATCGTATTTCTGACGTTAAGATATCGATCTCTATGGGATAAATCATCATGTGTCAGCAATACTTGAGCGGCATTCAATTCATAAAAGTTAAACGCTTCTTCATATGTTCTCATGAGGGAGGATTGACCAATTGCTGCTAGAGCCTGTTTTTCTTTCATTGAAAGAGATGGTTCCTGCATGCCAATTCGTTTTCTCCCAGCTGCAACAGCTCCTGAAGAGACAAGAATAACTTCCTTTCCCTCTTTTCTAAGTAATGATATTTCTCGTGCTATATCAGCAACAAAGCTTGTGTTAATACCGTTATCATTTGTAAGTACTGCACTGCCAACTTTTATAACAATACGACGTACCTTACTAATAATCTCTTTTCTAAGCTTTTGTTCCTGATCTTCGGTCATTACTCTTCCTCATTTAACTGTTCAATCTTTTGTTGCCTTATCAACTCATCATCCATTCTATCGAGAATATCCTCAATGACTTTTTTCATATTCTCAATACCTTCACCTGTTTCAGCAGAAATATAAACTATATCAGACGAACCTAAGTTAAATTCTTTTTCAAAATCAGGAATGAGCTCTTTGTCAAAATCAAATTCATCACATTTGTTAACAACAAGTAACTGAGCTCTATCAGCAAGCTCTTCCTTGTAAGAGCGTAATTCGTTTTCTATTACATTATAGTCTGCTATCACATCTTCTGCAGAAGCGTCTATCACATGCAATAGAATACGGGTTCTTTCTACATGTCTGAGAAATTTATGGCCTAAGCCAACTCCCACATGAGCCCCTTCAACTAGCCCAGGTATATCGGCAATAATACATGAGTTTCTCATTTTAAAATGAAGAACCCCTAGCTGTGGTTCAAGAGTGGTAAAAGGATAACTTGCAATTTTTGGATTAGCTGCAGAGAGTTTTGAAAGCAAGGTCGATTTACCAGCATTTGGTAGGCCTACAAGGCCAATATCTGCCATCAACTTAAGTTCAATCTTTAACCAGCCCTCATCACCCAGTTTGCCTTTAGTCGCTGTTCTAGGTGTACGATTAGATCCACTTGCAAAATGCGGATTACCAAATCCTCCAGCTCCACCAAATGCAACAGTGATTGTTTCTCCATCTTCGGAAAAATCAGCAATTACTTTATTGGTTTCGCTATCTTTAATTATAGAACCCACAGGTACTTCAAGGGTACAGTCTTTACCACCTCGACCGTGCATATCCCTTCCCTGACCATGGGAACCACGTTCAGCTTTAAAATGTGACTTATATTTGAAATCAATAAGGGAATGGAGTTGGGCATTAGCAACAATGATAACATCTCCACCTTTGCCACCATCACCACCATTAGGCCCACCTTTAGGAACAAATTTCTCTCGCCTAAAGCTTACACAACCGTTTCCACCGTCTCCAGCTTTAACAAAGAATTTGGCTTCATCTACAAAGGCCATCTCACACCGCCTGTTTTCAATAGTTATTAAAAGATATACTTCTAGAGGTAATTCTAAACAACAATACCACAAAAAAAAACTCGACCTTCAAATAAATTTGAGGTCGAGTTTTATAACTTTTGCAGTTAATTCAACTGCAAACAATGTAAGGAAAACTTAAGCAGCAGGATATACGCTTACACGTTTTTTGTTCTTTCCGAAATCTTCGAACTTTATCACACCGTCAACTTTCGCAAACAGGGTGTAATCACGACCACATCCAACATTGGTACCAGGGTGGATTTTTGTTCCAAGTTGACGAACGATAATATTTCCTGCTTTTACAACCTCGCCACCAAAGCGCTTAACGCCGCGTCTTTGACCTGCACTATCACGTCCGTTTCTCGAACTACCACCAGCTTTTTTATGAGCCATTTTATACTCCTTTAAACAGCAATGCTAAATTAGCTTATTAAAATTTTTACAAAACTCTCGTTATGCGGAAATTTCCTCAATCTTGAGAGCAGTGTAAGACTGACGGTGTCCTTGCTTCAAACGGTAACCTTTACGACGCTTCTTTTTGAAAACGAGAACTTTCTTTGCACGTCCTTGCTCAGCGATTTTCGCAACTACCTTTACACCATCAAGAACTGGCTGGCCAACTTTAATGTCTTCACCATCTGCAACCATCAAAACATCAGTCAAATCAACACTATCGCCTACATTTCCTTCAAGTTTTTCAACACGAAGCTGATCACCACAAGCAACCTGATACTGCTTTCCGCCTGTACGTACTATCGCATACATTATATATAACCTCTTAAAATTGAATTACGTCCCAATAAAATCTAATGTGAATGAATCAAGCGAGATATAAGAACAATTTTCCCGGATAATGTCAACACAATTCAACATTATAAAACAAATAAAAATGCATTAACCGCTTATGCAATAGTTCGTTGGGGGAACGGGCAAATCGGTAATGAGAGGTGGCAGAATTAATGCTCTGCCACCTAGGTTAATTTGCTGAGTACTCGAGACGTTCTCTTTCTTTTGTTTGACGAATTTCACAGGCACGCTTGAAAGCTGCCTTTTTTCCGTGTTTATTAATTGACACAGAGGTTTTGCCCTGTTTACCAACATGAGTAACCCAGCTAACCTCATAACGATTAAGTTTATCGTTAAGGCGAACACCAACTACGCCAGTTGATGAGTTGCTTACTGTTACCATGTGTTTATTGGTTCTTACCTTACCCAACTTCTTCTCTGTTTGGTCTCTCCAAGCTATTGCTGAGAGCAGGCTTGAATAACGACCACCACATTTCCTATCAGAGAAAAATTTTGAGTGTGTCTTGCCTAAAAAGCGAACACGAACATACCAGCCATGGGTACGTTTGGACTCTTGATCAATCCGAGCCACGTCCTTATGCTTTTCTAATAACAGTTTTTGTTTTTTATCTTCTTTCATTCTTGCCTCTTCTACGTTAAATACAAATACATTTTCGGTCAAACTCAAGCAAAGCTCCCTCCAGTTTTTTAAATAACCAGCTCTGCCAGCCTCTGGCCGACCTTTTAGCAGGTGGAGACCTGCAGGTACCACACAGTGGTCGCCTAACAATAACGAACGAACCTATATACTAAACGATAATTTCATTGTCAACAGTTTTCAAGGTAAAAAATACGACAAAGAAGAGTTAGGACTCCGCAAAAAACAACGAAAAGCGACTAAACACCACCTATAACACGAAGTTTTACTATTGTGAATCACGATGACTACTAACAATAATTTTGCTCTATTATTAGAAACTGTTAATAAACTGGTTGGTGAGGATGGCTGTCCATGGGATAAAAAACAGACCAACTTATCAATTATTAAGTATTTAAGATCGGAATGTGATGAATTAATTGAAGGTCTTGAGAACGATGATTTGGATAATATCAGTGAAGAACTCGGTGATGTCCTTTTTGTTCTATTATTAACTGCCTCAATAAATGAGAGAAATGGCCATTTCGATCTCAATGATGTACTTGAAGGAATAAATAAAAAACTCATCAGAAGACACCCACATGTTTTTGAAGGTACAAGTTATGAAACTGAGGAAGATTTAGTCAAACAATGGAATCGTATCAAAGCTGAAGAAAAGGCTAATAAATAACATTGACAGTTTCGTATAAGGCTTGTATTTTACGCTGTTCTTGAATCGGAGATGTACTCTGATTTAAAAATAGAGGCTTTGCCTCAAACACCCTTCTCGCTCTCAGCGTTTAGCAGGTAGCGAGGGCCGCAACGGGAATTTCCCAAATACATAAGTCCACGAGGAGGAATTATGCGTAGGTATGAAACAATTTGCATCCTTCGTTCTAATCTGAGCGAAGACCAGGTCACTAGCGTAATTGATTATGCTAATAAAATTATCCTTGATGACGCTGGAACCATTATTTCTTTGAATAAGTGGGGAATGAAAAAATTCGCTTACTTAATTAAGAAAGAAACACAAGGTTATTACGTTTACTGTGATTATGCAGGAACTCCAGCTGCTGTTGCTGAGGTTGAGCGTCGTTTCAGAATTGATGATTCTGTTTTGAAGTACATGACTGTTAAACTCTCAGATTCCATTAGTGCAGAAGAAGTTCAGCAAGCTATCGGTGATGTTGCAGCTCAAGAAGCTGCAGCGAAAGAAGCTGCAGAAGCAGAAGAAGCTGCAGACGATAAGCCAGAAGCTGAAAAAAAGACAGCAGAATAATTAATCAATAAGGAGTTCTAAGATGGCAAGACCACAAAAGAAGTTATTTTCCAGAAAAAAAGTTTGCCGTTTCTGTGCAGACAAAGAACTTGTAATTGATTACAAGGACGTTAAAACCCTCAGAAATTTTGTTTCTGAAAGAGGTAAAATTATTCCTCGACGAATCGTTGGTACATGTGCATCACATCAGCGTCAACTTTGCGAGGCAGTTAAGAGAGCACGTCAGATCGCTCTTTTACCATATTCTGGTTCTTCTCAGAATCAATAATAATTTGTTTTTCGAATAAGAGAAACTAAGTGGAAGAACAGAACAAGATCCAGCCTAATTTAAAAACATTACTTTTAAGAATTCTTTTAATCGCATTTGCTATTTTTGCACCATGCATTGACTGGGTTCTATTTAGCTGGACACATGCTCTTCTACCCCTGCTTGTTTTTTTTACACTTAAAGAACAAGGTTTTTACAGTGGTAACAGAGCAGTACTAATAGCAACAGTAATTGGCTTTTTAGTATGTTTATCTTCTAGTTCTGTTAGTTTATTTGTATTTGCAATAACTTTAATACCTGCTGGATTTGTTCTTAATCATTCAGCGAACAAAAACGAATCACCAGCACTCGCCGGGCTTAAAGCAACAATAGTTGTTTGTCTCGGCTGGGCTATTTGTCTCAGTGGCATACTCACACCTAGTGAACAAGCCCCTTACTTGAGACTCATTGATTCATTGCATGCAGGTATTGATGAGGTAATTGAATATTACAGAGTAAAAGATAACGGTTCCGTTGAGATGGACTTGGCGATGGAATCAACCTTTTTGCAGTTAAAGGTTGGATTACCACTCATTTTACCATCCATCCTTGCAAGTTTTGCAATGGTTCTCGTGTTTTTTACTACAATTGTCGGTAACAGACTTGTTTTAAAAATATGTAAGGAAGAATGTTGGCCACCTTTTCAGACTTGGACTATATCTGATAAACTTATTTGGCTTGCAATAATTACAGGAATTGCAGTTTTTGTACCTCTAGATCCAGTTCGATTTACAGGTAGCAATTTATTAATACTTCTTTCTCTCATATACTGTTTCCAAGGTTTCAGTATTGCAGTATTTTTCATGAATAAATGGAATGTACCAATACTTATGAGATCGTTTATTTATGTAATAGTCATTTTCCAATCATTTGGCACAGCTATCCTGCTTGTGATTGGAATTGCAGATACTTGGCTTAACTTTCGTAAGTTAGCTCTTAACGAACCGAAAACAGACGAATAAAGCCCTTACAGAGGGCACGCATAGAAACATAAAGGAGTTTAAAAATGGAACTCATTTTAACAGAAACTATCTCCACACTTGGCCGTGAGGGAGACATTGTTAAAGTAAAGTCAGGTTACGGACGCAACTACCTCTTACCGCAAGGTAAAGCAGTTCTTGCAACAGAAGCAAATGTTGCAGAGCTTGAAAAGAACAAAGCTGAAATTCAAGCGAAAATGGAAAAAGAAACCGCTCTCGCTGAAAAGGTTGCTAAGAAAATCCAGAAGCTGGAAATTGTTATTGAGCAGCTTGCTGGAGAAGACGAGCGTCTTTTCGGTTCAGTTACCAATGCTGATATTTGCGCGGAACTCAAAGAGCAAGGCATTGAGCTCGATAAACGTCAGATTCTCTTAAATGACCCAATTAAGAGCCTTGGTGAAACCACTGTAACCATTAAAGTTGGTTATCAGGTTACCACAGAGACTGTCGTTAAGGTTGTTCCTCTGAGCCAAGAAGCATAGATCATTGCTATAATCATTTTTTGTAAATCTATATTTTCAATATATCGATTTACTATCTTTTGATTTGCTAAAACACCAGAGGAGGATACTCTTCTGGTGTTTTTTTGTTTACTGAATACTGACTCTAGCAGTTCTCTTAAAAAGATTGTATTTTGTTACTCTGTTTTTAAAGAACCAATTATAATTTAGATAATTTATACCCTAATTATTAAATAATGGACTCTTACCCCGAACAAGGCTACTTACAAGATTCTGCCCAGCCACCTGGCAAACCTCTACGGATGCCACCTCAAAATATTGAAGCAGAACAATCTGTTTTGGGTTCAGTTCTCTTAAGAGCAAAGTCATTTGGCTCAGTTCTTGAAATTTTAAAACCTGAATATTTTTATTTAGAAAAGCATCAACTTATCTATAAAGCGATGCTCGATCTTTTTGATCAAAATGAACCCCAAGATCTATTAACAATTACCAACCTATTAAAAAACAACAACGATCTTGAAAAAATTGGTGGCTCTACATATCTTGCACAGCTCACTTCGATTGTTCCCGTTACTGCTAATATCGCAAGCTATGCAAAGATCATTAGAGATAAAGCAATTTTACGCCACCTTATCGAAGTAAACACTGATATTGCAACCCGTTGCTATGAAGAGCAGGGAGATATTGAATTATTAGTTGATCAAGCTGAACAAGCAATTTTTGATATTGCAGGCTCCAAAGATGGCCAAGGCTTTACCCCCATAGAAAGAGTTGTTCCTGGCGCATTTGAACAAATTAACACACTATTTAAAAGAAAAGAGCTTATTACTGGTGTACCTACCGGATATACAGATCTTGATAAGATGACCGCTGGTCTCCAGCCATCTGATCTTATTATTCTTGCTGCTCGACCATCTATGGGTAAAACTTCCTTTGCCATGAACATTGCCCAACACGCATCACTTATTGAAAATATAGGTGTAGCTGTATTCAGCCTTGAGATGTCTAAAGAACAGCTTGTTATGCGTCTACTCAGTTCTGTTGGAAGAATTGACTCCCAGCGAATTCGAACAGGTAAGCTTCACCCTGAAGATTTTGAAAAACTCAATAGAGCAGTTGGAATGCTATCCAAGGCTCCGATATATATCGATGACACCCCTGCTATTTCTGTTTTAGAGATGCGCGCTAAGGTTAGACGACTCGCCTCAAAATATGATATTGGCCTCATTGTCGTCGATTACCTTCAGCTTATGAGAGGTAGAACCTCAACCGAAAACAGAACCCAGGAAATAAGTGAGATATCACGATCCCTTAAGGCATTAGCCAAAGAACATAAGGTTCCTGTTATTGCACTCTCTCAGCTCAATCGTGGCCTTGAAAGCAGAACAGATAAACGGCCAATGATGTCTGATCTTCGTGAATCAGGTGCAATTGAGCAGGATGCTGATGTTATCACCTTTATTTATCGTGACGAAGTGTATAATAAAGGCGAAGACAACCCTAATGTTGGCCTTGCTGAGATTATTATCGGCAAACAGCGTAACGGCCCTACAGGTACTGTCAACCTCACCTTTATTAAGGAAATCACTCAATTTGAGAACTTAAGCTTTTATGGTGGCCCAGATAGCAACAGTCAAACAGAAGAAAACTTTGACCAATAATAATTAATTCATATATATTTTTTGCAGAGGATTTTATGACAACGCAACATTCAAGCCCAAATCGTTACGATTTCAAAAACATTGAAAACAAATGGCAGCAGCAATGGGAACAGAATAGTACTTACAAGGTTACAGAAGACCAAGATAAAGAGAAATACTATTTACTAGAGATGTTTCCATACCCATCTGGAAGAATCCACATGGGCCATGTTCGTAACTATACAATTGGCGATGTTGTTGCTCGTTATAAAAGAATGCAAGGACTAAACGTGCTTCATCCTATGGGCTGGGATGCATTTGGCCTTCCTGCTGAAGGTGCTGCTCAAAAAAACAACACACACCCCGCAGTATGGACCTACAGCAACATTGACTACATGCGTAACCAACTCAAACAACTTGGTTTGAGTTACGATTGGGATCGAGAAATCGCTACATGCAACCCTGGTTATTACAAGTGGGAGCAACAGCTTTTTATCGAGATGTTTGAAAAAGGTTTGGTTTACGAGAAAGTCACTACTGTTAACTGGTGTGAACACTGTCAAACAGTTCTTGCAAACGAACAAGTTATTGAAGGTGCCTGCTGGCGTTGTGACGAACTTGTTCAGCCAAGAAAGATGAACGGTTGGTTTTTTAAAATTACAGACTACGCTGATGAACTGCTCGATGATCTCGACAAACTTACTGGTGGTTGGCCTGAAAAGGTTCTTACCATGCAACGCAACTGGATAGGCAAATCTACCGGCCTTAATTGTGATTTTAAAGTTGATGGTATTGATGAAACTATTTCTATCTTTACTACCCGCCCAGATACTATCTTTGGTGTGACCTTTATGTCTATCGCACCAGAGCATCCACTTCTTGACAAACTCATTGGTGGAACAGACAAAGAACAGGAAGTTCGCGATTTTGTTAAGACAATACTTGATGAGAAACAGCGACAAAGTCATGATGAGGAGCCTGAAAAGAAAGGAATTTTCACAGGTCAATACTGCATTAATCCTTTTAATGGTGAACGTATTCCTGTTTATGTCGCAAACTTTGTACTTATTGAATACGGAACAGGTGCTGTAATGGCGGTTCCTGCTCATGATCAGCGTGATTTCGAGTTCGCAACAAAATATGAACTACCAATTCTTCCTGTAGTTATCCCAGAAGGAACTGATCTTGTTGTTTCCGCTATGGAAGAAGCAGCTACCGAAACCGGTATCCTGGCAAACTCCGGAGACTTTACTGGTATGGACTCGGAAGAAGCAAAAGCTGCTATTATTGAATTTGCTGATAAAAATGGTTTTGGTTCTGCTCATACCACATACCGTCTTCGTGATTGGGGTATCTCAAGGCAAAGATATTGGGGTGCACCTATTCCAATGATTCACTGTGAGAGTTGTGGTGCTGTCCCTGTCCCATTTGAAGAATTACCAGTCACACTTCCTGAAGATGATGATAAATCCAGCTGTGCCCCACTCCACCAGCGTGACGAATTTATAACAACAACCTGTCCAAAGTGCGGTGAGCCAGCAAAACGAGAGACAGATACCATGGACACCTTCATGGAATCTTCTTGGTATTTCGCTCGCTACACCTCTCCTCGTTTTGAAGGATTAGTTGATAAAGAAAAGGCCAATTACTGGCTTGCGGTGGATCAATATATTGGTGGAGTAGAACATGCGATTCTTCACCTGCTTTACTCCAGGTATTTCACCAAGGTACTTCGTGATTTAGGATATCTCAAAATTGATGAACCTTTTACCAACCTTTTAACCCAAGGAATGGTTATTAAAGATGGCTTTAAAATGTCTAAATCTAAGGGGAATGTTGTAGACCCACATGACCTTATAGAAGAGTTTGGTGCAGACACAATCCGCCTCTTTTCACTTTTTGCTGCACCTCCTGAACGTGATCTTGAATGGTCCTCTGCTGGTGTTGAAGGTTCTTCTAGGTTTCTTAATAGGGTTTACAGGTTTATTACAGCCAATATCGAAACTCTTTCTACAGAAGATCAGTTCCCATCAGAGCTTACAGGCAACGATCGTGAACTACACAGAAAACATCATCAAACCATCAAACGATTTACTGATTCCATTGAGCATAATTTTCATTTTAACACTGCAATTAGTGCCTCAATGGAGCTTTTTAATGTAATGTCATCACAAATTCAGGAAGGTAAAGGTTGTCTTGTCTCACCTGCCGTTTTACGGTCAGCAACCAACAGTCTTTTACTCTTACTTTCGCCAATGGTTCCTCATTTCTGTAATGAAATGTGGGGAGTGTTAGGTCATAAGCAATCAATTGAAACAGAGTCTTGGCCACAGTTTGATGCAGAAGCCGCAAAAGAAGACCTTTTAACAATTGTAGTGCAGGTTCGTGGTAAAGTTCGCTCAAAACTTCAAGTTGCAGCTGATATTGACGATGATAGTTTAGTTGAAATGGCCCTCGGTGATGAAAACGTTAAAAAATTTATTGATGGCTATACTGTTAAGAAAACAATTGTTGTTAAAAAGAAGTTGGTTAATGTTGTAATTTAGTAGAGCAACCATTAATAATCATGCTCTCAGCATTGGTATTCATTACTGAGAGCAATAGTTAGGAGAGGCCATTGAAATCTTATTTCTCATTTAAAAACTTCGGACTACTTATAATCCTATCAGCTCTAATACTTGGCGGATGTGGTTACCATAACGCCAATGTTTATAATGGAGAAGATAAAGACATTTACCTTTCTGAGTGGAAAAATCGAACGAGTAAACTCTCTTTAAGCTCAGGCATGTATCGCTCACTTGTCCAATGGTTTCAAAAATCCAGTTCTTTAAAAACAGTACGTGAGAAAACTGATGCAGATCTCATTCTTGCTGGAGAGATTATCTCAATTGACCTGCCAAGCCTCTCTTACACTGATCGCACAACATCAGAGGTCAAAGTTAAGCTTAGAGTTCGTTATGTAATGTATGATGTTACCTCTAATGAGATACTCTTTGAGGTTCCAAATGAGCTTTGGACTGAGGAATACACTCCAATTTCTACTTCTTCAGCATCACCCGAAAAGGAAAACGAAGCGTTGGCTACTATTGTTGATGATCTCTCTAAAAAGATTTACCAACAGACTCTTCGTTCCCTGCGAAAAAAGAATTCTTAGCAGTTACAATTCATTCTTTTAATAGATGCTTGATTAGCTCACAGTTAAAACAAGCATCTATTGAAAAGGTTGCTATTGTTAGATTTCAAATAGCCAAACCCTTTTCTACCTCTTTTCTCTTCTCTTTCCCCATTACTGCCTCAAGTAACTCTAAAGCAAACTCAATAGAAGTACCAGCGCCACGTGAAGTAATGCAATTATCATCTATTACTACACTCTCAAGAATTCTTTCTTTATCTGTTAACTTGTCTGTAAATAAAGGGTGACAGGTAGCTTGTTTTCCAGCAAGTAAGCCATGAGGTTCAAGGACTACTGCAGGAGCAGCGCAGATGGCGCCATATAGTTTTTCTTCTTTATTTTGCTGTATGAGCAGTGATTTTAAATGTTCAGATTTTTTAAGATTGTCTACACCTGGTACTCCACCTGGTAAAACAATTAGATCATAGGATTGATCAATACATGCACTTATCAGTTTATCTGCGATCACAGGAACATTATGCGATGAAACAACAGTAGTAGTATCTGTGACAGAAACAAGATCAACCTCTGCATCAGCTCTTCTGAAAACATCAACCACTGTTAATGCCTCAACCATTTCAAAACCTTCGGCTAATGGAACCAGTATTTTTTTCTTCATATTCATCTCTATAATTAAATTATTATTACCTGATAATTACTTTTATATACGTCATAAGTGTATCCTAAAACCCGCTAAGATAAAATCTTAAACTACTTTATCCTAATCTCATGAGTTCTCAGTGAACTAATGATTTTATTATCTGCTCTTTCATGCTATCTTGGCTAGCCTATAATTCACATACAATTACTTACAGGCACTTAGTTCTATGTTCACAATTGGCAACTTATCTTTTTCCTCACCTTTCATACTAGCACCACTTGCTGGCTACACTGATCTACCATTTCGACTTCTTTGTAAAGAATTTGGCGCAGATTATGTAGTCTCTGAAATGATTAGCTGCCATGGTCTTTTTTATAAACAGAAAAAGACAATTGAAATGCTTGCATCTGTACCAGAAGAAAAACCTGTATCATTTCAATTATTTGGTTCAGAGCCTGATATTATGACTGAAGCAACAAAGCAACTCAGTGAATATAAACCCGATATGATCGACATCAATATGGGTTGCCCTGTAAGAAAGGTCACAAAAAAAGGTGCAGGTGCAGCTTTAATGTCTACACCTGAGCTTGCTGAGGAGATCATTAAAGCAGTTGTGAAGAATACAGATATACCAGTCACTGTTAAGTTTCGTGCTGGGGTCACCCAAAATGAACTCAACGGGGTCGAGTTTGGACTCATGGCCGAAAGTGCTGGTGCTGCTGCCGTTACTGTTCACGGACGAACTCGGGCTCAAGGCTTCAGTGGTTTTGCAGACCGGAAAATCATCTCCCAGGTAAAAAATGCCCTTAAGATTCCAGTTATCGGTAACGGGGATATACTAACGTATCAAGACGGTCTTGATATGATGGAAGAAACTGGTTGCGATGGTGTTATGATTGGTCGCGGAGCACTTGGTAACCCGTGGGTATTTACTCCTGAGGGTAGACCGCAGACAATTTCAAAAGTAGCTGCTGGCGCCTTGCGACATTTGGAGCTCATTGAAAATTTTACACCAGTTGACTTAGCACTTGGCCTTATTCGAAATCATATGAGCAAATATTTCCGTGATTTACCAGGTAGTTCCAAAATAAGGCATAATGTATTTTCGGTCACCTCATACAACGAATTAAAGTTACTTATCACGGAACTATCTCAATAAATTAAATGACATAACTACTTCTAAAAAGATATATGAAAATTAGAAAACCTGATACTGAAGAACTCAAGAAAAAAGTAAATGCTATCGTCTACCGTGCTTGCACCAATTCAAAGCATGAAGAGAAGATTATTGAAAAATTGCGTTACAATAAAAGAACCATTTATGAATGGACAGTACTACACAGAAACATGGTTATTGGTTATATACTTTTTACTAAAGCATATAAAAATGAAGAAGTTATCGGTTTACATCTCTCTTTAATCGCAGTTCATCCAGATTTTCAACGTCAAGGTGTTGGTTCAGAATTAATACAATTTGCACTGAGACAAAAAGAAGTCAAAGATACTCCCCTTTTCACAATTGGAAAGCTCTCATTTTTTGAAAAATTTGGTTTTACTAAGTGTACAAACCCTATTAGCCCACTAGCAAAAAAGAATAAAAACTTTTTAGTTAAAGGTAATATTGAACCAGAAGAGTTTAATGTGGGATATGAGCCAGAAATTTCTGCTTGATGCATACTTACATACTTAAATAGTGCAAAATGGCTCTGACAGTTTAATACGTCAGAGCCATTTTTATTATAAGGATCTAATTACTTCAATTAAAGTTCGAGTACATGTACCCGATGGTCCTTTAGGGATATATTTTTTTTCTGTGAAATCCCATGCTGTTCCAGCAATATCAAAATGGATCCAAGGTGTTTCGCCAACGAATTTCTCAAGGTAGGCTGCTGCTGTAATGCTTCCAGCTGGCCGCCCACCTGTGTTTTTGATGTCAGCTACTTCAGATTCTATCTGTTTTCTATACTGATCAGTAAGTGGTAATCTCCAAACAGGTTCTCCTGCTCGGTCAGCTGCTTTAATAGCTATATCAACAAGTTTATCATCATTACTCATGACACCGGTGTGATGATGTCCAAGTGCTATTACTACCGCACCTGTTAGTGTCGCAACATCACAAACATAATCAGGGGAATATTTTTCAATTCCGTAGGCAAGTGCATCAGCAAGTATTAAACGTCCCTCTGCATCGGTGTTGATAATCTCTGATGTAATTCCACCATAATGATTAATAATATCACCTGGTTTCAAAGCTGCACCACCTGGCATATTATCAGTCGATGGTACAATGCCAATAACTCTAACATTAGGCTCTTCTTCGGCAACAGCCTGCATGGCACACATAACAGCTGCACCACCACACATATCATATTTCATGTCCTGCATTCCGGCACCAGGTTTTAAGCTCACACCGCCAGAATCAAAAGTAAGTCCTTTACCAACCAAAAGAATTGTCTTTTTGGCCTTCTTGGGAGAATGTTCTAAAATAACGAGCTTAGGTGCTTCTGTACTACCTTGATTAACGCCAATGATTCCGCCCATGCCAAGCTTTTGCATCTCTTTTTTCTCTAACACCTTGACGGAAAGTGAAGAGTTTTTGGCAATTTTTTTTGCATATTCTGCAAAATGAGTCGGTGTCCAGCCATTTCCTGGTTCATTTGCCATATCGCGGGCTGCTTTTCCACTAACAGCAGATACTCTAGCTTTTACTACAGCTTGTCTTATGGCATTTGTAACTTTTACTGGAGTAAGACTAAGAACCTTAATACCTGAAAATGGTTTTTCCTTATCATTTTGTTTCTTATATTTTGGAAATCGATAATCTCCTAACACTACACCTTCGACAAGTGGTTCTATAAAATCAGCTTCTTTTAGTTTACTGAGTTCGGGTAAGACCACTAAAACCTTCTCTGCCTTAACTTTTGCAGCAACTTGTGCAATCTGCCCACCTGTCTGACGTACAGTGTCTCTTATGATATCATCTACACAGCCTAAAACCCCTAAGCCTGCAAACATAATACGCTTTGCTTTAACGTCACACCCTGAAAGTGTTTTTGGGTAAAAAAGAGCCTCTTGTCCTTCTTTACCTTTAAAATCATCATTTAATTCCAAGGTTTTATAGAGAGCTTCTATCCCTTTTTCACTTTTCTTAAATGATGGTGTTTCAGGTAAAACAAAAACAAGGAGGTCACCTGAAAATCTACTCCAATCTTTCACAAACTTAATCTCTGCAGCACTCATGATTACTCCATTTTGTACTTTAAGTAATTGAATTTAAAACAGTTTAAGATACCTTTGGGTAATATTAAAATCTTTGCTATATTGTAAGTATCTGTAACTAATAGGCAAGCTATTTAAATTTAAACCTATTTACTAAAAATACATAAGAGGTTTTTTGTGCTCGAAACTTTTATTACCGCTGTAACACTAGCTATTACTGTATCCGCATTATGCTCTGTTTGCGAAGCGGTTCTCTACTCACTTTCTGCAAGCCAAGTTGAAATGCTTAAAAAGAGTGGTTCTTCATCTGCTCAACATTTGCAACGGTTACGAAGTGATATTGATGAACCAATAACAGCAATCCTAACTCTAAATACTATCGCAAACACCATCGGAGCTTCAGTAGCTGGTGCTGCCGCGGCAAATCTTTTTGGAGATGACAACCTAATTCTCTTTTCAGGTATTTTTACACTTTCTATCCTTATTTTTTCTGAAATACTACCCAAGACTATTGGAGTATCATTTGCTTACAAGCTGGCACCTATAATTAGCTACCCTCTTAGAGCTATGGTTTTTTTCTTAAAACCAATTGTACTATTATGTAGATTTATTACTCGACTTCTACCTGATAGAAAAAATGAAGAGGCTATTAGTGGTGAGGAAATTCAAACCATTGCTGCCCTTTCGAGAAAGTCTGGTGATATAGAAGAAAATGAAGCTCGAGTTATTAATAATATTATTGAACTAAAGAGTAAAATCGTTCGACAGATAATGACACCACGTACGGTTACCTTTTCTCTCAATGAAAAAAGTACCGTTGGTGAATCTATGAAAATGATTGATCGACTAAGTAGCCACAGCCGCATTCCTGTATACAGTAGAAACATGAACAATATTTGCGGTATAGTCATGAGAAGAGACATTCTAAAAGCTGCAGCGGAAGACCACCACGACATACCACTGTCCCATCTAATGAAACCTGCTTATTTTGTGCCAGAAACTTCGCACCTTAATCTCATTTTAGTTGATTTTGTAAATCGCCAACAACACCTCTTTGTCGTTGTTGATGAATATGGAACAATGACAGGCATTATATCTCTTGAAGATGTAATTGAAGAAATTGTTGGTCAGGAAATAATGGACGAGACTGATAATACAAAAGATATGCGAGAACTCGCTAGAAAACATAGTCTGGTAACTCAAAACAAAGAAAATAAGAACGAAGCTGTTTAAGCACTTCGTTCTTATTTGTACTCATTTTCAATTTTACTGCTCAGTAACGGCAAGCTTTGCACCAAGCGCTGCAAAGGTGGCTGCAAAGGTACGCTGCATCCATTTAACCATGGTTGGTGAATGAGTTATGTGTTTTCTTACCCCACCTGCAAACATGCCATAAACAATGAATACAGCAAGTGTCATAAGCATAAAAACTAAGGCGAGCATTGTTAGTTGCATCGCTGGACTTCCAGCGGCTGTATTTACAAATAGTGGTAGAAATGCCAAAAAGAAGATAGATAGCTTTGGGTTAAGGATATTAATCAAAAACCCTCGTGTTGCTATTGCAACATAAGATGATGATTTTTCTTTACGATTATCTTCAGATGAATCCAGATTAATTGCACCTGTTTCCTTCCACATCATCCAAGCCATATAAAATAAATACACAACACCTAGAAATTTAATAACCTGAAAAGCTATTGCACTCATATGAAGGATTGCTGATAAACCGAGAATACTAGCTGTTAAGTGAGGGGTAATCCCCATAGTACACCCAATTGCAGCTGCAATACTTGCTCGCCAGCCAAGGAAAAGCCCAGTGGATATAGTATAAATCACCCCTGTCCCTGGGATTAAAACAACCACTAATGATGTTAATAAAAACTCTGTACTCATCTTTTCACCTCTTATAGTTATATTAATTTAAAGCGTTACTATAAGCAGATGCAGCACAATGGCAAGAGTTCTAAACTACTGATTTACAATCCTAAATATACATTTTTACAATTTTCTATCTATACAACTATTTCTTCGTTGTACTAAAGACCAAGCAACATCTTAGCAACAAAGAAATACATTAAAACACCAAGTAAATCGATAGAAGTTGTCACAAAAGGACCCGTTGCAATTGCAGCATCAACGTCAAATCGCTTCAAAATAAGTGGAATAAGAGTTCCTATAGTTGCAGACATTGCCATACAGAAAAATATTGAGATTGCAACAACAAGCCCGAGCATCATCTGCTCCTGGTATCCTAAAAATGCTACTACTCCTAAAAAGACACCATAGACAAGACCAAGTATTATACCTACACGCATCTCTTTGAAGACAAGTTTATAAGATTCAGCCATATTCACTCGACCTGTAGCAATACCACGTACAACGATGGTAGAAGACTGAGTAGCAATGTTACCACCCATACCAATAACTACAGGTATAAATGCGGCTAACGCAAGAACCTGAGACAGTTCATGCTCAAAGGCATTGATGATAAAACTTGCCATTACACCACCAATCCAGGAGGCAAATAACCATGGAGCACGTATCATGGCCGATTCGCGGGTTGATTTGAGTAAAATCTCACGATCTTTACCAGCACCAGCCATTTGTAAGAAATCTTCTGTAGCTTCCTCACGAATAACATCAATAATATCATCAACTGTCACAATACCTAACATATTGTAATTATTATCAACTACTGGAATAGCTAGAATATTATACTGAGAAACTATATGGGCAACTTCTTCCTGATCAGTGTCGGTTACAACACTGATCACATTTGGATTCATTATACTTTTTAGTGGTTTATCAGATGAATACATTAACAGCTCACGTAGTGATAGCACACCAGCTAACTGATTATCACCATGGGTAATATAGAGATAAAAAACCATCTCTTTTTCTTCACTACGTTTTTGTATTGAGGCAATTGCTTCACCAACTGTTAAATCTTCATCAAGACACATATAATCAGGTGACATCAAACCACCAGCAGTTTCTGGATGATACTGCAACAGTTCGTCAACCTCTTCACGATCTTTTTTCTCCATATGTTCACGGATCGTGGCAGCTGTTTCCTCTGGTAATATCTCTAAAATATCAACAGCATCATCTGATGCCATCTCAGCGATAATATCTACAATATATTGTGCTTCTAGGCCGTGAATGAGATCAACAACAAGAAAATCATCAAGCTCACTAAAAAATTCACCTACGTAATCTGTATGAGCAATAAGATCAAAAACCGAGGCTCTTTCGTCTTCATTCAAATGTCTAAAGACCCAGGCCATATCAGCGGGGTGAGTTTTGGAAATAAGCTTGAAGAGATGATCATTTGCACCACGCCTTCTCAAGCGTCTAATCATATCAAGAATGACTTTTCCTTCATTGCCGATCAATTCTCTTCTTGCCTTTGATGTTTCCATAATCCACCAACCTAAAAATTAACTACAATCAATAACTACTTGAATTTCTAATCACCAACGGTATATTACCCAACCGTATAAATTACCTTTAATTGAGAGATAATTGCAAATTCATTTTAACTCTGAATCATAAAATAATCTTTAATTATAAAAAATTACCGAACCATGAACGCTCCTGCATTAACTGAAGAACAGATTAAAGCCAAATTCGATCAAGCCTGCATAGCCCACCAAAACGGACAAATAGATGTTGCTGAAGAGCTTTATAACGAATTACTCGACCTTTTCCCAGGAACATATCTACTACATTACAATCTAGGTCTGCTTTATCAGGAATCTGGTAGATATAAAAGTGCTTTAGGCCATTATTTAATGGCAATTAAAGATAATAGCAACGATCCAGATTTATTATTTAACACAGCTCTTTGCCACAAGAGTAATAGTGAAATAGAAGAGGCTATTTCACTATTTTTAAAATGCCTCAAACTACAACCAGAGAGTATTGATGTTCTATATAATTTGGCTGGTTGCTATCGTGCTTTAAACGAGTGGGCGAAAGCAAAGGAGTTATATCTTCTTGCATATGAAATCGATAAGGACTATCAACCAGTCTTGTCTAATCTTGCCTACACTCATCACAGACTCGGGGAAACCGATCATGCTCTGGCTCTTTATGAAAAGCTTATTAGTTTGAATCCCGAGCATAAAAGTGCCAAACACATGATAGCAACTTTACGTGACGAAGAAATCCTTAACATCGATAACGATTATATCACAGAACTTTTTGATGATTACTCAGATAGTTTTGAGCAAGATCTTTTAAGTATACTTAAATATCAAGTTCCAACACTTTTAAAAAGTGAACTTTTATCTTGTGTCGACAAAGATCATTCTTTTAGTAATGTTTTGGATTTAGGCTGCGGCACAGGACTAGCTGGTCAAGAAATACACAAAAATTGCTCAACAATTACAGGAATAGACCTTTCCTGTAAGATGTTAGCTAAAGCACAAGAAAAGAATATCTATGATCAACTTTTTGCTACAGATATTGTTCATTTTTTAGATCATGCAAAAATACCATATGACCTTTTTATCGCAGCTGATGTGTTCTCGTATGTTGGAGAGTTAGATGACACATTTACTGCAGTTTCTAAAAGGGCCGATATAAACTCTTTTTTAGCCTTCTCAATAGAAAAAATAGAAAACAACAGAGACTTAGAACTCGGTGCCACTGGTAGATTTAAGCACTCAGGTGCATATATTAAAAGACTCAGTACTGAAAATGGGTTCGAGGTTCTAAAAGAAACAGAAGTGAACCTGAGACAAGAAGCAGGGAAATGGGTAAAGGGATATTTATACGTACTTAAAAAAGTAAGCTAAATATTCACCACCAAGACTAGCTTAATATACTACCTCTCTGTACCACAAAACAAATTACAAACCCTATGGCCATAGCTATACCACCTAGCAATCTCAATTGCTTTGGCTCTGCTTGACTCAAGATAGTGAGCCATTCTCTCATTTTTTCTGGAGCAGCAACATAGGGTAAACCTTCAAGGATTAGCACCATTCCGACGAGTAAAATTAAAGTTTTCATGATGCCTATCTACCAGTTTTTTTTTATACAAGCAAGATGTCATCAAATAGAGTGATTAATTTTGTTGATTGTTATTCTTTTTTATCTATGGTAATTCATCTCGTTTCCAGTAAACTAAAATCTCAGGGATAAACTATTTATCCATTTACCATTATATCAGTAGTTACAGTTAAATAAATTATGACTAATTCAAAAAGTACAGCAACGTCAAAATACAGTGAAGCAGGTGTAGATATTGACAAAGGTAACGATTTTGTTGATAGGATTAAGAGTATTGTAGCCTCAACCCACCAAAATGGTGTTATTGATGACATTGGTGGCTTTTCCGCACATGTATCGATTGATCTCAACAAATACCCTCAACCTGTTCTTGTCAATTCAACAGATGGTGTAGGTACCAAACTCGCAGTTGCCCACATGTGCAAGAAACACGATACCATTGGTATTGATCTTGTGGCAATGTGTGTAAACGACCTCATTGTTGGCGGTGCTAAACCTCTAAGTTTTCTTGACTACTTTGCGGTTGGTAAGCTTGACCTAGATATTGCAACTGAAGTTGTCAAAGGTATTGCTGAAGGTTGTAAACAGGCAGGTTGTTCTCTTGTGGGTGGAGAGACTGCAGAAATGCCTGGACTTTATAGCGGTGAGGATTACGATCTGGCCGGCTTTGTTACTGGAATCGTTAATCGTGATGATATTATTGACGGCTCGGATATTAGAACGGGTAATAAAATTATTGGCCTTGCCTCTAATGGAATCCACTCCAACGGTTATAGTCTTGTTCGTAAAGTTTGCTTTAGTGATAATGACTACACTGTAGATAGCCACATAGATGAACTAGGCTGTACAATTGGTGAAGAGCTATTAAAACCAACAAGAATTTATGTTCAACAGGTTTTAAACACCCTGAAAAATTATCCAATCCACGGAATGGTTCATAATACTGGTGGTGGTTTTATAGACAATATACCACGTGTCTTACCTAAAGGTTATAAAGCAACTCTCAATTCTAATAGCTGGGATATGCCTCCTATCTTTAATTTCTTAGAAGAAAAAGGTGGGATTCCTCATGAAGAAATGTTCAGAACTTTCAACATGGGTATAGGACTTCTTGCTATTGTAGATGCAGACAAGGCAGAAGACATAGCTCATCACTTCCAAGCCCTTGGTGAAAAAGCATTTATTATTGGTGATATTGAACTTGCCGAGGAAGGAGACGATCTTGTGAACATCATAGAATAACAAGATTGATTCCCAAATAACAAAAAGGCTCTCTCTGCAGATGCAGTGAGAGCCTTTTTCATTTTTAAGGAACATGAATCATGTTTTAGGGCGTACAGCCACAATCACTTTTGCCACCATTTATTTTATCCAGTGCGTGCGGCAGAGCTGGCAAAACAACTTCGATGTTTTCTTTGGCGGCCTTTAAGCTTCCTGGCAGATTCACAATAAGTGTAGTCCCAGCAATCCCTGAAACACCACGCGAAAGCATTGCATGAGGAGTTTTCTGCAAACTTGCAAGCCTCATTGCTTCAGATATACCAGGTGTTTCTCTTTCAATTACTTCGAGTGTTGCCTCAGGTGTTACATCTGTAGGAGCTACTCCAGTTCCACCTGTTGTAACAATAAGATCAATACCGTTTTGAACAAACCGTTGTAACTTAGTGACAATTCCACTCTTTTTATCCGGAATAATATCATACTCCTGATGCCGATACCCTTCCTGCTTCAAGCGGTTTATCAGGTAAGGACCACTTGTGTCCTCACGCTCACCGACAGAACCTTTGTCGCTTAAGGTGAGGACAGCAAAGTTAAATCTACTATTGTCTATAGGAGCTTTTGTCATTATTAATCCGCCTGAGCCTCAGCAACTATTTTATCGGAAATCATGCTCGGAACCTCTTCGTAATGAGCAAATTCAATCGAAAACATACCAAGCCCACCGGTCATTGAGGTAAGATCTGTTGCATAGCTTTGAATTTCGGCCTGAGGAACTTGAGCTTTGATAATTTCATGTTTCCCATCCGCATCCATGCCCATGACCTTACCGCGGCGTGAATTTAAATCACCCATTACATCACCGACATGATCTTTACCTACTTTAATGATCATATCCATATAAGGCTCCAGAAGAACAACACCTGCTTCCTGAGCTCCTTTTTTGAAGGCTTGCGAACCAGCAATTTTAAATGCCATTTCTGAGGAATCTACATTATGGAATGAACCATCAACCAAAACAATTTTCACATCAATTAAAGGATAACCTGCAAGAACACCTTTCTCCATGGCTTCCTGAATTCCTTTATCAACTGCTGGTCGATATTGCTGTGGAATTACACCACCAACAATTTTATCTTCAAAGGCATAATGCTCACCTGGAAGTGGTGAAATTTCTATCCAACAATCACCGTACTGTCCACGACCACCAGACTGTTTCTTATGTTTACCCTGAACACGGGCCGAGCCGCGAATAGTCTCCATATAAGGAATTTTTGGAGTTGCAAGTTCCATCTCAACACCAAACTTGCGTTTAATGCGTGAACCAACAACATCAAGATGAACTCGACCGACACCAGAAAGGAGTACTTCTTTTGTCTGTGCCTGACGCGTAAGTGCCAGAGTTTGATCTTCATCAAGCATTCTAGTAATTGATGAAAAAAGTTTTTCTTCATCACCTTTACTAGCACTTACTGCAAAAGAAATAACTGGTTTATATGGCTCAGGGCTCTCAATAAGTACAGGATTAGCCTCAACACAAAGTGTATCACCTGTAGCTGTACTCTTGAGTTTGGCAACTGCTACAACCATTCCAGGGCCAGCACTATCTACTGGCTTTTGTTCTTTGCCTTCCAGCACATAAAGTTGACCAAAACGCTCAGAGAGCTTCTGTGTGGCGTTATAGAAAGTATCTCCAGAGAGTGTTCCAGTAATGATCTTGAAAATAGTAAGACGACCTGCATAAGGATCAGCCATAGTTTTAAAAACTAGGCCAGCAAAAGGTTCTTCTGCATCAACCTTAAGTTCTTTAGGGTCACCTGTTACAGCATCTGTTACTAATACTTCACCAGTCTCAAGAGGAGATGGTATGTATGCATTAATCGCATCCATTATGGCAGTAGAGCCAAGGTTTTTAGTAGCAGCGCATACACATACAGGTGCAATTTGACCTTTCTTTACAGCATTTTTAAGCCCAGTATTTAATTCCTCATCATTGAGTTCCATCTCTTCGAGGAATTTTTCGATTAAGTCATCATCTGTTTCAGCTACAGTTTCCATTAACAGTTCGCGGGCAATTTCAACGTCATCCTGCATCTCGTCTGGAATTTCTGTCTCTTTTGCTTTCCCAGTATCACCATCATAGAGATAAGCCTTTTTAGCTACAATATCGACATATCCCTTAAAATCATCTTCCTCCCCTATTGGCAGATGAATTGCTATAGGATTCAACGGTAACTGATCTTTAATTTCATCAAAGGTTTTCTGAAAATTTGCTCTCTCACGATCCATTTTATTGATCGCTATAATTACAGGCATTTCCTGCTCTGCAACCATATCTGCAAATTTAATTGTTTGACCCTTAACACCGAGAACGGCACCAATGGTAAAGAGTGCTCCGTCACTTACGGAACTTGCGAAGAGGGCTTCGTTGATAAAGTTATCATCACCAGGAGCATCGGACAGATAAACAGTATGTTTATCCCAGGAATAATTATGAAAACCGGTATTTATCGAAATATTCCTACTGGTTTCCTCATCATCATAATCCATAGCTGAACTGCCGTCGTCAACCTTACCCAGCCTGTTAATTTTGCCGGTTGTGTACAACAAGGCCTCAGCAAGTGATGTTTTACCACAGTTACCATGACCCACAATTGCGATATTTCTGACCATACTTGTATCTTGCATTCCTATCTCCTCAAAATCGACGGTTATTCATGCTACAAACATCATCCAAAATCTATGACAACTTATCTAAATTACGATGTATATATATAATTATATTCCCACTGGTGTTTCAAACCTCCTTATCTTTTTTATAAAAAGTCTTTGTGGCATTTCGAGCACATTGCCAAAAGAACCATTTTGCATTTTTTTGTAGTACCACACAAAGTAATTGAAGTTTTTTGTTAATTGAACAATCAATCTTTTGAATGGCACTTGTCCAACTTTACTGGACTAGATTAATATATCCATTTTAAATGGTATAAAGTCAAGTCGTTTCACACTACTATCTCGGTTAGAAATAAAATATTTTTCTATATTGATTTGATCAATAAATCATACATGAAGTAGTAGCAAAAAATAATTTTTCGGAGTATGCTTCACGAAAGTGATTCTATTTTCTCCTATTCAGGGAATTTCCATTGCAGCCAACCACCAGTAATAAAACAAAAATTTCACAGTCCGCAGCAGTTATTGGCATTGCTATTTTATGTAGTCGCGTACTTGGTCTTGTTCGCGAGCAAGTTTTCGCAGGACTCTTTGGCGCAGGTAATGCTAACGATGCCTTTGTTGTAGCATTTCGTATACCTAATCTATTACGTGATCTTTTTGGGGAAGGTGCACTTTCAGCAGCTTTTGTTACAGTTTTTTCTGATTATGACACCAATAGAAGCAAAGAAGAAACTTGGCAACTTGCATCGAACATACTCACCTTTTTTGCCGTTGCACTAAGCGCCCTAGTTCTAATTGCAATTTTTTGTGCTGGCCCAATAGTCAATTTACTTGCCCCAGATTTTGTTAAAATCCCTGGTAAATCTGAATTAACCACCCTGCTCACGCAAATAATGCTTCCCTTTCTTGTAGTAATATCTCTTGCAGCGGTTGTTATGGGAATGCTCAATACAAAAGGTAAATTTTTTATACCAGCCCTCGCCTCTAGTTTTTTTAACCTTGGCTCAATCATTGGTGGTACAAGTCTTGCTTTTATTTTACCTAAGTATGGATATGAACCTATTGTGGGAATGGCAATCGGCACCCTTATTGGTGGAATACTCCAACTATCTATTCAGTTACCTAGTTTAAGGAAGGTTGGATTTCGATTCAAACCAAGATTAAACATCTCAGATCCTGGGTTAGTTAGGATTCTTAAACTCATGGTTCCTGCTACTATTGGTCTTTCCGCAACACAACTTAATATCTTTATTAATACCAATTTTGCCTCTAGTTGTATTGAGGGTTCAGTTTCTTGGCTTAACTATGCCTTTAGATTAGTACAGCTTCCTATTGGTTTATTTGGAGTAGCGCTGTCAATTGCCATGCTACCACTGCTCGCAAGACAGGCTGCTGAAAAGAATATAATTGAGATGAAAACCACAGTAATTTCATCACTTACTATGGTCTTTGCACTTACAATCCCAGCCACATTTGGCCTTATCTTTCTTGCAGAACCTATAATAAAACTGATCTTTGAGCATGGTGTTTTCACAACAGCCGATACTCTTGCCACAGCTCAGACTTTGAGTTTATATGCAGTTGGACTCTTTGCCTATTCAGCTAACAAGATCCTTGTTCCAGCTTTTTACGCCATCGACAAAACCAGGTATCCAGTAATCGCCTCTTTTCTTGCAGTAGGTTGCAATATCCTCATTATCACCTTTACCATTGAGACTTTCCAGCATCTTGCAATTGCTCTTTCAACCTCTATTACCATGATGCTCAACTTTGTTTTTCTATTTACCGTGCTACATTTTAACTTAGGAAAATTATCAGTTTCTACACTCTTAAAGAATCTTACTAAAATATCAATTGGTGTAGCTGCACTCATTACGATTCTCCTATTAAGCAACACCTATCTTGAATCGCTACAGTCAGATAATATCTTCAGTCTTGGCGGGGCAGTTTTCGGAACAATTGGGACAGCAGCAATTGCCTACTTGGCGGTTCTCTATTTGCTAGGTCTGGAAGAGGTAACGCTTATTGGTAATAAGCTAAAAAGAAAGTTTATCAACTAAAACTCTTTGTAAGAGTCTTAGTTGATAAATTACATTGTACTCATTTATTCTGTTGCTACTGCTTCTTTTTTAAGGGAGGCAATCTCCTCTCTTAAGAGAGTAATTTCTTTACGTAAGCTTTGCAAATCATCGGCTTTAACTAAACCCATTTTATCTATCAAGCTTTCAGCCGCCTGCTCTACTTGACTTTTTAGCTCTTCACGAGACTCTTCTGAACGCTGCAGCAACTCAGCTACAAACTTTTCACCCTCTTTTTCTGAAAGCTGACCTTGAGCAATACACTCTTTTGAGACTTCTTCGATCTTATCTTTTGTCATGGCTGCCATGCCAATACCTGCAAAAACAGTCTTTTTCATCAGTTCAAGCATTGTAACCTCCAAAGTATTAGGTTTGTGCCTTAATTAAAGCTCAGTCTAACTCATTAGCAGATGATCTCATCTTATAGAAGTCTTCTGCATGTTTTACAGCCTCTTCTATATTATTACTCCTTTGTACCTTTGATGCAAGGTGATGGCCAAATGGGCTTGATTTTACAATATAATGGCCAAATTGTTTTACTCTGCCAAGCTGCTTTTCTTTCGCAAACGTTTTTTCTACCCTGCTAATAAAATTTAAAAATATTTCCCCTGAGTCGACTTTACATTGTGGAATATCAATTTTATATAATTTGCGTGCAATTTCATTAAATAGCCAGGGTCGTTCAACGGCACCTCTTCCTAGCATTATTCCAGCAGCACCAGATTCATCTATACATTTTTTAGCATCATTAACTGTAAACACGCCCCCATTTGCAAATACTGGAATAGTGAGCTGAGAACAAACAGGTTCAAGCAGTTTCCATCGAGGTTTCCTGCAAAATTTTTCACCATCATATCTTGCATGTATGCTCAAATAATCAATCCCTTCACCTTCAAGCATTTTACAAAAAGATAATAATTTTTCTGGTTTACCTTCCTGACCTAATCGAATTTTTGCACTCAACGGAAGCTCGGTTGCAGCTCTTGCAGCTTTTACAATCTCTTTCACTCTATCAGTGTCTTTTGCAAGTGCTGCTCCAGCTCCTTCACGCCTTAGGTTAGGGGCAGGACAACCTAGATTAATATCAACCCCTTGACCATCGAAACTTTCTATTTTTTTAACAGCAGGTCTCACATGATCCACAGAAGATATATACAGTTGATATATCAAAGGTTTCTCAACCTCTGTTGTGCATAACATTGGTGATATATTGCGATTTTCACTTGGTAATCGTTTAGCTGAGAGCATCTCTGAAAAAAACAATCCACAACCACCTAAGTCGGCAACTAAAGCCCTTAATGCAGAATGTGTAAGCCCTACCATTGGTGCGAACAACAAAGGAGCCTTGAGAGGTTTTGAAAACCCTCTCGGTTGTAATGAAAAATCGTACTTCATATTATTATATTAAAAGCAATTAAGGCAGAATAAGATTGAGCTCATCTCGGGTAAGAGATTCGGATAAGTTGAGGTGGAGAGAATATCTTTGCTCTTCGTCGTCAACGGCACGGGCACTTACGACACGTCCTCGACATTTAAGTACTATTTCACCATTGATATAAATTTCTGAGTAAACTATACGACCAAGGAAACTTTGAACTAAACTCTCACTTGCAAAACGTACCAGTAAGGCTAGGCCTCCCTCTGAAACATCTATAAGTACACCCTTTAAAGATCTAGAAACTTTTTTCCCATAAATATCAAGAACAACAATTTGAACTGCAGCATGGGTCGGATAACGGGGAAAGCGTCTTCTTTCCTCACCAGACATTTTTAGAAGATCAGGAATTTTATGTCCTTCTCTACAAAATTCTTCCATCTTATCTTCAAGCTGAGGATGTCTAGTTAAAAGCCTTCTGAAATCTTCAATAGCTAAGACTGCAAGTTTCGAAGGTGCAACAGTAAGCACGTTAATTGTCCAAAGAGACGCATCTAGGAAGTGACCATTTCCAAAGCTCTCTCCTTTCGACAATCTCTTTAAGAATACATTTCTTCCCTCTTGCTCCCACTGCATCTGCAGAAAGCCATTTAAAATAAAATAAAGACAAAAATCAGTTTCTCCAGCTTGAACTATGTATTCCCCTACTCTATATTCTTCAACAGACATAGCAGAGACAAGAACCTTCATTTCTGCATCACTAAAGTATGCTTTGAGCGGCGCTGTTAAAATCTGAAACTGGGTCCACCTGTGATCTTGAGATTTCTCTATAAGTTCTTCTAACCTGACAACCTTTTCAAGGGACTCGGGTGTCAAAGTCATCAGTTGTTCTAAAACCATGTTTGCTGCGACAAATTCTCGTTCAGCAATCAATTTTACACCTGCCTCATACATCAGGTCACCAGTTTTAAGAAGGTCACCATCCGGAATATCTTGATTTATGTCATTACGAATTTTTCGAACAATCCGAAGAGCTCTTTTATGTTCATGGGGATCATGTGCGACACTCACAGTCTCTTCATCCCTCATTTTACGTTTTTGATGTCTCAATATGGGTTCGGTAACAGAAATTGCATCATGTACAACATTTTTTAATCGTTCTAAACGTGGACGCAACCGACACTCTTCTTCAAGTGTTCTGAGTAAAAAAAGCGTTCTTTCGGATGGATATTGCTGAATTGTGATAACAAGAGCAATCAGAACTTCTTCACGTCTCAGCAAAAGATGCAAGGAGGACTCTAGAAAATTGCTAAGTTTTTCGATAACTTCAACATCATCCTCTTCATTTAATTTATAAATTATTTTAATCTGGAGAGGTGGTTCCATTTGAACCAACATTTCAAACAATCGATCAACCAGTCGTGCTCCACCCATGCTCAAAACAGATTTCAATAATTGCTGCTGAACTCGTATGTCTTTGTACGAGGCATAAACTTTTATATCGTTATATAGGCTAGTGTCTTCCATTTCACCATATATACGAAAGATATTTCTTACCACAAACCAGGGTGGATTTTTCTTTAAACATTCATTTAAAATCGGAACAACACTACCACCATAACAGGTAAGGAGATCACTCATCCTCATGCGCTCTGTATTACTGGTGCTATGCATCATTTTTCTTAATAAAAATGTTGCTGCTTTCTTACCTAAATAAACTAAAATTGAAGCTATAGAACGCCTATCGTCTTCATTGGAATCATATTCTTCAAGAAGTGACTCAAGGATCTCTTGTTGGTTGAGTTCCCCTAATGTATGTTTTGTTTCATTTTGAATATTAGAGACCTTAAACAACACCCCTGTTTGAATACGTGATAAAACAAAAAACAGTTCCTCAACGGTTTCAAACTCTTTTGCCTTTAAAAGTATCTGGCAAAAATTAATTATATTTTGATTAAGTTTAGGCAAGCCAGGAAAGTATTCATCTTCATTTTCATACCAACTTGTAAGTATTTTAATAAAAAATACTATTTCATCTATAGTTGGCTCACAATCTTTAGATTCCCAATAAAGACACAACATAGTTAGTGCCCTATGTCTTATTTCAACATTTTCGTCTTTAAGAGAAGAGACAAGTGCATCGATAACTGAAGGGAGCAAATCACCTTGAGTTTTTATAAGATTAACAAGTTCATCAACAAAGTCATTTTGGGTGAGGAGGTGGTGGTCACCGGAAACAAAAGGTGCAACACCACTAGTCTGACGCCTTTCTTTTTTATTAGCATCAGCCTTTTCAAGAAGCCTTTTAGCCCTTTCCAGTAGCTTACTTTGTTTGTCTCGGTCAAATCCCATACGATTATATAGTCAAGTTTTTATTTCGGTATTTATTTAAATATCTACCATAATAGCTTCAACTAGTACACTGATAATATTATACATAAAATCCATCTGTGACCAAGAGGTTCTTGACACGAACATTACAACAAAGTAGAAAAAACCCTTACAGTTAAAAAAAATGATGGTTTATAATTGGAGATTTTAATGGTATTTGCGAAAAAACATTTTTCCTTTAATCAATTTATACTGACTCTCGCTGTTTGCTTTGCAGTACTTCCTTTAAATATAGTACATGCAGAAACTGGTGAAACCAGATATGTTTCCGATTATTTATTAATCAATCTTAAAACTGCCCCAAAACCTCCTTTTTCTACCGTTACTCGAATAGAAACGGGTGACGCGCTAATGGTTTTAGATGAAAATGATGACTATTTTAAAGTAAAAACGACTCAAAACAAAATAGGTTGGGTAGCTAAACGGTATACAACCGCTAAAACACCTAAAGACATCATCATTCAAGAACTTGAAAAGAAGGTAGCTCGCCTTGAGAATAGTGATAATGAGGGTTTTGTAAAACTCAACAATGAAAATTCACTTCTTCAGAGTGAACTTTCTAAGGCAGAAACTAAAATCACACTGCTTTCAACACAAATTCAGGCACTTGAAGAACATAACCAAACTCTAAAATCCATTGACCCAGTCAAGTTTAAGGCAATGAAAAAAATCGCAACTGATATGCAAAACCAATCAGCACTGCAACAAGAAGCTATTATTACACTCGAAGAGAACAACAAAAGGTTACAAAACAAATGGAGATTTTACTGGTTTTTAGCCGGTGCTCTTGTTTTGCTTATTGGTATCATAATTGGTAAATTTCCATCTAAAAAACAGAAGAACTCATTAAGCTTTTAATATAATATTATCTTTAATATAAATCTTAACATACTTTGATTGATTATGAATGACCGTAGAATTGTCATAACAGGTGTTGGCCTTGCTTCTCCAAACGCAGAGAACCTTTCAGAATTCCGTAAAAAGGTGCTTGCTGGAACATCAGAGATTACTGAAATTGATCTTCGTTATTTTGGAAAAGCACCCGCTGGCATATGCAAATTCCCTGAAACTAAATATCGTAAGAAGAAAGAAAACAAAAAAGGTACCCGTGCTGGTTGTCTTGGAGTTTATTGTGCCCATGAAGCTTTAAATGATGCAGGCCTTGAACCTGATCACTATAACAAAGCAAAAACTGGTGTTTACATAGGATTAACTGAACACGGCACAATCGAAACCGAAAATGAAGTATATAACATCAGTCAATATGATTATGATGTTAAATACTGGACTCATCACCACAATCCACGAACTGTTTTAAATAACCCTGCCGGTGAAATAACATTAAGCCTTGGCATTACTGGCCCTCACTATGTCATTGGTGCTGCCTGTGCTGCTGGAAATGCATCTCTCATTCAAGCTGTTCAGATGCTTCGATTAGGAGAAGTTGATATGGCTATCGCCGGTGGTATCAGTGAATCCCCTGGATCATTTGGCATTTTTGCATCATTTGCATCCCAAGGTGCTCTTGGACAAGCAGAAGATCCAAGAGAAGCGTCAAGACCTTTCGACTCTTCACGAAACGGTATTGTCGTTTCTGAAGGTGCCTGTGTTTATATACTTGAATATCTTGATAAAGCAGTTGAACGAGGTGCTAAAATTTATGGTGAAGTTGTAGGATATGCCATGAACTCAGACGCTAGGGACTTTGTATTACCACATGGACCTCGTCAAGCAGAGTGTATGCGCCTCGCTTTAGAACGTGCAGGAATGGAACCTTCTGAAGTTGATATTGTGAACACACACGCAACAGGTACACCTTCCGGTGATATTGAGGAATGTAAAGCCATCCGAGATGTTTTTGCTGATTGCCCTACTACTTATATTAATAATACTAAATCAATCATTGGCCACGCAATGGGTGCAGCAGGTGTTCTTGAGCTTGCAGGCAATTTACCTGCCTTTGAAGACAACCTCGTTCACCCAACCATTAATATAACTGATCTCGACCCAGAATGTGCCGTGGACAACCTCGTTATAAACGAGCCTGTTAAAGTTGACTCTGTTGACGTCATTCTTAATAACTCGTTTGGCATGGTTGGCATTAACTCAACTGTTATCATCAAAAAGTATAATAAATAGTTTGATCGTTCATAAAAAAAACTATTAAAATGATGATGATTTTGTGTTATAGACATTCTCTGCACTTAAATATAGATTTTTCAATATAGTTCAGTATTTTTTGGAGACATTCATGACCAACGATGAAATAAAAGACTTAATTCTTGAAATAATTGAAGAAATTGATGATGAAGCTGAATTTGATGACCTGAATCCAGATGAGCCTCTTCGTGACCAACTCGATCTTGACTCAATGGACTTTCTCGATATCGTAATGGAATTACGTAAGCGTCATCAACTGCAAATACCAGAAGAAGATTATCCACAGCTTGCAACCCTTAACAGCTGTGTAAGCTATCTTTCTCCACTGTTAAAAGACGCATAAATTACAGTGAAAGTTCCACTGATTATTATCGGCGGCGGACTGTCAGGTCTAGCCGCCGGTATTCGTTGTAGCCGCTATTGCGAAGAAGTTTTAATCCTCGAAAAACACAGTCGATTAGGCGGTTTAAACTCCTACTACTATCGCAATAAGCAACTTTTTGAGACCGGACTTCATGCAATTACCAACTTTGCTGAAAAGAAAGATAAAAAAGCCCCTCTCAACCGACTTCTTAGACAACTTAGGATAAAAAGAGACCAATTAAACATCTGTCCTCAGATATCTAGTGAGGTCAAATTTCCTGATGTTTCAATTCGATTTTCAAATGATTTTGAACTGCTTCAAAATCAAATCCAAGAAAAATTCCCTGCAGCCAGTCAGAAATTTGAAAATCTATTAAATCAGATTGATCGAATAGACCCTTTCGCAACTACACCATTTACTTCTGCTCGTAAGTTTTTAGATGATACTTTACAGGATCCCCTACTCACTGACATGCTTTTATGTCCACTTATGTACTACGGTTCGAGTGTTGAAAATGATATGGATCTTGGCCAATTTGTTATTATGTTCACAGCCATCTTCAAAGAAGGGATGTTTAGGCCAGCTGGAAGTATTAAGGATTTCATACAAATTCTAACCGATTTGTATATTGAACAAGGTGGCAAAATTCGCAAAAGCTGCGGTGTAAAACAGATTATTATCAAAGATAATGACGTTACAGGTGTTGAGCTTGATAATGGTGAATTCATTGAGTGTAATCATTTACTTTCAACAATTGGCCACCAAGAAACATTATCTTTAATTTCTCGTACAAATAATAAGGTTCCAGAAAGCACAAATAGGCTTGGTTTTATAGAAACTATTTACCAACTTCCAAATAAAACAGCTGATCTACTTCCTAAAGATACAACCATTGTCTTTTATAACAACGCTAGTAAATTTCAATATCAACAAACACAAGAGTTTGCAGACTATGCCAGTGGCGTAATTTGTTTTCCACAGAACTTTAGTGGTTTAACAGATGATAAGTATATAGAAGTACGCTCAACCCACCTTGCAAGCTACAATAAATGGAAGTCGACATCAGCTAATCGTGAAGAATACTTACACCAAAAATCAGAGGTTGCATTAAACTCTGCACATACTCTTGAGAAATTGATTGGTAAATTTCATCATAATACTGTATATAGTGACACTTTCACCCCTTTAACCATTGAACGTTACACTTCAAAAATTGAAGGTGCCATTTATGGTAGTCCATCTAAAGTTAAAGATGGTAATTTAGGATATAACAATCTGTTTCTTGCAGGAACAGACCAAGGTTTTCTTGGAATTATTGGTTCAATGCTCAGCGGTGTTTCAATAGTCAATCAACATATATTACCCAAGCTTTAATATTTTGCCTAAACATGCCTGTATCTCTTAATACGATTCAAGACAATTACGACATTATCATTATCGGCTCCGGACTCGGTGGCTTGACTTCTGCTAATCGATTAGCTAAATGCGGTCATAAAGTACTGCTACTTGAGCACCATCATCGCTTAGGTGGACTTGCTACTTGGTTTAAACGGAAAGGACATATCTTTGATATTTCCCTTCATGGTTTTCCATACGGAATGATCAAAACTTGCAAGAAATACTGGAACAAAGAGATCATGCGCTCTATAGTCCAGTTAAAGAATATTGTGTTTGATAATCCACAATTTTCTATAAAAACCACTTTTGACAAAGAGGATTTTACAAACCTTCTTGAAAAACACTTCAAAATTTCCCGGGAAACAGTCAATAAGTTCTTTGCCACGGTTATTGGTATGAACTTTTATGATGATCAATCGATGACTACCCGCGAATTATTTGAAAAGTTCTTCCCAGGTCGCACAGATGTTCATCGCTTACTCATGGAACCGATAACTTATGCCAACGGTTCCACCTTAGACGATCCTGCGATAACCTACGGCATTGTATTTTCCAACTTCATGGATAAAGGTGTTTTTACATTTGAAGGTGGCACCGACAAACTTATCCATATGATGACTGAAGAACTTGAGAAAAACGGTGTGACTATCTGCACTAAATCAAAGGTAGATCATGTTATCGTTGAGAAAGGTTCTGTTCGTGGTGTTGAGGTCAATGGAAAAACTATAAATGCAAAGGCAGTAGTTTCTAATAGTGGTATCACCAATACTATTCAAAACCTTACTGATCGCTCCTGCTTTTCAGACTCTTTTCTTGAACAAGCAGACAAAGTCAGAGTTAACAACTCATCAAGTCAAGTTTACTTTGGCATTAAGGATGGTGAGTCTATCCCTGATGTGGGTGACCTTCTTTTTACATCAACTAGCCCTGAGTTTAGTTCTGAAGAATTGCTCGATGTCGAAACTAAATCAAAAACATTTTCGATTTATTATCCTAAAACCCGTCCAGGACATGACAGGTATACAATTGTTGCGTCCATGAATAGTCGCTATGACGACTGGGCCTCTTTAGATGAGGCAACTTATAAAGTCGAAAAAGAAAAGATGATCGAGCGCAGCTTAACTGATCTTAAACGATATCTTCCAGGTGTGGCTGATAAAATTGATTGGACTGAAGCTGCAACTCCCACCACTTTTAATGACTACACTCTACATACACGTGGCACTTCATTTGGGACTAAGTTTGAAGGTCTTGATATATCCAGGTCAATTTTTAAAGAGGTACCTGGCTTATTCCATGTTGGCTCAGTAGGTATTATTATGTCTGGCTGGCTTGGTGCAATTAATTATGGTGTCATTGTCTCCAATGATGTTGATGCTTACGTAAGGTCTATTTAAGAAAATTAAACAGCAATTTTACTATGACAACATTCACTGATCAAATAGCACTAGTAACAGGAGCCACTAGAGGTATTGGCCGAGCGATTTCCCTTGCTTATCTTCAACAAGGTGCAACAGTTATTGGAGTATTTGGCGGTAACGCTGAAGCTGCTGATTCTTTTAAGGCCGAATGTGGAGAACTTGGTAGCAATTTACACCTATTCAAATGCAATGTTGCTGACGAAACAAGTGTTGCAGAATTATTCAGTCTAGTTGAACAACAATTTGACACCATTGACATCCTCATTAATAATGCCGGTATCAGACGTGATGCAGTTGCTGCCTTAATGGACAGTAAGGACTGGAAAGATGTGATTGATATCAATTTAACAGGAACCTTCTTAATGGCAAAACAGGCTGTTTTGCTCATGATGAAAAAGAAATATGGGAGAATTGTTAATATTACCTCCCCTGCTTCCTACATGGGTTTTCCTGGCCAGACAAACTATTCAGCTTCAAAAGCAGGCCAGATTGGATTAACAAGATCACTTGCTAAAGAAACTGCTAAGAAAAAAATCACTGTCAACTGTGTCTCTCCAGGGTTTATCGCTACAGATTTCATAGACGATCTTACCAAAGAGCAGCTAGCTGAATATAAAAAACTTGTTCCAATGCGTAGATTTGGCAAAGTTGAAGAGGTCGCCAGTGCTGTTTTATATCTTTCCTCAAAAGAGGCTAGCTATATCACCGGTTCTGTACTGGAAATCACTGGAGGTCTTTAATGTTTGCAGATAAGGCGCACATTAAAGAGTTGATCCCTCACAGAGATCCTTTTCTTCTAGTTGATCAGGTGATCGAATTTGATAAAGATAATTCTCTTATTACTACAGAAAAAACATTTCCTGAAAACATGGATGTTTTTAAAGGGCACTACCCGGGAAACCCTATTGTACCTGGTGTGTTACTTTCTGAAGCTATTTTTCAATCTGGCGCCATTCTCATGGCTCTTATTAACCAGGATTTAGGTGATAATGATTTAGTTCCCGTGCTTACAAGAATTGGCGGTGCTAAATTCAAACGTTTTGCCGGCCCTGGCGACACTGTAACTATTAAAGTAGAAATTATTGAAACAATTAGTTCTGCTACTATCTTCAAAGGTAAACTCTATATAGATGGTAAAATCGCAGTTCAAATTGACTTTACCTGCGCTATGGTTGAGAAACCATAAACTCTCCTTACCTATTATTGACGTCTCATCTTAACACTGGTTAAATTCCTAGCAATTAAATCTACTTTTCATATCTGTTTACTATGCTTTGATCGTTGAATTTTTCGACCAACACCAGTAGAATAGTCTCTGTTTTTTTAGAAACCGTCTTATAAATCAATATTATTTTCATAATATTGATAACCAATCGTAATAACAGACAAAAGGTATCTTTGTGGATTTATCAATTACTCAAATGGTTACTGGTGCAGGACCTATGGTCAAGTTTGTAATGCTTGTCCTTTTAATTTTCTCACTTGCCTCCTGGACTATAGTCTTAATGAAATGGAATCTTCTAAGAAAAATACGTATCGACAGTGAAGATTTTCTTGATACTTTCTGGAGCTCTTCAAACTTGAACGAAGCATATAAGGAAGTTGATGAATTTGAATACAGTCCTGAAGCTTCTGTATTTAAAGCTGGTTTCAACGAATTACAAAAAATTAATAAGATTCAAGCCAATAAAGAAGCGGATGATTTAACTGACTCCACTCTTGATATGCAGCTAGCCACAATGGACAACTTAAAACGAGCTGTTCGAAAAGCTGAAAGCCAAAAATTCACCCAGTTTAATAGAGCCTTGCCTTTTCTTGCTACAACCGGTAGTGCAAGCCCATTTATAGGCCTTTTTGGAACTGTTTGGGGAATCATGACATCTTTTCATGAAATAGGTATGAAAGGTTCTGCTTCCCTAGCTGTTGTTGCTCCAGGTATTTCAGAAGCACTTGTTGTTACTGCAGGCGGTCTTTTTGTTGCTATTCCTGCAGTTATTGCCTTTAACTTTTTCTCTAATAAACTCGAGCAAGTTGACGGTGCTGCAAGTCACTTTACAACAGATTTTCTCAACTTGGTCGAACGAGACCTTTTGAGCAGAGCTCAATAGAGGTCATCATGCATATGGGATCAGGTGGCAGAGGCCGCAAAAGACTTGTTTCTGAAATCAATGTTACTCCACTGGTCGATGTTATGTTGGTACTGCTCATTATTTTCATGATTACAGCACCAATGATGACCGAAGGTATTGATATTGATTTACCTGAAACAACTACCAAAGCACTCAGACAAGACGAATCACCAATAATTGTAACAATAGACAAAAATCAAGTGCTAACTCTTGGCGGCAAAGAAGTTTCTAAAAAATTACTAGTACAGGAACTCAGCAACCTTTCACCAGCACAAAAAGAACAGTCCATTTTCTTAAAAGCTGACAAAAACGTTGCCTATGGCTATGTTATTACAGTTATGGCAGATATTAAAAGTGCTGGCTTTAACAAACTTGGAATGATTACTACACCTCCAGAGGTAAATTAAAAGGTGCTTGCGGACAATCATTACATAACAGAAACACCATCTTTTGAACCATGGATGTTTTCTTTCTATGTCGTTCTCGCGCTCCATGTTGCCTTAGTTGTAATTATTACCTTCAGCCCTCAGTTTACTAAATCTAAACCAAAATTTGAAAACATCTATACAATTGACCTTATAGAGTTACCACCAGCTTCGACACCACCTCCTGCAACTAATGTTACCACCGTAAAACCTCAGGAGAATGCTGTATCAATTGCAGATCCACAACCAGTAAAGCCTACAGTTGAAGCCAAACCAATTTCCCTTACTCCTAAAAAGAAAAAGATTAAAAAGAAGATTGTTGAAGATAGTGAAACTTTAAAAGTAGATAAAGATAAGGCTATTGAACAGCGCAAGAAACTTGCAGAGGCTCTAAAGAAGGAGCAATTAGCACAACAAAAAGCAGAAGATGCATTAAAAGCACTCGAAGAGGAGCGCAAACTCTTCGAATCAACAAATACAACTATAACTCAACCAAGCTCTACAACAGGCTCCACTAGCACAGGTTCAAACCGAAACAGCTCAAAACGAAGTGCAATAGAATCACAATGGCTTGCTGCAGTTAACAGTAAATTACTGAAGTACTGGGCGCTCCCAGAATTTAAGCAATGGGATCCTGAACTAGAAGCGATTGTTGTCGTTACTCTGGATACAAGTGGAAGAATTATTAATGAATTTTACGAACAAACCTCTGGAGACAAAGTATTTGACCAATTTGTAAAAAAGACTTTGCAGGATGCAAGTCCATTTCCTAAAATACCACCGGCAATGAGAAAACAAAGATATGAACTTGGGCTACGTTTCAAACCTGGTTCAATTCAATAATAAAACACATAAAACTATCATGAAAAATCAAATTATGAGTAATTTTTTCCGAAGCCTGCTCCTTTCGTTAATTTGTGCAACTTTCATTTTGTCGCCACAAACAAGTCTAGCCGAACGAGTATATCTTGATATTACAGCTCCTGAAGCGAGAAAAATTAACATAGCTGTACCATGGTTTGTAAATAAAGGTAAAGCTGGACAGAAACAGAGCTTTGGCAGAGACCTTGCCGACACTATGGCAAAGGCATTAAAATTTCATGGAGTTATCTCGATTATACCAACCAATAGCTACAAAGGCACACAGGTTGCTAACTGGGATAGCCTAGACGCTGATTACGTAGTACTTGGTAGTTATGATGTTGGCGCAAAGAACGTCAAATTTGAAATGCGCCTACTTGACGTTAGTGGTAATGAAGTAATTCTCGGCAAAGCATATAACGGTACCATGAAACAAAAGGATCTAATGCTTTTCAAGTTCTGTGATAAAGCAATGGAAACACTAACAGGACAAGAGGGTATAGCTTCTTCTAGAATCGCATTTGTTTCTTACGAAAAGAACACCAAGGATATTTATTTAACAGACATTCTCGGTCGTAAAGTTCGCCAGGTAACCCGCCATAACAATCTCACTGTTTCTCCCCGCTTTACCCCAGATGGCAACTACCTCAGTTACACTTCTTATCATACAGGCAACCAAAATCTGTATATTACAGATCTTCGTCAAAACAAAATTACACGAGCAATTTCAAGACGTAAAGGTATGAATTTAGCACCCTCTTGGGCTCCAGATGGTGAAACTTGCGTAGTTACACTTTCAACTAGCGGCTCTCCAGATCTATTTTTGATGGATAGAGATGGAGCTATTATTGAGCAACTCACATCAAAAGCTGGCATTAATGTTTCTCCTACATTCTCACCAGACGGCAATCATATTGTCTTTGTTTCTGATCGAAGTGGTCGCCCTCAACTTTATATAATGGATATGAATACAGGCAAGCAACGCAGATTAACTTATGAAGGTTCTGAAAATGCCGAACCAAACTGGTCTCCTACTGAAACAAAAATTGCCTATTCCAGCCTTCGCGATGGTGTATATCAAATCTTCACACTTGACCCTTTTAGCAGTGAACCGCCAGAGCAAATTACTTCTGATCTATCACGACACGAATCGCCAGTTTGGTCACCTGATGGAAATCAAATTCTTTTCACAAAAAGAGATGGCAGAAGGCAACAAATTTATGCTGTTATGAAAAACGGCTCTTACATGAGGAAAGTTATTTCCTTTCCTGGTAATCAATCATCCGCTCGCTGGACTAAATAATATAATTTCACTTAATAATAACATTATGAAAAAGAAGTTACTGACAACAGCACTCATTTTATCGATTCTTCCATTGCTTACTAACTGCGCTTCACAAGAAGAGGTTCAGTCTCTACGTTATCAGTTGCGAGTAATGAACAACAAAATTGCTCAGATGAAAAATGAGACAAACGAGCAAATACAACAACGCTCAGCTTCCTCTGATTTACAAATTGATCAACTAGAGCAAGAAATCATGGTTTTAAAAAACCAACTTGAGGAAACTAATGAGATTAATCGCCGTTTGAAAGAACAAAACGACACCCTCTCTGATGACATTTCTTCAGTCGCTCAACAGGAGTCAGTAAAGCGAGAAGAAGCTATCCGTAGCTTGCAACAAGAACAGGCTGAAAAAGAAGCCGCACTTGCAAAACTCCACCAGGAGCTTGCAATTCAGCAGGAAAAAGTTGCAGCTATCCAGCAAGCAAGATTAAAAGATGCAGAGCGAAAAGCAAAAGATGCCCAAATACAAGCAAAAGCCGCTAAAACAAGGTCTCAAGCATTAACCACAGCTGAGCCTATTTTCATTAAATCCCAAAAATTAAAAGTTAAAAAGACTAAATCAACACAAAGTGCGGTAACAAAGCCTAAAGCTACACCTCAACCAAAACCGAAAAAACAAATTGTAGCAAAGCCTCCAGAATCCAAGCCACAAACAACAAAACCAATGACAAGTAGTAGTCCGAAACTTGCCTCTGAAACTGAGTTAATGGCTAAAGCCAAGACTGCCTTTGATAATCAAAAATACAATGAAGCTTATGATATGTATGAAACAATATCTAAAGCAAAATATAGCCAAGAAACAACTATTACATCTCTTTATATGATGGGTGAATCTCGTTTTAAACAAAAAGATTATGACTCTGCTGTAGTTAAATATCAGGATGTAATCCGCAAATACCCAACAAATAATCTTGCTGCTTCATCCCTTTACAAACAAGCCCTGTCTTTTGCCTATCTTAAGGAAAAAGAAACTGCTCAAATGCTATACAAAAAAGTAATTGAGAAGTATCCAAACTCACCAGAAGCAAGCGACGCTGCAACAATGATCAAAAACTAATAATGAAGAAGAAAATTCGTCTAGATCAACTTCTTATTGATTTAAAATTAGCCCCCTCCCTTGAAAAAGCGAGGGGGCTAATTGGTGCTGGCCAGGTACTTGTCAACGATGAGCCTGCTGATAAAGCAGGAATGAGTTATCCGTCTCACAGTGCTGTAAGGCTTCGTAAAAAATGTCCATATGTATCAAGAGGCGGGTTCAAACTCGAACAAGCCTTATCTTACTTTGCTATTGATCTTGAAGGGCAAGTATGTGCTGATATTGGAGCTTCAACCGGAGGCTTTACAGACTGCCTTTTGCAACATGGTGCATTTAAAGTTTATGCTATTGATGTTGCCTATGGGCAATTAGCATGGAAAGTACGGCAGGATACACGAGTTGAGGTAATGGAACGGTTCAATGCTCGTCACTTAAAATCTGAAAATCTGCAAGAACCGATCAATTTAGCAGTAATGGATGCATCATTTATTTCCATTACTAAACTCATTAAACCTCTTCTTCCACTTTTTGAAGATGATATAAGGATCATTGCTCTTATTAAGCCGCAATTTGAGTTAGCCAAACACCTTGTAGGCGATGGAGTTGTTAGAGATGAGAAACTCCATTATATGGCTATAGAAAAGATAGAAAGTTTTCTCACTGAAAACAATCTTGAATCAGTTGGAGTTACCCCTTCTCCAATTCTTGGGCCTAAAGGAAATAGAGAGTTTTTAATTTATATAACTAATAAGTGATCAGTTACAGTTTATTACTCATTTCACCGCAAATAGAGCGGGCATATTTTTCTTTGACCTCCTTACTATCACCACAATTAGAAAGTAAGAACATAAGTTTTGTTACTGCAGCTTCAAAGGTCATATCATAGCCAGATACAACACCTGCTTCCAGTAACTGATTTGAGGTTTCATATCGACCCATTTCAACTCTTCCAGCACTACATTGACTAATATTTACAACCACCATTCCCTTATTAATAGCCTCTGTGAGTGTCTCTATTAATTGTTTATCAAAAGAGACATTACCAGCTCCATATGTTTCAAGGATTAGACCATCTAACTCTCCTTTTGTAATTAATAAGGATAAGAGTTCGTTAGTAAGACCTGGGAACATTTTGAGAGATGCTACCTTTTTATCTATCTTTTTATATACCCTAAAGTCCTTCTCAGTTTTTAAAGAATCAACTCTGCCATTATATTCAATATGTATTCCTGCAATAGCGAGAGGTTTAAGGTTTGGTGAGTGAAAAGCATTAAAATGTTCTGCGCTATATTTCGATGTTCTGTTACCTCGATATAACTCATTCTCAAAGTAAACACAGACCTCTGGTACCATTGGTTTGTTGTTCTTTTGAGATGCAGCAATTTCAAGTGAGGTAATCAGATTTTCTTTGCCATCTGTTCTCAAAACTCCAATTGGTAATTGAGAGCCTGTAAATATGACTGGTTTGGCAAGGTTTTCGAGCATAAAAGATAGCGCAGATGCCGAATACGCCATTGTATCTGTACCATGAAGAACAACAAAACCATCATATTTAGGGTAATTTTTTTCAATTATTAAAGCGAGCTCTGTCCAGTCATCAGGAGTAATATTAGATGAATCTTTAATTTGGCTTAAGGCTATCGAGTCAATCTTGAATTGAAATTTTTCTAACTCTGGAACCTGATCGAGAATCAGGTCAAAATCAAAAGGCTCTAGTGATCCTGTTGCTGGGTTCTCTACCATACCGATAGTACCACCAGTATATATAATTAGTATTGATGATTTTGAATTCATAGTTTTATTGTCTATCTATCAAGAATTGTTTCAATGGTTGCAATAAGGTCTTCACACTCTTTTTTTACTGTTAAGGATATTTTCTCACTTTGAATTGCTTGCTTGAAATTAAAGATGGCAAGTTTTAACTTTCCTCTATAAAGATTATATTTTCCTAAATAATAAACTGCTTTCCCTTGTTGTCCTCTTGCAGCTTCAATCCTGCCTAGTTCATAATATGCTTTTGAATACTCAGGAATATCATAAATAACAGTTTTATAATACTTTTCAGCTTCAGCTAAATTTCCCTTCTGAGCCATTAAACGACCAAGGTTAAACGTAGCGAACAAATCATTACGATTATATTTCAACGCTTTTTTAAGATCCTTCTCTGCTTCAACGAGGTTACCTGCGGAAAGGTTTATTAACCCTCTGTCACCTATGAGTACTTTTTTATCAGGGAAATCACTCATGACTTCTTCTATATACTTGAGACTTCGAGTAAAATCGTTCTCTCTCATCGAAATTAAAGCAAGACCATATTTTGCAATTTTCTTTTTATATTCTGTTGAACGCTTAGAGACCAACTGGTTTGCCATTGAATTTCTAAATGATTGGCTCTCGCTTACCTGAGAAAGAATCCTGTATTTGAATCTAAAAAAATTGAAATTATCAATCTCATCAATTGTTCGACCACCTCTATTCTTATCTAAATAGATCAGGGATTCGACATAATCCATTCGAGCTTCAGGATTTGGATGCGTTAATAAATATTGTGGTAGTTGCTCACTACGATATCTAGCAACTCTTCTCATGGTGGCAAGCATCTTGACTTGACCTTCAGGATCTCGATTCATTGCCTTCATCCAGTCATATGCTAATAAATCTGCCTCTTCTTCATGAGTTCTACTGTAACTCAAGGCAATCGATTGCCCTGTTGCAAGTGCACCAGTTACGAGCGCTGGTGCCATTGGGCCACCAACCAATAAACCTGCAAGTGCTAAGGTAACAGTCGCAAGTGTACTAACCTTTCCCTTTTCTGCGCGCTGAGCAATATGTCTTTTGGTGACATGGCCAATCTCATGTGCGAGTACAGATAAAAGCTCATCCTCTGAATTCATACTACCAATTAAGCCTGAGTAAAAGAAAATGAGTCCAGAAGGGGCAGCAAATGCATTAAACTGTTTATTGTTGATAATGAAAAAGTGATAATCAAAATACTGAATACCAGCAACGTCCAACACTTCTTTACCCAAGCCGTTGATATATTGATGTATATCAGGATCATCTATAAGCGGGAAAGCTGCTCTTACAGAATATAAAAGCCTATCTCCAAGTTCCTGTTCTTCTTGAATAGTAAAGCTATAACTATGTACTGGCGAGCCAGTAATAATAGACAGTGTGAGAACGAAAAACAGAACACGTTTACAACTATTCAGCAGCACTCTTATAGGTGTCAACAAGACGTTTAACGCCTTCTTTTGTTGAAACAAGCGGTTCATATCCTAGATCCTTTTGAGCATTGCGTAGAGAGAAATAATGTGATTTAGCAAGCTGTTCTGCAACAAACCTCGTCATTGGAGGTTCTTCGTTTTTACCTAGTACAGTATAAACACATTCCAGTAAACCTCCAACAACATAGGCCATTGGAAATGAGACACTTGAATCAAGACGAGGTACTCCAAGTTGGTCAAAAAGATCATCTAACCACTCCCAAAGATTAACAGGCTCTTCTTGACTAATAAAATATGGTTTTCCTGCAGCAGTTTTACTGGTAGCGAGATTATTTGCAGCAAGAATATGGGAGTAAGCAACATTATCCACATAAGATATATCTACAAGATTATTTTTTTTACCTACAACCTTTAAACGCCCTGCAAGTCGTGCTTCAATAAGTCTTGGAATGAGGTGCGGGTCACCAGGTCCCCATACAAGGTGGGGACGAATTGCAGCTGTAAGTAACTTATCACTATTAGCTGCAAGTAACATTTTTTCAGCTTCAACCTTACTCTTTGCGTAATGACAAAGATATTTTTCAGGGTACGGTAGAGTCTCGTCACCGTTTTCAATTGATTCTCTATCAAAAACCACCGATGGAGTTGAAGTATATACCAGTCTTTTAACTCTGTCCTTACAAGCGTTTATTACTGATTTTGTACCCACAACATTGGTCTCATAATAATCTTGCCACTTTCCCCATATACCAGCAAGGGCTGCGACATGAAAGACTGTGTCAACTCCTTCTGTTGCTGCCATCATTGCATTTGTGTCACTAATGTTACCAACAACACATTCTACACCAAGCTTTTCAAGTTCAGGATATTGGTTTCTACCAATGACTCTACACTTTACACCACTTTCAAGAAGTTGGTTAACAATGGCACGCCCAACAAAACCGTTTCCACCTGTAACCAGCGCTAGTTTAATGTTTTCGTTTACAACTTGCCTTCTGCCCATAGTGAAAGTTTCTCTCTGAATATTTTTGCGTTATGACGAATATCGACAGGAAAAGCAGGGTGAATTAAATAATTATCTATTGTTGATGTAAGGGAATTGCTTTTGCCAAGTTCCTTCGCTTCCATGAGTAACTGTTCATCACTGACTTTGGATAGTTTTTTCTTTTCAATAATCATAACTGGAATCTGCTTACCCGCATGCACAGGATCTGGTACACCAACAAGTGCTGAGCGAAACACATCTTCCAGTTCATTGATAATTGCCTCTGTCGGAATGGTGTACAATGTCTTATCTTTTGTAATAACACGATGTGCACGCCTGCCACAGAACCAAAGTCTCCCTTCATCATCTAGATAACCTGTATCACCCATTCTATGCCAGAGTCTATCTGATTTGCCGGTTTGTTCATAGATCTTAGCAAGCTTTGTTTCTTCCTCATTATTATCATAACTGCGGGTGACCACATTTCCTGTAACAATGATTTCACCAATTTCAAACGGCTTAACCTCTTTAGCATCTTGCAGTTTTGCAATTGGTGTATCTGAGATCTCAATGACTTTTATTTCTATGCCTGGGAGTGGACGTCCAACACAGGTACCTTTGCCTACCCTGCTTTTCTCCCAGGTTTTATCAAGTATTTCATCACCGGTAATTGAGACAATCGGCAAGCTCTCAGTTGCTCCATAAGGGGTATATATTGTCGCATCAGTTGGAAGAGTTTTTTTCACCCTACTCAGCAGCTCACCAGGTACTGGTGCACCTGCCATCAAAACCTTTTTTACACTATCCAGAACAATATTTTTCTCGACACAGTAATTACTAACAACATTCCAAATTGCCGGTGATCCAAATGAATATGTAACACCATACTTATTAATTGAATTAATGAACTTCTGTGGATCAACCTGTGCAGGTTTTGTAGGATCCATATCTGGAATTACAGCACATGCGCCAAGTGATGTTGAAAAAAGAGCAAATAGAGGAAATGCAGGTTGGTCTATATCATTTTGACTAATACCGTAATACGATTTTACGTGCTCACGTTGAGCTGAAAACAAATCGTGTTCATATCGTACACCTTTGGGCGGTCCAGTTGATCCTGTTGTGAAAATAATGGCAGCGAGATCATCTTTTTTGGGTGTATAAACATTAAACGGGTCTCTCTCTTTTGAACCAGATTTAGTTATATCCTCGCCTAAAATACCAAAACTCTTCCCACAACATATCTTCAGTTCCACTGTGGAGAATGGTTTTTTGAATAGTTTAGAAAATAAAATAGCTTGGGGAATGCCAACAAGTACCTTAGGCTTAACACGTGCAATACAGCGTAGTAAATTCTTATATCCCATACCTGGATCAATAAGAATTACAGGTGCACCAATCTTAAAAAGAGCAAATGTTAAACAGATAAACTCAGCTGATGGTCGAACCATGAGCATAACACGGTCCCCAGCTTTAACACCTTTTGCAGTCAAATAATGACTATAGCTATCAGATAGACGATTAAGCTCATTAAAGCTAAGAGTTTTTCCAGTAGCAGCCTCAATTAAACCGTTGTCATTTTGCTTTTCTGCAGAAACCTCCTGCAATGTTAAACCAATATTCATAGATATTAAAAATAAAGGAAGATTCTAAACCTGAAAAAATCTTTTTAATTGAAGTTGTATATCATCAAACTCGTCTTCAAGAATGTAGTGGCCACCATTTTTATAATATACCTTTTCTGCATAGGGAACACGCTCGCACCACTCTTTATAGAAATAATCATTAAAACAGAAGTCCTTTCCCCCCCATAGAATTAAGGTAGGCACTTTCTTTTCTGCAAGTTTTTCTAGACCCTTTTCAACTTCACAAAGCGTTGAGTAACTGTGATGAGTATCATTTAAAGGTATATCTTTAACAAAGTTATGAACGGCCACCCTATTCTGCCAATTATTATAAGGTGCAAGAAATGCATCTTTTACTTCACGACTCATCTTTTTTGTTACAGCCATAAAAGTCGCTGGCCAGGCAAAACCATTAAAACCACGTACTAATACTTTACCAATCAGAGGTAAACGACAAATACTAATCCTAAAAGGTATTCGAGTTGATCTAAAAGCTGCTGTATTGAGTACAACAAGTTTTTCAAGTCTTTCTGTCTCTAGGCTGGCACAGCCAACACCAATGGCACCACCCCAGTCATGTACGATCAATGAATACTTTTTAACAGTAAGGTGGTTTAGAAGAGCAAACAGGTTATCCCTGTGCTGCTTCAACGTATAACTATATTCTTGTGGTTTATCTGACAATCCACAACCGATATGATCAACAACTATAACTCTATGGCTTTTAGATAGAAGTTTAATACAGTTACGATAATAAAAAGACCAGCTGGGGTTTCCATGCACCATAACGATTACGGGCCCTTGCCCTTCATCTATATAATGCAACCGATTGCCGTCTTCTAAGGTGAAATAATTTGGCGAATAAGAGAAGTCTGGATACACGATATTGTTTTTTCTTTTGCTGTAGATTTATTAATCTACATTTAATATTTTTTTGATAAATGTACTAAAAAATTCAAATTGTTACTCTAAACTGCAAGAATCTCCAGTGCAAGACATTTACTTGAAATGTCTGACAAGAATGAAGTTTGCAATATAAAACCTTATTAAATTTATAAAAAACCAACTCTTTTTAAAGCTCTTACGATTTTTCTTTAGCAATATGCTGCTCTGGTGTACTTTTCAACGTTTGACAACATTTTATTAATTTTTCCAGCTGCCATACACAGCTACGACATATATATAGAGAGTTATGACAAGTAAAGATTTAGTTAAACGAATATTAAAAGAAGTTCTCCCTTACAAAAAATTACTTTTTGTTTCCATGTTCTGTATGATCATGGTTGCTGCATTCACAGGTCTTCAAGCATACCTAGTCAAAGATCTTTTAGATAAGATTTTTATGGAAAAAGATATGTTTTTCCTCAAAGTCTTACCTGGTGCAGTGATCCTTCTTTTCATACTAAAGGGTGGCTTTTATTACACATACTCCCTCTTGCTTGAACGAGTTGGCCAATCTGTCATTCGAGATTATAGAAACAAAATTTTTGCACATATCCACAAACAATCTCTTTCTTTTTTTAATGATTCACAAACGGGTACCCTGATATCTCGAGTACTTGCTGATGTTGGACAAATGCAAAGTGCTGTATCAAATGTAATTGTTCAAGTTACCCGCGACTTCTTTCAAATCATATTTCTTTTGGGTGTAGTTTTCTATATGAACTGGAAGCTTGCCCTAATCACCTTAATCATTTTACCTGTTGCGTCTTTTCCTATCTATAAATTCAGTAAGATTTTTAGAAAACTCAGTAGACGCTCTCAAGAAGAAACAGCTGAAGTTTCTAATCTATTATATGAGACAATCAGCGGTAGTCGAATTGTTAAAGCCTTCTGCCAGGAAGATTATGAAGTCGATAGATTTGGCAAACAGATTGAGAAACTATTCTCAATCACAATTAAAGATGCCAAATATCGAGTGTTACAACACCCTTTGATGGAAATTATTGGTGGTTTTGCAGTTGCTGCTATCATATGGGTAGGTGGAAAAGAAGTTATTGCAGGTACCGCAACACCAGGTACATTTTTTGCGTTTTTAACTGCAATGATAACAGCCTATGATCCTGTAAAACGACTCAGTAAGGTTAACTCTAACATCCAAAAAGGTCTTGCCTCTGCTCAAAGAGTATATGACCTGCTAGACGTAGAACCTGAAATTCAGGATAAACCAAACGCTACAATTCTACCTCCTTTTAAAAAGACTATACAGTTTAATGATATTAGCTTTAAATACCCGGATGGAACGTCTGTTATAAAAAATCTTAATTTGAAAGTTCCATCAGGACAAGCACTTGCTATAGTAGGGCCAAGTGGTGGTGGCAAAACCACCCTTACCAATCTCATACCAAGATTTCTCGATTTAGAATTTGGTTCTATCACTATTGATGGAGTTGATATTCGTGATGTCACCATGAAATCGCTTCGCAATCAAATTGCCATGGTAACACAACAAACAATTCTTTTTAATGATACAGTTAGAAACAACATTGCTTATGGCAAACTTGATGCTACTGATGAAGAAATTTTATCAGCAGCAAAGGCTGCACATGCTCTGGAATTTATCGAAAAGCTTCCAAAAGGACTTGATACCATTATCGGTGAGAAAGGAGCAAAACTTTCAGGAGGTCAGCAGCAACGGATGTCCATAGCACGTGCTCTACTTGCAGACTCACCAATACTTATTCTTGATGAGGCGACATCGGCACTGGACACCGAATCCGAGCGTGAAGTACAAAAAGCTCTTGAAAACCTAATGCAGAATAGAACTACCTTCGTCATTGCTCACAGACTTTCAACAATTAAAAATGCAGATAAGATTATTGTGGTTCAGGAAGGCGAAATTGTTGAGACAGGAACCCACGACGAACTTTTAGCACAAAAAGGGGAATATGAATTCCTTTATAATATGCAACTTTAATTGACAGGTAGAAAAATGACTCCACAAGAAAAAGCACAATTGCAGGACCCTAATTACCTTCCTCCCTTACAGGAGGCGATACCGCTAGGTATCCAGCATGTCCTTGCGATGTTCGCAAGTAATGTAACACCAGCCATCATTATATCACTTGCTGCAGGATTTGCCTTTGGCTCTGCTGACATGGTTTATATGATTCAGATTGTTATGGTCTTTGCAGGTATTTCAACACTTATACAAACTATTGGTTTTGGTCCTATCGGCGCAAGACTTCCAGTCGTACAAGGAACCAGCTTTGCCTTTATTCCTATTATGATTCCAATTGTTAAAACTGCTGGAATGGGAGCCTTATTTGGCGGAATTGTCATCGGTGGCGTGTTTCATTTTATACTGGGTACTTTCATTGGTAAAATTAGAAATATTTTACCTCCTCTCGTTACAGGCATAGTCGTACTCACTATTGGTCTATCTCTCATACCAGTTGGTATTAAATATGCTGCAGGTGGCGTTCCTCTTATGGGAAAACCTGAATTTGGTTCCTTGGTTCACTGGTCACTTGCTCTCATTGTAATCCTCGTCACACTAGGCTTAAAATTTTTCACCAGAGGTATGATGTCGTCAGCAGCAGTTCTTATTGCGCTGATTGTTGGTTATGTTGTTGCAATCCCTATGGGCATGGTAAATTTTGGTAAAGTTGCCTCTGCTTCATGGTTTGCAATGCCAAGCCCAATGCATTTTGGTTTTGAATTTAATATTGCCGCAATAATTGGTATGTGTTTGATGTCCTTTGTTTCAGCAATTGAAACCGTTGGTGATATTTCTGGGATAACCAAAGGTGGTGCAGGTAGAGAAGCAACCGATAAAGAAATTGCTGGCGGCACAATGGCTGATGGCATTGGTACCACAATCGCAGGCTTTTTTGGTGGTCTTCCAAACACATCTTTTAGCCAAAATGTAGGCCTTGTGTCTATGACCGGTGTGATGAGTCGTCACGTTGTAACTTTTGGAGCAATATTCCTTGTAGCCGCAGGCCTTATTCCAAAAATAGGTGCTCTCATTGCTGCGATGCCGATTGCTGTTCTTGGTGGTGGTGTAATCGTAATGTTTGGAATGGTAGTTTCTGCAGGAATTACAATGCTCAGTGATGTTGCCTGGAATCGCCGCAACATGATTATTCTAGCTATTTCACTTTCAATAGGGCTTGGCTTTCAGTCTGTACCAGAAGCGCTTCAACATGTACCTGGCACTCTAAAAATACTACTCACATCAGGTATTCTTCCTGCTGCGATTATCTCCATCGTTCTCAACCTGGTTCTCCCAGAGTCTGAAGATAAATAATTAAAAGACACCTTTAGCAAAGCGCTAAAGGTGTCTTTTATAAAGTGTGTTCTTTGTCATTTAACTTAAGACCAGTATTGCCTCCAGCACACTACCACTGATACACCTCGCCTTATCTGATATTGTATTCAACCCACTTTCTATATTCTCTCTTGGATCTATATCTCCTATCTTCATGCCCTTTGATACGATATGACCAGACTTAATCAATCCACGTACAAGCCCTGACAGACTCGCCTCAACGATAGTAGTATCAATATGACCTATCTGCTGACCTTTTTGTACAACTTGACCTATAGCAACCTGAGCTTCCCACACACCTTCAGCTGGTGCATGAACAACTCTTTCTTTAGTAAAACCTCCGATATCACCTGGAATACCTGTATTTTTAATAGCTTTGCCATTATAGATAATTCGGCCCAAATCATGTCCTCTCAAAGTTTCTATTACTGCATCTACATCTACTCCTGCTGTAAAACCTGGCCCAACACCAATGACAATAGGAGCTAATGTTTTTGATAAACCTCGGTTAAGTTTAGATACAGTACCATCAACTAAACAATGTGCTTTAATTAAACTCAATGTCTGCATTTCTGGATCAATAAGGATTGGAACACGGTTGTTTCGCCAAACTTTTTCACATTCACTTACATCGACAATTTTAAAACTGGTCACTCCCTCAACAGTCCATTGACCTTGGTAAATTGCCTCAGATAAAGCAACGTTTCGGCGAACTGCGGTAGGTTGTTCAACTTCGAGTATAATCACTTTAAAACCTACTTTATGCAACCTACAGATAATACCAGTTGCTATATCTCCACCACCACGAACAATTATAATTTTATCATTCATTAAAACCATGCTATTTATACTTACCAAATATTGTTTTCACCTTACAGAACGCCTCATCTGTATCCACATCATAAAATTCCTGGGAATCTTTAAACTCAACAGTTGTTACCTTTTCCATAAAATGATTTATAATCATTTTACCACCCTGATCAGCTTGTAACTCTAACAAAGACGACTTCAGTTCTACTGGAAAACATACAGGGTTTTTATGACTCCTACCCGCTACAGGAACAACAACTTTTTCTGGATCTGTTACAAATTTCTCGACTATTTTAATAATTGTTCTCTTCATGAGTAAAGGTTGATCGGCCACGAAGAACATGACACCATTGTTGCTTCTGCTATGCTTTACACCCTGTATAATTGACTGACTCTTGCCTTCTTGAAATTTTCCATTAAATACAATTTGCACAGGATACTTCTCTGCTAATTTTTGAACTCTATTGTCAGATACAACAATTATAACAGTGTTAAATAATTGATATGGAATTTCGCTTAATAAAGCATCTAATACGGTTATGTTTCTCTTATCATCAAGCAATCGAAGAAGTTTATTCTGCCCCATTCTACTAGAGCTTCCGGAGGCTAATATGATTGCATCGATATCACACATAGGCGTTATTGTTGAGGATACTACCTCCAACCACATTTAAATCTGGAAAACTATCTTTTAAATCCTTTGCATACTGGAAATCCAGTTTTGATTCTATTTTATTCAAATATACTGTTTTTTTTCCAGATGAAGAGTGAAACAATCCACATGGATGACCAATTAAACGTTGTAGCTGACTTACTGTTACTCTATCAGTTTCGGAATCAACTATTTGTCTATATAACTCAACCCGATGAATAGTTTCAGAATTAATCTCCTTACCAACACTACTGATATCAAGTACACCTATGGTATGGGTCGTGAAATGTGGAATTACAGGTTCATCTTTCTTCCATGCCTTCAAAGATTTACCAGCAGCACCATCGGCTTCAATCAATACTAGGTCAAAATCAGCAGTGACAGCCTCAAGTTTTTCTAGATCACCAATCGTAATCTTTTTTGGATTAGCTGCGACTCTACCACCAACACAAATAAAGCCTTGATACTTAGTACTATTGTTCCTGAATACATAATCACCACTTAAGCTCATCACATCATATTGACCTTTCTGTGGCAGCCACATATGCGTTGTAGTGGTTATCAACACCCTTTTTCCTTGACCTTTAGCTTCTTGTGCCAAAGAAAAAAGCAGAGAGGTTTTCCCCCCTGCTCCTATTATTGAAACTATTTCTGTAGTCTTGTTTCTATTCACTCCTAAGCCAAAACTCTCTAAAAAGCTATTAGCTGGTTTCCACGATTTCATAGTTACTGAATACTTAGCAGCACCTTTTCTGCTGTAATTGGCAAATCAAAACATCTGTAACCAACAGCATTATAAATAGCGTGAGCAATTGCAGGAGGAGGTGTATTACAAACAACTTCTCCTATTGATTTAGCTCCATAAGGACCGGTTGGTTCGTTACTTTCTTCAAAAGCTACAGTTATATCATAAATATCTTCACGAACTGGAATTCGATACTCCATAAAAGAGCTGGTAGAGAGTCGCCCTTTTGAGGTATGACGAACTTCCTCATAAAGCCCCATACCAATACCCATTACTATGCCACCTTCTACCTGAATACGAGCAAGATTTTTATTTAAAACTGTTCCACAATCTACAACAGCAACGTAGTCAAGAACACGAGATTCACCAGTTTCGATATCTACTTTAACCTTTGCAAAACCTGCTATGAAAGGAGGAGGAGATGTATCCCCACCAAACGTACCTTTAGTAACTAATTGATCTTGCCCAGCAAAAGAACAAAGATGAGCAGCAAGCTCAGAAAGTTCAACTTTACTGCCGCCCTCAGTGCTAAGTACACCTTCAGAATATTCTATTGTTTCTTGTGTCTTCAGATATTGAGCTGCTGCAGAGCAGAGTTCTTCACGCATCTTCTCAGCGGCACGAATTGTCGCATTACCTGTTACATATGCGCCACTCGAAGCATATGCACCTGGATCAAAGGGAATTGTATCAAGATCATAACTGTTAATTATAATCTGCTTTAGATCTACCTCAAGTATCTCAGCGGCAATCTGGCTCAAAACAGTATCTGAACCTTGTCCCATATCTGAGGCTCCATGACTTAAAGTAAAAAAACCATCTTCATTAAGTTTTAGAGTTACTGTTGCTGTATCAATGCCTGCAATGCCAGAGCCTTGCATAGTAACAGCCATACCGTAACCGACCTTCTTACTCTCTGAGAGGGTATCTGAAGGATAATTTTCTTGCCAACCTATAAGCTCTTTCCCTTTTTTTATACACCTGTGAAGGCTACTACTATCGAGTGCTTTAGGAGCATTCGGCGTAGACCCACACAGAGCTGGATGGAATTGTCCTTCATCAGTTAAATTTTTTAATCTTAATTCAGCAGGATCCAGGCCCAGTTTTTCTGCGAGTTCATTAATTGCAGATTCAAGAGCAAATGTACCTTGAGTCGCACCATATCCACGCAGCGCACCACCTGGAGGCTTATTGGTATATACAGCATGCCCATGATATCTACATGCCTTTGCCTTACCATAAAGAGGCAGTGTTTTCTGGCCTACCACCCAAAAAACTGTTGGTGCATGCTCCCCGTATGCCCCAGTATCGGATAAACAGTAAATATCTACCGCTTTAATATTCCCTTCATGATCTGAACCAAGTCGAACCTTTAGCTGCATTGCATGTCTACTTGTAGTACATGAAAAGGTTTCAGTTCTGCTATAAACTAGGATTGCTGGTTTTCCTGTCTTTATTGTTACAAGAGCTGGGATAAATTCTATCTGTGCAGTCTGTTTACCACCAAATCCACCACCTAATCGTGGCTTTATAACTTTTATCTTACTTCTTGGAATATCAAGGATTTTTGATAGATGTCTTCTTACATGAAATGGTATTTGAGTAGAACTCATTACCTGTAAGCGCCCTTGCACGTCAAAAGATGTTGTAGCCCTATAGGTTTCCATCATGGCATGAGCCTGAGCTTGTGTTTTGTAGGTTCTCTCAACCACTACATCACTTGCTGCAAGTTCTTTTTCAACATCACCAAATTCCTGCACTTGGCTGGCAGCAATATTTCGGCTTTGATCGTGCCCAATATCAAAATTCACATGAACATCGCCAGAATGCACTAGCACCTTGTTATCTATCGCCTTATCAAGGTCCAAAACGGGTTCAAGCACCTTATACTCAACCTTAATAAGTTTTAATGCTCTCTCTGCGACTCTTTCATCAATCGCTGCAACTATTGCAACCTCATCACCTACATACCGAACTGTTTTTTCCAAGATTCTTCTATCATAGGGTGAGGGTTCTGGAAATGATTGCCCTGCTAGGGTGAATGCTTTTTGTGAAACATCCTCATACGTTAAAACACATTCAACCCCTTCAAGTTCAAGGGCTTTAGAACTATCAATTGAAATAATTTCAGCGTGAGCATGAGGACTTCTTAAGAGTTTAACAACAAGTGCATTGTTGTTAATATCCAGATCGCTAGTATAAGCAGGAATCCCTTTAACTAATTGGACTCCATCAATTTTGGGGATTTCCTTTCCAACGTATTTCATTATTCCACCCCCATATAGTTTTTTATGCCCCGCAGTTGTCCTTTGTATCCAGAACAACGGCATAAATTACCAGCCAAATAATGGCATATTTCTTCTTCAGTTGGATTCACAAGTTCACGTTTCATTGCCAGTACTGTCATGGTAAAGCCTGGTGCACAGAAGCCGCACTGCTCTGCACCTTCAGCCACTAGAAATTGAGCAAATTCTTCTGCTTCTTTTTGCAGTGCCTCGATTGTTGTTACCTTTCGCCCTGCAATTCTTGTAGTAAGAGTTGAACATGATAAAACAGGTTTACCATCAAGCCATACGGTACATAAACCACATGAACTGCTGTCACACCCTTGCTTGACACTCAAATATCCATAACGCCTAAGAGTTTCCAGCAAGAATTCACTACTATTTATATCAATCGATATTTTACGACCGTTGATCGTTGTATCAAGCTGCATTGTCTACCTCCTCAGAAATTTCACTCAGTGCTCGTTTGATAAGAGTTGGACATACAGCTTTTCTATAGGCCTTACTTGCCCTGGGATTATCACCAAAGTTTAATTCTTCTGTTGCGATCTGTGCTGCTTTTTTAATGTTATCAACTGTCAATTCATTGTTTGATAAAAAATCAGAGGCACCTTGAGCTAACATAGCCCTAGCTGGACGACTACCCACAACAACTCTATATCTGCCGTCTCTCCTACTCACACAGCAGTTGAGCATTGGATAGTCTGTGGCATTACGTCGTACACTTTGATATGCAGCCTGCATCTCACAAGAAGGTATGATAATCTTGACCAATATATCTTTAACCTGTTTACCCTCAATATAGTCAGACAGCTTAACTCTTCCCTGATTGAATAATTCAAGTTCAGCATCAAGTGCTAGAAGTGCACAGATAGGATCAGAAAAAGCATATCTACCTGCAACTGAGCCGCCGATTGTCACACAGTTTCTCAGTTGTACTCCAACTATGCTCTCTACACTTTTTGCAAGTACTCCGCTGTAACAGCTTTTAGTAGTAGGATTAATTTCAAGAGTGCGAAGACTTGTCATAGTACCTATTTCAACAAATCCGTTCTTTTCATTTATAAAATCTAAATTCAATGCTGAAAGATCAATTGCGGTTCCAATCTTTCTATTAGCAAGCTTTAAGTAACCACAACCACCTAGCACGACTACTCCTGATTCATTTTCGAGAATATCGAAAGCCTCTTTCAGAGTGGCTGGTACAATATATTTTTCAATCTCAAACATACATTTCCCTCAATTTGAAATGGTAATAAGCATCAGATCTCATATTTACACCTGATTATTACACACCACAATGCTTGATTATAAGAAGATTAATTTTAATTCTATAGAAGTACAAAGAAAGGCTTTTTTAATGCTTATGCAAAAATAGAAGAGCCGAGACTTAACCTAACTGCAGCTCAATAGATATCGAGCAACCTTGCCCCTTGTCACTGGAAATTTTTATTTCACCACCATGCTCCTCAATTATCTTTGAGCACATCGACAATCCAAGGCCAGTACCTTCATTTTTAGTTGTAAAATATGGATCAAAGACTTTATCTAAAATAGATGAATCAACACCTAACCCGTTATCGGTAACAGTTACAATAACATTGTTATCTACACGATCATACTCAATCGAGATCAAACCCTTTTCATGGTGTATTGCTTGAACTGAGTTAAGTAATAGATTTAAAAAAACCTGATTCAACTTATCACTATTACCTTTTACAAAAACATCTTCTTTATTCTCTAAAACATCAATATTAATACCAAGAGACTCTGCATCAAACTGTACAAGTTGAACTGCTTTTTCTATACTCTCTTTTAGATTAATTTTGCTCAGTTCTATTTCCTGTGGTTTTGCATAATCAAGTAGTTCACCAATACTTCGGTTAAGCCTGTCTATCTCTGCAACAAGTACATCGGCAGTTTGTCGATCCTGTGAGTCTATTTCAAACCTTGTCTGTAAAAGTTTGCCTAATCCTTTTATAGAACTCAGTGGATTTCTTAATTCATGAGCCACACCTGCTGCTACTTTTCCAAGAGAGGCAAGTCTAACGCTTTTTTGTAACTCTTGTTCTAGAGTACGCTGGTCAGTTAAATCTTGTAGTAAGATCACAAAACCATCATCTTCATTATTTTCGTTTTGAATATCCGCTGCAAGCAACTGAATCACCTGATTATTGCTCTTTCTAATTTCTATATTAATGTTGTCTGTCAGGCTACTTCTAATCTGGTTAACCAACTCAGGTAAAACTTCCCTATAATCACAAAACAATACACTGTTTTTAGAAATGTTTATAATTTCAACAGCTTTATCATTAATAGTTTTTATTTGCTTATCTTGTCCGACACCTATTATGCCAATAGGTATTGTGGAGACAAGTCTTTCGTTGAAAGCACTCAGTTGAGCTAGTCGAGTTTGTGACCCTCTTAAGCCTTGCAAAGTAAGGAGCGATAGCCAACCACCAGACCCCACAAGGAGCAAAATGATTGATAAAACAATTAACTGTTGTTTTTGTTTTTGGATACCTGTACCAAATCGATCAAGGTCTAGGTTAATGAGAATTGCTAATGATCTATCGCCAAGGATTTCTTCTAACTTCTTTGAAAGTTGATCGCTTCTATTATTTCCCCTACGATTATGATGATTCATCATCATTCGTTGAGGTCGCTTAAACTGATTTTGGTTTTTTAAGGTTTCTAAATTAATAATTAGACTAAATTGAAAAACATCATTTTCAATATTTTTCAGATGTTTACGCCTTGATAAAAATTGAGTCTCCTTATCTTGAAATAATCTTTTTATAAACCTTTTATCATCTTTCTTAAGAGTATCTTCAAATTTGATAATTGAGGAACCTGCATATATCTTTCCCTTATCGTCTACAACGAAAACTGAATCAACACCATCCTGCTCTTGTGCCTGTTCTACTGCTCGTTGCAATGAAAATATAAAATCAGGCGAGCTATCTCCGTTACGTAAGGCATCAAAAATCGATTTTCTCATACTGCTGTTGACAATACGGACAACAACATCAGCTTGCCGCAACAATGCCTCCTGCATTAACACCTTTTCTCGCTTATAATTAGTAAGTGCAAAAACTCCAATAATTAAAGCAAGAAGTGCACATGCTGCACCTAAAAGCCAAGGAGATACGTTTACAAGATGTTTTCTCATATATTATGAATTAAATATTTTCTCTAAGATAACCTTTGAGATCAGATATGTCGGGACTATTCCATCCTCACCCATTGGCCCAGAGGCTAGAGTTTGTCCACTTATTAACGGGTTATCTGAAGCATAATATGCATATCGCACTTTAAGATCATGGGGAATACGTCCCTGAATAATTGCAGCACTAATAGCCCTTTGATAGTGAGCCCCTTCCATTTCAAGACCAACAGCTTTCCAATCTGATTCCAAAAATCTTTCTAATAATGCGCTATTTTGAAGCGAAGTTCCAAGTACAGTAAGCATTGGCCCTTTGTACACATCTAGTTCTTGTGTATCTGCAAAGTCTTTCTTGTCTAGATCGTTTTGAACAATATAATTATTCGGTGTACCTTCAAGAACATGGGCAGTAGCGAGCATTATGTCACCTTTTTCACCACCTAAAATTCCAGCTTTACCCATTATAGATACTGATTGAATATCTAAAACCAGATCTTCTAGTTCCTCTTGTTTCCCTAAAAGTTCATCCATGATCTTAAATGCCTGGGTTCCAAAAGCATAATCCAATACGAGTAGGATCGGGTTTTCTTTAGAATCGAAAGAAAATTGTAAATCTGGATGGATCTTCTCAATTAAACTGCTATCTATTAAGTTAACATCTATATTTGAGTCAGATTTATCTTTAATAAAAACAAAACCCCGTTTTTCAGCGTGTTCAACCAGTGCTTCACTCTCAGCTCGGACACGCTTAACCATATCGTAAATACTATCAGGAATACTCTCTTTCTTTTCTTCAAGAAAACTTGCGCCATAGAGCAGGTTTCTAAAAGAATGCATATTAGCGCTAATAATATGAAGTGGCCTTTTTTCCCAGCCTCGCTCTATAAGTTTACTTTTTACATCAACGGCCCAATTAATTGCATATTCGTGGTGCCGGATCATGTCATTTAAAGACGGTGTAAAATGAACTTCAAAGCAACTTTTAGGATTATTGCCTGCAAGCAACCTTTTACCTATTCCATAAACTATATTAAAAAGGCCATTGTTTGCATTTTCATTTTTACGGCCAGTCTCAAGGTAATCATAAGTCTCTCTTGTTTCCTGATAACTCCGTCCAAGAATTTTAGACACATTCCATATTGCTTTATCGAGGTCGACTTCATCACTGCTCTCACTCTGCATATAGGCATCAAGTTCTTGCCAATCACTGCATAACTCGCCATCTTCAGATACAATTTGGTTGTATAGTTTTTCACCCTCGTTGTTCATAAAGACAATGTGGGTCATAATATCATAAACTTCACTCACACCTCTTGTAATAACAAAACAAATCTCATCTTTTGAAACGGCATAGGAAACACGCCTTCTTTTTAAAGGAATTCTTTTTTCAAAATTAGTTTGCTTGAAATCATCATGAGCTGTGAGAACAAGTTTTTTGCACTGCTCAATTCCGCGTGGCATTCGATCAAAAACATATTCTAGACCTTTAAGTTCAACAACACGTGGATTGTTCATTGAACCATATATTTCAGGACTAAGTTGTTTAAGGGCCTCCATCAAAGTCTTACCAGCTGAACTGGTAGGCTTATAAAGACCCTGTAGAACCAAGGCATCTGAAATTGTTTTAAAGGTCGCAACAGAACCACGTGATTTTTGAGATTCCGAAAAACTTGGCATTTCAATCCTCCGACGGTAACTTAATGTTATTTAAATGATAACATTGTAGCATAAACAGCCGATAAAAAAGAAGCTTTTGTGTGTTAGTATGAATCTAATCGAGATATTGGCTAAGAGCATCGATTAACTCGTTACGCCCTTGACCTGATTTTGATGAAAAGAGGATCCGCTCACTCTTTTTAAAGCCGTGACCAGCATCAAGAAGTGATGCATGTTTACTGCGCTGATTACCAGAGAGTTTATCGCTTTTAGTATATACTGGTAGTATATTAATATTATTTTGGCGCAACCAATCGATAAGTTGTCTATCGAGTTGCTTTGGTTCATGCCTGATATCCACAATAACAACAACGCACTTTAACTGCTTACGAGCCTCAAGATATGAAGTTATAAGAGCTTGCCAGCTATCCTGCATGGACTTTGACACCTTAGCAAAGCCATAACCAGGAAGATCGACTAGCATAAACTCTTCCCCTACCTGAAAGTAGTTCAACCCTTGTGTTTTACCTGGGCGACCACTGACTTTTACCATACCCTTACGTTGGATAAGGGTGTTCATCAGGCTTGATTTACCAACATTTGAACGACCAGCAAAGGCAATTTCTGGTAAATCAGTCTCAGGGAGCTGTTTAAGACTGTGTACACTCAGAAGAAACTGAATATTTGTAAAGTCCATTATATCCTCCCTTTAATAAGCCCTGAAAACCACTTGAAGCTTTCAGGGCTAGATAAATTAAATAATTTTATTAAGTGCGTATTCAATAATTCCCTCAGCACCACTTTTAGTGAGCTTAGGAATAAGATCTCTTACAACATCCTGAGAGACAACAGTCTCAACAGAAAACCAATCTTGGTTATAAAGGCCTGCAACTGTTGGTCCATTGATACTTGGCAGCAAGGCAACTACATCATCAACTTTTTCAGCTGGTACATTCATCTTAAGGCCAACAATACGATCAGCCTTCAACGCACCTTTAAGCAACATGCACATATTCTCAATTTTCTCACGCTTCCATGGGTCTTCCCATGACTTTTTGTTAGCGATAAATTGAGTATTAGATTCCATTAATTCATATATAATACGAAGACCGTGGGCACGAATGGTTGACTCTGTCTCAGTAACCTCGACAACTGCGTCGGCAAGACCTGCAACAACCTTAGCTTCTGTTGCACCCCAAGAAAATTCAATATCAACTGTGATACCACGCTCTTTAAAAAATCTCTCTGTCACACCAACAAGCTCGGTAGAAACTTTTTTTCCATCAAGATCTTCGATTGTTTTGATCTCGGAATCACCCGCAACAGCTACAACCCAACGAGTTGGACGATTACTCACTTTTGAATAAACCAAATCACTTACAACAACGATGTCTGACTGATTTTCCATTGTCCAGTCCTTGCCTGTAATACCGGCATCAAGCATACCACTTTCTACGTATCTTGACATTTCCTGAGGGCGACAGATTGAACAATCAAGTTCTGGGTCATCAATTTTTGGGAAATAATTTCTTGCCGCAGGTTTAATTAACCATCCTGCTTTTTCAAATAAATTAATTGTTGCGTTCTCGAGACTTCCTTTAGGTAAGCCCAGTTTTAATTGGCTCATCATCTTCTCCTGAATATTTTATCAAATCAGTTCTGATTCGTTTTATTTATTTTTTGCCGTACACTTCGCTTGGGTCAAAAAGGGGTGTACCCTCTACCTGTAAATTACCCTCTATCACACGACGATAAAAACAGGATCGATGTCCTGTATGACATGCAGCGTCACCAATTTGCTCGACTTTGTACACTACGGTGTCATCATCGCAATCCACGAGAATATCGTGAATCATCTGTACATTACCTGAGGATTCGCCTTTGAGCCAAAGCTTATTGCGTGATCTACTCCAGTAATGAGCCTTACCTGTTTCCAGTGTCTTTTCCCAGGCAAGCTTATTAATATAGGCAAGCATGAGAACATCACCAGTGGAATGATCCTGTACGATAGCCGGAATCAAACCATCAGAGGATTTCCCGAAATTGAGTTCAATCATGATCTTCCTGTTTTGAGTGTTAATTTTTAGGACTAACTATGGATACTTATCCATAACAAAAGACTTCGTAATTTACGGAGCTATTTCACTATTGTCAAGAAAACAACGTTATTTCCTAAATTTTCCACTACAAACTTGCATTAAATCATGTCGATATTATATTCTAGGCCTCTTTTACCAAACATTAATATTATGAAACGTATAAAAAAGTTTGACTAACAAATAAAAGCTTTAAAGGAAAACAACCATGGCACCAATTCAAGATAATGCAGTTGCAACAATCTCATTCATAGGCAAGCTGGACAATGGCGAAGTCTTTACAGACAACACCAAAGAAAATGCACTTAAAGTTACTCTAGGAACCAGTGATTTACCACCTACTCTTGAATCTGCAATCAAAGAGATGAATATAGGGCAATCTATTAAAGTACGTGTACCACCTGAGGAAGGCTATGGCCCACGTCAGAAGTTACTCCTTCAAGAAATTGACAACAAAGAATTCGTAGATCGTGTAAAGCCTAAGCCAGGCATGATTATAAATCTTACAGTCGATAAAGATGGTCAACCAACCCAGGTACCTGCAACAGTAATGGAGGTGAATGATAGTATTGTAACAGTTGACTACAACCACCCTCTTGCAGGTCATCACCTCACCTATGAAGTCACTTTACTCAATGTAGAGTAAGTATTAGCATATCTTCCAAGGAGTTTTGTTAACTTCTAAAACTCCTTGGACTATTCTTTCACTCTTAGCTCTAATCTCCTTATACATTTACGTTTTTTTCTTTAGTGATATTTCAAATAATTAGAATACTTTTATTTTATTTTTTTAAGACATGTACATTCTAATTTTTCTGTGTATTAATTAATATGTATAAGCATTGTTGATTATTCATTATTCTTCTTGGAGTTATTATTATGCATATTGAAGATGACGAAATTTTACAAGGATTTGTAGAAGAGTCAGTTGAACACTTATCTAGTATAGAAAATGACTTGCTAGCAATTGAGGAAGGAGGAGCCAACATAGATGTTGACCTTGTCAACAAGGTTTTCAGGGCTGCCCACTCAATTAAAGGTGGTGCTGGTTTTATGGGCCTTACCGCCGTACAGGAAATTGCCCATGCAGCAGAAAACATTTTGGGTATGATCCGTAGCAAGACAATTATCCCAACCCCAGAAATTGTTAATGTTCTTCTCATTGCAATGGATCAGCTTCAAGCCATGATTGATGATATTCACAATAGTAATAATGTTGATATCACTTCACACGTTGAAGCATTAAATGCAATTGCCGATAATGCAACTTCAGAAGGCGGAAGTCCTCCAGCAGAAGCAGCTGCTCCAGAACCTGTTGCTCCGGCTGAACCTCCAGCTCCTGAACCAGTTGCTGAGGTGACACCTACCCCAGAGCCTGTCTTCGAGGAAATCCCGGAGCCGATTACCCCTGAGGAAGTAATGCCAGATCTCACACCAGAGCCTGTGGCAGAATTACCTCCAGAACCAGAGCCTGAACCAATTATTGAAGAGGAACCTATAGCCCCACCACCTCAACCGTCTGCTCCGACACCACAGGCACCTCCTCAAACTGCAGCAGCACCTGCTCCAGCTAAAGGTGATACCACTTTAAGAGTACATGTTAGTCTCTTAGATTCACTAATGACTTTAGCAGGAGAGTTGGTTCTCAGCAGAAATCAATTACTTCAAACCATTTCTTCGACAGATTTTAGAAATGTTGAAGCGGTAGGTCAAAGAATCGATCTCATTACCTCGGAATTGCAAGAAGCTATCATGTTGACCAGGATGCAACCGATTGGTAATGTTTTCAACAAATTTCCTCGCGTTGTCCGCGATTTATCAAAACAACTCAAAAAGACCATTAATCTGACTATTATTGGTAAGGAAGTTGAACTTGATAAGACAATTATTGAAGCCATTAATGACCCTTTGACTCACCTTGTTCGAAACTCCGTCGATCATGGCGTTGAAATGCCAGCTGATCGAAAGAAGGTAGGTAAGAATGAAGAAGGTATTGTTATCCTCAAAGCCTATCATGAGGCGGGTCAGGTTTGTATCGAGATTAGTGACGATGGTAAAGGATTAGATGGTGAAGCACTGGCAGCTAGTGCTGTGTCAAAAGGCCTTCTTACCGTTGAGCAGACTCAAGTTATGTCTGACAAGGAAAAGGTAAATCTCATCTTTATGCCTGGTTTTTCAACAGCTAAGCAGGTAACAGATGTTTCAGGTCGTGGTGTTGGCATGGATGTAGTTAAAACCAACCTTGACCAACTTGGCGGTAACGTAGACATTATCTCAGAAGTAGGTAAAGGCACAACAATATCAATTAAATTGCCACTAACACTTGCAATTATTCCGTGCCAGATAATTGATGTTTCTAGTGAACGTTATGCTATACCACAGGTAAACCTTGAGGAACTTTTAAGAATCCCTGCAGCCCAGGTCAAAGAACGAGTAGAACGGGTTGGTGATGCTGAAGTTGTTCGTCTCCGTGGCAACTTGCTCCCACTTATCCGACTAGCGGATGTAATCGGTCTTGAACGACAATTTTGGAACGAAGAAACTAAAAGCTATAGAGAGGATAGAAGAGAAAATATTTCTGATCGCAGATCTGCAGAGTCTCCATTGTTTGGCCAAGCAGAAGTCGGTAAAGAAGATAAAAGCAGTTTCGCTCGCTCCGTACTTGACCGTCGCCACACCAACCAAAGTGCTTTGAACATTGTTGTTGTATCTACTGGATCCATGAAATATGGCCTTATTGTTGATAAGCTTCAAGATTCAGAAGAAATTGTTATCAAACCACTTGGTCGCCACTTACAACAGTGTGAGGCTTATGCTGGTGCCACCATTATGGGTGACGGACGCATCGCTTTGATTCTTGATGTTTCAAATATTGCCAGAATGGCAAACCTCACCTCACTTGATGGTTCTCAGAGAGCAGCAGAAGTAGCAAGAGCTGTTGAGGACGAGATCAGAGCGCGCAAAGATCGACAATCACTTCTTATTTTCCGCAACGCTGAAAATGAACAATTTGCAATTCCACTTAATCAAGTTGAACGTATTGAGAAGATTAAGTCACGTGACATAGAAGAGGTTGGTAGTCGTAGAACTATGCAGTACAGAGGAGGCAGCTTAAGTCTCATTAGGGTTGATGATGTTGCAATGGTTGATCCTATTGCCGACAAAGACGATCTCATTGTTATTGTATTTAATGTTGCGAGAACAACTGTTGGTCTTCTCGCCATTGGCCCAATTGACGCACTGGAACTAGCGGTTGATATTGATGACATGACCCTTCAGCAACCAGGCATTATGGGTTCTGCAATTATCAATGACCACACTACTCTTCTCGTTAATGTCTTTGAAATGGTTCAAACCCTTTTCCCAGAGTGGTACGAGGAGCAACCTGTTGTTCACGTTGAAGAAGAGCTAGAAGATCCTCCAACAATTCTCATTGCAGAAGATTCTAAATTCTTCCGTAATCAGGTTAAGGGATATATGACTGAAGCAGGATACGAGGTTATTGAAGCTGAAGATGGCGTTGAAGCACTTGAACGTCTTGAGGAAAGCTTTGATGACATTTCCCTTCTTGTAACAGACATTGAAATGCCAAACATGGATGGCTTCTTACTTACTGAACAGATTCGTAAGAACCCTAGGTATAAAGGATTACCAATTATTGCCTTAACAACCCTGGCATCTGATGAAGATAAAGCTAGAGGTAAGACTGTTGGCATTGATGAATATCATATTAAACTTGACAAGGAACGCCTCATGGTAGCCGTACATGACTATATGAAGCGTATTCACTAATTATATTCAAGAGCTTGATTATTATGAATGAGACTGAAAACACCAATAAAGACCTTGTTGAACTTGCTACATTTTTTATAGGTAATGCCCTTTGTGGTATGGATATCCTAAAAGTTCAAGAAATTAACAAACTTAGTCAGATGACTCGCGTCCCTAAGGCACCAGAATACGTGCTCGGTATTTTAAACCTCCGTGGACAAATCGTTACTATTATTGATTTAGGTAAAAAGCTTGGGCTTGGAGAAACTGACACCTCACAGGACTCACGGAATATTATCGTAAATTCACCTGGCGGCCATGTTGGTTTTTTGGTAAACAGCATTGGCGATGTAGTAACCGCTGATATGGAGCGCGTTGAACGTGCTCCAGCTAACATGAGCGGCATACAGGGAGACTTCTTTACAGGAGTCTTTAAAACTCAAAACAACCTTATTGGCATATTAGATGTTGATAAAGTTCTAAGCCTAGAAGATATAGCTTAATAACTATGAAAAAGTTGCGTGTTTTAGTTGTTGACGACACCATTGTCTATCGAAAGGTGGTGTCCGATATTCTTAGTGAAATACCTGGCGTAGAAGTTGTAGGTGTTGCTCACAACGGAAAAATTGCTTTAGATAAAATTCGAATGCTCAAGCCGGATCTTATTACTCTTGACATAGAGATGCCGGTAATGAATGGTATTGATGCTCTTGAAGCCATGCAAAAATTGCCTTCAGCTCCAGGAGTAGTAATGCTGTCCACCCTCACCACAGAGGGTAGCGAAATGACCATGCGTGCTTTAGAGCTTGGCGCTTTTGACTTTATCCTTAAACCTCAATCAACAAATCCAACAGAAGGAAAGAACCACCTTAAAAATGCTCTCAAGCCTGTTATTTCTGCCTTTAAGCTTCGTCGACCGACAGTTGGAAAACTCAACGGACGGACTCCTCAGAGAGCAGCTCGAACTGTCGCAACAAGACCAGCTCTTAAACCGATGCCTGGAAAAGGTGGACCAGCTGTTAAAAGAAGAGGTAAATCTGAAATAGTTGCGATCGGAATTTCCACAGGTGGACCAAATGCACTAACGGCAATGCTCCCCAAACTTCCCCGAGACATTGGTGTTCCAATTTTGATTGTTCAGCATATGCCTCCGGTGTTTACAGCATCGCTTGCTTCCAGCTTAAACAAGAAATGTGCACTAGAGGTAAAGGAAGCTGTTGACAGAGAACCAATTAAGCCAAACGTTGTATATATTGCACCTGGCGGCAAGCAGATGAAACTTGCAGCTGCAACCGATGGTGTGGATAGACTTATTAAGATAACTAATGATCCTCCTGAAAACTCTTGTAAACCTGCAGCTGATTATTTATTCCGATCAGTTGGCGACTACTTTGTAGGTAGAACAACTGCTGTTATTATGACAGGTATGGGTTCAGATGGTACTAAAGGTCTACAAGTTCTCAAAAACAAAGGAGCCTTTGTGATCGGTCAGGATGAAAGTAGTTGTGTTGTTTATGGAATGCCAAAGGCTGCTGCAGATGCTGGAGTGATTGACACTGTGTGTCCACTAACACAAATCGCATCTGAAATTGTAAAAAGTGTGAAAGGGTAAGAAAAGCTCTACAAAATTTTATATAAGAAATAATATGATTTCAATCCAGCCAAATGAGCTTAAAACAGTTACTCAATATATTCATGAAATATCAGGTATATTTCTTGATAAGAGTAAAGCTTACCTGTTGGAAGCACGATTAACATCTGTAATAAAAGCAAACAGTTGTTCCAACTACCTAGAGCTTGTTACCAAAGCAAAGAGAGATCCCGCAAAGAAGATTGAGCGTCAGATTGTTGACGCAATTTCAACTAACGAAACCCTTTTTTTCCGGGATAAATCTCCTTTTGAGCTTCTAAAAAATAAACTTCTACCTGAAGTAATTGATGCAAAAGAGGCTAAAGGTGGTGCACTTGCTCCTCGTATAAAAATCTGGAGTGCTGCTGCATCAACCGGACAAGAACTCTACTCCATAGCCATTACAATTAAAGAGTTACTCGGCAACAATCATAAGTATAACTTTCATCTCCTTGGAACCGATATTTCAAATGAAGCGATTAGCCAAGCATCATATGGTAAATACAACAAATTTGAAATCGACCGAGGTCTCAATTCAATGGAACTAAGAAAGTATTTTACAAATCTTGGCGATTCCTGGAAGATTAAAGATGAGATACGAGCAATGGTTAAATTTCAGAAGTTTAACCTCATGCAACCTTTTGCAACCCTTGGAAAGTTTGACATCATTTTCTGTCGCAACGTTGCAATATATTTTTCACTTCAAGATCGCCAAAAACTCTTCGACAAGATTCATGCTAACCTTGAAGATGACGGGTTCCTGATGATAGGTTCAACTGAATCTCTTTCTGGAGTTTCAACTAAATTTGTTCCTAAACGTCACTTACGTTCAATTTTCTACGAAAAAAGATAAAGCCTGAATAACAACAACTATCGCAGTTGTTAATTCAGGCTTCTTTACTACACCCAACGTATAAAGATAAAACTAACTATTGTTCTAACATAACTGAAGGTTGATACAAACCAATTGTATTATTCTGGATACTTGAATCAAGAAGGGTATCCTCTACATCTGCATCAGTTAAATCAGCATTGGATAGGTCAGCTTTGTAAAGATCAGCTTCTCGAAGATCCGCATCGGATAGATTAGCACCACGTAGGTTTGCACCACGTAGGTTTGCACCACGAAGATTTGCACCACGAAGATTTGCACCACTCAAATCTGCTTGTTCAAGATCAGCTTCTTTTAACCCTTTACCAGACAAATCAAAACCTGCAAGATCACACTGATAACATTCACCAGTATCAAGAAGTTCATCTATAAACATTTCAAGCTTTTCTTCTTCAGAAAGTTGTACAACTGGTTCTTCATCTATTTCTGCTACTTCTTCTGGAACCTCACCACTTTCTTCACCTGTTAGCAAATCTTTCTCATGAACATTTTCATTAACAGGAGGTTCTGCACTCTGAGCTGTAGCACCAAGAGGCTCTGCTTCTGCAGGAATATCCGCTGGTTTGCTACTGCTTGTCTTTACAACTGCAGGGGCAGTGGAATAAGAAGATGTACTCTTGGTAGAGCTAGCTGTAGAACTGTTATTTGCGGTTGCAGCAGTTGCCGTTGTGGCACTTGCAACGGTAACATTTGACTGTGAACCAGCTTCTTCTTTTTCTTGACTCTCTTCTGCCTCAGGTGTTGATTCATTTTTCACCGCTACAGATTTTGTCGTGTTTTCAACTGATTCAGGTTGTTTCGTAACAGCAACAACAGGTTCAACTTCTGCGGTTTCTTCATATTCTTCGGAACTTGCGGCAATTATATCTCCATCAAAAACAAGGCCTGCTGTATATGCTCCTGATAGAATAGTTCCTCTAACATCAGCTCCGGTAAGGTCGGCATCACCAAGGTCTGCACCACCAAAATTGGCTCCCCTAAGATTACAATTTCTTAGATTTGCACCAGATAGATCTGCTAGAAATAATTTCGCTCCAGATAAATCAGCGCCCTCAAGATCGGCATTGGACAGATTCTTACGAATAAGATCCGCACCTTGCAAGTTACAATCCTGGCATGCATTACTTTCAGATAAACGTGTTATTGAATTTTGAACACTATCATCGGCCCATAAAGCTGATGGATTCAAAACACAACAAGAAAAAGTAAAGGCAACAATCGCTTTTCGGTAATTCATTGTTGTTAAAATCCTTCTTATCTATTTACAATCAAACAAATCTTGCAACTTTAATCTTAGTTATTGTTTAGCGTTGCCAATTTACCAGAAATTACAAATATTCCCCAACTATTTATGCTTCCATCGCCAGGGACTTATAGGTTTTTTATCTTTCCATAAACCTTTTTTGTTTTTCTTAGCTGTTTTTTGATACTTTTTCCATGCGTTACAAAAATCATTTTTACAATATTTGGGGTAAACCCAGGCATAACCCAACCTCACTAGCTCACTATTTACAATGACTTTCCCTTTTCGTACAATTGCTACCTTTCTTTTATATCGATCTATATCAACGACACTTAAGTAAACAGTTTTCTTAAGTATTTTCTCAACAAGATATCTCTTTGAAAGATTCGAATAGGGTTGATCATACTCAGGACTGTCTATACCGTACAATCTTACCTCTATTTTCTTTCCCTCTTTAATCTTTATAATAAGAGAATCACCATCAATGATTTTTTGCACAACACCCTTAATTTCTTTCCCATGACACATCGAAACATTAATAAGCAAGAAAGCTAGGACTGATAAAAATATAATATTTTTTTTGACCCAGTTCATTGAGTAATTCTCTCTTCTCATTCTAGATTGAGTTAAAAACAAAAAAAAATTGTAATTTTTTCCTACGGTTGATATATTGAGTCAGTTTATTGACACATGACTTTTATATCATCTTTACTCAGAAAAACCAATTCTTCGGAAACTTTATGGCCACAAAATTCCTTGTTGCAGACAATGACCCAAAAGGGCTCTTATCGTTAGGTGATTCATTGCATAAAGAATTTTGCTCTTCGCTTGAATATGTCCATAAAGAAAACGATCTACATCAACAAATTAGCCAAGTTGATAACTGTATTCTTTTTTATGACTTAGGTTTTACACCAGATACCAATTGTTTTGATTCCTTAAAGTACATACAGGATAATTTTCAACATATCACTATATTACCACTAGTCCCTATTCATTTTGTAGATCAAATTAAAGAGCTATTATCACTGCAACTTTTTTTCTACCTTGTTAAGCCACTCGACCCAGCAGAGGTAATATTAACTGTTCGAAGAGCTCTAGAAACGATTTCTCTACAACAGCCACAGGAAATTGACTTAGCCCCAAACGCTACTAATAACTCATCATCAAACTTTCAAGGAATGATTGGTAACAGTGGGCCGATGAGTCATCTTTTTGACATTATTGAAAGAGTTGCTGATGATGACTTTTCAACAGTACTTATTCGTGGCGAATCTGGCACAGGCAAAGAGATGGTTGCCAAAGCAATTCACCAAAAGAGTAAACGAAGCAAACATAATTTTGTTCCTGTAAATTGCGCTGCTATTCCTGATGAACTCCTTGAAAGCGAGTTGTTTGGTTATACAAAAGGTGCTTTTACTGGTGCGACAACAAACAAACAAGGACGTATACAATACGCTGACAAAGGAATTCTCTTTCTTGATGAAATTGGTGACATGAAACCTTCACTTCAAGCAAAACTATTGCGAGTATTGCAAGAACGTGAATTCGAGCCAGTTGGTGGATTTAAAACTACTCCGGTAGACACTAGAGTTCTTGCTGCTACGCATTGTAATCTTGAAAAGCTTGTTGAACAGGGGCAATTTCGTGAGGATTTATATTATAGACTTTCTGTTATTCCACTTACCATCCCACCTTTAAGAGACCGTAAAGATGATATTGCTCCACTCATTACACTTTTTATAGAACAGTATACTACCCAACGAGGTCGTGCCTCTTTTAGTTTTTCCAGTGATGCCGAACAAGCTCTACTTGCCCATGATTGGAAAGGAAATGTAAGAGAACTAGAAAACCTTATTCAGCATATGGCTGTTCTCTACTCTGGTACAGTTATTCAACACCAAAACTTACCAATTAAGTTTCAATTGCATCATCAACCAATTTCAGCAACAAACCCACAACCTACTCAGACAGACAATTGGTCTAATCCGGAGATTTCTGAACTTGCCTCTGCTTTTGCCAGTTCAGCAGACAATCTATCCACCCCACTGTCTTCTACCAATTTACTTCCAGTTGAAGAACCTCACCCTGCTGAACTTTTTTCATTTAGCGATAATCAGGAGGTAGTTTTTTCAGATAAAAAATCTTCCGTTTCAGACATTGAACTTGCAACCTACGAAGAGTCTTATAACAACGTTCAAGAACGAACTGAAGATTACTGGGCTAATGGCAAAGTAGATTTTAAAAATTTAGTCGATGATTTTGAAAATCAACTCATTATAAAAGCTCTACAATTAGCAGAAGGGAACAAGAAGAAGGCGGCAGAATTACTGAACTTAAAACGAACTACATTACTTGAGAAGATAAAAAAGAAAGGACTACAAGAGAGCTGGTAATAAATTAGGCAGCTAAGGCTACTATATTTTTATTAATATTTTCGTCAATATCCACTGCCTCTGCAGGTGTCATCAAGATGTCACTCACCCCATACTTTACAGCTTGTATAACTTTAGTACGTGTCCAAGCGGGTCCAGCAGCAATAAGAGGAACCTTTGCACCAGCGTTAAGTTTGATTGCTACACCAAATGCTTGCTCATTTACTTCATTCATTACTAGATAAATTGCTTTTAACTGCCCTGGTATATAATCATATACATTATCGCCAAAGCCAATAACACCAACAACATATCCTTTTGCATCAAAGGTTTCTTTTAGCTTCTGACTATCCCCAGGAGAATTGCTTACAATGAGTATATCATAAGCTGTAGATGGGCTGGCTGGTATTGGTTGAGATGTTTGTGGACTAGTAACTACCGGGGCTTGATCTGCCTGCCCAACTGCTGCCTGCCCTTCTTGTAAAACCAGTTCGAAACTATCTGCTGGCAGCAATAGTTGAAGGCGCCCTAAGGCTACATCATCTATAGAGAGCCCCATACTAGATAAATAATATTGTTGATTGAGAATAGGTTCTTCTGATTCGACATCAACTTTACCGGGTGCGATTTCTGACATATTTCTACGAATCATTCGCACCTTTTTTTCATGATCCTCTTCAAAAGCTTTACTATATATTCCAGCTATAATATTTGAGATTTCACCATAGGCATCTTTGGCATCTTCATCAAAATCTTCTTGCTGAACAACAACATCCAACTCAGAAGGTGGTAACATTACTAAAACGCCACCTGTATAAATGGCATCTTTTATAGATGCAACCAGATAACTTTTACCCTCTAATCCACCTTCCATTTCTAAATCAGCTACAACCTGTTTGCCTTCAACATGATCTAGAAAGAAATCTTCTTTATTAACAAAATCATTGTTTAAATCGGTAACCTTCACCTCAACACCAAGAAGAGCTGAAAGTTCACCTCCAACTGTATCAAAACATTCAGAAAGAATGGTATCCACTTTCTTTCTGTTCTTTTCCGGATCGAATGAAGGGACAGAAGCAACAGAGCGCGTCGGTGATTCAACTACAGGTTGTTCAACGGGAGTTGAAACGGGCTCTTGAGTTGCAACAGGTGCAGGTTGTGCAGCTTCTGTGACTCCAGTATCATTAGAAAGACCAAATGAGGCTGCTGGTAATAGAACAACAAGTTTACCTATCTCAGTTCCATTTAATTCTAAAGTGTGACATACTTGATAATAAAGTTGGTTTATAATCAGATCATCGTTATCTGGATCTACTTTGGCTGGTTTAACAACTTCCTGTTCTTTACGAATAAGCCTACAACTTTTAGGGTAATTATCCTCAAAGACTTTTGTGTAAACACCCATGAGGATGTTTGCAATTTCTCCATACGAATCTTCTAAGTCCTCAGTATAGTTTTCCTGATTGATATGCTCATCAAGCTCAGCTTCTGGAAGCATAATCAATGTACCACCTAAGGATATTGCTCCTTTCAAACCTAGAAGCATACAACTCTTACCGGAGACTTCTCCATCAATATCTATATGAGCACACACCTGTGGCCCGGTTAAATCTTCAAAACACTCTTCTTTAGTCACAAACTTACAGCCAAGCCCGGAAAACTTAAATGACACACCTAAGAGCCCGCCTATTTCTTCCGGTGCCCGGTCACTGATTTCATTAACAATTTTATCAACCAGTTTCTGCTGTTTTTTGCTGTCTACTGGTGGCTTCGAGTTATTGTCTACTTCTGGAGGTTTTGCAGGAGAAGGTTCTGCAGCTTTCACTGCTTCGGCTTGTACCGGTTGAGCATCGCTTAGTGGTTTATCACTTGTGGTGTCTTCCCATGAAAGTTCAAATGTGTCAGCAGGAAGCAATATAGTTAAATTGCCAAGCGCATTCCCGTTTAATTCCATTTTTGCGCTAGCGCGGTAATACATCTGATTTGCAATCAGTTCATCACTACTGGTATCAATTTTCCCAGGTTTTATCACTTCCTGTTCTTTTCTGATAAAACGACAACTTTTAGGATAATTATCCTCGAAAACCTTAGTATAGGATCCAGCTATAATATTTGCAATTTCGCCAAAAGAATCTTCGATATCTTCTGTGTAATTTTCCTGACTTACCGTCTCTTCCAGTTCGCCCTCAGGTAGCATAATGAGGGTTCCACCTAACATGATAGCGTCTTTAACTTTAATTAAAAAACAACTCTTTCCCTCAGCCTCACCATCAATGTCGATATGAGCACAAATATGAGAACCAGATAAATCCTCAAAAACTTCTTCTTTAGTTACTGGAGTTTTTTCAAGAGATGTAAATGAAAAGGGCGCACCGACAAGGGCACCAACTTCCGTTTGTGCTCTTTCTCGTGCTTCTTCGAGAATTTTATCAATTCGTTTTTGATTGCTCATTGAGACCTTTTCATTACTTTAAGAAGATAATATAAATATTATATACGCTATATATCGGTATTACAGCATAAATCTTTACTTAAAACATTTTATAACAAACACTGTAATAGTCATACGGGAATTTGACACTCCATGTACGACCAGAGTGGTTAATGAAAAAATCGAGCCAAGTATGTGATTTTTAACTTGTAAAAAGTGTGAAAAAACAAAAAGCACCTTACAACTGAACGTTGTTTGGTGCTTTTTAACCTGCAGAGTGATTCTATTTATTTTTCAATCTGACAATCGACACAGAATGTTCCTGCCTCAACTGTAAAAGCAACTACAAATCTTTCATTTTCACGTCCAGCTTGAAAGTCATAAGATTGACCTGAAATTGTAGAAGGAACAGAAAGATCTATATCTTTGCCACCGTTTGAAAGAATATTTTTTACTTCACCACCGATCATATTAGCGAGTTCACCAATTGCATCTTCAACATCTTCGTTGAGCTCGTTAACATCCATCATCAAAAAACTACTGGTAACAGCAAAGGCGACATTTAAAGGCATATGTACTGCCAACAAACCTTTTCTGACACCTGTATACCCTATAATAGCGGTAATACTATTTATAAGTGGGTTATTTACCTCTGACTTTTCATCAACAGAGTTTACAGGCATCATCACCATGGTTGAGAATATTTCTTGTACAGAGATTGCTAGTCTTTTCTCTATATCCATAAAGACCTCCTATAGTAAATAAATTCTCAATTACAGGTAAGGTCCTAGAATATCGTTTACCATATCAGGAGTAAATGGCTTTTTGATTGCTCCTAAGGCTCCTAATGACTTTGCTTCACCAATAATATCGTCACCAGTTTCGGTAGAAATCATAAAAGTTGGAATATCTTTTATAGCGTCACGTTGGCTCTTCTCACGAAGAAAAGAAATACCATCCATATTCGGCATATTTATATCACTCAGTACAATAGTAACCGATTCTTTTTCGAGAATCTCAAGAGCTTCAAGACCATCAGCAGCTTCAAATATTTCATCAAAACTAATGCCAGCCTGTCTCAGGGAGCGACCGATTATTTTTCTCATTGTACTGGAATCATCAACTAATAATACATTTTTACTCATATTTTCCTCCGTTTAGATGCATTACACATATATCTAGTTCACTTACATATAGTAGTATACATATGTCATTTTTTTGGCGCAAATTGTTTTAATAATTTTTTTCATTTATTTACCTTTAATTATTACAATTATCCATCCGATAATAATTGGTACATATTTTGCTTAGTATTAGCAAACAAAAGGTAAAAAATGAAAACAAATACTATTTACATAGCTCTCTTATTAATTTTTTTCAGTGCAGTCAATTCATTTTCCGCAGTTTTAGAGGAAATTGAAAAAGTTGAACAATTTTCAACCATACAATTTTTTCTCACTTTTGACTCCACTCCAAAATATAATATTGAACAAACCGGCCGTAGAATTGATTTACTTTTTTTCAATACCACACTGGCCGACATAGCTATTATACCCACTGAAGATCAAAACATCATACGATACGGAACAACCAAAAGCAAAGACCTTCTTACAATTTCTTTATTCCTTAGATATCTCCCCGAAAAACATTCAATTACTGAAATTGATGGAAATAAAATTGTATTAGAGATTATCCCAGGAAGTATTTATACAAAAAACTTTAAAGACCTTGAAAGGCAACTCGATGGTGCAATTTTACGCCAGCAGGATCAAGTAGTTAAAAGAACACCTCTTACAAATTCAACATATAAGTACAATTGGAAATCTTTTTACAAGCAATACGAAGCCCAAATTAACATTGATTTAGAGGCAAAACTCACTTGGCCACCATTCCCAGTGATTCAATACCTACCACCACTATATAAAAAAAACATAGAGCTTTTACCAGAGAACCTTATTCAAGCAGCCCAAAATGGTGTTTGGGGAGAATTAAACTTTGAAATCCCAAAGCTGATCAATGAAGCGGTTGATGATCCCGAAAAACAAAAGTTACTAGCATTAACGTACGGTGAGGTGCTTGGTAGACAGGGGGATTTTGTCGGTAGTTACAAGCAATTATATCTGCTTGCTGAGAAATATCCAAAAGAACTCCTTGCGACCTTTGCAAACTATTTAATGCTACTCATACAAGCTGAACATACTGATACTTTTCTTAAACGGATATTGCGACACCTTATACCAACAAAATAAATACCAAGAGTCCGCCGCATGTTATCAATCATTAGAGAGAATTGTTACAAACAGTAAGCCACTTACCTTGATTCGATACCGTAAACTGATGTCACAAAGTAAGGCTTATAATGAGCCTTTTCAAAATCGCTTTGAACAACTCGCTTTATCAGCACCAGATAAAGAAGGCGGTGTCCGAGGAAGAATTAAAACCTATGATTCCGATATACTAGCGACGAACAACATTGAGACATACTCTTATATAGCTGATTCATACTTCAAAACAGCTCAATCATATCAAGAAAGATTTACAAGTGAGGAGGCATATTTCAAAAGTGCACTTGCCTATTATCTTGCAGAAGACTCAAAAAGATCAATCGAAGTTTTAATGAAGCTACTGCGAGATTTTCAGTCTGGTTCTCTCAGAGAGACCACAGAAGCATTGCTTTTAGAAGTTTTACCGATTGAAATAGAACAGCTATCAAAAAACGAAAAATATGAAGAACTCATTATTCTAGCAAAGAAAAACACCGCATTATTTGTAAAGGACTGGATAGACAATGCAACTCTAGCTCTCGTTGCTAATGCATACTACCAACTAGGTCTGTATAGCGAAGCTCATAGAATCTACTTTCACCTCATATCTACAGGGACTGAACCCACACGTCAAAAACTCTATCTCCCACTTATAAAAACAGCCTACAGAGCTGGAATGTACAATCGAGTTGATGACTATGCCACAAGGTACAAATTTAACTATCCTGAAGATACAGAAATAGATAAAATCGTACTTAATCAGAGTAAGGCTTTATTTAGTCTTGGAAAATATCAGAGAGCGTTAAACATTCTTCCATCGCCGATTCCCGATACGCCACTCATGCTGCAACTTGCAATTAACATTAATTTTTACAATGGCAAATATGATGAAGCTTTAAATCTATTAGAGCGTTTCAAAACTGAAGATGACTCTATTTTTGATGAAATTAACTTTATAAAAGCCGAGAGCCTTTATCAGACTGGTGCTAAACTTGCTGCCGATGAACTCTTTAAAAAAATCCCAACAAACTCAAAGTATTGGCCCCAGAGTATATATAGACAAGCTGAATATTTACGCGATAAAGGTAAAAACAGTGAAGCTATAACACTATTAAAAGATTTGATGAAAAACTCCAAGGAAAATAACTGGGTAAAACTCGCCAAACAGGAAATAAAATTTATTGAAAACTCTATCATAGACTAACATTTATTCATATCGGCATAATTTATGCATCAATATTAAAAAGTAATTTTAAGGAGACTTTATGCCGCTACTACAACCATTCGACAATAATATTCGCTTAATTGAAAAATCTCTTGATCTTCGCTCGAAGAATCAACAGATAATTAGTGCTAATATTGCAAATGCAGAAACTCCAGGCTACTCCCCTGCCCGCTTTTCATTTCAGGAAGATCTCGAACAGGCGCTTAAAACCTCTAAAGCTGGATTACAAACTTCTCACGAAAAACACATCTCTTTTTCTGCACCTGACTTTCAAGCGGTCAATGGCAATATTACAACTCAGCCAGACATGCATTCCTTAGGTGATGAAAACGGGGTAAGCGTTGACGATGAGATGCTCGCACTCTCGGAGAACCAACTTCTTTATGAGGTCTCAGCTCAAATTATTAAGAAAAAGATTGGAATGGTTAAATATGCTGTTTCTGGCGGGCAATAACAGGTAACGAGAATAACGAGTAGAGGTAATCATGGACATACTAAATACTTTCAAAATCAGTGGCTCAGCCCTTAAAGCTAATAAAATCAGACTCGACACTATTAGTTCGAACATGGCAAATGTCGAAACTACTTCAACACCAGAAGGTGGTCCTTATAAGAAGAAATCTGTCTATTTTCAATCTACACCTCTCAGTTTTCAGCAACAGTTAGACAACAAACTAGCTAACAGTGTTCAAGGTGTAAAGGTAACAAAGATAGTTGAAGATGAATCAGAAGCCAAAATGGTATACGACCCTAGCCATCCAGATTCTGATGAAAAGGGCTATGTCGCTATGCCAAACATTAACATTATTGAAGAGATGGTTGATATGAAATCAGCGACACGCGCTTACCAAGCGAATGTCACAACTATTCAATCTGCCAAAAGAATGGCTCTCAAGGCACTAGAGATTGGTAAATAATTATGGATAATACAATTTCATCAATTAATGGTTTAGCTCCTCAAGCTCCTCTGCAACAAACAAGTACCGTTGGGAAAGCAGAAAAAAGCTTTGGTGATGTAATTACCAACCTGATAGATCAGACAAACAATGCCGAAAACAACAGCAATCAGGCAATACATGAACTTGAAACCGGTAAAGCTGAAAGCCTTCATGAGGTCATGTTAAAGGTCGAAGAGGCTGATATTTCTCTTAGAATGCTTGTTCAGATGAGAAATAAAGCTATTACCGCTTATGAAGAAATAATGCGAATGCAGATTTAAGATAATTTTACGGCAGGAAAACCACGATGGCAGAACAACAAACAGCATCACAAACAGTTGATCAACAAGCAACTCAGGAAGAGTTCAATGTCCCGCCAAAAAAGAACTTTTTTACAGTTATGCGAGACTGGCCGCTTCAACGCCAACTTGCACTTGGTGGCGTACTACTTGTTTCAATAGTTCTTTTTGCCTTTCTTATCATTCAGGCAAGAACAGCTAATCAGCAGCTTCTTTATGCCAACCTTTCTGCAACTGATGCAGCATCTGTCACAGAGTGGTTAAAAGGACAAAAGATCGCCTATACTTTAAAAAATGGTGGTAAATCTATCTGGATCCCTTCTGATCAAATTTATCAAAGTCGGCTCGATTTAGCCGCCAACGGTATCCCAAGTGGTGGCGGTGTAGGTTTTGAAATCTTTGATAAACAGAGCTTTGCACTCACTGATTATGTACAAAAGGTAAATTTTACAAGAGCACTACAAGGTGAACTAGCTCGAACGATCACCTCTCTTGCGCCTGTGGAATCGACAAGGGTGCATCTTGCTATTCCAGAAAAAAGACTTTTTAAGAATCAACAGAAAAATGCTACTGCTTCTGTAATTGTTGATCTTGCAGCAGGTAGAGGTCTTGAGCCTAGCCAGGTACAGGGTATCATTAATCTTGTTGCAGGTTCAGTCACTGGTCTTAACCCGAAAAATGTAAAAGTTATTGATTCAAATGGGGTTGTGCAGGAAGGATTCAAAAGGTCAGAGGGAGATCGAATGCTCTCTACTGACATGCTCTCATTTCAAAGAGATATTGAAAGCCAGATGCAAATGCGCGCACAGGATCTTCTTGAGAAAACAATGGGGAAAGATCGAGCTCTTGTCCGTGTAAGTGCCAGTATTGATTTTGCAAAAGTTGAAAAGACAGAAGAACTCTATGACGGTAATGATCCTGTAATCAGAAGCGAACAAATCAATTCAGAAACAGCTTCCACAGCATCTGCTGGAGGAATTCCAGGAGTCGAATCAAATCTGCAAGGCAATGCAGGTGGCAATGCATCCAGTGGTCCAAGTTCAAACAAGAACTCAAGAACCACTAACTATGAAATTAGCAAAACCGTTTCTCACACTATAAATCCAGTGGGTTCCATCACTGGTCTTTCTGTTTCAGTTCTAGTTGCTGACAGAGTTGAAGTAGATAAGGACACCAACGAAGTTACAACGACCCCAAGATCTGAGGAAGAACTTGAATCAATTAAAAACATGGTCGCAACTGCTATAGGCATTGTTGCTTCACGAGGCGATAAAATTAATGTTCAATCTATGCCTTTTATTGATTCTGCTAAAGAAGGTACAGTAGCTACCGAATCTGCTGTAAATATCTTGACCAACATTATGCCTTTATTAAAATATGGTTTAATTTTTCTTGGCATTTTCTTAGTTTATTTCATATTCTTACGACCAGTCATGAAAACAGTCAAAGGTGAAGTTGAAAAACACAACAAAACTGTAGAGGAAATGGAACTTGAACGCTTTAGAGCTATGCAGGAAGAGCCACAAGAACCACCGCCGCCTGTTGACATAGCAATCTCAAACATTCGTAAAGAAGTTATGCGTGAAAGTGAACCGACAGCATTTATTGTAAAGAATTGGATTCAGGAAGGATAGGAAATGGCCATACCTACACTTACAGGCCTTGAAAGGGTTGCCATTCTTCTTCTCTGTTTAGGTGAAGAAGCAGCATCTCAGATTTTTGCAACGTTGTCAGATGAAGAGATTGCTCTTGTCGGCAAAACAATGGCCGCTATTACTCACATCCCACAAAGGCAAAAGGAAGAAGTGCTCAATAAGTTTCATGAAGACAAACAGAGTAATATTGGTCTGTTTGTTAAAGGTTTAGATTTTACTCAGCGTGCACTTTCAGCAACACCTGGTGAAAACAGAGGTGATCAATTACTTGATCAATTCATTGCCTCCATGGAAACAAAGTCTTTAGAAACTATTTCTAAAATGAACCCAGCAATGGTAGCAGGTATCCTTGAACAGGAACACCCACAAACCGTTGCTCTTGTTCTTTCCACACAGAGTGTTGAGCATGCAAGTAATATTTTATCTTACTTTTCTGAGGCGTTACAAACTGATGTCGTTTATAGAATTGCCAAGATTGAAAAAGTGTCTCCTGAAGTTATTAATCGTATCGAAGATGCTCTTCATAAAGAGATTGGTCTCGTATCAGGGAAGGAACAAAAACAAGTTGGTGGTATTGAAGCCGTTGTCGCACTTCTTCAATCAATGCAGAATAGTCAGGATGCCGACATTATTGAGAACATAGAAGAAACTGATCCTGAAATGGCAGAAGAAATTCGTAAACGCATGTTCACTTTTGAGGATCTTATCGACCTTGATGGACGTTCACTGCAGATGATTCTAAGAGAGATCAACAACGATTCATTAACACTTGCACTAAAAACTGCTTCTGAGCAGATGCGTGAAAAGATTTTCTCTAATATGTCCCAGCGTGCTGCTGATATGATTCGTGATGATCTTGATGCAATGGGCCCAGTAAGACTTTCTGAAGTTGAAATTATGCAACAATCTATTGTTAAAGTTGCGATGAAACTTGAAGAAGAAGGAAAGCTTGTTCTGAACAGTGGAGGCGGAGATGAGCTTGTCTAGGTTTTTTAAAAACTCATCAGGCTTTCAGCCACAAACTATCCTTGATGATAATAAAGTTGTAAGCAAAGGATGGCAGGATATAACATCTCCACGCCCAAGCTCCGGCCAACCCTTTACCCCTAGTTCTGAGATTATTGAAAAAATCGAGCGAGGCAAAGGCCCTAAACCACCAGAGAAGCTTATTCCTTCAACGCCAACAGAAGAAGCACCACCACCTGAGCCAAACATAAACAACAACGAGAAGCAACAACAGTTACAAGAGCAAGATAATCACCAACCCGTAGTTCCTGAAAACTATATTTCAGTAGGTGATGTCGAACAAATAAAGCAACAAGCCTACGACCAAGGTTACATTGAAGGGGTTAAAGCTGGAGAAGCACAAGCTGCAAATAAACAAGAAACAGATTTCACTTCTGCCACAAACGCAATGATGCTCATCTGCAACCAGCTTGAAACCTGTCGCGACACTATTATCAATAACTCCAGTAAAGAGTTACAGGATTTTGCTATTGCGATAGCTGAAAAAGTTATTCGTTACTCTGTAAAACACCATGACCAAACAATAATCGCTACTATTGAAGAAGCCCTTCAGCGATCAATTAAATCTTCCGAATTCTATATTTATGTCAATCCTGAAGATTACGATATCGTAGCTGAAAAATCTGAAGAGCTTATTGCAGGGGTCAGCGGTCTCAACAATATTGTCATTAAAAAAGATACCAAGATAGAACGCGGTGGCACTAGAATTGAATCTGAAAATTGCACGGTAGATGCAACTATTGCCAGCCAGTTTGATCTTATTCGTGAAGAAGTTGAGAAACGAATAAGTTAAGTTTTAAAACCAAGCGGAACATCTCATGCCATTTGATCTGACCAACTTAGAGAATATTAATACTGTTAAAGTGTGGGGAAAGGTCACTAGGATTATTGGTCTTGTGGTAGAAGGTTATTGTCCACAGGCATCAGTTGGGTCATTATGTGAGCTTATTCCTGCAGATGAAGGAACTCCAATTTTTGCTGAGGTTGTTGGCTTTAGGGATAATCAAGCTTTACTTATGCCACTTGGAGAGATACGTGGTTTAGGCCCAGGAAGCCTTATTCGAGTTATTCGTCAAAGTGCTACAATCCAAGTAGGCAATAGTCTTCTTGGTAGAGTCATTGATGGAATGGAAGAACCTCAAGATGGGCAACCCGCACCACTTCTCACAGAAGAAGCCGACCTCTACGCTCTTCCTAAAAATCCAATGATGCGTCAGACTATCTCCGAGAAGATAGATTTAGGTGTTCGTGCTATCAATGGCCTCTTAACCTGTGGGCTTGGTCAACGCATGGGTATTATGGCTGGCTCTGGAGTTGGTAAAAGTGTTCTTCTAGGAATGATGGCCAAATATGCTCGAGCTGATGTAAATGTTATAGCACTCATTGGTGAACGTGGGCGCGAAGTACGTGAATTTATAGAACGCGACTTAGGCCCTGAAGGTCTTGCTAGATCAGTCATTGTCGTCGTCACATCAGATCAATCTCCTCTTTTAAGGATGAGAGGTGCTTTCGTTGCAACAACCATTGCAGAGTTTTTTAGCAATCAAGGTAAAAATGTTCTCTTGATGATGGACTCAGTTACCAGATTTGCAATGGCAATGCGTGAAATCGGCCTCGCAATAGGTGAACCACCAACCACAAAAGGATATACACCCTCAGTATTTGCGACATTACCAAAGCTACTGGAACGTGCTGGCAGCTTTAGAGGACAGGGCTCCATTACAGGCCTATACACGGTTCTTGTTGATGGTGATGATATGACCGAACCTGTTGCTGATTCTGTACGTTCCATTCTAGATGGTCATATTGTTTTATCAAGATCGATTGCTGCAAAAAACCACTTTCCTGCAATCGATATCCTCAATTCGGCAAGTCGAATTATGAGAGAAATAGTTTCAACAAGACACACAGAACTTGCGGGTAAGGCCAGAACTCTCATGGCAAATTATACAGAAGCAGAAGACCTCATCAACATTGGTGCCTATTCTAAGGGTGCAAACCCGAACATAGATGAAGCAATTGATAAAATTGATCCTATCAATAACTTTTTAAAACAGAATTACGATGAAACATCAACCTTTGAAGAGGCGTTAGACAACCTAGGGAATCTTCTCAGCGATCGCAAAGAACCGGAAACAGCTAATACAAATCGAAGAAAGACCGACACATAGGTATGAATCTTGAAACCTTTTAGCTTAGAGACTGTTTTAAAATTCCGCAAACGTAGAAGAGATGAAGCTGCCCAACGACTGATTCGTGCTGAAAAAAATCGAGAAACAATAGCTGCTCGGCTCGATGAAAAACAACAAGAACACAAAACATTACTCGCTGATCTTGAATTAAAACAGCAAGAAGGCATAACAATAGAGCTACTATTATTGTATGAAGAGCAGGCTCTTTACCTAAAGAATGAGGTTCTCTCAATTACAAGAAACCTCGAAGACAAAGAACGTATAGTTGAGAACGAAAAAAAACATTTACTGCAAGCTGCAAAAGAGTATGAGGTAATGACTCAATTGAAAGACCGGCAAAACAGTGCCTGGAGAAAATACCTCAGCAAAGAAGAAATGAAACAACTAGATGAAATTGCAGTCATGCGTCACATTAAAAATGAATAACCCTCACAAAACAGTTGGTGATTAAAATGAAAAACAATTTTTTCACTCGCCTCTTCCTTGCATCTTTTTCTATTCTCTTGATTTCTTTAGTGATTTTACCAACAACATCTGTAGGTAAAAATGAGAACTCAAAAGAATTTGATTCAGTTGAAGAAAGGCGCTTACAAGAACAACTAGATAATAGTCTACCTACCTCAAATGCTGATATTGATAAAATCCTTAGACGCCAGAATGATCTAAAGATTCTTGAAGAGACCGTCGATAGGAAACTTGCAGAGGTTGAAAAGAAGATTGTGGAATTAAAAAGAACCAAAACCGCAATTGAAGCACTTCTCGCACAAAAAGATGCTGTAGAGCTTAGCAGATTAAAACAGCTCGCCAAGATTTACGAACAGATGGCGACAGATAAGGCTGCTAGAGCAATAGCTGGCTTAGATAGACAGCTTGCAACAGATCTTTTAACAAAGATGAAAACAAAATCAGTTGCAAGTATTTTGGCTGCAATGCCTCAATCAGTAGCAATTGACTTAACAACAAGAGTATCAGCCACACAACTTGAATGAGAATTATGGAAAACTTAATCCCTGCCCCAACACCAGCCAAAATTGAAACACCAGGTTCATCACCTGTCAAAAAAGATGTAGGGAGAACTGGATCCTCTGATGACAACGCTTTTAATGAGACATTAAATAAAGCTAAAGATAAAGTTGAACAGCACAATCATTCAAACTCTAACTCAGATAGCTCACAAACCAGAAACAGCGATTCAAATACAACATCTGAGAATCAACAAGTTACCACTAACAATTCCAACGAAGCTGTTCAAAATCAACAACCAGCAATCAACACCCCTAAGATTAGCGATATTATTTCGACAGAAGCTAAAAACCTCACACTACAGCAAACCAAGTCCTCCGACTCTGGACTTCAAACAGTTCCACAAAATAGCAATAATCAGCCTTTAACAAATCAGTCACCATCACAACAAATAGTGCAAAATGCACTGAACAACACTGACTCAAACCTTAAAACCGAAGGGACAGTGGCTAATAATCAAAAACAAGAAACAATTATCACTCAATTACAAAAAATCATCGAAGCCAGTGATGTCGCACCAGAAAAAGTATCAATTAAAGGTAGTCAACAAATTGTCACTTCTACTAATCTTGGCGGCACGAGTCAAAAGGCTGACCTAGCATCTAATCAACAAAACATAACTCCAAGCAAAACTGATATAGCATCACAACGCATGGAAGCTGGAGACTCTATTCTTGCTGGAAAAATGTCAGAAAAAGGTGTTACCAACATCAGCAACAACAAATCTGACCAGCAGCATTTAGCAGGCTTTGATAGCCCTAAACAAAACACACCACAACAGACATTTGCTGCTAATTTAAATTCATCACCAGAGCTACTCTCTCCGTTGACTCAAACGCTTCTTGCAACAGCTGATACACAAGCATCTCCTACAACTGTCATAAATACACAGACAAGCGTTGTTATGCCACAAAGCGGAATGATATATGATGACCAAGTGCTTCAACAAATCCAACAGCAATTTCGCATCCAGAGCAACAAAGTACAACAGAAAATCAAAATGCAACTTCACCCAGCAGAACTTGGTGAACTCAAAATTGACCTCACTGTAAAAGAAGGGGCTATCAGAGTTAATGTTGTTGCACAAACTCGACAGGCACAAGAAGTACTAGAGCGTAACATCTCAAAATTAAAGAATATCCTTGAAGAGCAAGGTCTCACTATTGACGATATATCAATTGCTCAAGCTGCAGATACATCCAGAGATTTTAACCTTTTTGACGGACAATTTAATGGCCACAGCAATTTCGCTCAACAGGACAACAATAAAAATCAAACAGACCTTCATTCGTTTAAAGAACAGTTTAATGAGATAGAAGGAGAGCAAGAAGATTTCACTCAATCTGTAAACGTGTCCGACCAAAGTGGAATTAGCATTACCATATAAGAGGTAAATTATGACTACAGAAATCACAAGCTCAGTTAACGCAACCTCTAAAAGCCAATCAAGCAATGCATCTAGTTCTAGTGTTATGACACAAGATGTAATGGGAAAAGAAGAGTTCCTGACCCTTCTTGTTGCTCAGCTTCAACATCAGGATCCACTCAACCCAGATGAAGGCACAGAGTTTACTGCTCAACTTGCTCAATTTAGCTCTCTTGAGCAATTAATGAGTATCAATGAAAACATTGGTGCTATGAATACAGCTTCAGCAAACTCTGATAATATCGCACTACTCAACACAATCGGAAAAGATGTGCTCTACAGCGGTGATTCATTTAAATATAGCGAGGGTAGCATAGAGGTTGGATACCTTTTACCAGCTGACGCGACTTCTGCTAAAATTGATATCACCCTCAATGGTCAGATTGTTAAAACAATTAATGGCACAGACCTTTCCAAAGGCCCTCATACATATGTTTGGGATGGTCTTAATACTGAAGGTAACCAAGCTCCTGCTGGTGATTATAAAATTAGTGTTACAGCAGAAAATGCCACAGGCGCAATTGATGCTGGACCTTTATTAAAATCATCGGTTACCGGAGTTAATTTAGATCCGCTCCTTGGTGCATCATTAAACACCACTATTGGCGATATAGAATCCTATGCATACATACTTGGTATTTATGACAAAGGTACAAATAGTAATTAACTGGTTTAAAACAGTCCAACTAACGGATTAAACTGGAGGAAGATATGGGTATTAGTAGCGCATTATATACAGGTGTAAGTGGTCTCAACACTAACGGACAAGCAATGACCGTTATTGGTAACAACTTGGCCAACACCAACACAATAGGTTACAAGGGATCGCGTTCAGTCTTTTCTGACTTACTATCTTCCTCAGTTTCTGGTTCAGGTGGTACCTCGCAAGTAGGACGTGGTGTTGGTCTATCTAGAGTGGATAACCTGTTTTCTCAAGGTACTTTTGAGTCTACGGAATCAGGGCTTGATCTTGCCATTGAAGGTGAAAGCTTTTTTATATTAAGCCCAGAAGGTTCAGATAGTTATTTCTATTCTCGTGCTGGTGCCTTTTCCTTTGATGATGAAGGTATAATGGTTAACCCTGAGGGCTTGAGAGTCCAGGGAATCCTCTATGATGATAATGGCGAATTAATTGGTGGCAACCCAACAGATATCTTTGTAGATAGTTCCGGCCTTGTTGCAGGTCGTGCCTCAGATGCTCTTACACTAACAACGAACCTAGATTCTAATGCCAACATTCTAACCACTGGTACTTTCGACCCTGCTGACACTACAACCTATAATTTCGTTGACACAACAGCGGGCATTGGAAACAGTACTGGTGGCACATTAGATGTTAACATTTACTATAGACGAGTTGCAGGCAACGAGTGGGAAGCCTATTACACAGGTACTCGTTCAACTGATAGTGAGACTTCAACACCACAACTAGTAACTCCTAACATGACTCTCGACAGCAATGGCGTCCCAAGGCCTGTTGGCTCACCGACATCAGCTTGGGACCCAGTACCATCAGGGTCACCATTTGCATTTACAGTGGCGCCTCTCGCAAGCACGAGCACTGCTGTTGTACCTATCGATAATGCCAACCTTAGTACACAAGCAAGCTCCAGTAGTCAGATTCATGCTTTCGATTATACAGAGCCATCAACCTTTAATTACTCCGCTTCTGTTCAAATTTTTGACAGTCTAGGTAATCCACACCTTATAACCCATTATTTTAGGAAGGTTGCTGATAATATTTGGGATGTTTACTACTCAGCTGAAGCCGATGATGGTACAATAATTCCAACAGATCCAAATGCTTCTAGAATGACCAGGCTCTACTTTGGTACATCAGGCCAGCCAGTTGACGCATCTGGTATTACACTAACAACACCACCTTCAGTAGCTACAACTGCACTAGATTGGGCAAATGGTTCCGACCCTACAGCTGCAACTGTAACTTTTGACACTACTCAATTTAACAGTGACTCTATTGTTATCTCACAGAACCAAAACGGCTATGGCGCAGGTAATTTTTCCGGAGTTCAGGTAGATGAAGATGGAAATGTCGTGGCATCTTACTCTAACGGAGAGACTCGTACTGTCGCAGCATTAACATTAGCACGGTTTGTAAATCCACTTGGACTCAGCATGGAAGGCAGTAACCTTTTCGCTGCAACAAGTCAATCTGGAGCCCCACGAGTTGGTATTCCAGGCCCAGAACTAGGTTCTGTTTTTACAAACTCACTCGAACAATCCAATGTTGACATGGGTGCTGAATTTGTAAAAATGATCACAACACAAAGAGGTTATCAGGCAAACTCTAAAATTATTACAACTGTTGATAGTATGCTTGAAGAGCTTATTAACTTAAAACGTTAATGAATTTTAGGGGGTCTATTTCATAGACCCCTTTTTTAATACCTGCAGACACCCAACTACTCTTTTTTATTAATTATTAGCCCTCATCTCATTATCTTTTGCTTTTCTAGTTGAACCCCAATGTTTTTATAAGTATTCTATTCTGGAACGACTATTGCAGACTTGTGTTTTAATAGACAAAAGTCTACAATGTTTTAGAACTGTATTTTACTTAAATGCTTTTATTTGTTTATAAATAAAAACATTTCATCAGACAATAAAATTCGCAGGAGGCTTTTTTGGATCTTTCAACCTTACTTGGCATGGGCGCAGCTTTTGGTCTGATGTTAATGGCGATCCTTCAAGGTGGTCCCCTATCTATTTTCATTAACGTCCCTTCAATAATGATTGTTTTTGGTGGAACAGCCGGAAATGCCTTTGTTCACTACCCCTTTTCTGAGGTTTTTGATGCCATTAATGTAGCTAAAAAAACACTTCTACATAAAGAGCAACCCACAGGTGAGCTTATTTCACAACTTATGGAATTTGCTAACAAGGCCAGAAAAGAGGGAATCCTTGCTCTACAAGGAACGATGAATGACATTGATGACCCTTTTCTTCTCAAAGCCATGCAGATGGCGGTAGACGGGCAAGAACCAGAAACATTAAAACAAATGTTACAAACAGAAGTCGACTATATTGAGCTACGCCATGAAAAAGGTGCTGAGATTTTCACATCCCTTGCTGCTTATGCGCCTGCTATGGGAATGGTAGGTACACTTATCGGTTTAGTACAAATGCTTCAAACCATGGATGACCCAGCTTCAATTGGTCCTGCTATGGCTGTTGCACTTCTTACCACCTTTTATGGTGCAGTTACAGCCAACGTTGTCTGTTCACCGATGGCTGGTAAATTACGTTTGAGATCACAATCTGAAATGTTGATTAAAACTTTAATTATTGAGGGAATGCAGTCTATTTTATCGGGCGAAAATCCACGTATTATGGAACAAAAGCTCCATGCTTTCATTCCACCTAAATTACGTGAATCTTCTTTTAATTAACGAATAATCGAGGACAACATGGCTGAAGAAGAACAAGCCGCTCCTGAAGAAAAAAAAGAAAAAAAAGTTAGATGAGCAGCAGGTGCTCCGGCCTGGATGGTCACCTACTCAGATCTTGTTACACTTTTACTTACTTTCTTTGTACTCTTGCTCTCAATGGCAAGCATGGATCCGGTGCGCTTTACCGCAGCGTCTAGTTCACTGAAGCACGCCCTTGGTGTGCCTTCCGAGCCAACCCCGGTTGACTACACCATGCCGATTACGCCCTCTTTACCTATTACTAAATTTACACCCTTACTTCAGCAAAACACCAAAAAGGTTCATGAGAAAATCAAAAATCAAATAGAAGCACTTCGAATGAACAATGATGTCGAAACAATTAATACAGAAGAAAATACTATTATCTTAAGACTACATGATTCGATATTATTTGCGCCAAACCAAACTCAAATTACCCCAAAAGCATATATGACACTTCGTCAAATCAGCGACATCGTTCGGCCTTTACCTGTCCTGATGAGGATTGAGGGACATACAGATAATAGCCCAACAAGAAACAATGCTATGACTAATTGGGATCTCTCTATTGGTCGTGCTGTTTCTGTTTTACGTTTTTTTGTACAAAGTGATTTGCTTGAATTAGACAGAATGTCTGCTGTAGGCTATGGCCCTGATCGCCCTATCGTTCCAAATAATACTGACGCAAACAGAGCCCAAAACCGTAGGGTTGATTTTGTTTTAAGGCTGAAACCACCCACAGTAAACCCAGACGAAAACGCTATCCCCTTATAAATATTTGCTTTTCTAGACTAATAATTAATGGAGTTATTCTATGGCCGAGGAAAAAACAACCCCTGAAGAAGAAAGTAAAGGTGGTAACAAGAAATTAATTATAATTATCGCTGCTGCAGTTGTAGTTCTTCTTATACTAGGTGGTGTCGCTGCTTTTTTTCTTTTAGGTGACAAAGAAGACTTCATAAAGAGCAACCCACAGGTGAGCTTATTGCACAGCTCATGGAGTTTGCTAACAAGGCCAGAAAAGAAGGTATCCTTGCTCTACAAGGAACGATGAATGACATTGATGATCCTTTTCTTCTCAAAGCAATGCAGATGGCGGTAGATGGCCAGGAACCTGAAACATTAAAACAAATGTTACAAACTGAAGTTGAGTATATTGAGCTACGCCATGAAAAAGGTGCTGATATTTTTACATCCCTTGCTGCTTATGCGCCTGCTATGGGAATGGTAGGTACACTTATCGGTTTAGTACAAATGCTTCAAACCATGGATGACCCAGCTTCAATTGGTCCTGCTATGGCTGTTGCACTTCTTACCACCTTTTATGGTGCAGTTACAGCCAACGTTGTCTGTTCACCGATGGCTGGTAAATTACGTTTGAGATCACAATCTGAAATGTTGATTAAAACTTTAATTATTGAGGGAATGCAGTCTATTTTATCGGGCGAAAATCCACGTATTATGGAACAAAAGCTCCATGCTTTCATTCCACCTAAATTACGTGAATCTTCTTTTAATTAACGAATAATCGAGGACAACATGGCTGAAGAAGAACAAGCCGCTCCTGAAGAAAAAAAAGAAAAAAAAGTTAGATGAGCAGCAGGTGCTCCGGCCTGGATGGTCACCTACTCTGATCTTGTTACACTTTTACTTACTTTCTTTGTACTCTTGCTCTCGATGGCAAGCATGGATCCGGTGCGCTTTACCAAAGCGTCAAGTTCACTGAAGCACGCCCTTGGTGTGCCATCCGAACCAACCCCGGTTGACTACACCATGCCGATTACGCCCTCTTTACCAATTACTAAATTTACACCCTTACTTCAGCAAAACACCAAAAAGGTTCATGAGAAGATCAAAAATCAAATAGAAGCACTTCGAATGAACAATGATGTGGAAACAATTAATACAGAAGAAAATACTATTATCCTGAGACTACATGACTCTATATTATTTGCACCAAACCAGACTAAAATCACTCCGAAGGCATATATGACACTTCGTCAAATCAGTGACATCGTTCGGCCTTTACCTGTCCTGATGAGGATAGAGGGACATACTGATAATAGCCCAACAAGAAACAATGCTATGACTAATTGGGATCTCTCTATTGGTCGTGCTGTATCTGTTTTACGTTTTTTTGTACAAAGTGATTTGCTTGAACTAGACAGAATGTCTGCTGTTGGTTATGGCCCTGATCGCCCTATCGTTCCAAATACTACTGACGCAAACAGGGCTAAAAACCGTAGGGTGGACTTTGTTTTAAGGCTGAAACCTCCTACAACAAGCCCAGATGAAAGCCCTGTTCCCTTATAACTATTTGCTTTTCTAGACTAATAATTAATGGAGTTATTCTATGGCCGATGAAAAAACAACCCCTGAAGAAGAAAGTAAAGGTGGTAAAAAGAAATTAATTATAATTATCGCTGCTGCAGTTGTCGTTCTTCTTATACTAGGTGGTGTCGCTGCTTTTTTTCTTTTAGGTGACAAAGAAGAACCGAAAGAGCCCGGAGCAGATGTACCGGTACCAGAAATTAACGCACCAACTATTGGCCCGATGGTAGATGTTAACGAATTTATTATTAACATCGTTAGCACTGAAGATAATCATTTTGTCAAAGCCTCAATGACCTTTGAAGTGAGCAGTGAAGCTACTGCTGAAGAAATGAATAAACGCATGCCACAAATGCGTGACTCTATAATCTTACTTATTAGCAATAAAGATTTTCGAGAATTGCAGGACATCCAAGGAAAAAGACAATTAAAAGCAGAACTTACATCTAGAATAAACTCTATTCTACGATCAGGAAAAGTGACCTCAGTTTATTTTACAGACTTTGTGGTACAATAATTGCTCCTAAACAAACATGGAACCAATACTTAATAAACAGGAAATTTCAGATTTACTTGATGCTATTCGTCAAGGGAAAGTGTCACTCGATGTCAATGACATTGCTGAACAACGACCTTGCGAAGACATAAACCTGTTTCATCTTGCACGACCAGTTGCAGATAAGCTTAAAGTTCCGAATTTTGATATTATTGTTGATAATTTTGCTAGAAACTACTCAGTTTCCCTCTCAAACCAACTTCAACGCACTATTTCTATTACGAGGGTAAAATTACAAACTGTTGAATTTCATGATTTCTTTGACGAATTGCCAAATCCAGGTGCTATTGGCATGCTTGAAATGCCACCTCTCAAACAAAGCGCCCTAATCCTCTTCAACCCAGCACTCTCATATACACTTATTGAGATAATGTTAGGCGCTTCCAACGAATCAGAAACCTTACAACTCAACCGAGAACCTTCAACCATAGAGCTTAATGTTCTTAAGGTTATTCTCGATCTTGCCTGTAAAGATGTAGATAAAGCATTTTCACCTCTCACTCAACTTTCTACTTCACTTGTAAAAGTAGATAATAACCCACGTCTCATGTCTGTCACCGAGCCAGACTCAGAGGTCATTACATGTACTTTACAGGTGGCAATTGGCAAAGATACCGGGGAAATTAGATTAGTTTTTCCTTATTCTTCTCTTGAAGTTTTATATGAAAATTTTAAAAACCTTCTCCGCGTCGATTCCCCTACGTCCATTACCTGGTACGATACTCTCGCGGGCGAAGTCAAAAACATGACAACCGACATCAAAGCTCAGTCAGGTGTCATTAAAATGTCTATTGGCGATGTTTTAAAAATGAAAGTAGGTGATGTTTTAGACATTGACTATGACCCAAACGCACCTCTGAAAGTTTTAGTTGAAAATCAACCAAAATTTCACGCTATCCCCGGAACCCATAATGGGCAAAAGGCTATCAGCCTCACGGGAGTGATCAGATAGAATAACTATCTTAACAGGATATATTATGGAAACACCAAACAACAGCCGCCCCAACCCTGAAGAAATACAGGAACTTCTACAAGAAGATAATGTTGGTGGAGCACAGCCTTCTGCTCAAGGACCATCCAGCTCAAGCTCACGTTCATTAGACTTTCTATATGATGTCCCTCTGGAAATATCTGTAGAAGTGGGTCGCAGTAAAATTCTGCTAAAAGACCTGCTGAGCATGAGTGAAGGATATGTTATAGAGCTTGATAAGATGGCGGGAGAGCCTCTCGATCTTTATGTAAACTCGAGACTCATAGCTCGAGGTGAAGCTGTAATGGTTGGTGATAAGTTTGGTATTCGTTTAACTGATGTCGTTAGTCCATCCGATAGGATTGAAAATCTAGGATAATGAAATCTTCTTTTCTCACAATACTCATTTCTACAACCCTGATACTGGGATTTGCCTCAAGCTCCTGTTATGCAGCAGCCTACGAAACCCAAACTGAAATGTATTTTCGTGCTGTATGGGGACTAGCCATTGTCGTTGGCATTATGCTCATCATCTTTGCATTAGTTAGAAAACGTTTTTCTCTTACTCACAATGACAATGATACACAGATTAAAGTTCTTGAAATGAGACCACTTATGCCAAAAAAATCACTTTGCCTTGTTGAGGTTGAAGGTAAAAAAATTCTTCTTGGTATATCTGCTGATAACATTAACCTCCTTGCAAATATAGAAAAAGACAATACAAAATCATTTTCTGATCATCTTTCAACTGCAGGCAAAGAATAAAATGCCATTTTTGCCATCGAGTCATAATACGACTGCTAGAAATTCAATTCCTTTTATAATTTTCTTAATAACAATTATTTTTGGATTAAATGAAGCTTTTGCTGTTGGCCTGCCAACCGTCACCTTTGGCATTGAAGATGCCGAATCACCTCAGCAAGTATCCTCAGCTTTACAGATAATTTTTGTTTTAACAATTCTTTCTGTTGCTCCTGCCATCATTCTGATGATGACCTGTTTTACTAGAATAGTTATCGTCCTTGGCTTTATTCGTCAGGCAATGGGAACACAGAACATGCCTCCCACTCAGATTATTATTGGTCTTTCTTTATTTTTATCATTTTTCATTATGTCGCCTACAATTAATGAAATTAATGACACCGCACTACAACCATATATTAACGAAGAAATTGGCCAATCTGAAGCATTTGACAAAGCAGTTACATCAATGCGTGGCTTCATGTTTAAACATGTCAAAGAATCAGAGCTTGAACTTATTAGCGGATTAACACTAGATGACGCTCCAGAAGACGCCGATGACATTCCAACAACCACACTAATCCCAGCATTTATGCTTTCAGAGCTAAAAACAGCTTTTAGCATGGGTTTTATGGTCTATATCCCATTTCTTGTAATTGATATGATTGTTGCATCCGTACTAATGTCGATGGGTATGATGATGCTACCTCCTGTTATTATTTCCATGCCTTTTAAGCTTTTGCTTTTTATCCTTGTGGATGGCTGGAGTTTAATTGTTGGCTCACTCATTAAAAGTTTCGGCTAGGAGGACATTTATGCTTACTCCTGAACTTGCAGTTAATGTTTGTCGTAAAGCTATTCAGGTGGTACTGATGTGTGCAGCACCAATGCTTCTTGCTGGTATGATCATTGGTTTAATTATCTCCATTTTTCAAGCAGCCACACAGATTAACGAACAAACACTCACTTTTATTCCTAAAATTGTTGCTGTATTTCTAACACTACTCATATTTGGCCCCTGGATGATTAAAATTCTTCTCACTTTTACCACCGGCCTATACGACACATTAGCAACTTTTTAAACTACAATGGAAACATTCTTTGTTCCAATCACACAGTTTCAATTATACCTAATAATTCTTGCAAGGGTTGCAGGCTTTATTAGTGCAATTCCAGTTTTTTCCTCAGGACAATCTCCAGTACAAATTAGAGTTGGTCTTTCAGCAATGATTGCTTTAGTGCTGTTCCCTATTATGGCACCTGAGGTTCCAAACCAAGAATTTGCTGTTGCTTCATTCCTCTTGCTACTAATTGCAGAAGTACTACTTGGATCACTCCTTGGTCTAATTACACGAATGATTTTTACAGCTATTGAATTTGGTGCTACTGTTATTGGTTATCAGATGGGTTTTGCAGCAGCAAACGTCTTCGACCCACAAAGCGAGCGTCAACTCTCACTCATTTCACAGTTTCAAAATGTATTTGCTATTATGATATTTCTAGCAATTGATGGTCATCATGTCCTTCTACATGGCGCCGCCATGTCCTATGAATATTTACCACCTGGTGAATTTAATATTTCCGGAAATGCAATACCTTATTTGATAGAGCTTTCATCACATATGTTTCAAATCGGTTTTCAATTTAGCGCACCAGTTCTTGCGGTTTTACTATTATCTGGTTTAACCCTAGGTCTCCTTGCTAGAATCTTCCCTCAATTAAACGTCTTTATGCTATCGTTTCCTTTAAACATCGGTATAGCATTCGTCGTCATAGCTTTGACACTTAACTTTTCAGCTATGTTAATTAGTCGAGAATTTGACGATCTCCTGCACAGAATCGTCAGCATGCTCACTTATCTGGCTCATTAACTATTATTTCTTACTTGCCAAACGGCCATTATCTCTTTCAAAAAGGTGTAATTCTTGCATGCATAAAACCAGTGATTTTTACTTACCATTTCAACTCATTGGATTTTTATGGCCGAAGAAAGCCCCACTGGTGGTGAACGGACGGAAGACGCAACAGCCAAACGGAGGGCAGACTTCCGTAAAAAAGGCCAAGTTGCACAATCAAAGGAAGTTCAAACAGCTGCTCTTTTCACCATCATTTTATTATTCTGGTTTTTTTATATAGAGACATTCTGGAATAAGTTATCTAGCCTTATGCTCTCTATTTGGCAATCACTGGATTCCTTTGATGCTACCCTACCAGGAACAATGGAGCTCGCCTATTTTCTAGTTAAACAGTGTAGTTTCCTGCTTGCACCACTCTTTCTCTTAGTAGTTCTTGTTGGTATTTTTTCCAGCTTTTTCCAAATAGGTTGGCTATTTACCTCAAAACCATTAACACCAGATTTTTCAAAACTAAACCCTATTCCAGGTTTTGGCCGTTTTTTTTCAAAAAAATCTTTAGTTGAATTATTAAAATCTCTTAGCAAGGTCATTCTAGTTGGTTGGGTAGCATACTCTACTATCTTTGACCACTTCCCAGAAGCATTGCTGCAAACAGATACTTCTATTGGCGCAACTCTTCTCTTCATGGGCCAAACGGCTGGCCTTGTCTTGGCAAAAGTTTGTGCAATCATGCTTCTTATTGCCTTTATTGATTTTCTTTACGTCAAGTGGGAAATGGAAGAGAAAATGAAGATGACAAAACAGGAAGTAAAAGAAGAGTTCAAAGAAACAGAAGGTGACCCTCACATTAAAGCTCAAATTCGTCAAATACAACAGGAAATGGCTCGTAAGCGTATGATGGCAGATATTCCCACAGCAGACGTAGTTGTAACCAATCCGACCCACATATCCGTTGCCCTGCGCTACAAACAAGGACAAGATGAAGCCCCACTAGTTATTGCAAAAGGTGCTGACTTTGTAGCGATGAAAATAAGAGAAATTGCAAAAGAAAACCAAATCCCAATCATAGAAAACCCTCCAGTGGCTCGAATGTTGCATAAACTTGATATTGGAGGGATTATTCCCGAGGAAATGTTCACAGTAGTAGCCGAAATTCTGGCACATGTGTATTCATTGAAAGGCAATAGGTAAAAATGGCTTCAGAATCATTACAGCAATTAGTAGGTAAGTTTCAATTCAAGGATCTTCTTGGTCGAAGTGACATCGCCGGTGCAATAGGTCTTGTCTCGATTCTCATGATCATGATCATTCCTTTGCCTTCAATAGTGCTCGATTTATTTCTTGCAATGAATATTACCCTCGCATTGCTCATTCTGATAATCAGTTTATATACCGTTAAGTCAGTTGAATTTTCAATTTTCCCTTCAGTTCTACTTACAACTACGCTTTTCAGACTTTCCCTAAACGTTGCATCAACTCGACTCATTTTATTACATGGAGATGAGGGGCCAGGTGCTGCTGGTTCTGTGATTCAGTCTTTTGGACAGTTTGTAGTTGGTGGTAATTACGTTGTTGGTATCGTAATTTTTGCAATTCTTGTCCTGATTAACTTTATGGTTATCACCAAGGGTGCAGGTCGAGTTGCTGAAGTTGCTGCCCGTTTTACACTCGATGCCATGCCTGGTAAACAGATGGCAATTGATGCTGACCTCAATGCTGGCCTTATAAATGAAGATGAAGCTCGTCAGCGTCGAGAAGAAATAGCAGCTGAATCGGCCTTTCACGGAGCAATGGATGGTGCCTCAAAGTTTGTAAAAGGTGACGCAATTGCTGGTGTTATTATTACCCTGATCAATATTGGTGCAGGCTTTGTTATTGGTGTCATATTCAAAGGTATGCCAATGGCAGAAGCTGCCGCCAATTATACTATCTTAACCGTTGGCGATGGTTTGGTAGGTCAGATTCCTGCTCTCATTATTTCTACAGCTGCTGGTCTTCTTGTTACCAGATCTACTGGCAACAAGGATTTTGGCACCGATATAAAAGACCAATTTTCAAAAAATTCCGTGGCTTTGTGGGTAGTCGCTACAATTCTTATAATTTTCGCAATTATTCCAGGTCTTCCATTTTTACCTTTCCTTCTTCTTGCTATCTCGCTTGGTCTCCTTGCTTATCAAATGGATAAACGTGACAAAGTGATTGAACAACAAAAAATTGAAGAAGAAGCAGCACCAGCAGAAGAAGAGCTGCCAAAGGAAGAAGACTACAATGAATTACTTAATGTTGAATTACTTCAACTCGAAGTCGGCTATGGCCTTATCCCTTATGTGGACTCAGGTCAAAATGGAGAGCTCTTAACTCGTATTCAATCGATTCGTAAACAGTTTGTCCTCAACTCTGGATTTGTTATTCCACCAGTACACATTAAAGACAACTTACAACTTACACCAAATCAATATACGTTCGCTTTAAAAGGTGTACTGGTTGCTGAATCAGAAATTCTTCCTGATCATTATATGGCAATGGATCCAGGTATGGTTACGGAGACGGTTAGCGGTGTCCCTACAACTGAGCCTGCATTTGGCCTTCCAGCTATGTGGATTACAGAAGACAAGGTTGAACAAGCTCAAATTGCTGGTTATACAGTTGTAGATTGCACCACTGTCATGACAACGCACATCAGTGAGGTTGTCAAACAACATGCACACGAACTTATTGGCAGACAGGAGGTTCAGGAATTAATTGACAACCTCGCTAAAACCTACCCTAAGTTGATCGAAGAACTAGTACCCAATGTTGTATCCCTTGGTACTATCATGCGTGTTTTACAAAATCTTCTCAAAGAAGGTGTTTCTGTCAGAGATCTCAGGACTATCCTTGAAACCTTAGGAGACTGGGCACCTGCCACACAAGATGCTTCTGTTCTTACCGAATACGTAAGACACAGTTTAGCAAGAGCTATCAGCGCAGACCTTGCACCAGATGGTACTATTCCAGTTATTACCCTAGACAAACCAGCTGAAGAAGCAATACAGAATTCTGTTCAACACAAAGATACTGGCAGCTATCTTGCAATAGATCCAGTGACAGCACAAAAAATATTAGATTCTATAAGTAATTCTATAACAATGTTTGAAGGAGGTCGTCGCCCTGTGCTACTTGCTGCACCACAAATTCGACCTCATATTAGAAGTCTTACGGAACGTTACTTCCCTGCACTTACTATTTTATCGCACAACGAAGTAGCTCCAAACCTTAGGATTCAATCTTTAGGAACGGTGACATTGAATGCAAGTTAAAATTTTCGAAGCTGAAGATATGACCAGCGGCTTACGTATGGTAAAAGAGAATCTAGGGCCTGATGCTTTGATTATCTCTACCAGAACCGTCAAGAGCAGCAAACTTGGTCTGCTTGGTAAGTCAACCCTTGAGATCACTGCCGCTATAGATAACACTCCTGTTAAAAAATCAATGTCTTCAATTGCGTCTAAAAAACAGACTTCACCTAGAAGACCAACTCAACCAACCAAAAAAATAAATTGTGTAGTTGACGATCGACTTGACACAACAGAATTACCAGATCAATCCACTTACAAACAAACTTACCAACCAAATTATATAGCACAGCAACAAGCTAAAGAGGAGCGTGCTGCTCAGTTTGAAGACACAACTGATAGCCCAGTTTTTGTTGAGCAATTACAAAAAAAGGGAAAGTCAAATATTACCCCACCCTCTTTAGCGTTTTCTACACCTTCTGCATCAGAAGAAAAGCTAATGGATGAAGTAGAGGATCTTAAAAAGCTTGTTAAAAATCTTGCCGGTGAAGTTGCCAGATTACAACCAACAAGCCAAGCACCAGCCACTATTCCAGAGGAAGCACCAGTACCTACGACAAAGACTTCTACCAAATCGGCTGAACAACAGCTCAACCAAAGTGGTATAAACAGTGAAATAACTGATACAATATCTGAATTTATTACAAACACCCTTTCCGCTGAAGAACTCCAGGACCACGAGAAGGTACAGCAAAATTTAATTCAGTCAATTTCTTCAATGATTGAGGTTTCTCCTCCTTTCCACGATGATGAAGAACAGCAACGTATTGCATTTGTAGGACCAACCGGTGTTGGTAAGACAACAACACTTGCAAAAATTGCCGCGGCAAAACTAAGCCAAGGATCAAACTCTATTGCACTCATAACAATTGACACATATCGTATCGCAGCTGTTGAACAACTTAAGGTCTATGGCGAAATCATGAATCTGCCTGTTGAAGTTGTGATTAGCCCAGAGCAACTAGAAAGCGCTCTTCTTAAACACAGAGATTGTGACCTTATCTTGATAGATACAGCTGGCCGTAGCCCAAAAGATGATCTATCCATTGATGAGCTTTCAACTTATCTAAGACCAGACCTTAATATCGAAAACCACCTGGTTCTCTCAGCAACTTGCCGAGAAACTGAATTACTAGACACAATAAATAGATTTAACGCCCTTGATATATATTCAACAATTTACACCAAAATTGATGAATGCTCTAACCTAGGAGCACTACTTAATGTTCAGACACAAAATAGTCGTCCAATTTCCTGTCTTACTAATGGCCAAAGAGTACCTGAAGATCTGCTCGAAATAAGCCCGCAACGTATTGCAGAGTTAATTATCTCAAGCAACTAAGGATTGTTTTTATGAACACCCAATCAGGCAATGACCAGGCAGGAACATTACGTAACATGACCCATAACCAATCTGAGAATACTACAATGACACCAGCACGAACGACTGTATATTCTGTTACTTCTGGCAAAGGCGGAGTTGGTAAAACTGCCGTAACTGCGAACCTTGCTTACTCTCTTGCTTCCTGTGGAAAAAGGGTACTCATTCTCGATGCTGATCTTGGCCTAGCTAATATCGATGTTGTTTTTGGACTTACCCCTAAATACAATTTAAATCATTTTTTTGCAGGTGAACAAACCCTCGATGCAATAATGGTTGAAGGTCCGCTTGGTATTAAAATACTCCCTGCTGGTTCTGGTGTTCAAAATTTTATTCGCCTAGATTCTGAACTCAAAATGAGACTGCTGCAGGGGCTAGATTCAATGCACAGTAAATTTGATTTCGTTCTCATTGACACAGAAGCTGGAATTTCCGAGAATGTTACTTATTTTAATACAGCAGCACAGGAAATTCTTGTTGTAACAACTCCTGAGCCGACAGCAATAACCGATGCATATGCTCTAATGAAACTTCTTTCTACTCAGTTTCATGAAAAAAAATTCAATTTAGTAGTGAACCAGATACAAAAGGAAGAAGATGCACTTGATGTTTATAGAAAATTAACGCTAGTATCTAATAGATATCTTGATATCTCTATTGACTATCTTGGTTCAATCCCCCATGATAGACAAATGATAGATGCAATTCGCAGACAAAGAGTAATGAGTGAACTACAACCAGGGTCCAAGGTTGCAAGCTCGTTTAGCAGGCTAGCTGGAAGAATTTGTATTGAACCTGCAGCAGCCCAACCAAACAAGGGAAATGTTCAATTTTTCTGGCAACGTCTATTAAATATAGGTAATTAGAAGTTAATGCAAATTTTTCATCAACCACCACCAACAAATCCTGATCCTACTACGAAGCTCATACAGGATCATCTCTACCTTGTAGACATTCTTGTTTCAAGAATGGTCACACAGGTGCCATCTTTTATGAACAGAGATGACATGAAGAGTGCAGGAATGCTTGGTTTGCTTGATGCGGCAAAAAAGTTTGATCCTTCAAAAAATATTCTTTTTAAAACATTTGCTGAATATCGTATTCGTGGTTCTATCTTTGATGAAATGAGAAAACTTGATTGGTTTTCTAGATCATTACGGGATAAACACAATAGAATTTCCAAAATAATTTCTGAACTTGAACTAAAGCTTGGCCGTGATCCAGAAGAAATTGAAATTGCCAAGGCATTAGATATAAGTTTAGACGATTATCACAACATGTTGACTCAGGTCAGTCACTTAGGTTGTGTTAGCCTCAATGAAACACTTGATAATTCCCATGAAGGAAGATCTTTTCTCGAATCCCTTGCTGATAAACGTAAAGATTCACTTCCGACAGATAATCTTGAAAAAAAGCAACTTACCGCTAAAATTGCAGGCCTTCTTGACCAACTCTCTGAAAAAGAGAAATATGTAATATCACTTTATTATTATGAAGAGCTTTCTCAAAAAGAAATTGCCGAGGTATTGAGCGTTTCAGAAGGGAGAGTTTCTCAACTTCACAGTCAGGCTCTTGTTAAGCTCAAGCTTAAAATGCAAAGCCACCTTTTTTAATCACCCAAGTAATGGATCCCCTTTTCCTCCCATTTGTTGCCTTTACAATTCTTTGTTTTGTTCTTGTTTTATGGATTATTTTAATAAAAAGACAAAACATAAAACTGGCATCACAACTGCAAGGTATAAAGCATACACTGGCTGAGAAAGAAAGACAGTTCAATGAGACCAAACATCAACTCAAAGAAATGTCCAACTTTCAGCAAAGTATGGCCGAGGCGCAACTGACCACGCGTCTGCAGACACAACGTGTCTCTTTACAAGGTCAGGAAAAGACAACAACTCCTGAAAAATATCAGTATATTCTTTCACTTACCGAGAAAGGAATGGATGCTGATGATATTTCGTCACTGTTGTCAATTTCCCGACACGAAGCAGAACAGCTTGTCAACCTCGCCCAGCTGAATCAAAAACATAGCCAGTAAAATAAAGAAAACAATATCACCAGTCGATATATAAAAGGGAGTCTATTTTTTTCTCTTTTTAAAAAACTGTTTTCTGAAGATTACTTTAAAGAGGCAATCATGGTTTCAGGTAAATATAGTGCTCTTGCAGGTGCCATATCACGCCAACAGGCAATCACCAATCTCAGTAATAATATGGCCAACATAAATACTGTTGGCTTCAAAAAAAGTGAAATCTCTTTTGAAGCAATCTTGCAAGGAAAACAACAGGTAGGACACGATAAAGGTATTAACTATTCTAGAGTTTCTCAAAATAAAATAGATTTCAGCCAAGGACCAATGCGCCCCACTGAAAACCCATTTGATCTTGCCATTGAAGGCGAAGGCTTTTTCAAACTCCAAGGTCCAGAAGGCGATCTATACACAAGGCGTGGAGATTTCGGTGTTCGTAGTGACGGTGTACTTACCACACGACACGGTCTTCCTGTACACGGAGAAGGAGGCGGAGAAATCATCATCCCTGAGACTCAAATCTCACGTGTAGCGTTTGGCTCCGATGGTACCATTTACACTCTTGGCAATGAAGGAAGGCGGGAAACCGTTGGTAAACTCGCATTAGTCAACATTGAAGATAAATCATTTTTAAAAAATGAAGCTGACACTACCTTTTCCCTCATGCAAGGTGGTGAGGAAATAGAAGCAGAAAATGCCCAAGTTCTTCAAGGAAATCTTGAAGCAGCAAATATTAATATGACTTTATTAATGGCTCAACTGATTGACAACCAACGAACCTTCGAGACTCTTAACAAAGCTTTAAAAAATTATTCAGAGATCAGTCAACAGCAGGAAAAACTAGGTTCACTAAGTTAACAGCATAACAAAAATATAAATAGTCAGGAACTTAACCATGATTAGATCACTTTGGGCCGGCACATCCGGTATGCATGCACAACAACTTAACATTGATGTTATAGCTCACAACCTCGCAAACGTTAACACAACTGGCTTCAAAAAAAGTTCTGCAGATTTTCAAGATTTACTTTCTCAAACAATGAAAGTACCAGGTAGTCAAACCTCTGCCGACACCGAATCACCAACAGGTATCCTCGTCGGTCTTGGTGTAAAGGCCGCAGCTGTAACTAAAATTTTCACTCAGGGCGATCTTATTATGACTGAAAATGAACTTGATGTTGCAATTGAGGGTAAAGGTTTTTTCCAGATAGAAGCACCTGATGGAAATATTAAATATACAAGAGCTGGTGCATTTAAACGTGATTCTAATGGTCGTATGACCTCATCTGATGGTTATCCTCTCATTCCTGAAATTACAATTCCAGATGGCGCTCAAGAAATTACTATTGGCGAGACTGGCATTGTAAGTGCCATGCTCGATGATGATACAGAACCAACAGAACTTGGTAATATTGAGCTGGTTACTTTTACTAACCCAGCAGGTCTTGCTGCAATTGGTAAAAACCTCTTTGAAGAAACAGGCTCTTCAGGAACAGCTTCTATTGGAACACCTGGCGATGAAGGTTATGGCAGCCTTATCCAACAATATTTAGAAGGTTCGAATGTGAATATCGTTGAGGAAATGGCCAACATGATCACAACTCAACGTGCTTATGAGATGAACTCAAATACAGTACGAACTTCTGATGAAATGATGCAAACTGTTAACGATCTCGGTTAAATGGTAACCATTATGAGAATTTCTATATTAGTTTTATTATTTCTATTTAGTTTACCTCTCAACATATTTGCAGGTGATGGTACCTTCCTTGAGAAAGCATCTGTTACTAAAAGCTATATTAGCCTTGGAGATATTGTAAAATTCTCAGAAACTAATGAGACCATTAACGCTCTTGCAAGTCAAAGAATTGGCTCTGCCCCTAAACCTGGACAGACTATTATTCTAGACAGTCACACTATTCTCCGCCAACTCGCATCACAACACCTACTACCATCAGATATTCGCTGGGAAGGTGCTTCAGAAGTTTCAATCACCAGAGAAGGCATAAAAATTACTCCTGAGAAAATTAGTCAAATTATCGACCATTTTCTTCAAACCAATTTAGCTGATATCCCTGACAGTGAAATTCGTTTTAACCCTAGGTCACTCCCACTACCATTTGCTCTTCCAGCCGGAGAAGTTACCTGGACTGTTATTCCCTCAAAATCAAATATTATCAGTAGCACAAGATTTTCTATTATTTTTAAAGTTGATAATCGTGTCAGCAAGAATCTCTCTGTTAAAGGAGATATTGAAGCATTGATTCCAATCGCAATTGCATCTAAAAACATCAAGCTTCACGAACCTTTTTCCAGCTCTAATGTGACAATGGAAGTAAGAAATGTCGCAGATGTGAAAAATCCAATATTCAAACCACAGCTACTTGCTGGAAAACAGGCTACTCGCTCCCTAAAAGCTGGAAATGTCATTAAGACTTCCAACCTTGAATCAATTCCTCTTGTATTCAGAGGTCAACCGGTAAAAGTACTGCTTCGTTCCGGTGGTTTACAACTAACAACCAAGGGCATTGCTCGAGCTGATGGTGGTTTAAACGACACTATTCGAGTGCAAAATGCCAATTCAAATAAAATCCTTTATTGTAAAGTTGCAGCACCAGGTCTGGTGGAGGTACAACTCTAATGAAATACTTAAACTTTTTGCTATTAATTTTGATCCTTTCACTCACCTCTGGTTGTTTTTCAAACCGAAAGCCTGTTGTACAGATTCCTGAGCCGCTAGAAGAGGTTCAAATTGCTACACCTCCAGCAAAAGAACCTGGCTCTCTATGGACTAATCACCAAAGTTCCATGTTTTCTGATCGTAAGGCTCAAAATGTTGGAGATATTGTGACTGTAATAATAGATGAATCAGCGAGTGCCAACAAGAGTGCTACAACGACTACAGGGCGCGAATCATCTATGACTGCTGGAATTCCAACATTATTTGGTATAGAGGACAATTCTATTTATGAAAAAAATGGTATTAATTTTGCGAATCTGGTTAGCGCAAATTTTGAAAATGATTTTGAAGGAAACGGCACAACAACAAGAAGTGACAAACTAACCGCCTCTCTAGCTACCCAAGTTGTAGGAAGATATCCGAATGGCCAGCTAAAAATTAGAGGTGGTAAAGAGGTTATGGTAAATAACGAAGTGCAAATAATTTATCTCACAGGAATTATTCGCCCCGTAGATATTACTGCCGCCAATACAGTTAATTCAGATAAAATTCTTAATGCTAGAATTTCATATACCGGTGATGGTGTCCTCAGCGACAAGCAGGAACCAGGGTGGCTTATGAGAAGTCTTGATAATCTTTGGCCATTTTAACTCGTAAAGGATTGAATTATGAATATAAAGAATACAAATCATAGCAAACTCTCTGCACTCCTTCTCGCTTTGCTATGTATCTTCTTTTTTTTCGATACTGCACAATCAGCTCGAATAAAAGATATTGCACAAATACATGGGGTTAGAGGCAACCAGCTAATGGGCTATGGTCTTGTTACCGGTCTAAATGGCACTGGCGATGACATGAAGAAATCTGTCTTCACACTTCAGGCTGTTTATAACATGATGACTCGCAACGGAATAACCATTAACCCAGATGAAATAGACACAATTAAAATTAAGAATGTTGCTGCTGTCATGATTACAGCAAACTTACCTCCTTTTGCTAGCTCTGGATCTAAGATAGATATTCAGGTTTCTTCCATGGGTGATGCTTCATCTCTTGCAGGTGGAACACTTTTAATGACTCCACTCAAGGGTGTTGATGGAAACGTCTATGCTATCGCTCAGGGCCCACTTGCAATTGGCGCCTTTTCTTATGGTGGTAAGGCGGCTGCAGCTCAAAAAAACCATCCCACTGTTGGCCGAATAGCTGGTGGGGCAATTGTTGAAGGGACTGTTCCTGTTAATATTGGTGGAGACGGTACCTTGACTTACCAGTTAACAAATGCCGACTTTACTACTTCTAGTAACATGACTAAGGCTATTAACAATAAATTTGGTGAAGGTACAGCATATCCACTCGATTCTGGTACAGTTGCCATCAACATTCCTGATTCTCACAAAAACTATATCGTAGATTTCGTTGCTACTATTGAAAGCCTTGATATAGAAGCAGACTCCAGAGCTAAAGTTGTAGTCAACGAACGTACTGGAACTGTTGTTATGGGGCAAGATGTTAAACTCTCTACGGTTGCAGTTTCCCATGGCAATCTCAATCTCATTATTCGTGACTCATTCGAAGTAAGCCAGCCAAATCCATTCACCGATGGTCAAACTGTTGTTACCCCAGGTCAGAGTGAAATTATTGTCACAGAAGAGGAAGGACAACTGATGGTCCTTGATATGAATAATGATGTAACAATAGGAGATATAGCCAATGCTCTCAACACAATTGGTGCGACTCCTCGTGATCTCATAGCTATTTTTCAGGCAATAAAAGCCTCAGGTTCCATGCATGGAGACCTCATCATTTTATAATTGGTAACAAGATATGGATTTTAAAGTCGACATCAGAGCTCAACATACAGCCACTGTACAAGATGCCAAAACAGGTCGTAAAAATCGTGACCTTGCTAAACTCAAAGAAGCTTGTCAGGAATTTGAGGCGATTTATTTAAATGAGATGTATAAAGCTGCGCGTAAAAACATCCCTGAAAGTGGTCTGATAAAAAAGAGTAATGGTGAAAAAGTCTTTGAAGAGATGCTTAATATGGAACAATCTAGACAAGTTGCTGCAAGCTCCTCTTTAGGGCTTGCTGATGCTATGTATAAACAAGTGGCTGGTATGATTGAAAACAGAAAAGAATAACTTTTCAGAGAGCCATATTTACCTCAATAAACTCTAACAATAATTTTCGATTACCATTCTAGAAACATCTGATTCAAACTGATTTTAATTTTTCTCCTTTTCTTCCTAAAGTTTTTCCCGATTTTCTCCGATATATTGATAACTAAATTTATTTTTTGTATTTTCAACGCAGGAAATATTTACTGGAGAGTTATCAATGACCACACTAAATTACTCATTACTAGCTAACAATTCGATACCACAGTATCGGTTTGCAGCAATTGGTCAGCACACAAAAGACTCTTTAAACAACAATGTAACCAAGAGAAATAACGACAATTATTCAAACTCATTTTATTTCAATCTGAATGGCAAAGTGGAAATTACTAATACCATAGGACAACTCAGCAGCAAAGCTTATACAGAGCTTCGGGGACAGCAAACAACTGTTACCACTGAGGATAAAACGGTTGAAATAAATCAGGATTACTGGGGTTCAGAACAAACAGCATCACGCATCCTTGACACAGCAAAAGGTTTAAGTGATGGAAATAGTGAAAACCTCAACATAATAATTGATGCAGTAAAAAAAGGTTTTAATGATGCACAATATACTTCCGGTGGTAAACTACCAGAAGTATCACTTAAAACACGTGAAACAGTATTAGCAGAACTCGACTCATGGGCAGAGTCATTAAATAGATAAATCGGCAACTTTGTAGGTGGTGAATTATGGTTAATTACATTGGAATAGGCGGTCCTGGTCAAATTGGTAACATCAGGAAAAACCAACAAACTACGGAATCGCAAAAAACGGATGAGGCAAAAGGCGTGCAATTTCAATCTACTCTCCAAGAAGCTCAAGCTGCCGGAGAAGCTGGATCAACTCAAGGCGCAGAAAGAGCTGCAAAGATTGCAGAACTCAAAGCTCAGGTTGCACAGGGATCGTACCAACCAGACATGCAGAAAGTATCTTCATCTTTACTGCAATTCATCGTGGAAGGAAAATAAGCCATGAAATCTACACACGAACGACTACTACGCCTTCATGAACTGATATTGCAGGAACGTGAATGTGCAAAAAACCTTAACATTAAAGGTATGCTTGCAACAGTTCGTGAAAAAGAAGATTTGATTCAAGCACTCAGTAATGTATCACTGATAGATGAATCAAGTAAACCATTGGCCCGAAAGATTAAAAATGACAATCGCCGAAATGCATTTTTATTTAAATCCACCCTTGGCTGGATTCGGGAAACCATGGAATTTCTTGGTCAGAAAACAGTAGTAACCACCTACTCTGCCGCTGCTTCCACTGTACCTTCAACAGTAAACGGAAGGCTCCTTTCCGGAAGGATCTAATATGGCTGGTTTATTTAATGCACTCAATGCTGCCCGCACCTCACTTGAGGTTAGCCAAAAGCAAATTGAAATTACCGGAAATAATATTTCTAACGTCAACACCGAAGGGTATTCACGACAGGACGCGACACTCAATCCTTACCCTTCGATGAACTTTGGTGATTTTTTTGTAGGCCAAGGTGTAAAAATTACCGACGTAAGAAGAGAATACAATGTCTTCGTTTCAAACCAATTGATCGAAAAAAATGTATCCCATGGTTATGAGAACGGAAAAACTTCTACTTTTGCTGAACTCGAAAGAGTTTTTCCAATTACAGAAAACAATCTGTCTTCAGACATCGATACATTCTTTGATTCTTGGCAACAACTCTCGACAAAACCAACTGATATAGTTCTACGTGATCAAGTCATTCAACAAGGTCGCGTTTTGGCCGATAGATTTAATTCAACAGCCACTCAATTAGATCAGGTTCAGTCAAATATTAGTGATAAAATTATTTCAGGTATTGAAGATTTAAACAGCAAGCTAGATCAAGTAGCAGAACTCAATGATAGAATTTATAATATTGAAATCACAGGTCAGACAGCCAATGGTGCTCGTGATGACCGAGATCTTCTTCTTCAAGAATTAGCTTCTACTATTGGTGCTGAATCCTATGAACTGCCAAACGGAATGGTAAACGTTCAATTACCTGCAGGTCTTCCACTGGTTAATGGTATTAGCTCCATGAGAGTTGAAGCCGAAACTTCCGGTTCTGATATGAATCTGGTACTGCACACTGCAGGTACCACTAGAAATATTAACTCATACAACCTAGGCGGTGAATTTGCAGGGTTAATTGAATTAAAAGATGAGTTTATTCCAGCTCTTGAGGAAGATTTAGATAGACTAGCCTATGAGCTTGTTGGTCAGGTTAACGCTCTTCATCAAGCTGGTGCTGGACTGGACGGCAGTACAGGCCTGAACTTTTTTGATGACCCACCAAACTTAAATAATCCACCAATAGTTCCACCTGCAGAAGCCACTTCTGCTAACTGGAACAACGCCGCAAGAACTATGGCAGTATCCCTAGATGATGCTGTGCAAGTTGCAGCTGCAGAAGCACCTGCAGCTGGTTCTAGTGTATTAGTTGGTGACAACACCAATGCACTAGCAATAGCAGATTTAAGCTATGCCCTCACTATAGATGGCGCAGATAATTTTGATTCATTCTACGGTAAAATGACTTCTACCATTGGTATCGCTAGCAACCAGAATCAACTCAATCTTGGTGGCGCTACAGATGCATTAGTACAAGTCCAAAATTTACGTGATGGCTATGCCGGTGTATCTCTTGAAGAAGAGATGATTGATCTTATTCAATTTCAGAGAAGTTTTCAGTCATCAGCCAAGTTCTTATCTACTGTTGATGAAATGATGACCAGCCTAATAGATATTAAGTAGCTAGTTATTTAGGTGTAGAGTTGTAAAAGGAGAATCACATGAAAGTAACTGAAGGTGCCACCTATCGCATAATGCAAACCAACCTCGAACGGAATGCGCAAAAACTTCAGGATCTTTATTTACAAGGCAGCACTGGTTTAAAGCTTAATAAAGCATCTGATAATCCAAGCTCTATACAACCAGTACTATCTGCTCGTAACCAAATTACATTAGGAGAACGTTTTTTAACGACTCTTGGTGTTTCATCTGACAACATGGCCTCTACAGATACTAACTTAGCAACTGTAGAAAACGTTTTTCAACGAGCCTCTGAGCTCAGTATAAATGCTATAAACTCTGTTTTAAGCCCACTGGATCTTGCCACACTTGCTGACGAAGTTGCTGAATTAAAGACACAGCTACTCGATATTTCTAATGCTCAGATAGATGGTGAATATATTTTTGCGGGATACTCCGTAACTGACCAACCTTTTGTCGAAAACCCGAACTATAATCCAGATCTATACGATCAAGCAGATAGAACTACTTGGCCCGTCCTTTATGTTGGCGATAGTAACCCAACCACTCTCGAGATTGGTGAAGGTGAATATCTTGATGTAAACCTTACAGGAAACGAATTATTTCTTGGCATTGAAAATTCAGAGTGGGAAGCTGGAAACGCAGGTCTTAATGGTTCTACAATTGCTTCTACAGGCCCCCTTGTACCGGGTGGTGCTGGCGCAATAACTATTAACGCACCAGATGGTACTACCGTTACCATACCAGAGTCTTACCTTACAGACACCAACGACAATTACGCTGCAAAACTTGCAGGTCTTTTAGAAAGTGGGCCAAGTAACGTAGGTGATATGGCTGGCCTTGCTGATTACAGCCAGGCAGACGCTGACACCTATCAATTCACAGTTGATGCCAATGCAACTCCTATTGCTGTTACCCTAGATGGTACAGTTGGCCAAGAATTCACCTTACAAGGAATGTCTACAGCACTTGGTGCAACTGCAGGAGCAACCAATGTAACGGCAACTTCCGGTACTTTAGCAAACGGTGTTCAATATGATATTTCCAGTGGAGAACTACAATTCACACATGAAACCACTGGTACAGCTATCAATTTTTCTGAAACAGTAACTGATGGTGTTCTTGCAAGCGGCCCTGCTCTTTCAGGATTCTTACCCGAAACCGTTACTGATACAGGCATCCGTGCAGACATAACTCCTGCATCAACTGACCTTGGTGATCTCAATCAGTTCAGTAGCTATACTGCTGGAGCTGATACCTATCAGCTTGATATTCTAAGTGAAGGTTCTACTGTAACAGTTAATCTTGATGGAACAGCTGGGCAAGAATTTACCCTTCAAGGGATGGCCGATGTCTTAGGCGCTTCAGCTGGTGCAACTGATGTAACGGCAACTTCAGGTACACTTTCCAATGGTGTTAGTTATGATATATCCAGTGGAACACTTGTATTTACAGGCAACGATAACGGCGCAGATCTACAATTAGCAGAAACAACAAGCGATGCGCCTATTATTGGTGGAACAACTGTTACTTACGGCACTGTAGATATTTCAGCCAACACCACAGACAATGTTGATGTTTCTGGTGCTGGTCTTACCAATGCAGGTTTAACTGCCGGTTCTCTAACCGGTTCTGTAACAGTTGATGTTTTTGGTATCCTCACTAGGTTAGAAGAGTCTCTTAGAAACGGTAACATGGATGATATCAATGGCGCGGGTGGTGGCGTACAAGAAGCTATAGAGCAACTTGAGCTTGCCGCAGATCAGAATCGTCGCAAACGCAGTCAACTTGGTGTAAAAGCTGGCCGTGTGGATGATGCCGTTTCTCATATAGAAGGCTCCCTTATAGATGTTCGTTCAACTTTGTCCAGATATGAAGACGCTGATATCACCAAAACATACAATGATATTATTCAGCAGCAAACAGCTTGGGAAGCTGCACTGTCAGTAACAGGACGCGTGTCACAAATTTCAATACTGGACTATCTGTAATTTAAAACCTATACTATTTTAAAGTTTCATAATTTTAAAAAGTACACTACATTTGACTATTCAGTTCACATACTTGCTCATGCAAAACTATTGGGAAATATTATGTTAGTGCTCTCCAGAAAAATAGGTGAAGGTATAGTCATAGGAGACGATGTTGTTCTAAAGGTTGTCGAAGTCAAGGGAGGCAATATCCGTATTGGTATTGATGCTCCTCGCGACAAAAAAATCTATAGACAAGAAGTCTTTGATCGCATTATTGAAGAAAACAAACAGGCATCACACTGGTCAATTGACGATCTTGATGCTATTTCTGCTCAAATTTCTGTTAAAAAGAGTAAATAGTGAATATGAAAACTATACAAACTAGATTTGGTCTAATTGAATATGATCCAGAAAACTTACTGCACTTCCCTGCAGGGTTGATTGGTCTACCGAATTTACGTAATTTTATAGTGATGCCCAACAAAAAAGAGGGACCACTATTTTGGGTACAAAGTATAGATGACCCTGAAATGGCATTCGTACTCACTGACCCAACAAACTTTTTTGTCGATTATGTCGTCACCCCCGAGCCATCTGAGAGACAATCACTTCAAATTGACGAAGAAGATTCCTGTTACGTACTCTGTGTTGTAACAGTACCTGAAGACCAGCAAATCACGCTTAACCTTGCAGCACCAATTTTATTTGCTCCAAAATCAAATAGAGCTATTCAAGTAATCCTAGAACAAACAGAGTACTCTTCAAAGACGCCCCTTCCCTCAAGTTAACTTGAAAGAAACAATCAAATAGTTAGATGATCATCAAATAAAACCCTTAATATTTTAGGATACAAATGATGATCATCTATAAAAATATCCTTATGCTTTTCTTTATTTGATTCAGTATAACTATAAACATCTATTAACTTATACGGTGTAGAAGAGATCCTTTTGGCAAGTTCTATATTAAAGCACCTGATTATATCTTCTAACATTTTTGCTTTTTTACCGTCTAGGGAGGGTAAAAAAGCAACATTTAAAGAGGGGACACCACAAAATATAACCTCATGGTTAAATTGCTTTGCTAATTGAATAACATAATCAGTATATCTCTTTACTACTTCTACTATACTGTCTCTATAATCTCCCCCCCCTCTCAAGTATTTAGGTAAAAAACCTTCATTTACACGACAATCTATTTCTCCAAAACCTACAATAACAACAGAGTTATTAGGAAGAGCTTTAAATAGCATATCCACGCTTGCTTTATAAACATTCTTTTTTTTCTGAGCAAAATGATATGCTTTCCCCCCCTGTACTAGGTTTGACAGAATTCTATATTGTTCATCTTTATAACTAACAATTGACTCTGAAGCAGATAAACAATGGCTGTCACCAACAAAGTAAATTGCCTTAGTTGCCTCACCATCGTAAATAGACGATGTTGTTGCATGTTCTTTCAATAAAGAAGATAAATAGGTATGATAAGCAACATAATTCTGTAAGGTTTTATTTTCTTTATAATTTTCTAAAAGACTAATGGGTTGTTCCCTACTTTCTCTAATTACTGTTGTTGTTATTTCTGTTTTACCCAGTACCCAACTTGAAATAGCTACTCCGATATTGAGTTCAAATCTTGCACTAGAATTTGGTGGGGCGATTTTTAGACCTTCTAGTGCAACTAACATCGCATCTTGAGTGCGATGGCTATAAAGAAGGGTCGAAACGAGGTTGGTGTAAATAGCTAGATTTTCAAAGTCTAGTTTATTGGCTAGTAGCAATAACTCAACTGCCTCGTCAAGATTACCAAGAAACTTATGACATACACAAAGACAAACAACTGCTTTGGTATTTTTATTTTCAAGTTCAAACGCTTTTAAAAAATATTCTTTGGCTTCATTATATTTCTTTTGACGTAAACAGGAGTCTCCTAAGTTACTAAAATAATAACTGTTCACAGAATCAAGCTCTACTGCATTTATAAAACAGCTTTCAGCTTCTTTATAGTTATTAATCGCTAAGAATGCACACCCCATATTATTATATAATAAAGGTTCTTTCTTATTAAAGAGAATAGCTCTTCTATAAATACCTATTGCTTCAGAGCATTTTCCTTGATTATACATTGATAATGCTAGTTGATGTAAGAGGTATCCATTATTTCCCTTCTTCTTCAGAAGCTTTCTGCAAATCTTTTCAACTTTATAGTAAGCTTTTTGGGAAACCAAAGCCTCTATCTCTTGTATTTTTTTTTCAAATTTTGACATTGGATTAAAGAAAAGGTGGAAGGAGCATTAAGTTACTTAACTTAATCATTCAAAGAAATTAAAACTTATTTTGACGTTTTCTGGCAAGTAATTTAAAAAACTTTAGTTTTTTTTTCATTTTTATCATTTTTTTTTTCATTTTTATCATTTTTACTTTTTTTCCAACAATTCACTAAAGAAACCTCCATTCCTCGACGAGAATAGCAGTAACTGCGAGGAACTATTCTTCATTTGAAAGATTCACAATGAAGCCAAAGCTACCCTGTCAAGGAGGATATATATAATGGCACTCACAATCAATACAAACATTGCTTCACTTAATGCCCAAAGAAATTTGGGTACATCCCAAAATGATCTTCAGAGATCTATGCAGAGATTATCCTCTGGCCTGAGAATCAATTCTGCTAAAGACGATGCTGCAGGTCTCGGTATTTCTGACCGTATGACCTCACAAATCCGTGGTTTAAACCAAGCTGCGAGAAACTCACAAGACGGTATATCTCTAGCTCAAACTGCTGAAGGTGCCTTACAAGAGAGTACCAATATCTTGCAACGTATGCGAGAATTAGCAGTTCAGTCAGCTAATGATACAAATAGTGCTTCTGACAGACAGTCCCTTCAGGCTGAGGTAAACCAACTTAAACAAGAGATGAGTCGAATTGCTGAAACCACAACTTTCAATGGTAAAAAACTTCTCGATGGAACCTTAACTTCAGCACAGTTTCAAGTTGGTGCAAACGCAAACGAAACTATTTCATTTGGTATTGCCTCAGCAAGAGCCACTGATCTTGGTAACAACACTTTAGCAACCGACAATAATGGTGGTATTGAGGCTGCAACCTATTCAAGTGCTGCGCTCTCTACAGCAAATGCAGGTGGTGCTGGTACCGATGCGACAACCGCTGCAACAGCTGCAATGCCAGCTCAAAATATAACCTTTACTCTCAGTGACGGTTCAACCGGAACTGCTGCCTTAACTGATGGGATGTCTGCTCTTGCCGCAAAAGGTGTTATTGATACTGCTACTGGTGCTACATCCACTGCAACTTATAGTTCAAACGTTGTTGATATTGCAGTTGCTGCTACTACATGGGATAATACTGGACCGGCAGACACCCTGACCTTTGATATAAACAGTACAAGTCTTACTCTTACAGCAGCCGGTGGTACTTTTGATGCAGAAATGTCTGCAGCAATAGGTGGTCTTAACGCAACTTTAGCTGCTACCGGGGTTGTTCTAAGTTATGCCGGTGGCACTTTAACTGCAACCACCACCGGAGGTGAAAATGTAGAACTTGATAATTTTTCATTCAATAACGGTGCTGTAGGAACAGCATCCTATACAAATGCTGCTGGTACTTCAGGTATAGACCTCACCGCTGGTGCTACTGCTGGTTATGTGCAGAGAGCCGGCGCAAGCTACGCCTTTGCACCAGGAGACGGTATTGTTTCTGCAACCTCTACAGGCTCAGTTCTTGGTGTAGCTGCTAGTGAAGAAGGGCTCGGCGGTATTGGTCTTACAAATGCAACAGGTAACAATAATGTAGCTCAGCAAGATCTAACTGTGGTTGGTAGTCAAGGTGCCGCTGAGGTAAGCATTGATTCAGGTGATACTGCAGCAGTTATAGCTGCAAAAATCAATGCAGTCTCATCGGATACTGGTGTCAATGCCGATGCATCGACTGTTGCCACATTGTCAAACCTTAGTGCAGATGGTAGTGTTTCATTCAACCTCCAAGGTGAAAATATAATAGCTGCGACTGTTAATGCGACTGTACTTGCTAATGATCTTACTGGCCTTGTAACAGCAATTAATGATCAGTCTGGTACTACAGGAATTTTCGCAACGCTGAGTGCAGACAAAGCCAGCATTGAGCTCAACAACTCAGCGGGTTATGATATCAATATCTCTAACTTCGAGCACAGTAGTGCTGTAACTGACACTAGTCCTGGTGGTCCAACAGCTGTTACTCAGTCAGTTAGAATATCTGGTAACCAGGGCTCAGGAACTACTCTTTACGACGGTGGAATCACAGCAGAAGGTTCTCATTCTGATTCAACAATCATTGGTGGTGAGGTAATCTTCAATTCTTCATCCGGTTTTAATTTAACCAGTTCTGTCGATGCAGCAGGTGGCTCTCTGTTTAGCACAACGTCCGACGGCGCAAACGTTAGTACCCTGAGTTCAGTAAACAATATAAACATCACAACAGTTCAAGGGTCTAATGATGCACTTGATACAATCGATGGAGCCATTGCTCAAATTGACTCCATTCGTGGTGATCTTGGTGCGATTCAAAATAGATTTGAATCAACCATTGCAAACTTACAAAATGTATCAGAAAACCTTTCAGCAGCACGTAGTCGAATACTCGATGCAGATATTGCTATGGAAACTTCGGCTATGACCAAGAATAATATTCTGCAGCAAGCTGGTGTTTCAATCCTTGCCCAAGCAAACCAAACACCACAACTAGCACTTTCATTGCTGCAAGGTTAATAGTTATTCTTTTAAAAAGATTATAAGGGTCATTGGCGAAAGTTAGCCAATGACCCTTATCTATCTGTAAATACTTCTTTTATTTTTTTTAATTTTTTTCTAAAGAAATTTATACTAACTTCCGATATGTAAAATAGGGAAAAAAGAGAAAGAAATGTTTTTTTTTCTAAACTTTTTATCTCAATTAGTCGATAATGATAGTTAAGAGTAAAATAATAACAAAAGGAGGTGCTACACAGAAAAGGATTTGTAGTAAAAGAATTGTTATTAAGTTGTAAAAACCGGGCAAGGATGCCCACACATAAACCCATATCACATATTCAAGGAGGAATATAATGGGACTTTCTATTAACACAAATGTAATGTCACTCAACGCCCAACGTAATTTGGGTGCTTCTCAGAACGATCTCTCAACAGCAATGGAGAGACTTTCTTCTGGTCTTCGTATTAACTCTGCAAAAGACGATGCTGCTGGACTAGCTATTTCTGACCGTTTTACCTCGCAGATTCGCGGTCTGAATCAGGCTGTTCGTAACTCGAATGATGGTATCTCTCTTGCACAAACCGCTGAAGGTGCACTTCAGGAAAGTACTAATATCCTGCAGCGTATGCGTGAACTGGCTGTTCAGTCAGCAAACGATACCAACAGCGCCTCTGATCGCCAGTCTCTTCAAGCTGAGGTTAATCAGCTTAAGCAGGAATTGAGTCGTATTGCAGAAACAACCACATTTAACGGTAAAAACTTACTTGATGGTTCTTTGACTTCTGCTCAATTTCAGGTAGGTGCAAATGCTAACGAAACCATCTCCTTTGGTATCGCTTCAGCGAAAGCAACCGATCTTGGTAACAACAGTCTCGCCACCAACAATAATGGTGGTATTGAGTCTGCAACCTCCTCTGCTGATGCTATCAGTGTTGATGGAACAGCTACAGGTAACATCTCAGTAACTCAAGCTGATGGGTCTACTACTGCAGTAGCTGTAGGTGCTGATGCTACCGTATTAGCAACCAATCTCCAAGCTGTAACTGGTGGTACTGTAACTGGTACATATGGTCAACAAACAGTTACTTTTGACCTTAGCTCTCTTGCCAACGCTGACACAGGTGGTAATAATGATGGTTCCTTTGAAGTCGCCATGGATAATGGTGATAGTTTTGAAGTAACTATCGCTGATGACGAAACACTCAGTGATGCTGCTAATAAAACTGAAGCTGGCGGTTCTTTTGTTTTAGATGCTGGTGCAGGAACCCTTACTTACACACAAACTGATGGTGAGAATCTTAACATCACTAGTGCAACCTGGACTGACGCTACCGCTGGTGCTGTAACTGGTAACGTTGGTTTCACATCCTCAGCAGGCGTCTCTGGTACCATTACTGCTGGTGCAACTACTGTTGCAGTTGCTGAAAACACTCTTGATTCAAGAGCAAGCGCTACCTATACCTTTAACGCTGCTGCAGATGTTACAGGTGTAACAGCAGCAAACGCTACTCTTGGCGTCGGTGCTGGTGAAGAAGGTCTTGGTGGTATTGGTCTAACATCTGCAGGAGGAAACAACAACGTTGCAACTCAGACCCTCACTGTTGTTGGTGCACAAGGTGCAAGCACTGTCGATATTGTCGGTGGTGATACTGCAGCTGTAATCGCTGGTAAAATTAATGCTGTTGCAGCCGATACTGGTGTAAATGCAAGTGCAGAAACTGTTGCAACTCTTAGTAACTTAAGCGCAGATGGTAGTATTTCATTTGACCTACAGGGTGAAAATACAACAGCTGCAACTGTTAATGCAACTGTTCTCGCAAATGACTTGACCGGTCTTGTAACTGCAATCAACGATCAATCTGGTAACACAGGCATTTTTGCAACTCTTAGTGCAGATAAAGCAAGTGTTGAACTGAGAAACTCTGCTGGTTATGATATCAAGATCTCCGATTTTGAACATAGTAGTGCTATAACAGATGCAGATACTCCAGCTAATGGTGTTACTCAAACCATGCGAGTTTCTGGTAATGAAGGTGCAGGTACCACTCTCACTGATGGTCACGTTGCTGGTACTCTTGTAACGGAAGCGAATCAAACCGACTCTACAATAGTTGGTGGTGAGGTTACTTTTAACAGCTCTTCTGGCTTTAACGTAACCAGCTCTATCGCTGCTGCTGATGAATCACTTTTCAGTACTGCCGCTGATGGTGCTAACGTTAGTACTCTTCAGTCCATTAACAATGTAGACATTACTACCGTTCAAGGTGCAAACGATGCAATTCAATCTGTTGATGGCGCGATTGCTCAGATTGATAACATCCGTGGTGATCTTGGTGCGATCCAGAATCGTTTCGAGTCTACCATTGCAAACCTCTCTAATGTTTCAGAGAACCTCTCTGCAGCGCGTAGCCGAATCCTCGATGCGGATATCGCTCAAGAGACCTCAAACATGACAAAGCAGAACATCCTGCAACAGGCTGGTGTTTCCATTCTTGCTCAGGCAAATCAAGCTCCTCAGCTTGCTCTGTCCTTGCTCGGATAGGTTATCCCCTTAACCTGACTTTGGAGCCGGCATCTGCCGGCTCCATGTTTGACCATTTTTAGCTAAAGGAGAACACCATGAATGTCGATACCATTAGTAGCCCTGGAGGACTTAGCCAACAACAGCTTAAGCCTTCTGAGCAGGTTGACACTCAAAGAAAGCTCAAAGAAACCGTCAATGCTGCTGTAGAGCCACAGACTAGTGACTCAAACAAGATTCAACCAGAAGAGTTATTGGATCAGATTAAAACTGTGACCCAGGATGGTTTATACAGTGTACGCTTTGAAAAAGATGATAAATTCTCAGATTTGATTGTTAAAATTTTTGATAATGATACTCAAGAAGTTATTCGTCAGATCCCTGCAGAAGAATTGCTTAATTTCAAAGTAAGTTTTGAAGAACTTGTTGGAAATCTTGTCGATACGAAAGGCTAATAGATAGCGTAAAAGTCAACTCGATTTTCTACCTCAACTAAGAGGTGATGTTATGTCAATCACATTCAGCGGTCTCGCAACCGGACTGGACACAAACAGTATCATCGATGATTTGATGGCTGTAGAACGTGCTCCTCTCGATAGGTTAGAGGCAAAAAAAACTAGTGAAACCAACCAGCTAGAGGCGTACGAGCAATTTAATTCAAAGCTCAAGGACCTCAAAAGTATTGTTGGTAGCATGAATCTTACCAGTCAGGTAAGAAGTACCAGTATATCTCTTTCTTCAGAGGCCGCTTTTACTGCTGAAAGCAGCAGTGGTGCAATTGGCGATTATAATATTTCTGTTGCTCAACTAAGCCAAGTTCAAAAGACTGTATCAGATGGTTTTGAATCAAATAGTGACTCAATCTTTGGAACAGGAACCATCACAGTTAACGGTAAAGAAATTTCGATTACAGAAGACAACAACTCACTTGTGGGTCTTGTTGAAGCTATCAATCTACAATCTGATACTACCGGAGTCCAGGCTACTATTATTAATGATGGTTCTGAAGCAAATCCATATCATCTAGTTTTAACAGGCAAGGACTCATCAACTACTTTTACAGTAGAAACCGCACTTGAAGACTCAGGCTCTCAACCTATTACTGTAGATTTTGATAATGTACAGGAAGCACAACAGGCAGTAGCTTTTATTGATGGAATTAAAGTAGTCAGTGACACCAATACAATCTCAGGCGCAATAAGCGGTGTTAGCATCAATCTAAATAGTGTTAACGAAACAACATATAGTGGTAATGCCACAGCGGATGAAATCACTAATAATATAGCTCCATGGGATTGGGCAGACCCTCCCCAATATGCCTCTACGAATATGAAAGTTGAGTCTGATACAGACTCTTTAAAAGAAAAAGTTACTGAATTTGTTACAGCATATAACGATATCATAGACTGGATAAACTCTGGTTATGAAGAATTTGGTGGTTCTTCAGAGGTTATTGAATCAACAGATGAAGATGAAGAAACAAATCTAGGGTCACTCTTAAGAGGAGACGCATCTATTAACAGTGTTAAACGCCAGCTACAAGGGGTTTTAACTGATACCGTTAATAACGGTGGCCAATTTCAAATTCTCTCAGAAATTGGCATTACTACAAATATTGATGGCAAATTACATCAAAACAATACCAAGCTTGATAAAGCATTAGATGAAAATTTTGATGACGTTGTTTACCTCTTAGCTGGTGATGACTTAGCTGGCGGAGCAATGAAAAATTTTAATTCTCTATTGCTTGATCTAACCAGTCCCAGCAAAGGTCTTTATGCTTTACAAAAGCAATCATTTGACTCCAAAGTTAAAAGTTATGACTCAAAAATAGATCTTATGGAAGTTAAAATGACAAAACGTGAAGCAACATTACGTGCACAATTCACTGCAATGGAACAACTTGTCAGTAATTTGAATGCACAGGGTGATTTTCTTACTCAACAAATGAATATGTTAAACAAGGATAATTAACCATGAATGCATATACAAACCAATATCAGCACAATCAGGTTCTTACTGCATCTCAGGAGCAGATATTGCTTATGCTTTATGATGGTGCGATCAGGTTTTGCAGGCAAGCTATTGAAGCAAATGACAGTGGTGATGTACCTTATAAACTTGGCCGAATTGCTAAAGTATTTGCAATTATCACTGAGTTTTCAAACTCTTTAAATCATGAAATTGGCGGAGCCATAGCAGAGGATCTCGATGGACTCTACCACTTCATGTTAAAAGAATTAGGCCACGCTAGAACAGACACAACAGGTAAACACTTAAAAGATGTTGAGAAACTGCTAATCGATCTACGACAGACATGGGCTGAAGCTGTTCAGGTAAACCAGAAGGAACAAGCTGCACTTGTTGCAAAGAAAAACTATGCATCACAGGACAATCAACCTGCCCAACCTGTTAAAAGTTTGTCAACATCAGGTTGATGTGTAAAGGCCACCCAGTAGGAGACAACATGCAAAACTGCGAACAGTTGCTTAACGAATCTATTAAAATATATCAAGAAATTGGGAGCTGTTACGATATCATCCTTAAAAGCTCACTAAATGATCGTAATTCGGATCAAATCGAACAACAAGCGAAATCGATTGATATGTTTTCTCAAAAAGCTCAAGAGATTGATAATCAGTTACAGCAACTTATTCCTCCTGCTTCAGAGCAAAACGACAGAATACAAGCACTAATTAGTTTAAGGACACAACAGCTACAGGCACTTTTAGACCAGAATAGTCAAATTTCCAAAAGAGCTGGAAATATTGCCTCATTACTCAAGCATGAATTCTCTAATCTTGCGAAAAACAACTCAGCCATAACGCAATATGGTCAATCTATCCCAACTCAGAGAAAATCAATGCTCAAAAATTCTTACTAAGGCCACATTATGTCAGATTATAACACAGGATGTTTTACTAGCAGACACGCAACTAATGTCAGTGATGTCTTTATTGAAAGTGTTAAGGCATACAGTAGTCTGACAGATCACATACTTCAGCTTATTCAAGATATTCCGACCTCAAGCCCTGATCAAATAGTAAAATCGTGTAACGATATTGAAGCAAAAAAGAATCGCCTAAAAACTCTTGATGAACAGATAATCGAAATTCTTGGTATTGCAGGGTATGAACTCAGTCATAATGATCTTGTCTATGACTATCGTACGGCTCTTGCCCAAGCAAGTAATGCTAGCAACGAACTTTATCAGCACTTGCTTACTAAAAAGATTGATATTCAGATTGATTCATTAAGGGATTTAATTCAGGCTGATTAATATCAACAATTCAGTTCTTAGTCTGCAATCAGCGTATTCAACACTTGTAACAATTCCATTCGAATGATATTATTGCATATTTATAAAAAATCGTTCACAGAAAGGACTTATTATGACAGTTGAGCTTGAAACTTTACAGAAAATTCCTGAAGATAAACCAGTTCGAGTTTTTCTACCAATCTCTGATAGCAAAGAACGTTATAGAGCTAATTGTGTTTTTAACCATAAAAGCAACCTTAATTTTTTTCTCAATTTCAAAGCAGGTGCTTTGCCTATAGAGGCTATTGATGAAAAAAAGTCAGCTATAGTCATAGTCGACCTAGGTGGGCCAAATGTCTCCCTTGAAGCTGCGATTGTAAATATTATTTCCGAACAACAAATTGAATTCCGAATAGAATCAACTGTTGACCATGAACAGCTACGAGAGTTTTTTCGTGTTGATGCAACAACAAAGGTTTTTAGTACCTCTTTAAAGCCCGCAGTATTTGGTGGTGGTGATAAAACCGAAAGTTGGGAAATCCCAGGTGAAACCATTGATATCAGCGGCAGTGGTATTTTAGCCATTTTTCCAAAGAAATTACCTGATAACAAGCAACTCAAGCTTAAAATTATGATTCCTGATGACATTGACACTCCGGTGTCGGTGCTGGCACAACAAGTACGGAGTCAGGAAATTGCAAAAGATAAGTGGGAAGTTGCTTTTCACTTTAATGACATAAACAGTGAAGACCGTGACAGGATCATGGGTTATTGCTTTACCATTCAACGAGAACTTCTTCGACTCAAAGTAAGAGTGAAGTCATAATAGATTGGTTTTATAACAGTGTCTGAACAAGAATTAGTAGATCAACTAGAGTCAATTGGTCCAAGGCAAACTTGTGTAGTGACAATTCACGATACACAGGGCAAAAAACACCTTTGTAAAGGATTTTATATCCCTCAACAAGGTGTTGAGTTTGGTCTTGATTTTGCCCACGGTGTTTTGCCGCAATCAATTAACGACAAACAATATTGTACGTTCACAACAACCCCTGATTCTGGCATTAAAGCAACTTCATGTGCCGCCAAAATCATAGGCCAAACTGATCGTACCATTAGCTTTATGGCTGTTGAGCCTTCTGACCCAGCCGCCTTAAGGCAGTACTTTAGAGTCAACTTAAGGGTGCCAGTTTCAGTCACCCATAGACCCGACCTTGAAGGAAAAAAAGGTAATCTATTCTGGAGACTTACTGGGCAAACTGTAGATGTTTCCAGAACTGGACTTCTCACGATTCTTGAAAGGGAATGTCCACATTTGAGCCCAATACACGTTGCCTTTGAATTAAATGACCCTGCTTATCTTGTGCAATGTGTTGGCCATATAATTAGAATCAAACGTTTAACCAAAACACGCTGGCTAACCGCATTTCATTTTGACGATATTCAGCCAAATAGTGCAGATGCAATAACAACTAACTGTATGCGTGAACAAAGAAAACAAATCAGAACTAACGTAAAAACAGCTGATCAAAACTGACCTAACGGGAGACCATGAAAACTCTAGTCCCTCTGCAGCCAATCCCTTCACTGCAAGGAAACACCGGTTATACCGGGCAGAGCTCTGGTTCTGATTCAGCAAAGTCTCTGTTTACTGGCGAAGTTGTAAAAGATCTTGGTAATAGTACTTTTTTAATAAATGTTGCTGGTAAACAGGTTGAGATGCAGTCTCAAACTCAACTCAACGTTGGACAACAACTTCGCCTTGCTGTAACCCAATCTAACCCACTTGAACTACGCATAGTTTCAGGCGATGACAAGATTCAGGCTCAACCAGGCCAAGCTATACAAGTTCAACCCAGTATAGCAGCGACTCAACTACTCTCTAGTTCTTCTATTTTTGCTGCCAAACCAATCAACTTAAGCAGTCTTTTTACAATTCTTACCGGATTAAACCCATCACAGACACCTCTGTCTGGCGAAACAATAACTAATATTGCTAATTTTTCTTCTCTTCAATACAATTTTTTACTTTCTCCAAAGGATAGCGGAACAATCCTACAACAGCTTATACAACATCTTGGGCTAGGGCACGAAAGATCTACTCAGCAAGGCCAAAGCAACATAGCTGCCTCTCAATTAAAAAATAGTCTTTTTGAGATATTGGCCACCTTCTCACGTACAGATCAAATCAGTCTAGAAGCTGGAAAATTAGCCTCAATAATTGAAACATTTCAATTGGCGAATATTGCCCATGCAAATCAAAACGAACTGATCTTCCCTCTTCCGTTCTCTTTTCTTGAACAAGGCTTTCTTAAGGTATTGAGCGATAACGAGCAAACTGAAAAAGAATCAGAAAACCATGAAGAGAATATTCGTTTTTCACTCTATCTTGGCATGAGCAAACTTGGCAACCTACAGATAGACTTCAATGGCAGTTCTGAAGGGATTTACCTTCACATTCATACTGAATCTGAACAGGTAAGCTCATTTATTGAAAGTTATGCTTATCAATTTATTGAAGAGCTACGAGGTGACACTCCACTCCTTGGTATTAGATTCACTGAAGATGCAACCTCCCCTGCTGCCTCTTTATTGCAGTTAAGTACACCTCAGGAAAACACAGGCTTAGTAAACACAAAGGCTTAAATATGAGCATGGACAAGAAAAAAGCTGTTGCGCTTCGATATAACGAACAAGAGGAAAGCGCACCACGTGTGATAGCCTCAGGACAAGGCCATGTTGCTGCTAAAATAATAGAGCTAGCTGAGGAAGCCGGGGTCTATGTAAAAGAAGACAGTGATCTTGTAGACCTTCTATCACAGATCGATCTTGGCAAAGAAATACCCACAGAACTATTTCAGACTGTAGCAGACATCCTTGCCTTTGTTTACAAACTAAACAACGAATATAAGAAGTAGAAAAAGATATATTGTAAAAGGTACAACCTTCTCCTAATCACAAAAATAACTTTTACTGTAGAATTATTTCAGAATAAAACTCTAGAAATAAAAAAAAGGCTGCCTCAATTTGAGACAGCCTTTTTTTATTGTTGGCGGAGCGGACGGGACTCGAACCCGCGACCTCCGGCGTGACAGGCCGGCATTCTAACCAACTGAACTACCGCTCCAACAATTCTGTTTTTACTACTGGTGGGCGATACTGGGCTTGAACCAGTGACCCCCGGCTTGTAAGGCCGATGCTCTCCCAACTGAGCTAATCGCCCAGTTTGTAAAAACCAAATCTATGTGCAACAAGTTGTGGCGGAGCGGACGGGACTCGAACCCGCGACCTCCGGCGTGACAGGCCGGCATTCTAACCAACTGAACTACCGCTCCAACAATTCTGTTTTTACTACTGGTGGGCGATACTGGGCTTGAACCAGTGACCCTCGGCTTGTAAGGCCGATGCTCTCCCAACTGAGCTAATCGCCCCTCGTAAGGTGAGGGACTTTTTACCAACTTCCCTTCGACCCGTCAAGAGAAATAATCTATTTTTTTTAGTTTTATTGCTCTTTTTTACTAATAAGAAAAAGTATAGAAAAAAACACTTGCAACAGTTTTTACTAACTTGATTTCTTTAAAGCTATTATTAGAAATCTCTAAGCACTTCCGCCTTATGCAAGAGCTTGTTCTAATACTTCGTCCATATGAGAAACTATTGTTATCTCAAGTGCATTTTTAATTTTTGGTGGTACATCTCTTAAATCTCTTCTGTTTTCTTCAGGCAGAAGAACCTTAGTAATGTTACCACGCTTAGCTGCTAACAATTTCTCTGTAAGACCACCAATCGGTAAAACCCTACCTCTGAGTGTAATTTCACCTGTCATTGCAAGCTCATGCCTTACAGGTCTTTTTGTGAAGGCAGAGGCAATCGTTGTAGCTATAGTAATACCAGCAGAAGGACCATCTTTTGGAATTGCTCCCTCTGGTACATGTACGTGAATATCGTAATTTTGGAACACATCTGGATCAAGTTTTAACTCATCAGACTTACTTCTCACGTAACTGAGTGCAGCTTGAGCAGATTCTTGCATTACATCGCCTAGTTTACCGGTGATAGTAAGCTTACCTTTACCTGGCATTAAGATAACTTCGATCTGAAGTAAGGCTCCTCCAACCTCAGTCCAAGCAAGACCAGTTGTAAGACCTACCTCATCCTTAGTTTCTGCTAGCCCGTAACGATATTTGGGAGTACCAAGGTGTTTTGCTACAGATTTTTCACCAAGTCTATACTTCTTGGACTTATCTTGTTTCTTCAGGCGATCACGGGCAACTTTTCTACAAACAGAGGCCATTGATCTCTCAAGATTACGTACACCAGCTTCACGGGTATAACGTCTTATCACCTCAAGCACTGCATTTGCTGTAAGAGTTATCTCATCCTTTTTAAAACCATTAGCCTTGAGCTGTTTAGGCAACAGATAACGTTGAGCAATAGCAAGTTTGTCTTCTTCTGTGTAACCACTAATCTGGATAATCTCCATACGATCCTGAAGTGGAACCGGAATACCGTGTAAACTATTTGCAGTAGTTATAAAAAACACCTGTGAAAGATCATAGTCGAGGTCGAGATAGTGATCGTTAAAGGTAGAATTTTGCTCTGGATCTAGCACCTCAAGCAGCGCTGAAGATGGATCGCCACGAAAATCTGTGGACATTTTATCAACTTCATCAAGGCAGAAAACAGGGTTGGCAACACCTACCTTCTGCATAGATTGAATCACCTTACCAGCCATTGCACCAACATAGGTTCGACGATGGCCACGAATCTCGGCCTCATCGCGAACACCACCCAGTGAAAGTCTTGCAAACTTTCTACCCATAGCCCGAGCAATCGATCTACAAATAGATGTTTTACCAACACCAGGAGGGCCAACAAGACAAAGAATAGGTCCTTTGATTTTCTTTATCTGCGATTGTACAGCAAGGTACTCGAGAATACGTTCTTTTGGTTTTTCAAGACCATAATGATCCTGATCAAGAATTTTCTCTGCCTTGATAATATCCAGTTGCCCTTTACTTCTTTTCTTCCATGGTAGTGCTAAGATTGTATCAATGTATGAGCGAACAACTGTAGTCTCAGCAGACATTGCTGGCATTGAGCGAAGCTTTTTGAATTCTTTATGAGCTTTTTCAAAAACATATTTTGGCATCTTTTTCGTCTTGATATTATTCTCAAGCTCAGTCATCTCATCGACGCCGTTTTCGCCCTCGCCAATTTCCTTTTGCATTTCGCGAATTTTTTCGCCAAGGAAATAGTCCCGTTGAGTTTTAGAGAGTCTCTGCTTTACGGTTGTATTAATTTTTCTCTCAATCTCAGCAAGCTTGACTTCACGAAACATAATTTCCAGCAACATTTCCATTCGTGCTGCAACAGTTTCGGATTCAAGAATTTCCTGCTTTTCTTTTGTCTTAAGCGGAATATGTGAGCAAATCACATTGACAAGTTTAGCTGGATCTTCAATGCCAGCAATTGAAGCAATAACCTCTTCTCCAATTTTTTTGCCAATACGTGCGAATTGCTGAAATGCACTTCTCAGCTCACGCTCATAAGCAATAAGTTCACCATCCTCAGGTAAAACCTCTTCGTATTCTTCTACTTCTACCTGCATAAATTTATCATGCGGTACGTAAGATACGATTTCGGCTCTTCGCTGACCTTCAACCAAGGCTTTAATTGTACCATCAGGAAGGCGTATAAGTTGCATTACCGTTGCAAGAGTTCCGCACTTATAAATCTGCTCCTCAGTCGGATCTTCAACTGTCGAATCAAGTTGAGTAGCAAGCAGAATTTCGCTCTTTTTATCCATTGCATCTTCAAGAGCTTCAATAGATTTTTTTCGGCCAACTACAAGTGGCGCAACCATATGCGGAAATATAACAATGTCCCTTAGGGGCATGAGAGGATAAAGCTTAGTCACAGCATCTCCTTAGACAAGGATGGATATGATAAGGCGGTACAGCAATAACCCTACTGTACCGCTATTTTTTTCTGTTCTTCTTTATACAGAATGACGGGATACTCACCTTCGGTAATGACCTGCTCATTTATGATGCACTCCTCAATATCATCAATTGATGGAACATCATACATAATATCGAGCATGGCTTCTTCCATTACAGAACGAAGTCCACGAGCACCTGATTTACGAGCGATAGCCTTTTGTGCAACTGCAAGCAGGGCATCTTCTGTAAAACTCAGTTTTACATTTTCAAATTCAAAAAGCTTTTCATACTGACGAGTCAGTGCGTTCTTTGGCTCGCGTAGAATACGAACAAGATCGCCTTCGTCAAGTTCCTGCATAGCAGCAATCATTGGAAGACGCCCTACCAATTCTGGTATAAGACCAAACTTCAGTAAATCCTCTGACTGTACTGCCTCAAAGAGTTCGCTGTTTGTTCGTTTATCTTCATTAAGATTTGCACTAAAACCAATTGATTTCTTACCTGCACGTCTTTTTACAACCTTATCAAGGCCAACAAAGGCGCCACCTACTATAAATAGTATGTTGGTTGTATCAATCTTTACAAGCTCTTGTTGTGGATGCTTCCTGCCACCCTTTGGTGGAATGGCTGCAACGGTACCTTCAATAATTTTAAGAAGTGCCTGTTGCACACCTTCACCTGAAACATCACGGGTAAGAGATGGGCTATCTGACTTACGGGCAATTTTATCTATCTCATCAATATAGATGATGCCACGTTCTGCACGCTCAATATCATAATCTGCTGCTTGAACGAGATTGACAAGGATATTTTCAACGTCATCTCCTACATAGCCTGCTTCTGTGAGGGTAGTAGCATCCGCCATAGAAAACGGAACATTTAAAATACGCGCAAGCGTTTGAGCAACAAGAGTTTTACCTGAGCCAGTTGGCCCAATGATAATAATATTGGATTTCTGTAACTCAACATTATCATCGTTTAGTTCAGCAGGTGCATCAATACGCTTATAATGATTATGAACAGCTACCGAGAGTACCTTTTTAGCAAAAGCTTGCCCAATAACATAATCATCTAGATGCTTATTGATTTCTTTTGGTTGAAGCGAAGGCAGGGTCTCCTCTGTGAGAAAATCTTCTTCATCACCACCACCTTCTATGATGATCTCATTACAAAGCTCAACACACTCATTGCAAATAAAGACTTCAGGGCCTGCAATAAGCTTCTCTACTTCATCCTGATTACGACCGCAGAAAGAGCAATTGCAATCTTCATCAAAATTTTCGTTATCACTCATTAGCCAATTCCTCTTCCACGTCCTCTCGTTTAGTAAGCACTTTATCAATGAGACCATACTTCTGTGCTTCATCGGCGGTCATGAAATTATCACGATCTGTATCGCTCTTAATCTTTTTCAAAGTTTTTCCGGTGTGACCAGCAAGGATTCTATTTAAATCTTCGCGAATCCTCAGTATCTCTTTAGCATGAATATCAATATCAGTTGCCTGTCCTTGATAACCACCAAGAGGTTGATGAATCATAATGCGAGAATTTGGAAGAGCATATCTCTTTCCTTCTGCACCAGCTGCAAGTAGCACTGCGCCCATTGATGCTGCCTGGCCCATACACAAGGTCGCAATATCACATTTAATGAATTGCATTGTGTCATAGATTGCCATACCAGCACTCACGGAACCACCAGGAGAGTTAATATAGAAGGTAATATCTTTTTCAGGATCTTCAGCTTCGAGAAACAATAACTGAGCAACAATTACATTTGCTACATCGTCATTTACTCCGGTTCCAAGAAATATAATACGTTCTTTTAAAAGACGGGAGTAGATATCAAAAGACCTCTCACCACGAGGAGTCTGTTCGACAACCATTGGTATCAGATTCATATTCACACTCCTAAGTCCGGTAAATAACTCCGGGCTAAAACGGTTCGACTGCAAGCGGAAAACCGGTTGCAGTCGTAGATGGAAAGCGGAAACATCAGCTCCCGCTTAATAAACTTCAGTAAAGCGAGAAGTTATTCAGCAGCAGCCTCTTCAATTGGTGCTTCCTCAGTCATCACTGCTTCTTCACGAAGGAAGGCAAGAATCTTCTCGTTTAACAATTCATTCATGAATGGGAGAAGATCATCACGAGACTTGAAGAACTCTTTTACCTGTGCAACAGACATGTTGTACATATCACCGATTCTCTTGAAACCACGCTCAAGATCTTCGTCTGCAACTTTAATCTCTTCAACTTCTGCAATTTTCTTAAGAATGAAATCACCCTTTACTCGCTTGGTAGCAATTGCTGCATTTTCCTCTGCAAGTTTCTCACGGGAAAGGCCAGCAGCCTCAAGGCTCATGCCACTCTTCTCAAGCTGCTCTTCAGTCTGCTTGATCATCTGCTCAATTTCATATGCTACAAGACGATTTGGTACTTCGAACTCATGCTTTTCAAGCAGCTTTTGCATAATTGCATCAGTTACAGCACCGTCTGCACCTTCTTCACGCTCTTTCAAGCGACGTGCACGGATAGATCCTTTGAGCTCTTCAAGGGTCTCAAACTCTTCGCTCGCATCTTTTGCAAACTCATCATCGATCTCTGCAAGAATACGCTCTTTAACATCTTTTACAGTAATCTTGAAAAGAATGGTCTTGCCCTTGATGATTACATTCGGGTGTGCTTCTGGAAAAGAAATTTCGTGCTCACCTTCTTCATCTTTCTTCATTCCAATGAGCTTATCTTCGAACTCTTTACCCATGGAACCAGACCCAACGTCAACGGTGTAGCCTTCACTCTTTACCTGTGGTAAAGCTTCACCGTTTTCGTAACCTTGGAAATCAACGGTTACCATATCACCCTCTTCCGCTGGACGATCAACAGAAGTAAGTGCAGCATTTTGCTTTTGCATTTGGATAAGCTCAAGCTCAATCTCTTCCTCAGTTACAAGGATAGATGGTTTGGAAACTTCGATACCTTTGTAATCTTTTACATCAAACTCAGGACGAAGATCGACCTCTGCTTCGTATGTGAAAGAACCATCTTCATTATATTTAACAGCTTTAATATCAGGATGGGTAACTGGATCAACACCCTCTTTCTCGATGGCATCAAAGTAGGTATCCTGTACAAGCTTTTCTCCAACTTCATTTTCAACCTGTTGCTTGTAAGTCTTTACAACCAGCTTCTGAGGCACCTTACCACGACGGAAACCCTTAATTTTTGCATCTTTACGAAGGGTCTTGTACTCAGCTTCAAGCTTCGGCTGTACATCTTCTGCTGGTAAAGTAATAGTAATTTTACGAGTAAGATTGCTTACTTCTTCTACTTTAATGTCCATCAAATACCATCCTTATTCAATTTTAATTAATTTGCGTCACTATACCGAACGGCCATATATATTATATGACTTAAGGCAACAAACACAAACTACTACTATATTTAAATTATAAAAAAATTATTGGTCAGGTAAGACTGTTCCTGAAAGAGAGATATATAGATGGTGCGAGAGGGGGGAGTCGAACCCCCACACCGTAAGGCGCCAGATCCTAAGTCTGGTGCGTCTACCAGTTCCGCCACTCTCGCAACTCTACATATTTTTTATAGGCGACATGTCGCCGACTCTTGCCTTTTACAGATACCTGCACAGTTATTGCCAAGTCGTAATTAAGTAATTCACTTGGCCCGTACAGTCAAGGCCTGCAAGTCATAAAATTTGGATACAACATGAAGGCAGATATAAATACCACATTCATTTAAGACTGCCTAGAAATTATTTGCTATTTTTTTAAATTATTTTCTTTTTTTCTTCAAACGTCTAGTTTCTGTTTTCTTGCAAAATATTAAGGCAATGACTATCTTTCTTTTCAGTTTAATTCACTTGGAATTTTTTAACTTTAATTATAGGACAATTATTCAATGAAATTTAAGAAAATCGGTCTGTTCGTAGCATCTGCAGCCGCATTATTTATTAGCACTTCTCCTTTACATGCTGAAATGCAAGCTGATGGCCTCAACAATAAAGTCGAATGGACTGTAAACCAGACATGGAAAACACCAGCAAACACAATCGACTTCACCTATAGTCTCGACAAAAAATATGGGTATTTTTTAACCGACGACCAAAAAGTTTATGTTTATAACCACGCTGGTCTTGAACTTGGTTTTGTTCCAGTACCCAAGGGTGTTAGTAAAATTGACATAGCCCCTCAAGGCGAAACACTTTATCTACTAGATAATGATAAAAATCAATTTCTCTCTGTAGCTATAGAATTTGTTGTAGATGTTGACACAACTGGTTCACCTGTCAAAGGTAAAGTTGATGCTCCAGTTACAATTGTTATATTCACAGATTTTGAATGTCCTTACTGTAGTAAGATTGTTCCACTTATGGATCAAGTATACGATGCAAACAAAAAGAATGTTAAAATTGTCTTCAAGAACATGCCGCTTAACTTTCATAAAAATGCAGAACCTGCTGCTCGTGCAGCCTTAGCAGCCGATGCACAAGGTAAATTCTGGGAATACCATGATATCCTTTTTGAAAAGCAGAAAAACCTTAATACAGATCTTTATAATAAAACAGCCAAAGAACTTGGTCTTGATATGAGCAAATTCAAAGCTGACATGAATTCTGCTGCAACCAAATCAAAAGTTCAAAAAGACAAACACGATGCAAAACTTGCAGGTGTAACAGGCACCCCATCCGTTTTCATCAACGGACGTGCACTTAAACAACGCAGCTTGCAAGGGTTTCAGGTGATGATTGATACAGAGCTTAAAAAAGCAGGTATTCAATAAGCATGGGAAAAACAGCTCAACACGATCTAACACTTGATGACAATCAACAGGCAACTATCCTCTACGGTGATTTAAATAAAAACCTGCGTACTATTGAAGATAGTTGCTCTGTACAGATAAATGTACGTGGCACTCAGGTAAGAATCAGCGGCGAAGAACATGCAGCCGACATGGCCTTAAATCTGCTTGAGCAGCTTTATATGCTCATCGGCAAAGGTTACCCAATTTATAGTTCGGATGTTGCCTTTGGTATACGTGTTCTCAGCTCTAACACGAAAGCAAACCTTGCCAAAATATTCTTAGACAAGGTCTACGTTACCACTGGCAACAGGATCATCTCACCTAAAACTGCAAATCAGAAATATTATATAGATGAGATAAGAAACAAGGATATTGTTTTTGGTATTGGCCCAGCTGGAACAGGTAAAACATACCTTGCCGTTGCAATGGCTGTTTCAGCATTGACCAACGGCCTTGTCCGCTCAATCATCTTAACAAGACCTGCTGTAGAGGCTGGTGAGAAACTAGGCTTTTTACCAGGCGATCTTGCCCAAAAAGTAGATCCATACCTCAGACCTCTTCACGATGCTCTACAGGATATGCTTGGTGCAGAGAAAACTTCTGACCTTATTGAACAAGGGATCATAGAAGTTGCACCTCTTGCTTTTATGCGAGGCAGAACTTTAGGAAATGCTTTTATTATTCTAGATGAAGCGCAAAACACAACCAGAGAACAGATGAAGATGTTTCTCACTAGGATTGGTTTTGACTCTCAGGCTGTAATTACAGGAGACTCAACTCAAGTTGACTTACCTGTAAAAAAACAATCTGGCCTTCTTGATGCGAAAAACAAACTCTCTCATATTGATGATATCGGCTTTTGTACTTTTTCTCAGCTGGACGTTGTTCGCCATCCACTTGTACAAAAAATAATCCAAGCTTACGAATAACATACACACGACCATGACAGTCCAAGTACAATCTAAAGTAAACCACCTCAAAGTCAGCCAAGCTCGCATTAAACAGTTTGCTGAATGGGTTTTGTTACAGTTTAATAAAGCGAACTACAATCTCAACATTGTCATCATTGATGATGCTGAAATGAGCTGGTTCAACGAGCAATACAGACAAAAGTCTGGACCAACCAATGTATTATCCTTCCCCTTTGCTGATGGTGCCGAAATTGACCTTGCCTTTCTTGATGTTAAAGAATTAGGTGATGTCATTATCTCAATTGATACTGCAACCAGAGAGTCAATTGAATATAATCAGACAGTTGAACACAGGCTAAACTGGCTTGTCAGCCACGGTATCCTTCACTTACTTGGCTACGACCATGAGAAGGGAAAGAAAGAAGCACGAAAAATGGCAAAAAAAGAACAAGAATTATTAAAAGAATATACTCTTACCAGGAGAACCCAAATGACACATTTAGCAATTAATGTAGATCACGTTGCAACAATCAGACAAGCAAGAGGCATAACAGAGCCAGACCCAGTGGCTGCTGCTGCCATCTGTGAAATGGCTGGTGCTTCCGGTATAGTTATTCACCTGCGCGAAGATAGACGCCATATCCAAGATAGAGATGTATATCTTTTAAGAGAAACCATCAAAACAAAGATGAATCTTGAGATGGGTGCTAACAAGGAAATAATCAAAATTGCACTCGCTACAAAACCTGATCTTGTAACTCTTGTTCCTGAAAAAAGAGAAGAGCTCACCACGGAAGGTGGTTTAGATGTATTTTCACAGAAGAAAAAAATTGCCAAGACTATTGAAAAACTGACAGCGAAAAATATCCCTGTTTCACTTTTTATTGATCCGATTGAAGAGCAGATTCAAGCATCATACGATGTTGGAGCTACTTTTATTGAGCTACATACTGGTACATACTGTGATGCAACAAGTGAAAAAGCTCAAGCCAATGAGCTCCAACTTATTCATACAGCAGCTGATGAAGCGGCAAGCCTTGGCCTTCGTGTAAATGCTGGACATGGGCTTGATTATCACAACACTGCGCAGGTTGCTGCAATTGATACAATTGAAGAATTATCAATTGGCCACTCTATTATCAGTCGTGCTGTTTTTTCTGGTTTAGATCTTGCTGTTCGTGATATGTTAAAAATTGTTCAGCAGGCAGGAAGATAATTCTAACTCTTTGTAAATGAGTTATATTTTGCACTATTACGAGTTTGACTTCCATTTTTAAAATAAACTCGTATAATAAATACTGTTTTTCCTCGACATTTTAATGTCTATTTGGTAAAAACACCCTGCTTAACGCAATTGCCCGGATGGTGGAACTGGTAGACACCCGAGACTTAAAATCTCGTGGACCTTGCGTCCGTGCGAGTTCGATTCTCGCTCCGGGCACCATAGAGTGCCAAGAAGAAATTCTTGTTTAGCCCGTAATTCTATTAGGATTACGGGCTTTTTTATTGCCTTTTATTTAGATATCCAATTAACCTCATACATCATATATCTCATTAAGATATTATCTCAAAGTAGCAAGGGTTACTATTATATGTCTCTAATGGTATGAGAAAAATACTGGCTGAGGCCGACAGCTACTCCACAAGAATCTGGGTTCACCATTCTATAACGTAGCTTAATCGCAACAGGTTTTTTATCAAATCCAGCTGTAATGTGGGTTGGGCCCATGTCAAATCCAGGTTGCAGGCTAACTGTCACCCTGTTGACTCCAGGTCTTGAGATACCTCTGATCTCAGTGAGAAATGGTAGATGATATTCTCTCTTACTTGTGTAAATCGTCATCAAACCTTCTAATTGAAATGCAATCTTTCTATCTACTTTATTTTTGACATTAAATATGAATTCAATATAGGTAAACTCACTGATTCTGCCTCTGCTATCTATCTGACCCAGCTTATACTCTGGATCTTGAATTATTTCAAAATCGACAGGTGAAACATCAGTTCGTCCATGAAAATTAATCCCATTTCCTATGGCTTCAGCTGTGTAGTGTGTAAAGTTAGCACAACTGGTTCCATCACCTTCCTTGACTTCTTTTGAAATCGAATTGCCTGGCGCAAGGTTTCCATCTAATTCAACTGATTTCACATCTGCTGGGCGCAGTAAAAGATGTTCTTTTAGTAAAAAATTGTATTCAGAAAGATTTACTGCTGATTCTCCATTATTCTTCACTGTTAATCTTTTTTTATATCCATCAACACCGGCAACATTCAACTGTAAATCAATAGGAGTGTACTGACCAGCATTTATAGCAGTTTGACTTGGGCCACTACTATTACCTGAAACCATTGCGGCTGCATTGGCCTGTGAACTTGTTGCGGCAGCTCTTGCATTAAATGATCCTGATGCAACGACACTATTGTCTGTTCTTTTTACAATTTCTATAACAACTTTTCGAATATCCCTACCAGGACTAAACTGACGAGTAAAATTAGTTGTTCCACCAGGACGTATATCTCTCTTTATTGTTACAGTTTCGCCTGCAGGAGATTGTTTGCCAAGCGTATCAACTTGATATGCACGAAGCTTGTAGTGGTTTCGAGGCATATTTTTACCAGATATATTAGTTGCTAAAACAAACCAATCAGATCTTCCTTGACCTTTCTGAATTCGAAACTCCTTAAACGCCAACATCTGTGTAGCGTTAACCATGTTGACTTCCTTAAGCATTGGTTTAGCAAGCTTCATTCCTTCTGCACAGGCCATCCCAGATAAAAAAATCAATGCAACACCAAGCATAGCTGAAATAATTACTATTATTCTTCTCATACCATCTCCTTGTAAACATTATCAGTTTGACAGCTCATCGTATCGGTTTTGTAAGTAGCGAATAGAATAGTTATAAAGACTAATGATGCTTGAACAGTACTCTCTACAATCAACAGACTTATCAATAAAATAAATAAGTGTCAATGTTCCCAACAACTTCACTCTAGCCCTGTTAACCGCTGCAAGACCAAGCCTAAAAGAAATTTTACCCTGATTAACAGAGGATTATTTAATCAATCTCCAATATTTTTTTTAGCTTCAAGCACAATTTAGCTTAACTTATGTATCAATTTATTTTATATTTACTTTTATTGAGTCTAGTGTTTGTTATATTTTGTAACAATCCATCAACCTTTAATATATAGGTACAATAAATGTCTAAATACATATACTGCTTCGGAGATGGAAAGGCCGAAGGAAGTGCAGCAGATAAAAATCTTCTTGGTGGCAAAGGTGCTAACTTAGCCGAAATGGCCATTCTTGGTCTACCTGTTCCTACCGGTTTTACCTTGTCAACAGACTGCTGTATTGACTATTTAGCAGAAGGTGGGAAGCTCCCAGAGTCTGTGCACCAGGAACTTGCCAATGCAATGACCACTGTAGAAGAATCTATGGGAATGAAGTTTGGCGACAGTGACAATCCCCTTTTAGTATCCTGCCGTTCTGGCGCTCGCAAATCTATGCCTGGAATGATGGAAACAGTCCTTAATGTTGGTCTTTGTTCTAAAACTATCCCTGGTATGATCAAGCAAACTGGAAATGAATGGTTTGTCTACGATGCCTACCGCAGGCTCATCACAATGTACTCTGATGTTGTAATGGAAAAGGCAGAGGGAATAGAACCCAAAGATGGCATGGGAATTCGTATTCATCTTGAGATGATCTTAAACGATTACAAGAATGATCACGGTTACGATACCGACGCAGAAATACCAGCCTCTGAAATGAAAGAAATCTGTGAAAAGTTTAAGGCTAAAATTGCTGAGGAACTTGGCACAGTATTTCCCGATGACCACAATGATCAATTATTAGGTTCTATAGGAGCTGTCTTTAAAAGCTGGAATGGTAAACGAGCAATTGCTTACAGAAGAATTGAACATATCCCGGATGAATGGGGAACTGCTGTAAATGTGCAAAGCATGGTTTTTGGAAACATGGGTGATAGTTCTGCAACGGGTGTTGCTTTTACCCGTGATCCAGCAAGTGGTGAAAACATCTTTTATGGAGAATGGTTGCAGAATGCACAGGGGGAAGATGTTGTTGCAGGGATCAGAACACCTAACCCACTCAACAACAAGACAAAGATGGATCATAATGAACATCTTCTCTCTTTAGAAGATGGCATGCCAGAACTATATAATGATCTAGTAAAAATTCGTAAATTGCTCGAAGAACACTACAGCGATATGCAGGACATAGAGTTTACCATCCAACAAGGAAAGCTCTATATGTTGCAATGTAGAGTGGGCAAACGAACAGGCACAGCTGCTCTACAAATGGCAATGGATATGCATAGTGAGGGCATGATTGATGAAAAAACAATGATTCTAAGGCTCGATCCTCAACAACTTGATGAAATGCTACACCCTGTAGTTGACTCCGATGCCGAAAAAGTCACGACTCCAATTGCACAAGGATTACCAGCAGGCCCAGGTGGTGCTCTTGGTCAAATTGTATTTTCTTCAGAAGACGCTGTTCGCTGGCATAAAAATGGCCAAAAAGTCATTCTTGTACGTGAAGAAACAAACCCTGAAGATATTGAGGGTATGCGTGCTGCAGAAGGTATTCTTACTGCACGGGGTGGTATGACTAGCCACGCCGCTCTTGTTGCAAGAGGCTGGGGAAAATGCTGTATTGTTGGAGCAGGTGCCTTAAAAATTGACTATGCTCAAAAGCAATTAATTATTGGAAGCCAAGTGTATAACGAAGGCGATTTTGTCACTTTAAATGGAACCTTAGGCGTTGTCTACGCTGGTCAACTGAAGATGAAGGATGCCACAGAGAACCCTCTCTTCAAGCAATATATGGAAATTGCCGACAAATACCGTACACTTGGTATTCGAACAAATGCAGAAACCCCTGAAGACGCAGAGCAAGCATTACAGTTTGGTGCTGAAGGAATTGGTCTTTTTAGAACTGAGCATATGTTTTATGGCTCAAACTCTGAACAACCTCTTTTTCTACTAAGAAAGGTCATTCTCAGTAAATCTATAGATGAACGCATCTATGCATTGAATGAACTGTTCCCTTTTGTAAAAGATACAATATACAAGACCCTTGAAGTAATGGACGGGAAGCCTGTTACCTTCAGACTCCTTGATCCGCCACTTCATGAGTTCATTCCACACACCAAAGAAAGTAAAGAAGAACTTGCTCAAGCTACCGGAATTGATATTGCCGAACTTGAACGCAGAAGCAGCTTGCTTGAAGAGACTAATCCGATGATGGGACACAGAGGTGTACGTCTCGGTATTACCTTCCCTGAAATTACTAAAATGCAAATGAAGGCAATATTTGAGGCAGCGGCAGAACTTCTTAAAGCTGGTAAAACACCTCTTCCTGAAATTATGGTTCCTGTAACTTGCAGTGAGAAAGAACTCGAGGTAACAAAGGCAATTTGCGATGACGTTTACTCTGAGGCCCTTGCCAAATATGACTTTGATTCAATAGAATATAAGTTTGGTACCATGATCGAGATACCTCGTGCTGCGCTACTTTCAGCTAAAATGGCACAAACGGCCGAATTCTTTTCTTATGGAACCAACGATCTTACCCAGATGACTTATGGTTTTAGTCGTGATGACATTGGTTCTTTTATGGGTGATTATATCGACCATGCTATTTTGGATGATGATCCTTTTGCAAGTCTTGATGAAGAAGCGGTTGGTGAACTTGTTAAGACCTCCGCCGAAAGAGGCCGTAGCACCAACCCAGAAATTAAACTTGGAATATGTGGCGAGCATGGTGGAGATCCGAAATCCATTGATTTCTGTCACAGAACCGGATTAAACTATGTAAGTTGTTCACCGTTTCGTGTTCCTATCGCCAGACTTGCAGCAGCACAAGCGGCAATTAATAACGATTAATTTATAGTATAATAATCAGTCAGCAAAGCCTCAGTAGCAAATGCAACTGAGGCTTTATTATTTTTATCCAAAAGAGGTTGTTTTGACTATCTTTGAAGACGTTGAAAATAATGATTTTCATATGATTTATATCCTTTCCTGTGGCGAAGGTGTAAACGCATATCATCAAATGCAATCTACCATTGTTCAATTTTCCAACCAGGAAAGTGTTTCCATGGTTCGTTTTCCTAAAGTGCGTACAACTCAACAGATTGACGACATTCTCAGCAAAGCAAGAGACAACAACAGTCTTGTTGCCCACACGCTTGTAAAAAAAGAAATGCGACAATATGTTACAGAAAAATGTAGGGAATCAGGACTGGTCGACCTTGATCTTATGGGCCCTGCCCTCACCTCTATGGAAGGATTTATGCAACAAAATGCTATTGAGCAACCTGGTCTTTATAGAGAGAAACATTCTGTTGATCTTGATCAGGTATATGCGATTGACTTTGCTCTCGCCCAAGATGATGGAGTCAACCCAGCCAACCTTGCTGATGCTGAAATTATACTTGTAGGTCTTTCAAGAGCTGGTAAAACACCGCTTTCCATGTATCTTGCTGTTCTTGGTTGGAAGACTGCAAATGTACCACTGGTAATTGGTGTTCCAATGCCAGAGACATTAAAGCAGATTGATAGAAGAAGAATTATTGCATTGAATATTAATGCAGAGCAACTTATCTCCCACCGCAAACTTCGCCGAGACAGTCTAGGCACAAGTGATATTCACGACTACTCAGGTAAACGTGAGGTTGAACGAGAAATACAGGAAGCCAGGCAATATTACCTAAAAAACGGCTACACAATGATTGATGTGAGTAATAAGCCTATTGAAACAAGTGCTGAGGAAATTATCGAAATTATTACAAGAAGATTTAAATCAAAGGCACATAAACGGTAATTTTACTAACTCTGCCCCACAAAAAGTGAGCCAGAGTTAATAAGACAAAGTTGAGAAACACACAACCATCTGCTAAATATTTGCAATTATCCTGTTAAAGCTCTCACTAGGGCGCATTGCTTTTTCAGCCAGTATCTGATCTGGAAGATAGTATCCACCTATATCCATAGCACTTCCTTCAGCTTCTTCAAGCTCAGCGATAATAGCTGACTCCGCATTCACCAAATCGTCAGCCACCTTTTGAAATCGTTGACCCATAGCTTCATCTTTTTTCTGAGCTGCAAGTGCCTGAGCCCAGTATAGCGCTAAGTAAAAGTGACTACCCCGGTTATCTAGTTCGGAAACTTTTCTAGATGGGCCTTTCTCCATTTCAAGATGTTTGCCGATAGCGCCATCAAGTGTTTCAGCAAAAATGGCAGCTTTTTCATGATTAAAATTATTGGCCAGATGTTCAAAAGATGCTACCAGAGCACAAAACTCACCAAGGGAATTCCAGCGAAGATGCCCTTCTTTTAGAAACTGCTGAACATGTTTTGGAGCCGAACCACCTGCGCCAGTTTCAAACAAACCGCCCCCATTTAAAAGTGGGACTATAGACAACATTTTGGCACTTGTACCAAGTTCAAGAATTGGAAATAAATCGGTTAGATAATCTCTCAAAACATTTCCAGTAACAGCAATCACATTTTTCCCTTCACGAACCTTCTCAAGAGTGAAGCTCATAGCTGCGACAGGATCCATAATGCGAATGTCAAGATCTGTGGTGTCATGATCCTTCAAATAATTGTGCACCTTTTGGATGAGCTCTGCATCATGAGCACGATTCTGATCAAGCCAGAAAATTGCGGACTCACCACTGAGTCTTGCACGGTTAACAGCAAGTTTAACCCAATCCTTTATTGCTATATCTTTGGTTTGACACGCTCTGAAAATGTCACCCTTTTCAACATCCTGCTCAAGCAACACGTTGCCATTTTCTGCGATGAGCTTTATTTTTCCGTCTTCTTTTGTTTCAAATGTTTTGTCGTGTGAACCATATTCCTCTGCTTTTTTCGCCATCAAACCGACATTGGCAACACTTCCCATGGTTGATGGGTCGAAGGCACCATTTTTCTGACAATCCTCAATAACAGCCTGATACATGGTTGCGTAACTTGAGTCGGGAATCATGGCAATGGTATCATGGAGTTTGTCATCCGAGCCCCACATGCGTCCACCATCTCTGATTACAACAGGCATTGACGCATCGATGATAACGTCATTAGGAACGTGCAGATTAGTAATGCCATTTCTGGAATCTACCATCGCTAGTGCTGGGCGACTAGCATAGATATCCTCAATGTCAGCAAGAATCTCCTGCTGCTGCCCTTCAGAGAGTTGATCCATACGATTGTATAGATCTCCAATACCGTTATTTACATTCACTCCGATTGCAGCGAGAGTTTCACCATGTTTTTCAAACAGATCTTTGTAAAATACGGTAACACAGTGTCCAAACATAATTGGATCGCTCACCTTCATCATTGTTGCCTTTAAATGTAAAGACAGTAGAACCCCTTCCTTTTTAGCTTGCTGCATCTGCTCTTCGTAAAAGCCACGTAAAGCTTTTACATTCATAACCGATGTATCTACAACCTCACCCGCAACAAATAGGGTTTCATCTTTTAACCTTGTCTTTTTGCCGTCGCCCGCAACAAATTCTATGGTCGCAACGGTATTCTCAGTTAGGGTGTGAGATTTTTCGCTACAGAAAAAATCACTCTTATTCATATGGACCACCCTGCTTTTTGACTGAGCGGGCCACTGTTTCATCATAGTGTGTGGTTTTTTCAGACCATGTTGTTTTACGGACGCTGCAGCCCGCCTGTCTGAATTTCCTTCACGTAAAATTGGGTTAACAGCACTTCCAAGAACAACTGAAAAACGAGCCTTGAGTTCCCTTTCTTCTTCATTTTTGGGATCTTCCGGATAATCAGGAATATCGTAACCCTTCTCTCTCAACTCAGTGATTGCTGCTTTCAATTGCGGTATGGAGGCACTAATGTTTGGAAGTTTAACTATATTAGCATTATCAGTTTTAGCGACTTCTCCAAGCTTGGTTAGATAATCTTCAACCTTCTGATCATCTTTAAGATTTTCAGGGAAATTCGCAATTATCCTACCGGCCAGAGAAATATCCCAGTTTTCAAACTCTATTCCAAAATCTTTTGTGAAGGACTGAAGAATGGGCAATAATGAATATGTTGCAAGAGCTGGGGCTTCATCAATTTTCGTATATATAATCTTCGAGGATTGTGTCGTCATAGTTGGATTTTGTTGTTTATTAATATTTGCAGATTTAAGACCTCTATACTTATAAAAATTAATTACATTAACAATAATTCAGAATTTTTCATATGCAAATCTCACAAACAACTATCCATCCAGTTTTTCCAAACAATGCAACAAAAGTGGAAATACTGTCTATAATTAAAAATTATGCATTGTTCCTGACTTAGGAGCCAAAAAGACAAAAGGCACAAAAAAAACTCTTTGTCATGAGAAATTCTATCTCACAACAAAGAGTTCTAAATTGCACCTTTATAAAAAGGAAAAGCGGTTCAAAAGAGTCTGGAGACCATGTTAAAGCGTATTAACAAAATCACCCTCCTCTTTTCAGTGTTTATAGACCACTACTAAAAGGTTCTATACTGACACTCTTCTCCCATTTCGATGCCCATTTCATATGCCTTCTGGTTCATCTCAAGAAAACCTTTTGGAATTCTCTGCTGAAGAACTTTCATTACAGACTCTTGTTCAACAATTTGAGTAATTCCAACAAGAGCTCCAAGCATACAAATATTATAAACAATCGGTTTCCCGATATTGTCCATAACCTTTTCATACATCGGAAGGCCGATAGTTTTAGCATCTGCCTTTTTTTGTATATCTACAAATTTCGGATCCAGCAGTAAGAGGCCACCAGGACGAACAACTGCAGAAAAATCGTTGTATGCGTTTTGGGTCAGTGTAACCAATATATTAGGCTGAATTACACCTGGATAATTAATATCATGTTCTGAAATAATAATATCAGAACGAGTAGCACCACCACGTGCAGCAGCGCCGTAACTTTGAGTCTGGGTTGCGTTTTTTCCGCTATAGAGCGCCGCAGCTTCAGCAATAATAATAGCTGCGGTAATAACACCCTGACCACCTGAACCGGATAATACCAGTCTTGTTGTATTCTTTGGTGTCACCATTTTATCTCTCCATTGCACTTTGGACTACTTTATCGTATTCCTCACAATATTCAGGTCTTTCCTCCTGCCTAAATATACCGCGAGCAAGTAAATGAGGATTTTCCTCAAGTGATTTAGAACCAATTGGCGCTGTGTTTGTTTTTTGCAACTCAAGCATCGAAGCTGCATCCCCCTCTTTATTTTTACGACCATAATGAGTCGGGCATCCAGAGAGAATTTCAACAACAGAGAAACCTTTATGCATAATAGCTTTCTTCAGAATTGAAGTAGCCTCTTTTGCATGATAGGCTGTTGATCTAGCAACAAACGTAGCACCTGCAGCCATGGAAAGTTCTACAATATCAAAATCATTGTCAATGGTCAGGTATGGAGCAGTTGTAGCTTTCTTACCAATACCGGAAAGAGGAGAGAACTGACCTCCGGTCATACCATAAATTCGATTATTCATAACTATCGCAGTTATATTAATATTTCTACGACAGGCATGAATGAAATGGTTTCCACCGATTGCAAGGGCATCACCATCACCCATTGGAACAATAAGGTTGAGTTCTGGCTTACTGAGTTTTACTCCGGTAGCACAAGCAAGAGCACGTCCGTGCATGGTATGTAATGAGTGAAAGTCTACATAACCAGAGATACGTGCAGAACAGCCAATACCTGATGTCATTACGATATCATTCTTGTCTAGTTTCAGTTCTTCTACAGCCCTTAAAAGGGAGTTCAGGATTGTTCCATGCCCACAACCCGCACACCACATGTGAGGGAAAAAACGTTCTCGTATATAATCTTTAATAGCCATGCTGTTACACTCCTTTTCCCTGCACTAACTGCAGAACTGCTTTGATGTCCCTTGGTCTAATCAACTTTCCGTCGTATCGATTAGCTAAAAATACCTTACGAGGCTTTTCAACACATGCCTTAACCTGAGACATAACCTGCCCCATGTTCATCTCACATACGAGTACGGCTCTAGCCTTTTTGGTTTTCTCTCGAATCAGTTCAGCAGGAAACGGCCAGATTGTCTGAAGTTCAAGAACACCAACACGCTCACCTTTAGCTCTTCTTTCTTGAGCAAGGTGAATAGCAGAGCGCGCAGCAGATCCATAGGAAATAAGAACATATCTAGCATCTTCCATGAAATGCTCTTTGTAACGTGTAACTTTATGGATATTATTTTCAACCTTCGCACAAAGATGGTGCAAAAGTTTTTTAACTGTTTCTGGGTTGTTAGATGGGAAACCCCACATATCATGATACAGCCCTGTTACATTATAACGATGATGACCGCCAAAATCAGACATTGGCAAACGACCGTCCTCACGAGGTAAATATGGGTGATAATCAACATCTTTACCGAGTGATGTACGCAGTCTATCTACGATAGGCAGTTCTCCCTGCTCAGGGATAACCAATTTCTCTCGCATATGACCACATGCTTCATCAAGCATTATGATAACTGGAGTTCTGTAAGTTTCTGCAAAATTAAACGCCTCTACAGTGATATTGAAAATATCCTGATGATTAGAAGCGGTAAGAGCAATAATTGAGTGGTCACCATGGGTTCCCCAACGAGCCTGCATAATATCGCCCTGGCTCACATGTGTAGGATTACCTGTAGATGGCCCACCACGTTGAACATTAGCAATAACACATGGTATTTCAGCCATACATGCATAACCTATAGCTTCCTGCTTAAGAGAGAAGCCTGGTCCACTTGTTGCTGTCATTACCTTGTTACCGGTAAGAGATGCTCCGATGATTGCACACATAGATGCAATTTCATCTTCCATCTGAATGAATTTACCGCCAATCTCTGGAAGTCTGCCGCTTAAATGCTCGGCAATTTCGGTAGATGGGGTAATAGGATATCCCGCATAAAAATTTAGCCCCGCATACAGAGCTCCTTCTACGCAGGCTTCATTACCTTGAACGAAGCGAACATTTTGATTCTCAGCCATTATTCTCCCCCTTCCTCAGTAATGATTTCAATAGCAAGATCTGGACATCTAATCTCGCACATTTTGCAGCAAATGCAGTCTTCTGGCCTTGCAGCCACAACCTTTTCATCCTTGTCTAGTTCCAAGACATTCTTTGGACAAAACTTGACGCAAATTGCGCACCCCTTGCACCAATCTCTATTGATGCTATGCTCTTTCAGTTTCCTTTTAGCCATGACCTTTTTTCTAAGACTCCTGTCTCTTTTTTTGGAGCAATTAAAAGTTAATAAAACAACCAAAATGGAACAACTACAACTACATCCCCCTACTACCATAAAATCACTCTTTAACAAACAGAAATACGCACTCAATTTACGAATATTCACGAAAAAATGAAAAAAAATTAATTTGGTACTTTTAAGGTGCAGTATTTAAGTAAGATAAATTGACTAAAGTAGTATTTTTATCTGAAGAAAAAAGGTGCTAATAGCCCAAAAACATACAATGTTTTATATCTATTTTACTTTTTTCTATTACTATCAATTAAACATTGTATTAGCAGAAAAATAATTGTTATGTATATACAGAATTATTACCGATATACTGATGCGATTTACATCCTTAAAAGGAACAGATAAATGTTGAAAGAAAAGCTACTCAAATATATAGGATCTCTAACTACCTTTTTCACCTCAATACCCGGTTGGATCCTTAAGAACTTTTCGTGGAGCTTTCTTTTAGCGCCTGTAATCTTAACCATTTTAATGCACTATATATCTGATAATAATATTTTTGGCTGGCAAGACTCTCGTTACTGCAAAGAACAACTAGAAATAATTCATCCGTCATTTCTAGCCTGTGCTGTACTTTTAGGCTTTACTGGATGGTTGTGGACTAAGGATTTAGCCTCAGCCGTTCTTGGATTTTTAGCTGCAGGAGCTCTTGGCAGGGAAATACTTGGACAGGGACACACCTTTATCTTTGTTATTGCAATATTAATTGTCATTGTCTTCACAGAACAAAACCGAAAAAAAATGGCAACATTTCTCCAGTCAAAGCTATCAACATCACTTCTAACAATGACTTTTGTTTGTTATATTATTTCTCAGCTGCTTGACAGAGGTGTTATTAAGAGAATTGGTTGGCTTATCACATGGGATACATCTTGGAAACCTATGTACTCTTCCAATATTGAGGAAAGCCTCGAAGCACTTGGCGGGCTTTTTCTTATATTCACATTAATTTCTGTAATAAAAGCTGCAAAACAGAAAAAGTATATTGATTAACATTGCGCCTCTGTATCATCTGGACACTAAAACGCAATGTTATAATATTATGAAATTTCTGTAACTATTTCTGATGTGCGGCGTACATTGTTGCAAAGTACAGAGGCGATTTTTCTGATCACCTTTACTCCGCAACGTGGAGATATCTCCACCAATTCATCAAAACTATCACTTGAGAGTTCAAATATTGTTGATGGGATTGCAGCAACAGCGGTAGCAGACCTAGTTTCATGATCAATAATCGCCATTTCACCGAGGGTTGCTCCTTCTGAAAGCGATGCTATTACAATAGGGCTTTCATGCTCAGGCTGTTTGACAATATCAATCTGTCCATCAATAACAATTGCAAAGAAGTCTCCGTTGTCCCCTTCTAAAAAAAGAGTCTCCCCTTCATCCAATGAACGAATCTTTGCATGTTTAACGAGAATATCAATATCATCATCCAATAATGTAGAGAATAGTTCCAGTTGACGGATGTTATGCCGAATGGCAGAGGAAATTGAACTTTGTTCTGTAGTCACTTGTGCACCTCCATTTATTTCACTCAGTTAGCAAAAACAACTATTGCACACCATATGTAACACTTCAACTATACGTGATATTTATTTATTCTGTCAATCCTTAGTGTAATGTTTGTAACACAATATAACTATTTTATTCAGTAAACTTTTTCCATATTTTTTATCTAACAACTAGAATATAAAATGTACTCATACACCGCTGAGTCAGTTATAGATTATAAACTTGATACACAAAGCAATGTCCAATTAATACATTGACCTCTTTGACTATTTCCTGTACAAGCTCACATTTTTATTTTTTACTATTTCAAACAGTTCAAGTTGTTTTTACAAATCAACTTACTCCTGTTATCATACATTTCCACTTATCAATCATCACCACCAAAAGACTATGAATCAGGACAACCCCGAACTCTACCTTGCTGAGGAATACGCTAATTTCACAAATTGCATGGTTTTTCTGACCGGACGTGCCGGTACAGGTAAAACAACATTTTTACGTAAACTACAAAAAGAATCACCAAAGCGACTCATTGTTGTAGCCCCTACAGGTGTTGCCGCTATCAATGCTGGCGGTGTTACGATGCACTCTTTCTTTCAACTACCTTTTGGACCCTTTGTGCCTGGCACGGAGAGCTATAAGCAGAGTAGACATTTTCGTTTTAACAAAGAAAAAATTAATATCATCAAAAGTTTAGACCTACTGGTAATTGATGAAATCAGCATGGTAAGAGCTGACATGCTTGATGCCATTGATGCCGTACTAAGGCAATATCGTAGAAACTCGCGCCCTTTTGGTGGCGTACAACTCTTAATGATTGGTGATCTACAACAACTTTCTCCAGTTGTAACACATCACGACAAACCTATTATAGATGCTCATTACCAAACCCCTTATTTTTTCAGTAGTCACGCATTACAACAGTGTGAACTCGCCTACCTTGAACTAAAAAAAATATATAGACAGTCTGACACTCAGTTCATACATCTGCTCAACAAAATAAGAGAAAATAAACTCACTCAATCCGAGCTTGATCAATTAAACGAAAAATACCAGCCGGATATATTAGATAATGTACCAGAAGGGACAATTACCCTCTGCACTCACAATAATCGAGCAGATCGTATTAACGAGCAAAAGCTCAATTTAATAAGTAAACGATCACATTATTTTACAGCAAAAATCGAAGATGAGTTCCCAGAACAAGCTTACCCAACACCACTTACTCTAGAATTAAAGATCAGTGCACAGGTAATGTTCATACGGAACGACCATACACCTGAAAAACGTTTTTTTAATGGTAAAATCGGAAAGATTATCGATATATCCTCAACTACTATTAAAGTTCTCTGTGAAGATAGCGAGGTAATAGAGGTAGAACAAACAGCTTGGGAACATATTGAATACAAACTCAATGAAGAGACTGGTGAGATCGACGAGAATAAACTGGGAAGTTTTTCTCAATATCCACTCAAACTTGCCTGGGCTATCACTATCCATAAAAGCCAAGGGCTTACCTTTGACAAAGCTATTATTGATGGTGAAGCAGCCTTTGCTGCCGGACAAATCTATGTAGCACTCAGTCGCTGCCGTACTCTTGAAGGAGTGACACTTGGCAGCCAAATTCGCATGCATTCACTTTCAACAAACTCCACCGTCACATCATATTTAAATGATGTCCAATCTACCTTTGACCCTTATGAAAGACTTGCAGGCGAAAAGATATTTTTTCAACAGCAATTGCTTACTGACTGCTTTGACTTCAATCGACTACAAAGGTTTGCTAATATTTTCGCAAAAGCACTACGCAACAACCTAAATCTTATTCAATCCACAGGAATCAATGAACCTGACAGCTTTTCTCAGCTGATTGGCAAGGAGATATGTACAGTTGGTACCAATTTTCAAGCCCAACTGAGCAACATGTTCCAAGACAGTCTTCTACCTAGTGAAGATCAAACAATTCATGAGCGATGTGTGAAGGCACATAACTACTTCAAAGAGAAACTAACAACACTTATTCAAAACCCACTTGACGCGTTCACGTTTGAATCCGATAACAAAGAAATAAAGAAGAGTATAAACAAGGCCTACAAAAACCTTTTGACCGAAACCATCGTTAAAACTGCTGAAATAAATTCATGCAATGATGGTTTTTCTCCTACTCAGTATCTTCGTAGCTCTTCTAAAGCTGAGGTTTCACTTACTAAAAAGAAACAAGCGAGCACTCAAAAACAAGTTAAAGACACTGTAACATATAGCGAAGAAGACATCGCTCACCCAAAACTTTTTCAACAGCTCAGAGACTGGAGACACGATACTGCAAAAAAATTGAACCTGGTACCTTTTCAGGTGTTTCACCAAAAAGTCTTTGTACAGTTAGCAGTAACTCTACCTGATAACATTGAGTCTTTGAAAAAGATAAAAGGCATAGGGCCTCGTAAAATCGAACAATATGGTGATGCTCTAGTAGATATAATTGGTAGATATAGACATGATAATAAAATTGAGAGTGTTGAACTGAGTGAAACAGCAGCTCTCAAAAAAGAGAAAGCTGCCTCAGAGAAAAGTCTCCAGGGCGATGTAAAAATAAATACAAAAGACGAAACATTAAAGCTCTTTCATCAAGGATTAACCATAGAAGCAATTGCCAAAGAAAGAAATTTAACAATATCAACCATTGAAGGACACCTTGCTCACTGGATCGAGCTAGGCAAAGTAAACATAGCAAAGTTTGAACTTGGATCGCTTCAACAAGAAATAGAAAAAGAATTAAAAACAGACAAGAACAAAGTATATAAAACAATCAGGGAAAATCTTAATAACAAATGCACCTATGGACAAATCAAATTAGTTCAGGCCCACTTAAAGTATCAAGATTCATAAGATATTTTACTATCGAATTTCTATGATTTGACATTTTTTCCATAGTTTTAACCTAATTCAAGGTTAGTGACAAAAAGTGTCATGTGGCTACCAGCAAGCTACTTTTTTGACACTTTTTGTCACAACTATCTATTTACAATCTTTACTACTTGCAATTTCAATCTAGGTTAAACAACCTTCACAAACCCTAATTAACCGATAACACTTCTATTAGTGATTTTCTCTTCATATTTGGCATATAACATGCAATGCCTGTGTAGCTATTTCAGAAAGGTAAAGAACTGTTAAATGGTCACTTTTCTACACACAGAAGATTAATTTTCTTTTCTCTTTTGTCGAAAGGTACATGAAGTATAAGTTAAAGCGACCAATTGATTTTAAGTTTTAAACTGTTACAGATTCACTACAGCAAATATTATAAATTTAAGGTAGATCACAAACTCAGCAGACAAGGTTAATCATTATGAATATTGCTATTAACAATAGAACATATACACATTCCGACGAGTTACTTTCGATTTTACATGTTGCTGAGTCGAAGCATGGTTCTTTTAACGATTTCATATTTCTGGAAAAGCCTCAACATAGCAAAGCTATTGACAAAGATGACTACTTTTGGACTGCAAGCACTGTTAGAATTGAAGGTGATGAGATTGTAAAAGGTTACGCTATTTGGGACGCCAACTCAATGAGTCAATGTGATAAGACTACCGAGAGCACAGCTGCACCTTGGAACACTGTTTCACCTCATATTGTTGGCCTTGAATGGTACAATAGAAAGTCACCCCAAGATATGGCTCGAGTAATTGACCAACTATCTGAAAATCTCTAATCCTCACTATAATTCACTCCAGCAATTAAAGGATTCTATCCAGGTAATTGCTGAAGTTTATTTTAATCTGATTTTCCCTGTACAATCTTTTTCTTCTCTTAACACTTAAAGCAACAATCAACTGTCTCTTTTTAATTCCTTTATTTCCAATTCATTCTTAATATCGCATTGATCAGAGTCACATACTGTGCTATAAAATTTGTTGGTTTTTTCTACTAAAGGAATAACTGGCAGTCAATTCTGCGTATATTCTAGAATCTCATTTCTGTAAAAATAAATTTGAGTTAGTACTATGCCTAAAAACAGCACAATATCGACGAACAGTTCTCTGAAAGGAATGGCATTTGTACTATGCGCAGCAATCCTTTGGGGTACTACAGGTACCTCTCAAGCTTTAGCACCAGCAACAGCATCCCCACTAACGATCGGTGCCATGCGTCTTTTATTAGGCGGAACAGCACTTGCTATTTTTGCCTTTTCTCGTGGTGGACTCCGCAAATTTGATTATCCACTACTTCTTCTTTTCGCAGCAGGATTTTTTGTAAGTCTATATCAGGTTAGTTTTTTTACCGGTGTAAAGTTAACTGGAGTTGCTGCTGGAACAATAGTTGGGATTGGCTCTGCTCCTTTTTTTGCTGGGATTTTAGACTATCTAATCGTTAAAAAGAAACCTGGGAAAAAGTGGTATGCTTCTACACTTCTCGCAGTCACAGGTTGCACTATCCTCACTCTTTCATCAGGTAATGTTGAGCTTAACAAACTCGGCCTCATCTTTGCCATGGGAGCTGGGTTCTCATATGCTGCATATGCTCTTAGCCTTAAACTATTAATGAAGAAAAAGGATGCAGAAGAGGCAACCGCTGCTGTATTTGTTATTGGAGCGTTGTTCTTGTCCCCAATTCTCTTTTTTTACGATCTCAGCTGGTTATTAGAGGTCAATGGTTGGCTCATGATGATTCACCTTGGTATATTTGCCACTGCTCTTTCATATTATCTCTTCTCAAAAGGGTTGGAAAGTATTCCTGTCTCATCTGCTGTCACACTGTCCCTTGCTGAACCACTTACGGCCGCAATTTTGGGCGTTGTAATTGTTGGTGAACGCCTTTCACTTATCTCTTCATTTGGCTTAGCCCTTATTCTATCAGGTATACTCATTTTGATTTTACCATCTTCGAAAAAGCAACCCGCACTTACTCCATCTGACAGTTAATGATATTGCTGTTTTTATTTACTGAAAACATTGCATACTAGTGAAAGAATGCTATATTCAATTGATACTTTCATAAACTACCAATAGAGATATTTCATTCCATTTCTATTTTCACTTAAGCACTGCAGGAGACATCATATGGCAGCACCAGCAAAAGGAAAAGCAGGAAGCGTAGATAATGCGATAAGTCAAATTCAACGCCAATTTGGTAAAGGTTCTATCATGAGATTGGGTGAGCAGGAAGCTGAGAACATTCCTGTGATACCAACCGGCGCTTTAAGCCTAGATATTGCATTAGGAGTAGGCGGCCTTCCCAAAGGACGAATTACTGAAATTTATGGCCCTGAATCCTCAGGTAAAACAACGTTAGCGCTTCACGTAGTTGCCGAAGCACAAAAATCTGGTGGCACAGCAGCATTTATCGACGCTGAGCACGCACTCGATACATCTTATGCAGAACGTCTCGGTGTAGATACCGAGAACCTTCTTGTTTCTCAACCTGATTTTGGTGAACAAGCTCTCGAAATTGCTGAAATTCTAATTCGCTCAGGTGGAGTTGATGTCATTGTTATCGACTCTGTAGCAGCACTGGTTCCAAAAGCTGAAATTGATGGCAATGTTGGCGACTCTCACGTTGGACTCCAAGCACGCTTGATGTCACAGGCCATGCGTAAATTTACAGGTGTTCTAAGCCGTAGCAATACTATTCTAATTTTCATTAACCAGATCAGAATGAAGATTGGTGTGATGTTTGGCAATCCTGAGACCACCACCGGTGGTAATGCACTTAAATTTTACTCTTCTCTTCGACTTGATATTCGACGTATAGGCGCAATAAAAGACGGACAGGATGTAACTGGCAACAGAACCAAAGTGAAAGTTGTAAAAAACAAAGTTGCTCCACCCTTTAAAATTGCTGAGTTTGATATTGTATACGGAGAAGGAATTTCAAAGATCGGCGATATGTTAGATCTTGCAGTTGAGCTCGACATTATTGACAAAAGTGGAGCATGGTATTCCTATGAAAACGAACGTATTGGACAAGGTAGAGAAAACTCAAAACGTTTTCTGCTTGAACAACCTGAAATGTGTCTTGATATAGAGAACAAGGTTCGCTCAGCTTATGGTATGCCAATGGCAGATGCTCCACCCGCTCAACCAGAAGAAAAAGAATAACAGTTATACCTATATAAAAATAAAGGAGATTCTAAGCTTTAACAATTTGAATATCCTTTGTTTTACAATGGTCTAAAATTCTTCAATTTTTATTGTTTATACTCAGGTTTTATTGTTTGTATTTTTTGTTGTCTCAAGCTACACTTTTTTTAACGATTTAACTTGACCACTTATTTAGTTTGGTTATAATGAACTCACGTAGTAAGGATAATCATTATCATTAATTAACTGGAGGATATATTATGCAAAAGTGGGAATGCCCTTGTGGCTACGTTTATGACCCAGCGGAAGGTGATTACGAGAATGGTGTTGAGCCAGATACAGCATGGGAAGATCTTCCAGCTGATTGGGTTTGCCCTCTTTGTGGTGCAGAACAAGACGCTTTCTGGAAGTACGATGATTAGCCTGAATTAAAATATTTTGAGCTAAAGAAAAAAAGGATTGAGATGAAGCTTCAATCCTTTTTTTACATACTTTTTGTTAGACACTCTTTACTTTATAATGGAGACCATACATAATGAGCCTTTTAGTTACCAAACCAGCACCTGACTTTACAGCTACTGCAGTATTACCTGATAATACTTTCCAGGATAATTTTAAACTTTCTGATCTTCAGGGAAAATATGTACTACTATTTTTCTATCCACTGAACTTCACCTTTGTTTGTCCATCTGAGATTTTAGCATTTAATAAAGCTGTTAAACAATTTGAAGAAAGTAACTGCCAACTTCTTGGCATTTCAATCGATTCACACTTTTCTCATTTTGCCTGGAAAAACACTCCAATCAATGAAGGTGGCATTGGCAATATTCAATATCCACTTATTTCTGATCTGGATAAATCTATTTCTAAACAATACGGTGTACTGCTTGATGCAGGTATTGCATTACGAGGACTATTCCTCCTAGACAAAGAAGGTATCATCAGACATCAAGTGGTGAACGATCTACCACTTGGTCGTAATGTAAACGAAGCATTAAGAATCCTCCATGCCCTTCAGTTCACAGAAGAACACGGCGAGGTCTGCCCAGCAAACTGGAATCAAGGTGAGGAGGCGATGAAACCCACCGCGGAAGGTGTTGCGGCTTATCTATCTTCACACGCTGAATAGCTGTCATTAAAATAATAACGAGGTTGTCTCTGAAAAGAGTCAGCCTCATTTGATTATTTTTTTTTTCGAGCTACAAATTGCTGTACTCCTGAAAACTTTTGTATTCTCCGAATATCTGTCAGATTTTTGTCACCAGGGACTATAGGGTTAAAACGCCACCAGAGTTTATGCAGATGAATAATTGGCTTAATGATCATTTTAGAATACTTCCTATTCATTTGTCTAAAAAGTTGTCTAGAATTGGCTACAAGAACAGAATAGTCAGCACATGGTGCAACTGCTTCTACTTCAAAACCAGCGGTTTTTAATAAACTGTAGATACCAAGATGACTTAAGTGTTGATAACTGTAGTCATGGAAAGGTTGAAGAAAGGCAACGGATCCAATAAATCGACTCCCTGGCTTCAAAACCCTGTACACCTCTTGAATGGCGATTTGCGGATGTTGCAAATGCTCAAGCACTGCCAAAGAAACACACAAATCGATTGCATCATCTTTGATAGGTAGAGCGTGGGCATCGCCTCTGAGCGTTGCCTTAGGTTCTCGAAAATCTAAGCCTAGATAGTCATAACCACTAAATTCTAATATTTCTTTATTAGGTGTTTTGCCACAGCCCAGATCAAGAGCAATAGTATTATCCTGAACAGGAGGCTCAATATAACTTGCCAGCTCAGCTCCTAAATGCTTTGGGATACTAATCTCTGAAAAATTAATCCCACCTTGCGAACTGACTTCAAGTGGCCTGAAAAACGAATCGGTTGGTAGAGTTGCAGGGGCGCCAACATCAACTGTGTAACGTTGTTGTTTTATAGCTTGGAGTTGAAAGTTTAATGGCTCATCAGTTGAGAAACAATATTTTTGATCACAAGTAGTGCAACGAGCAATGGTGTCTATTAAAAGCTTACCATGACAAAGGGGGCAACAAAGTGCCCCCTGAATTGTATCGGATATTGATATTGACACGATATTAAATTAGCTCACTACTATTTGTTCATAAAGTTCAACATTAAAGCCAACATATAAGGTATCGCCTCGCTTAAGAGTTGGCGCGCGTAAATTACCGGTGCGACCTGTAACTTTTTTCAATATTTCTTCCTTATCTGCTGTTTCAGGATCGTATTCCAATATTTTTTTGCCACTGGTCACTACTATCTTTTTCGCACCAGACAAAATTTCATCAACAGCTTCACCTTTAAAAGGATCTTTACCTGCATTATGTTCTTCATATATTTTTACTGAGTGATCCTCAAAAGCCTGCCAGGCCTTCTTACAGGAAACTCACCCCTTTCTCATATATGCCCAATCTACCATCTTTCCTACCCTCCAAAACTAATTAAACCCTTATTAAATTAAATTTTTAGTACATTGTATTTGCTATTGCTTCAGAATAATTCACACTCACTCTTATACACTCAGTGATACTTTTAATATTTTTTTCACAAGTGACAACATAAGAGTCAATGATCTTACCGACCAAAATATTCGACAAATAAAACTATAAAAACAAATTAGACAAGGGGGAGTAACCCAAAATTGTCGTAACAACTCGCTCTGACGATTAATAACTAATAATAGTTCTTTGTTACAGCCGTAGCAAGCCTTTCTTATTTAAATTATGCTCTATTAGTCACTACTCAACAATGCTACTGTCTATAGAGTCAGGTAGACTTCGACGGAAGTAATATATCTTTTAAAAGGACAATATAAACTAGCGTGCTGAAAATATGAAATTGAGATAAATTCATAGCCCAAACAAGTTCAAGAAGAACTAAGACAATCTAGGTTATTTCTAGGAGGAAATAATGAGTCGACTATGCAGAATGCTCTAAAAAAAAACGAGCATTTAGCAAAACAATTTGCGTACTTAACCAGTTACAGATTCAAAAAATTGTTATTTACACCTATACTCCAGCGAGTCAACCGAACAGTTGTGTTATTAAATTCGTATTATTTATTTTTCTCGCCTGTTTTTTGGGTCTCTTTTTTCGAAGATCATAGATATTACGGATTTTCTTTTTGAATAATTCTATAGTAAATTTGTGATAACAGAATGTATAGCATTACTACAACAGGAGACAAAAATATTGAGAAGATAACACTGCCCCAGAAACCAATAAAGGTTCTTCGCCCAAGAAAACCAACAACTAAAGATAAAAGCAAATATACGATAGGCAGTATCATAATCCACATCCTCTATATGTTCTTAATTTGATCTTTAACAATTAATCAGTTAAGCAACTGTTTTGTATAATCATCTGGAATGATATATAATATTCCCCATTTATTAGCAGAAACACTAGCGTAAAAGACATTAAAGACCTTCTCGTTTAATGGGGATTTCACTCTTTTAACCCCGGACTCGCCTTTTTGCAGGGCACGCCCGATCTCCCTTAACTCTGGAATCTCCAATGAAATCGACAAAGTAAAAATGGTATGATTAACAAGCCATTCCTTGTTGGGTGAACTTATAATTGTTCCACCTTCTGAAACCAAAATAATAAAACCATTATTTGGTAATTTTTTGTTTGCAGTGATGAAATTGGTCAACCATTCTATGGACACATCTACTGTGACAATTCCTGCAAAAGTTTCTTTTACTCCATCAAAAGAAAAAAAAGGAACAGAATATGTTGTCATAAAAGCCCCACCACCACCTTCATCGAAGTAGGGCTCCATCCAAGTCGGCTGCTGTATTATTTCCGGCAACTGATACCAATCTTTGCTAAAATAATCATATTCAGGATCATCAAGGGTACTGTAGTAAACATTCCCGTCTTTTCTAAACACATACGATGAAGACCAAAAAGCTCCCTCATCAAAATAGTAGGGCTCAAAAGCTACTGCTGTACCGAACAACTCAGGGCTATTCAACAATATTGACTGCTGAATTATTTCAATTTCCTCTTTACTAAGTTTTTGCAAAGACAGAATCGTTGCAATTTCCTTGGGTACTTTATGAGCAGATTGTACAAAAAGGTCTATTCGTTTTGCATCTTTGCTCAGCATTTGTATCATTTCTTCATTCGAAAAAAATGATGACTCAGTTTCAGTAAAATTTTTAGATATGATGTTAAAGGTAAAAAGCCCGGCTACGACCAGAAGACCAATAACGAGAATGACATCAAGTCTTCTTAGAAAACTTTTTATCAATTCTGCTAAAGCTTTTTCAGGCTCTTTATCAGCGGCCGAGATAGAACTCATCGTAACTTACCTTTTTAGAAATTTTCTTGGTCTTTAATAAAAAATTTACTGCATGGTCGTAATCAGACTCTGCTAGATGTCCTTTGGGAATCTTTTTCTCTGGGGGATAAATCATGTCAGACATAGCATTCATCATCCACTCTAAATGAGGCTCATTTGTGATAAGATTTGCTTTTAAGCGATTCTTTTTGATAACAGCAACAGCCTCTGTCGGATGTGCGATTGCATAATCCCAGCCTTCCATGGACGCATCTACAAACTTGTGAGCAAGTGTTGGATTCTCAACATAGGTTTTCTTCAGACAATAAATCCCATCTTCCGGGAAATCCATATCAAATTGTCTAAGTTTAAAGACTCTGAGTTCATCCGGATTAATCCCATGATTTACTAGGGTATTGTATTCGTTATAGTGCATGACTGAAATTATATCCACAGCCCTTTTGAGGAAAAAGTTTACTCCTTCTCCCAGTGGATAAATCTTCGCCTTGATACCTTGGGTTTTCAGAAAACCATGCGTTTGGGCCTGAAGCACTGTTTTCCACACGCCAATGTTTTTCCCATTGAAATCACTGATGATCTCAACTCCAGAATCTTTGAAAGCGACAAATTCTATTGCACTTTTTTGAAAAACTTGACCTAGATTAATAAGATTTAATCCTGTCGCCCTTTTCTCTATGGCTGTTAAAAGATTCATAACCCCAAATAGAGCCTCTCCTTGCTCTAAAGAGGTCGCGACATCTTTTTTATACCCTCGCTGTAAAATGGTGACATCCAGTCCGTGTTTCTCATAAATACCCTTTTCTTTTGCCATGTAATAACCAGCAAATTGCGGCTGAGGAAGCCACATGGGTAAAAAAGTAACCTTTTGCAGCTCTTTAGCACTAGCTGATACAGCTAAACAAATGATAAGAAGAGCACCAAGAAAAATGAATATTTTCTTTTGAAACGTTAGTTCGTTAATATTCATTTTATGGCTTCCCGTCAGCATTCAACAATAAAGGTAAGCCTTTATCCCCATTCCCCATGATAATAATTTTCGAATTTTGGGAAGTTGCAAATTCAGAGGTAACCTCTAGTGCCTTCCATTTAATGATGGGAATTCCGGCAACTTTCTCAAATGCGTTTATTCCTTCAGCTTCTAATTTTTTTCTATCTTTCTCTTTCTTTTCAATAACAAGTTTGTAGTCATACTCGTGGCTCAGTTGCTCAGCCACCATCTTTTTTTCTATAGATTCGGAAACAACTTCAGGAAGCTTGATACGTTTTATCAAGTAATCATCCATAACGACATTATGATCGAGAAGCTGTTTATTCAGGTAATATTTAATAGATGCTTGGATCACAAGAGTGGAGATCTTATAGAGTTGATCAGGAGTATAATTACCGATAACGGACATAGATGCTGCTTTAACTTCGGAAACCACAAAAGTCTCGGCATAATTTTCTCCCAGCGTTTTATGAAGCATGGGTATACCATCTTTTACAGCATGGAATCTGAATGTGTAATCCACGCTAATAGTCAATCCTTCGCTGGTAAGAATTTCGAGAGTATTCTCAAGTGTCTGAACACGGGTATTATATTTATATATAATATCCCATGGCCAAATAACATGCATACCCTCACCATAGATTTCATCGACCTGAGTACCACTGAAGCGTGACCAGTGAACTCCTTGCTGACCTGGATAGATTGAAATGACAATATTATTCCAGAAAAACACAATCAAAAAAGCAAGAATCAACAAGGAGATCGTTATGCTTATGCTATTCTTGTCCCACAAGGCAACAAATTTTGTCCTGACATTTTGGAAGAACATCTGATATTCCCAATAAGGTATTAAAATACTATGCTTTCGCTTGTGCTTCAGGCTCTGTTTCAGTCTTAGGAGCAGGCTCTTTTTCTTCCTTTTTCTTTAGTCCAGCAACATATTCCTTACCTTTTTCATATTGCTCTTTGAAACCTTCCTGAACTTTTTCTGTATCTACGTCAAGAAGAGTCCCACCGGATTCAAAATGTTTTACAAAAACACGGCCAACAGCATAAGTGGAAGCGCCTCCTAGAAGACTCATGGAAACAGCACCGGTTAGGGTACCAACTATCGGCACACATTTAATAATACTTGCTGCTACCGGAGCAAGTCCAACCGGCAAAACTCCGCCGACAAGTGCAGTAATACATGTTTTAGCTGCATTTTCTTTAAAAGGAACATTATACTTTTTAGCAATTTTTCGGACCAAATCAAGTTGGATTACGCTCAACCCCACTAGATCCAGCAAAGGAATTGGCGCAAGCCCAAGGGCCATAGAAGAATAAACATGGTTGCGGATTGTTCTATCTATCTCTTCTGTAGAAACAGAAACATCTTCGGAAACTTCCTCAGAACTTTCCATGGTTGTGGCTTGTTCCTCTTCCATAGTTGCCGCTTGTTCTTCTTCTTTTACGCTGTCTACTTTCGCTGTTGCTTCACTTTTTTTTGTCATGACAACCTCCAGTAATAGTTTTTGAACAATAGGCTCATTTAATAGGACATGAGGTACTAAATTACCTTTTGCATTTAAGCCTTTTACAAAAAGCTCATTTATCGATTTATAATAATACTTCCTTCATCCATATGATATATCCGATCCGCCATGTGAAACCATCTGTCATCATGGGTTACACAAATAATAATCTTGCCGCTCGATTTAAGTTCTGGCAAAAGATTTTCATAGAAAATACGCCGAAAATGTGGATCCTGATCCGCAGCCCACTCATCAAGCACAATTACAGGCTTATCCTCAAGCTCGGCTACTATAAATGCAAGCCTTTTTCTTTGACCCGTGGAAAGATCAATCGTGCTGAAAGTATCATTTTCAACTGTTACCTTGTCAGATATCTCAAAGCGTTTCAACAATGTTTTTATTGTTTCAGGATTATAGTCGTTGATGCTATAGATTTGCCGTGAAAGATGAAAATCTGCAAAGACGGATGAGATTCTATCTCGATAATCCTGCATTTGCTCAGTTTTAACTGATTCAGTGTCTGCAAGAAGTTGGCCTGAATCTAACGGAATTAAACCTGTAAGTAAGCGCAACAAAGTTGATTTTCCGGATCCGTTTCCTCCCGTGATAAAAGTGATCTCTCCAGCCTTAAATGTAGCATTGATCGGGCCAACAGTAAATAAAGAATTTCCTTTAACATCACGGTATGAATGCATTGCATCGCTCAATGCAATTGATTGTGGGCTTGTTTTCAGTTTATCGCTAGTTTCACAGATAGTATCTTCTGCAACAGCAATCAGACGTTTCTCCATATTTGCAATATTTTCAAGTGCCAGCTCTGCTTGAGTTATCATGGGTGTGACAAAAGATAACGTCCTTACTGGTCCTGAAATAAAAATAACTGCGATAGTGACCGGCAAAATCACTTCGTACAAGTCCGGTGCAAATAGTGGAACAACAAAGACAATTAGTCCTGTAAGCGAATAGAGCAGGACTTCCATTGTAGCGTAGTTTTGCCCCCACTGACTCTTTAGTGATACATTATTTATATGGGCCTCGTGCGAGTCGACAGCCAGATCCTCAGTCAGTCCTTCAGCTCGCGCCGGACTCATTTTCACTTCTTTGAAACCACTCAAAAGTTCGGCTAGACCATTAAAAATTCGACTTTCTGCGACCGCTGCCGACTGCATAAGTGAACGAAGTGCTTTGGCTTTTGCAAATTGCACTCCAACAGCTATACCTGCAAGGCCAAAAGCAAGGACACAGGATATAGGTGACAACCAGGCAAGATAGCCTGCAAGAAAAACAAGCATTATCGCCTGTTGTAAACCAATTGCCAGTAGCGGTAGGATTTGAGCAAGTACCTGAGTATCCTGAGTCAAAACCCCTTGTAAACTTGAATGTCCAATTTTTTCAATTGTTAACAAATCCGTCTTTCGAACAAGATCAAAAAGTCGAATGCGTAATTTATGAATCAACTGTTCAGCATCCTGAGACGCTGTCATCAATGTGTAGTTGTGTGTGATCTGAATCATTATCACAGTGATAATGAACATCAGCATTAGACGTGCGCTAACTCCATCTACTTCGACTTCTTGAGCAGCAGAAACAAGACCTACAAAAGCTATAGTAGAAATAGCCGCCAAAACATTCATTATCATGATAGGCTTAAGATTTGCTGGAATTTCACGTGCCACCGTGTGAAAAAGTCTCATCTCTCCCCTCCCATAGGTTGATAAATAAATTCACTTTTAGCAGTCGTTTGATGTACCGTAATTTTTCCTTCATCAAGATGAAATCGACGATCTGCGGCATCAAAATAACGATCATCATGAGTCACAGCAATGATTGTCAGACCTTTTCGCCGAAGTTCCGGCAGGATTTCTTTATAAAACTTCTGACGGAATTGTGAATCCTGATCAGCGGCCCACTCATCAAGAATCAGAATTGGTTTGGCCTCAAGCAATGCAGCAATAAGAGCAAGACGCTTTCTTTGACCAGTTGAAAGATCAGTACGAGTGAATTGCTTATCCTTTACCACTGATATATTCTCCATCTCCATCCAACTCAACAAATCATCAGCTTCAATTATTTCGTTATCTGTAAGACCGTAAAGTTTTGAAAAAAGGTGAAAATCAGAGAAGACAGGTGCAATCAATATACGGTAGCCAGCTAACCGGCTTGGCACAATAGTTATACCATCCATTGACAACTTGCCCCTTTGAGGATGGTAGAGCCCAGTGAGTAGTTTGATAAAAGTCGACTTACCAGCACCGTTTCCTCCACTTATAAAAACTACTTCTCCCCGCTTTATGCTCATATCAATAGGGCCAATGCTAAACCCTCTTTCCCCAGGTGGAGCAGGAAAAACAAATTCTACTTTTTCCATTTTAATTTCGGAAAAATTTGCAGCCAAAGGCTCGAATGTTTCAAGACTGCCTTTTTCCTCAAGTTCTGCAAGATCGTCTTTTAATTTTATCATTTGTCCAGCTGCATCGTCTGCAGCACGTAAGACGACCAGTGACTGTATTAAACTAAATATAGGTGTTATCATAAACAGAACAGCTACTGAAATTTTCAGTAGTTCGTTGCTGACTGAGGGTGAATAAATTGGAACAATAAACACCACTATTCCCAGCATAATATTGAACATTGTTTCGCCAAACACAAACTGTTTCCAAGTGTGCCGATGTACCTGGCTACGAGCTACAACTGTTTCCAATGATTGTCTACTAAACTCCTCGTTGATGATGCGGCTACGAACACTGCAAAGCCGTTGTTCTTTAAATCCATCAAAAAGATCTGAGACATATTCGAATAGTTGTATCTCATTATGAACCAACTCAGTCTTAGACAGTTCCAGTGATTTACCAATTCTATAATAACAGAATGCACCGACTACTAACATCACAGTCAAGAGAAAACAGGAGAGCAGAGATATAGTTGCAATATAAATTAATAGCACAACCAGTTGAATGATCGATCGCGCCTCCTGAGCAATATAATGAGAGTTAGAGGAAATGATTTTGCAGTTCTGTGTAATATTACCAAAAAGACGACTCTGCCCAAAGTGTTCGAGTTTCCAAAGGTCGGCACAACGAAGACGATGGATCAACTTCATCCTCAGCTGGTCAATGGCTATTTCTATATCGCTTGCCAGTTTTGCTATCATTGCACTTTCAGCAAACATATAAACCAAAGTACTAACGACAAATATGATTGCCAGAGGAAGGTCAACGAAAGCTTCTTTGGCGTCATCAATCTCATTTGCAGCATAGGTGATTACAGCAAGCACTATTGTCGTACTTAATGCAGAGAGGAATGCGTTCCAAGCCAATCGCTGTAACGGTTTTTTCCCCAAAGAGTTCAAAAGATGAAACAGATTCATTTACTCTTCCTTGCTATGTTAGTTTGACGTGGTCTAGTAATTTTCTGTGCTGATCCCTGCGATAACTCTATTGCTTTTTTCAGTATGGTCGTCTGTCCAACCAAGGGAATTTCAGGCCAGAAGACACCTATTTTTCTGAGCAATGCCTGTGTTCGATCCGACAACACATGGGTACCTTGTGTTTGTGACAAAGCATAATGACCGGATTGTAAACCAAATGTTTCCACAGTTTCGGTAAGGGCGGATTCCATGGCAGGTTCATCAATGGCTTTTTTAAGACGTTGAAGAAAAGTCCCAAAGTCACAGGCAGTCACAAGCTTTCCTATGGTATCAACAGAATTAATAAAATGGAAGAGCTGATCCCGACGATCCGTTTCGATATGATGTGTCGTATTGGTTAAATTTTTCGTACCAGCAAGAGCAACAACAGCAGAGGCAACAATGTCTACATGAGATAAGCATGCAGAAACTTCCATAGGCACTGCTCCCAGTTGAATAAAGGAGACCAGTTGACGAAAAAATGCATTCTGTTCAATATTTTTCTGCAAACAGGCACTGTCTGTAGCAAAAGTTACATTGCCGATTCGGTGAATACAGGTATTAGAAAGTTTATTGCGAGCTGAAGTGACCAGAGTTTCAGCCTCCTGCTTTGTACGAACATAATAGTTATCGTCGCGCTCTTTTGGCGCAACACTGTACTCTGTAAACAATTCACTCTTCTGTGCCGATGATTGTCCTGAGACCGAGAGGGTCGAGACGAAGTGGAAGTCTGCTGGCTCTGGTTTTCTGCTTGCGGCTAATTCTAGTAGATTGCGTGTTGCTTTCACGTTGTCAGCATAGAAGTCTTCGTAGTGACCGATATGATTTACATTAGCAGCACAGTGGTAAATTACGTCAACACTTGCCATCAAGCTGTTCACAATTTGTTGATGGAGGAGCAGAGTCGGTTCTCTCAGATCTCCAGCCAACACACTCAACCTTTCATCAGTTGCCAGAGCCTTACCCTCAACAACTCCAAAATAGTAGCAGAGCACTTGGCTGACGCGTGTACGTGCTGCCTGATTACTTTTGCCTCTCACCAGAACAGTTATTTTTATTGCCGGATCAGCCATTAGTGCACGTAATAGATAACTTCCCAAATAACCAGTAGCACCAGTGAGCAGTATATGACGATAGTTTTGTCGAGCTATCAAATCAGCTTTGAGATCTAAACGGATCTTCTTTTCATAAAGGTTCTGCTGACTGTCTAGGGCTTGTGCTATCTCTGTTTTGTACTCATCATCCGCTCTACCTTTTAAATAAGCATCACAATGTTTATGGTATTCAGCACAAAAATTATTGACCACATCTCTTAAGTGATCGGGACGAGGCTGACAAACAGTAGCAAAGTCTGCAAGCATCGGATTTTCATAAAGAGCATTGACTTGGCACTTAAACTCGCGGTTGAGTTGCCCTACTACAGCAATGGCCTGTAAACTGTCGCCGCCAAGTTCAAAAAAATCATCTTCACGGAAGACTTGAGAACAGCCGATCTGTTTAGCCCAAACAGCAGCAATTTTTTTCTCAATTTCATTATGAGCTGGTGTTTTCAGAGAATGTATTTGCCCATCAGACTTCATTGGATTTAAACGACTGAGGTTTTCATCCATGGCATCAAACAGCTCCAGGCTATTGATCTTGCCTGTAGCCGTAAGTGGGATAGCATCAACTTTGAGTATCGCTGATGGAATCATGTAGGCTGGTAGACGTGTTGAAAGAAAAGACCTCCACTCTCCCTGTGTTGGTTCCATCAGGTCCTGTTCCATTTTAGTAAATCCCCAAAGTAACTGAGTACCTTCTGGTAATCTCTTTACTAAAACAACCGCGTGTAACACACCGGGATACGATGAAAGACAAGACTCAACTTCTCCTAACTCAACCCTTTGTCCTCGCAATTTCACTTGACTGTCCTGACGCCCAAGAATTTCAAGTTCTCCATTTGGCAGCCACCTTCCTAAATCACCGGTACGATAACGTCTTTTACCACTTGTAGTTACAAAAACTTTATTGGTCAGTTCAGGTCGATTGAGATATTCTTTAGCAAGCCCGATTCCACCAAGCCAAATTTCACCAACTTCACCAAGAGGCAAGCGATTACCGTTTTCACCTACAATATAGACCTCAACATTACAGATGGGGCTCCCTGCTGTAATTTGTATTGTTTTTTCAACACTATTACTCTGAATCCGACAAAGTGATACAGCTGCAGTATTCTCAGTCGGCCCATAACCATTAAAGTAAGAGAGTTTTGATGAGTAATATTTCACATCACTAACAACAGGGGGTTCCCCAACAGTTAACAATATCCGAATAGGACTAAGGTCTGCATGTTCAAACAACCGTAGGTAGGATGGTGACATAGAGGCAACGGTGACGTTTAGTCTTCGGAACATGGCATGCAAACCCAAGATATCATTCATTTCTCCACGTGTAACTGGAACCAGTGCTCCACCTGCTGCCCAGGTAACAACAAAATCACTGATCCATAAGTCAAATGATGGATCAGCCATCAAAAGTGCGCGATCATTGGGCTTGATTCCAAGTTTTTTACCCACCCCCAAAGCAAGGTTGAGCGTTCCCTTGTGATTGAGAACCACACCTTTGGGCACACCGGTTGAACCAGATGTGTAAATAATATATGCAGGATCATCCGGATCAATAGGAACTTCGACTTCTACAGCTTTTGGTGTTGTAACATCTGCTGTGTCCAATCTGATCAACTCTTCAGGACGTACTGTGACACAGTCTTTTATATCAAGTTCCGGAGGTAGGAAAAGGCCATCCAGAACTATCAAAACCTTTATTTCTGCATCTTCTGCTATATAACTAAGACGTTCTACCGGGAGATCAGAAGCCAACGGTAAATAGCAACCACCTGACTTCCAAACAGCAAGGACTGTTTCTGGTAAAGACGCTGAGCGCTCGGTATAAACACCAACAGTATCCCCACGTTTTAGATTCAGTTTTATAAGAAAACTGGCAAGCGTATCTGAGTTTGTATTTACCTGTGCAAAGCTCAACACTCCTGAATCAGTCACAATCGCAGGATTTCGAGGATGTTTACTTGCTATTTGTCGAAAAAGATCGGGGAAAGAAGTAACAGGCGGTGAAAAAACGACCCCCTTTTCCCACTTATCCAATAAACGTTCTTCCATCGGAAGCAAATGTGGCAACCTTGCTTTTGGAGGCTGGCTATCACCCCCCAAGAACTCAGTCCATCCTATCAGAGAATCTAACCATACTTGGGCAGTCTCTTTGGTGTAGATGGCAGCGTTAACATACCATGTCAATCTAATTCCCTTGTCTGCCTGTTCCTCGTGAACTAGAACAATATCCTGAGAAGGAGTATTGTATCGTAATTCATAGTTTATATTTTTAAACTCTGATTCACCTGTACTACCTGAATCCAGACCAGTGAAATGTAAACCTGTTTCAAGACTGACCTCAATCGGTGGGTTCTCAGTAACGGCAATATCAAACAGAGGATAGCGTGTAGGGTGCCCTACCTTTTGGTGTTGCTGTCTGAAATCATCATATATTCGTGCGAAGGGGTATGATGAATGCTGAAGCGCCTGCGCGAGTTCCTGTTGCATTGCATTTAAGGCCGCCTGGATTGTTCCCTCAACCTTACTGCAAAAAACAAGGGGCAACATATTGACAAAATAACCAACCGCCTGTGCCTCACTAGTCGACCTACGGGTAGAAGCTGCGGTACCGAGCAGAAAACCGGTTCGTCCTGTACGTCTTTGAACTTCAAGACCTACAATGGTTAGCATAAGTGAGTGAAGAGTTGCGCCATTATCCTTGGCTAGCTTGCGAAGCCCACTGGATACTGCTGGATCAAGGTAAGTGGAAAAGCAATGACTTCCCTTTAAAGATGAGCTGGTTTTCGTATGAGGCCGTGGTTTATCCAGAGGCCAATCATCAAATGCGTCAGGTGAATTCTGGGCAAGCTTTGAAAGGCAGTTTTGCCAATAAATTGCATCAATTTGTGCGCTTTTACCAGCAAGATAGTCTTTTTCTATCCCAGCGATCTTGTCAGAACTGATCGTGTTCGGTGATAAGGTTTTGTTTTGAAGTAATGCCAGCAGTTCATCTACAATAATACCAAGTGAAATCCCATCGCTCACAGAATGGTGGAAAACAAGCCAGAATATTGATTCTCCACTTTCTGTAACTTTTATCAGGCCAGCACGCCAAAGACCCGGCATATTCATCAAAAAAGGTTCTGATTGTTCGGCTTTAATATAAGCCTTAGCCTGTGCAAGATGTAATACAGTCTCTATTTTAAAACTTATGTTTACCTGTGTCTCTACCTTACGCCTCAAAACACCGGATTGATCCTCCATAAAACCTGTGCGCAAAGCGTCATGCCGCAACAACAGTTTGTCCCATGCTTCAAGCCAAGACGTCGAAGGCGGCACATTTCCCTGCACAACAAGTGTCAAAGGAATATTAAATCCACCTGTGACAAATCCTGCCCGCTCCGCGGTCCAGAATTCTTGCTGACCAACTGTTGCACGGTCTGAAACATGATCAATGGTGTCTCTTTTCAAAGAGATATCTTTCAGTCGCCCAGCAAACCCGGCCAGAGTTGGTTCGATAAAAAGTTCACGGACAGGTACATCACAACCGAGCTTTTTCTCAAGGCGATATGCTACTTCAATAGCAAGCAAGCTGTGTCCGCCCCGCTCAAAGAAATTATCCTCACAATAAATGATATTTGTTTTTAGTACAGCAGCCCATGCTTTGGCTACCTCCCGCTCCAGATCAGTCTCTGGTAGAGTCAAAAACTCCGAGGAGGAACTCTTTCTCAGTAAACTGCGTAGTGCTGACTTATCAACCTTACCTGACGCTGAAAGAGGAATTGACGAAACCTGAATGACTCCTGAAGGAATCATATGGGATGGCAATTTTTGTCCTAGATATTCACGCCACTGGTTGGTGGAAAGATTTACTTCACCATGTAATAATTTGACAAAACTCCACAAGTTTTGTGTACCGTCATCCTGTACGACAAGAAGAGTAACGGCCTGGGAAACTACTCTATGGCCTGCCAATACACATTCAATTTCACCAAGTTCGATACGAATACCATTTAATTTTACTTGGTCATCTATACGGCCTACGATTTCAACAGTCTTGTTCTTTTTCCATCGACCAAGATCGCCAGTACGGTATCTGCGTCCTTCAGTGGTTATTACAAAAGACTCCAGCATCTGTTGAGGCCTGTTCAGGTATCCAACACTAAGCCCAGCACCACCCAACCATATTTCTCCCACAACCCCAAAAGGAAGGGGTTCACCATTAGAATCACAGATATGAAGGCTTGTATTGGCGAGAGGTCTTCCGGCACAAAGAGAGCTTTGTCCCTCAGCCTTCAACTTCCCCATGCAGCTTGTAATGGTGTTTTCTGTTGGACCATATGCGTTATAATAATCCAACTGTTCTGCATATTTCTGGACATCCTCGTAAATTGGAGGTTCGCCACCTGTGACAAGAATTCGTAGCGAACCTGGTAGTCTGTCACCCTCAAAAAGTCGCAGATATGTAGGTGTAATATCTGCTAAAGTGATGGACATTTCATGTAAAAATTCCAAAAAATCTTTCGGCGACTCAACGGTTTTACTTGAAACAGGGTAAATAGTAGCGCCACAGGCAAAGGGAATACCAATGTCTGAGAGGGATACATCAAAAGAAGGTGATGAAAACATCAGACAACGGTCGGTATTTGACAAACCATATGTTTCAACTGCACTGAGAACTAAATTTACGTAGCTGCTGTGACTGATTAAAGTTCCTTTTGGTTTACCTGTTGAACCAGAAGTGTAGAGAATGTAGGCAATATCATTTGTCGTGCCACGGTTGAAATTCTTTTGGTCAAGACAAATCCTTTCCCGATGTTCAAAGTAAAATTTCTCGGACAACTCCTCAGGGCGTAAAAGTGTTGGAAATCCATGAGATAAAGGCTGTGGCACACTAATACCATCCAGAACCATGAGATGTGATACCCCAGCATCAGCGATCATAAACTCCAGTCGCTCTGTCGGTAAATCAAATGCCAAAGGTAGATAAACTCCACCTGCCTTCCAGATTCCAAGTGCCGCGCCAGGCAATTCCAATGAACGATCTGTTAAAACAGCAACAACATCACCGTACTTTACGCCTCGGCTTACGAGGGCATGAGCGATTGCATTTGCCTTCTGATCGAGCTCTTTGTAAGAAATAGTTCTTTCGTAGCTGACCACAGCAGGTAAATCCGCTTGGCCTTTACTATCAACTATTTTTTCAAACAATTCGTGAAAGCATAATTCCGGTCGTGTAATGTTCTTGCCGTACTCGAGTTCTAAAAGCAGAGCCTTCTCTTTCGGCAAAAGCCGTGGCAAAGGCTCTGCTGCGCGTGATTTATCTTTGGTGATCCAGCGAGCTACTTCAGCAAAAGACTCTAACCAGTTTTGTGAAGTTTCTTTCGTATAAAGAGCTGCATTTACATGCAGTTTCAAGAGAATATCGCCGTTGTCTAAGCTTTGGTGGATAAGAACTATATCCTGTCCTGGTGATGCTTTTGTTTTTTCATATCTAACCTTTGTCACCGTCTCAGATATCTCTTTAAAACGTTGAAAGGTTTCTGTTTTACTTGTTCTTAAATTCCCTCTCCCTGGGTTTTCAGTTATAGCAACATCAAAAAGAGGATAACGTTGAGGGTGCCTAAGCCCGGGGCGCTCAGTCCAAAACCTGCGACAAATACTAGAAAAAGGATAGCGTGCATGTTGTAGCGCCCTAGCAAGAGCATCCTGTGTCTGGCTCAGTATATCACTAAACGAGTTTTGCACTAAAGAGGGCAGATAGACAGGAAGCATATTAACACCATAACCTACTACCTGAGCTTCAGATGCTGTTTCTCTAATGGATGCTGTTGTTCCGATCACTATGTCTGAGCGATTGGTTCTGCGTCGGATTTCAGTTGCAAAAAGCGTCAGCATCACTGCGTGGAGCGTTGCATTATGCTCTTTGGCAAGATCTTTCAGCCCCTGGCTTGTTTGTGGATCAAAGAGCATTTCAAAACGGTGGTTCCCAGATGGAGATAAAGGAGAACGTGTTTTATCAAGAGGCCATTCCTTAAATGCTTCGTCAGGAACTTTGTCAAGCAACTCATTCCAGTACTCTGCATCATCGGCTGCATCGGTTGATTTAAGATATGATTGTTCACGGGCCGCAAAAGTTGCCGGACCTTCTTCTACTGGTGGTAAGGTGCCTTTTTCAAGTAAGATGGACAGTTCATTTAAAAGAATGTTGATTGACTGTCCGTCTCCCACTGAATGATGTAATGCCAGCCAGAAAAATGCGCCTTCCTGCTCTTTTGATTCAACACTTTCTATTTCGACAATACCTGCACGAAAGAGCGGCACAGATGTCATTGACATCGCTCCTTCCTGATAACGTCGGATATGTTCCATAGCATCACTTTTGCTAGATGCTGTTGTAAAGGAAAGAGGGTCTGCCAAATAAGGTACAACCTTACGTCTCAATAGCCCACTTTCATCTTCTTCAAAAAAAGTTCTCAATCCTTCGTGACGCTCAACCAGAAAAGACCATGCTCTTCGCCAGGATGCATGATCAACACTCCCTATAATCATTCTATGAATAGGAATGGTAAAGGTGCTGGTGTCAAGCCCAGCCTTTTCAGCAATCCAGAACTCTTTTTCTCCCTCGGATGCCTGATCTGTTGTATTGACTGTCAGGGATTTATCCTGATTTACCTTTGATTGGATACTGTTAACGAAAGTAGCAAGCGTTGGAGCTGCAAAAAGTAATCGGGCAGGTACATGCTGGTTAATTTTTTCTGATACATGGTATGCCAATGTAACCGCCAGCAAGCTATCTCCGCCAAGTGCAAAAAAATTGTCATTACGATTAACAGGAACTCCAAGCACATCCGACCAGGTTTCAGCAATACGCCTTTCAAACTGGCCTTTAGGAGCTGATCCAGAAACGGTTTTAATACGTTGTTCTGCTTTCTGAAATTCAAGTAATGCAATACGGTCAACTTTTCCTGCTGGGGTTAACGGGACACTAGCAATTAGTGTGATACTAGCTGGAAGCATATGCGTCGGCAAACGTTCAACAAGAAAATCCGTAAGTATTGTTTCAGAGGGCGCTTGGTCGCCTGCAATCTCATCATTGGCCTGGATAAATGCACGCAGGATCATCCCAGAAGCAAGATTTTCGACAAGGACAACTGCATCTGCAACATCTTCATGCATGCAAAGCACCTCCTCTATTTCCCCAAGTTCAACCCGTTGACCATTCAGTTTAACCTGATGATCCATACGGCCACCTATCACAATCTCACCTTTTTCACTCCAAATGCCATAATCCCCCGAACGGTAAAACCTTCCCTCAGGTCGATTCACAAAACTCTCAGCACTGAGTTCAGGGCGATTTTGATAGTCATGGGCAACTCCTATACCACCTATCCAGAGTTCTCCTCGAACACCTGGGGGAACCCGAGAACCATCCTCACGACGGAGTGAAATGTTAACATTGGGCAAAGGACGCCCTACTGATAAGCTTGTTGTTGAATCCGACCGATCAGTCAATTGCGTAAGCGAGACAATTATAGACGTTTCTGTTGGCCCATAGCCGTTCCAAAAAGCAAGGTGATTGGCGTGAAATTCAACGTCCCGTTGGTTCGGTGCTTCTCCACCAGTTAAAAGTATACGTAAACTTTTAAACGGAACCTGTTCGCTGATACGCAGATAGGACGGTGTGTGAAAGGCAATAGTAACCTTTAGTTCATGGTAATACTGCTTAAGTTGCCACGGGTCTTCTCTTAGTAAATATGATACTGGAACAAGGGATATCCCATTAAATAGTGCCATTCCAAGCTCCAAAAGTGAAGCATCGAAACCAACGGTAGCAGCCAACGACATACGGTCATCTGGCAAAAGACCAAATTCCTTCGCTACTCCAAGAATAGAATTAACATATCCTTTATGAGGAACAGGAACACCTTTTGGCACTCCTGTTGTACCAGAAGTATATATTATATAAGCAATCTCGTTCAGACCTGGGTCATCTAAATACAAACATTCATTCGGATCACTTCTAAAATCGTACTCCGCACCCAAGCACTCCTCAATACTAATGGTTTCGACAACACTTTGAGCGAGCGTTTCTGGCACTTTAAGGCCATCAAGCACAACCAGCATTTCTGAACCAGCATCTTTGCTTATTGCTGCTAACCGTGCTGCAGGCAATTCATGAGCAAGCGGTAGATAGACCCCTCCCGCCTTCCATATTCCCAATACCATTGCAGGAAGATCTGAAGAACCTATTGTGAGCACAGCAACAGTTTTCCCTTTTACAATGCCATGGCCACGAAGGGTATGAGCAATTTGGCTTGCTCTGACATTGAGTTGTTCATAGGTTTCAACCCTTTCTGTACTTACCACGGCTGGACGAAACGGGTATTTAATCGCAAATGTCTCAAACAACTTATGACAAGATTCATTCTTGATTGGCTGGTATCGCCCAGTCTCCCACTGTTCCAACAACTGTATTTCATCTGGGAGTAGTGCAGGAAGCGGCTGCTCAAATCGTTTAGGGTTTTCTACAAGCCAACGTGCCCACCCAACAAAACTTGACAGCCAGGCTTGAGCACTCCTTTCTGAGCAAACGTCAGGATTCCAAATCAAATGAAGATTAATTCCTCCCTTACCAAAAGGATCTTCAGGACAAGGCTCATGACTAAACAAAAGATCAACTCCCGCAGCAGGGTGAGCAATTTCGCCTGATAGTTTCTCAGGGATTAAAGACAGTCCAGTCACTGTATCTGCAGTGTGGTGAGGGGGAGCGGCTGTAAGAGCGATATCAAAAAGAGAAATTCGTGAAGACCTCACTCCAGGCTGCTGCTGCCGAAACTCACGATACAAGAGTGGAGCCGGATATGATGAATGTTGCATTGCTTCAGTCAAACAGTATTGTGCAGCAAGCAATTCTGATGAAAAAGGTTCCTTTTCATCCTGTTTGAGAATCATGGGTAGCAGATTTACAAAGTGTCCTACTGTGTTTTCAAGTCCGGCTGGTCTTAAAGATATGCCACTGCCAATTATCACATCTTTAAGACCTGTACGACGTCTTGTTTCAGCCGTTAAAATTGCAAGCAACAGTCCATGCAGACCTGTCCCATAGAGCTTTGCTGCATTTCCAAGTTTTTGAACTGTATCGGCATCAAGATGCTCAACAAGCGGCGTTGCACCATGACCGCTGGGTAGTACTGGTCTTTGGTGATCTGTAATCTGCTCATCAAAGGCGCTGCCCCCTCTCTTGATCAAAGTATCAAGTTTATTCAACCAGAACTTGCGGTCATGCTTAACGTTTTCTGAGGCAAGGTAGGTTTGTTCAGCTCGGCTCGCTTTGTCGATTCCATTTGCTACTGCCGACAATTGACGGTCACCTAACAATGCAAGTATATCATTTTGAATCAGCCAAGCTGATATGCCATCAACAACAGAGTGGTGCAAAACAAACCAGAATAAAGTCAGGTTTTCACCAACAACTTTTATCAAACCTGCCCTAGCAAGAGGTGCTTCACTCAGGTTAAATTTTTCATTACGCCAATGTGCTGATATTTCTTGAGCTTCAGCAAAAGTTGAACACGCGTCAATTATCAGGTTCTTGTGCAATGAAAGAGACTGAGGCTCACAAGTTTTCCAATAAAGAGTCTTGTTTGCATCTTTGTAGTAAAACTGAGTGCGTAAAGCAGCATGATGCTCAAGTAACCGAGTCCATGCCAATTGCCATTTATCTTCATTGGGCACCGTACCACCAACTGAGAAGATCCTTCCAACATGGGATGCTGCTGGGGGCATACCTATTTCGGAGGCAAGCCAGAAGTTTTTCTGATCAGCAGTTGCAATATTTTCAAACTCTACGGTGCTCTTAACATTTCTCTGCTCCTGTTGTGAGACAGCTATCTGTTTTCCTAATTCTTTAATTGTTAACGATGTCAACACCTTTTGCACTGGCACATCAAAGCCAAGCTGGTACAAACGACTACTAACCTCAATTGCCATAAGGCTTGTTCCACCAATGGTGAAAAAGTTATCCTCCCTCGAAATTGGGCCTTGATTAATAACTTCTTCCCAAACACCTGCAATCGTCAGTTCAAGTTCACCTTTAGGTGGACTTTTTTTTCGATGTTTTTGCTCAGTGTCTAGGGCTAAGTCGATCGCTGGCAGCAGTGCTTGTTTATCAATCTTACCGGCTGAATTAATAAGCATACCTGCCAACTCAATTATCTTTGCAGGAATCATGTAGGACGGCAGGGTTTCGCTAAGAAATGATCGCCAATCTTCCTGTGCTTCTCCTGCACCCGATCGCTCAAGACAACCAACTAGCAAGCCTCTGTGTTGCATAACCAATGCCCGCTTGACATCAGGGTGTTTTTGCAGTGCTAACTCAATCTCACCAATGGCTACAGACTGGCCGGAAATTTTAATAATATCGTCAGCCCGACCTAGAGTTTCAAGTTCTCCGTTTTTATTCCAACGACCAAAATCATGTGAACGATATGCACGACCATAAGGTGTGTTGACAAATGTTTTATCTGACAATTCAGCTTGATTCAGATATCCACGTGATACGCTGTCACTGACCACATAAATTTCACCAACCTCTCCATTTTTGACTTCATCTCCATTTTCATCAAGCAAGTGGATATTAGTGTTGGCAAAAGGCTTACCACTGGGAATAGGACCTTGTTCATTAGAATCAACATGGTGCATACAAATGGTTCCACAAACCTCTGTTGCACCATGCACATTCCAATAATCAAGATATTGGGAGTAATGTCTCGCATCAGCAGTATGGGGGCGCTCTCCAGCAGTAATAATACAACGCAGCCCTTTTGGGACAACACCTTTAAGCAACCGAAGATAGGAGGGCGTAAACATTGCCAAGGAAACTTGGTGGCGCTCCATTTTAGTTATCAGTTGATCAGGTTGATTTATGATAGAACGAGATATAGGAACAAAAGCAGCACCAGACATAAAAGGAAGACAAAGTTCTCGAAAGCCTAAGATAAATCCAGGAGATGTAGAGAGCAGTACTCTATCTTCACTTTGGATTCCATGTGCTTCAATGTGCCCAAGCGCCATACGTGCACAAGCATCATGCTGGAGCATAACTCCTTTAGGCGTTCCGGTTGACCCTGAAGTGAATAGAATTGCAGCAAGATCAGTCATCTCACCGTTTTTTTGTGGTGGAAGACCAAATGATTCTTTCTCGTAATTATCTTTTGTGACCTCTTCCGGTCTAAAGACAACACTCAACTCACTGGCTCTGGAATCCTTACCATTTTCAGTCAAAGCTTCAACAACTGAAGTGGCCAACTCGAGTCCATCAAGAGCAATTACTATTTTAATATCAGCTTGTTTTACTATGCTTACCAACCGTTTTTCCGGCAGATCGGCCACCATAGGCACATAAACGCCACCAACTTTCAGAATTGCTAAAAACGCTGCAGGCAAATCTGCAGATCGCTCCGTCAGGACACCAATAGTCTCTTGCTCACCAACACCTCGTTGCTTCAATTTTTGGGCAAGTGCATTTGCAACTGTGTTCAGCTGGGCATAAGTCAAAGTGCCTTGGTCGCTGACAATTGCAGGGTGAGATGGCTGCAGATTTGCAAAAGTTTCAAAACTTTCGTGTATTTTAGTTGATAGCATCATAAAACTAAAAACATTCCTCAACTAACGGATATAACATTATCTAAAGGGTTTCTAATGTATCTCACAAAAAATATGTAAGACACATTAGGCTTTGGCACATGCATTGCTCATATAATTAACTAGGAAAGAGGTTAGTTTGGTACCCCAGACAGCGATACCCTTTTGCTGCTGACTCATGATCCACATTTTTAACCCATTTAGCCTCAGCGCCCAACTCTTGTTTTACCCAGTTGCAAATGCTAATGGTTATCTCATGCTGACTTGCGATATCCCTTATTTTCTCGAGATGCTTTATGCACACATCCTTTTTAGGGGCAAGCCTTGACCTCTGTTTAATATGATCCTGATTGTTTTCTGATAAGTAAGGATGAAAAAATGCCCCAATTAAATTCGGGTCAAAGTGGTTAATATATTGTGCTAGGATAACCAGATTTCGTATCTCAGTAGTTAAAAACTCAGGCTTTATGTTGTTAACACCCGCGGCTCGTAACTGCCTCATGTAATTAGTGACATTCTCTTCGGTCAAATATGGAAGAAGTAGTGGCTGGCAAAGAACCGACTCAGCGCTCATCCCAAGTTCACGACACTGCACAAGCATATCAAGCCTCTCGGCTACTGTTGCAGCATTAGGCTCCAGAACATTCTGGAGATATTTAGGCATGATGCCTATACTGCCGTTTACCTGAATTTTAGAAGATATCTTCCCCATAAGAGACCACAGAGAATCTCCTTTATGCTTAACCTCAATATGCTGTGGACCAGCCTTAGTCGCAATAAAAATACGCACAGCTGAATCTGGGTATTTGTCAAAGTGATCTACAAAAACTCGAATGATATCATGTGCCAAACCATTATAGAGATGTGTCTCTGAGAAAGCCTCTGTTTTGGGAGAAAAATAATAGAAGATGGATCTATCTCTATTTCTTTCCAGTGAGTTTGCAACTTTCTCAGCATAATTTGTATAAACTGTTATCGGCTTTACATGATTTCCATCAGTTACCAAACAGTACTGACACGCCACTGCACATGACCCCCCAGAGGGTGACACCTCAAGTACATTCTTTGGACACATCCCGGTATAGTTATGTATTTCCAATTCCTCATCTATATCAGTATGGCCTTCTTCATAGTGATTTCCAGGTGTAAGATTATGCCCTTCATACAAAGTACTAAACCATTCAGATCCCTCTACCAGACTTGAGGCAATATTTTTATTTATAGAATAGTCAATCCCCATCCCCATCAAGAGACTCTTATCAACCTTTAAAGGAACAAACTGTTCCAAATCATGGCACGTGGGCTTAGGTGATAACAAGGTGAATTCTGTGCTACCTTGAATGTGAGAGGATAATGACATATTTTCGATTTTACTTTTTTCTTTCACTTCCATAAAGAGTCCCTCTGGTGTCTAGAGTCTATTTAGTAAATTTATTTACTTTATTAAAGAATTACTTACAAGTAAGTGTGCAGTAATTTATCAACTCGTGTCAAGTGTTTTTCTAAGTGAGATCAAGACCATACAAAATTAACTATTTTATTCACCAAAACCTAAAAGGGTTGCAGCAAGACCTGATGGGTCAAGCTGCTTAAGACGAGGCACCAACAGCTTTTCAAGGGCAGGATTTGAGGGGGCAAGGGCATCATAAAGCTTATGAATGCCTAATTTTTTGCACTGTTTACAGATATCAGCACTGTTTCGCCTTGCTTGCAAGTCATCCTGTTTTAAAGAGCAAAAATCTTTGACTATTTTTTGCTCTTGTTCATAGGTACCGCAGCAAAGGTCTACAGAACCATCATGGCAGATGGAAATTGTATGGCTTAGTAATTCGCAAGTCATGTCGTGCGAAAAATCTGATGTTAGAGCGACGAGATCTTTTGGATTAATCAGATATTCGTTCAGAAGGCTACTGGCATTTTCACTCAGATTGCCATTTTTTAGGTGGAGATAGTTCTCTATAGGCATCATATGTGCTGGAAAAACAGTAAACCGAAAGTCCAATTCACCAGCAAGACGATGAATCCTTGCCAATTCCTCTTTTAGATTGTTTTGGTAAAGATGATAAAAAACCTCGACATCCATTGCTTGCTGATGAATGTCCATCTGTCTTCTTAAAGCTCTCATTGCTTTCAAGACATATTCAATCCTACCATTTTTATGTGTTCGTCCATATATTGCCTGACTGGCTCCGGATAAGGATATCCGCCAGCTAGTTGGCCCAGATGCGACAATTGGCCCTAGATCAACCTTGTTGTTCATATTGCTAGAAATGATACAATGCCAACCTCGGCGACGCACCTCCTCAATCAGAAGCGGTAACTGCGGGTGTAACAAAGGTTCTCCCCAATTGAACAGACAGATAGTAATCGGTTGTTCTGTATACGTTTTATATATCTTCTCTATAATTTTATTAAATAAGTCTCGACTCATCACTCCTTTTGGTCGATCAATATGGTCGAGTGATCCTACAGGACAGGATGGACAGGACAAATTACAAGCACCAACAACATCGATATAGAATTGCATCGCAGGACTCCTAATGAGTCTAAAAGTTTAAAATAATTTATAAAAAAAGTTAAATCTAAAACTTTAATACCTAGACTATGCACTTGCTCATTTATGAGAAACTAGAGTCAGTGAATTCATGTTCAATTTTCAATGCTATAGTAGATGTTTGTGACTAATAGAAATTGGTTTGTTTTTGACCTTAGTTACTACATGTCCCAAAACTCCGTTGGGAAGGTCATTGCTTATACTAGCTATTGAAAGGTCGCATTGGTCTTTTTCACAGTCGTCTATTTGCCAATTATTTGGGTCTGTTCCTTCGGTTTTGATAGTAATATCTTTAGGATTAACAAAAAGCCCACACCCTCGCATTTTTAAATATGCCTCCTTGATTGTCCATAAACGGTAAATATTGAGCTCTCGCTCCCCACAATTGTCGAACAGGGAAATCCATTCCTGCTCTTCTTCCGAGCAAATAACATTTAATAAACTCTGAATGTCGTTTAAGTGGGAAGTCATCTCTATATCAACTCCAATTTCGGTATCTTGACCAATTACCATTACAGCGCTGCTTCCTGAACTTGATGCGTTGAACTGATAAGGAGAACCAGAAATATGAGGTTTACCGTATTTGCCATATTTGTACGTTATTTGAGATGGGTGACAACCAGTATAATTGGATAGAATCGACCTTAGAGCGCCCCGTCGAGATACAAATTTTCTTCTATCTTTATTAAAAACAAATCTCAAAGCTTTTGATCTTTCTGATTCAGAAAGATAACTCTCAAGTGTGTCATATCGATCTTTTGAGATATTATTTGTATCAAAATGCCAACAATCAAATGTCATGACTTTCAACCATTTTTCCTTTGTTTGTGCGGATTTATCAGACATTAAGGACACTTATGAAAGCTTACAATCATCATAATCTTTCATTTATACGCAAGTATGTTTTCTAAAGATTCTCCATGACTCATGATTGCTACTTCTTCTAAAGTACTAGCTCATTCATTACAAAAATAAGGTGAATATGTTAGAACATAGTTGACTCTAAAAATGCTTGTATTCGGGTTCGTAGTTGCCCCATGTTGGATGCAATGAGTTCGTTTTCTATAAATAGAACTGGTATATTTTTTTCGTCCAATCGTTTTTTCTGGTAATGATAATCAATCAAATTGTTATCACAAAACTTCAAGGATGAATAAATTACTGCATCGACATCATACTGCTCAATTAGCCCCATCATATGGTCAAATCGCTTACCTGAATCAAATAGTGCAGCACAGGTTGTTTTGCCCAGATAGTAATCTGAAAGCGCTACAAGTGGATCTTTGTCTTCATCTACCAGACCCTCAAAATACTTTACCCCATTACTAATATCCTCACAGACTACAACAGCTCCAATCTCTTCGATTAGCTGTATGATATGGGGGTGATCAAAATAGCTACCACATATCATGATCTTGGGTTTGTTCATATTTTCTTTTGTGCCGCATTGGGGAAGGTATTCAAGAAGCCGTGTCAATTTTTCGTTAAAAATCTCTTTTGGACTTGCCATGGCTGCTTTAACTATAAGCATATAATCCTTACCGCTAATACCCGGGTGGATATCGTTTCTCAAATCATAGAGGCGCTGTAAAAGCCTTCTGGATTTATTATGCACTGAGATGGCATTACGTAGTGCATCTTCCGTTATTTTTATACTAAACCGGTTTTCCAGCGTATCCATGAGATGCTGAATTTCGGTAACAAAATATTCTTTTGTTGTATTGTCTATGACCTTGGGTAAATCAGACATATGAAGGAAATCATCGGGCCTGAAATATTCCCACACATCAAATAATCTACGTCTGGCATCACAGACGTTTGTGATAACAGCGCCATCTGCAAATTCGTGTTTTCCAGCAAGCACCTCTTCAAGGCAACTCAAGACGTAAGGACAAATGTTCCGATGCATATAAGCGGAGGCTTTCGTCGTTTTAAGACAGGTTTCTCCCGTGATCCTATATGGAAGCAGCCCGGCAGCATATATAATTTCTTCAGGAGTATAAATAGAGACCCAGCCAATTTTAGGACGTTTGTTGGCCTTCAGTATATCGAACCGATTGTGATGCATATCGGTTATATCTGTGAGCAGTTGCATATCCATATTATTTTTTTTCCATCATTTTACGTGCAATCACAGCAGCTCCAAGTGCGCCGACTAGTTGCGGTTCATCAGATATTTTAAGATCTAGAGCCAATCTTTTTTCTAGTTCCTTTACCACACCAATGTTCAAGGCAACACCGCCACTCATAGCAACGGGGTCGAACATACCAATTTTGTCCAGTAGAACCTCTCCCCTCTCCGCAATTACATTATGAACCCCGCGAACAATTTCCGGAATAGGTGCATCACCTGCCACTAGGGAAACCACTTCTGTTTCTGCGAAGACAGTACACATACTACTGATTTCCACATTATTTTCGGTCTGTTGGGAGATACTACCTAGATCCTCAAGCCTGACTCCCAGAGCTCTTGCTATAACTTCCAGAAAACGGCCAGTACCGGCGGCACATTTGTCATTCATTATGAAATCCATTACTCGGCCGTTACCATCTAACCGTATAGCTTTACTATCCTGCCCACCAATATCAAGAATAGTTGCCACCTCGGGAAAGAGAAAATGTGTACCAGCTGCGTGACAGGTGATCTCTGTTACATTTTTTCCGGAAAAAGGCAAATTATCACGTCCGTACCCGGTGGTCACAACAAAGTCCACATCATCTTCCGAAACGCCTGCCTGCACAAGCACCTGTTTATAAACTCTCTCACCAGACTGCCTGCTTCTTCCGCCAGTCAAGTCAATTGCAGACCCTAGAATCTTCTTGTCATCACCCAGCACAACACCCTTGGTGGCAAGAGAACCAGAATCGATACCTACCGTAATCATACCTCACTCCTGTTTTTGAGCATCTCTGCAAATGCATCTATTCTTATTTTGACCTGGGAAAATGAATAGCCCCGACTGTCGATAAAGTCACCGTCTATATCCAGCATAGATATGCCTGCTTTGCTCAGCCGGTCCCTGATAATCTGGTTTACACTCAGATGACGGCGACAACCCCATTGGTTGAAACGGATTACACCGTCTATGGCATATGGCTCAAGCATATCAAACTTCGTATCATCGATGCTGATAAAATGAAGTTGTCTTTTGGCCATATACATGTAAGGATCCTCTTCAGTCAGTATGTCGTCAATATCTCTTGTCAGACCCGGCATGAGATTCGCCATGACTTCTAAGCCACACTCTTCTTCCATGTATCGAATAATTTCATTATTATAAAAAGGCATCAGACCATCCCATATTATCCGAGGCCCTTTTTTCGCGTGGTTCATCCCAGCAGTATCTGCTGTAGCCAGCAAATCCTCATAACATAATCTAATCCCTTGCGTTGCTTGACTTGACCCCAATTTACTAAGATGAGTAGTTGTGTCGGTGGAAAATTTCTGCACAGACGGACATATCTGCCGTTCTAACGAGAAAGATATCAGGTCAGCATAATACCGTAGCGCTATTTTAGATTCACTCACTGCGGATGCAATCTTTTCAGGGACAGCTGTAATACCCATCGAAGTTTCCATATGAGTTACCATCTCTTTAATGCGGTGAGCCAAATAGGCCGCCGCTGAATTGCCACGACGCTGAGGAATATCCAGGAGAAACCAGGGAGTATCATACATATCACTCAACGTGTAAAACATTCTAGCTCCGCTGTCACATGGAAAATAACCAAATGTAATGAAATCCGGAGACGGCAGACAATCTTCCACCGCCGCACCCAGCACACACCGAACAACCGGGCAAACATCCCTAGACATATGATTTTTTTCTGCAATATCTAGGAAATTGCCTGCTACACCAGCAGCAGCCAAAAAGTAAGAGAGAACCTGTCCGTTGAAAGGAACTAAATCAAGGGCATATACGATTTCGGAGCATATAGCATTTCCAACAAAAACGACCCGAGAGTTGTCAAGATAAGCATCCTGAAAACCACCAGCATTAGCAAGAGTTCTTTCCATAGTCGAGGCTGAACTGTTTTCTGGTATAGAAAAATCAACAGCGTGGCCACTACGTCCTACTATTTGCAGGAATTTTTCCAGTTGGCCACCTCTCTTTGATCTAGAAGGCTTGGCAGTTTCATTGGGTAGCCCAAAACCCTTTTGAGCCATCAGCTTTTTCAACAACTTTTCTTTATCAGATAACATTTTTCTCCTCTTCACAATTTATAAAATTGCACCCCTATTTTTCTGTTTACTGTAAATCAATTTTCATTCAGAGCTGCCCTGATTTCCTCATCCGACATTTGATCAAGCTCTTGTTGCAGACGTGCCATGGTATCCACCATTCCTGGTTGTGGTTCATGGTCTATTAATGTCCGGGTTATGCCCGCTACAGTAGGCGCTTCAAATAGTTCCCTGACGACAATTCTGATATCAAATAATTCCTGTACACGGTTTACGAGCTGCACCACCAGCAATGAGTGTCCACCCAATGTAAAAAAATTATCATGTCTACCCACACGTTCCACGCCTAAAACCTGAGCCCAAATATTTGCAACAATCTCTTCAGCTGGCGTGGACGGTGCTTCATATCCATCTGTCCAGTCTGAGATATTGGGAGCAGGTAGTTTTTTCCTATCCAGTTTGCCGTTAAGGGTCAAAGGAATTGTCTCAATTACGATAAAGTGAGCGGGAACCATATAATCAGGCACGCTTTCTTTTAGATAATCACGTATTTGAGTGACCAGTGAACTTTCGTCAGAACTCCCTTTCCTATCTCTTGTAAAGTACGCTACCAATTTTTTATAATCGTTGTCTTCGTACAAGACCACCACCGCATCTTTGATTTCCTGATGGCGGCAAAGGATTGTTTCAATCTCGCTAGGTTCTATACGGAATCCCCGAAGCTTGATCTGAAGATCTATTCTGCCCAGAAACTCAACATGACCACTGGAAAGCCATCTTGCAAGATCTCCAGTTTTATAAATGCGTTCCCTTTTTCCGTAAATTTCCTTTTCGATAAATTTTTCGGCAGTCAATTCAGGGTTATTAAGATACCCCCTCGCAAGTCCTGCGCCTGCAATACAAAGCTCACCGGGAACCCCGGGAGGTTGCGGCGTTAAATGTTCATCCATGATATAAATACGGGTATTAGACATAGGGCAGCCGATAGGGATCGTGGAAAAGCCATCGATATTTGATGATAAAATCTGGACAAACGTTGCCGCGACCGTTGCTTCCGTAGGACCATATGAATTTAATAACACCGGAAAATCGCTGAAATTTTCCAGCCATTGTCCAACTCTTTCTACTGAAACAGCCTCACCACCAATCACAACCAGACGAATACTTTTTGGCCACAATTTTTTCACAGCAGATATCGATATATCCGTCAACAAGCTCTGCCAATAAGCCGTGGGTAAGTCCAGCACCGTTAGTTCATTAGTTTCGCAAGTTGTCAGGAACTCTTCAGTAGACCCTATCATCTCCTCATCGCGGAGAACAAGAACAGCCCCTGCAAGCAAAGTGGCAAAGACCTCTTCCACAGCCGTGTCAAAACTGAGCGAGGCGAATTGCATTACTCTGTCATGCCTTGTCAACCCATACGCATCTATTACTGAGCCAACGAAATTGCTTACGGCCGAATGTTCAATCATGACGCCTTTAGGATTACCCGTGGTACCCGATGTATAGATCACATAAGCCAAATCATTAACACTAATTTTCATTGCCTGATTTTCCTGGGATCGATCTTTTGAATCTATCTCATCCAGACAAACAACCACACTATCCTGCTCCATGTCTTCCAAAGGTAACCGCGGCGTCAAAGCACTTTGGGTCAGTATTATTGATACACCACTATCAGACAATATATGACAGATACGGGCCCGAGGATAATCTGGATCCACTGGCACATAGCCCCCCCCCGCTTTGAGAATAGCCAACAGGCCGACAATCATTTCTAACGACCGTTCCACAAATATCCCAATCAACGGATTTTGCCCCTTTCCAGACCCTAAGGAAAATTCAGGTAGAGCTCGTAGGTAATGTGCAACCTGGTTCGCCTTTTCATTCAACTCCCCATAAGTAAGCTGCCTGTCGCCAAATTCCACGGCAATACTATCAGGGTAATTTTCCACCTGCTGTTCGAACAATTCCACAATCGTTTTGCTTTCTGGAACATCTACGGCAGTGTCATTCCAAGACTGCAATGCGTTTATTTCCTTACCAGTAACCATAGGCAGGTGACTGACTAGTTGGCTTGGATCGTCTACAATAGCTCTTAACAGTACCTCGAAATGTTCTGCCATCCGTTTGACAGTTGATATATGGAAGAGATCTGTGGCATATTCCCACCAACACTGTAATTCCCCGTTTCGCTCCTCTGTATTTAGACTTAAATCGAATTTGGCAACGGGAAGATCAACAAGCAGCGCAGTAACGTCCAGCCCTGTTAGATCTGATGAAATTGGATCATTATTCTGCAAGCCGAACATCACCTGGAACAAGGGGCTATGGCTCAGGCTTCGGGCAGGTTGCAGTCGTTCTACCAGCATTTCAAAAGGAATATCCTGATGAGAGTGTGCTGCCAAACAGGTTTTGCGAGTTTCCAACAACATTTCAGCCACGCTTTGTTCCGAATGGAATCGTCCTCGCATAACAAGTGTATTGACAAAAAAACCGATCAAATCGTCAGTACTGCTATGGGTCCGGTTCGCTATTGGAGTTCCCACGCATACATCATCCATACGGCTATAGCGAGAAAGTAAAACAAAAAAACCGCTCAACAATGTCATAAACAAACTCACATTTAACTCTCGACTCAGAGCAGTGAGGTCTTTTGTCAGTTCCGGTGATAAGCAATGGAAATAATGGGCACCTTTATAGCTTTGTACTGCAGGACGGGGAAAGTCTGTCGGCAATTCAAGTAGTTCAGGTGCACCACCAAGTTGTTTATGCCAGTAATCCACTTGGCGCTCTAAGACACTACCTTTTAACCAATTATATTGCCAGATCGCATAATCAAGATATTGAATGGTCAGCGGGGCAAGATTTGGCTCATTACCTTGGGAAAAGGCGTTGTAGGCATGTTGCCAATCCCGAATAAATACCCCCATCGACCAGCCATCACTGATGATATGGTGCATATTCAGAAGTAATATTGCCTTTTGCTCCTGACAGAGCAGCAAATCACATCTAAAAAGTGGTCCTTTATTCAAATCAAAAATATTACTGGCATGATAACGTATACACTCTTGAATCTCTTCATCCTGTTTCTCAGAATGCAACCCTGTTAAATCGTGAATGGTCAGAATTTCATTTTTGTCTGGGGGGTAAACTAGAACCGTAGCTTGTCCTGTTTGGGTGGGAAAACAAGTCCTCAAAGATTCATGTCGATTAACCAGCCACTGTAAACTGAGTTGTAAAGCCTGAAGATTCAACTCACCTGTCAACTGGAGGGCTAACGGCATGTTATAGACTGAATCACCTACGTCTTCCAGCTGATTGAGGAACCACAAACGTTGTTGCGCAAAAGATAGCATATCGGATGCATCTTTATCTCGTTTTCGTATAGGAGGCAGACTGCTTCTACTCCCGGCAGTGTCGATGGCTTTTGCCAGATTATTCAGTTGCGGATACCTGAAAACAGTCCCCACCTCAAGTTCTATTTGGAAGTTGTCCCTAATTCGGGCAATTAGGCGCGTTGCCGACAGAGAGTGACCGCCTAGATCGAAGAAGTTATCATGTCGATTTATTGTTTTATGTCCAAAAAGTGTCATCCAAATATCCGCCAATAACACTTCAGTAGATGTGGTAGGTTTATCACCAGTAATGCTTTCTAAGTATGGTAAGGGCAAAGCCTTGAGATCGGTTTTGCCGTTCGGTGTCAAGGGAAACCTTTCCAAGGTCATGAAATGACTAGGAATCATATAGTTGGGTAACTGGGATTTTAGCTGTTCCTTCAAGTCGCTAGGATGGAGAGGAACATCTGACTCGTTTGATTCAAACTTAGTCAAATAAGCCACGAGTAGCTTGTCTCCATCAGTTTCATTTAATACTACAACAGCTTCCTTAACTGAGGAAAGATTGGTGAGTGCAGCTTCTACTTCACCCAATTCTATTCTAAACCCTCGCAGTTTTACCTGATTATCCATCCGTCCCAGGAACTCGATGTCGCCACTTGGTAGCAAGCGCACCAAATCTCCAGTTTTGTATATGCGACGGATTTTGCCAAATAGCTCAACTTGTATGAATTTTTCCCGGGTCAGATCGGGCCTGTTGAGGTATCCACGCGCCAGCCCCAAACCACTTGTGATAAGTTCTCCGGGAACTCCCACTGGAACAGGTTGTATGTCTTGATCGACGACAAACACTTCGGTGTTGGCTATGGGCCTACCTATGGGAATTGAGTTACTGTAAGGCTGATCGGTTATATTATAACAGCAGGTAAAAGTGGTATTTTCAGTTGGACCATATCCGTTTATCAGCTGTGTATCTGGCAACAGGAGTAATGCCTTTTCAACATGAGACACCGAAAGCACTTCGCCCCCAGTCAACAGTTGTTTGACACCACGTAGGGAAGCGGGATGTTCTTCCAACATCACATTGAATAAACTACTGGTAATCCATAAAATAGTTATATTTTCTCTATTTAGGATACTAGCAAGGGTAGATGGATCTTTTCGCCCAACAGGCATGACTACAAGTTTTGCACTGTTTAGCAGGGCTCCCCATATTTCGAAAGTAGCGGCATCAAAGGAAATGGACGAATACTGGAGAAAGGTTTGTTTTGAATCCAGTTGGGCATATGTTGTATTTTTAACTAATCTAGCCACAGCCTGATGCGGAATTTTTACACCCTTGGGTTGCCCTGTAGAACCTGAAGTATAATTGATGTAGGCTAAATCGGTTGCCTGGGATTTGTGCACAATATTTTTTGAAGGTAGGTTAGCAAAATCAATTTCATCCACATTGACTCGGAGGCATTCGGTTTCCAGCCCTTCCAAGGAAAACCAAGACTTATCTTTCATATGACTCTGGGTTAGTAGCAGAGGCGCAGCACAATCTTTGAGTATATAATGAATTCTTTTTTCCGGGTAATCCGGATCAATGGGAACATATGCACCACCTACCTTGAGAATTGCTAATAATCCAACAATAGTTTCCAGGGAATTATCTACTACAATCGCTATTAAAGGATTGTCTGGTATGTGAGCATCACGTTTGAATATAGATAAATAATGAGCCAGTTGATTGGCCATTGTATTCAATTGCTTATATGTTAATTGATTCTCTTCAAAAACCACTGCAATTTGGTCAGGATTATTTGCCACCTGCTCTTCAAATAAAGTAACAATGGTCTGTTCTTTAGGGAAATCTACAACTGTATTATTCCATGCTAACCACGCCTCTGTTTCTCCACTGGTCAACATAGGCAATTGACCAATAGGTTGGGTTGGATCAGCGATAACGCCCTTTAACAACACTTCAAAATGGTCAGCCATCCGTTGGATAGTCGATTCATGGAACAAATCAGTTGCATACTCCCAACAACAGTACAATTCTCCTTCTCGCTCTTCGACCTCTAAACTCAAATCAAACTTAGAAATTGGAAAATCCAGAGGTAGAGTTGATGCCTTGATCTCTGGCAGGGAAAGTGAGACAGAATCGTTGTTCTGAAACCCAAACATAACCTGAAATAAGGGGCTATGACTAAGGCTGCGGTCAGGTTGTAGCCGTTCTACCAGCATTTCAAAAGGGATCTCCTGATGAGCATAAGCCGCCAAACAGGTCTTTCTGGTTTCTAGTAAGAGGTCGGTAACAGTCTGTTCTGCTTTAATCTGACCACGTAACACCAGTGTGTTCACAAAAAAACCAACAGTGTCATGGGTATCACTATGGGAGCGGTTTGCAATTGGTGATCCTACGCACAAATCATCCACTCGGCAGTAACGTGAAAGAAGGATGTTGAAAACACTGAGCAGCGTCATGAAAAGACTTAGTTTCAAACTACTACTCAAATCATTGAGATCTTGAGTCACTGCTGGTGATAATCTTTGATAATACCGAGCGCCTCGATAGCTTTGTCGTGCGGGCCTAGGTTTATCAATGGGCAACTCGAGAAATTGTGGGGCATCAGCCAGTTGTTGATACCAATACTCCTCCTGTTGTCGCAAAACTTCGCCTTGCAGCCAATCCCGTTGCCAAACCGCATAATCGCTGTACTGCACCTTAAGTGGAGACAGAGTCGGCTTACGGCTTTGAGCAAAGGCAGTGTAAGCATGCTCTAAATCCCTAATGAGCAATCCCATTGACCAAGCGTCACCTATAATATGGTGCATGTTTAAAAGTAACACCGACTTTTCTTTACTCAATAATAATAGATCAACTCTGAACAGAGGTCCTCGACTCAAATCAAAAGGGGCAATCGTATGGAGTTTAGTCAAACCCAGAACTTCTTCATCCTGTTCCACTGAGACAAGGTGGGTTAAATCATGGACGGCTAGAATTTCCAGGGTGGAGATCGACTGAATTTGCACAGAAGCTTCTCCCGCCTGATCTGGATAAGAACTTTTCAATGTATCATGCCGATCCATTAACCATTGTAACGCCAGTTTAAAGGCATCAATTTTCAAATGACCTGACAGCTGTAGAGCTGTAGGCATGTTATAAACAGCACTTTCACCTTCTTCGAGTCTGTCGAGGAACCAAAGGCGTTGTTGAGCAAAAGAAACCACCTTGAGGTCGTCATCTGGCTGCTTGTGAATAGAAGGCAAGCTAGCCGACCCTACAGCCGAATCAATAGCTGTTGCCAGATCCGTCAATTGCGGATGCTCGAAAATGGCCCGAACCGATAATTCTATTTTGAAACTATCCCGGATTTTGGCCGTGAGTAGAGTTGCTATCAAAGAATGTCCACCCAAATCGAAAAAATTGTCATGCGAGTTAATTGTCTCGACTTTAAACAACGTTGACCATAACCCTGCTAATTTATTTTCGGTGCTTGTTGGCAGCTTGTCTTGGCTGAGCGGTGTGGTCTCAGGCGTGGTCAATACCTCACGATCAATTTTACCGTTGGGAGTCAATGGCAGTTTATCCAACACTATGAAATTATTTGGAATCATAAAATGAGGTAACTGTTCTTTCAACAACTCCCTTAGGTTGGTCGGACTGAGCTTTGCGTGAGACGCTCCACCTTCTAGTAAGCTGGTAAGATAAGCGACCAAACGCTTGTCGTCGTAGGTCTTATGTAATGTAACAACAGCCTCTTTAATAAAAGTCTGTTGCTCCAACACGGCTTCAATCTCACCCAGTTCAATTCTAAAGCCACGTACCTTAACCTGATGATCCAGCCGTCCCATATACTCAAGATTACCGTCCGAGAGTAGGCGAGCTAAATCTCCGGTTTTATAAATGCGTTCTTTTTTGTCTAGAAGTTCTATCTCCACGAATTTTTGGGCTGTGAGTTCCGGTCGATGGAGATACCCTCTAGCCAAACCTACGCCAGCTAAGCACATTTCACCTGGAATGCCTGGCGGGAGGAGGTTGTTTTGTGAGTCCAGTATATAGATACGGGTGTTTAGGAGTGGCTGACCAATATGAACAGATATCTCTGACGGTTGAGAATAGACTGCCATACTGGCACACACCGTATTCTCGGTTGGACCGTAGGCATTGACAAAATGGACCTTATCTATCCATTGTTCGATCAATTCTGCCGGACAGGTTTCCCCAGCCACCACAAGAGTTTTCAAATCCGGAAGAGCACCTGGGGATAAGTTACTCAAAAAAGAAGGTGGAAAAGTGACATGACTAATTCTTTCTCTAGCCATCATGTCAATAAAGTCGGTTGGATCCAACAGTGTGTATTTAGACGGTATGTACAGCGTTGCACCGCACAATAATGTTGTGGCTATTTCAGAGACAGATGCATCAAAACTAAAGGATGCAAACTGTAACAAATTGCTTTCCGGCAAGAGCTTAAAGGTATCAATTTGTGAAAGTGCTAAATTGACCAATCCTTTATGCTCAATCATCACGCCTTTCGGTTTTCCAGTTGACCCCGAGGTGTAAATAACATAAACAAGATCTGTTATGTTGCGATTGATAACCGGATTTATCACAGATTGTGATTGAACCCCTGCTTCATCTATACACACCAGAGTATGTGCAGATATATCAATAGTTATGCCTGCTTTTAACCAACTTTGTGTCAATAACAACGATGCTTCACTGTCATCGAGTATATACTGAATACGTTTTGTTGGATAATTAGGATCAATGGGTACATAAGCGGCCCCAGCTTTGATAATTCCCAGTAGACCAACAACCATGTCGACGGAGCGTTCTACTGCAATAGCAATAAGTGGATTATGAACACTAGGTTGCGTTTTATTTATTACTTTTGCTAAATAATGTGCAAGTTGATTGGCCCGTTCATTGAGTTGACGATATGTAAGTTGCTCATCTTCAGAAACTAAGGCAATTGCGGATGGTGTCTTTTCTACCTGCTCTTCGAATAAATCTACTATAGTACCTTCAGCAGAGTAGACTTTGTCAGTTCTGTTCCAGTCAATAAGATGTTTGCTTTCGGCTTTGGTGAGCATGGGTAGGACATGCACATCTCTATTTGGATTATTTACAATCCCCTCCAGAAGTACTTGTAAATGCTCTGACATCCGTTGCGCAGTTTCAGGTAAAAATATATCTGAATTATAATTTAGAGTACCAGAAAGTGTATGCTCATCATCGTCAAACGTCATAGCAACATCGAATTGTCCTTCCATTTGTGCAAGGGGAATATTCTCAGCTACTACTCCATCCGCAGAAAACTTTTTGGGTATAAGGGCTTCTGTTTCATAGGCGAAAAGAGCTTGAACAAGCGGTGGATAACTTGGATCAGTAACAGGTTGTAGTTGTTCCATCAAAAGAGGAAAAGGATAGGGCTGATGGTCAAGCCCTGTGAGTATCGTACTCTGGTTTCGAGCCGCTTGTTCAAAAAATGATATTTGCTCTCCAGCAGAAAATTTCCCATGTACTGCCATTGGATTGACTAGGTAACCGACCATGTCGTTAAATGATTTATTGCTACGAACGGTAGACGTGGGTACTCCAATTAAAATGTCTTCTTGGCCGGTATATCTATGCAGTAGAACCTGAAATGCTGTAAATAGTACACTAAACAGGGTGCATTGTTCTCTACGTGCTAATACCCTGAGTTGATTACTTAAATTCTTTGATAATGAAAACCGAAAGGATGCACCATTAAAGGTTTGCACCGATGGACGCGGCAAATCCGTAGGTAATTGAAGAATGGATATACCGTCAGCTAATTGCTTCTGCCAATAGGTATCCATAGTAGCTTTTGCTACACTATTTAATAGGGTTTCTTCCCATATGACAAAATCAGCATAACTAGTTGGCAATGACCGCAGGTTTGCTTTTTTTCCTTGCACTTCTGCACTATATAACTCTAATAGTTCCTGCCCGAGAATAGCCATGGAACGGGCATCTCCGGCAATATGATGAAGCCCCAGCAAAAGCCATGCCCCCATCTCAGCATCTAAGAACCCGTCAACTCGAAAAACGCCCTTTTCCAATACAAATGGCTGTTGCGAAAGCTCTTGCACCTTTTGAATTAAAGATTCTTTCTCCCATTCTACTGCATTCCATTGACGAAAATCGGGTTCTAAATCAGGATCAAACCATTGACAAGGCACACCGTCTACCTCGTCGAGATAGCTATGTAATATTGAGTGACGCAGTGTCAACCGCCGCAAAGCACGTTTGAGGGCCTCAATTTCAAGCGAGGTATCAAATCTAAGCAGTAAGCCAGCGTTGTAAGCCGCGCTTTTTGGTGCTTCTCTATATATGAACCAAAGGGCCTGTTGTCCTATTGACAAATGAGTCTTTTCTTTTTGTTCAGTACTGCATTTGGGGCCAAATTCTATAAGAAGATGATCCGCCAGTGTAGCCAGTGTAGGATGCTCTAGAACCAAACCGATTGAGAGTTCCTTTTCCCCATTAATCAGGTTTTGAATTTGGCCACGCAACTTCAACGCCAACAGTGAATCAAGGCCCAGATCGAAAAAATTAATTCCAGGATCAGGTAGATCATCAAGCCCCATAATGCTCTGCAATATGTATTGCAGATGCTGAATCATCGTATCTTTATTTTCAAAAAATGTGGTTGCAGGTGCATCATCTTTTGACGCCATTGGCATTTTCGTTGGTGGTATAACACCTGCTTTCTGAAATGCATTTTCTTCCTTTTCTCTGATCGTAGAGGAAAGAGTGAAATCACTTTCATGTCTTTCAACCCAGTATCGACGACGTTGGAATGGGTAAGTAGGCAGATCAACTTTATGCAAAGTCTCATCGGTGTCATACCAGTTGTTCCAATCGGGTGAAATTCCTGCCACATACAATTGTGCGAGAGCTTCAGTTAATTGGTAATTATCAGCCCCCTTTTTTCGCAAACTGTTGATCAAGGTTGGACTTTGCTTATCAGGCCAATCATGGAGAACCATGGTAGTTAGTTTTGGCTGTGGTCCGATTTCCAGCAAAATGTTGCCGCCCAACTCAGCAACGGTGGTACAACTTTTGGAGAACTGCACTGGTTCACGACTGTGGCGACGCCAATAGGAGCTATCTGGAGTTTCACCAGAAGCAAAGACTTTACCTGTAAGATTACTTACCAGAGTACGTTTTGGTGATCGGTAGTTGATCGTTGTAGCAAAATTAGCAAAATCATCCAGTATGGGGTCTAGCTGAGCCGAATGAAAGGCATGGCTCGTTTGCAGACGCTGTAAACGTACTCCCATTTTTTTAAACTTGTCGGTAATTTTTTGCACTTCTGTTTCCGAACCACTGACAACGAGATGGGTGCCGTTATAGGCTGCAATTGTAACTCGACTTCCAGCTATGATCGAACTTACTTGGTCTAGATCAGCAAAAACAGCAATCATAGCTCCATCAGACGACAAACCGCCCATAAGCCTAGCTCTGTGATTGACAAGCTCAAGAGCATCTTCCAGTGAAAAGACTCCTGCTGCATAGGCTGCCGCATATTCCCCTAAACTATGACCCATAACTACGTCAGGTTTAATACCAACAGAACACCACAATTCATAAAGAGCAACTTCCAAAGAAAAAAGCGCAGGCTGGGTATAACGTGTTTGGTTAAGTTTTTCTTCATGGGCTGAATCAAAGAGAAGTGAATGAAGAGGAAGCCCCAGAAAAGGTTCCAAAATAGCCCCACAATAATCCAAAACTTTCCGGAAAACAGGCTGAGAATCATAAAGTTCTAAGCCCATACCACTATACTGGCTGCCTTGACCGGTAAACAGCATCACCAGAGTTGGGCCTTTCTGAATTTGTCCAGAAAAAGACGATTTTCCAACCGTGAGTTGTGGCTGAGGTTCAACCAACAGGGCTAAATTCTCAACAACTTGTTCTCTGGATTCGGCTAAGATTGCTGCCCGATATGGAAAATGCTCACGCCCAGTGGCAGCGCTAAAGCAGATATCCGCCAGAGGTGTGTCAACGTTATGGGTCAACCACTGGTTATATCGAGACGCAAGGCTTGTAAGAGCCGATTCGTTTTTTGCTGAAAACGCCAAAATGAGAGGCTGTTGCTCAGGGGTATCCTGAATACGCACTGTTTCGTCTCTAAAGGATTCAACCAACACATGGGCATTAGTCCCACTCATACCAAAGCTACTGACCCCTGCTATCTTTGACCCTTCAGGCCAGTCTATAGCCGTGGTCGCAACCTTGAAGGGGAGATTATGCCAAGGGATACGAGGATTTGGAGTATTGAAATTAATCTGCTTTGGAATCCGCTCATGCTTCATGGCTAGAAGCACCTTGATGAGCCCTGCAATACCTGCGGCAGCTTCTGAGTGACCAATATTACCTTTCACTGAACCAATATACAGAGGGTGAGCAGGGTCACGTTCAGGACCATACACCTTCCCAGCTGCCTGCAATTCAAGGGGATCTCCGATTATTGTGCCGGTTCCATGAGCTTCCAAATAGCTTACTTGATCGGCCCGCAGACAGGCGCGTTGCAATGCGGATCGCAACAACCGCTCTTGAGCCGCGACATTTGGCACAACCAAACCGCCGGAGGGACCGTCGTTGTTGACGACACTGGAACGAATAACTCCCAAAATTTTATCATTGTCACCTTGAGCATCAACCAGTCGTTTGAGCACAACCATGCCGCAACCTTCACCTCTAGCAAAGCCGTCAGCACTTGCATCAAAGGCTTTGGTATGCCCATCAGGACTTAGAGCCTTTGCCTGTGACAGAAAAATATAGTTGTGAGGCCCTAGAATAACTTGAACGCCACCGGCCAAAGCAAGATCGCACTCTTCCAAGCGCAACGCTTGACAGGCTGAGTGGACGGCCACTAGCGAACTGGAACATGCCGTATTAATGGACAGAGCTTGTCCCTGTACACCGAGTACATATGCAATACGCCCAGCCACAAAAGCCTGAAGGTTTCCGGTACCACTGTGGAGATCAATTTGTTTGGGGTCTTGAAAGGCTATTCGTGCATAGTCATTCTCTGATACACCGACAAAAACACCTAGATCTCGCTCTCTAAGAGTACTCGGTACAATAGCCGAATTCTCCAACGCCTCCCAACTCACCTCGAGCGCTAATCTTTGCTGAGGATCAATGGCGTTTGCTGTGCGAGGAGGTATTCCAAAAAAAGTAGGATCGAACCCATCGACCTGCTTCAAAAACCCACCATTACGTGTGTACATGGTTCCAGGTTTATCAGGATCAGGATCGTAAAAATCATCTACATTAAAGCGATCGGCTGGAATTTCTGTAATCGCATCCCCACCATTTTTCAAAAGATCCCAAAATTCTTCTGGATTTTCCGCTCCGGGAAAGCGACATGCGAGACCAATAATAGCAATATCGAAAGGACTAGAGTCTTTTGATGTCATTGTAATTTCTCAATTTGTGTGAAGGAAATAAAGACAACAGCATTTGCTCTTTCATACTTTGTTTTGGGAGGTTAGTTCATTTTGTTTTTTCAAGACAAATGCACTCAGTGCATTGATTGACATAAAATGTTCCGGAATGATATCGCCTTCACCAAAGGTAATATCGTATTGTTTTTCTAGATAAGTAACCGTATTGAATATGGCTAAAGAATCAATAATGCCGTCATCAATCAGATTATAATCGTCATCAAAATATTCCGGTTCTTGACCTTTTAGATATTGGTCGAGAATGTAATTACGAATAGTATTATGTATGTTCATAGTCAGTTCTTTTTAAGAGATCATATTGATTGGTCGATATTCATCAGTTTATCTGCATTGCGGATGAGTTTACCACTGGCAGTGTATTCTAGGGATTTGACCAACTTAAACCGGGTAGGAATTTTATAACTAGCCAAGTATTTAGTACAATAGGTTTTCAATTCTATTTCATCTGGCAGTTTGGTTTCAGCCACCGGAACTAAATGAGAAATGGGTGTCTCACCCAAACGCGGTTCTTTTAGCCCAAACACACAGGCGGCCTCAATGGCTGGATGACGCTCTAAAATTATTTCCACCTCCTGTGGGAAAAATTTCATCCCTCCTACACTGATCATCTCTTTAGAGCGCCCGACAATGGTAAGAAAACCTGCATCGTCTATCACACCAAGATCACCGGTTGCCAACCACCCGTCGTGTTGTTCAAGAATAGCCGCTCGCGGCTGCCAAGGATCGTAATAAGCATCAATTAGTCCTGGCCCTTTTAGTAATATTTCCCCTTTATCTTCTTCTGCTTCCGAAGCCAGCTTAATTTCGTAGGCCGGTAATAGCTTGCCTACAGACCCTTGTTTTTCGAGAGGCTGATCGAGGTTTATGACTGGTAGACCGATTTCAATAATTCCGTATGTTTCGTTCAATGCAATGCCAAAACGTTGGTAAAATGTTTCTGCTAGTTCTGAACTTAAATGGGATGTCGTCGCTATTGCTAGGCGCAACTGCGGAAGAGATCCCCCACCACGATCATGGGTCATAAGCTGGTAATGGGTTGGTGCCCCGTAAATCATGGTCGCTTGATGGTTTGAAGCAGCATTTATAAGGCTAATCCCGAAGGAATTTTTAGGCAAAATAATGGTTGCACCAAATGTGAGGTAAGCAACAATAGAAACAGCAAAATGGTAAGCCATGGACAGCAACCAAACAATGCGGTCTTTAGAGTCGATGTGTAGTCCCTGGTTGGCAGCTTGGATACGCTCTATAATGCTCTCGTGGGAGAGCACTACTCCTTTAGCATTACCTGTGGTACCAGAAGTAAACCGTATAAAGGCCGGATTTAATTCAAGTAGCCCTGGTGGTGGATCACACAGGGTCTTGACAGGCAGTAGAATACTATGTTTTGTCAATACAACAGAGTCACCAGAAAGGAAAGGGGTAAATATATCACTACTTCCCCCAAAGGATATTACTGCATCAATAGCAATATGTTCAAGTATTCGCTGCTTTTCCTTATCTACCAGTTCAACAGGAATAGGGGTTACTGCAGCCCCTATTTCCCACAATGCATAGGTTAGGGCAATATAGTCCACTCCACTGGGATAGTGTAGGCCTATATTCATCACGTTGCTTACACCTGCGGCTCGCAGTTTTTCAGCCAGAGATTGAATGTCACGCTGTAACTCACCATACGTGATACAAGTCTTTTGGGATGGCCCTAGAATAACAGGATGATCCGGCTGTTTGTTGGCGCGTTGGTGAAAAACTTCAGCTAAATTAAGTGACATAGTTTATTCTCCCTAGCCTATAATAGCCTTAACAAGTCCCTCGCCCATTGCCCAGCATGTTCCGACAACTCTAGCCGATGCACGGGCACGGGGTTCTGCGGATAAACACTTTCCAGCAGTAAAAAGGTTATTGACCCCTTTTACTTTAAGTGCCCGCAATGGGATATCATAACGATGACCTGGTGGAAAGTGGTGTAAGCTCACTCCTTGCTGTGGGTCCCAGTATTCTATGGGCCAACAAGCTTGACAGACAGAATCTGTGAAATATCGCCCTTCTTTGATATCTTTTTCTGTTAGCATATAATCACCATTTATCGAGCACCTGTCACGAATCCCAAGTTGCCCTCTGGCATCAATGGCGGCAGAGGTAAACTCAGGAAGGGTTTGAAGATAAGTGAACAATTTATCTGTGATTTTTTCCATATAAACTGCATTATAATCAGAAGAATGTATATTAAATTTAGCATACACTTCATCAAGATAAACACCATTATCGAACCAAAGAGAAGCACATTCTGAAGGTAGTTTTTGGTTTTCAACAGCCTTGCAAATTTTTATTAATAAAGCGACATTTTTGGGAAATTTGACAGTATCAGGCAAAACCTTCCGGAGCCTTACAATTACTCCAGCAAGGGCTTCATCTTCTTGACTTTCTGTCACTTCACTTATTTGTCGAACGATATCGGCATTCCCTGTGGTGTCGATAACAACAAGAGGCTGTATCGTATGGGTACTATCCTTATCAGTGACCATGATTTCACTTATATTGTGGTCAGTAAGAGCAATATCAGTGACATGTGAGTGGTAAAGAACCTTGATAATGGGATACTCATCGATCCAATCGTTGATGTCTTGTGAATACACTTCAGGAGCAACACTCAAAGTCCACGTCTTTCCGATGCGCCGCTTTTTTGTATATTTACTAGCTTTGAAAAGTCGTTGAGTCAACTCGACAGATAAACCGGGATTCAAGAAGTCTCCTCTATCATCGAACAGACCACCCAGAGTATGAATTAAAGTTTGTACGACTGTGCCACCAAGTTGCCCTGACTGTTCTAAGAGAATCACATCAGCACCTTGTTTAGCTGCTGCGAGACTGCAAGCCAAACCAGCTGCCCCTGCACCAACAACAACGATGGACTTCTGTCCATTTTGCTTAGGTGCTCGACTTTGGACATCTATAAACTCGATAACCTATCTCCAATTCAATATAATTTATGAGCAATGACGCAGCTGAGTAATTTGATTCTGTGACCATTCGACAAGCACTTCAAACCAACCTAAACCGCTTATAAAACATGACACAATACAACAAGCCTCAATCTTGCTCATGACAGAATCCGTTGGCATGTTCAAAAAGACGAACAGACTTTTTATTCTAATAGAGTACAAATAGTTTGCACTTGTTAGTTCAATTTGTTTCTCAAACGCTGAAAAAAACCATCAGTCAAAATGCCCCCACAATAGTTGTCAAATATCTCCATAGATCAACCGTTTTCTTGGTAACGATTTTAGATTATATAAGACTAAACTGTCAACCTCGTCACATGATCTTCTAGCAAATTTGGCACACCTTATTTACACAATGATCTTAGAACAGTATGGCATAATTTAGCTAGAAAAAGAAGAGAACAATTAACGAAATTGGTTAAAATAAAGCAGCGTTGAGATAAGGGATACCAAAGGTAATCTTTACTCAACTGTTTTAATCGTTTTACCCACTTTAAGTGTTAAACAAGGTTGTTTTTATCCAACAAAAGGTCAAAGGAAATTGAATCCAAGTGAATTATGAAAGAGCTGTCCAAACGATTGACTTAGATTGACGACTGAGTATTCTTTCTGTAAAACCCTGTTTTGCCTCAAATAGAGAGTTTTCTCTACTTTTTGTCTTCTAAATAACAACTGACTATCAAGGATTTGATATACGGATGCATTTTACGGATTTTTTCGAAGGTTACCTTTTGTTAACACCTGATTCCATAAGCATATAAATTAGCAAAAGATCAGACAACCAAAGAACCTCTTGTTTAACAGGTAAAGTCTTAATGGAGACCGTAAATAGCAAAAAGGATTAGTAAAAGACTAATCCTTTTTTGGTCATACATATCCTGACACACAACCACGACAACCATATATTTGTCTTTGGGTTATTTTATAAAAAACTCAACCCTTTCTCATATATGTCAAATTTATTGAAATGCCGAGCCTCTTTAATTGTTTGTAGGCGGTACAAAAACACGCTTACCTAATTCCATATCAAGCGTGAAAAGCCCTGCTGAATCTCCTCGAATAAGCTTCATCTTTTCATATACATCACCTACAGAGGCCTCTTCTTCAACCTGTTCCTCTACAAACCATTGAAGAAATATATTCGCAGCATGATCACGTTCGTCAAGGGCAATATCAACCAAATCATTTATAAGAGCAGTAACATGTGCCTCATGGGCAACCACGTCCTTGATAACGTCCTCAGGGCTTTGCCAGCTTCCTTTAGGTTTTTCAATAGTATCTAGTTTAATATTACCGCCACGCTCTATAACATAATCGTACATCTTAGTTGCATGGAAAAGTTCTTCCTGTGCCTGTGCACGCATCCAAGTAGCAAAGCCACTCAAGCTTTTTTCCGCAAGCCATGCTGACATAGATAGATAAAGATATGATGAAAACATCTCAGCATTGATCTGAGCATTAAAGGCTTTATTCATTTTTTTACTGATCATTGTTCCTCCAGGTTATAATTCAAAAACACTTAATTATTTATTTTTCTTATCTTTCTTATTCTTTTTCGTCTGCTGTTCACAGGTACAGGATCCATCTACTAAAAGTGGACAACTTTTACAAAACTTCCCCTTTTTATCACATTTGCCACAACACTTCTTTTTTGCTTTTTTGCCCATAACAACCTCTTTCTAGAATTCTCCAGTAATAATTCTTATTTCCAGAAAATAATAATACAAATTCTACTGTTAGCAAGTATCTAATCACAAAACAACGACGAAAATCGATTATTGATTATAACAATAATCTATCGGCTATAACCAGCAACATACAGGCTAAAAGAACAGTGTTTAGAAGTATAAAAAGTACTTTATAACCATATTTTTTAAGAGTGAATAGTTCAACAAAAAAGGCAATTTCTAGAAATAATGCAAAACAGACTAAGGAACCACGAACGAACAGAGAAAGTTCTACAAAAGAAGCTGCTATTAACTGGATTACAGCAGCCATTGCTACGACCCAAACGAATACCAACAATTCAAGTTGACGTTTAGAAACATACTGCAACATCGATGGTAGATCATGTTTAAAATAATCTTCACGATAATGAAGGACAATGAGCCAAAAGTGCGGGATTTGCCAAAGTAAAAACAACGTAAATAGAATAAAAGCGCTGTATGAGACAAGGTCTCCACCTCCTGCAACCCAGCCAATTACGGGAGGCATGCAACCACAAATCGCACCTGGAACTATTGCAAAAACACTCTTTTTCTTAAGTGGAGTATATACCGAGTTATATAAAAAAAGAGAGAACAGTGCTAAGATTGCTACATTATGATTTTCTACTCCAAAAAGCAGAATACAGACCCCAGTTACAGCAAAGACAATAGCTTGAATCAAACCACTCTTAACTGTACACCTTCCAGAAGGAATAGGCCTGAGCTTAGTTCTGCTCATCAATCCATCTTGATTTGCCTCCTGGCAGCAGTTGAGACAGGCACCTGCAGCAGATATAAGAATAATTCCAAAGGTTACAAATACACCATGCGCAACATCAGTTGCTGGCGACAGAGCAAAACCCAAGAGAGCGGAACAACCAATCAGTAAACAGAGTGGCAACTTAGCAAGATTTGCTGAAATAGCAATTTGTCTGGCAACAATCTGTATCATTTAAAATTACTAGAGATGTTATTCATCTTCTGTTTCAAGCCACTCTTCATATTCTGTTTCATCTACTATTTTTAAAGTACCGATCATTGCATAATGATCTGTGCCACAATATTCTGTACATTGGATATCATATTCACCAACCTCATCTGCCTGAAACCATGCATAGGTATCCATACCTCGCACAGCATCAACTTTTATTCTAAAAGCTGGAACATAAAAAGAATGGAGAACATCTTCAGAGGTTATATTGAGCTTAACTGACGACCCTAAGGGTACAACGAGTTCATTTTCACTTTCTTTATCATTATCATAGACAAAGACCCAGGAGAACATTTGTGCATAAACTTCGATCTCAATAGCATCTTCTGGCACTTCTCTTAGACCTACATAAGACTTCCACCCCACCCAGAACATAGATAGAGCTATTAAAGTTGGTATAATTGTCCAGATAATTTCCAACATATAATTATCACGAATATCAGAAGGCACCGGGTTTCGACTCCTTCGATATCGTATGACAAAATAAACCATCACCGCAGTAATTCCGGTTAGTAGAACTATGGAAACTCCTAAAATGTACCAGAAAGCCTGATCCACACCTTGAACAGGGGTCATTTATCTACTCCATACCATTAAAAACATTTAAGATAATATCCTTTTCTCACTACCTAAAAGCGACATCCCAGAAGGTAAACCCTATCATAATAGCTAAAAATAGCGCAGTGCTAATAAACGAGTATCTGATTATAGGTCCTTCGTACTTTAAGTGCATAAAATAAAGCAAAACAAAGGTTACTTTTGTTGAAGCAATTAAAAGCGCTACAGGTACATTAAAAAATCCAAGATCAAAGTAAGACACACCAACAGTTACACCTGTTAACAAGAGAAGAATCCCTAAAACATAGGCGAGCGTCGTATAACTTGTTACATGCTGTACATATTCTTTTTCCATATTTCTCTCCAATTCCTACAGCACAAGATAAAACAGTGGGAAGACAAAAATCCAAATAAGATCAACTAAGTGCCAATACAGTCCTGAATTTTCAAGCATGGCAAAACGAACTTTTGTGATTTTGTTCTGTATAACAAGCACAAGACTAATCGCAAGAAGTGTCATACCTATTATCACATGTAAACCATGCAAACCTGTAATCACATAATACAGACCAAAAAAGATATTTATGCCAGGCTCTCCATCTACTAATCTCTCTGAATTGGGGTAAATATCGTGATGGAATTTTGCTCCCCATTCAAAATATTTGTTTATCAAAAAGACAAAACCACAACCAAGAGAAAAAACTAAAAAACCAATAGCTTGACGTTTTTTCTCTCGCTGGATAGCAGTAATGGACGCGGCTACTGTAAAACTGGACACCAGTAAGACTATGGTATTCACAGCACCGATCACCCTATCGAGTTCTCTTCCACCTTCTGCAAAGAACTCGGGATACATATGAAAATAAACTGCATAAAGAACAAACAGGCCGCCAAAAAGGATGATCTCTGAATAAAGAAATATCCACATGCCTATTTTAATTCCCACAACATCTTTTGATGAGCTGCTCATATTTTTCTCTAGTTCTAGTCTATTACTTTGATTAGCCTACCCTTTCATACTGTCTAATTCTTCTTTTGTGCGATGTTTTTTTACCACCTCGGTGAAGTCATAAGGAAAATCCATAATCTCTGGCTCCTTAACAAAATTATGTACAGGAGGTGGCGAGGGAACAGTCCACTCAAGAGTTGTTCCACCCCAAGGATCTGATGAGGCCTTAACTCTAGTTTTGAAACTCATCAGCAGATTCACAAACATGATAATGATACCAATGGAGAGCAGATACCCGCCAAAGCCGGCAAGAAAGTTACCTGTTTCATACTTGGGTAAATAATCATAATATCTACGTGGCATCCCCTGCATCCCAAGGATAAACATTGGAATATAATGAAAGAGAAAACCAATGGTCGTAAGGATCGTACCAATATAAGCTTTCTTATAATCATACATAATGCCAAACATTTTCGGCCACCAATAATGCAGAGCAGCGAAGAAGGCAAAACCGGTTCCTCCAAACATCACAAAATGAAAATGCGACACCACAAAATGTGTATCATGTACATGTATATCAGTACCAGCAGCACCGAGAACCAACCCAGTAAGCCCGCCAACACTAAAGAGATAGATAAACATTAGTGACATCAAAAACGGCGGAGACATTTCTATTGAGCCTTTATACATGGTTGAGACCCACGAAAAGACCTTTACTGCCGATGGTATTGCAACAAGAAAAGTGAGAAGTGAAAATACAAAAACAGAAACATCACTCATACCACTTGTGTACATATGATGTGCCCAGACCAGTGAGCCAGCAACCGCTATTCCCATCGATGACCACACAATCGCCTTATAACCGAAAATTGATTTTCTAGAAAATACGGGAATAATCTCTGAGATAACACCCATTCCAGGTAAAATCATTATGTAAACAGCAGGATGAGAATACATCCAGAATAAGTGTTGATAAAGAATAGGGTCACCACCCTTATCTGGATCAAATAATCCAATTGAAAAAAACCTCTCCAGTATGACCAGAACAAGGGTAATTGAAACCACAGGTGTTGCAAGAATCTGTACCCAAGCTGTCGCATAGAGTGACCATGTAAAAAGAGGAATCTGCATCAAGCCCATCTTCTTATCACGCATGCGGTGGAAAGTTGTCACAAAGTTAAGCCCGGTAAGCATTGAAGACATACCAAGAATAAAAGCGGCCGAGACTGTCAGGCTGACATTACCTGTTGTTTCAACACTAAATGGTACATAAAAAGTCCAGCCAGTATCCGGGAAGCCGTCACCAGCAAAGAGAGAGATAATTGCCAAGAGTCCACCGAACATGAACAGATACCATGAAAACAAGTTTAAGCGAGGAAAGAAGACATCATCTGTTCCTAATTGAATCGGTAGAAAAAAGTTGCCAAAAATTGCTGGTATCGCAGGTATGACAAAAAGGAAAATCATAATAACGCCATGTAGCGTAAACATGGAATTATAAACATCTGAATCCATTATAGTGGGGCCAATCACCATTAACTCGGTACGAATCAGAACCCCTAGGAACATTGCTACTACAAACCAGAACATAATGGCCCAAAGATACATAAGGCCTAATCTTTTATGGTCGTGAGTGAGAAGCCATGCTTTTATTCCCGTTAATCCGGCAGGTGCGGGATTTTCATAAAATGAACCTGTTGCAGACATAGTTATTCTTCCTGAGAGGTAGAATTTTTTGTTGAATGATCACTTACAATTTTATTTTTCTTCCTTTTAATAAAAATCACAGTCACGATCAATGTTATAACAAAGATGAACAAAATTGAAATCTTAACTATTTCAAAAACAGAATTATCTGAATTCGGACGATAGTTGATACAGTAGCTCAGTAACCTTTTCACAGAACTAGCGGGCTTACTAGCAAGTGCATCTGAAATACCTATATCAATATCACCAGATAAAAATTTACCGTAGACATATCGAATAATTTGACCTTCACGGTCAACAACAGCTAGAACAGTCGCATGGATAAACATACCGTCAGGTAATTTTTTAAACCCATAACCTAGTGTGTCAGTAACACTTTTAATATTAACTTCAGAACCAGTGAGAAACGACCACTGATCAGCTGGAAAGTCATCCTTTAGAAGCTTTAAATAATTACGCTTTGCGCGCTTTGCATCATCTGGGGTTTCGACATCGTTAAAACTTAATGCTATTACTCGGTAATCAATACCTGGAGAAAAACTTAAATGATTAAGAGAATTTGCTAGATTAGAAAGGTTAACTGTGCAAACTCCAGGACAATAATAATAAATAGGAAGAAGCACCGTAGGCTTATCTATTAATTCACCAAGTGTTACAACTTTACCGGTAGAATCTTTAAACTCAATATCGAGAGGAAGGTATTCCCCAGTTTTTTCTTCAATCCAGGTCGTTTTGTCATCGTCCTCCTCAACCTGCTGTTCAGTATGGTTTGCATGTCCTTTATGTGCATCACCAGACATATTACCGAGAACAGTCTGTGGTAGACAGAGTATAAGCATCAGAAAAACAACTTTGAGAGAACGGCTTAATCCATTCATATTTTTGTGTTTTTTGTGATAGAAAGAGCAAATCCAGAATCACCACTTGCTGAATTCGTTTAGAAAATGCGAGAAAAAATAACATGACAATTTTAAAAGAAATTACCAATTATATTTTTCTCGCACGCCATAGAGATGAACACTAATATACAACTATAGTTTCTAGTTATTTACCAACCTTGGTAAACTCACCAGACCCGAGGTTTACATTAAATGTTCCGCGATACTTATGCTTTGATTTGAATGAGTCTCTACCACTACCATAGGCTAGAAGTACTATTGTGTTAGCATCTACGTCAAGGTTCTGATCATTTTTATCATCTGTCTTAAGTGGCATAGAGAACTCGATAGTTGTTACTCCACCTTCTTCTGTACCGTTAATCAAAACAGCGTCTGTTGTACCACCAAGCTTTTCGTCATTCTTGTGAGCTGTTTTAGAGGTTCCATATTCATCAATAATTTTCGCTTTACCTTTTTTCACATAGCCAAGTACAAAGTTTGCATCTTTCATTTTTTCTGTTGGGTTGAAACCAATACCTACCCACCCTTCTGTTTTTGCAGACATCTTCACAAGAAGATTATCACCATCAACCTTCCATGCAAAGGCCATATCTTTATCTTCTAATTCATGGGCGTAATCGGATGCAGCCACAAAACTACTGGCTAAAAAAAGACAAAGAGTTCCTAATACTACTGCCAATCTGATTCTCATAATATTCTCCGTAGTCATGTTTAATTATTCTTCTTTTTAGTTACTTCTCCTGTAATACGATTGTGTGTCATATTAGACCCATTGTCAATTGATAATAGTTATTATTTAACATTTTTTCAACATTCACTGTACATATAAAAAAAAATAGTTATATAATTTAACAGAAAAGGCTGGTAGTGAGAATTATTCTAATTTCTTCGCCCGCTTACGACACTGATTTTAACAACAGATAGGAGACAAAAATGCCTGAAAGAGGACAAGTTTATAAATGTGATCTTTGTGGAAATATCGTTGAGGTTCTTACAGCAGGTGCTGGTGCTCTTGATTGCTGTGGCCAGTCCATGAAACTTCTTAGTGAAAACACAACTGATGCTGCAGTAGAAAAACACGTTCCTGTTGCTGAGAAAACAGCAGATGGTTGGCTCGTGAGCGTTGGTTCTGTTGATCATCCTATGACAGACGATCATTATATTGAATGGATTGAGCTAGTAACAGCGGACAACGTATACAGGGCATACTTAAACCCAAGTGATCCACCAAAAGCATGCTTCCCTGCTACAGACGATAAAGTTACAGTAAGAGCTTACTGTAATCTTCACGGCCTCTGGAAAGCATAATAATCTTTCTATGTAAGGATTAAAAGCCCTGTCATTTTGGCAGGGCTTTTCTTTTTATAATAGCTACTCATTCTTTGACATCATCTCTATATTAAAATAATCTGATCTAGACGCCCTTTGCCGATTACCGATTGCCGTAGTAAAACACATATCATAGTTAATTCTTTAAAAAACTAATATGAAGCCTACACTGGAATCCAAAGTTGCAGACACATTCAACATGACCGATGAAGTCTGGCGAAGGCATGCCAACCCAATGAGTGTTTGGACACGACTTCTTATTCTCCCTCTTTTCAACATTGCTCTCTGGAGCAGAATCTGGATTGATTACTATTGTCTGATACCAATTATTTTAATAGCAATATGGACTTGGTTAAATCCACGTTTTTTTGCGCCACCAAAGAGCACAAACAACTGGGCGTCTAAAGCAGTTTTAGGCGAACGGGTCTGGTTGAACAGAAAAAATATTCCTATACCAGACCACTATATCCTGCCAGTAAATCTACTCACCCTCCTTATGTCTTTAGGAACCATATTACTGATATTCAGTTTATGGAAACTGGTTTTAACTCCTACAATCGTCGCCACTGTAATCGTAATCGGTGGTAAACTATACTTTCTAGACTATATGGTAAGACTTTTTGAGCACATGAAATCAAAAAGTGAGGAATATGAAAGCTGGTTATACAAAAATAGTAGTTAAGCTTTACGTAGAAGAGTACAATAGTGAGGTTATAATTATTAATCTAATCAATCTAAGCTGTTAATTACTAAGATTGCAGTTAAACATCCGGTTTAGGATCACTTATGGATAGTAAAGTATATTTCTGGAACATGCGTGCTTCTATGAAAGCACCATTTGACAATAGGATAAGAAAATTACTCAAGACGGTAAAAGCTACTGCAGGATTAGAGTCTGGTGATCTTACAGCCTTAAAAGTTCATTTTGGTGAGCTTGGCAACACTACCTTTCTTCGCCCAATCTGGTTAAAACCAATTATTAAATATTACAAGAAAGCTGGCATTAAACCTTTTTTAACAGATACTTCAACTCTTTATACAGGTGAACGTGGAGACGCAGCCTCTCACCAGATGTGTGCCGCATTAAATGGGTTTGACCCTCTCATGCTTGGTGCTCCGATTGTTATTGCAGATGGATTAAAAGGAGATAATGAGGAAGCCATTCCTTTTGAAAAAGGTGAATCAAAACATTTTACTGAAGCTTATATTGCATCTGATATTATCAAAGCTGATAGTTTTGTAGCAATAAGTCACTTCAAAGGACATGAACTTGCTGGTTTTGGTGGAGCCTTAAAAAACATCGGTATGGGTTGTGGTTCCAAACGTGGAAAAATGCAGCAACACTGTACAACAGGCCCAAAAGCTGACCAGCACAAATGTATAGGTTGCGGCCTCTGTATTGAACTTTGTAATCATAGTGCCCTCAGTCTTAATAAGAAGAAGAAAATAGTTGTTGATGATGAGACTTGTGTTGGTTGCGGAGCATGTTTTCTTGGCTGTAGAAATGATGCCCTACAGGTTAACTGGAAAACTGGAATCGAAGAATTCCTTGAAAGAATGATGGAATACTCTCTTGCAGTTTTAAAAACAAGAAAGAAACCATCACTCTTTATTAACTTCGCGGTAAACATTACACCGGAATGTGACTGTTGCTCTTGGTCTGATGCTCCAATCTGCCCTGATTTAGGTGTCTTTGTCTCAACAGATCCGGTTGCAGTTGATCAAGCCTGTTTAGATATGGCTAGTAACGCTCCAGTTATCCCGACCGCTACTCGACTTCCTCAAGCGTATAAACAAGGTGATTGTAAGTTTAACGCTGTTCATCCCCATGTTCCAAAAGATATGGGACTTGAGTATGCCGAAAAAATTGGGCTTGGTAGTCGTAAATATCAGCTTGTTACCATCTAATCCATTATAATTTTTTGAGATTCCATATCACTGGATATAAACAATGGTTGAACATATACAAAAAAAAGACATTGACCAACTGGCTCAGCAACTTCTCAAAATAGAGTCAGAACTTAATGCCAGCGTTCCTACAACCCTATGGATAAGTGACCTACATGGTGAAGGAGATAGATTTAAATCCATTTTGCGTGGTCGTTTTGGTATGCTCTATCAGACTTGCAAAGAAGCTTTGCCAAATACATTCAGCGAAGAAAAAGTTCAGTATCTTGCAAAAATAATCCGAAAAAAAGAGTATTTCTTCGATCAACATCATCAGATGGATCGACAGGATGTTATTCTCTGTTTAGTTCAGATATTAAAATATAAACTGACCAATGCTATTGATAGGAATTTTGAAATATTTCTTCCAGAATTTCGAGAAATTATATCAAGGCTTTTATCAGGTCTATCTGTTCCTGACCCGATCTTTGAAGAAGACGTCATCTCAGAAAGACTGATTTCTCATCTTAGCCATGCTATTCGACAAGTCCTACTTGATAGAATTCAGATACTTGGAGATGTCTTTGATCGAGGGCCTCAACCTGATAAAATTATTCGAATTATTTCCTCACCTGCATATCGTGAGATGGTGGACTATGTTTTAGGTAACCACGATATATTATGGATGGGAGCCGCAGCAGGCACCCCAAGCCTTGTAGCAGAAACAGTTCGAATCACATGTCGGTATGACCATTTTGATCTTCTTCAGCGATTACGTTTTAACGTTGATGCATTAGCGGAATTTGCTGAAAAAACCTATGCAATTGACAAAGTCACTGGCAATTTCAAAGCAAAAACAGATAAAGGTCGTGCCATGGAAAAGGCCCTTACTGTAATTCAGTTTAAATTGGAGGAAAAGCTTATCGCTGACTACCCTCAATTTAAAATGGATAAGAGGTTATGGCTTGATCGCCTCAGTGAAATGCTGAAAACTGGAAATACAGATGGTCTCAATGACACTGACTTCCCGACAATCGACCTTGAAAATCCAAGCAGATTGACCGATGAAGAGCAATTTTTAATTAATGACCTGATTACTCAGTTTAAAGAAAATAAATACCTTAAACGACTCCTACAATTCTTTTTCACCAAAGGAAAAACGTATAGTATTACTAATAACTTTCTCAACATTCATGCTCTTGTTCCGTCTACACGAAAAGGAGATTTTGAGGAGTTTTTGGGTCGCAAAGGTAAAAATTTACTCGACTTTATCCAAAACTCTATTAGTCGTGCAGGCCAAAACTACCTGCAAGGCACAGAGCAGGAAGCTGATGATCAAGCTCTTTTCTTTTATCTCTGGTGCGGCCCAAAATCACCTTTCTTTGGCAAACATGCCATGAAAACATTTGAGAGATATTTCCTCACCGATAAAGAAACATATGTTGAACGCTCTCTTTTCTGGAGCGACAATATGCAGACCATAGAGTTCAAAAAGAAAATGCAGAACGAATTTGGAGTACAGCGAGTAGTTTACGGTCATACTCCTGTTAATTATTTGCAAGGTAAACATATGGCAAGTGATGATGGCATTGCTATCAATGTTGATGGTGGTTTTGCTGCTGCATATTACAACCGTGGTCATTCTTTGGTTCATACTCCACATCAAATTTACGGTATCATACTCCCAACCCCAGATGAGCTAAAAGAGGCAGAAGTAAACCTTGAACCAGCACCGATAGATATTGAACTCATAGATGAATTCAGACATCCAATGAAAATTCGAGATACAATCGCCGGCAAAGAACTTGAAAATAAAAGTAAAGAAATAATGGCGAAGATACAGTCCTATAAAAATGATTTAAATTCATAAAAGAGCAGGCTAACAAATGAACAAAAATTACGGCATGGAAATAGTACGAGCAACCGAGATTGCAGCTCTTACAGCGGCAAGACTCCAGGGGCTTGGCAACCATATCGATATAATTAATCAGACCCGTGATGCAATAACTAAAACACTCAGTAGACTGAATATCCGTGGTCAGGTTATAAACGACAGATTCTCAAATCGTAACGACATTCATCCACTACCAAAAGTTATTGGTCATGGTGAACAGACTGCAGATCTTATGGCTGTGGCTCTTGAAGCACATCATTGTGCAGCAGATGGTAAAAACAATTCAACCTCATACACTGTTATTGCTGCAGAAAACTCCATCCAGTCACTACCAAACCTTAGCATGTACAAGCTTGTGGTTGGCCCTGAAGTAGGCCCAGTAATTGATATTAATCAACCGCCTATTGTAAATGTGAAAAGATGTGCCAGAGCACTAGGTAAATACACTGAAAATGTTACTGTTTGTATTTTAAATCAAGCAAGACACCAACAACTCATAGATGAGATTCGTAGTTCTGGAGCCAGAATAAAACTTATTGAAGAAGGTGAAATCTCTGGCTGTTTGTCTGCTATTACAGGAGAAAAAGCAGATCTATATATAGGATATGGATATGCACCTGAGGGTGCAATGGTAGCAGCAGCTATCAGCTGCCTTGGCGGATATTTTGAAGGAAAAATCTTTTACGAAAATGATCGAGACAAAAGTGAAGCACTCAAACATGGAATTACAGATTTTGATAAAATATACCGTTTAGAAGATCTCATCAAGAGTCGTGAGGTTGCAATGGCAGCAACAGGTGTCACAGACGGAGAGTTTCTTGAGGGTGTACGTTTCACCTCAAACGGTGCTATTACATCTTCTTTTATTGCTCGTGCAGAAACAAGAACATATAGAAAACTGGAAACAAGGCACTTTTTTGATTATAAACCTGTTTTCTAAATAAAAATATACAGGAGAAACACAATGGCTCAGGAACCACCTAAGGGAGCAATTTTACAAAGAGACAAACAGAGCTATGCAATAGTACCACGTATTCCTGCAGGGCTTTTAACACCTCAAAAACTTCGTGACCTAGCTAATGTTGTTGAGAAGTATGATATCCCTCTTATAAAAATGACATCTGGTCACCGTATTGCCCTTATTGGCATGAAAGAAGACCAGATTGAAAGTATCTACGAAGATCTTCAAATGGACCCAGGTAAGGCAACAGAGTTATGCCTACATTATGTACAGGCTTGTCCGGGTACAGAGGTTTGTAAATTTGGAGTTTTAGACTCATTAGGCTTTGGTCAACAAATAGAAGAAATGCTTAGCGGACGAGATCTTCCTGCCAAATTTAAAATTGGTGTCTCCGGTTGCCCATTTTCCTGTGCTGAAAATCAGGTTCGCGATCTTGGTCTAATGGCCAAAAAGAGTGGATGGACACTATCTTTTGGTGGCCACTCAGGTAGACAAGCTCGTGTAGCTGATGTAATTGCAGAAGATTTATCAAATCAAGAGGTTATTGATATGATAAATAAAATTGTTGATTACTATACTGAGAATGCAAAGAAGAGAGAGCGTACCTGTAAATTTATTGAGCGGATTGGTGTTGAGGAATTCAAAAGTCATATTCTCGGCTAAACGATAATAATTTATGACAACACTTGGAGAAGATTTTCTAAAAGATAATCCAGCCCTTCGCAGGCCAGTTGTGCCTGCCGAAAGGGATGTGTACAATTTAAATAGTACACATCCTTCGTTTTTGTTGGAAGATTCTGCTTCTCCTGCTGACATGGCAAAGCCAGCCCACTGGTCTATTGCTTGGTCTGATCTGATGATGACGATGTTCATCCTCTTTCTTTCTTTGTTTGTCTATCAATCAGCCCAACAAGAATTCCTCGCAGAACAGAGCAATGAAATAGTCTCAGGAACAACAACTGAGGCTTTTGATGTTATTTCTGAAACTGATATTCCTAGTCCATTTGATCAAACACCAAAACTCTCATTCACTTCAGCTGGCACTTTACCTACTGCAACGCCACAGAAAGAACTGGGCAATATTAAAGAACAAGTTGATAATATCGAGGAAGTTGAACAAAGGGTACAAGAGTCCAAACCCTTAGATTCTACTAAAGAGGTAAAACAACTCTCCTCCCCCTCTCTGCCTTCAGTTGTTTCAGAAAAAGATAAGGACAGTCTCAACCAAGAGAATATTCGGCAAAAGAATCTTGCCCTTCTCTTACCAGATCTTCCGAAAACAGAAGAGTTAGCTTATACAGCATCAGAATCAACTACCGCACCAGCAATTGAAACAGATACCATATCTAAGAGATCTATAGCAAAGGATGTTGCTCCTCAAACTGATGACATTTATCCTCGTCCAATAACGGATGAACCCCCTGTACAAATTACACCTCAAGTCAAAAGTGAACCAAAAATCAAACCGGTTCTTAAAAAGGGAAGTCATCTCAATGACCTCTTCGCCCTGAGTAAAAAGGTGGTTGGCTCAAATAATCTTGATCAGTTTGCAATGGTTGATCTTGTACCTGATAAAACAGTTCGAATCATTTTAACTGGTGATCTGCTTTTTGAGCTTGGTGCAAGCGATCTTTCCCATAAAGCATTGAGATCACTTACTGCTATCACTCAAACAATTAAATCCACACCATATATGATTAACATTGTAGGTCATACCGATAATATTCCTATGAGCTCAGGAAGGTATCCTTCTAACTGGGAGTTATCTGTTGCTCGTGCCTCAAGTGTTGCCAGATTTTTAATTGATGAAATGAATATAAACCCAAATCAGATAGCTGTAAGTGGTTATGCCTCATATAGACCAATCAAATCCAATACTACTGCCGCAAATAGGGCAGCTAATAGACGGGTAGAAATTATCGTTACGAAAAGGCTACCAAAACCACTGCAAACTGATGGATCGAATTTAAATTGATTCTACTAAAAAATATAAAGATATGAAAAATAAAACTTTAAACGGCATCCTTCTTTGTTCTCTAATCTTTATTGTAGGCTTTTGCCTTCACGGCAACCTAAGTCTTTACTTTAATCTCTCAGGTATTTTTATCGTCTTTGGTGGAACAGCGACAGCAGCACTTGTCAGCTTTAAATTTGAACAACTCAAAACTGCATTTAATATGCTTTTAAATGCCTATAAAACTCCCGCAAAAAAGAAGACCGAAGTAATCAATATTTTAATAGATCTCTCAATCCGTTCACGAATGGAAGGAATTCTCTCATTACAAGAAGAGGAAGATGAAACCACTGTTCTCTTTTTACGTCGCGCACTTGGCTGCCTTGTTGATGGGTACGAAATTGAGCAAATTCGAGACATCATGAATACTGAGATGTATTTCTATCGCCTTGGCCGTGATGATTCTGAAAGAATTTTACGGACAATAGCCGACTTCTTTCCAGCCTTTGGAATCATCGGCTCCGTAGTCGGTCTCATTACAATGCTTGGTGGTATTGGTGACACTTCTGTAATTCTGCAGGCTGTACCAATTGCACTTACTTCGACACTGTATGGACTTATCCTTTCTAATTTTTTCTTTCTCCCCTTTGCAGCTCATTTGCGTGAGAGAACAAATCAGGAACTACTACTTCGAAAGATTATTATTGAAGGTGTAATTTCCATCAATTCTGAAGTAAACCCTGTTATTTTAAAAACCAAACTCGAATCATTTTTAACTCCTGCTGAGAGGGAAGATGAATTGGTTTCCTACAACAAAATAAAAGAAAGATTTAACATTTAATTTTCCTTTTATTTTCATAATATTACAGCACTTCTTTACATTCAGTTTCTATCTCAAAAAATCTCTTCTTTTCGAGATAGAAAAGGTGCTGTATAGTTGTCTTCATTAACTGAAAAATTCCATTTTATATAGTCACAGGAGCCCTAACTTCATGAGTGCTGGTTTTACCCATCTTCACGTACATACACAATATAGTTTGCTCGATGGCGCCATTAGACTTGGCGATATGCTTGATAAATGTAAAGAGTTCGGCATGGACTCTGTTGCCATCACCGACCACGGTGCGATGTACGGTGCACTGGAATTCTATACAAAAGCCAAAAAAGCAGGTATCAAACCAATCGTCGGCAGTGAACTTTACGTAGCACCGACCTCACGTACAGAACGTAAGAAGATTGATGGCCAAACCGCCTACCATATTGTTCTTCTTGCAATGAACAAAACTGGTTACCAGAACTTAATGCAGATGGCTAGTATTGCTCAGGCCGAAGGTTACTATTATCGCCCTCGGGTCGATATGGAAGTCCTTCGTGAATATAACGAAGGACTCATTGCTCTCACGGCCTGCCTTCATGGGCAAGTCCCCTTTCTTATCATGAATGACGACATGCCGGGAGCACGTAAAAAAGCTAAAGAGCTCTATGATATTTTTGGAGATAGACTCTATTTTGAATTACAGGAAAACGGCATTGAAGAACAGACCCCTGTAAACGAAGGTTTGATAGAGCTCAGTAAAGAAATGGGTATAAAACTGGTAGCGACCAATGATTGCCACTACCTTACACGAGAAGAAGCCCATGCCCATGATGTACTACTCTGTATCCAGACCGGAAAAACTGTCAATGATCCTGGTAGATTTCGTTTTGCTAACGATGAGTTTTATTTTAAATCACCAGAAGTAATGAAAAAGGCTTTTTCTTACTGCCCCGAATCAATAACTAATACACAGGAAATCGCTGACCGCTGCAACCTCGATCTCAATTTCGACGATTATTACTTTCCAAATTTCCCAGTCCCTGAAGGTGAAACCCTCTCAACCATGTTTACTAAGGCATGCTGGGACGGCCTTGCTGATCGCTTTGAGGAGATGAAGGCACTTGGCACCTACGAGGAAGATACAGAGAAAATTTACAACGATCGCCTTAATATGGAGATCGATGTAATCAACACAATGGGTTTTCCTGGTTACTTTCTGATCGTTGCCGACTTTATTGTCTGGGCCAAGGATCATGACATTCCAGTAGGGCCTGGTCGTGGTTCAGGTGCTGGTAGTCTTGCAGCCTACGCCATGAAGGTCACCAATATCGACCCAATTCCCTATGGCCTTATCTTCGAACGTTTTCTCAACATCGAGCGTAAATCCATGCCTGACTTTGATATCGATTTTTGTCAATACAGGCGTGGAGAGGTTATCGACTATGTCCGACATAAGTATGGCGGTGCTGCCCATGTAGCGCAAATTATCACCTACGGTTCGATGAAGGCCCGAGGTGTAATTAACGATGTTGGTCGAGCTCTTGGTATGCCTTTTGGCGAGGTGAGTCGTATCGCTAAACTGATTCCTGAAGAGATGAAAATGACCATCAAGAAAGCTCTTGATGTAGAACCGGAATTAAAAGAGGCAGCTGACAACGATCCACAGATTTCTGAACTTTTAAATGTGTCACAGAGCCTTGAAGGTTTAGCTCGTCACACCTCTGTTCATGCAGCAGGAGTGGTTATATCTCCAGAACCGATGACCCACTATCTTCCTACCTGTCGTGGCAAGGAAGAGGATGAACGTGTCACCCAGTATGACATGAAACATACTGAGATGACTGGACTTATAAAGTTTGACTTCCTTGGTTTAAAAACTCTTACTGTAATTGATAAGGCTGTTAAAAATGTGAAGATGGATAAAAATATCCCTCTCAACATTGATACTATCCCAATGGATGATCAAAAAACCTTTGACCTCCTCTGTCGTGGTGATGCACTTGGTGTATTCCAGCTTGAAAGTGATGGTATGCGTGAACTTCTGGTTAAGATGGCACCAGAAGTCTTTAGTGATCTGATTGCCCTAGTTGCTCTGTACCGTCCAGGGCCTCTGGATTCTGGCATGGTTGATACCTTCGTTGAAACTAAACATGGTAGAAAAGAAGCAGAGTATCCACTTCCACAAATCAAGGATGTACTTGAAGAAACTTACGGTGTAATCGTTTATCAGGAACAGGTAATGAAAATTGCCAACATTCTCGCCTCTTACTCCCTTGGTGATGCAGATATTCTTCGACGAGCCATGGGTAAAAAAGTTCCTGAGGTCATGGCTGAGGAAAAAGTCAAATTCATGGCAGGTGCCAAGAAAAATGAGATTGACCTTGAAAAAGCAGAGTATGTTTTTGACCTAATGGCACTTTTTGCAGGCTATGGTTTTAATAAATCTCACTCTGCTGCCTACGCTCTTGTCTCTTATCAAACCGCATATTTAAAAGCTCATTATCCAGCTCAATTTATGGCTGGGTTACTTACCTGTGATATGAACAACACAGACAAGGTTGTTAAGTATATTAATGAGTGTAAAGAAAATGATATAGCAGTGCTCCCACCTGATATTAATGAGAGTTTTAAAGACTTTACAGTGATCAACGATAACGTGCGCTTTGGCCTTGCCGGAGTAAAGAATGTTGGTGGCACGGCACTGGACTCAATTATTGAAGTACGCGAACAAGAAGGTTCCTATAAATCCATTAGTGATTTTTGTAATCGTGTTGATTCCCGTAAGGTTAATAGCAGGGTTATTGAAGCTTTGATTAAATCTGGTTCTTTTGATTCTCTTGGGTATAAGCGCTCACAGTATATGGAAGTGCTAGATAAAGCCATGGAACAGGCAAAAGCTGTACAAAGAGATCGCCAAAGTGGGCAAATCTCACTTTTTTCTGTAGGCGGTGGTGCAGAAAGTCAAACCGAACAGGATGTGAACAACATGCACATGCCTGATATGGCAGAGTGGGATGAACAACAGAGACTTGCCTTTGAAAAGGATACAGTAGGTTTTTATATTACAGGTCACCCACTTGATGGAATATTACCTGAGATTCAATCAATCACAGATGTCTCAATTCATGATCTGCCAGAAGTTACTGATAATACAACAGTGAGAATTGGCGGTCTTATTCGCACATTTAAATTTCACAGAACAGGTAAAGGTGACCCTATGGCCTTTATAACTGTGGAAGATGTTTATGAGGCAGTTGAAGTTGTTGTTTTTCCAAGAGCTTACGCTGAATGTTCTGAGGTACTGGAAGGTTCTGAACCTATTATCATCCAAGGGCAAGTAAAACAGGAAGAGCGTGGACCCAAAATTCTTGCAGAAAACATATACACAGTAGCCAAGGCAAGAGAGATTTATACAGACAGTGTTCACTTAAGAATCAAAGCAGAAAATACTGAAAGACCACAGCTTGAGAAAATTAAAAAACATTTTTATCAATATCATGGTAGTTGCCCTGTTACGATCACACTCGACTTCCATAACAAAGGCGAGGTTGATATTGATATAATGAAAGATATTACTCTACGCCCTTGTAAAGAATTAAATGATGGCATTGAGGAAATCCTTGGTTACAAAGCATTAACCTTCACTAAAAAAGCGGTAGTGGTAAAGCAACAAAAGAAAAAATGGGGTAACGGAAATTCAAATGGTAATTAGTGTGTTGGGAACACGAAAATGACATTTTAGTACTTTTCGTGTTCACCGTGACAGAGCACTAAACCTGTAACCTCAACATTTGTGTGTTACATGAGGAAATTTTCACTTTTTTCACCATCTACTTTTCGTATTATGATTGTTGTCAGTTGGGTGATTCTATTTACCATGCTGCTGCAACGTGATGTGTTCGTCAAACCCATCGACTCAAAAGAAGTTCAACTTCTCCAACAGGCTGAATCTGAAGACTTTCAATCTATTTATCTTAATAATAAAAAAATTGGTTATGTCAGTAGTGTTTTTACAAAAGCAGAAGAAGGATTAAAGTTAGAACAAAATGGCCTTATGTATTTGAATGTGGCCAGTAGTCTCCAGAAAATAGAATTACAACTTACAATCAATTACACAGTCAAAAACGAAGTGCAGGATTTTTCTTTTTCCTTCACGTCTCCTTTCTATCATATGAATGCTGATGGCAAGGCTGTTGGCAACACAATCCATTACAATTTACAAACCAATAGTACAGCCATCAGTGATTCAATCACCTTTGAAACACCACCATCTTTTGCAAACTCAAGAAGATCTTATCTTCTCGATAATATAAAAGCTGGAGAAAAACGAAAAATCAATCGCTTTGACCCAATTACAATGACTGGCAAAGAATCTCTCATTGAGTACAAAGGTAAAGAGTCATTGCTCCTAAGAGGGCGAATACAAAATCTTCATCGTTTCATTGAAAAAAGTGGTGGTGTTCGTATTCAATTCTGGCTCAATGATAGTGGCATTGTCGTTAAAGAAGAATCTCCTGCTGGTTTTGTTTTTATTAGAGAACCAAAGTTTAAGGCTCTGGTACTCAACAAGAACAATAAAACCGGTGACATACTCGCAGCCGTACGTATCAAACCTAAAGGGAAAGTTATACTTTCAGGAGATATGGCTAAATACCGTTTAACTTTTCCTACAGACACTGATTTTTCTCTTGATGAAGGCAGACAGAGCCTTAATAAGCAAACTGTAACCATTACAAGAGAAGACCTTGCCAGCAACCTCAACGAGGGTCAGTGCTTATTAAGCAACAACTTACAAGCCACACCATATGTACAAGTCGATCATCCAGATATAATTTCGACCAGCAATAAAATTACTCAAGGATTGAATACCGATATTGAAAAAGCTAACGCTATTGGTAACTGGGTTTTTAAAACATTAGAAAAAAGATCTATCATCGGATTGCCTGATGCTGTTTCAACCCTGCACTCTGGCCAAGGCGACTGCAACGAACATGCTGCCCTTTTTACAGCACTTAGCCGGGCAGCAGGTATCCCAACACGTATAGCCACTGGAGTAAGTTATCTCAACGATGCTTTTTATTACCATGCTTGGAATGAGGTGTGTATAAACTCAACCTGGCATAGTTTAGATACAACAACCAACCAGTTTCCTGCTGATCTTGGTCACATTCGATTTCTTACTGGAGAGTTGCAGGAACAAACAAAAATTCTGAGTCTACTTGGTCAGCTAAGTATTGAATCTTTACCAATTGAAAATAAAAATGATTAACAGAGAAAATGGAACAGATGCTCTTTTAAAAATTGAAGCCCTCTCCAAAAACTACAATGGTTTCTTGGCTGTAGACGACTTGAACTTATCTGTTTCGACAGGTGAAATATTTGGTTTTTTAGGGCCAAACGGAGCTGGTAAAACTACTACTATAAAAATGATTACTGGCCTTCTAAAACCTACAGATGGCACAATTCACATTGCCGGGAAAAACAACTCTGATGAGCCAGCCTACTGTAAAGAAAAAACAGGTTATATCCCAGATCGACCCTATTTGTATGATAAATTAACAGGAGCAGAATACCTCGCCTTTGTTGCCAGTCTCTATCAAGAAAATAAAACTCATGAACCGCTCAACAAGGCTCAACAATATCTAGAGCTTTTTGATTTAGTTGAGTGGCAAAACCATTTGATAGAAGGTTACTCACACGGTATGAAACAAAAATTGATAATGACATCAATATTTATGCTCGATCAACCTATTATTGTAGTTGATGAACCGATGGTCGGTCTTGATCCGAAAAGTGCTAAAATTGTTAAAGAACTTTTTAAGTCAAAAGCCAGAAGTGGCACAGCAATTTTCTTATCCACTCACTCCATGGAAATAGCCGAGGAACTCTGTGATCGAATTGGAATAATTAACAAAGGTCAACTGATCGCGATCGGTACACTGGAAGAACTCAAACAAAATAGCAGCGACGATAAACTCGAAGAACTTTTTCTATCACTTACAGGAGCCTTTGAACTTCAAAATATTGTTGCTGCTCTGAGAAAAGAACAATGATTCCACGACTACTCAAACCATGGCTGCAAATCTGGGCAAACACCTTAGCTCCTAAAAACCGTTTCCCTTTTAAGCCAATAGCACTATTCATAATTGGCCTGGGCATATGTGCATTACTCTACTTTTTTAGCTTTAAGGTACTGAATTATATTCACGGTCAGAATGAACTTGGAGTTATTCTCAGCTTAAAAATTTTGCAAATGGTTTGGCTTACCTTTTTTGCCCTGCTTATTTTTTCCGCAATGGTCAACGGAGTTTCCACCCTCTACCTCTCAGAAGATAACGAAATAGTGATAGCCTCACCTGTTAGTTTTAAAGAGGTCTATTTTATGCGTTACTTTCAAACCACAGTAACTACTACATGGATGGTAGTTATTTTCTCTCTTCCTGTTTTTGCAGCATTTTCCAATGTCTTTCAAGCTGGCCCACTATACTGGCCACTCACTCTTATTACTGTGTTTGGTGTTGCTACTATAGCCTCTGGCATAGCAATCAGTCTTATTATTGCGGTTGTCTACCTGTTCCCTGCTAAACGTACGAAGGATATCATATTCTACCTCTCTTTATGTTTTGGCTTATTCCTCTATCTAATTTTCAGGCTTATAAAACCAGAGAACCTTGTTAATCCAGACAAATACAATACTTATATCGAGTATTTTGGTGCAATTTCAGGCCCTGCTGGACCGTGGTTACCAGCTGGTTGGGCAGCTGATTTAGTTTCAAATTACCTGCTTGATAGAGAAGTGGACTTTATTTTACTAGGCCTTCTCCTTACTACCCCTTTTGTTATCTATTACTTAGGGGAAAAACTTATGACACTTCTCTTTACGTCTGGGTTTTCAAAATCACAGGAGTCATTTGGTGGGCATCGAACCTTCAAGCCTGTGCAAAAGACTGGAAGCAGCTGTCTCTGGTTTTTCAGAAAAGAATTGAAACTCTTCACAAGAGATTCCAGTGAGTGGTCACAATTGTTTATGATTGGAGCACTAGTTATAGTCTACCTTTATAATTTCAAGGCTCTACCGATCGATAGATCGCCTTTACCTTTTGACTATATTAGTAATCTTATTGCCTTTGCCAATATAGGCTTATCTGGATTCCTAGCGGCCTCTCTTGCGAGTCGCTTCGTCTACCCGTCTATTGGCGCTGAAAAAGGGGCCTTTTATCTGATTGTTAATTCACCGATTTCTCTTAGTCAATTTCTCTGGTATAAATTTCTTTTTTATTTGGTTCCCTTTACCTGCCTGACCCTTCTTCTTATTACCGCATCAAACCATCTACTCCAAATAGAAGGACCTATGTGGTGGATTTCAATTTATGTCTCACTACTCACTACATGGGCTGTTTTAGCATTGAGTCTAGGGTTTGGTAGCTGGTTTGCTAATTTTAAGGCTGAAAACAGAAATGCAGCCATGGGACCTGGGGCAATATTTTTTCTCTTTAGTGCTATTGGCTATCAGATGCTCATTCTAATGATGGGATTTATACCTTCATATCGACTAATTAGAAGCAGTGTTCGAGGCACAACTTTAAGCCATATAGATACCTTCACTCTTATAAGTTGGGTAACTGGCAGCTTTTTTATAACAGTCTTAATCGTATATCTGGCGATCAAGCTGGGGGCAAGAAAGCTATCACCTTCTTGAGTTATTAAATAGCAAGAATAGTTATCTACCAAATGATAAACCACAATCAGGACATGCTCCATACTGCTCGGTTGAAAACTCACAACTGCATGCCGGACAGACTGCAACACCACTATCTGCGTTATAAACCTTATTCACACCACTGAGATCGTGTGTCATAAGGTGCGTTTTTTTTGTGAATTCTTCTGATATAATTCTATGAGCTAGCTCCTGATCCTCTTCCCGCACCTGCAGGTAAAGTTGTGGGCCACGTCAGCCACCCCCAGGTCCATCACTTGCTAAGATGGCTGGAATTCTCTTTTTTTCAAGAATCCGTTTTAATTGCTTCATGTCCTTCATCGGCCCTTTTTCAAGCGTTACAAGTGAGTCAGAGGGGTTTATCTCCATTGACCGATGAGAAGAAACAATAGCTTGGGCTTTAAGCGCCTTATGTTTAAGTTGTCCGGATACAAGTGGTACCTCACAATGAACACATTCTTTTATCCCTGCACGATATTCTTCATCGCACTTTGGGCAATAATTCATCTCAAGATCAACACCTGTTTCAATCTCAGCATTTTTCTTTGAAGAGCGACCAAATCCGAACAACTTTTTAAACATAATAACACTCTCCTATAAGATATAACGACTCAGATCCTGATCTTCAACAATCTCAGATAACTGATCCTTAACATATTGAGCAGTGACGATAAAATCTTCCTCACCAAGCTCACAGGCATCAAAGGATAAAGTATCAAGCACTCGCTCAACCACAGTATGCAACCTACGTGCACCAATCTCTTCTGTCTTCTCATTTACCTGCACAGCAATATTAGCAATTTCCTCTATAGCTTCAGGTTCAAAGACAAGACTAATACCTTCTGTTTTCATGAGTGCTACATACTGTTTGGTAAGCGCATTTTCAGGTTCCGTCAGAATTCTTACAAACTCTTCTTTGCCAAGAGATTCAAGTTCAACACGAATAGGAAAACGACCTTGAAGCTCTGGTATTAAATCAGATGGTTTTGCCAGATGAAACGCACCACTTGCAATAAAGAGAATATGGTCTGTCTTTACCATTCCATATTTTGTCGAAACAGTGGCACCCTCAACAATGGGTAGTAGATCACGTTGCACACCTTCTCGTGATACCTCAGGCCCATGGCTACCACTTCCTCTTGAGGCAACCTTATCAATCTCATCAAGGAAAACAATACCAGATTCCTCGGTACGTTTTAGTGCCTCTTTAAGAACCTGATCCATATCAACTAAGTTCTCCATCTCTTCTTTGGCGAGAGAATCTAGAGCATCAGGAACCTTCATTTTGCACTGTTTCTTTTTCTTTGGAAACATTTTGCTAAAGGCGTCCTGAATGTTATTCTGCATATCTTCCATGCCAGATGCACTGAATACTTCAACCATCGGCCCCTGCTGAGACTCTGAAACCTCAACATCCACTTCACGGTCGTCAAGTTTCCCATCCCGAAGCATTTGACGAAACTTTTCTCTCGTCTTAGTTGCTGAATTTTCTTGTTCAACGGGAAGGTTTTCTTCATTAACAAAGGTGGTTTCCCGAGGAGCAAGAGGAGGCAAAAGAATATCAAGAATCTTATCCTCAGCATTGGCCTCAGCAAGGCCTTCAATCCTCTCCTTTTCTTCTTCCTTGACCATATTGATGGCAAGTTCTACAAGGTCACGAATCATGGACTCAACATCGCGACCAACGTAACCGACCTCTGTAAACTTAGACGCCTCAACCTTAATAAAAGGAGATTGAGCAAGACTGGCTAATCTACGTGCAATCTCTGTTTTACCAACCCCTGTGGGGCCAATCATAATAATATTTTTTGGCGCAATCTCTTCACGAAGAGGAGAAGGTACACGTTGCCGACGCCAACGATTACGGAGCGCGATAGCAACAGATCGTTTTGCTGCTCCCTGCCCTACGATATATTTGTCGAGTTCTGCAAGGGTTTCTTTGGGGGTAAGTGATATGGAAGTTGTCATTTTTATTATCGTTACTAGAGAATTATCTGATAGTTATAAATGTTAGAAAATTACTTCTATGTGGCATCACCAACGACTATACCTTTTCCACAACTATGGAATGGTTGGTAAACACACAAATTTCTGCGGCTATTTCCATAGCTGCTTTTGCAATTTCTTCAGCACTAAGATCACTGTTCTGAACTAAAGCAAGTGCTGCCGCCTGTGCATAAGGGCCACCTGAACCGATAGCAAGAACACCATTATCAGACTCAATTACATCTCCAGTTCCAGATAAAAGAAGAGAATAATCTTTATCTACTGCGATCATCATTGCCTCTAAACGCCTGAGCATCTTATCAGTGCGCCAATCCTTAGCAAGCTCAACAGCCGAGCGCATAAGGTGACCATTATACTGTTCAAGTTTTCCTTCAAGTTTATCAAAAAGAGTAAATGCATCAGCAGTGGCTCCAGCAAAACCAGTTATAACCTGATCTTTATACACTCGTCTCACTTTTCTAGCATTATGCTTCATTACCGTATTGCCAAGTGAAACCTGTCCGTCACCTGCAATAACAACGTCACCTTTGTGACGCACCGCAAGTATTGTTGTTGATCGTATATTTCGTTTCAATTTAAGTCCTTTTGTTACTTGTTAAACTTTATATAAAAACTCTTTTCTTTCTATTTTTTTGCCAGTGGATGAGACTTATCATAAACATCAGAGAGATGATCCAGCGTCAAATGCGTATAGCGCTGTGTGGTAGACAAACTCACATGCCCCAAAAGCTCTTGAACCGCTCTAAGATCTGCACCCATCTCAAGTAAATGTGTAGCAAAAGAATGTCGCAGAGCATGAGGAGTAACAACCTGTAAAATTCCTGCTCTTTCACCATACTGCTTCACTATTCGCTCAACACTCCTGCTGGTAAGCCTCGTACCTCTACCACTGAGAAACATCGCATCACGGGCTGGCTCCTTTCCTCTTTTTACTGAAGCGGCAATAAGTCCTAGACGAGAAGGCAACCAACTACTGACAGCCTCAAGGGCTTGCCGACCTACAGGAACAAGTCTCTCCTTTTTTCCCTTGCCGCTCACCCTAAGCACTTCTTCTGTGAAATCAAGATCATTAAAGTCACGAGAAACAAGTTCAGAAACTCGCATTCCAGTTGAATAAAGCAGTTCAAGCAAAGCTCTGTCCCGAAGAAAATAGGTGTCCTCATCTTTTGGTTCTTCTAAAAGAGCAAAGGTCTCATCAATTGTTAAAAAAGTAGGAATAGAACTTCCTGTTTGCGGTGACGTAATCCCTGCCATAGGATCTATTTCAAGTTTTTTCTGTTTAATTAAAAACCTAAAAAATGTGCGCAGTGCGGAAAGTTTACGACCTACTGTAGCGGCACTGTTTTTGCCATGAAGACTAACAACAAAACCTCTAACATCATCAGCTGTTATCTCATGAGCAGATGAATCCTTGGAGATAAAAGAAAAAAATTCTTTTAAATCCCTCTGATACCCATCTACAGTGTGCAGAGAGTAGCCTTTAACGAGACTTAACCACTGAACAAATTCATCCAGATTTTTTTTATTCTTCATGAGCTAAACAATAGGTAAATATGTTAAGATAAATGATTTTGATTTGATTATAATTTAATTCTTTATACTCAAAGACTTATAAGTGACAGGCTCAATTATTGTTTCTTTAAACAATAGTAACAACATAGCAAAAAGACCCTGTGCACAGAAGAAAGCCTATATTTTTTGTTGCACAACATTTAGGAATGTTTAGAACTTTACAAACAAGTTGCAGTTTTATGGATCAACTATCACTATAATTGTTTTATCCACAGCAGGCGTTTTGTAAAACTGAGCTTCACAGAACTAGTTCTAAACTGAAAACAAGCGTGATTCAACATTCTTTTTCAGTGTAGGAGACTTAATAAATGGCAAAAAAAAACTTTGAATCATCGCTGGTTAAACTTGAAAAAATCACAGCAGAACTCGAAGGTGGAGACCTTACTTTAGAGGCAAGTTTAAAGAAATTTGATGAAGGTATCCAATTAGCATCTTTCTGCAATGACCAGCTCAATGATGCACGTAGTAAAATTGAAGTTCTTATTGAAAAAGATGGAGAACTTGAAACTGTACCTTATGAAGGAACTGATAACAATCAGTAGGAATTCAATTGGATATTAAAAACTATTTAAATGATAAAAAAGGTATCGTTGAACAAGCAATGGAAAAACATATGCTTGAAGCTGATGGCCCTTTTTCTCAACATATTGAAGCAATGCGATATTCGCTTTTTGCAGGAGGCAAACGCATAAGGCCAATTTTATGTATTGCTGCTGCTGAAGCTGTTGCAGAAGATGTCTTTGACATAGAATCTATACTGCCTATTGCCTGTGCTCTTGAGTGTATTCATACATATTCGCTTGTACATGATGATCTACCAGCAATGGACGATGACGACCTACGTCGGGGTAAAGCGACCAATCACGTTCTCTATGGTGAGGCAGGTGCCATTCTCGCAGGTGACGGATTACTTACCTGGGCCTTTGATCTTATAAGTAATAAAGACCTTGGCAACTTAAAAGCAGAACAGAGACTTGATATTTGCCACACCGTTGCAAGAGCTGCTGGCTCTCTAGGTATGGTCGGCGGTCAATCACTTGACATGATTAACGAGAATAAAGATATTGATTTTCAAACTCTTGCAACAATTCATAAAAATAAAACTGGTGCACTTATCACCTGCTCTGTACTTACTGGAGCTATAGCTGGCAATGCAAATAAAGAACAACAGACAGCGCTAAAGAATTATGGAGACAATGTAGGCCTTGCATTTCAGATTGTTGACGACTTGCTCGATGTTACAGCAACCACAGAACAACTTGGCAAAGCAGCAGGTAGTGACGCAGAAAGGGGTAAAGCAACTTATCCAGCTTTTTTCGGTATCGATGGGACAAGAGAAAAAGCCATAGCAGCTGTAGAAAATGCTGTAAACTCCCTTAATAAATTTAGTTCAAAAGCAGCTCCATTAAAAGAGCTTGCTGAATATATATTCACAAGAAGCAATTAAAGCTGCATCCGTAATTATGTTAAAAGAATCCGGCTCCGTGCCACAAAAAATAATAGATACAGTTGATTCACCAGAGGATATTCGCCAACTATCTATAGACGAACTGGTGTTACTCGCCTCACAAATCAGAGAAAAAATAATCGATACTGTATCTGTAACTGGCGGTCATCTTGCCCCATCCCTTGGGGTAGTTGAACTCACGATTGCTCTGCACTACATTTTTAATACTCCAAAAGACAAACTAGTCTGGGATGTAGGGCATCAAAGTTATGCTCACAAAATACTTACAGGCAGAAGAAAGAACTTTGGTACCATTCGCCAATATAAAGGAATAAGCGGTTTTCCGAAAATGAAAGAAAGCGAATTTGACGCTTTCGAAACCGGACATAGCTCAACATCTATTTCAGCTGCATTAGGTATGGCCTTAGGCATGCACCTTGACAATCAGGATGACATTGCAATTGCAGTTATCGGTGATGGTTCTATGACTGCAGGTATGGCTTTTGAAGCACTCAATCACGCTGGTGACCTAGACAAGAACCTAATCGTTATCCTTAACGACAATGAAATGTCAATCTCGCCAAATGTTGGTGCACTCTCAAGCTTTTTAAGTCGTAAACTCACCGGAAAAACCATGCGAAGGGTTAAGTCCCACCTCGTAGACAAACTGCAGGTTTCTGATGTTGGGGAAAATATTCTGAATGTACTCCGTAAAAGTGAGGAGAGTTTTAAAAGCTTTTTCACTCCTGGAATGCTATTTGAAGCTTTTAAATTTGACTATATTGGCCCTATTGATGGTCACGATCTTGAAGGTTTAACTTCCACCTTTAAAACAGTTAAAGACACAATCAAAGGACCAGCTCTAATCCATGTTCTTACACAAAAAGGTAAAGGTTACGATCCTGCTGTTAAAACACCCGATGCTTTTCATGGTCTTGGACCTTTTGATGTTAAAAGTGGTAAGGCTATCAAAAAGGGTACCCCACCTATTAGCTATACCGAAGTATTTGGTAAAACCATGCTTGAGCTGGGAAAAACCAACGAGAAATTGGTAGCTATCTCTGCCGCAATGGTTTCCGGAACTGGCCTTGCACCTTTTGCTAAAGCTTATCCTGATCGTTTTTTCGATGTGGGCATAGCCGAACAGCACGCTGTGACTTTTGCCGCAGGACTTGCGGCACAAGGAATGAAACCAGTTGTTGCTGTTTATTCCACATTCTTTCAACGGGCGATGGATCAGATTATACACGATATCTGCATCCCAAAACTTCCTGTAATCTTAGCAATCGACAGGGCTGGCGTTGTAGGCGATGATGGCCCAACTCATCATGGTGTTTTTGACATTTCCTTTCTACGCTTTATTCCAAATCTTGTTATTATGGCACCAAAAAATGAAGCTGAACTCCAGGAAATGTTAAAAACAGCTGAGCAACACGACGGGCCTGTTGCAATACGTTATCCTCGAGGTGCAGGAGAGGGTGTAACTCTACAACCTGCATCAAATATCCGCACACTCGAAATAGGCAAAGCAGAGCTTCTTCATGAGGGAAATGATATTCTCTTACTACCTGTTGGTAATAGAGTGTCAGCAGCTGTTGCAGCCGCAAAGGAACTTGTAAAACAAGGTGTTTCTGTATCCGTTATTAATCCAAGATTCATAAAGCCACTAGACGCTTCAATTATCACTCAAGAGGCTCAACGAATAGGCAAGTTGATCACTATTGAGGACAACACCTTTGTAGGCGGTTTTGGTAGTTCAATACTTGAATTACTGAGTAGCAATGGTATCTATAACGTGAAGACCAGACTCCTTGGTCACCCGGATAATTTTGTCGAACAAGGCCCACAGCCAACTTTATGGAAAAATAGTAAGATTGACGCAGAAGCAATAATTAAAGCTGCTCTAGAATTGATGTAAAAAAGGGCTGAGTCTTAATGACTCAGCCCTTTTTATAAAAATTGTCTACGATTACACTTGGTAGTAATTGCGATACCAATCAACAAACTTCTCAATGCCATGTTCTAAGGTGGTATCCGGTTTATAATCGAAGTCCTTTATTAAATCGTCAACATTGGCATACGTAGCGGGCACATCGCCTGGCTGCATATCCATAAAATTCTTTTCAGCTTTAACACCTAACTTATCTTCTATTATTTCAATAAATCGAAGTAATTTTTCTTTGGCGTTATTACCAATATTGTAGACTTTATAAGGGCAATAAGAGCTTGCAGGATCAGGGTTATCTCCAGACCAATCCTTATTACTCTCAGGAATTTTATAAACAACTCGTAATACACCTTCCACAATATCGTCAATATAAGTGAAATCACGCTCCATATTACCGTGATTAAAAATATTGATTGGTTCACCTTTCAAAATGGCTTTTGTAAATAGAATAGGTGCCATATCAGGTCTTCCCCAAGGGCCATAAACAGTAAAAAACCTTAAACCAGTGGTAGGCAAACCAAACAGATGACTATAGGTGTGCGCCATTAATTCATTGGATTTTTTTGAAGCGGCATATAACGAAACCGGGTGATCCACGTTGTCATGTACAGAAAATGGCATATTGGTATTTGCGCCATATACAGAACTTGAGGAGGCATAAACAAAATGTTTCACCTTATGATGCCTGCATCCCTCTAGTAGGTTAACAAAGCCAACAATGTTTGTGTCTACATAGGCATGTGGGTTCTCAAGTGAATATCGAACTCCAGCTTGGGCAGCCATATTTATAACTGCATCAAAAGAGTGTTCTGCGAATAATTTTTCAACACCTGAACGATCAGCAATATCAAGTTCAATATTTGTAAAACTCTCTCCTTCTGCAAGAGAAGCAATTCGATCTCGTTTTAACTTCGGATCATAATAGTTATTAAATGTGTCTACTCCAACAACCTCTGCACCACGTTCTGTTAACACTTTGACTAAATGTGCTCCAATAAAACCTGCTGCACCTGTAACAAGTATTTTTTTTATTTCAGACATTACCTACTCTATATTTATGCTTTTCTTTTATATGTTTACTTCAATTTTTGTTGAAGACTATAGTAATCACTCTTCCACTATTTGCTCATCCTCAAAGCCCTTAAACCCTTTTCTGCCAAAAATCCACACGAGAACAACACTTATTTCGTATAATATCATAAGAGGAATTGCCATCATGAGCTGATTTACAATATCTGGGGTTGGGGTCAAGATAGCTGCAATAACAAAATCCAGCAAAATAGCATATTTTCGATTTTTATTTAAAAATGCAGTATCAATAACTCCGACTTTAGCGAGGAATACCATCATAATAGGCATTTCAAATATAAAACCAAAGGCCAGCAACAATCTTGTTGCTAAGGTAAAGTATTCACTCACTCCAGGTAGCGATGTAAGAAATTCATTATTATAACCAACAAGAAATTTAAAGGCTGGAGGAAATACAACAAAATATCCAAAGGCAGCACCACCAATAAAGCAAATAGTTGAAAGGATGGAGAAAGGAATCAACACTTTTTTCTCATGTTTGTATAAACCAGGTGCGATAAACCTCCATAGCTGAGCAAAGACCACAGGACTTGCAGCAAGAATACCACAGACGAGGGCAAGCTTGAGATAAAAGAAAAAGCCTTCTTGATATGAGGTGAAAATAAGCGAGGTGTCATCAGGTAAGACCTCAACTAAAGGGGCAAAAAACCATGTACCAATCGGTCGAATAACGGTATAGGATAATGCAAAACCAATAGCAACGGCAATAAATGTCACGATCAAACATGAACGTAATTCTCGTAAATGTTCTGTTAGTGCCTGTGTTTCAAAACTTTCACTTGTATTATCAGGTTTCATAGGGAAGTATAATCATTAAACAATTCAATCAAAATGAATTTATTTACAAGCTTTGCTGAACAAATTAGCAAGCTCTACAACATTTCATTTTGGTTTTTTTGAGTTTCTTACAAATCGTTGATAACTTGTTGTTAAAAACAAACATCACTTTTACTCTTTTTTACAATGAATTGCATCGCTTCTTCTGCTAAAACTCAAATCTGGTTTGTTTATATTGTAGAGTGCTCCGATAAGTCACTGTATACTGGGATCACTACAAATATTGATAGGCGTCTAAAAGAACATAACAACACAAAAAAAGGCGCAAAGTATACTCGTAGTAGAAGACCTGTTAAAATAGTTTATCATGAAAAATTTAACACTCGTTCTAAAGCAAGCATCAGGGAAGCAGAAATTAAAAAAATGAACACTAGTCACAAAAAGACTCTCTTTATGTATAATAAAGTGACTAGCTAATCCATATTTTATAACAATAACTACTGATATAAATTTGAGGTTATAAACAATGACATCCATACTGGTAGTTGATGATGAACGCAGTATGCGTGATTTTTTGAAAATCCTTCTAGAAAAAGAGGGGCATTCAATTCAAACAGCTGAAAATGCCAAAGTTGGTTTTGAGCTTTTTCAGGAGATACAACCAAACCTGGTAATAAGTGACATTCGGATGCCACAAGGTAGCGGTTTTGATCTGCTTGAATCTATTAAATCAGTAAGCCCTGAAACCCCAGTTATCCTTATCACAGCTTTTGCAGCACCAAATGATGCAGTACTTGCCATGAAAAATGGTGCGTTTGATTATATAAGTAAACCGTTTAATGTTGATGAAATTAAATCAGTCATCAATTCCGCAATTCAGAAAAACAGTTGGCAACAAACTGTTCAGGAACAAAGCAATGATTTTCCAGAAATTATAGGCGAATCCCGTGAAATGCTTAAAATTTTTGACATGATTAGTCGTGTAGGACCGACTCAAGCCAATGTCCTTATCTATGGCGAATCTGGAACTGGCAAAGAATTGGTAGCTCGTGCCATTCACAACCACAGTAACGTTGCAAGCAATGCGTTTGTACCCATAACCTGTAGTGCCATTCCTGATGAATTGATGGAAAGTGAACTTTTTGGCCATGTAAAAGGTTCTTTTACAGGTGCAATTAGCAATAAACCTGGCCTATTCAATGAGGCAGATGGTGGAACTGCATTTCTTGATGAAATCGGAGAGCTCAATCCAATCATTCAAACTAAACTGCTAAGAGTATTGCAGGAACGTGAAATAAAACCTGTTGGTGGTAACCAGATTAAACAAATTGATGTAAGGATAGTTGCTGCAACCAACAGGATACTTGAAAAAGAAATTGCCGAAGGACGTTTTAGAGAAGATCTTTTTTATCGACTAGCTGTTGTACCTTTAAGAGTTCCTCCTTTAAGAGAGAGGAAAAGTGATATTCCACTTCTCGCAAACCATTTTCTAGAAAAATATTCCAAGCTGCTCAACAAGGAAGTGCAGGAAATATCTTCATATGCACTGGAAGTCATTATGAAATATGAATTCCCGGGCAATGTACGTGAACTCGAAAATATCATGGAACGGGGTGTTGCATTAGAATCTACCAATATCATCCTTCCCGAAAACCTCACTCTACCTGGATATTCTAATAGCACTTATCAAAGTAATGAAGCTGAAGGAAACCCAACATTTCAAGCAGTTTCGAGCGAAGAAGAACTCTTTGACCTTGGTCTTGAAAAAGTTATGACAGATCTTGAGAAGCGATTAATTACTCATGCACTTGAAAAAACCAACCATTCTAAAATGAAGGCCGCTGAACTATTGCAGGTGAGCTTTAGATCACTTAGATACAAAACAAAAAAATATAACATTGACTAGTGATCAGATGATAACTTCACATACGTTTGAACATATCAATGCGCCTAACAACCTTCTAACAATACGAATACATCAATTACAATGGATTCTGTTGATAAGGCTCTTCTTTTATAGCCTACTCATCGCATTAAACGCAATTTTACATATTAGCAACAACGATACAATCACCTTACCAGCTATAATGGTAGTGCCATTTCTAATCATCATTTATTCAACAACAATCTATTCGGCCATAGCACTTACTAGGAAAAAGAAAAACGTTAACTCTTTCTCTTTATTTCAAACCTGTCTCGATACTGTATTTGCCATCTCTTTTATTTACTTTACAGGTTGTTCAATATCTATTTTTACCTCAATTCTATTTTTCCCTATCATTGCTGGTGGGCTTATTTTACCCAACCCCAAAAGCCTAGTCCCTGCTGCTCTTGCTACAATTCTATATGCTGCGATATTACTACTAGAATATATTAATTTTACCCCATCCTACCTTTCCAACATCTCGGAATTTTCTGACAAGAATTTAATTCTGACCATCTACCATTTTTCTGTTCGTGGACTCACCTTCTTTCTTGCTGCCTTTCTGACTATTCTCTTCTCCATGCGTTTGCAACAAACAGAAAGCGCATTATCAGATTCTTTAAAGGATTTTAGCAACCTTACAGAATTGTACAGACAAATATTTAATAACATATCAACGGGTATTATTACTATCGACCCTAAAAACAACATAACCTCAGCCAACCAATCAACTAAAAACATTCTCGGTTTAACTAACAATCAATTATTAAACAAAAAAATAACGGAAGTACTCCCAGATATTGATATCAGCACAACAAATAAGCGTATGGTTTTATCGTATAATGATCCTTCAAACAGATTTTTGAGAATTGGCTATTCTCATATGTTACTACCACACTCTAACGCTTCAATACCAACAGACGGATTGAATCATAAAATACTTACACTACAAGATATTACAGAGATTGAACAACTTGAAGCCCAAGTGAGACAATCAGAAAAACTTGCTGCAATTGGTACAATGAGTGCAAGCATTGCCCATGATTTCCGAAACCCACTCACAGCAATAAACGGATCAGCACAAATATTGGCAAGTGAACTCGCCAACGCTCCAAAAGTGGAACAAGGCAATTATGAACTGTGTAATATTATTCTACGTGAATCAAACAGGTTAATAGATACCATTTCTGACTTTTTAAAATTTTCGCGTCCGGAAACTGCCAATTGCCAATGGTTTTCACTAGCTAATTGCATAGATGAAGTCATTGAAGTGTGCAAAGCAACACCGCACTGGCCAGGCAGCTGTAAAATTGAGTTAATTTTAGAAAAAAACCTTGATATTTGGGCAGACCAGAATCAACTCTTTGTAATTCTTGATCACCTTATCCATAATTCTTTAGCATTCTGCCCCCCAGGCAAAGAACATCTCACTCTTATTGCTAAAGAACTAAACATAGAAAACAGCTCATTTATTGAGTTAACCTTACGTGATAATGGCCCAGGAATACCAGACGAAATAAAGAAAAATATAATAGAACCATTTTTCACAACTAGAACTGATGGTACAGGCTTAGGTTTGGCGATTATTCACCAAAACATAACTGAACATAAAGGAAGTCTTTCTATAAGTGATGCGCCTAATGGCGGTGCAGAGTTTAGATTAGCCTTTCCACTTCCAACTTAATGGGAGCTTTTACTGAGACAATACTTTTTATTCTCTTGGTTGCTCAACAGGTGGTTCGCCATCCAAACTAATGATGTCAGCTTTAACAAAAAATGTACCTGTTCCATCTGGATTAACATTTTCTATTAAACCTGCCATCCATATTTTTTTTCCTATTTTCATTTCAATAAATTCAGGGTACAGACTAAGATCCACTTCAGCAACCACTGAGGCACCAAACCCAGTTTCAAGAGTATCAAATTGTACATCTACTAGATTCTCACGTCTTCCACCTAATCCAAAAAAATAAACAGCCCAACCAACAGGTAAGTTATTAACCTGGTAATCATCTGGCATAGCCTCGATTTCACCATATTCTTGAATTCGATTTAATATCTCTTCTGGTGATATTTGAGTAAAATACCCTTTAGGAGTAGATTGATTTTGTATGCTTGATTGATTATCGCTACTGGATTTTTGGGCCTCTTGAGGTTGCTCGTTGTTTTTGGGAGTTGCCTTTCTAGCTAAAGGTTTTGTGAGGTATACTACATTAGCGGGCTTTGTTTTCGTTTCAGGCTCAGAACGCATGTTGATTCCGATAATCAGCATCAAAAGAAACGCAACCGCCGAACCTGAAATGATCAAAATCTCTTTTTTCTTAAAAATCCATTCGCGAATTTCCATAAAATCCATAAAGGTCTCCCTGTCATAAAAGACATAAGCTCTTAGTTAACGGCAAAACATAACATATGGATATCTAACTGGTTAACAATAAACGATTAATATTTTTTTTACATAAGAACAAGATTATGATGACTCTTTCCAAACTTTAGCACCTAAGCCAGTCAGTTTATCGACAAGTTTCTCATATCCTCTTTCAAGATGATATATACGCCTTATTTCAGTTTTACCGGTAGCAGCTAACCCTGCAATAACAAGAGAAGAACTGGCTCTTAAATCGGTTGCCATCACTGGAGCACCAACTAAACCATCTTCCCCCTTTCCTGTAACAACAGCAGTGCTACCTTTAATCTTAATGATCGCATTCATACGTTCAAGTTCAGCGACATGCATAAATCTATTTTCAAAGATTGTTTCATCAATAACAGCACTTCCGGTTGCAAGAGACATAAGAGCCATAAACTGAGCCTGTAGGTCTGTTGCATAACCAGGATAAGGCATTGTTTGAATATCTATACATTGAAGATCTGCAACCCCCTTACCTTCAGGGTAACTAACACTAATTGAGTTTTCATCTTCATCAATAATCAGACCAGTTGCTCTTAGTTTATTTAAAAGTGCAGGTAAGTGCTCAGGTATGCAGTTTGTTACTGTACCAGCGCCACCAGTTGCAGCTATTGCAATAAGATAGGTTCCTGCTTCAATTCGATCAGGAATAATTGCACAATCAGCTGGCGACAATTCTTCTACACCATGAATTATTAGTTCATCTGTGTCTCTTCCTTCAATTTTTGCCCCCATGCCAAGAAGCATATCAACTAGGTTGCCAATTTCTGGTTCTTTAGCTGCATTTTTAAGAATGGTTGTTCCTGAAGCAAGTACCGCTGCCATAAGAAGGTTTTCTGTACCTGTTACTGAAGGAAGATCAAAATGAATAGTGTTTCCTGTTAACCTCCCATCAACCTTAACATCAACATAACCGCTTTCCTGAATACAGGTTGCGCCCAATTGTTCTAGGCCCATTACATGAAGGTTAATTGGTCGATCACCAATTGCACAACCTCCTGGTCTTGAAACTCTTGCACGACCCAGTCGTGCGACAAGAGGCCCGAGAACAAGCACAGAAGCTCGCATTGTTCTTACCAACTCATATGATGCCTCATAATTATTAACATGGGTTGCATCAATAGTCAGAACGTCCCCATTTCGTTCGCTAGTTGCACCAAGTTCTTCCATGACTTTGAGAAGAGTACGGGTATCGCGTAAGTCTGGAACATTGCGTAACACATGTTTTCCTGGAGCAAGAAGAGTTGCAGCCATCAATGGCAGTGCTGCATTTTTTGCTCCACTGATTTTTACTGAACCATTTAACGATTTACCACCTTCAATAAATAACTTGTCCATTTTATCCTCTTACAAAACCAGAAAAACGTGCAGACAACACACGATCTCGCCCCGCATAATCTTTAATAATCTTTATATCATTAAAGCTGGAACCATCGGTTCCAACATGTTTAAATAATTCTTTAACGCTTTGTCCCTGTTCAGCACCAAACTCCATAAAAAACATACCACCAATAGATAGGTAATTAGGTAACTCATTTCGGATTATTTTAATCAACTCTAATCCATCTGCTCCTCCATCTAGGGCCATTTTAGGTTCATACATTCCGACCTCAGGCTCCAGAGAAAACTCTACATCGCTGCTGGTTATATATGGAGGATTGGAAACGACTAAATCAAATTGAGCCGTTCTCTCAAAACAAGAAAACAAATTAGATTTAAGTAGCTTAACCTTATCTTTCACACTATGTTTAATACAGTTTTTCTCTGCAATTTTGAGAGCATTACAAGATAAATCTACAGCAATAATATCTCGATTTAACTCTTTTGCAAGCACTATGGCAATGGCACCACTACCTGTACATAAATCGAGAGCTTTAAAACCAGGATCAAATAAAGAATTGTTGTAAGATTTGAAAACCTGCTCAAGCAGAAACTCAGTTTCAGGACGAGGAATCAGTACATCTTTACTAACTTCAAACTCCAGTGACCAAAACTCTTGAACCCCAAGAATGTAAGAAACAGGTTCACGCTTTAACCGCCTGGTCAGAAGAGAAGTAAAGTATTTTAGCTGTTCATCCTCAACAATTTCATTTCTTGAAAGGAGAAGCTCAGTACGTGATTTTTTGAGACAATGGGAGAGCAGCAACTGGACATCAACTTCTATCGCCTCTTTGATACCAGCAGAAGATAGCTGTTCAGAGGCCTTTTGTATGAGTTCATAAACCAGCACTGTTTAGACTTATTCAAGTTTTTTAAGCTTTTCTGCTTGATCATGTGCGACAAGCGGATAAATAACCTCATCAAGAGTTCCACTCATAACACTTTCAAGTTTATAGAGAGTCAGATTAATGCGATGATCTGTCACCCTGCCTTGTGGATAGTTATACGTACGGATACGCTCACTTCTGTCACCAGTACCTACCTGGCTTTTACGATCCTCAGATATTTTAGCATTATGTTCCTGTTCCATCTTATCAAGAAGACGAGCACGAAGAACGGTCAGTGCTTTGGCTTTATTTTTATGTTGGGATTTTTCATCCTGACAAATAACAACAAGCCCTGTAGGGAGATGTGTAATACGAACCGCTGAGTCTGTCGTGTTAACTGACTGACCACCAGGCCCAGATGATCTAAATACATCAAACTTCAATTCGTTCATATCGATGTTGAGTTCAACATCCTCAGCTTCAGGTAAGATGGCGACAGTTACCGCTGATGTATGGACACGACCTTGAGTTTCTGTTTCAGGTACACGTTGAACACGGTGAACACCACTTTCATATTTTAACTTTGAAAAAACTTGATCACCGGAAATAAGAGCAATAACTTCCTTAAAACCACCAATCCCAAGTGGACTGGAGCTCATTGTTTCAACGCGCCACCCCATAGACTCAGCAAAACGAGAATACATTCTAAAAAGATCACCAACAAAAAGGGCAGCCTCATCACCACCAGCACCTGCACGAATTTCTAAAAATGTGTTTTTCTCATCATTAGGATCTTTTGGAAGCAAGATAACTTTAATTTCTTTATCTAACTCATCAAGACGAACTGTAAGTTCATCCATCTCTGCTTTAGCAAGTTCCTTGAGATCAGGATCTTCGGAGTCATCTTGTAGGATGGCCTTGTTATCTTCAATATCAGTCTGAACCGTTTTATATTCCTGATATACTTTTTGAAGTTTAGTGAGATGTGCATGCTCCTGCACAACTTTCTGAAACTCTTTCTGGTCACCAACCAATGATGGATCAGAAAGACGCCCTTCAAGATGTGAGATTCTTTCATCCAGATCTTCAAATTTATCAAATAACATTGTTACCTCAGAAATATTATAAAACCTTTGGCCAGTACAACAATCAGCATATAGTAAAAAAGTCCATACCAATGTACAACATCAGCATGGACTTTACAGTTCTTAAAACAGCTAAAGAAAAAACGTTACTATGCGTTTTTCTTTTCGTAATGCTTAGCATAACGCTGCTTAAACTTCTCGATACGACCAGCGGTATCAATTAACTTCTGCTTACCGGTGAAAAATGGATGACAAGCAGAACAAATTTCAACTTTCATCTCAGATTCAACGGAACCAAGCTCAACTTCGTTTCCACAAGCACAAACAGCGGAAATCTTATGATATTCAGGATGTATATCAGTCTTCATCTTCTATCCTCCAACACAGCTTCAGTGTGATACTCAAATTTTATGTATTACTTTAAAAGTTCCGGAATCAGTGTCCTGCACGAGGTAACCGGCTCTTAAATCTATCGTCAACGAACGGTAATCGGACATAATACTCTTAACAATTTTTTTTTCAACTAAAAATTCTAATGAAACAAGACTTTTCGCAAAAGCCTAGTTGAGTATTTAATTTGTTAAGACAGTCTTAAATATTAGCCGTTCATATTATTAATAAAATCATCATTACTCTTTTGATGCTTAAGCTTATCAACAAGAAAATCCATACAATCAGATGGATTCATTGAATTGAGCAGCTTTCTAAGAATCCAAATACGATTGAGAACATCAGCCTTCATCAAGAGATCTTCTTTACGGGTTCCAGAACGACGGATATCAATAGCAGGGAAAATTCTCTTATCAGCCATCTTACGATCAAGAACAAGTTCCATATTACCGGTTCCCTTGAACTCTTCAAAGATAACTTCATCCATACGACTACCAGTCTCAATAAGAGCAGTAGCAAGAATTGTAAGACTACCACCCTCTTCGACATTTCTAGCAGCACCGAAAAATCGTTTAGGTCTGTGTAGTGCATTAGCCTCAACACCACCAGACAGAATTTTACCACTTGCTGGAGTTACAGTGTTGTAAGCTCTTGCAAGCCTTGTAATACTATCGAGTAGAATCACAACATCCTTCTTATGTTCTACAAGGCGCTTAGCTTTCTCAATAACCATTTCAGCAACCTGAATATGACGTTGTGGTGGCTCATCAAATGTTGAGCTTACAACCTCAGCTGCTTTAACAGAACGAGCCATCTCAGTTACTTCTTCCGGACGTTCGTCAATCAGCAGTACAATCAGATATACTTCTTTATGGTTTCGAACAATTGAGTTAGCTATTTTTTGCATAAGTACAGTTTTACCTGTACGAGGCGGCGCAACAATCAGGCCACGCTGTCCTTTTCCAACTGGTGCAAACAAATCCATTGTTCTCATGGAATAATTATCTGTTTGCCATTCAAGTGTAAATGCTTCATTGGGATGTAAAGGTGTGAGATTAGCAAAAACTGTTTTCTGCTTAACCGCTTCAGGCGGATCAAAGTTTACACTTTCCACCTTGAGAAGCGCAAAATACCTTTCACCCTCTTTAGGAGCTCTTACTAAACCTTCTACAGTATCACCGGTTCTTAAACCTAGTCTTCGTATCTGTGAGGGAGATACATAGATATCATCAGGACCTGGAAGGTAATTATAATCAGGAGCTCTTAGAAAACCAAACCCATCAGGCAGGATTTCCAAAACACCAATTCCTCGCATTTTCCCATCTTTGTCGGCTTGTGCCTGCAAGATTGCAAAAATCAATTCCTGCTTACGCATAACACTATAGCCGTCGACCTTTAGTTTACGTGCAAGCTTAACCAGTTCCCCAATTTTCTGTAATTTCAACTCCGCCAGATTCATTCAGTTTCCTCTTTTTTAAGGCGTTGGCAGGATATAAAAGGTTTAAAAAACCAAACTAAACAAGAGAGTAGATCCTCTTGAGACATTTTTAAAACAAAACTTCTACTTAAGAAAGCAAACAACCTAAAACGAACAATTTCACTAAAAGCGAAAAGACAAGTCATTCTTTTGTAACAAGTTATTTTTTAGTGCAAAAAGGTGATATTTCAGGTTTTCCTACGGGAAAGATTTAAAATGAAGAGTGCTTTTGATTAAAAAATAATACATTCAACAAATGGCAATTTTTCTGCCTCTTAAATACTTATTTGTTGAAGACTTTTATACGTACTCACGCATGTACTGTCAAGCATTTTTCTCTTTCATTACTTTTTTTCAATAAATATATGTGTTAATTCTTTAAAACTGAGCTCAAATTCAAAACCTGACTGAAAGTGGCAGTCTGCATTCCACTATTATTTACAACGTAATCCGCTTTTTTCACTTTATCTGAAATTGACAACTGACTTTTGATTATTTGTAAAGCGGTAGATCTATCAAGTTTATCACGCTTACATCCACGTTGAAGCGCAATTCTTTCAGATACATAGACAACAACCGAGAGATCGAACTCACTTTCAAGCCCCTTTTCGTATAACAAAGGAATTTCAGAGATTAAGTTTGTATTATTTAATTCGCATTGACTAGCGAGTTGTCTATTCGCTTTTCGCACAAGTGGATGGAGAATTTCTTCTAATTCTTTTTTTGCATTATTATCAGAAAATATTTTCTTTTTAACACGAAGACGATCAATTTCACCTCGATCATTAAAAAAATCGTCTCCCCAACTATCCTTTAGTTTTCTCCAGCCTTCAGCTCCACTCTGTAATTGCTCCCGGCAGCAACGATCGGCAGAAAAACATTTTGCATCTAACAAACTCGTTAAGATTGCAGTGACACTACTTTTACCTGTGCCGTAACCACCTGTGACAGCAATGTTCATGCAGCCTCCAGATTACCTGTCCAATCAAGATTACCTAATGAGTCCTGCATATCCTGCCATAATGGCGCTGTAAAAGTGAGGGTTTTGCCACTTATCGGATGTTCAAAGCGTAATCTTGAGGCGTGTAACATCTGGCGCTCAAAACCATCTTTGATTTTATTCTTCCCATACATCGCATCACCAACTACAGGGTGCCCAATATGGGCCATATGAACTCTAATTTGGTGAGTACGTCCAGTTTCAATATGCAACCTAACTAAGCTGTAGTTGCCCTGATCGGTTTCAAACTCTTCTACTAATTGCCAATTCGTAACCGCATATTTGCCAAGACGTTCATTTACTGCCATTTTCTGGCGCTGGACTGGGTGGCGACCTATAGGTGCAACAATTCGACCATCATAGGAATTGAGAATTCCCTTAACCAAGGCAAAGTAGATTTTATATGTTTTTCTATCTTTAAACTGTTGAATAAGGTGTCTTAAAACGATATCACTTTTGGCAACTACCATTATACCAGAAGTATCTTTATCAAGCCGATGGACTATTCCAGGTCTACTTTCGTCTCCGACATTCTGAAGCTCCTGACAATGATACAATAGTCCGTTTACTAAAGTATTATCGACATTACCACTACCAGGATGCACTACTAATCCAGGAGGTTTTGATATTACAAGCAGATCATTATCCTCGTGGAGGATAGAAAATTCAACCTTTTGTGGTTCAAGGTTGATTTCGTCAGGTTTATAAATGTTACCAGTGACGATATCGCTAGTTTTAAGCTTATAGCTGGATTTCTTACTGCTACCATTAACAAACAACAAACCCTGTTTGTTGGATTCATTAATCTGAGCCCTTGAAACATCAGTAAGCATCTGAACTAAAAACTGATCAAGCCTGATACCTCTTTGTGAATCTATGACATCAAATGTGAACTCTAGATTGTCAGGCAAGGTAGCCATAGTATTATCTTTATCTACTGTTGGGGAAAACATACTACAGTAATAAGTGAATTATAGAGTTAACAGATATGTTTATGAGAAAATTGCGTCAATCCTGTCCGACATATTTTCCTCTCCAACATTTTGGGCAAGAGAAAGTTCTTTAACTAACAGATTTTTTGCTGTATCAAGCATCTTACGCTCTCCATAAGAGAGGTCTTTATCGACACTCAATAGAAACAGATCACGCAGTACAGCTGCAACCTCGTGAACAGAACCTGTTTTAATTTTATCCATATAATCGCGATAACGACGATTCCAGGTCTGAGACCCAAGTTCTACATCTTTTTCTTCAAGAATTGCAATAACTTCGTCAACTTGCTGTTCATTCACAATTGCCCTGAGACCAGCATTGTCACTACTTGCTGTTGGTATCATTATGGTCATATTATTCTCAAGAATTTCCATTACATAGAAAGTCTGATCTGTGCCGGCGACTGTTTGAGTTTCAACAGATTTAATAACACCTACACCATGAGCTGGATATACAGCCATATCTCCTTCTGTAAACACGATATTCTCCCTATCAGAATAATAAAACCCGCTAAGACCGCGAAAACATCTTTTAGAGGAAAAAAGAGGAAACTTCAACGACAAAACGAATCTCAGTAGTATACTGCAAAAAAAGGCTATTTTTTAGTATAACATATTATGAGAATTATTTCTTTCTCTTTTGAGCATAAAAACGAATAAACGGTAATTTATAGTTAAGAAAATTTCTCTTGAACAGAACTAAAGAAATAAAAACGATTTAAAATGTTATTTTAAACTGTTTAATATATTTGTGGCTGCAACAGGCGACTCATCCATAAACAAGACTAAACCTTTTTCAATTTCATCTAGACGACTATCCAAAATATCTTGTTGCTCTGAACTAAATGGAGCTAAAACATATTTTTCAACTGGTATATCAGGATGGATGTCATGCTGACCGGGTCTTCCAACACCAATTTTCAATCGAAAATAATCAATCTTTCCTGTACAGCTATTAATTGATTTAATACCATTATGGCCACCTGTCCCACCTCCACGAACAAGCTTCACTCTCCCTGGAGCCATATCAATATCATCATGAATCACAATCACATTCTCTACATTAATTTTATAAAAGCGCATATATTCGGCCACAGCCTTACCACTAAGATTCATGAAGGTCTGTGGTTTAAGGAATGCAACCTTATGCCCTACAACACGCCCTTGACAAAAAACAGAGTGAAATTTATCGGTTGGGTTGGCACAATTCCAGCGATTTGACAAAAAATCAACTAACAAAAAACCTATATTATGTCTGGTGTTATGATATTTTTGTCCAGGATTACCTAAACCAACAATTAAAAAATCCATGCGATCAATTAATAAGAATAAAAAACAAAAAGTCCGGATAAAGAGAAAACTCCTTATCCGGACTCATAATTGCGATATCGGTTACTACAAGTAATAACTATTACTTCACGACAGCAACAAGTACTTTTTTATCAGGAGTTACAACTGTAAAACCTTCTGCAAATGTTACATCAGCAACTGCAATTTGATCACCAATATCAAGATCAGCAACGTTAATGCTAATCTCATTTGGAATATCAAGTGGCTTTCCTTTGAGAACAATAGAATCGGTGTATTGCTCTTGCTCACCACCAATATCAACACCTTTTGGTGTTCCTTCAAAAACTACTGGAACTTTGAACTCACGTTCTTTCTCAAGGTCAACTTCACAGAAGTCAACATGAACGAGAGCATCATCCACAGGGTTGACCTGTGCTTCACCAATAAGAACATTCTTAACGCCCTGTCCTTCAATGTTAAGTTTTACAACAGTGTTCACTCTGTAAAACTCAAGAAGTTGAGTGTAAAGGGTTTTGGTGTCCATTTGAAGCTGAAGTGCTTCCTTACCGCCACCATATACAACAGCAGGTGTAACACCTTGTGCACGAAGGCGACGAGCAGCACCCTTACCGGAAGTCTCTCTTACAGAAGCTGACATATCTACCTGATACATGGTTCCTCCTTAACTACCTATCATTTGAAGTTGTTTACAGGCAGTTTTATAAAATCGTTTATATCGTTATATACAAATATTAAAAATCAAACTACACGAACAGAGAACTTACAGAGTCCTCATTGTGTATTCTATTTATAGCGTCTGCCAGAAGTTCTGAGACAGACAACACTTTAATCTTATCACACTCAAGAGCAGCACCTTTAAGAGGTATAGAGTTCGTAACAACAAGGCTCTTGATTGGAGATGATGTTAGTCGCTCAACAGCTGGCCCTGAAAGCACAGGATGTGAACAACAAGCGTGTACTTCTTTTGCACCGTTATCCAAAAGTGTTTGAGCACCACTGCAAAGTGTACCTGCAGTATCAACCATATCATCCATCAATATGGCAACCTTTCCTTTAACATCACCAATTACGTGCATCGCCTCACATTCATTCGGACGATCACGTCTTTTATCAATAATGGCAAGCCCTGTATTTAAACGTTTAGCAAAGGCACGTGTTCTTTCAACACCACCAGCATCAGGGGAAACCATTACAACATCAGTAAATTTATCCTGAATATATTTCAGGATGACAGGAGCCGCATAAAGGTGATCAACAGGAATATTAAAAAAACCTTGAATCTGACCTGCATGCAAATCCATACAAAGCACACGACGAACACCTACCGCCATAAACATCTCTGCAACAACTTTTGCTGAAATTGGAACACGAGGTGCACTCTTTCTATCTTGACGAGCATAACCATAATATGGCACAACTGCAGTAATTCTTCTTGCAGAAGCACGACGAAGTGCATCAACCATGATAACGAGTTCCATAAGGTTATCATTAACAGGTGTACAAGTAGGCTGCACTACAAAAGCATCAGTACCACGAACGTTCTCTTTTAATTCAACAAAAACTTCACCGTCACTAAATTTACGAACATCAGCTTCGCTGACCTTCATACCTAAATGACCAGCAATCTCTTCTGCCATCTGACGATGAGCATTACCAGAAAAAATTTTAATTATATTCGGCATGGTAGTATAAATGAACTAAGGATGGACTACTAAAATGATTAAACAAAAAAAGTGGCTGGGGCGGCAGGATTCGAACCTACGCATGCCAGGATCAAAACCTGGTGCCTTACCGCTTGGCGACGCCCCAACACTTAAATTGCTTTCACAACAAATATTTTTTTACCATACTCAGCAGATAAAACTTGATAAATATGATTAAAATCCTTTTCAGTCTCTCCCTGTCCAAAAACTCCAAAAACCGTAGGACCACTTCCGGACATCATTGCGTCCAGAGCACCAAGAGATTTCAGTTTTTCTTTCAACTTATCCAACTGAGGATACACTTTACAAGTTACCTTTTCAAGGTCGTTGTGCAGATAATCCAGTGTGAATTTGAAACTGTCTTCCCTCAGAGGGCGCGTCAATATAGACTGTTGGCTTTTTGTTGTCAATAATAAATTTTGAAAAATTTTCTTTGTCGAAACAGCAAAGCCTGGGTTCACCAAGACAAACATATATTTCAACGCTGATTCAGCCGGATACAACTTTTCACCAATACCCTCTGCATAGGTTGCAGACATCCTTGTTGCAAAAAAAGGTACATCTGCACCAAGAGGTGTAGCCATATTTATTAATTCTTGCTCTGAAAATTCATTACCACACAATTCATTTAACCCTAAAAGAGTAGTGCCAGCATCACTTGAGCCACCACCAAGCCCTGCTGCAATTGGTATATTCTTATTAAGATTAATAGTAACACCAAGTTGTTTAATTCGCTCACTCGCTCTTTGGAATGCACGAACAGCTTTCACCACAAGATTACTTTCACCAATCGGCAGATTCTTGTCATCACATGTGAAAATCAGATCAGTATGCTCATCAACCAAGCTTATCTGCAGCTCATCATATAAAGAAAGCTTTTGCATATAGGTCATCAAGTCATGATAACCATCATCTCTTTTTCCTATTACATGAAGAAAAAGATTTATTTTGGCCGGTGCTTTTAACCTGAGTACTTTATTAAGAGTAATGATGTCTTTTAAATCAAATGTTGTCACTATACCACTCGAGACTCTGAGTTATTCAGCGCTGTTTACAAAGCGCATCTTAACATCATATAGGATACCTGTTAGCATTTGAGCTTCTTCATCAGTCAAGTTGCCCTTGGTTTTCTCCTCCAGGAGCACGAGGGTATCTATAGTATGTCTTGCCAGCTCACGATCAACAGTTTTTTGTCCGGTAACAGGATCAGCAATCTCTCCTAAATGAAATAAAGCAGATGTATTAAGAGACATGATAAACGCAGCAAATGTCACCTCTGGCATTACACAATTTCCATCAGTACCAATCACTTTGCCATCCTCACAGCATTTCTTCTCTTTATTATCAGCCATACCACCCTCATTTTAATAGTTAATATAATTCTAACATCCAAATTTCAATTTGATAATATATACATTTTCCTAAGAAAGAGAACAACTCCAATCATTGCTCTTTGATGAAACATTCTTATTATGACTCAGAATATGTCAATTAAAGCTTTATATATTGAATATTGAATAGTAAAAAGATATAAACCACTCGCTGAAATAGAGGGTAATCTTAACAACTTTCCCCAGAGTTAATATAAAGAAGTATCAAGGAGTATGATTATGACAGAAACACGTTTACGCTTTCCACCAAGCCCAACAGGCTATCTTCATATTGGAGGCGCTCGTACAGCTCTCTATAATTGGTTGTACGCCAAACAGACCGGTGGCAAACTTATTCTGCGAATTGAAGACACAGACACCGAGCGCTCCACCGAAGAATCAATCAAAGGCATTATAGATGGCCTAGAGTGGCTAGGCATTGACTATGATGAAGGTCCTTATTTTCAAACAGAATTTGCTGATGATCATAAAAGAGCTGCGGCAAAACTGTTAGAAGATGGAAAGGCGTATAAATGTTTTTGCACCAAAGAAGAGCTTGATGCAAAACGTGAAGCTGCACTAGCTGCTAAGCAGAGTCTTGGATATGATGGTACATGCCGCAACCTTACAGCAGATCAAGTTGCTGAAAAAGAAGAGGCTGGACTACCTTACGTACTTCGTTTTAGGGTGCCAGAATGTGAGAACGTCTCCTATGAGGATAAAATTGTAGGTCACATTAGAGTCAACCGCTCCGAGATTGATGATTTTGTCATAGTTCGTTCAAATGGTGCGCCACTCTATCTTCTATGTAATGTTGTAGATGATATTCGTGATCGCATTAGCCACGTCATTCGTGGCCAGGATCATATGACTAACACCATCAAACAGGTATTACTCTACGAAGCACTAGATGCCCCACTGCCAGAGTTTGCTCATATGCCGCTCACCCTTGATACCAAGAAGGCAAAAATTTCCAAAAGAAGTCATGGTGAAATTGTTGCTGTGCAGTTTTATAGAGATGCTGGTTTTATTCCATGGGCTTTCAACAACTTTCTTGCGCTACTTGGTTGGTCAGCTGGTGATGATAAAGAAATTTTCTCAAAAGAGGAACTTATTGAAGCCTTCTCACTTGAGAGAATAAACAAGTCTAGTTCTATTTTTAACTACCGTAAAAACGATCCAAAATTTTTTACAGATCCCAAAGCTATCTCCATTAATGAGCAGTACCTCCGCACAATGGACATAGAAATACTTGGAGAGATGGTACAAAAAGAACTTGAAACAGAAAATCTTTGGGATGACGCATACAGCAGTGAGAAAAACGAGTGGTACCTTAAAACACTGGATATGATTCGTGATCGTTTTCATACTCTCAAAGACTTCACTAGCCTTGGTAGAGCATACTTCGCTGATGATTACAAAGTAGAAGAAAAGCCATTAAAGAAAAACGTTCTTAAGCACGAAGGTTTAAAAGAGTGGATGCCAATGCTATCCGAGAGATATGCTGCAATCACCGATTTTTCTCTTGAGGAAACAGAAAGAGTAGCCCGTGAACTAGCTACCGAGCTAGATGTAAAACCAGGGGTAATTATTAATGGCATGAGAACAGTAGTAACGGGTCAACTTGCTGGCCCATCTATGTTTGATATTGTACTTGCACTTGGTCAGGATAGAATGGTTGCAAGAATGAAGAACATTGATCACCTCTATGAATAAAGGTTTGTAATATGGAAACTGTAGAAGAAAAAAGCAGACCACTGGATTTTATCAGACAGATCATTGCAGAAGATCTGGCCACCGGAAAACATGACAAGACTGTTACACGTTTCCCACCAGAGCCAAATGGTTTTCTGCACATTGGTCATGCAAAATCGATCTGCCTTAACTTTGGCGTTGGCCTTGAAAACAACAGTCCCTGTCATCTACGCTTTGATGACACTAACCCAAGCAAGGAAGAGACCGCATACGTTCAATCTATTAAAAAAGATGTCGAATGGCTTGGCTTTAGCTGGGGTGATAATCTTTTTTATGCATCTGACTACTTTGACAAGCTCTATGACTATGCTGTGCAGTTAATCAAACTTGGCAAAGCCTATGTATGCCAACTTAATGCAGAAGAGATGCGTGAGTACAGAGGTACTCTAACAGAACCAGGTAAGAACAGCCCATATAGAGATCGCACTGCCGAAGAGAACCTTGATCTTTTTACTCGCATGAAGGATGGAGAATTTGAAGAAGGCAGCCATGTACTGCGAGCTAAAATCGACATGAACTCACCAAACATTAAACTTCGTGATCCAATTATTTACAGGATCATGAAGGTGGAGCATCATCGCACTGGTGACAAATGGCAGATTTACCCAATGTATGATTTTACCCACTGCCTTTCCGACTCCATTGAAGGAATCACACACTCGCTCTGCACCCTTGAGTTTGAAGATCATAGACCACTCTATGATTGGGTTCTTGATACCCTTCAAACAGAGTGTCATCCGCGTCAGATTGAATTTGCTCGCCTCAACCTTACCTACACAGTAATGAGCAAACGAAAGCTTCTCAAAATTGTTGAAGGCAATTATGTGAGCGGCTGGGACGACCCACGTATGTTAACTGTATCTGGGCTCAGAAGACGGGGTTTCACACCTGAATCTATTCGTAATTTCTGCCATGAGATTGGTATAGGTAAACGCGAAAGTTGGATTGACATGGGTGTTCTTGAGAATGAAGTTCGAAATGACCTCAACCCAAAAGCACAACGTGTAATGTGTGTACTTGATCCAGTAAAGGTTATTATCGACAATTACCCTGAAGATTTAGTGGAAGATGTAACCGCTAAAAATCATCCACAAAATCCGGATATGGGAACTCGCATTATCCCATTTTCCAAAGAACTCTACATTGAGCGTGATGATTTTATGGAAAACCCTCCGGGCAAGTTCAGAAGACTTGGGCCTGGCCGCGAAGTAAGACTACGTTACGGCTATTACATCCAGTACGTGTCCCATAAAAAAGATGAGAACACAGGAAAAATCACCGAAATACATTGCACTTACGACCCAGAAAGCAAAGGTGGCTCCTCTCCTGATGGTAGAAAGGTCAAGGGAACGATACACTGGGTTTCGGCAAAGCATGCGCTTGATTGTAATGTAAACCTTTATGACCGACTTTTTAATGCAGAATATCCAGATGCGGACAAAGAAGTTGATTTTCTAGAATTACTTAACCCTGATTCTAAACTTGTGTTAGAAGGTGCAAAAGCGGAACCTTCGCTAGCTGAGCTTCATGCAGGTGAGAGTGTGCAGTTTGAACGACAAGGTTATTTTTGCATCGACTCTGTTGAATCAACAGAGGAAAAGCCTGTTTTTAATCGTGTTGTTACCTTACGTGACTCATGGGCTAAGATGAATAAATAGTTTATAAAAGTCCATATGCAATTAAAAAGCGGAGTAAGCATTTTCTAGCTATCTCCGCTTTTTTGTTTGATGGACAATTAATTCCGATATAGCATTTACAGCAAGTCACAAAATCAAAACTCTAAAACAATCTTTATTCTATTTTTATTGAACCAATATCTCGATCTTTAGGTTCCTCTTGTTCTTCTACATCACCATCTTCAGCAATTTCTTCTTTTTCGATTATGTAATCAGGCTTGGGTGTTGATTGGATTTCAACCTTCTGTTTGATAATTGGCTTTTCCTCTTCAACAACAACCTCCTTACTAACATCATTACAATTTTCTTCTTTTTCAAGAACAGGATTTATAAGTCTCTCTCCCACTGGTTGTTTAAAGACAGCTACAACACCATCTCTCACTTCAAGAAGTGAAATCAACTCCCAACCTAAACGACCATATTCATTGAGAGACTCTTCTAATTCTTCTTCATCAAAAAAGGTGCCGCCCAGTAAGCCATCTTTTTTTAAGCCATAGTGTATTGTTTTGTATGCCCAACCCATAATGACTCCTTTTAAAATTCTATTATAACTCTTTAACTAGTTTATCTTCCTTAAAAACACCTTCAACAGTCAATCCATCTACACCTATGAGACGACCTTTACCCTCACGGCGCCCTTCGACAAACTCACCTTCATATCGCATACCTTCCCCGGAAGTCAGTGTTCCTCTTCCATGAGGTAAATCATTTAAAAATTCACCAGTATAAAGACTACCATCTTCGTAAGACAGTTCCCCTTCCCCGGTAAATGTTCCCTCTTCAAAATCTCCTACATAAACACCACCTGTTGCAAAGTTATAAGTCCCGGGCCCTGAAAATGAGTCATCCTTAAAACCACCAACATAACGAGTACCGTCCGGATAAGTTAAGATACCCTTTCCTTTCTTCTTGCCATCAACAAACGTACCTTTATACACCCTACCATCTAAATAGCGATATTCACCTTCACCACTATAGAGTCCTTTTTCAAAGCGGCCGATGTATGAGTCGCCATTGGTAAGCTCTAAAACCCCTTCACCTTGCATTATACCATCAACAAAACTACCGTCATAAAATCTGCCATCACTAAACTCAACACGATCTTTTCCGGTAAACAGCCTCTTATTCTTTTTATCCAGCACTCGCCCCTTTTCATCAAAATCATATTTGGTATCTGAAAAGGCAACAAATGAAAGGGGAGGCTCTTCTACTTGATCTGATTCTATATCGTTATTTTCTTTAGTGTTCAGATCAACAGTATTTTTATCCTTGCTAGACTTTGCCACTAATAGTGGTAGCTCGCCTGGTACTACTGGTGGTAAACCATTTTCAAATTCACCATCAACTTCAGAACCATCAACATAGACAAGTACGCCCTTACCATGCATTTTGTTATCTTTAAACTCACCTTCATATCGACTACCATCTACAAAAAACTGACGCCCATTACCATTTTTTTTACCAGCTAAAAAATCACCTTTATAACGTGAACCATCGGCATACTGAAAGGTACCTTGCCCTTCCATTTTTCCTTGAACATAATTACCACGATATCTAGAGCTATCCGGATATTCCATCACTCCCCAACCGTGATATTCACCTTCAAAAAAGTCCCCACTATATTTTTTCTTATCTACAAAAAGAAGAACACCCTCACCGTGATATTTGTCCTGCACAAATGCTCCTTCATATTTATCACCGGAGGTGAGAGTCAAAGCTCCCTTTCCTTCTCTCATACCATCTTTAAACTCACCTTTGTAATAGCTGCCATCTGGATATTTCTTTTCTCCAGCACCTGATGGTTTACCATTTCTAAATATCCCTTTGTACCAGGAGCCATCAGGAAAGACCAACTTACCATCACCATCGATAAAATTATTCCTGAATTCCCCTTCATATTGTCGGCCATCTGCATAAAAGAGTACACCTCTACCATGATACTGACCAAAATTAAATTCACCTATATACTGACTCTTGTCAGCTTTAGTCATAGTACCCTGACCGTGAATCACATTGTCCTGAAACTCTCCTTCATAACTTCTTCCATCAGGACTATTTAACCGCCCTTTACCATGAAACTTTCCTCGATAAAATTCACCTTGATATACCGTTCCATTTGGATATTTCAATAAACCCAAACCATGTAACATGCTATCTTTAAACATACCTTTATAACTGCGACCGTCGTCACTCTTAAACACACCACTACCGTTAACACAATCACCGCTAACACACTGAGCTTGCAGGTTATTTACGAGTACAATAAAGAAGAAACAGAAGGTAATGAGAAGAAGCGATAGTGGGGAGTAATTTTTCATAAGAACGTATCTACCTGAAGTATGACTCTTTACTAAGCATGATTATTGATTGAACAATTATTTCACTTTCAATTGTCTTTTTCTATCAAAAATATTTACAAGGTGCACAAGACTATAAGTTACCAGTAAAGCAAATAAAATTCGACCCCACAATATTCCAATGAGAGATGCTCCTAAACTCATCATTAAAAGAGTATCTTCCACAAGACTGTGGCATAATGCCAATAATGCCATGGCAAAAAATGTTTCCTGTCTACCAAGTTTTCCGGAGCTAGTCTCTTTTATAATCATAGCTCCTCCATAACCGATACCAAGTATCATCCCTACTACAGTTATCGGCGCTGCATTTTTGCTCATTCCAAAAAAACAAAGAACAGGGCCAAGCATTTTTTCGAGAATTCTTATTACACCGGTAACTTTCAATATTCGAACAAACAATAAAATTAAAAAAATCACCACAACAATAAGAATCACGTTCGTAAGTTGACTAATACACCAATTACCTAAACTTTGTTCAGATGTATTGACTTTGAAATAGTATACAGCAGGTTCCTGTAAAAAATTAAAAATCTTAAACAGCCAGTTTAACACCCCCCCATAAACAAGTGCCCCAACGACCCTTAAAAGAAAAATAGGTGTAAAAGGCACTCCTGTTTTTTTACTTATACTCAACTCAACTGGTAAAGAGTGTGCTATGAGCATTAACGAACATAAAATTGTAACTTGAGCTGTTGTTATATCAAGAGTTGGTGCAAGGGATGCAAAGATTGCCATGCCAGCGTACAGGGTTGTCGCCATTGCCGTAGCCCAGACAAGACCAAACTCACCTGGTAAACCCAGTAAATTCATCACAGGTGCAAGGAAATAACTAAGTTGCTCTATAAATCCTAACTTTTCTAGAACCTTTGTAATTATTATAACAGGAATAACAATTTTAATAAGTATCCAGCTTGTTACCCAAGTATCGCGCCACAGAGCAATTGCATGCTCTTTTACCTTTTTTTTATATTTATTCATTTTAAATGAAGTTACGCATAAACCTTAGAAGAGTCACCACCTTTGTTACTATCCTTTGGAGTATATAACTGACATTGCATACCAGAAGATTGCAACACAACCAAAGCAGGGCTCATCTTGCTCTTAAACCCCATCGCCTTACAACCGTATGGTTTTCTGTAATCGTAGGTAAGGTAAAAATATATACAACGAGTGCAAATTGGTTTTGTATTATTAGATTGCTCAGCCATCTCTTCATTATGCAAGTAATGGACTTGTCACGTGTTTTGGGTAATCAAAAAAGAGTAATTCCCCACCTTTCTGTTTCGTTGCATCTTTATGAGTTTTTAACTTGATGCATACAATTCCAGCAGTAGGAATATTTACAATATCTTCACCAGTCAAATATTCAGCATACATTGTAATTGCTTCATTATGGCCAACAAGCGCAAGTGAATCGAGCTGGTTTAAGTGTGCCTTAACAACTTTAAAATAGTCCGAAATATCTGTAAGATAAAGACTGTTATAATAGACAATATCCTTTTTCGGGTAGTCTATACGCTTTGCAATACGTCTAGCTGTTGCCCTTGCTCTTTTTGCTGGGCTTGCGACCATAAGGTCAAATGAAATTCCTGCAACACCTAAGCGCCTTGCCATCTCTACGGTTGCATTTTTGCCACGCTTATTAAGAGGACGATCATAATCAACAAGACTCGTGTCTGTCCAACTTGATTTCGCATGTCGAATCAAATACAGATACTTCATAATAATCCTCCTTTTATAATAATAGTTAATAGTAAAGAACTAACTTCGATAATCGGCATTGATCTTCACATAATCAATTGAGAAATCGCAAGTATACACCTCTTCACAACCAGGGCCATCTTTTAAATCTATACAAACACTGATATTTTTTTCTTTTAAAAGTACAGTTGCTCTCTCTTCAGTATCACCGCCTAAAGCAAGACCATCTTTTACAAGCAACACATCGCCGAAAGCTATATCAACCTGCTCTGGGTTGAATTTAACACCAGCTCTACCCATTGCCGCAATAATTCTGCCCCAGTTTGCATCTTCACCAAAAAAAGCCGTCTTAACAAGAGGTGAATTAGCTACGGTTCTAGCTATTTGTTCTGCATCACTATCTTCTTTTGCTCCGCACACTCGGATTGTTACACACTTACTAGCTCCTTCACCGTCTGATACAATCTGTAATGCTAAATCTTTTAGTACGTGTTCTAAGGCCGTTTGAAACTGTTCAGCCTCAACAGTCCCAGACTCAATCCAATCATTACCAGCTGAACCATTGGCCATAGTGAGAACCATATCATTGGTAGATGTATCACCATCAACAGTAATGCGGTTAAATGTTCTCTCAACACTTGATATTAGAGCCTCTTTCAACTCTACAAAACCTATTTGAGCATCGGTAATAACAAAAGACAGCATGGTTGCCATGTTAGGCATAATCATACCAGCTCCTTTAGCCATAGCCATAAAACGAACTGTAACATCATTAATCTCAACAGAATGATAGCAAACCTTTTTCACCATGTCTGTGGTCATAATAGCTTCAGCAACTTCTTCAAATTTATCTGGTGATAAACCATTTACCAGTTGCTTCATCCCTTTCTCAAACGGTTCAACGTTAAGAAGCTCTCCAATCACTCCAGTAGAAGAAAGTTGAATATGTTCATCAGCTATGCCAAGCTCATCGGCAAGCAACTTGCTTGTCTCAAGTGAAGCTTGCATACCCGCTGCTCCTGTACAGGCATTAGCATTGCCACTGTTCACAAGAATAGCTTGAGCTGAACCATTTTTTAAGCGTTCTATATCAATTACTACTGGTGCAGCTTTCACCAGGCTCGTCGTAAAAGTTCCTACAGTAACCACTGGTTCGTCACTGTATATAAGGCCTAGGTCAAGTCTATCTTTATAACGTACGCCAGCTTCAATGGCGGAAAACGAAAATCCTTCAATTTTCATAGCACCCTGTCTTTCCTTTCACTCTTAAGAAACCCAAAATGATTTGTAAGTGATAAAATGAATAAAAATAGTAAACTACACAAATATATTTATAATTTTACCATTTCCTCTTATAACTATGCCAGTGTAAACTTAGAATTTTTGATTTGAATCGTTTAAAATTGATAACTTTTTCCTAAAGAAACGGTAACGAATGGAATCATTCACCTATCACTGGACTTACACCCTTATTTCAACACTCTTTTTCATTGGTGATTTATTTCTGCGCATAGCCCTATCTATCAGGGTCATTATGAGCAAAAAAAATTATGGCGTATCCTATGCTTGGTTAATTGTAATACTTCTTCTACCACTCCTTGGTAGTGCGGTGTATCTCTGTTTTGGAGAAAGCAGACTCCCTGACAAGCGAATAAAACGTACACGAACAGCCAGAAAATATTATCACCACTGGCTACAAACACTGAGCAAACGATCACCTATCAATTGGAATTACCTTAATTCTGAACTTGAAAACCTCCACCTTCACACCATTAATCTTGTAGGTATTCCCGCAATGGCTGATAACAAGCTTGAGCTTTTACAAACACCTGAAGAAATAATGCAACAAATCATCAGGGATATTAACAAGGCTAAGTCGACCTGCCACCTGCAATTTTATATATGGCAAGAGGGAGGTTTGGTGGAAATGGTAACTGAAGCCCTTATAAAAGCCGCAAAAAGGGGCGTCGTTTGCAGAATTCTGCTTGATTCAATTGGCAGTAAAAACTTTTATAAGAGTACCTCAGAAAAATACATGAAAGATGCTGGCATCAAAATACAGTATGCTCTGCCATCTGGACTCATAAAAGCTTTTTTCGCACGTATAGACATACGAAATCATCGTAAAATTGTAGTGATTGATGGACAAATTGCCTACACTGGCAGTCAAAACATGGTGGATCCAGATCATTTCAAACAGAGTGCTGGAGTTGGGAAATGGATTGACATTATGGCTCGTATTCAAGGGCCAGTTGTTGAAACTTTTGCCGGGACATTTGCAAGCGACTGGTACCTTGAGTCAGACACTGATACCTTTGAAATACGAGAAGGCGAGGAGTTTAACACTGCTCAAATAAGAAATATTGGCGATATATACCCCTGTTCACCAGCTGGAAAAAGTGCCGTACAACTTGTCCCCTCCGGACCTGGCTTTACCCAAGATGCTATTCATAGCTTACTCCTTGCTGCAATTTATGCTGCAAGAACAGAACTTATACTCACAACTCCATATTTTATTCCTGATGAATCACTACTCATTGCTTTAAAAACTGCAGCACTCCGAGGGGTTGAAGTATCACTGATTATTCCAAAACATAATGATTCAAACTTGGTGCAATATGCCAGCAGGGCAAAATACGAGGAGCTTGCTCACGCTGGTGTAAATATTCTGTTATTTGACGGAGGCCTACTCCATTCAAAAACTATTACAATTGATCGCACCTTTTCTCTTTTGGGCTCAGTAAACCTCGACATGCGTAGCTTTTGGCTCAATTTTGAAAGCACTTTAGTAATTTACTGTAGTCAGGTAACAAATGAAATTAGAGAGACACAGCTTCGATATGCAGAAAGCGCTAGCTCTCTAGATTTACTGAATTTCCACAGACGTGGTATTTTTGAAAGATTAAAAGAAAACAGTGCACTTCTTGTATCTCCTATTCTCTAAATATTAATGTTATTTTTTCACGTAAAACGATATTTATAACATTTTATAGGATTGTTTCTTCACATCAGTTAGGAAAATAATATATAGTATTAAAATAGTTTTGCTTTATTAATGAATATTCCCCCCTTTTTACAGGTGACCCCATGGCAAAAGACAACAAAAAAACGAGTAAATACGAAAATGTTAAACTCTTAGAAGAAACTGCTTTTAAAAACATGAAAACCAAAGAGGGGAAAAGCAAAACTCCTATTTGGATTAAAAATGCTCACCTCGATTATGAAATTGAGCTCAAGAAATTGCAGATTGAACTCATGAAATTGCAAATCACCATGAAAGAGAATGGTGAACGTGTTTTAGCTATCTTCGAAGGTAGAGATGCTGCAGGCAAGGGGGGAACAATCAAAAGAATGATTGCTCACCTTAATCCTAGAAATACAAGAGTAGTTGCACTCAACAAGCCAAACGAAACAGAAAGCACACAATGGTACTTCCAACGATATGTACCTCATCTCCCTGCAGCTGGTGAAATCGTTATCTTTGACCGAAGCTGGTACAACAGGGCTATGGTTGAACCGGTTATGAGTTTTTGCACAGATGAGCAGAATAAACGTTTTTTAAAAGATGTGCCAATGCTTGAAGAGATGCTTGTAAAAGATGGAATCAAACTTTTCAAATTTTATTTCTCAGTATCCAAAGCTGTTCAAAAAGAACGTTTTGACTCCCGAAAAACTGATCCTCTAAAACAGTATAAATTATCTCCGGTTGATAATCTTGCTCAAAAATACTGGGATCAGTATTCCATTCGCAAATTTCAAATGCTAACTGAGACAAACCGTACAATTTCTCCATGGACTATCATTCGATCAGACACAAAGAAAACAGCACGTATTAACTGTATGAAACATATTCTCAGTGCTATGGAATATGAAGGTAAACTACCAGCAAAAGAACTTACCCCTGACCCTAAAATAATTATTTCTGGTATCGATGAGATCAAACATATGGAAGATAACCTTATGCAACCTTCGCAGTTAAGAGGTTAATTTTTAGTCATCTCTTTATATAGCTAAAAGTATCACTCAAAATAAAACAGGCGCTTAAGGTTTTCCCTAAGCGCCTGTTTTATTTATTTCCTTTGAAACTATTTAGCTTATTTTGCCACAACATTTTTTGTATTTCTTTCCAGAGCCGCAAGGACAAACAGAGTTTCTACCAATCTTATCACTTTTAGCTGGCTCAAGTCTCTCATCGCTAGATCCAGATGCTCCCTGAGCCTGCATGCGTTGTTCTTCCATTTCACGACGTTTACGACGCTCTTCTTCCATACGCTCCACGTCATCTTCTTGTACAACACGTACACGCATCAAACTTGAAACAACCTGAACCTTAACGGTTTCCATCAAGGTACCAAACAATTCAAAACCTTCACGCTTGTACTCATTGAGTGGGTTTTTCTGACCATAACCACGTAGACCAATACCTTCTTTAAGGTGGTCCATTGAAAGTAAATGATCCTTCCATAACGAATCTACAAGCTGAAGAAGGATAAGCTTTTCAAGCTGACGCTGTACTTCAACTCCGTTATGCTCTTCCTGCTCCTTATACTTATCGTCAACCAGTGTAGTTACCAACTGAGCAAGTTTTTCTGCATCAAGATCCGTACGCTCAGCATCACTCCATTCAGGTTTGGTATGAAAGTATTCCTGAATTCTTTCAGAACATGCGTCCCAATCCCAGTCGATAGAGTCAATGCGATCCTGAAAAAACTCACTAACAACAGCATCCACAAGATCCTTTTTCATATCCGTAACTACATCCTGAACATCATCTCCCTCCAGAACCTCACGACGCTGTTGGTAAATGATTTCACGCTGCTTATTCATAACATCATCGTATTCAAGCAGATGCTTACGAATATCGAAGTTGTGTCCCTCGACCTTACGCTGTGCATTTTCAATAGCACGAGAGATCATACTATGCTCAATTGGCTCGTCCTCTTCCATTCCAAGTTTTTCCATTACCCCGGAAATACGATTGGAACCAAAGATACGAAGAAGATCATCTTCCAGTGAGAGATAAAAACGTGAGGAGCCCGGGTCACCCTGACGACCAGCACGACCACGGAGCTGATTATCAATACGTCGTGATTCATGGCGTGAAGTACCTAGGATATGTAATCCGCCAGACTCAATAACTCCTTCACCAAGCTTAATATCGGTACCACGACCAGCCATATTGGTTGCAATGGTAACCTTGCCTGCTTGACCTGCACCTGCAATGATTTCAGCTTCACGCTCATGCTGTTTTGCATTGAGTACATTATGTTCAATCTTAGCTTTTTTCAGCATTTCAGCAATTTTTTCAGACACATCAATTGAAATAGTTCCAACAAGAACAGGTCTTCCTTGTTTATTCATTTCAATTACTTCATTTACAATTGCTCGATTTTTGGCAGCTTCGTTTTTATAAACAACATCTGCATAATCATCACGAACCATTGGTTGGTGGGTCGGCATGATAACAACATCTAGGTCATAAATCTTTTTGAATTCAGGTGCTTCTGTATCAGCGGTACCTGTCATACCAGAAAGTTTGTCATACATTCTGAAGTAATTCTGGAAGGTAACAGAGGCAAGGGTCTGGTTCTCTTGTTCAATCTTAACCCCTTCTTTAGCCTCAAGAGCCTGATGCAAACCGTCACTATAGCGACGCCCCTCCATGGTACGCCCAGTAAACTCATCAACAATAACAACCTGTCCGTTATTAACGATATAATCAACATCACGTTGAAAGATGAGATGGGCCTTCAGCGACTGATTGAGATGGTGAAGTTGCTCTATGTTAACAGGATCATAAAGATTCTCAACACCGAGTAATTCCTCACCAAGTGCAATACCATCCTCAGTTAGAGATACTTGGCGTGATTTTTCATCAAGAGTAAAATGATCTTCTTTTTGAAATTTTGGGATAACTGAGTCTACTTTATGATAAAGCTCTGTTGACATTTCGGCAGGGCCTGAAATGATCAGAGGAGTTCTTGCCTCATCAATTAAAATAGAGTCAACCTCATCTACAATGGCAAAATTGAAACCACGTTGACAAAAATCGTCTAACTCAAACTTCATATTATCACGAAGATAATCAAAGCCGAACTCATTGTTGGTTCCATAAGTAATGTCTGCTGCATATGCTGCACGTCGCTCTGCATCATCCAGGCCATGAATAATTTTCCCGTAATTCAAACCAAGAAAGTTATAAAGTTGACCCATCCAGTCAGCATCACGGTTTGCAAGATAGTCGTTTACTGTAACAACGTGCACACCTTTACCTGTTAAGGCATTTAAATACACAGGGAGTGTAGATGTAAGAGTTTTACCCTCACCAGTTTTCATCTCTGCGATTCTGCCCTGATGGAGAATAACACCACCAACCAGCTGCACATCGTAATGACGCTCACCAATCACCCTGTGACCTGTCTCACGCATCACTGCAAATGCTTCCGGTAAGAGATCATCCAGAGGCTCGCCTTTTTCAAGACGACCTCTAAACTCAACTGTTTTAGCAGCAATTGCTGCATCATCGAGTGACTTTATGGATTCTTCAAGATCATTAATTCTGGCGACTATAGGTTTAATTTGTTTTAAAACCCTGTCGTTTTTACTGCCAAAAACTTTTGTAAGAAGGTTTGCAATCATGATCAGTATTTGTCTTAATTTATGAACCCTTGGAGGGTTGCGAATTTAGCTAACGATAAAAAACTATTTATTTTCAAACATTAATGCATTCTCATCACAATCTGGAAAATTGGGACAATGCAAGCAGTCACTCCAGATCTTGTGTGGTAATTCTTTTTTATCTATATCGTAGAAGCCAAGCTTACGAAAAAAGGCATCCTGATAGGTAAGGGTAAAGACTTTGGTAATTTTGAAATCCTTTGCCTCTTGTAAACAATTTTCCACAAGCAAGCGGCCAATTCCTTGTCCTTGTGCAGATTCATTTACAGCAAGCGATCTTATCTCAGCAAGGTCTTCCCAAAAAATTTGTAAAGCGCAGATGCCAACCACCTCTCCATCCAGTTCATAAACAACAAAATCACGAAGCTTGTCATAAATTGAACTTATTGACCGAGGAAGCAGTAAACCTTTATCAGCATAACTTTTTAAAAGACCGTGGATAATTTTCACATCGGCCATCGTTGCGTTTCGAATCATAATACTACCTACATCCCATCATTGCTGATAAATCTTTTTTTCTTTTCCTGCGTTATGCAGCTTAGGCACAGATGAAACTTCTTTTACCGATTGTGCAATACGATCAACCTTCTGTCCTAGTGGTGGCAACAACAAAGATTGACCAACCCAAATACCAAGTAGAAACATCCAAAGAAAAACACAAAAGACAACAACCCCAATGCCTGCAATTCCACTGCGGCTCACTTCAAACTTGATCTTTGTTACTTTCTTCTTTCTTGGGCGTGCCATACTCTCCGGATCGTCAAACGGAATTCTATTTCACAGAATAACCTACATGCTCTCAGGTGCTTTAATTCCTAAAATATTCAAGCCATTCTTAAGGGTTAGACGAACAGCATCAATCAAACGCATACGTGCTTCACTGAGTTGCTTGTCCTCTGTAATGACCTTGTGTTTGTTATAGTAACTGTGGAACTGTCCTGCAAGCTCCATGAGGTAAAATATAGCTTTATGCGGTGCAAGCTCTAGTGCACTACTCTCAATTGCTGCAGGAAAAGAAGATATTGATTTCAAAAGTGTTATCTCTTCCGGCTCAATCAGCTTTGAAAGAAGCTCGCTATCAGATGCGACCGGATTAAGTTCATTACTCTTAGCTTGATTGAGAATTGAACAGATCCTTGCATGACCATATTGAACATAATAAACAGGGTTGTCCTGACTCTGACTGGCTGCTAGATTGAGATCAAACTCAAGCTGACTATCAGCTTTTCTCATCATAAAGAAAAAGCGAACAACATCCTCACCAACTTCGTCGACAAGCTCATCAACCGTTACAAAGTTAGCCTTTCTTGTAGACATTTTCACCTGCTTACCATCACGGGTAAGTGTTACAAACTGATGTAATACAACAGTGACTTTTGATGCGTCATACCCAAGAGCTTCAACTCCTGAGAGAACATCAGGAACAGTTGCTATGTGATCTGAGCCAAAAATATCGATTAGCCAATCAAAATTACGTTTGAATTTCTCTCTGTGATAGGCAATATCTGGTAGACGATACGTCGGTTCACCACTGGATTTAATAATAACACGATCTTGTTCTTGGCCAACTTTAGTTGTCTCAAACCAAACAGCTCCGTCCTTCTCGTAAACGAGACCTTTATCTCTTAACTCTTTAACAACAGAGTCAATGTGTCCGTCTTCATAGAGTGAACGCTCATTGTAATAATTATCAAAAACAATCCCCATGCGCTCAAGGGTGGAAGAAATATCTTTAAATATATAACGTTCCGCCTGTTCTTTAAATGGGGTTACATCCGCTTCATCCTTTAATCCTTCACCGTGCTCATCTACAAGACTTTTAGCAATCTCAATAATATATTCGCCTTGATACCCATCTTCTGGAAAATTAAATTCCGCACCAATAAGCTCAAGATAACGCGCTCTTGTTGACTCGCCAAGGACACGCATCTGTCGCCCTGCATCGTTATAGTAATATTCCCTGAAAACGTCATGATCTGTTGCCTCGAGTAGACGAGCAATAGAATCACCAAGAATTGCTTGACGACCATGACCAATGGATAAAGGCCCAGTTGGATTTGCACTTACAAATTCAACCATAACCTTTCTTCTATTACCGACCTGGCTTTTACCAAAAGAGTCACCACCTTCATATACAGCTGCAATTACTTGCTGCCACACGGACGGTTGAATTGTAATATTTACAAAACCAGGGCCTGCAATATCTACACTTTTTATAAAAAATGTCTTTTGAGCAAGTTTTTCTGCCACAGTTGCTGCGATCTGACGTGGGTTACACTTTTCAATACCTGCAAGTACCATTGCGATATTAGTGGAGTAATCACCCTGCCCCTCACGTTTGGGCAATTCGACTGTATATTTTCCGGCGCCTTTATCACTCCATGCACCACTTTCAATTCCTTCCTGAAAACAGTCATCAATCAAATTTTTCAACTGTGTACGAATCATAACTTTTACATCCTATCTATAACGTTACGCAGGTAACAACATTTTATAATTAACAAAAACTCTTTTAATCTATGTAATTTTTATTATTTGAGTGGCCAAACATACATAATACTTCGTAGCTGATTGTCCCAGCCTTCTCTGCAATTTCATCTGCAGTTATACATTCATCCCCTTGTGAACCAAGAAGAACAACTTCATCACCGACAGTCACACCATTAATATGGCTAACATCAACCATACATAGGTTCATACAAATACGACCTCGAACCGGTGCACGTTTGCCTCTGATGAGAACTTCACCTTTATTCGATAAGCTACGAGAAAAACCATCTTCATAGCCGATAGGCAATACGGCTAAAGTCTCTTTTTGTTTTGGTCTATAGGTATGACCGTAACTAATGCCTGCACCAGCTTCAACTATTTTGAGCTGTATAACCTTTGTTGTGCAACTCATAGCAGGTATCAATGCTCGTTTTTTGCCTTGTTGACTACCTGACTTACCAGCAGGATGATATCCATATAAACTGATTCCTGCTCGTCCCATATCAAAAAGAGCCTCCGGAAAGTTAAGCACGCCTCCAGAATTTGCAAGATGACAAGTGATGTTATAATTGTTTCTTAACTCATTACAGAGGATTGAAAATTTCTCTATAGCACGTTGAGTAGATTCTGAATCAACCACATCTGCTTCAGCAAAATGACTAAGTAACCCTTTAAAATTTACTCCGCTTAGTCCATCAAATAACGCTACAACTTCTTTGACGTCATCAACGGTAAAACCCAAACGATTCATGCCAGTATCGACCTTTACATGGCAATCAACTTCAACACCACGCTTTTTAGCCTCTTCTGCAATATTTCTTATAGTGTTTGTGTCAAAGACAACAGGAGTGAGGTTATACTCTAACATTAAAGATGTCTGCTCTGGCCCAAAACCAAGCATAACAAATATTTCTTCTTGAATTCCTGCATCTCTTAAACGTACAGCTTCTCTTATCTCACCAACACCAAAACATTCACAGCCTACTGCTCGCAATGCTTTTGCTGTTTCCACAGCACCATGGCCGTAAGCATCCGCCTTAATCATTGCCATAAGTTTACAATCATCACCGGCCTTATCTTTCATAAGAAGGTAATTATTTTTTAAGGCACTTCTGTTTATAGTCACATTGTTATATGAATTTGAAATCATGATGAAAAGTAACAGGTTAATTAATTTTTTTCACGAATTACCACAATCAAAAACTATCTTATTGATAATCTTAACTATGATCACTTTTGAACCACATAATCCAACCATGCCTGCTGGAAAACAACAAGCCCCAGCCAATAGTCACATATAGAGTACCAATGAGATAATGTGGAAGAGATGAGTTGCGAAGAAATACACCAAACATGATCATACAAAGCACTAAAGCCCATGTTTTTATCGAATATACCGCTCCTAAACAGGTTCCATCACGAAACTGGCTAACTCTGATTAATGTTCTTTTTGCTGCTTTATCTAACACAAACAGTGCTTTCAAACTACCAAGTAGTAGCCCCGCCAGAATAAACATAGTTACCTGATCAACATCACGTAAGTAATAAATTCCTTTGGCAAACAAACCGACTCCAACACAACTCCATAGCAGTGCTGTAAAAAGAATGTGTATCTCTTTTTTTACACCAGGCTTAAAACGTTTGAGTGAGGAAAAAGGCGAGTTTGGTTTCATTTTGAATGTTCTATTTTACAACTCTATAACACACGATGTACGACTAGTAGCTGACTGGCGTTTGGGTGAACAAATTGAACGTTTTCTTACAAATTAAATCTAATTGTTTTTCCTAAACAAAGCACTAAAAACAGAACAAGCCCAACTTCTATAAAGAAGTTGGGCTTGTTTACTACTTATAACAAACCGAATTACATTTCGGTAATTGTGATCGCGTCTTCAGGGCATACTTCAACGCAGGTCTCACAACCGAGACATTCATCTGGCTCGATAACAATAGCTTTGCCATCTTCCATCTCGAAAACCTGTGCTGGACATGCTGCTACACACTCTTCATCACCACTACACTTATCCTTATCAATTACTACATCAAACATAATCTTACCTCCGTAAAATGATTTCAAAGCGGTTTTGATACCCCGCCAAATAGTAACGCTAAAATGGTCATGCGTTCTTTGTACTGTTTCCAATATCCGACGCCCTGTATTTTGTCAAGAAAAATTCTACAGGTTAATTTCACCTAAAAGGTAAAGGGAAATTGTACTTTTTCTTTCAATATCCAGTTCACATGAGCTACAAATATTTTTTTTTGTAGATTCTTATTGACCCATGATTAAATTTCTATTTATTGTTGTCGACTCAAAATTAAAATTTAATCAAATAACAAAAGATAGGATTTCTGAATATGGCAAAAAAAACCGCACCGGAAAAAAAGAAACAGTTTCAAATTCAAAAACGTGAACGAGCAATGGTTGAGGGAATTATTGAAGGAAGCCCTGACGCTATTGGTGTAGTTATTATACGTATTGATTGTGGTTGTCGCAAAATGGCTGCCGTTGATAAAAAAGGTGAGCCTGCTTCCAAAATGATTATTTATCGTGATGGGGCAATCAGTGTCTGTGATAAGTGTAAAGAAGATAACGGTGCCTATATGCGTGTCACCGAACAGTTTATCAGCTGGGTTGAAGAACCAAGTGATGCGGATAAAGCAATGATAGAAGAAAATGTTTTTGGTGCACCATTGACCAATTAATATGCTGTCTTAAAAAAGCAGGCCACTATACTTAATGGTGACCTGCTTTTTCTTCTTTAAACTCACCACATTTTTTTAGAAACCCTTCCGCCCACCAAGGTGTACCATCTGCATGGACATGGGTATACATGGCTAGAACATTCTTGTAGCAGAGACCATCTCGACCATCAGAAAAACCAGTACCACGCTTCATCTTGACCTTGAGCTCGCTACTATCACCTTCATATTCAAGAACCGTTGAATAACGGAACTCGTGGCCTTTTATCTCTATACCTTTTTCATAAAAAGGGTTTTCTAATTCAACATCAAAAATTGAATAACCATGGGCTTGTGGTTTTTTTGACATACCAAATTTCGCTGGGAAAATTGAAGTAAATTCATATTCTTCACCATCAACTAACAAAGATTTGCCAAGATAAATTAATCCACCACACTCTGCATAAACAGGAAGCCCCTCTTCAACTCCATCTCGAATAGATTGCATAAAATTCACATTCGCCGCAATTTGAGCAGCGCCTGTTTCTGGAAACCCTCCCCCAATATAAAGCCCATCGAGTTTTGGAAGCGATTTATCAATCATGGCGTTGAGATAAATTAATTCAGCTCCACCCTCTTCAAGAGCCTCCAGGTTTTCTGAGTAATAAAATTGAAAGGCAGAATCTCTTATGACGCCTATTCGCAAGCGTGGTGGTACAGTTGGTATAACCTCCTGATCTTTCTGATCAGCAAGTAACACGGGTTCAACCATCAACTGTTCAACTTTATCAAGATCAACATGTTCTGTAATTAGATCAGCCAAGAACGCAACAGCGTCATCACTATCTACATATTCCTGATGAGGGATCATCCCCAGATGGCGCATAGGAAACACTTCACGCCTGGTTCTTGGTATTGTTCCTACAACCGGGATGCCAGTATACTTCTCCACAGCTTCACTGATGAGTTTTTTCTGGCGCTTTGTGGCAATCTGATTAAGCACTACACCTGCTATATTCACTCGTTCATCAAACATCTTACAACCTAGTACCATCGCAGCGATTGTGCGTGTCGTTTTAGTACAATTCACTACTAACAGCACTGGCAAGCCAAGTGTTATCGCAAGTTCGGCAGTTGAGAAGCCGCCTTCAACATTCACTCCATCATAAAGACCGCGATTCCCTTCAACTATTGCATAATCGCTAGAAATCGCCCTTGAGCTAAAAGATTTTTTAATAATCTCGTTGTCAGCAAAGTAAGGGTCAAGATTGTAACATTTATCTCCTGAGGCCTCCTGTAGCCAACCTGCATCAATATAGTCAGGCCCTTTTTTAAAAGGGACAACTGTTTTTCCAGTCCGAATAAGGGCCGCTGTTAAGCCAACAGAAACAATTGATTTACCAGAACCACCGGAGAGGCCAGTCACAACCAGCCCTTTTGTTTTATTAGTCATGTCTATGAAGTTTTATAAATTCTATATTTCTAGTAGCACCATTCTCAACAATCAGTGCCTTTCTTTTCCGTATACTGCCCATGCTTCTTTATATAAGTCGTTTAATCTATCCTCGAGCAACTGGCGATATGTTTCAATTCCTTCAGAAGAAAGATTTGGTGGCACATCAATTGGCTCTCCGTGAAAAACATGAATTTTACTGAACGGAAATGGGAATGCTGTTCTATCCCAAGACCTCACAGTAAAGTATTTTGATCCTGACCAAGCGAGAGGTATTAAGGGAGAACCTGTTTTAGATGCAATAAGAACTGAGCCTGCCTGAGCTTTAAATACCGGTCCTTTGGAGCCATCTGCTACCACGGCAGCATGGATTCCATTTTTTACAGCTGTTATCATTTCTTTTAGCGCAGAGATGCCACGTTTATGCCTTGAACCACGTATTGGAGTATAGCCAAGTTCTTTAGCCACTCCTGCCAGATAGTTTCCATCTTTGCTGGCACTTACCATCACAGCCACAGGATACTTACGAGCATGATAAAGCATATATACACTTGAGTAGTGCCAAAATGCCCCAACTCCGCTCCTCTCTGAAGCAATCACATCACCAAAAACATTACCATTATGTTCTTTTACGCGACATGTGCTAAACCACATCCGCATCAAACGAGATATTAACCGTGGGCTAATTTGTTTTGTAATACGTCTTGTTAATTTTTGAAAAAATCGTCTAATCTTCTTAAACACTAACCTATCTCCAATTCCAACTTCCGCAGATTTTTTATTTTATCTCTAATGGCGGCAGCTTCCTCAAAGGCGAGCTCTTTTGCAGCCTTGTGCATTTCTTTTTCTAACTTCTTAATCTCTTTTTCAAGCTCTGCCATGGTCCAGTAAACTGGTATATCTTCGGCAGCTGTTGCAAGAGCACCGGAACTATAATCATCCGCAACATAACCGCTATCTTTTAAATGTTGATGCAGTGTATCTTTAATAGCTGAACGAATGGTTCTAGGTTCAATGTTATTTTGCTGGTTATATTCTTTCTGTAACTCCCTGCGTCGCTCTGTCTCACTAATTGTTACCTGCATGGAGCCTGTTATATCATCTCCATACATTATAACTAAACCATTTTCGTTACGGGCTGCACGCCCACAGGTTTGAATTAGAGACCGCTCTGAACGTAGAAAACCTTCTTTGTCTGCATCAAGTATTGCGACAAGTGAAACTTCTGGGATATCAAGGCCTTCTCTTAAAAGGTTAATTCCCACCAGCACATTAAATTCACCTTTACGTAAATCACGAATGAGCTCCATTCTCTCTAGTGTTTTTATATCAGAATGAAGATATTTAACTTTGACCCCAAGTTTTTCATAGTATTCAGTGAGGTCTTCTGCCATTCGCTTGGTAAGAGTTGTTACAAGCACACCTTCATCTCTATCGGTACGAATACGAATCTCGTCAAGCAGATCATCTACTTGATCTGCCGCTGGGCGAACTTCAATCTTAGGATCGAGAAGCCCTGTTGGTCGAATAACCTGTTCGGTAACAACGCCCTCTGTTTCTTCAAGCTCATAACTGCCTGGAGTGGCAGACACATAAACGACCTGATTAACACGCTTTACAAATTCATCAAATCTTAAAGGCCGATTATCTAGTGCTGACGGAAGCCGAAATCCGTAATTTACTAAGGTCTCTTTCCGTGAACGATCACCATTATACATGCCATTTAATTGACCTATGCCTATATGACTCTCATCGATAAAAAGTAGATAATCATCTGGAAAATAATCAAGTAGATTAGGAGGTGGTGCACCCACAGATTTACCTGTTAAATGCCTTGAATAATTTTCAATACCTGTGCAATATCCAAGTTCCTGAATCATTTCAAGATCGAACATGGTGCGCTGCTCTAGACGTTGCGCCTCGACCAGCCTATTTTCTCCATGAAATTGTTCAAGTCTGTCTTTTAATTCTGTTTTGATATTTTCACAGGCAACCTGTAAACGATCCTTAGAAGTTACAAAGTGACTTCCAGGAAAAACAGTATAATCAGTCAAGACTTCAAGTGGCTTACCACGAAGCGGATCAATAATACTTATTTTTTCAATTGTATCGCCAAAATACTCAAGACGGATTGCTCGATCTTCTTCATGCACCGGAAATATATCTATCACATCCCCACGTACTCTAAATGTGCCACGATGAAAGGACATATCATTTCTTTCATACTGCATGAATACAAGTCGCCGCTGCACCTCTTCCGGTGAATAATCCACATCAGTTTCTAAAAAGAGATGCATATTCTTATACTCTTCCGGCGATCCCAAACCATAAATACAAGAAACCGAAGCAACAATTAACACATCACGACGCGTTAAAAGAGATCTAGTTGCCGAGTGACGCATTTTATCAATAGCATCATTTATAGATGAGTCTTTCTCTATATAACTATCGGAGGACGGGATATAAGCCTCTGGTTGATAATAATCATAGTAAGAGACAAAATATTCGACAGCGTTATTAGGAAACAAGTCTTTTAATTCAGAAAAAAGTTGGGCTGCAAGAGTCTTATTCGGAGCAATAACAAGTGCTGGCTGTTGCAGTTCCTGCACAACATTGGCAATTGTAAATGTTTTTCCAGAGCCTGTTACCCCTAAAAGCACTTGGCTCCTTGTTCCCCTACGAATACCTTCGACTAAATCTGCAATAGCCTTTGGCTGATCACCCGATGGGGTATATTCTGATACGAGTTGAAAGGGAATGTCCATATTATCATACTGTATATTTAACAATTAATAGAAAGCAACCATCCTACTTTAGCTACTCAAACACAGACAGGCAAGAAACTAAATCCTGTATTAAAAAAAACTTGTGATTCACCTTGACCATATCCACTTTTAATGATTAACTTCTTCTATCTAACAAACGAGACAACTAACATAAACATTTGAAACAACAAACAATATAACAAAACTATGCTTAAAGACTTAGCCCTTGCTGCAAAAGCAGCATGTTCAAAAGAAGACCAAGAATCCCTCATCCCAATGGTTCAACAACTTCAGTCGTTGAGCGAAATACACAAAAAAAAGGGGCTGTTAGCCTTAGAGGATGAGCAGCATAAAATTAAAGACCCATTCCTACAACTAGGTCTGCAACTTGTCATTGATAAAACTGAGCCAGAGAATGTCAAAGATGTTCTTGATTCTGATATTTACTACAATGAATCAAATGGCCGTGAATTGCTCAAGAAAATTATCATCCGTGAAGCTCTCTTAAGAATTCAGGCAGGAGACACGCCAAGAAATGTTAAAATCTGCACTTCTGTCTTTCTAGGAAAGGTCGATAAAAACAATTTCTAGTTTGTTGCATTATTAGTCTTACAGCTTATCTTTTTTGTAAGTCGTTTTATGAGGCAGCTTATTATAAGCTGCCTTTTTTATTGAAACCAACACCTACTTACCCCCATGATTACAGCAATCATCTTTGATCTTGACGGAACTCTGGCTAACACCGAACCACTCCATTATGAAGCCTGGCGAGACACACTGCTCAATAATGGTGTAACTGAGTTTTCATTTGAGACTTTTTTAAATTACGTTGGTACAAGCAATGAAAAAGTTGCAGGTGATTATATAAATAGCCATCAAATTGATAAATCCATCAAGATCCTCATTAAAGAGAAACAGAACCTGTACATGGATCTCATACCAAGAATAGAACTTTGTCTTGGGGTTAAAGAGACAGTACTTCACTTTGCGCCTAAATTAAAATTAGCCGTTGCCTCATCATCCCACGAGAAAGAGGTTCGAGCAATTTTACAAGCACATGGTTTACTTGACTCTTTTCAAGCAATTGTTTGTGGTGACATGGTTATGGAGAAAAAACCAAATCCTGAGATTTACCTAAAAGCAGCTAGTCTTCTACAAGTTGAACCAGCCAAGTGTATCGCTTTTGAAGACTCTTCACCTGGTTTGAATGGTGCCAAGAATGCCAACATGACTGGCATTGCAATACCAAACGAATTTACAACAAACCATGACTTTTCAAGAGCTGACCTCATCATAAAGGATTTTACAAAGGTTACAGATGAATTTATTGCACAATTCTAAACGTCTAATATAGAAAAACAAAAAAGGCCTATAGTTCAATGAGAACTATAGGCCTTTTTACTTTATATATAAGAACCACTAAATTCGAAATTTAGATACCAATTCAGTCAGTCGCTCTGAAAGATGTGAAAGATCGCCAGCTGACACGCTAATCTGTTCACTGTTGTCTTTAACTTCAAGTGATCTCACCTTCACCTGTTCTACACCCTCAGACATAGCTGCGGTCATCTGACTTGAATTAGCAACATTCTCATTTATTTCATTAATCCCCATCGACGCCTGACTTACATTGTTAGCAATTTCATTGGTTGTAACAGCCTGTTCTTCAACCGCTGTCACAATAGTTGTAACAATATCATTGACTTCGTTAATAACATTTGAAATATCTTCTATATCAGTAACTGTTTCTTCTGTCTGATTCTGGATTCCATCAATTGCTTCCTTAATTTTACCAGTGGCTAGCGCAGTTTCTTTTGCCAGTTCTTTAATTTCATTTGCTACAACCGCAAAACCCTTACCAGCTTCTCCAGCCCTTGCAGCTTCGATAGTAGCATTAAGCGCTAGTAAATTTGTCTGCTCTGAAATCTCAGTAATGGTCTCAGTGACAGTACCAATAGACTTTGCTGCTTCACCAAGTCCTTGAACACCTTGGTGCGATTTCCTGGCACTAGCTACAGCATTTTCTGTTGTTACTCTTGCCTTTGAACTATTTTCCGCAATTTCCTTAATGGTTGCGCCCATCTCCTCTGAAGAGGATGCAATCATATCCAAATTAGTTGCAGATTGCTCCATGGCTGCAGAAATTGAATCCATGTTATCAGAGGCACTCGTAGCATTTTCGGCTGCTTCATCAGCAATAGCTGTTGTTGAATCGGCACTATCAACCATTTGCCCTGAAATATCTGCAAGTTGACCTGATGAATCACGTAAGGTTGATGATGACTCAACAATATCACCTATCATTTCGCGTGTCTTTTCAACCATGACACCTAAAGATCCTGTAAGTTGACCAATAGCATCATCATTCTTTGATTCAAACGATACTGTATAATCACCTTCTCCCACCTTGGTACTTTTCTCTGCAAGTTCTCGAAGAGGTCGGTTAATAGAGCGCACGAGAAAAATAGTAAGTAACAATCCTGCTACCACTACAATAACTCCGGTAACCAGGTTAGTAGTAACAATCTTACGAGAGACAGCACCACTGGCATCTTCCTGGTCAAGTCCTAGTCCAATATACACACCCCACCCTTCTACCAGTTTTACTTGAGTATGTTTCTGGCGACCTTTCCAAACATAGGAAACCATACCATCGTCAACCCCTTTAAACCCAGGTACTAATTCAAAAAGATTATTGGTTCTATCGAGTGTTGGATGTATGAGGGTTGTACCATCCGATCCATAGGCAAAAGCATAACCTGGTCCAAATTTAGTCTTTGAAATAAATTCTTGAATTTGCTTGTTAAGCATTACTTGGCCGACATAAATTGCACCAACAATTTTATCGTCCCAATCATAGAGTGGTGCGTAGGCGGTAATGTACCAGTCATTTACAACATAAGCTTTACCGCGAAATGTTTCTCCTCTCATAATTGTCTGATAGACAGCGCTACTTGAAGGAATGTAGGTACCGACGGCACGATTACCATCTAACTTCTTAACTGTTGTTGAAATACGGAGTAACTTATCATCTACCAACTGAAAAATAGTCGCTGATGCACCAACCGTCTTTTCGATAGTATCAACAAAATCATTACTTCCATTAATATACATGGCCCCAATACTCAAACGCGGAATCTCTTGAGTCGAAGCAGCCTTAGTCATCTGGTTCACCATTTTTTGTTTCATCATGGTAGCTGTCATCAACTCAACATCACCTTTTGCTTCAATCTCTCTTTTGAAATATTTAAGATCACCTTCCAGTTTTAAGCGCATGACATTGTCATACATCATCACACCCTCGTAAATAGTGGCATGAGTTTCTTCTAGTGCAGTATATGCCAATTCATCTAATCCTTTTTGTGACACCATTAAACCAGATGTCGCAGTAACGATAACTGACACTATTGCAATAAAGGCTACAGCTATAAAAAGTTTTGTCGTAAACTTTAAATTTTCAAGTTTCTTAAACATAGTTTCCCCTGTCCTGATATTTCTAGTATTTATATTTACGCTAGAAAATTCTATCTTAATAAATCCTTATAATCAAAAATTATTTTCTAAATATTTTAAAAGATATAAGAACTATACACAGAGACAGGATTGAATATTGCTACGGAAAAGTTTATCTTAAAAGATATAGACTAATTTAAAAAAGGACGGTTCCCGATGGATGATAAACAAAACACATTATCTACCTGTTGAGCTCCTCAACCGAATCCTGGAGGCTCCCAGGACAGCCCAACACATGAGACATCTAATTCACCACAGAATCAAGCGGATAGCACTTCTATCCGTAATGCAATCAAAGAGAAATTCACCAAAGCAGCAGTAACGACGGAAACTCTTTTTAAATACCCAACCGGCAAAAGTGGCGCAGTAGCTATTGGTTACAACAACTCCTTACTCACACATTTTACAGACAAACAGTTAATATCCTTTTGTGGTGTTGGAAATCCATTTTCAATTGCAGAGATTCAACAAGAATCAACTGTTCTAGATATTGGTTGTGGTAGTGGCATTGACCTTATTATTGCAGGACATCTTGCAGGAAAAGACGGCCGCGCAGTTGGAGTAGATATCACACCAGCAATGGTTAACAAAGCAAGAAATCTACTAGATGAGCTGGCTGTAGATAATTGTGAAGTAGAACTTATCGATTCCGAGAAACTTCCATTTGCAGACAATAGTTTTGATACTGTGATTTCAAATGGGGTAATCAACCTCTCACCTGACAAGGCTAAACTATTCCAAGAGATCTTTAGAGTTCTAAAACCTCAAGGTCATTTACAATTCGCTGACATAGTTGTTGAAAAGGAGCTACCAGCCCGAGTCCAAAATGCAAACGATTGGTCAGATTGAATTGGTGGCGCCATCTCGGTCGGAGATCAAGTACAACTGATGGTAAATAGTGGTTTTGAAAAGGTTTGTTTTATTGGCAAGACAGGTATCCAAAACTCTCCGTATACAGGCGGAGCTTTATTTAGTGCTTTTGCTGTCAAGTAATAAAAGAAAACTTCTCATACATTACTTCTTATTTAAAGACCAGTCATAGGTGAGGTATTTTACCTTTAACTGGTCTTTTACTTTTGTAACATTGTATTTTAATTCTTCTTCAGCAAATAAGGTAAAAAATGGGATAACTCCATCTTGAAAATCATCTTCATACCAGTCAAATATTTTACTCACATATAAAGTATTATCTTTAAAATAATTGTTTTGAGTGTCGTTAACAAACAAACTTGTCTGATTATTGAGTTGCAAATCCAACTTAGCTCCATCGTATGGTTCAGCCATAAGTGGTGGGCAGCTTTTTGATGCACAATTTAGAGCGAAGTGAACCCGAGGGTCATCGAATTGTTTTCGAATAACTTCATGCTCGACCTCATCCAATGTATATTCTTTTCCACCTAAATTACAAAACTTTACTTTCCAGGGAGATGAGAAAAACGAACCAATATCTTTGATAGATTCAACGAAATGAACCAGATCACCTTTCATCTGGAGATTATCTATAATGAGCTTAATCGTACATGCATTATATCCATTGATATAAAAGGCCAGTTGCTCGTCGCTGCTCATGTTTTGGATATCAGATTTTTTTAGAACCGCCATATATTCATCCAACACAGAAAGGTTTTGATGAATACCGTGATAATCGACTAAACCTTCCGTGACATTCTCAGCAAGGAGATCTCGCCAAGGATCCTCGCCAGCAAAATTTATCGAGACATTAGCTAAAAGCACAAAAAGAACAACAAGAGCATTAAAAAATAGTTTCAAATAACTCATACTGCACGTCCTTGGTACTTATGAATAAGCTTTAAAGCCTTTCTCATCTTATCAGAGAAAAGTTTCTTACTAAAATACTGCCCAACCACCCTTTTATTAATTTCAGCCTGCGTTGGGTAAGCATGTATAGCCCCAGCCAAAGTAGATAATTTTAATTTACCATTGACCACAGCCACCCATTCAGCAAGCAGATCACCACCATTACGACCAACTATATGAACCCCAAGAGGCTTACCTTTTGATGATAATAACAATTTGATTTTTCCAGCTACAGCATCTTCTGCTTGGGCTCGATCGTTATTTTTAAAATCCTCAGTCCAAACAGAATAGGTTTGCCCTTCTGCTTGTAACTCTTTCTCAGTTTTACCGATAACAGCAAACTCAGGGTCACTATATGTGCAGCGAGGCATCCACTGGTAGTTTACCTTTCTAGGCAGTCCCATTATTGCATTAGTAATTACAACACCACCCTCATATCCAGCTGCATGAGTAAACTGATACTTACCAGTAACATCACCAGCCGCATAAATATGTTTTACATTGGTGCGAAGTCGTGAATCAACTGGTACCCCTTTTTCATTGTATTTTACTCCAGCTTTTTCTAGTTCCAAGCTCTTAACATTAGCCTTTCTACCATATGCTGCAAGTACGTGAGAACTGTTAAGGGATATCCTATTGCCCTTATTATCTAATATAGTTACTTGATGTTCATTGTTCTGTTTTTCGATTTTATCAACAGTATGTTCTAGGTAAAACTCAACACCATCTGCGACAAGCGCTTGCATGACAATGTCAGCTAAGTCTTTATCTTCACGACTTAATATCTGTACACTCCGTTGAATCAAGCTCACTTTGCTTCCAAGCCGAGCGAAAGCCTGTGCCATTTCTATACCAATAGCACCACCCCCGAGAACAATAAGATGTTCTGGCAATTCAGAGAGTGAAAATATTTCTCGATTAGTCAAACAGAATTCATGTCCTTCAAAGCTTGGGATAAATGGTGAAGAACCAGTTGCAATTAGCCACTTTTTTGCTGTCACTATTCTCTCAGCAACCTTTACAGAATGTGAGTCAACAAACTCTACAGCTCCAAAAGCAACCTCAACCCCTAATTCATTAAACCTTTCTACAGAATCATGTACTTGAATAGTATCAATCACATTTTGAATACGATCAGACACCCGAGAAAACGCAACAGGAGATTGCTTAACTGATGGCAATCCTAAATTTTCCATATTCAGAAGACCATTGTAAGCATCTGCTGAGTGAATAAGGGTTTTACTAGGGACACAACCGTAATGCAGGCAATCCCCGCCTAGCTTATCTTCTTGTTCAAAAAGGATTGTTTTTGCACCAAGTTGAGCACTACCAGAAGCAACAGTTAGCCCAGCGGCTCCACCACCGATTACTCCAATATCATATTCATATTTAGCCATAAGTTACTCCTGATTTTCACTGTTTTTCTTACGCCACCAATCAATGCTCTTTTTTGCTGTAATAGGAAGAAGGCCTATCATAGCAAAAGAGGCAATAAGCGATGGGGAAAGAATCCCACTCAGTGAATCGATTTTAGCAAGCTCTCGACCTGCATTAACAAAAACAATTGTTGGAGCTAACATGCCAAGCTGTGAAGCGAAAAAGAATGTTTTGAGCCTCATTTTAGTAAGTCCCATGACCAGATTTATAATAAAGAAAGGGAAAATCGGTATGAGGCGCAAGGTAAAGAGGTAAAAACCACCCTCTCTTTCAATGCCATCATTAATTACAATAAACTTATCGCCAAACCGTGACTGGACAAAATCGTGAAAGAAAGATCTAGAAATAAGAAAAGCGAGTGATGCACCAAGAGTTGAGGAGATGGAAACAATGATAGTACCATCGATCAATCCAAAAAAAGCACCAGCTGCCACTGTCATGATTCCTGCACCGGGTAAAGACAAAGCAGCCATAGCTGTATAACCAAGTCCAAATAGCAAAAGAATTGAAAACTTATTTGCGATATACAGTTTATCTACTTCTGACTGAACTCCTTTCACAAAGTCTAAGGTCAGATATTGTGCTCCATCGTAAAACCAAAACAATCCCACAATAATCAAAATAACTCCTATAATTATTGCTTTTAAATATTTTGCTTGAATCATAAACATCCTTGTTTTACAAAAAGTTATTCTAGAATGATTCCTATTATCACTGTAGCATAATTGTTTTTTCTTTGTAATTTTATTTACTCTTTTATCCACACACCATTGATCGTTTATCCCAATACTACGCCACCATGTAATCGGCATTAACAATTTGACTTAGATTTGATTTCCTCTCAATATCGCATCGTTATTAATCCTCTACAGAAAACGGTTATATTATGTCAAAAACACTCAAAGCACTACCTCCCCTCATAGCACTTAGCTCAATTTGTTTTTTGGTGGAGCCAATTAGAACGAATCTTGAGCAAGCCTTCTTTTTGTTATCAATGTGCGATATTGATTCCATTAAAGGTTACATCCTTAGTTTTGGGATTTGGGCACCTGTAGTTTCCTTTTTTCTTATGATATTCCAATCTGTCATAGCCCCACTTCCCGCTTTCCTCATCACCTTCTCCAACGCAGCCCTTTTTGGTTGGGTATACGGCGCCATACTCTCCTGGTCTAGTGCGATGGCTGGTGCTGCACTCTGTTTTTTTATTGCCCGACACCTTGGTCGTGAGGCCACCGAAAAGTTAACCTCCAAATTTGCCCTGCAAGAAGTTGATCGATTTTTTCAAGATCATGGGAAATTTGCAATTCTCATTGCCCGACTTCTACCTTTTGTTTCTTTTGATATTGTAAGCTATGCGGCTGGCCTTACCTCAATGAATTTTGTTTCATTTTTCTGGGCTACAGGCATAGGTCAACTCCCAGCTACTCTCATTTATTCATACGCAGGAGAAATGCTCACAGGAGGCGCCAAAACATTTGTCATTGGTCTTCTGACTCTTTTTGCATTTTCTGTTCTAGCTTTTCTTTTAAAACGTATTTGGAATCAGAGGAAAAAAAGCAATAACGCACAAATCATTGAAGAACAACAAGGAGAGTCGTGAAAAAAGCAATATTACTCACAGGGTTAATTGGAGTAATTGGTGTATTTACATTTTTTTATTATGGCAAAAACACTACTGAAACTATTAATCCGGAAACATACAAAATTGAGCTGAGTGATTACAAGAACGGTGAAGATATTTTTATCACCCCTCAAACACTCAAAGAAAAACTTGGAACAAAAGACCTCGTTATACTAGACGGCAACCACCCAAAAAACTTTGCTAAAGGTCATATCCCCGGAGCAATTAATATTGGTTTTAAAGGCTTATGTCGTTCTGCTGGGAAACCAGGTGATCCGGAATGGGGAACAATCCTTCCTAAAAAAGAGCTTACAGAAAAATTACAATCATTTGGTATTACCAACAAGACACTAGTCGTTGCCTACTCGGATACTTTCAAAGGCCCTGGAGCTGGCGGACGAGCTGTTTGGCAACTTCGTATGGCTGGCCTTGAAAATGTTAAGCTTCTTTATGGCGGTCAACAGTTATGGAAGACACTAGGGTATGAGCTGACAAAAGAAGCTTCCATCCCTACAACCACAACCGGGCTTGTTTTAAACGATTACGACGAATCTTTTAGAGCAACGAGAACAAGTCTTGAACAGAATCTTGGTAAAATTGCTCTTATCGACGTTCGTAGTAAAAAAGAATTTACTGGTGATGACACCTCTAGAGGTGAAGCAAGAGGAGGTCATATCACAGATGCAGTCTGGATCGAGTGGACAGATTTTCTGAATAAAGATGCTACCCCAAAAACACCGGATGAAATCACAACGTTACTTGCAGGTTATGGGGTAAAACCTGAGGATGATTTCGTTCTTTACTGAACCATGGGTATACGATCTGGTTATACAACCATGATCCTCAAAGCGGTCGGCTTTGAAAAGGTAAGGAATTACGAAGCTTCTATTTATGAATGGTCTGCACATCAGCCTGAGTTACCTATGGCGACTGGAATTTAATGTATGCATTCTGTTTCGTTACAAAAATATTTTGGTGATTCATAGATGAATAGACCAAATAGCTTTCTTACAATTCAGCAAATTGCAGACAACTGTATAAACTGTAAGCTTTGTGTCAAGGAATGTAAATTCCTTGACACATACTCAACACCAGGTGAAATCTGTAAACAATATTTATCAGGTGAGTTGGAAGGTGATGCGTTATTTAAATGTAATCTCTGTGGTCTATGCGAATCAGTATGCCCCAAAAAACTACATATTACACACTCCTTTCTCGATATAAGAAAACAGATATCCGCAGCAACAAATCTTATCCAACCGGCACACAAAAGAATATGTAATTATGAAAGATATGGTCACTCAAAACTGTTCTCTCAATATACTATTCCAGATGGTTGCACGAGTGTCTTTTTTCCAGGTTGCACCTTAGTTAGCACTCGATCCACTGTTACACATCTTGTTTATAAACATTTGAAGGACGAAAGCCCTACTACAGGGATAGTTCTTGACTGTTGTCATAAACCATCCCATGATCTAGGTCACACTGATCGTTTTCAAAAAATTATAAATAAAATTACTCAAACCTTAGTTGCAAAATCCATTGAAGAAATCATAGTTGGTTGCCCCAGCTGCTATGTAACATTTAAAGAATATGCACCTCAACTCAAAGTAACATCTGTATATCAAAAGCTATCAGAGAACCTTCCCCAACTTTCTCAGATAATAAAAGAGACTGTATCGATCCATGACGCATGCATGACTCGCTTTGATGCTGATATACACGACTCAGTGAGAGAACTTGTTGTTCATAGTGGAGCTAATATATCTGAAGTAAAACATTCAAAAGAAAAAGCTATTTGCTGTGGTGAAGGTGGTGCTGCTGCTTTTACCGCTCCTGAAATCACCGGCAACTGGAAAACAATCCGTCATCAAGAAACAGGCCAAAATAGGGTAATCACCTATTGCGCCGGATGTTCTTCCACTCTAGGGAAAGATATTAATACGACCCATCTACTAGATCTTCTCTTTGACTCTAAAAGTGCCAAAGAGAAAAAAGAACAAAATACTCAATCTCCTTTCACCTACCTAAGGCGCCTGCAGCTCAAACGTCAGCTAAAACTAAAATAGCTGCACTTCTTTTATAAAAAACAAGCCTTTTTTCCTGATCTGCAATTAGTTGCAAAACTTTGTTATTATTTGCTCCTCCGATTTGATATTCGCAACAAGTTTGAGATATATTTAGTTAGACCAGTTGCAAACCTATAATCTCAAGCCCAATCCTCCTACATGAATAATAAAAATGGACGTTTCAAAATATTTATTACAATCACTTTTCTCTTTACCTCTCTTCTAATTATTTTCGGTCTCTCCTTTAGACAATTTGTCTTTTGGAAGTCATCTGAGATGATTCTTGCAAGCTCAAAACAATATTTTAAGCAAATCCACCAAGAACTCACTCAAGACTTTACACTTGCTCGAGAGACAGTCAGTCAAACTCTATACATAATAGGTCAAAGCCCTGTTATGAGTGCCAACACGCTTGAAGAACGCCTAAGTTATCTGCCAATTTTTTATGCTGCATTGCAAGCTGAGCCCAATCTATCTGCTCTACAGGTTGGTTACGATACAGGTGATTACTTTATCGTACGCCCACTGAGCAATGATTTTATGCGTGATCGTTTTGAAGCACCAGCTGCCAGTATCGCTATGGTTGATCATATTAGTAAGATTAACAATCAAAAATATCTGTTACGCATCTTCTATGACACTAACCTCACTGAAATAAAAAGAAACAACCCGGTATCGAACAACTACGACCCTCGAATTCGTCCCTGGTATAAAGATGCAAAAAACACTAACACAGAGGTGACGTCAATCCCTTACCTGTTCCACTTCATTCAGCAAATGGGCCTTACTATTTCATATCACCCAACGAATGCACCAAGTGTAGTTGGTGGTGATGTGACTCTCTATCATCTTTCTGAAACTATTGCTAAACACTCAGTTTCTCCGAGATCCGAGTTAGCAGTAATAGAAGAACATGATGGCACATTTTTAATCACTGCATATAAAGATCCTGACAAGTTATTTATTAGTAAACAACATCAAAAAAATCGGGCACAAATCCAAGACTTGGAAAGTGATGTATTCAGTTACGCTTCAAAAGATGACAACTTCCTCACCCCCTTTTATGAAATCAACTTTAACGGTGAAGACTGGATAGGTGCAACTATTCCACTACAAACGCGTCAAAGTATTGAAACCTACTTCTGTGTTATATCTCCTGAGAGTGAAATTTTACTGGAATCACGTCAACTACGAGAGGAAATCATAAAAATTACTGGATTAATGCTTCTTCTGGGTATTCCTGTAATTTGGGTACTTGCTCGCAGAATCTCCTTACCATTACAAATGCTTGCAAAAGATACCAAGAGAATTACTCGCTTTGAGTTTGGAGAACCACATGATTTCAAAGGGTCAAAGATCAAAGAAGTCCATGATCTTGGCACAGCTATGAGTGCTATGGAGTGGACAATTGAACAATTTATCTCTCTTACAAAAAATCTTGCAAATGAACAAAATTTTGACAAACTTTTACAAATCATTTCACAAGAAACCAGAAAGCTTGGTGAGGGTGATGCTGTATTTACATACATAGTTGATGATTCAAGCAAAGCACTTACGCCAGGTTTTCTCGAGGTAAAGGGGCAGGAAAAGTGTAACAAAGACATGCTGCCAACACACAAGCTTGACGAGACTGCACCAATTATAAAATTGCTCCAAAACGGTAGACGTAGCCTTGTCAAATGGCAAGAGCTGTTCCCTGCGATGGAACACCCTGCAGGAACTCACTTAAACGATTCAACAATTATTGTGTTTCCCCTTTGGACACGCAACAATGAAGGTATTGGTTTACTATGCCTGTTATATGATCAGCATAAGAATATTGCTGAAATTGAAAGCGGTGGACTACTCAGTCTCCTTGATACCTTTTCTGGCTTTGCCGCCGTCACACTTGAGAGTAGGAAAATGCTTAAAATGCAAAAAAACCTGCTCGAATCATTCATCAAGTTAATTGCTGGTGCTATTGATTCCAAATCGCCATATACAGGTGGACACTGTCAACGTGTACCAGAACTGACAAAACTTCTTGCAAGAAAAGCATGCGATTCAAATGATGAACCTTTTTCTGAATTTGATCTCTCTGATGATGAATGGGAAGCTCTTCACATCGCTAGCTGGTTGCACGACTGTGGTAAAGTAACAACACCTGAATATGTTGTAGATAAGGCAACAAAACTTGAAACTATCTATGACAGAATCCATGAAGTAAGAATGCGTTTTGAGGTCTTAAAGCGAGAGGCTCATATCGAATATTTCGAAAAGCTAAATGAAGGTGAAAACCCAGAGGAGCTCAAAGAGATATTAGAAAAAGAGTGGAAGCAACTTGATGAAGATTTTAACTTTATCGCCGAATGTAACATTGGTGGTGAGTTCATGGCAGATGAAAAAGTTGAAAGGCTTCATGAGATAGCCAAACGAACTTGGACAAAAACCATCAGCGACAGAATTGGTATTGCCTGGGAAGAGTCTCAAAGAAAAGAAAAGCGACCTGAACAACCTTTACCAACAAAAGAAAATGTTCTTGCAGACCTGCCGGAACATATCATTGAACGTGATGAGAAGGATCGTATAGCTCAAGACAACCCACATGGCTTTGTTATTGAAACACCAGAGCATGGTTTTAATCGAGGAGAGCTTTATAATCTCGCCATAGCCAGAGGGACATTATCAAATGAAGATAGATACAAGATCAATGATCATATTGTTCAAACCATCGTCATGTTAAAAAAACTACCATTTCCAAAACATTTGGAAATGGTGCCCGATATAGCAGGTAGCCACCATGAAAAGATTGATGGATCAGGTTATCCACGCGCCCTAACGGGTGATCAAATGTCTCTTACGGCAAAAATGATGGTTATTGCCGATATCTTTGAAGCACTCACAGCATCAGACAGACCATATAAGAAAGCAAAGAAGCTTAGTGATTGCGTTAAGATCATGGGTTTTATGGAAAAAGACAAACACATCGATTCAGATTTATTCAAACTCTTTTTATCAAGTGGTGCCTACCTGGAGTATGCGAAAGAACATCTTAAGGATGAACAAATTGATGATGTCGATATTGCTCCATATATATCTAGTTAATATAGATAAAGCCCTCAAACAATGTACTGTTTGAGGGCTTTATATGATCAACTAACTTTAATAACTAATCCCTGCTTACTGCGGCCTGTACCTTATCCCAACTAATACAATCCTTTGGACAATTTTTGATAGCTTCATTGACTATATCTTCTGGGTACTCCTGTTGCTCTATAACATCCATTATTCCAGCTTCAACATTATAGCGGAAAATATCGGGTGCAACTTCTGTACAACCACAACATTCACTACAGCGACCAATATCGATCACAGGAAACTTTCTTAAGACAAGACTCTTTGATGCCATACAATTCATTTGCCACCTTCAACCTTGATTATATTCTATTTTTATAGATACATCTCTATTATAACTTTAAGCTCTATTTTAAATCCTTCCAGTTTTTTTGATAATTTTTCTCAAATTGCTATTAAAACCCCACAATGTGATCTTTTTTTCTTATATCTTTATCTTTTTTTTTCTCAAACTATGGTAATATCGTCGAATTAATTTTACTAATTTCAACTCAATATTAAAACAATAGTACTTATCATTTATAGATACGCACCAAGGAGCACATGATGGAAAAGAATCAACTAGCAAAAGGAATTCACTGGGTAGGGGCGGTTGACTGGGATGTACGAGATTTTCATGGTTACTCAACATACAAAGGTACTAGTTACAATGCCTTTTTAATTGTTGATGAGAAAATCACACTAGTTGACACAGTAAAACGGTCTCACATGGATCAACTTCTATACAATATCAGTCAAATTATTGATCCAGTAGAGATTGACTATCTTGTTGTAAACCATGTAGAACTCGATCACTCAGGCTGCATTCCTGAGATTATTGATCTTATAAAACCTGAGAAAATTATTTGTTCTCCCATGGGAGAAAAAGCACTTGTAGCTCATTTTCATCAAGATGACTGGCCGTTTGAGGTTGTAAAGTCAGGAACCGAAATTTCCCTTGGCAAAAGAACTATGCAGTTTATTGAAACACGTATGCTGCATTGGCCAGACTCCATGTTCACTTACCTGAAAGAAGATGGTATTCTTTTTTCAAGTGATGCTTTTGGCCAACACCTTGCAAGTACAGAGCGATTTGATGATGAGATCGAACTCTCTGAGATCATGAAAGAAAGTGAAAAATATTACGCTAATATCCTCAACCTTTTCTCTCCTCTTATTCAAAAACTGCTTAAATCGATCGCTGAAATGAATCTTGACTTAAAAATGATTGCACCTGACCATGGTGTTATCTGGCGGCAGAATCAAGAAAAAATAATTGAGGCATATGATAAGTGGAGCAAGGCAGAATCATCTAAAAAAGCCCTAGTAATTTATGATTCCATGTGGCATTCCACCGAGAAGATGGCACAAGCAATTGCCAATGGTCTCGAAGCTGAAGGTGTTCCAGCTGAACTCATTAACATGAAGGTACACCACCGCAGTGACGTGATGACCAAAGTCCTTGATGCACGTGCGATAATCCTTGGTTCATCAACTTTGAATAACGGTATTCTACCACGAATGGCTGGTTTTTTAATGTATATGAAGGGGTTAAAACCAGCAAATAAATTTGGCGCAGCCTTTGGTTCCTTCGGCTGGAGTGGAGAGGCTGTTGGAATCCTAAACTCCATGATGGAAGATATGAAAATTGATTTGATTGGCGAAGGTCTACGCCTGAAATATGTGCCAACAGATGAAAGCATTGCCGAATGTAGAGACTATGGCCGCACTTTAGCTAAGGCAATTAATGAACAAGATAATAATTAAGTAAGAGATAAGCGTGAAAAAAATTGCTGGACATACCGTACTGCTTACAGGTGACTCTCTTGAGTCATGTTGTAAGCAGGTGCGCAACTATTTCGAACGAACAACTCTTGTTCGTTATGACACTCTTGAAATCATTGAAACCAGATGCATTCAAGGTATATCAAGTAATTTTACTGCTACCCTTGAACAAGCTGTCTCAAAAAACATTCAATCAATTGATAATCTGATTCTTGATCTTGAAAAAACAGGTATTACCAAAATTTCGGAAATTAAAAATCTGGAGCAAGGGTACCCAAGCAAGATCTTTCACCTGTTATCACATTTTATGGATGGTTTTATCAGTACCGACTCCGCCTTCTATAACTTGATTGATGATAGTCATCAAGTTCCGCCAGCAACGTTACAGGCAATACAAAACAATCAAGAAAAACACTGGTTAATTTATGTAGAAGGATATTCTGCAAGCCCTGAGGAGGCAGCATTATTACCCATGCATCTTTAATCAAGAGTGACTTGACCTTACTTTAAAACAACAAAGGGCCAGGTGATTTGAAATCACCTGGCCCTTTGTTTTATATATACTTCCTGCTGTTAGCGCATATTCTGCAAAGCTGCAATCCTATCTTCAAGGGGTGGATGGCTTCTTAATAAGCTAGCAAGTCCACCCTCACGTGGTCTAATACCAAAAGCCGCTACTTGCTCTGGTAGAGATGAAGGACTATGTTGAGCTTGCAGTCTTTGAAGAGCGCTAACCATCTTCTGCCTTGAGGCAAGGCTGGCTGCCCCACTGTCTGCCCTGAATTCTCTTTTTCTTGAAAACCACATAACAATAAAGCTTGCGAACAGGCCAAACACAATCTCAAGTACCATGGCAACTGCCATATAACCAAAGAAGCCAAGGCCACCACCATCTTCGTCAGAACTCAAGAAATTATCAATGATAGTTGCAACCATGCGAGCCAGGAAAATCACAAAGGTATTTAAAACACCTTGAATAAGAGCAAGGGTCACCATGTCGCCATTAGCAATATGACTTACTTCATGAGCTAGCACAGCCTCAACTTCATCTTGAGACATACCACTAATCAGCCCTGTGCTTACTGCTACCAGTGCATCATTACGCTTCATTCCTGTTGCAAAGGCGTTCATTTCTGGTGCATCGTAAATAGCTACTTCTGGTACTCCAATACCTGCATGTTGAGCCTGCCTAGCAACGGTATCAACAAGCCATTTTTCGGTAGCATTTCGTGGCTGTTCGATAACAAACGCACCTGTTGATTTTTTAGCAATCCATTTAGACATTGCTAAAGAGATGAATGACCCTCCCATACCAAACAAACCAGCCATTACCAGCAGACCGGAAGTGGAACGTGAATCAATACCAAAAATAGATAGCACAATTCCAAGCAACACTAAAATTGCCAAGTTTGTCGCTAAAAAAAGTCCAATTCTGAGCATATAAACCTCCTCAACTATATTCAAATAAGTTTAGTTAAATCCAAAACTGCTTCTCACAGGTGAAAATGTAATAAAGGTTGTTCCTTAATCAAGTCTAACAGCAACTTTTTTGACAAGGCTGTCACTTTTTTATGTTTTAAACACGAAAAGCCTTGCATTTTCAAGACACCAACAATGAAAGAACTACGGTATCTCAACCACAATCCACACACGACCAATCAAGATTGGTAATTATACTTTTCACAACCATATTGACTATGACAGATATGGCTGTTTGCCTCAAATAAATTTGACTTCATAGAGGCACCTTTTATACACTAACTTAAAGATAGACGTTTATTTTAACATGTTACTATTTCTATCAATTCGAGGGATTAATGAAGATTCAAGTGCGAATATTAAAGATGTTTGGCGTTTTAACTCTATTCACTCTTTTGACAACTACTGCTTTTGCAAGCAAAGCACATCGAATCCTAGTTGTTCATAGTTACCATCAATCACAAACAGGTCATGTTGTTGAAATGACTGAGGGAATAGAGGAAGCACTTTCTAAACTCGATGTGAATATTAAATATTACCATATGGACACGAAACGAAAGACTTCTGAGGACTGGAAACGCGAGGCAGGAAATCAAGCTAAAGAGTTATTAAATAGTTTTCAGCCAGATTTAATCATTACTATGGATGACAATGCTCAAAAATATTTTGCAAAAGACTATGCAGGAGTCTCTGGTGCGCCTGTATTTATCTTCAGTGGTGTCAACAAAAACCCTGCAATTTACGGCTTTCCAGCTGAAAATGTCACTGGGGTTCTAGAACGCCCAAATATCATAGAATCATTAGAGTTTCTTAAAAAAATTGCTCCAGACACAAAAAACATATTGATGCTTAGTGATAAATCGCCAACAACAGATGGTTTTATTGAATATGCTAAGTCTCTAGACTTACCTCTTAATGTTGTTGCTTATGAACAGGTCGAGACATTTGATCAATGGAAAGCTGTAACCGAAAAGTATAAAAACAAAGTTGATGCTATAGGGCTCTACGTTATTAGAACAATAGCAAGACAACAAGGGACATCAGATAAAGTTCCTGAATCAGAGCTTGTAACTTACTTAAACAAACACACCCAACTTCCTACAGTAGGTTTTTTTGATTCAAGTGCTCAGTCAGGAATTTTATGTGGCATAAGTGTTTCAATGAAAGAACAGGGATATGCTGCAGGTGAACTTGCAAAAGAAGTTCTCTCAGGAAAATCTCCAGCTTCACTTGATGTACGACCAACCTCAAAAGGTAGGATTCAACTTAATCTAGCCACCGCAGAGTACTTAAAGATTAACCTTAAGCACAGTGTAATAAAACGTGCAGATGTTTTAGTTCGTTAAATTATGTTTTCAGGACTTAATAGAAAGGTTCTTTATCCACTGATTTTTTTATTTTCAATTATTTTTAGCCTTAGTCTTTTCTTTTCCCAACATAAGGCAAAGTTTGTGCTTCAGGATGAGCTCACCGAACGGCTTCAGCAAGAAGTTGAGATGTCAGCGAAAATAATAGACAGCTGGTTAGTAGACAGAGAGATAGACATCAAAACATGGAGTCTACAAGAAGTGTTTTCTGAGGCTCTAACTGAGACAGGCTATTATGGCAAAAGCGCAATACTTGGTGCTCATGAGATGTTGGCCTTGCTTGAGCAAGGTTACCCTCATTACTCTGTTATTTTTCTTACAGATATACATGGAAATATAATTGTAAACTCAAAATCTAGTACTCATCAGGGAGTTAACATTTCGAGTCGTCAATACTATCAAGAAACTATTAAAGGAAATCATACTGTTTCAGATATTATTCTTGATATGACGACAAATAACCAAATTATCACTGTGAACTCTCCAATCACAGTCAACGATAAAATAGTCGGAATACTCACTGGCGTAATACCTACTAGCCACATCAGTTCTCTTTTTGTTGATGACTTCAACTTAAAAGAGAAAAATTATGCCTACCTCATAAACCATAAGGGTGAGGTTGTTGCTAACTCCAATGAGATCCATCCAAATAAAATCGAAACTATTTCTAAGGATTTTTTTAGTATTATATCCTTACACCCTTCCGGTCAGTTTATATATGATAAAGACCACGACCAACACTTAAACGTTTATAAACAGCTAGCTGAAAACACATGGTATTTTGGAATAAGCCAATCTCTTGACGTCACTCTTCTCCCTCTTTCGAGACATACAAACACCACAATTTTAGTTATAATATTAAGCGTTATTTTAAGCTCTCTTATTCTAATAGTGATGTTTAGATGGGTCGTCCTTAATAGACTTCGTGTCATCCTTGATGGCATGAAAGATGTTACACAAGGAAATTATAAAAATCTTATTCCAATATCTCATAAATCACAAGATGAGATCACTGAATTGAGCAACAGCTTTAACTCAATGATCCAACAGCTTGATGGTTTGGTTGGCAGTTTACATAGTGAGAACACTGCTCGAAAAGCTGTAGAAAAAAAACTTGCCGCTCATCATGACAATCTCGAAGAAACAATACGAATACGAACAGAACAACTCGAAAAAGAAATTACCCAAAGAAAGGAAGTAGAATTAAAACTTTCTCGGGCTGAGAAAATGGAAATGATGGGAGCACTTGCTGGAGGAGTAGCTCATGATCTAAACAATATATTATCTGGCCTCGTTAGCTATCCAGACTTTTTGCTTCGACAAATCAAAGAAGATGACCCTTTTTACACTCCGCTTAAAACCATAAAAAAATCTGGTGTAAAAGCGGCTGCAATTGTTCTTGATCTATTAACTTTAGCTCGTCGTGGTTTGGTAACAAAAGAACATGTAGACTGGAACAAGTTGATTGAAGATTATCTGCAAAGCCCAGAGCATCTTAAGCTACAGGATGATCATCCAACCATCACTATAGAAGTGCAACTCGACGAAAACCTACTACCGATCGCAGGTTCCCCTATACACCTCAATAAAACCTTAATGAACTTGGTCATTAATGGTTATGAATCTATGTTCAATAAAGGTACCCTTAAGATCACATCTGAAAACATTTATATCGACAAAGCATCAACGATATCAGAAACCCTCGAGGAAGGTGGCTATGTCTTGATAAAAGTATCAGATCAAGGCGAAGGCATCTTACCTGAGGATAAAAGTAAGATATTTGAACCTTTTTATACTACCAAGAAAATGGGTAAAAGTGGTACAGGCCTCGGCATGGCAGTTGTCTGGGCATCAATTAACGACCACAACGGCTTCATTGACTGTGAATCGGTGATCACTAAAGGAACAACATTCTCACTGTTTTTCCCAGTTGATAGGCAACTCATTCAAGAAAAACAGGCCATCAACGATCAAGATCAAATTCAATATGGTAAAGGAGAACATATCCTCGTAGTTGATGACATACCTGAGCAACTCGAAATTGCCTCATTTATTCTTACTGACATAGGATATAAAGTAACAACAGCAGAGAGTGGAGAGGAAGCTGTCATACTATGCAAACACTTCAATTATGATTTACTACTGTTAGATATGATGCTAGGGCCTGGAATGGATGGCTTAGAAACATATGAAACAATTATTGATTTTATACCTAATCAACGTGCAGTCATTGCAAGCGGGTTTTCAGAGAGTGACAGAATAAAAAAAGCGATGGCTTTAGGGGCCGGTCGCTACATAAAAAAACCTTATATCATAAAAACTATTGCCACAGCGGTTAGAAATGAAATAGACAGATAACACCTTATTATAGTCTTTATATTTCTCAGTATTTCACAATGTAGCAATGACGATTAATTCAGCAACTTTTAAATCTTTCCACAAAATCTGAATAATCATTTTAATAATAACCTGCATAATAGCTCAGAGTGAGTGCCAAATTATCACCCACTTCGTAAGCACAAATCAAAATAGACAAAACCTATAATTCCCTGACACGAAATAACATTAACCTATTGGACACATCTGAGTCTTTTCAGTAAATGTTGCTGTACACTTTATACTATTTACCCGTTCTAGGAACAGATCATTTTCTAATAAAATTATACAGTGAATAAAAACAAGTCAGGAGCAAGCTCATTGTTTTCTAATTCTGCATTTGAAAACATTACACTTGCTGTATCAACACAATGGCATAAGTTTCCAGACAGGTTCGACTGGATAGTCAACAATGGTTTTGCAATGGCTTATACGCCAAATGGCAAAGAACCTGGATTAACCAAGACACATCTAAAGCCATATCTAGAAAACGGTGTTGCCATAAGACATCATGGCTACTTTCCAGGTTTTGAAATTGGTAACAGCAACCAACTTCTTGCAGATAATGCACTCACACTTCATTACAGAAACATAGATGCAATGGTTGGACTAGGTGAACCGGTCATGACTGTACATATTGGGCTCCTGCCAGATATTGCTCTAGATCACAACCATGTTATTTCTAACCTCAGTAAGCTCGTTGATTATGCGAAGACTCGAGGAATAACAATCAGCCTTGAAAACCTACGCTTTGGGCCTACAAGCAATCCAGAAACGATGCTCAACTGGTCAAAGGCAAGTGGTGCATCTATTACCCTAGATGTCGGCCATGCTGTTTCCTGTGACAGAGTAAGACAAGGTGAGTTGACAGTTCCACAGATCATAGAAATGTTTTCAGATAAGCTTGAGGAAGTACATTTTTATGAATACGAAACAGATACCCATTACGCCCCCAAAGATATGTCTATTTTAGGGCCTATCGTTGATTCATTAATACAAACTAAATGTAATTGGTGGACGATTGAACTCAACGCCTACGAGGACGTCTTAAAAACAAGACAACTGATCTACCAACACCTTGCTGAAAACGTGGCCAAAGTTGCCGCATAAAACCTATAGTCTCTTTTTAGAGAATCCTTTTAAGAAAACAAGCTGGAGATTCCTATGAAAAAAATGATTCAATCATTGGTAGCAACATCTGTTCTCGCTCTGTCTGCGACATTGCCAACAACCGGTTTTGCACAAAACCTGGAAGAAAAAGTGGTCGTATATTCCACTCATGGTGAATCCATGTTGGAATTAGTCGCAGATGCTTATCAAAAAGAGACAGGCGTTAAAGTAGACTTTATCAATCTAAAAGGAGCCCTTGCCGATCGAATTCGTGCTGAAAAAGCGAACCCTCAATCTGATGTAATGTATGGTGCACCATCATCAGTCTATCTTGAGATGAAGTCAGAAGGCCTATTCGACGCTTTCAAACCATCATGGGCTGCTAAGATTAACCCGTTGTTCAAAGATGATGATTCCTACTGGTATGGAACCATTCAGACACCGGTCATGATGTTTTATAATACCGAAATGCTTTCAGAGGCAGATGCCCCAAAAGATTGGTATGACCTTACAGATCCTAAGTATAAAAACAAGTTAGTTTTTAGAAGTGCCCTCTCTTCTTCAGCACGTGCCACCTACTCCTCTCTGTTACAGCAATTTGATAATAAAGGTCAACTTGATAACGGTTGGCAGTTCATGAAAGAGTTAGACGCAAATACCAAGAACTACTATGGCAGTGGCTCCATGATGTTTCAAGCTGTAGGTAGGAAAGAAGCTGCGGTGAGTTTTATGGTACTCAATGCCATTATTGATAATAAAATAAAAAATAAAATGCCTCTAGCCGTAATAGATGCAAAAAGTGGCTCTCCTGTTATCACCGATGGTATTGCCTTAATACACGGAGCAAAACACCCGAAAGCCGCAAAATCGTTTATTGAATTTGCAGGTAGTGCAAAAGTTCAAGCTATGCTCGCACAAAAATTTAACAGATTACCAACACACCCTGATGCTCTTGCGGATTCGCCTGAGTGGATGGCAAAAACAAAATTCAAAGTTATGGATGTTGACTGGCAGGCTCTTGCCACACAACAATCCTCTTGGATTCAGAAGTGGGACTCCGAAGTGAAGAGTATGAGCAAAGACGTTAAAAAGAAATAATTCTTTAACATATATACTCTGCGCTTTGAGAAAAAATATGGGAGAGATTGTTCTTCAAAACATAGAAAAATGGTACGGGCAAAATCTTGCCTGTACCAACATTAACCTACGTATAGAAGATGGGCAATTCTATACTTTTCTAGGCCCTTCTGGTTGCGGTAAAACAACAATACTTAGACTCATCGCCGGTTTTATTACACCAGATAGCGGCTCTATCTTTCTAGGCAACAACAACATAACTTCACTGGAACCAGAAAGACGAAGCGTTGGTATGGTTTTTCAAAACTATGCCCTTTTTCCTTTCATGACCGTTATAGAAAACATTGAATATGGTTTAAAAGTTCAAAAAAGGACAAAATCCTACATTAAAGAAACAGTAGAACGTTACCTTTCTATGGTTGGGCTAGATGGGCTGGAAAATCGTAATATTTCTGAATTATCAGGTGGAGAACAACAACGAGTAGCCTTTGCTAGATCGTTAGCCATTGAGCCCAAAGTACTTCTACTGGATGAACCCCTTTCAAACTTGGATGCCAGACTCCGTGACAACATGAGGTCTGAATTAAAAAGGCTACAGTCACAACTCGGAATTACAACCATCTTTGTAACACATGACCAAACCGAAGCTTTGACTATGTCTGATCAAATAGCTGTTTTCAATGCAGGTAAATGCATTCAAACAGGAACTCCAGAAGAAATTTACCAGAACCCCAAAGATTCTTTTGTAGCTCAGTTTATTGGTGAAACAAATCTTTTACCTATAGACAATGATACTAACCTACACTCATCGCTAATAAGTGGTATTTTAGCTAAAAGTGCAAACAACGAAGATCGCTATATTTCAATTAGACCTCAAGCTATCTGCGTTTCAGCACAGTTGACAGATAACGACTATAGTTTTCCGGGAATTGTAGAAAATAAAAGCTACAATGGCCTGACAACAGAATTATCGATTCTGGTTGATGGATTTTCTCTTCGAACGGTCCAACTCAATTCTAAAAATATTCAGTTTGCTCCCTCTGTTGGTCAAAATGTTTTTGTTAGCTTTTCAGAGAAAGATCTACACTTTTTGAAGCGTTAAGAAAATGAGACAACAGATACTAACAAGCAATGTTATAAGATATTTTCTACTCTGTATTTTGCTTGTTTTTCTCTTTGGGTATATTCTGTTTCCTGCCCTAAAAACATTGGAAACAAGCCTTACAGCCAACGGTATCTATTCACTGACTCATTATAAAGATTTTTTCACAAGCGATACAGCTAGGATCCCATTATTTAACTCTATTATTCTTGGGTTTCTCTCAGTTGTAGTCTGTGGAGGCATGGGAATTTCGCTCGCCTTTGCTATTAATTACTATGAATTCCCGTTACGATCTTTTGCGGACAAATTGCTACTCTTACCACTTGTGATGCCAGGTATCATTATCGTATTTGCCTTTGTACAGCTTTATGGTGAGAGTGGAATGGTAACAAAGTCAATACAACTTGTATTTGGAATGGAGTCATCTCCTTTTAGCCTCTCGGGCTTAGCCGGAATTTTGATTATCCACGCCTACACACAATACATCTATTTTTACATCACCGTTTCCATTGCAATAAAACAGATAGACTACTCAGCAATAGAGAGCGCTCGAAACCTTGGTGCGTCACGAAGAAAAGTCTTTTTATCCATCATACTACCTTTTTTAAAGCCAGCGATCGTTGCTGCGGCTGCAATGACTTTTATCTCTGGAGCGGGTTCCTTTACAGCACCAAGTATTATTGGTGGAAATTTTAAAGTTCTTACTACACAGATTTTATTATCAAAAGCAAACAACTACATGGAAATTGCGGCAACACAGGTCTCTATTCTCACATGTATCTCTATAATTTTTTTCATTGTTTTCAGAATTTATGAATCAAAAAGCCAATACACTTCGTCGGTTAAAGGCTTAATGTTTCGGCCTGTGCCCATAAAGAGCCCAGTGAGGAGAATTCTCATTAGCTCTATTGTATGGGCGATTATTTTCTCTATTTTACTTCCAATATTTACAATTATACTGGTCTCATTTGTGCCATCAAGCTCATGGATGGTGAATTATTTTCCAAAAGAATTCACTATTGACAACTACCTTGCGATATTTACAAGCTCCAGAAAACTACAGCCATTCTTCCACAGCACAATAATGGCAATATCTGCGGCAGGGGTCGGGCTTCTTGTTGCTATTCCTTCATCCTACTTGATTGTAAAAACAGACCTGAAAGCAAAATGGATTATTGAGTTTCTTACAATGCTGCCCTGGGCAATCCCTGCGAGCGCAATTGCCATCAACATCATCAACGCATTCAACCAACCAACCATCTTTTCTTTTAATAAAGTCCTGGTAGGAACAGCAATACTCTTGCCACTTGGATATTTGATTCGTTCATTACCAATCATGGTCAAAACACTCAATGTGTCCTTTCAAAACCTTAATGAGGTGTACATAGAAGCTTCAAAAAGTCTAGGTGCAGGTAGGTTTAGTACCTTTAAAAATATAGCGTTACCTATTCTTTTCCCTGGGCTTTTAGCTGGTTTTCTTTTGATTTTTATTCGATCAATTGGCGAATATACTATTTCTGTGTTTCTTTATAACGCCTCGAACAAACCACTATCCATAGCAATGGTTAACGGTGTTTTCGAATATAACCTTGGCCTTGCAATGGCCTATGGAACTCTTCTTATTGCTCTCACGTTTATTCTAAGCTTGATAATTACTAGATTCTCTAGAGTCTTATCGCTATAAAAATATTTGGCTACTCTGTCATCGTAGGCAAATTGGTAAACGAGTTATTAAAAAATTGTGATTATGAAACTACATGCCTTTGCTGTAATTGAATATCAATCTATGTCTCGATCAGAGAGAACAGGCATTACTAGTTGATAATAAATGGTTTTTTTTATTGAAAAGGAAGGACGAAAGAAGATCTTACAGGGGAAACAAAATTAAACTAATTTCCCCTGTAATAATATTGCAGCAAATCTAGCAGGTACACCTAAACTCTATAGTCACTCTATGGACTTTAGAAGTAACGCTTCAGCAATCCTTCAAACGCTTGGCCGTGTCTTGCTTCATCTTTACACATCTCATGTACGGTATCATGAATTGCATCAAGGTTGAGTTGTTTCGCCTTTACAGCAAGCATCTTCTTACCTTCACATGCACCATGTTCTGCAGCAACACGTGCTTCAAGATTTGCCTTGGTATCTCCAACAACAACCTCACCAAGAAGTTCTGCAAATTTTGCAGCATGCTCTGCTTCTTCCCAAGCAATACGCTTATAAGCTTCGGCTACTTCTGGATATCCCTCACGATCAGCCTGGCGGCTCATGGCAAGATACATTCCAACTTCAGTACACTCTCCAGTAAAGTTTGCACGGAGACCATCAATGATTTCCTGATCGACACCTTCAGCCACTCCAATCACATGTTCATCAGCCCATGCCATGCCTTCACCAGATTGAACTTTGAACTTCTCAGCCGGTGCATTACACTGAGGACAGGTTGCTGGTGCTGCTTCACCTTCATGAACATAGCCACAAATAGTACAAGAATATTTCTGCATTGGTTTTCTCCTAAGTGATTTTTAATATTGATAATCATTACTAGTTGAGCGATAATTTACATAAAAATATATTTTTTTGCAAGACCTTTTATCCTTTTTTATCTATCATTCACAATATTCTTACTTTCTTTTCTACTTTACACAAATTTCACTCAACGTACATATAAAGTATGACTGTAATTTATGATAGTTATGAAGATGAGCCTAAAGATACTTTTGAGCCTTTAACAAGCGATGACTACTGTGCATTTTATGAGTATGAAATGTCTTTGTTCACCAAAGATATTCCATTTTTCACAAAATATTTAAAACCATCTGAAATCGTTTTGGAATTAGGTGTGGGAAGTGGAAGACTAGCCTCGTCACTGAGCAAATCAGGTTACAATATTTTAGGGATCGACATTTCCCTTTCAATGCTGAAGCTTGCCAGAAAAAAGTACAACCTTAAACTGGCTTGTATGGATATCAAACAGCTTTGCTTTGCAAAGAAGTTTGACCATATTTTTGCTCCATACAATCTATTAAATATTCTCTGTGAAGAAGTTACTATTAATAAATGCCTTGAACAATGTTGGTACTCACTTTCTTCGTCTGGCTACCTTTCTGCAGATATTTTTGTTGTTTCTGAGCATTCTGAACTTTCACAAAACGGTAAATCCTTTCAATTTCAAGTCATCAATTATGAAGGTGGAAAGATCATAAAAGAAATCGTTCGACAATATATATCTGATCAGAAGATTATTGAAGTTGAGGAAAGATACAGGCTACGCCCCTACAACAAAAACAACAAAGATTATAATAACTGCTTCAAAATAGCTGCTTTCTCTCTGGCTGAGTGGAAAAACATTTTTAATGCACACAATTTTCAGATTGTTAATCAATATGGTGATTATAATTTCTCTCCAGTAAACAAAAACTCCAGCCAGCTACTTATAACGCTAAGAAAACAACCCTAATCACCCCATCTATGACAGATAAGCACTCGCTCCCTTTAAACATACGAGTTCGATTTTTCTTTTTTTTCACTAGTTCTTTGATTCTCATTGATCAACTCACTAAGCTTACAGCCAAATCCTTTCTTGCTAGTGGTCAATCTTTCTCCGTTTTAGCTGATTTTATCACCCTATCCTATATTGAAAATCCATATGGTTTTTTGGGTATTTTAATCAACTTCCCAGAAGGCATTCGCAATTTTCTGCTCACCAGCATCGTTGCCCTGCTGTTGATTTTCGCTATTTATTATTGTCTATTCAATAGAATGGTTAGCATAGTCAAGTTGCTCTTTACTTGTTGCATCATCTCTGGAGGCTTTTCAAACCTATTAGACAGATTGATACAAGAAGTAGGTGTGATTGACTTCATTAGCTTTAATTTCATCTTATTCAAAACAGGTTTATGCAACTTCGCTGATCTCTACATCTTTGTTGGCGGTTTTGGCCTTGGTTTTTTACTCACAAAAGAGCTTTAGCTGACAAATCTGCGGTTTTTTACTTATTAATCTGTTTTTTATGTGCTTTTTATCTTTTTTTATGAGATGTTGAAGGTTCGCACTTTGTTTGTGCGCTTGTTGTAGGATATAAGATATTTCATCTTCTTTATATCCATTTAGGTTTTCCCTAACGGGATTTAATTTTCATAAAGCGAATGGAGTTAGACATGCTAAAGGTAGGATTCATTGGATGGCGCGGAATGGTAGGATCTGTTCTTATGGAACGGATGCGTGAGGAAAACGATTTTGGTAATTACGAAGCCGTATTTTTCACAACCTCGCAGACCGGACAGCCCGGACCAGATGTTGGTGCCGGAGCCAAACCGCTTGAAGATGCTATGAATATCGATAAACTGGCTGAGATGGATATCATTCTTTCTTGTCAGGGCGGTGGCTACACCACAGCTGTATATGAAAAACTTCGCGAAAAGTGGAGTGGCTACTGGATTGATGCTGCCTCTACCCTTCGTATGAAAGATGATTCTATCATTGTACTAGACCCTGTAAACAATAGTGTTATTGAAGAAGGGCTGCAAGGTGGTGTGAAAAATTACGTCGGTGGCAACTGTACAGTTTCTCTAATGATGATGGCACTAGGCGGTCTTTTTGAAAACGATCTGGTTGAGTGGATCACTTCTATGACTTACCAGGCTGCAAGTGGCGCTGGCGCAAAAAACATGCGTGAACTCATTACACAGATGGGCGAAATTGAACAAGATGTTCAAGAATTGCTTGCCACTCCTTCTAGTGCAATTCTTGATATAGATAAAAAGATTACTAGCAAATTAAACGATGGTAGCCTTACCACAGATAATTGGGGAGTCCCACTAGCAGCATCTCTCATTCCATGGATTGATGTTCCAATGGAAAATGGCCAAACCAAAGAAGAGTGGAAGGGTGTATCTGAGACCAACAAAATTCTTGGCAAAACTGAAGAAAACATGATTCCAATTGATGGCCAATGTGTGCGAATTGGCGCAATGCGTTGCCACTCACAGGCATTCACCATCAAACTGAAAAAAGACATCCCAGTAGATGAAATTGAAAAGATTATTGCTGACCACAATGAGTGGGTTAAAGTAATCCCAAATGAACGTGAAATTACTGCTCAAGAACTTACTCCAGTTAAAGCCTCAGGAACCTTAACAATACCTGTTGGTAGAATTAGAAAAATGAATCTCGGACCTGAGTACCTCACCGCTTTCACTGTAGGTGATCAACTCCTCTGGGGTGCGGCTGAGCCTGTACGCAGAATGCTTAAGATTGTCTTAAAGCATCTCAGCTAGGTTCACAGACATTACTTAAAATAAAAAGGCCGAATTCCTACTTTTGGAATTCGGCCTTTTAAATTTCCGCTATCTCGTTTTTTATTACATTCTATTAAGACAACTGATTACGGCCTTAATTGAAGCAATAATAATATCAGTATCAACACCAACACCCCAGCGTTTAGTACCACTTCCGTTGATCTCAATTTCAATATAAGCTGCTGCCATTGCGCCAGAACCACCATCAAGTGCATGTTCATGATAACTACTAATATCAAAAGTAGTATCAAGTTGTGTCGTAACAGCTGCACAAAAGGCATCTAACGGTCCATTACCATTGGCACTTACTAACTTATCTTCACCATTAATTTCTATTGTGGCAACAACTTCAGCAGAAGATTCCTGACTCTCTGCATCCACATGACGCTTGATCACATGGAAATCCTTTAACCTGAATTTATCTAGATTTCTTAGATACTCATGTTCAAATGTGGTTAGAATTTCGCCATGTTGCAGTTCACGCCCTTCCTTATCGGTAACTTGCTGAATAACCAAGCCAAACTCAGGATGCATTGCTTTAGGCAACTTATAGCCATATTCTTTATCCATAATATAAGCCACGCCACCCTTCCCAGACTGACTATTAATACGAATAATAGACTCATAAGTACGACCAACATCTGTTGGATCAATTGGCAAATACGGTACTTCCCACAAGGCATCATGTTCAGCATCATACATATCAATACCTTTATTGATAGCATCCTGATGAGAGCCTGAAAAGGCTGTATATACCAGTTCACCTGCATACGGGTGCCGTGCTCCAACGTGAAGATCTGTCACACTTTCGTATACATCAATAAGGTGGTTGATATCAGTGAAATCAATCTTGGGATCAACTCCTTGAGTAAAAAGGTTTAGACCTAAATTAACAAGGTCGACGTTACCTGTTCTTTCACCATTACCAAAAAGTGTACCCTCCACACGATCACCACCTGCCATAACTGCAAGTTCTGTTGCAGCTACCGCGCAACCACGATCATTGTGTGCATGAAGGCTGATAATAACAGAATCTCTACAGGAAATATTTCTGCAGAACCATTCGATCTGATCTGCGTAAATGTTTGGTGTAGACATTTCTACAGTGGCCGGTAGGTTCAGAATAATAGGGTTATCGGAAGTAGGTTTAAAAACCTCTGCAACAGCCTCACATATCTCGAGTGCATAGTCCATTTCAGTTCCGGTAAAACTCTCTGGGGAATATTCATATCGAAACTGAGTATCAGGATAATTCTTTGCCTCTTCCACAACTAATTTAGCACCAGCTACAGCCAATTCTATAATTTCCGGTCGACTCTTCTTAAAGACAACTCTACGTTGTAGAGTAGACGTAGAATTATAAAGATGAACAATTGCCTTTTTAGCACCTTTAAGCGCCTGAAAGGTTTTTTCAATCAGATGTGGTCGTGCCTGGGTAAGTACCTGAATTTCGACATCATCTGGGATCAAATTATCTTCAATAAGTTTTCGACAAAATTCAAACTCAACTTCAGCTGCTGATGGAAAACCAATCTCAATTTCCTTAAAACCAATATCAACAAGCATTTTGAACATCGCAAGCTTTTGATCTAGGTTCATAGGTTGGATTAGAGCCTGATTTCCATCACGTAGATCCACACTACACCAAGTTGGTGCTTTACTGATCACTTTGCTCGGCCAGGTACGATCTGGCAGATCAATAACAGGATATGGACGATATTTCTTTATCAACGCCTCTTTCATGCTCTTCCCCTTTAAAATTTCCAATTTTTGTTCTTTTTAAGTGACTAACTATTATTAATTGAAAAAATGCTGATCAACATAGTAGCCAAACTCATTTTTACAAAAAAAAAGGCCCCGGTTTTTCAACCGTGGCCTTAGAATCAACTTATTAGTCTGATAACAATTAACTAAAAGAATCCCCCAAAGGCCACGTTTGACCATAGTAGTAGGCCACATAGTAGTAGTGATAGGGAGAAATCTTTTACTTTGAGCATCGTTAACCAGTTCCTTGTATATATTTAATCTTACGTAGTTACAATAAACGTCCCTAACTGCAGTTGTCAAGCGTGTTTTTTACTATTTACTCCAAAATTCAACAACTTTTTATACTTAGTTACCCGTCAAAGGCTTATTCTGGCTTTCTCCTTGTTGACAGAGACTCAAGCTCAATATATAGTTCTCTTTTCAACCATAATAAACACAAAGAAAAACAAGAAAGTTAGAACAACCCCACACCAGTCCCTATTTAAAGGCTTATATTAACTATCTTAAGGAAGTGAAGTAATGGGTAAATTACACGGCGGTCGCGCAATTGTTGAGTGTCTGAAGGAAGAAGGAATTAAAACAGTTTTCGGTTATCCCGGTGGTGCTGTCATTGAGCTATATGATGCACTTATGGATTCAAAAGATATAGAGCATGTCCTAGTCCGTCACGAACAAGGTGCTGTCCATGCTGCAGATGCTATGTCACGAGTCACAGGTGAAGTCGGAGTTGCCCTTCTAACCTCTGGTCCTGGCGCAACTAACGGTGTAACTGGTATTGCAACCGCATATATGGATTCCATTCCCATGGTTGTTCTCACTGGCCAGGTGCCCCGTGCACTTATTGGCAATGATGCTTTCCAAGAAGTTGATATTGTTGGGATCACCCGCCCATGTACAAAACACAATTATTTAGTTAATAAACAAGAAGATCTTATTCCTGTTTTGAGGGAAGCTTTTCACATTGCAAAAACTGGTCGCCCTGGCCCCGTTTTAGTTGATATCCCTAAAGATGTTATTGGTGCTATGATTGAGTATCCAAAGAAAAATCCACCAATTGAACTACCAAGCTATCAACCAAACTATACACCGCATCTTGGTCAAATTGCTAAAGCATGTAAAATGATCATGAATGCTAAAAAGCCGGTCCTCTATGTTGGTGGTGGTGTTATCCTCTCTGACGGCAACAAAGAACTTACAGAATTAGCTGACAAACTTGATATACCGGTTACCATGACTTTGATGGGACTTGGCGCATACCCTGGAACCAATGATCTTTCCATGGGAATGTTAGGTATGCACGGCAGCTATACTGCTAACATGGCAGTTGCTGAATGTGACTTGCTCATCGCAGTAGGTGCTCGTTTTGATGATCGTGTAACAGGCAAGCTTGAAGATTTTGCTACAAAAGCCAAAATTATCCACATTGACATAGACCCTACCTCTATTAGTAAAAATGTTGATGTGGATGTTCCTATTGTTGCAGATTGTCGCATTGCACTTGCTGCCATGAACCATTGGTTTGATAAGCAAGACGATGGAAAAGTTGATGCGGAAAAGGAAGTTCATAAACCGTGGATAAATACAATCAACACCTGGACAAAAGATCAGCCGGTTCATTACAAGAGTAACGGTGACGAAATTAAACCGCAGTTTGTAATAGAAACTCTTAATCGCCTTACTAAGGGTGAAGCAATTATCACAACCGAAGTTGGTCAAAACCAAATGTGGGCGGCACAGTTTTACAAATTTAACTATCCACGTCATTTTGTTACTTCAGGTGGTTTAGGTACAATGGGCTATGGTTTACCCGCAGCCATCGGTGCCCAGATGGCTTTTCCTGATAAAACTGTTGTAGACGTTGCAGGTGATGGTTCTATTCAGATGAACATTCAGGAGCTTGCTACAGCCAAACAATATAACTGTCCTGTAAAAATTCTTATTTTGAATAATGGCTTTCTTGGTATGGTTCGTCAGTGGCAAGAACTTTTCTACGATAAACGATATGCTTCAACATTGATGGATGTTGCACCAGATTTTGTTAAACTTGCGGAAGCATACGACGCTGTAGGTCTACGTGCAACAAAGATGGATGAGGTAGAATCTGTTATTGAACAAGCACTTTCTATCGACAATATCGTCGTTATGGATATTGTAATCAGTCCGGAGGAAGGCGTGTATCCAATGGTGCCAGCAGGTAAAGCTAACACTGAAATGCTTCTCGTATAATTTACGTTAATATATAAAGGTTATAATAATGAAACATACTATTTCCGTACTTCTTCAAAACCAGCCAGGTGTTCTCTCCCGGGTGACAGGGCTGTTCAGTGGTAGAGGCTTTAACATTGAAAGCCTTTGTGTGGCTGAGACACTCGATTCTGATGTATCGTGTCTCACTATAGTTTCACGTGGAGACGATGCTATTCTTGAACAAATCACCAAGCAACTTCATAAATTGATCAATGTCATTAAGGTTACCGATGTCAGCGAACATGAATATGTAGAACGCGAAATGGTTATTGTTCGTGTTAATGCTGAAGCTCATACAAGAGCAGAAGTTCTACGAATAGTAGATATTTTTCGAGGTAAAGTTGTTGATGTAAGCACAAGAAGTTATGCTATTGAGCTTACTGGGAATGCATCCAAGATAAAGGCCGTGATAGAGTTGCTAAGACCTCTTGGCATAAAGGAAATTGTAAGAACTGGTACTATTGCTATGGCTCGCCAAAACAAGAGCAAATAAACTTCTGAAACAACATTAATTTAACCAAGGTAAAGACATGCTACAACCAAAGGTTCCTGTTGCTCAGGAGGGTGTACCATTTATTGGTATTGCAGCTTTTCTCACAATTATTTCTGCTATTTTAGGATATGTGTCACTGACAATTCTATTTTTATTAGCAACTTTTTTTATCCTTTATTTTTTTAGAGACCCAGAAAGATTTATACCTAGCGATCCTTCAGCCATTATATCGCCAGCAGATGGTAAGGTTATTGGAGTAGACAAGCTTAGTGACTCTAAATTTACAGAACAAGAAGTAGTGAAAATTTCTATTTTCATGAATGTTTTCAATGTACATGTAAACAGAAATCCACTCAATGGCACCGTTGAAAAGGTGATCCATTCTCCTGGTAAATTTTATTCTGCTGACACAACTAAGGCTGAAGAATATAATGAGCAGTGTGCGGTTGTTCTTAATAGTGACAAAGGGAAGAAAATTGCCTATGTTCAAATAGCAGGGCTTATTGCCCGACGTATTGTTTGTTGGCTAGAACCAGGCGATAATGTTAAAAAAGGTAGTCGCTTTGGTCTAATACGTTTTGGCTCCAGAGTGGATGTTTATCTACCTGCAGATACTCCTGTAAATGTTGCTGTAGGACAAAAGGTCACTGCGGGCGAAACCATACTTGCTACTATTGAGTAGTTAAGAATCATCAATATATAAGAGAGTAACGATCAGTTACAGGGAGTCATAATAATGACCACACCTCAAGAGGAAATGAGTTCTAAATTTTACCTTCTTCCTTGCATGTTTACCATTGCTAGCCTTTTCTGTGGCTTTTATTCGATATTGGCTGCAGTCAAAGGTGACTTTAAAATTGCTGCTATTGCTATTATTATTGCAGCGGTCTTTGACGGAGTAGACGGTAGAGTTGCTAGAATGACAGGTAAGACATCAACCTTTGGCGTAGAACTGGATTCACTTTGTGACAACATTTCCTTCGGAGTTGCCCCAGCCATTCTAGCATATTTCTGGGCCCTACAACCTTATGGGCGTTACGGTTGGTTAGCCGCATTTCTTTATGTTGCGACCACAACTCTTAGACTTGCACGATTTAACTCTCAACAAACATCCTCAGTGAACTTTATTGGCCTACCCTGCCCTGCAGCTGCTGCAATGATATCATCTAGTGTATTGCTCTTTCACTCGTTTGGTATTGAAGCACAGGTAAAACATATTTCTCTGCTCGTTCTTGTTTATCTATTATCATATTTAATGGTATCTAATCACACATACTTGAGTTTTAAGAAGACTAAAAACAAAAGTAGAACTTTTAGTCTACTCGTTGGTTCTCTTCTAATGTTTATTCTTATCGCATCAGAACCAGAAATTATGTTTTTTGGTATTTTTATTCTCTATATCTGTTCAGGACCAATTATTGACCTCATCAGATGGGCTAGAAAAAGCTCTACCGCAGAGGAAAAAAAGAAAAAAGAATCCATTTTATAAAGGAACTTTTTTGAGAATTATAAGCGGTACAGCCAGAGGTCGGAAACTATTTTCTCCTCGGAATTATGACATACGTCCCACCTCTGATAGAGCAAGAGAAGCTTTATTTTCTATCATAGGTAACAGAGTTTCAGGTTCATTAGTCATTGATCTTTTTGCTGGTACTGGTGCGTTTGGGATCGAAGCATTAAGCCGAGGAGCCAAGGGGTGTATTTTTGTGGACTGCGCACGTCAAGCACTAGAAACAGTCTACAGGAACATTGGATTGCTCAATCTAAACTCTCAAGAAGCTCCACCAATAATTAAACATGATTTAAAGAAGTCTCTCCCTCTATATCAACTAGAAAAACTCGCTCCACAAGGATTAGATATTATCTTTGCTGACCCGCCTTACTCAAAGGGTCTTAGCGTTGAATGCCTTAATCACATTGATAACTCTCGACTTTTTCATACAAACTCAATAATTATAATTGAAGAAAGAGTCACAGAGAGTCTTGTCGAAGCAACCGAAAATCTTATACTGTTTGATAAACGTAACTATGGTGAGGCATCTTTTTGGTTTTACCAACCTAAGGAATAAATGTAATTATGGAAGCCCCTAACAAAAATATGTCTATTGGTGTATACCCAGGTACATTTGATCCTATCACCAATGGTCACCTTGATATCATCCAACGAGCTTTAAACCTTTTTGATAAGGTTATTGTAACAATTGGCATAAACTCTCAAAAGGCACCTTTATTTACACTTGAGGAAAGAATACAACTTATATCAGATTGTTTACCAACAGACAAAGAGCGAGTTGAAATAGCTGAGGTTCCATCTGGATTACTTGTTGAGTATGCAGCTAAACGCGATGCTAAAGCAATAATTAGAGGCTTGCGAGCAGTCTCAGATTTTGATTATGAATTTCAGCTTGCTTTAATCAATCGAAAACTTGTTAGAGAAGTTGACACTATCTTTCTTATGCCAGGATTTCGCTGGATATACATTAGCTCATCAATAATTAAAGATGCAGCAAGCAACGGCGGAGATGTAAGCGATTTGGTGCCGGAAAATGTTAACAAAGCCTTATTAGAGAAATACAAAAGCTAATTATTCTCTCGCGAGCAAGAACTATTCTTTTATTTACTGGAGATTAATTTCAAAAGTCGCTACAAATAAAACGAAGAAAAGGCTAACCTTAACAAAAGGTTAGCCTTGTTATTTTAAATTCAAAAACCAATAATATCTTTATTTTGTCAAATCGGCTCTTAACTGTGCAATCTCTTCTTGAAGTGTCTGACGAAGACTCTGTAACTCAGATCGTAAGCCTTCAACGCCCACATCACTACTGCTAGCTTCTTCTGTCTCAGCCATCTCCTCTTCTAAAACAGCATATAACAATTCATCGTCACCTTCATTGAAAAGCTCTGTTTTCTCATGTATTTCTTCAATCGCTGGAGACTCCACTGCAGTATCTGAAATTTCTTCTACGTCAGACACAGACTGCTGAGTCATAATGTTTTGTTGCCAATTGAGAACCTTATACATCTCAGCCAGAAATATCTCCTGACCGTCAGCAACTGATCCACTTAGACCTTTTTCCATTCCATCAAGAACAGAAATAAGCAATTCGTAAGCACCTGCACCTGAACTAAACTGATAACGACTAATATGTTGCGCAATCGTCGACATTAGCTGTAAAAATGATTTACCAAGTGGTTCAGAAACCATTTGTTGACGCATTTGATTAATCTCAATCATTAAGCCATCAATGATCTGATCATTAATCTCAATACCTAAAGATTGAACACAGCCCCTTAATCCCTCGTATGGATCATTAGCCAATGCTTCAAAAAGTGCAGTCTCTGGAGTATCTTCATCAACTTCAATAAATTCAACTAAGTACTCATTTTCAGTCTCACTTATTAAAGCCTCTTTTGACAAGGAAGAGCTATCATCAACTACATCATCTTCTATCCTTTCATCATCTCCGATATCAGTTGATGACACAACTGCAGCTACACTTGAGGAAGCAACAACATCCCCTATACTACTAGAAGACATTTCACTTTCATCAGGTTCCGTCAGCAATTCAGCTTCACTATCATCATCTTGGAAATCAGAATCACTGATTACATCTTCAATGGATTCTGCTTCCATAACATTTTCCTCTTCGTCACCTACAGCAAAAAAGTCATCTATTGATTCCTCTACTGTGTCCTCAAAAGATGCGTCTTCACTCTCTGCTGTAGAATCAAAAGCAGGTGCAACCTCAGCTAGTGCTGGAGCGACGGCAACAACATCCTCGACATCGTCTTCTAGTCCCTCTTCAGCTGAGCTATTTTCAATATCAGAGAGTTCAGCAACAGGCTCAAAACTTTCTTCCTCATCTGCGAAAAAGTCTTCTACTGAACCGTCAATTGAATCATCAGTTTCTTCTGATGGAATTATAGACTCGTCTGTGCTGTCAACCCCAAAGAACTCATCAACAGAACTTTCAATATCCTCATCTTGTTCATCAACAACTTCACTGGCAATAGCAGCAAATTCCTCGTTAGTTTCACCAGGAACCACATCACTGGATTCGTCAAAATCCTCATCAAAATACTCTTTCAACAAGTCAACTTCTTCTGAAGCAGACTCATCTTTTACATCCTCTTCATCTTCACCAAAAAAGGCATCTAATGTATTGTCTATACCGAGTTGATCTTCAAATTCAGTCTCGTCGTCCTCAGATTGTTCGTCCTCAGTACCAAAGCCGGCTAACGCAGGGGCCAGAGCTTCTCCTTCAAATAATAATGGAGGCTCGTCACTATCATCATCCGCTTCAGTTTCGACATCAACCCCCTTAACATCTGCTAAAGCAGCAGTGAAATCTTCAGTCTCATCAATAAAGTCAATAGAAGAGTCTTCATCAACGACAATATCTTTATCGTTCTCGTCTACTGGCACATCAGCTTCATCATCAAGAAAACCAACACCCGGTTCTTCCCATTCATTATCTGCGGAAGCCAGTGCACCTTCACTAAAGCTACTTTGCTGATCGCCGTCATCGACCAGAGCTGGTGCTAATTTACCATCCATCACAGGCAATGCATCTTCATCAGAATCATCATCTGCCTCTGTTTCGACATCAACACCTTGTAAGGCAGTAGCTTTATCAATATTTTCAGAATTTTCTGAAACAGTGTCATCAAAAAAGTCTTCTAGTCTAGATTCAGCTTCCTCTACAACAGATTCAGCATTGTCATCCTCTATAGCTTTAGCAACAGCTTCTGACTGAAGTCCTTCATCTGCTACATCTTCATCAGAAGTATCTGCAAAAAATCTTTCAAGCTTTGCTGAGATATCAACCTCCTGCTCCAGTTCAGATGCTTCCTGTTCTTCCTGAAAGCCACTTACCTTATCTGGTTCAACATCAGCAAAGGCAGGTTGGACTGAGCTAGTATCGAGACTCTTTTCATCTTCTTCAACACTCCCTGTAGCGTCACGTTTTAACGCTTCAGGTGATATTGTAGAAGCTATTACCTTTTTAAATGCATTAAACTTTTCAACTTCAGCAAAAAGAATTTTTTTCTCTTGTTCTGAAGGAAGTTTGGTTAGAAGAAGTTTTTCTAAGGCAAGATAAAAATCATGAATCAATATGAAAGCGTCTGGGTGAGCATTTCCAGCTTTATGTTGAATATATGCTGCTAAGGTTCCAATGCCCTGCAGCATAATTAAACAGGGCTTATTCTTCTTAAATGCAAGTTCGAGTTTAGAAACCTCAACTCCTAACTGCTCTAAGTCACTTTTGGTTATTTCCCAGTCAATACTTAAAACAATAGCTTTTACTTTTCTTAAGACGACATCGACATTTTCTTTGGTTGTGTTTCCAGCTATCTGTTCTTTTAATTCATTAAATCGTGAAACATCAGCCAGAAGGATCTGCTGACGTCCTTCATCATCAAGTTGCTCATCATGAACTACTTTCTCTAAGTTGTTATACAATAGAGGTAAAAGTTTGATTGCATTATGATGCGCACTAGTTTTTTTCTGGTAAATATATTTACTAATTGTTCCTAAAGCCTGAACATATACCAGATAGACACTTTCACCATCCCATAAATCACGCAAATGGATCAATTCTTCATTGAATTGACGCAAGACATCATCAGTAATTTCCCAATCTATGGAAAGAACTAATGATTTTAGTCTTGCTAGTGGTGATTCATCCTCAGATGATTGATATTTTAATAAGTCATCTTCTTCGAAATATCCCTCATCTGTAAGATCATCCAAACCTACTGTAAGATCGTCATCGTACTGCCCTTCTGCATAATGTTCTGCCATAACAATTCTCTAAAGTAATTTTTTCTGTATGGACACGACCGTTGAAGAAATAATTTTCTTTAATGTTGCCGCTACATTATAACCAGTAATAGCACTCGCCTCGAAATGTGGCACTTTGAGGCGACTATTCAAATCCTGCTGTAATACAGAGGTTGGTAACACAGGGATACCATGCTCTTTCAAATCAACTTTATTATATTGTAAAACAAGTGGAATATTAAAAATTGATTCTTTATAAGATTGTAAATTTTCGTGAAGCTGGTTTAAAGAGCGTATGTTCTTTTCTCGCTGTTTTTCCATCGCATCTGCAACAAAAACGATGCCATCAACACCACGGAGAACAAGTTTACGTGTAGCGTTATATTTTACTTGGCCAGGCACTGTATAGAGCTGAATTTTAATATCATAACCTTTAATCTTCCCCATATCAAACGGTAGAAAATCGAAGAAAAGAGTTCTATCACCATGGGTCTTTAAACTTACCATCTCAGATGCTATTTGCTTGCGATAAGCTTTATTGATATATTCGAGATTTGTGGTTTTTCCACAACGCCCAGGCCCATAATAGACTATTTTAACCTGAACAACTTTGTCTTTTAAATTTATAAAGCTCAAGAGCTACCTCCTGTCCATCATTAAAACGTTTACAAACACACTTAACCCTAAAAGCTCTTATTCATGCCCCCAAAGCTTGCGTATCTGTTCTATTGCTTCAACAACGTTTAACCTTAAAAAGCCAAGAGATATTTCTCTTCCAAACATAGAGATAAGCAGTAATTCATCGTCAATTTTACTAAAGTGAATATTTGAATCTTGTCCCTTGTGGAACAACAACGAGAATTCCTGCTCACCTACAAGTTTTGCCATGGCATCGACTGTAGCAAAGTTACCTGCTGCAAGGGCCGCGAACGAGTAGACATCATACTTACTTTCACCATTATCCTTTGCAGTGATAATGTTTCCAGCCATATCAATAATAATTGCACAATCAACACCTAAATCTATCAGTTTAGAGACAATTATCTGATCGATTTTTTCAAGCTGTTCCTGACTGACTATTCCATAGTTCATGCCACTCAACCCCTTCTCAAAATTAGTTACGTTAAACCCAAAAGCTATTAACAACTATCTCCCTATTAATAAAAAATAGTGTCATCGCATTTTTAGATTTTATAAAAACATACAGCTATACAAGTATCAACCTAACAAAACTAATCAAAAATGATATTACTACACACTGTAATAAATACAACAAACATGTGTAATTTTAATACACTATTTATCTTTTAGCACATTTAATAGATTATGCAGTATAGTATCTGACGAACATAAAACAAACAACTAATTAGTTTATAAATATTACTTAAAAACAATAAAATACCTTGATATTTTAACTATTTCTCAAAACATTATCAAATCGGATGTATCGACGCTATACTATTCAGAGGTAATTAATGAAACACACTCCACCAATTTTATCAGATCAACATTATTTTATAGATACCCATTGCCACCTTGATATGGATTATTACGGAGATGATCTACCTAATATTCTAAGCAATGCGCACCAACATGGTGTAAAAAAAATAATTACCATAGCCATTGACCTGAAAAGTTCACAACAGGCTATTGAGTTATCCATGGCCTATGATTTTATCTTTCCAACAATCGGTATACACCCACATGATGTCGCCAATATTGATAATTCTACTTATCAGCAACTAGAAATATTACACAATCAACATTCTGAAAAAATTGTTGGTTATGGCGAGATTGGCCTTGATTATGCTAAACTGTATGCACCCATCAACACACAAATTCAACATTTTGAGAGACAACTTAAATTTGCCGAGGAACTCGAGCTACCAATCATCATACATTGCAGGGACGCACAGGATGACTTATTAAAAATCTTACAAAGGCATAGTCCTTTCAAATATAGTGGTGTGATTCATTGTTTCTCTGGGGATATGGAATTTGCTGAAGCAGTTCTAGAACTTGGTTTTTTCATATCAATACCTGGTATTGTTAGCTTTAAAAACGCGAAGGAACTTCATGAAGTCGCGAAAAAGGTACCTCTTGAGCGCATGCTTATTGAAACAGATGGCCCTTTTCTTGCTCCTGCCCCTTATCGTGGGAAAAGAAATGAACCAGCCTATTTACCATTTACAGCAAACAGTATAGCCAAATTAAGAGAAGTGACTATTGATAAAATAGCTTTCCATACTACCAAAAACGCTGAAGAATTATTCAAGATATAACCGACAATGATCGTGCCTCCTAGCCGCCAAAAACACAACAACCTTTACAACGATCTCAAAAAACAATGATTTGTGAAAAAATAGAAACAATTCAACACAGAATTACAACAGCAGCAAAAAAAGCCGACAGAAAAGCATCCGACATCACTTTGGTTGCTGTGTCAAAACGATTCCCCACAGACGCCATTGAGCAGGCGATCAACTGCGGTCAAACACACTTTGGTGAAAATTACGTTCAGGAAGCTTCAGAAAAAAAAGATATACTAGGCGGGAAAGTTAAAATTCATTTTATTGGTAATCTTCAAAGTAATAAAGCCAAAATTGCAGCCCGCTGTAGCTCTATCATAGAAACAGTTGATCGGATCAAGATAGCCAAAATCTTGAATAAAGAAGCCGCATTATTAAATAAAAAACTCGATATATTAATTCAAGTAAATGTTGGCGAGGAAACACAAAAGTCAGGTGTTTTAGAAAAAGATGCTATAGAATTAATCAATTCTATTCATAATTTTAAACACTTGCAACTAAAAGGACTTATGACTATCCCACCATTTGACTTAAATTCTGAAGAAACACGTCCATACTTTATAAAGCTACGTAAACTTTCAGAGCAACTAATCAACCAAGGTATTCTTAATAAATCACAAACTGCATTATCAATGGGGATGTCAAATGATTATGATATTGCTATCGAAGAAGGAGCTACAATCGTAAGAGTAGGAACTGCTATTTTTGGTAAGCGACCATAAAAAAAAGGAGTATGTCCTTTTTAGGACATACTCCTTTGAGTGCTACTTTTTTTAGTAACGAATTACCCTTTAGACGCTCTCTTTGCAGCCTTCAATGGGTTAATACGTACTTTAGTAACGGCAATTTCAGGTTTTGCATGTGTTGCAAAATTACAAAGACCAAGCTTCCATTTTGCTTCAGGATTAAGGTAACTCATACAAAATTGAGTGCCTTCTTGCTCAACAATTCTTTCACAACCTTCACACTTATCTATTACCGCTTTAAAACGACCGTCATTATAGTTTACGGTAGTATCTTTTTGCATTGTCCTGATCCTCCAGTTCTTTTTAGCAACTATATATGTCGGCATTAAACCGATCAATTTATAAAAATAACAACATATTTCTAGAAAGCCCTACCTTATACTACATGTTTTTACACGATACAAGAACTTTC